>JAABUP010000099.1_pt1 | contig 194865 bp, 287 predicted proteins | sample 5559201 | NCBI WGS metagenome assembly JAABUP01 (sample SAMN10711887, study PRJNA513373) | rock metagenome | isolation source: Antarctica rocks | place: Antarctica
TTTTGATGCTGTCACGAAACACTGTAGTGACACAACTATATCCCTAAGAGGTTTGTGTACTTCAAGCAGAAAATGTGTGACACCATGAATGTTTTGATGCTGTCACAAAAGTCCTTGACAAGACATGTTGTTTCCTAAATAGACTTGTATTCTTCAAGCAGCAAATCGGTGACAATGTATGTGCTGTCTACATGCCCGCTCTGCATGCAAATGACTCATTTTGTTGAAGCTTTCACAGAAACCGTGCATCCTGAGTTTGGCTTGACTTGTGTATTGACAGGGGCGACACCAGCATGATGACGCTGCTGCTGAACAGCGTCTCCATTTTGTTGAAGTTTTGTGAGTTTCCTCCCAGAATTGTGCACCCTAAGTTTGGTGTGACTTGTGTACCGCAGGGGCGACAGATCCGTGCTGCCGCTTTAAGATACGCCCGTCATGATTGCTGAAAAGCGTAAATTTTTCTTTCCTTACAGGGGCGACATCAGCATGATGAAGCTGCTGCTGGACAGCGTCAAGGTGGGCCCTAATGCACAGCATGGCAGGGAGCAGCACGCTCCACTACATGTCGCTGCCAAAGCAGGTATGCTGAGTCTGGGCAGCCCGGTATAATACTTGGCTTCTCATTAAATTGACGCCGAAAGGCATAGTATTTACTTTTCTTTTCTTTTCAGGTATGCTGAACACACTGTCTGCCTTACAAGAAACCAATGATTGCCAGAGCAAAGAATGGCACGTTTGTCCACTTTGAGTGGCAAATGGAATGCTACGCAGACCTGCTTGTAGTCATTATCTGAAAATGAAAAAGAAAAGAAAAGAAAAGAAAAGAAAAGAAAAGAAAAGAAAAGAAAAGAAAAGAAAAGAAAAGAAAAGAAAAGAAAAGAAAAGAAAAGAAAAGAATAGACTAGACTATGCCTTTCGGCATCAATTTAATGAGGAGCCAAGTATTGTACTGGGCAGCCCAGGCTCGAGATGGTAGATTCATGTGCACCACTGTACATGGCGCTGCATGGTTGTAAGCACCTCTCCTTACCATTGCACTACGGACATCCAGCCAGCTCAGCTGTGTACACCAAGTCATCGTGCAACTGCATGAGTCACACATTGGCATGAGTCACACATTTCCAAATGCATGATGACTTGATTTACACAGCTGAGCCGGCTGGATGTCCGTAGTACTCTGCCAGTGGGCTCTACCAGCAGGGATGGCTAGACATTTGACTACACTTGATATAATACATACATCGACCGCATACAATACATGTTGTACAATATGTTTGCAGAAAACGCTATATTTGTCCACTATATTTGTACAAGATTGCAATTATATTGCCTGGCAGGCGCTGAAGGCAAACATACCCCAGCTCAAAGCCTGTCTATGCATGTATCTATATATGCTACGCAAGGCCACATCTTGCGGCTTCATCAACATCTACTGTCAGCAGCGCAGATATTGTCAGAACCAACAAAATGTGTGCTGTTGGCTTGGACTACAACGCTGGTGCGGACAGTCCTAGCCATGCAGGCGAGCATGCAAGCACGGAGATGGCAGCATGCGCTCAATTTGACGCAAAAAGGTAGCTTGAAAACTTGATGAACAGTCAATGTGCATGCAAAGCCATACTCTTGTTGACAGTTGTGCACCATTCACATGGAGCAATGTAGCAGCTAGGTGGTGTTGTCATAAGCTAGGTACAAGTGATGTCTACTCATTTAGCTCAGTATGTCAAATTGGCATGCCATTGCAGCAGCATGGTAGTTTCTTGTGGAGTGTGCAGGAGAGCTCGCTAGCTAGATGGCCCTCTTGCACACTGCACCAGAAGCCTCCATGGCTTGGGCTCTGCAGGGCTGATGGTGGAGCACAGACTCTCACCATGCACTCTAGAGTCCAGATCTGCAGCTGCCATCAGCATGCAATACGTTGACCATGATGAGAGAGGCAGATGCAGAGCATGCCAAAATCTGCAGATCATCTCAAAGGACAGCATACCAATGGCAGACATCACATTGGCAAATTGCCAGAGCACAACGGGCTTTGTCTACACACTGTAGCAGGCAAAGTATAACGTTCAAGTGCATTTGGCTGCAGGGCGCTTGAGTCCTATCCAGGGGGTGTAGCTATGGGCTCAGGCTATTGAGACAATTGTTGAAGGCAAGAAAGTGTTTATTGCCTTCAAGTTGAGCACCTCGATAGGACATGTCGATCAAGACTTTGGCTGTATTGGCTCAAGCTTGCAACTCACCAACTGATCATGACAGTGTCACATACCTGGTACCACTTCTCAGGAAACTCCTTGCCATCAAACCAGTTTGCAACATCTACTTGGTTCCCTCTGGGTAGCGTTTCCTGTCACAACACCACCATCTATTCAAAACAATGTCAATTGTCAAACAAAAAGTACAACTTGAACATTCAAAGCGCTTCATGCAATGAGCATTGTGCTAGGTTATAGCAGGCCTAGGTGATAGCAGCAACATACAGCCATGTGTGTATTGTGCCTCGCTGCACAAGTGCACTGCCAAAGCACTGTATCGCATCATATTTAAACGAAAACAGGATGACAAATGTTGCAACATATACCTGGGCATCCAAAAGTGGTGCCTGAGTGGTGGGGTGTCATGCCATGATTGAGCATGGTGCTCCAGGGGTGGTCTTCAGGGGGGGCCTGGGGCTCCATACATCTCCAGCACACCCTGCAAATCAAACCACTGTCAAGTCTGAGGCACATGGCATCATGTCCTTGCTTCTGCACATGGTGTGTGTGCTTCAGACAGACTTTGCAAGAAGGTACAAACTTGTGACTCAACCTCCTAGGCAGCACCGCCCAATAGACAGCAAATGCATACAGCCTGAGAAGCCGTATTACAGATGGCAAGTTGGCCTTTGCTAGAGAGACTTTCCTTGCGTGTACGTGAAGTCAGACAAGACAGCCTTGCTTTCTTTGGCATTGCTGGAGAGCGCCCATGCAGCAGTCAATGAACAGTGGCTTGCATCTTCAAGCAAAGTTGTACATGAGTGTGAGCATGTTTGCCAGCAGCACGCCTTGCTTGCACACAGCTAGGCATGCCACAGGATCATGTATGATTGCGTACATTTGTGTAGGCTGACTCCGTCTGCTCCAGGACAGACGTCAGATCCCATGCTTGACGCTGCAAAGCACCCCGCTCTGCCTCAAACATCCTCAGAGCCTGCACATGAGCAACGACTGAGCACGATGAAGAAACCCTTGACACAGCCACACATTCAGAAGGAAAACACTATTGGCAAACCAGTACAGTATGATATCATTTGCCTTCAACAGATGATGTTGACGCACTCACACAGCATGAGCGCCAGACATAACAGCCTCGGTCTGTGAGTCTCTGCTACATGTCAAAGGCAGCTGCAGCAGACTTGCCGTGTTTGCTTGTGGTTGTGACAACCACGTATGCTGTCTTTGTGATCCAAAACCTTGCCACAGAACATCTGCTAGTGCGCATTGCCTCACAGAGGAAAGCTGAATCACACCTGGGCTTAGGCCGGGGCTGAAAAAGCCTTGCAACTGTGCCAAGATTGCCAAGCTTGGCCTTCTTGGCACAATTGCAAGGCTTTTTCAGCCCCCAAAAGCTTGTCCTCCAGGTTGCAGATTGCCGCTGAATCCTCAACCGTGCCTCCCAAGCTTATAGGTGTGGGGAGGCATGTTTGAGGATTCAGAGGGACACTTAAGTAACAAGATGCAGGACTAAGAAGACTTGCAAGGTTCCACGTCAGAAAAGACCACCTGGCCAGCACCTCTGTTTTGATCATCCAGGCTGACAGTGGCGATCCACGGTCTGCTAGTTTGCAAAATGCTTATGTCCATCACTTGCTCGGGCTTACTCAGTATCACCTCTTTGGCATTGGCCTGGACTTGGCTCCAACACTTGGTGTCGGTGGCAATGAGACTTGACAAAGACTCTAAGGAAGATGCTTCATAAAGTTTACATTTTCCTTGGAGTCTTTGTCAGCACTGCTGCCGTTAAGGTCTGCACTGCTGCCGTTAAGGTCTGGTGCCTCGTGCAAACTTGAAGAAAGGTGTTGAAGGGCTCTGCCTGCAGGCGTGGCCGCTTGTTTGTCTCAAGACGGAAGATACATGTAAATGCGCACCACTGTACATGGCGCAGCTTGCAGTCAGCATAATTATAGGCAGCTCTGACTTGGCTGTACACAGCTGAGCTGCCTGGACATCGGTAGTGCTCTGCCAGTAGGCTTCACCAGCGCTGCAGCACGGGTGGCTAGGCATTTCACTGCACTTGCTACAATATATACATCAACCATGTATAACACACATTGTACACTGTGTTTGTATAAAACGCTGTGTTTGTCAATTATATTTGTACAACATCGAATTCTGTTGTCCGGCAAGCGCTGAAGGCAAACTTCAAAGCTCCCTCAAAGCTTGTCTATGCTACGCTTGTCGATCAAAGCTATAGCTACGCAAGGCCACAGCTTGCAATTGCGGCTTCATCAAATTGTACTATCGGCAGCACATCTGTACAGATATTGCCAAAACCAAAAAAAAATGACACAATGTGTGCTGTTGACTTGGACTACATTGCTGGTGCGGACAGTCCTAGCCATGCACAATAACATTCTGCACAGCTGAATATACAAAACATAAATTTGCAAGGTCTGTGCAAATTTATGTTTTGTATATTGTACAGCAGCTGCTGTAGGTGAGATCCAAAAGCAAAATGTTGCCTAGGCCTTACACAAAAGAACTTGATCAGGGTTCTTAATTCCTAGCCAATGCATCAGAAAGCGGGCATTGCCTTGGCTGCATGGGCATGCTGGTGCCACCAATCAAGGGCTTTTGGGCAATGAGCCCTTAATGGTGGCACCATCATGCAGCGCTGCTGTCATCTACAGCATGCTTTATGGGTTCAGGAGCAGGGGGCTGCTTTTTGTGAACCCACAAAGCATGTCTGCATTTGACAATATGAGCTGCATTAGGCACAACAGCATGTTGTCATCTGTAGCATGCTTTGTAGGTCCATAGCAGGGGCCTCCTTTTTCCCCGGGCCCATGAGCAGCAGAGGCACAGCTGGAGGGCAGTCCATGCTGTTTTGTTCAGGAACTGTGAAAGTAGAGGGGCCAGCAGTGGGCTCTGTTGCCAAAGCAGCACTCAGGCCAGTGTTGACCGCTGCTGGCTCTGCAAATGCCCCTGCTGACAGAGGGTTTCTTGCATCTTGCATTGACTGCGCTGTCAACTCAACATGCAAGAAAGATTGTGCTAGCAGTTCTGTCAGTCAGTTTGATCAGTGGGTCACCATGAACCAGATGCAGAATCACAGCTCCAAGAGCATTCATGTACAACCAGATGCATGCGTATGCAGTTTGCAGCACAGTGACACTGCTGGTAGCACGTGCATGCACAGTCATGGAGCAACAGCTTGGTGATGATAGGGGCCTACTTACTAGTAATGCCAGCCTGCAAGCAGTCCCATGGCATCAGTCAAGGCACACATGCTATGTTGACCAGGAGCCGTCGCTCGGCAGGGATTCAAAACACCTCGCAGGTCGTGACAGTTGTTGACTTGGGAGGTGTCCTTGCTGAGAGGCGGCTCCTAGTCTGATCAGCCAGCGCTGATCAGCTAGCTGCCAAGAGACGTCTATGCTCCAGCACATCAGTAGGCCTATTAAGAGTCAGCTCAATATTGAGGCAGCATTCCAGCAAAGCTTTGGCCAGTCTCCTCGAGCAAAGTGGAATCCCCCATGTGTGCCTTGAGTCGCTGCAACTTCAACTTAAGCTGCAGCGACTCAAGGCACACATGGGCGACTTTTGCTCGGCTGCTTTAGGTCATCTTGCCTAGGCCTGTGCAAAGTGGCCAAAGTTGAGTGTATTGTGGCTGTCACCTAATGATCTTAATGTCAGCCGGCTGTTCACTGGGAATGCCACCTGGTCTTTTCCAAAGTCAGAAAAGATCAAGTGGCATTCCCAGTGAATCTCAGCAGCTGCAGACTGCTTGACAAAGATGTTCATTCCTTGGCTCAAGCTGGTCTGAAATCAATAACAACCCTCAGGCTTGACTCCAACATGCTGCTTGAGCCCTCCCTGCCGTTTCTGGTGACTGGAGACTGGCCAAACCTTTCTCAGCATTGCTGATCATTTGTACTCTCCTAGTGACATGGCAATTCTGAAACTTGCCAGATGGCTGAGACTGAGAAGCCTGGGTCTTGGCATGCAAAGCACAGGGCTGAGAATTGAAACAGTATCTGAGCTGGTGCAAGGGAATTGGCCCCTTTTGGAGAGGTTGTCTCTGTCTCAAAAGGGGCTAATTCGCTTGCACCAGCTATGACTTCACAGCAGCTGCTGCTGCTGCTGCTGCTGCTGCTGCTGCTGCTGCTCCTGCTGCTGCAACACCAGTACAAAAAAACCGCTTCAAAACCTCCTCCAAGTGATCATCTGACATGCATGCAGGGGAACCTAGAGGCGCTTTTCATCCTGACAGAGAATCAGGAGCTGCTCAGGCTTGAAGACAAAGAAGAGAGCCTCTAGGTCCTCTTGCACAAGCACTGACCTCCAAACTTAACACACTGGTGTTATATTCATTCAAGAAAACCAATCCGCATCTAGTGCCAAATTGCTGAATATGGTTTACCCTCAAATGGTTCAACTTAGGGAACACAATAGCATGCCCAGGGTGGGATCTCCAACTCCCATGTGAACTCAGCAGAGCGATCGCTCCTGATGCAGGGCTGGGTGATCAGCTGGAACGCAAAAGTGTGCAGTGGAGGCAGATTAACCACAGAAAGGCTGCTCACTAGAATGCTCGTAACAAAGTGACCAATGCGCAAAAAGTTCAAACCCTGCATTTTCATCAAAGCTGCCTGATCACCTAATTGATAGCATCAACCAAAAGAAGGCTGGCAGCAGTGCTCTGTTGGTGGCATCAGAGCTAAGCGAGTTGCAGTTTGCTGGATATTTCACACAGGCCTGCTTGATGAAAGCATTCAGTCCTTGGCTCAAGCTGGTCTGAAATCAATAACAACCCTCAGGCTTGACTCCTTGTAAGAATGATGAGCAACGCTGAGAAATTCCAGGTTTCTGTCATTGCTCTCCTAGTGACCGTCATGATGTTGGACATGGCAATTCTTAAAGTTGCGAGATGGCCAAGATTGAGAAGCCTTGATCTTGGACAGGATGTCCAAGTTCAAGGCTTCTCAATCTTGGCCAGCATGCGGCTAACAAATTAACCAGTCTCTGAGCTGGTGCAAGTGCATTGGCCACTTTTGGAGAGGCTGTCTCTGTCTCTCAACACCTCTTTTGAGATTGTTCTTAAGCTTTACAATCTCAATTGCTCTGCCCGCCCTAGCTGTACAGGTTGGAAACTGGGTCGGCTTGCGTGATGTGGAGCTTGCTCTTGATGTGCTTGACAACAAGCACATCAAGAGCAAACTCCAGATCACGCAACACCCACATGGAGCGCTTACAAATGGCAAATTGGCCTTTGCTAGAGAGGCTTTCCATGGACTTTCCTTTCGTGTATGTGAAGTCAGACAAGACAGCCTTGCTTTCTTTGGCATTGCCGGAGAGCACCATGCAACAGTCAATGAACAATGGCAAGCCTGGCACTAGTGTAATGTTCATTGATTGCTGCATGCATGTATACATAGGCAGTGACGGAGCCCTTGTGTGCTTGAGATACAACCTCAACCAAGGTTGTGTCCCTCACAAAAGTTGAAACTGACCTCAAGCCAAACGAACAGACTTGGATACGTACGCCGTATAGTATAGCGTATTACGGGAAACTACCCAGCTCAAACACGGAGTACCCATCTGTACATACTACATGTAGTCCGTTTTTGAGCTGGGCAACCTCCTCGTCACAAGGCCTTCTACCAACCTATCAGATGCAGACATTTGAGCATCGACTCCTGCCTGTTGTTGAGCATGTGTGCGCTGATTTGCCTCTCGGGAATGTTGCATACTCAGGCTGTGACGGTCTGGAAGAGTCACTCAAAGAGACTTTTTCACCCTTACGGCAAGCTTAGGTCATCTGTCGTTAGCGAGAGTTGCGATTGTTGACTGTTGCTGAGTAGCTTGACCAGAAAGCAGCAGCATGGCTTTGCCGACTGACAAGTAGGGTGCTGACTTGTGCCATGCTAGTCGTTCAATCTTGCCATTCGCTTCAAACAAGCGCTTATTTGCAGCAAATGGGAAAACTCAATGATATCTCGGCCACCTTGGCCAGCAGAGCCCAGCACAATGCCACCCTCCTCTCACAGGTGACAGCTCAAACTCAAAGAAAAGAAAAGAGAAGAGAAGAGAAGAGAAGAGAAGAGAAGAGAAGAGAAGAGAAGAGAAGAGAAGAGAAGAGAAGAGAAGAGAAGAGAAGAGAAGAGAAGAGAAGAGAAGAGAAGAAAAGAGGAGAGAAGAAAAGAGGAGAGAAAAGAAAAGAGAAGAAAAGAAAAGAAAAGAAAAGAAAAGAAAAGACTAGACTAGACTAGACTAGCCTAGACTAGACTAGACTAGACTAGACTAGACTACGCCTTTCGGCATTATATCAATGAGAAGCCAAGTATTATACCGGACTGCTCAGGGCAGAGACTCTGCTGCCGCGTTGCTTCTGCATCATTGCTGCCATTGTAGCGTTGTAGGGTATTTGAGCACGATAGCCACGTCAAATCAACACAAGTTGCTTGTCCGCTAGTCACAGCAGGGACAAGATCAGCAAGTCAGGGATCTGAGATCACAATTGGTAACTGCGTGTAGTACCAGACTTGCTCCTAGTAATTTCTATCAGCGGAAACTTTGATCCACAACACCCTATCTGTGGAGTTTCAGAGGCAAAACCCTCGGGTGGCTACGTCATGTTTTCAAAATGCCTAACGACAGAGTGCCTAAAAAGCTTTTGTTTGGTGACGTCAAGGGGCTTTGCCCACTAGGCCTAGGTTCAATGATATTACATTGCATGATTGGCCAAACTGTCGTGTCGGTAGGCCTTATAGGGATGCACAAGATAGGCTGCTCGGGAGAGACAAGACTTGTCCAGCACGTACCTAGCTCAGCATGAGCTGGAAAGCATTTTGATAATTGTTATTTATTATTATTCATTATTATTATTAGTTTGTACACTTGTTACAGATCTGAAACACAATTGGCAATAACTACCAATATTGTGTTTCAGAAAACTGTGATCAAGTCCACACATAAGGGACAGCTTCATTTACATTTTCCAAGCTGTTGCACTTAGAGTAAGCCTTGTTGGTCAACTATGTCAAAACATCTGAACGCGCTCACCTGAAGTCATCTTGTTAAACTTCACCAAATAGCGCAATTCTTTCAACTCCTCTGCCCTCAATGCGGCTATCCCCTTTGGCAAGCTCTGCTGCCACCATCTTGCAAACGCTCGCTGCACAACAATAAACCCTGAATGCCAGTTCTAAAACAAGCATATGCCTTTGCACATGAAAGTGAATGTCACTTGCTCACAAGATCATCCATGTGCCTCAAGCAAGGAAGCGCTTGAGTCCAGTGAGTTACCAGACATGCTTGCAAACGTATGACACCGACATGCCTTGTTGGCTTATTATGCAAGGCAAGACAAAGACAGTGGGGTGGGCGCAGATAGCCTATGCTCAGATGGACCTGTAATGCTTGAAGGGACCAAGCAAATGTGCCTGTGCACAGTGAATGACTGACACATTGCATTGAGCACCATCAAGGGAAGTCAGCAAGCTCACCTGCTGCAAGCACTGTGAATGAGAAGCAACCTGACACAGTGACCTTGGCTTCATAGCTGCCATTGCTAGTTGAATAACACCCACCAAGCTGCCATGACCTGCTGCATGAAGACAAGCCATTGAAGACACGGTACATGTTATGGCTAGCAAAGATCACTGTGAACTATGACACAGACCATGAAGAAGATGTTGCAAACGTGTGGTGAGGGTTGCTGGGCCTGTAGAAGCCCCATGGTTACATGCAAATCCAGCTTGTACCTGCTTGAGGTTGCTTGCATTTCCTATTAAAGATTTTCCAAATTGTCGGCACCATGGAGTTATCATGGCTAGTATCCCCTTCTCTTTGTGCCAAAGATAGGCCAACAAGATGGGTGTGGAAGCAAGGCCATACACATACTGCTAGCTTTCTGGGTGTTGCAACTTTTACCTGGGTTGTGATCAGCTTGGCCTCACGTCCCCAACGTTGTTATTGAGCTTGATAACGGGGAGTACTTGCGACTCCACTGATGGGTATGGCTTGCCTTGATGGCATCTCCATCACAAACCCATTCTGAGACAAGCAAGGAACCTGATGGGTATGGCTTGCCTTGATGGCATCTCCATCAAAAACCCATTCTGAGACAAGCAACAAACTTGTAAGCAGAACAGCATACTTGAGCCTTATGTCCCAGACTGGTCATGAAAATCATGCAATGTGCAAGGATGCACCTTGTGAGCCTTGGCACCAGATGTTGGCAGTCAATATTTGTGACTGCACATCGTGGAGCAAGAGAGACAGCAACAGTGCATCAGTTGTCATGTCAGCTTCACTGCTCAGGGGGAAAGATCTGACCTGAACTGCAAGTCAGGTAAGAAAACATTCCAGATAAACCCTCCATGTGGGTGTGGTCTTTTGGCAGGTGAGAGTGTGAACCCAAAGCGCCTTGGTCAGGAGCAAAATCCAGGTTACTGATGCAGCCAAATGCAATCTGCGCCATACCTCATGTCATTGAAGGCAATGCAGGTATTAGAGCATAAAAGCGCAGTGACAATTACCTGGAGCTGTGCAGTCTGTTGCTCCTGGCCTGCACCAACGCAAATGCACAAAGTTGATGTGCTAGTTGAGGATTTTGTCAGACATGCAATTGTCTCCGTGACACCCCCAGCTTCCCAGCACAATAGCTTCACACACGAGACGGATTCTTACCTTATGTCATCCACTCCCCAGAAATTCCACTCCTGCACAGCAGTCGCTGATCAAGCTGAGACGTCAGCGGCACAACAGCAGAGACTTCGTGTTCTCGACGAGTACAGACTTACAGGAATCTGAGTCGAACAAGAGTTGCTCTTGGCTAGTGATCGCGCCTGTTGTCCACCCAGTTTCGATTAGGCCATCAGTAGCTGCATGCAACGAATATAACTGTAAGTCAAACGTCGCTGTGGTACGGCAGTGCACAACCCGACTTGGATCGTTCAATTCGATGTGCATGTCTCCGCGTACCTGTCCGGACGCAGTACAAGGTCAGCGCGGGCATGTAGATCATTGTGGTCCTCAAAGGCAATCGCAAGTATAAACAGCGTTGACTGGAGTGTGTGTAGGGACTCACTGCCAAATAAGCTACATTGTTCTTGTACAGATCTTGCAACCAATCAAGCACACCTGCACAGACAGGTCATCAATAAAAAGCTATCACAAAGATTGCCACATGCATTGCTTCAGCATCAAGAACAGCAAGCACCATGGGTCAAAAGCAATTGCAATCCAAGGCTGCAGATGAGCTACTCAAACAGTTGTATTCATCAGGGAAGGAAGAAAACGACAAATTTACGCTTTTCAGCTATCATGCGGGAGCCTCAATCATGAAAGTCTCCTACACTCTTTTGACCTTGATCTAGCTGATTCTGGGCGAGAGACATGGTTTTGTGTTAAGTGGGGGCAATCATCAACATGTTGTTGCAGGTACACCATGTGTCAAAAAGACGCAAGCAGCAGCAATGCGCTGCAGTTGAAGCAGAGAGTTTTTCGTACCAGCACCCAGATATAACACTGGGGTGGATATGGTAGCAAACGCGGCGGAAGCTGCCAGGGCCTCGCCTGCCAAGGCACCCATGCCAACCAGGGGCAGAAAACACATCAAGACCGTGGCCCCTATGACCAGAGACACCTTGCCAGCCTGCTTGAGTTTATCTGTCTCATACTCCACCAGCAATGGGCTGGCCAGAACTGTTGCAATACTTGTGCGGTTGCTGTCCAGTTGCGGCTGAGCCGCACTCAACCGGCTGAAGACTTGCGCACTGCAATCTTGCGTGTGGTCAGCGGCTGCCTGCGCCAAGCAGATCTTGACACTCAGTTCTTGCTCCAGCAGGCAGGGCGATGCTGCCAATGTCTGCTTTGCCAGCTGGCTGTGGTGCATGAGTTAGGAAAGAAAAGGAGAGGAGAGGAGAGGAGATTGGAAAGGAGAGGAGAGGAGAGGAGAGGAGAGGAGAGGAGAGGAGAGGAGAGGAGAGGAGAGGAGAGGAGAGGAGAGGAGAGGAGAGGAGAGGAGAGGAGAGGAAAGGAGAGGAGAGGAAAGGAAAGGAAAGGAAAGGAAAGGAAAGGAAAGGAAAAGACTACGCCTTTCGGCGTCAATTTAATGAGAAGCCAAGTATTATATTGGGCTGCCCAGTGTGCACGATTTACTTTACGCATTGAATAGCATACTGGCGAAGCCAAATGCAAATGGCAGTCACTTGGATAGATGACCAATCACTTCACTTTGCAGAACATATGGAACAGTAAAAGACAGTAAGGTGGGCAGGCAGACAAGCAGACAAATAGACAAGGATGTTTGCATGCACTGTTCATGTGTTGCTGCAGCTGACCTGAACACTCTCGCTGCAGCAGTGCTCAACAACCTGCTTGATTCGTGTGGCATGCCAGGAGGTCTGCGCCTGTGTCTTGCTTACAATAGATCTGTAGTTGGAATTGAGGTCCACCAGTTCTGTCCGGCACCACCTAGACATGCAATCAGCATAAATTGGTGATCAAATCATGACATACACTGTCTGCTGATGAGCGTTCTGTGCCATGCTTGCGGCAGTGGCCTGCTGCTCAGGCACAGTGAATTGAGCATGCACACAATGATGACAAAAGACGCCTGTGAAGTCAGACACAATCCCGCACAACTCGACACATGCAAAACATGCAACAGAGTGAACTTACCCCTCTAGACGATCCACAACATCAAGGATCTCCCTCCCTTTCTGCTGTGTCCCCTTGTTGTCAGAGATGAGGCACGCAGCTGCAGCAAAGACAGCCCGTTGCAGCTGGTACTCCACTGCCACAGATGCCAGTCATGTCTTCAGAACCTGAGCATCCTGTTCACACGGCTCTTTCTGCAGAAGAAGCTTTTGCTGCCCAAAATGGGTCTTCAAGTGCAGAAACACATCCACTGGAGCCTCAGGAAGCAGCAAGTCCACTGAGGTGTTTGCTGCATTCATCTCTCCTTTAATCTGCAACCAGTTGCAAACCTCAATGTGCGTCAACTAGATTGAGGAAGGATGCAGAGCAGATGTAAGACGCAGCGAACAGGCATAGAGACCCAGCCTTGTGTGACTGCTGATGCTAGTATCGTACCGTGAGGCTGTAGTCAAACTCATCAGTGCTGAGTTGCTCATCTGCTGCTTGTGGGGCTGAGTTCCCATCAACTGAAGCTGCAGAGCTGACAGCTGCATTGCCTGCAGCCAAACATATGATGCATGCTCTCATGCCTTGTATTGTCATTATAATATTTGTGTCTGAGCAAGGGTATGTGCACATGTGAATATGCATTATTGCGGGCAGTTTTGCATGGAAACCAAGCAGCCACATGCTGACCTGGAAGCCTGACACCACGAGACAGCTTGGGAGGGTTCAAAGTGAACTTCACAAGATCAAACCCTCCTCCCACCATCTCCACAGTCATCTCCTGCAATCAGCAGGTTCATGATATGCCTGATCAGTGGTGTCGCATGGTGCAGCTAGTAACTCATGCATTGCTGAGAATGTTTGGCAGCCATAGCCTGCAAGAGCGCTGTAAACTCACTCCATGCTAGAATTGCAGCCAAGTGTGAGCATCCGCCAGCACAGTTGCCAATGTCAAGCTGAGCATATGCCAAACTCACAGAAGCTTTTGCTGTGTACCTCATCAGTTATCCATTGCACACCAGCACCTTGTACAGTTATTTGACACCCCACCATGGGGACAGAATGAGCGCTGCTAGGGTCTTGGACTGTCACATCACCAGTCAAAGGCTTGAAAAACCCGGTGGTGCTGCTTTGCAGCTTCAAAGGCAGGAGCAAGCCTGTTGGCTTTGCTTTGGGGACTTTAGCTCCAAGCGCTGTGGCACCAAGGACATACTCTTCCACAGAGTTACTGCAATAGAAGTCAAATGTCAGTGCATCATTAGTACTATGGCAATATGCCATAGCCACAAGCTTCAGCACAGTCAACAGCAAAGCCTGAGGTGCAAATGTGAGGTCTCCACTCAAAGTCAGGTAAAGTAGCAATCCTGTATGAACAACAGCGCAGTGTGCCGGCCGTCCGACAGAGGTATACACAATGATTCTGCGTCAAAAGTTGCCAATTTGCAGAGGTATACACAATTCAGAATCACAGTGCTTTTGCAGCTCGTTCACAATCCGTAGTGTCCATGCAGAGATGAGAAGACAAGAGCAAACGCTGCACCTGCGCCTGTCACCTATTTTGAACTCCTTGATATTGAAGGATTTGAATCGCGCTGCAACCTGAGATACTCCACTACTGCCAAGGAACCAGGTGTGACCCATGTATGCTGGTGTTTGCACCACACCTGTCACACCATGACTTCTCTGTATCATGAGAAGTCAATAGCCTATTGTTCCTGACGGTCAAAATCATTCTTCAGATCAGCACGCTGTTCAACCGCAGAAGTCAACAACAGGCTTTGCATTTGTGAGGTTGTGAGAACATACTCAGTGACTACATCAATGGCAGCACATGCAGCGGCTCACCTGCTGCCAGCAACTCCTCCACAATTTCATCAAACTGCTGTTGGCTAGTCCATGGGCTCTGTGAAGCAGTTGCCAGTTCTGTCACTGCTTCCAACCAGGGAATGGAGGAGCCAGAGCTCATTGGGGCGGTGCTCATGATTGCAGGCAGAGCATCTGAAAGTGTCATCTTTGGCAGACGCATGCCCATAGTTGAGGGTACATTGGCCAGCAAGAAGTTCCAGAACAAGCCGGGTGTGGCAGGCACCTGTGACTGCTGATGTGCTACAAGGGTTGTAGCAGGGCGCGTGGACAAGGCGCTGGGAGGTGGACCAAACGCAATGCAAAGCACCCGATCACAGAGCTCATTGTTGCCCTGCATCATAACTTCTTTCAGCTATGCAAACACTCATGAGTAATTGGCCCTGAGTCAGCTCAACGCTGCAAGTTGATATGCGTCCCATAACAGAGGTATGTACATGACAGCCTCATGCAAATGGTTTGCCTGTGAGCAGCGCACAGTTGCAAGGTGGTCTGACAAGCTGTTCTTGTGTAGCAACCCAGCGGTTCCACTGAGAAATGCACAGTTCACAAGCATTTGAGATGGTCCTGCCTCATCAGAGATGGGGGATTGCAGCAGCCGCTGCATTGACAGAGCAGCATGCTGAGCCACGGCACCAGCAGTCCCCATGCCACAGATGATGAGCCTACATGGCCGATCCTGTAGCAACCATGCTAGCTGCTGCAATGGAATCTGCACCAACACGGTAAATCACTGGGCGAAGGTCCAGCAGCTGTTTGAGGCAAAGCACACTATCAAACTAGCAAAGTTGCAACATTGGCAACTGTTGCCTGATACATCATTGCTTGCATGCAATCTCTTGGCAAATGCAAAGTTGGCACATGGGCTGTGATGCATTGCATCCAAAACTTTGCTTATCAAAACAGTGTTGCTCAGGTCACCTGGGAAGCTGTTGATCGCACTTCCTCATTGAAGTGCCCATCTGTCGTCTGCAAATGCTTGCCATAGCACTTGGCATATGAGCCCCAATCAAGACGATTACTGTTGACTGCTAGCACAAGCAATGGGAGACCACTTGCAGCGCTTCCCAGATTGGCCTCAGCGCAGCAAAACAAACCGGGGTTGGGTCCCTATACATCCGCAACAGGATGTCTGTAAGATGTGCAAGCAGCAGTGCCTGCGACCTCGTATTACAGCTAAACACCGAATCCATCTGCAGTCACTGCAGCTACAGCTGTTGCCTATCTGCATGCAGCCTGTGCATAGCAATTTGATGTTGCTATTTTAAAATGTCAGAAATTTCTGACATCAGCGTTGTCAGGACCCAGCAGGGTTTCTTGTAGCAGGTCAGATACCTTGGTTGATGCAAGCAGCTCAGTCCACGGATGGTCGTCTGGCTGTGACAGTCCGCTACCAGATGCTACTTGACAGGCTTGAGCTGCGATCGCCACCATGTCTCCAGCAGTCTGAGTTGGCCAGACATCTGCAATGCCGTGCTGTTCGACAATCAGGTCCACAGTGGACTTGAAAGCATCAGCTGCAGAAGTTCTGGCACGCTGGCCGTATGAAGCTGTCTGCGGGCTCTGTGGTCCGCTGCTTTGCCTGGCCAAGTTCTCGTCGTATGCGTTGTCAGCATTGGAAGACACGGGCAGCAGCGGGTCATCTGTTTGTATGAATGAGCGCGCTTCCAGATCAACATGTTGCCAACCCTCACTATAGTTCATGCTGCATGTCAACACGCCGTCAGTGGCCAGCGGCACGCATACGTGAGAATTCGTGACGTGGTCAGGCTAATACAAAACAAGGCGTATACTTCACACGCGAGCACAGAAACAGTTGCCAATGCATGAACGCACTGATGTCAACATCTTCAAGCTGCGGTGTTTAGACGGCGACACGCGAAGTAAGTGCACGTCAGACAGGTTGCAGTCGATCTTGTCTCGATCAACAAGTCAGATATTAGACAGGCGACATTGGACAGCATGCTCGATCCAGAACACGGTTCTCTATCGAAAAGTGTACAGACGTGCTCAAAAGCTGTGCGACATCAGAGGGAAAGGCAAGCACCTGTTGGGACCCTATCGATCAGAGGTGGTCGATCTGAGGTGTTTCGAGATTCAGTGCAACAGTCCTTTGCCAAGTGACAACCCCCGCACCGATTGCTGAAGATCTGTAAGGCGCATAGATTGGTTGCAATGAAAACGTAAATCGCCTGCACTCATATGCTAGGTCGGATCCTCGGAGCCTCCCCGTTTTGACCTACCCACAGAGGCCACGTGGTCGAAACATCCATAGGACACCATCGGATTTTATTCAGGAACATTGGGACATTGATGATCCGATATCGGATCTGATTCAGCTGCCCTCCTGCAGAAACATCAGGGACAAGGGTTTGAGGAAGAGAATTCTGCAGTATTACACCTGTTATACTTTAGCTTTTGTCAATCCCGAAACATCTATTTTAATTCAGGAACGTCATCCCTACAGTGGAAATCTAAACTCATAAACGTCTGGGGACTCAGTTGATATCGTACACAATTGTAAACCGGAACAACAGAAAGTGACAAAAGCTTTGCTAAGGCAAGATCAAGATCTAGAAGAAGAAGAAGAAGAAGAACGTTGTCGTATACTCTGGAATTGGGCTGTAAAATTGAACGGTACAACGAGAGTTAGCATCCCTCGCGCAGAGATGACACAGATCCATCGAGAAATGCTTTCCAGATTTGTACGTGTGGAAAATTGTATACAAGTCACTACACACTGGGGACAGGTACGCAGTGGTTTTTCACAAAACCCGCACATTATTACTTATTAGGTGATATGAAGCATGCTGTGCACAGGCTGAGCCTCGTATTTTGCCGAATGGCTGACATGAGTTCATACCCATATCAACAAAGACATCTTTTGCATTTGTTAGATACAAATTGTTGAAATAACACAAATGCCTACTATGGCTGCGCAGCATGCAAGAACACAAGTTGAGCAATATCTGCCAGTCTACAGCTGTGTTGCAATCAGAACTCTTTTCCACACCATCATTCAATTTGACATCCAGTTGAACATTCTTTGTAGTTGTATGGCAGCTCTTGCATGTTGACAATGATGCATGTACATGTTCACACTGCTGACTCAGACTGACATGACAAAGCACGGCTGTTGCTAACCCCGGGCCCGGGGGCCCAGTGGGATTGCAAGCTCAAGCACAGAGAGTGCCATCACTGAACTACATGATGTATGACTGTGCATATGCTGTTTACAGCTATCATGTGAATGTGACGCTAGGTCAAGGTCCTACGGCTATGCACAGCATATGCTGTCATGCATGACAGACTTGGCCAAACATACAGTGCAAGCATCTCATGTCAGAATGTCTGTGATCAGTGCCTACAAGTGGGACCCTTGCATTGCTGGGCCACCAAAGCAAGTTCTGACGCACGAACGTTTACACCTGTTGAACTCCTGCACTCAGGCATGCAAGCAACAAAGTGATGTCATGGCTACTGGATGCTGCTCAGCGGCCAGGCTTCCTTCCGGCCTTCTTGCTGCTGACTGTGGTGTAGTCAGCTTTCCTTGACACCGCTCCGTCATGTTGCTTCCGCCTGCAGTCAAGACAGCATCACCCCCAAGAAACCATGTGTACATGCATGACCATTTGTACTCCACTACTGCAAATCCATGTATGGCGCTAAGACCCGAGGCAGACATTCGACCACTCCAAACAATGCACAAATCTGGTTTGTAGCCTCTGTCTATGAGGCAGACTTCCCAAGGCCAACCTATGCAATGCACATTGCAGTTGGTGCTGCCTTCAATGTGGTTCACCTGAACAGCTTCACAGCAAATGCTGTGGCCTCCTGCTTGCTGCAATGAAGATTAGCTATTGCAGGCCACTACATCCACTGTCTTTAGACCCAGAAGGCAGTCCAGCCAGGCGTCAGGACACTCCAGCTGCCCCTTGGACAGGTCCCTCAGCTCATCTCTTGCCCATGTCTGCACACAGAACCAGATGTTTACAAACAAGCTTCTGCACTTACATCACGCTTGATGGCTGAAACACCCATATACACAAGCCCCTGTGTCAAATTCAATGGAAGCCGGCACACTGTGCATAGCAAAGCTTGCTGCTTCACAATGACATCAGCTCGAAATTACCTGAAAGGTTCCAGGCTGGGCCAAGGTGCCTATATTGTCACTGTCCTCTTGCCTAACAGCATCCCTAGAGCCCAATGCCCCCTCACTCAGGCGTCCTGAGGCAGACGCTCCTGCAGACTGCCTAGCAGCCCTAGCCAGCTGCTGCTGCTGCCTTTGCTGCTGCTGCTGCTGCTGCTGCTGCTGCTGCTGCTGCCTTTGCTGCTGCTGCCTTGGCCTTGGCTGCTGCTGCCGTTGCTGCCGTTGCTGCCTTTGCTGCTTGCTGCTGCTGCTGCTGCTGCTGCTGCTGCAGTTGTGGCTGCTGACGCTGCACATGCTGCAGTGCAGTGCCAGCGGGTGTGGATGAGGATGAGGTGGGTGCAGCCCTCAGAGCAGCGGCATACCCTGTGGGCAGGCCCAACCCAGGCCCATATGCAACTGCACTGCTTGAAGGCGCAGAATCAGGGGTGGCAGGGCTGCTGCAAGCAGCCTCAGCATCACCAGCAGGGCCAGCTGAAGGCACAGGGCTGCTGGGCACCGCCTGCAAGGCAGTTGCAGGAGAGGCAGGAGGCACAGGGCTGCCTGGTGCAGCCCTTGAGGTACTGGCAGATCTGGTGGCCACAGGGCCATGAGCTGACCTGCCAGAAGCCCTTGCACCAGCAGGGGCAGCTTGTGAAGGGCCACTACCTGTAGCCCTGGGCAAGGCAGGCCAAGCTGACTGCAGCAGCCACCAAGGAAGCTGCAGGGGAAGCTGCAGGGGAAGCTGCATGTCGGCTGTGCAATCTCTGCCTGGCAGCTGTACCCTGGGCAGAAGTGGTGGCTGCACCTGCTACACTGTTCTGAGCTGCCCTGCCAAAGTATCCTGATCCGGCATACTCCTCCTTCCTGTTCAACAAATGAAGCTTGTGTCTTAGACGCAGTCAAACAGTACATGCAAAAACGCTGACAGAGCGTGTAAGCATAGGTGTGTCACCTTGGAACATATGCTACACTGCAGCATGGCACTACATGCCAGATCATGAAAAAATCACAAACACACGATGCTATGCTTTGACACACATGCGTGTGCCTACCAATGTTGCAGCCAATCAGTTAATTTACAATGCCATTGAGCATGAGGTTTTGCATCACAGCATCTGAGGTCTTGCAGCACAGCACCTGCAATGCAGTTGGTCGTTTGGCCACAAGACTGTGTAACACACAGAGCATGTCATTGAAGACCATGCTGGTGTGCATGGACTGAAACAAGAAGTACACAATGTCTGCCATGCTGGTCATCTGCAGCAGCTGATCAAGGAATGCCTCTGGCCTCTCCAAGCCATCTTGGAACAGTTCATTGAACAGCGCCCTGACTTGATTCTGCACAGCATTGCCATTGTACAATTAATGAAGCCATCAATCAACTCTGCACGCTCAGTGCTGTACAGTGGTGTCTGGCCAGTACAAGAGGAGCTACAAGCTGATATGCAGGTTTGAGTGTGTTCACTCCTGATGTCTTGTCTGAGGACGTTTCGCAGCTTGGCCAGAAGCGTCAATCTGCTGTGTAATGCTTGGTTTGAGGACACGGGTGGAGGATGTCTTCTGCCTAGGATTCATTTTGCCCGGTGACTGTGACCATTTTGGCTGTGCAGTGACAATTTGAGCCCATAAGGCAAGTGGGATGTGCTGCTTAGGTTGTAGTCTAATAAGCCATCAGTAGCAGAGCAGCATGAGGTACAGGCATCCATATGCTTGCGCATCCCATGCAGATCTTGACAAGTGCATATCCTGACAAGTGCGCATCCTGACAAATGCAGAGCCTGACAAATGCAGATCCTGACAAATGCAGATCCTGACAAATGCAGATCCTGACAAGCGCACATCCTGACAAATGCAAATCCTGAAGAACACAGATTCTGATGAACACAATTCCTGAGAAATACAGATCCTGACAAATGCAGCTCTTGCAGCAATACACCCACAGAGCGTTCTGCAGTACTGCTATGCGCGACAAATGGCACATGGAGTCATGAAGCTAGTTCAGGCCATGGCAAGTGGCTTGCAGGCGAGGCGGCACAAACCTTGTACTTCAGAGACACCTGCAAGTCTCTCAGGAAGGAGCCCGGCTCTACCTCTGCCTCCATGGCAGCCTCTTCCGCCTGTTGCTGGTGTGCCAGCACATCATGCTGGTTCATCCATGTGGCGGAGTTGCTTGCAGTCCCAGGGCTGCTTGCGTTTGCCCCTGCAACAGCTGTTGTGGCTGCATGTGAGGGGGGAGGGGGAGACACATGGCAACCGATCAGAGAACCAGCCCAGAATGTACCAAAAGAGTGATAGGTGACGTTGAGGCCACAAATGCAGGACTCAATTCCTTGAAGCTGGCTAGGGACAATTGTGCCAGACCAGATCAACATAAGTCAAACGTGGACAAACAGGGCTATCATGATCAGATGCCCATGCAAGACAAGGAAGTGTCTGCCTTCCTGTACAAACCAAGCTTAGCACGGCTTATATAGTACTATAGACCCCAATGACACAGTGAGCAACATTGTGTGTCATGCTGTTTGATGCTAATGCATGCCTCACAATGGCATTCCTTTCTGTTGTTTTTCCATTAATGAATATTGGTGGTGACTTTCTATTCAGTATTCCGTCAGTATTCCATTATTGAGCAATTGCCTCAATCAGCAGCTACAATTACATTACGCCATCACACATTAGTGATTGCATCATCTACACATGTGTCACTAAGCGTTCAAAGCAAAACAGATCTGTTCAACAAGACTGCATGATATCAATGCTCAATACTACTGCTGGCGCACTGAATGATGCCCACCTTTATTATCTGTGCTGGACCCCCTATGACCTTTACCTCATAGCAACCATCTAGATCTGTACTCTGGCCATGCCTGGTGCTCTCTAAGGCTGTTCAAACTTGCAGCTAATGCTAACTAATGTTACACAAGCTATGCACACATGTTGTACAAAACTTCAGCAGGCAACCTCCAATAAGGGCAATGAAATTAGTTTGTTCTGCAGCCCAGCAAGTTGCTATTCAGCAATTCCATGTCTGAGGTTGTTGATTAGTCTGCAGACTGACAATGAGACCTATCTATCAGTTTCTGAGGGCTCAAACCTCACATGTGAGGAACATCAGCCTTGCAGTGTTGGGCTGTTACTGTTTAACTGCTGCAAAGCCAGCTCAGGCTTGTATGACCAAGAAGACTACCAAGATGCTCCAGAGCCACCACCGCCAAACCTCCCGCCGCCACCGCCAAAATTAGTAGTGGCACCATGTGACCCCCTGTCATGCCGGCTCTGTCTCACTGCTGGGTTGTTCAGTTGCATGTCACGGGCTGCATCCCAGTTCACCACATGTCCACGGGATGTGTGTGATGCCCAGTCTGAGACCATGTCGTTGTTGACATATTGAGGGTACCTCCTGCATGCCCCACATACAAAATTGTGACACGTGCAAATAGAAAGGCATCTCCCACATATGCACATACAAAGGTCCTTACTCTGTAAGCTGCAAAAGAAGAACACTGGTGATGCGAGAAGGGCAGAGAATCAGGAAGGCAGGCATCAGGCATGCACAGGAGTCCTCCATCAGTGCAACAACATGCTTAACAAGAAGATGAGGCCACAGTTGCAAGGAGCAAGGGAGTTCTGGAAGGGAGGAGGAAGAAGAAGAAGACAGGGATCAGGAAGAGGCAGAGATAGAGAGCCTACAGTTGGAGACGCGCCAAGCGGAACTTGACCTCTAATGCATACATGTCATTATCCCAATCGTGATGCTGCTGGTTCAAGCCTACATTTGGACGGGGCAAGCTTGAGCCCCTGGTTAGGTTGGAGTGCTGGATGGGGTCAGGCCTGCTGGCTGCCACCGGCTGACGGCAGATAGGACAGCTATTCTTGTCTTGTAGCCAACTGCAAGCACACACGCAACTTGTGTGCATTGAGTTACAGCTATCTTGCAGGCAGCTGGTGTGCGAGAAGGCAGGCCAGTGTGCAGTTGATTGCTGATGCGTGGCACAGGCCTAGGCAGAGTTAAATCCAATCTAACTGTGAGTAAGTATCTTGATGTTTAAGGGAATGGACAGAAACCGCCTAGCTACAATGACAGAACCAGAAGTTGCACCTTCAATGGTACAGGATGAGATTTGCATGCAGCGTGCATATAAACAGCCAGCAATTGACAATGCTTGCCAATTGTGTAAAACCCAAACGCATGCAATGCTGTTGCTGAGCCTGCGAGCGAGGCATTACGACAGCAATCATGGCATGAAGCATGAAGCAGCAACAGCCCACCTTGTAATACAGTCCTGACAGAAGGCATGACCACATGACAGCCACATGGGTTTCAGCTTCCTTCCAGCAGCATCCCTGCATGGGTATCCAAGCATCTGGACTGTGGGGCATGACAGCTGTCAAGCAGAAATGGGTTCAATTCAGGTATATGCCCAGTGGAACATTTTGCAAGAGGTAGTCAATGTTGGCAGCTCACAATGACAGCTGCATCACATCACAGTGTTCCCTTGTATAGGTTGCCTGTTGCTTGCTTTCAAGCACATTTCAGAGCCTCACAGAAATCAAGATGCAGGCCTAAAACAAGCTAGTCTGTCATTGACATGTGCGGCAGAAGCTAGCAGGCATGGTGGGTCTGCTCACATTTTGCGCAATGCAGTGTGGGATGCTTTCGTGAGCTCACCTGTCAGGCTTATGCTCATCTTGCAGGCCACTCAGCGTCCTCATGTCATTGCCCAGCAGGCTTTCACACTCTGGGTGACTGTCCAGAGGAGGGGCACTGGGTGTATTGTCCACCTTGCTGCTGCTTGCACAGCCGGTTGCCTCGGCCTCTGTGCTGAAGTGATGTGTCCCATGTGCACCAGCCATGCCTGCCTCCAAGTCAGCAGCTGAAGAAGGTACAGTTGGTAGGCCATCACCCTGTTCAAGGTCTTCAAAACAGATAGGGCAGGACATTGCTGGATACCTCTGAGCTTGTACTGCTGTTGCTTGTTCGGTTTTGAGTTTCTGAAGCATGGACTGACATTTGCTTGCCTCGCGCCGATCCTTGTAGGACACCCTGCATGAACAGCAAGAGAGGGTATATTGCTGTTTCAAGGCAGCTTTGCGAGTGTAACACTGGCAGGGTTGTAACAGATTGCAACTGTATGGAATTGCTGTTGTGTATGTGCAGCTACAGCTGAAAGTCCTGACCGTCAATTGGACTGCATGCCAAGCCTTGAAAGGTGTGCATGCACTAGCTATGCTGCTTTTGGCTAGCAAGCTCAGTGACCAGCAGCAATCTGTCCATGCGTTTGTTAGAGACAACATGCATTCACACACAAGCATCCCAAACCAGTCTTGATGCAACCAGGCAGCTCACTGGAGGCAATGGTATTTGCAAATGTTCCAAGGGAATACCACTCACCAGCAGAAGATGCAGAAAATGATCAGAATGATCAAGACAGCGATGATCAGATCCCGCTGCTCATTCCCATGTGAATCATGCGGCAGGTCAGCGCCGCTGAGAGCCAAACCAATGTCTATGATGGCACCCTCAATACCTCCATCGAAGTCACCAGTGCGCAATTTGTCTTTTGCTCTATTGAGCACGTACTGCTGGCGTTGCCTGCTGAGCACTTGTGGATCAACAGCCAGATACATCTGCAATGCATTGTACCCAAATATGCTAGTTGCAGACCAGAAGCTACCGCAGCTGCAGTGCAGACAACCCAAATTTTGCCAGGAGGGCACAGTGTGCTTAGAAGGTATGTCAAGGGGCAGCAGCAGCAGCAAGGGCAGACAAACACATCACCAGTCCAGTGCAAGGAAGCAGATTCCATCAGCGTCACATGTACCTGACGGCTGCCTACTGAAAGGAAGAACACCAACACGTTGTTGCAGCTTACGTCACCAACCCCCCAGGACCTATGCAAGAATTTGGCAAAGAACTCGGCTTGCTCTGCCGCATTCCTGCCGCTCTGCAGGTACATGTCTCTTACAAGTGCCACAGCCACCTATATTCATGTCCAAGGTTACGAGTATGGATTGCACTCGGGAGTGTGACGCTACAGATAAAAGGAGCCCTGCCAAGACAAGGTGAGGAGACACTACCTGATAGCCAGCTGAGCAGTGCGCCGTGCTGTATGGACCTTCCGCGATCTCGTGTATGCTGCCCTCAACCAGGTTTTGATTATACTCTGACAAAACGTGGTCAGGGTCGCATATCCAGCTCGGCTTCCCATGTCGGCCACAAGAGTTCACGTCGTGCAATGGATTCGGGAAGTTTCGAGGAGACCATCGCACAGCTGACGCCCAAGGGGCGGAAACCAGCAGAGATAGCACTACCGCAAGCATAGCAGCGACTTGCTTATCAAAACGCCCACTGGCCATGGTGATGGACAGCGAAAGCCACTGGTCCGGCGCGAGCTTGCACAGCCCGCAGCTACAGTCGATGCAATGTACCGCCGATGATGCACTTGAAAGTGCGACCAGGGGTCACACCCATCGATGTAATTGGTGTCCCTACACGTTCCTCCGAAGATGGTTTGCAATTGCACCGTGGCTCTGATCTTGCAGCTGACATGTAATGCATTGCAAATTGGAAGCTAATGTAGCAGGTGCTAGAACCTGACACCGCAAGCTTGGCATGCGACATCGGTAGTACTTTATGCAATGTCGGGGTGGGGGGTTTTGCCAGTCTGCTCACTTGCACCCTTTGCAGCGCTGATGATCATCAAGACAGGACGATTCCCCAGCGTAATCCGCGTTACTAGAACGATAAAGTACGCCAGAGCTGCGTGAAAGACAAATGTGAACGGATGTTGGTATAAAGAATCTGAGTAGGTAGCGACAGCAGGCAGCAAAAGCAGCAGCAAACACAAGCTAAATGGGCTATGGTGTGCAATAGGTATTGAAGCTGTATATTGCATCTGTGCTGACGGGCTGAAGCCGACTGCGCTAGGCTATTCGTAGCTGAGTGCACTGAGCTGAGCTGAGCTGAGCTGTCGGTCGCGAGCGTGCATCAAGCACGCCATGCAGTGAGTGCAAAGCTCTCTCGTAGGGAATACCTGAAGTAGAACAAGTTGATCATCAAGACAGGTGGACTGCGAATGCAGAGCAGATTTAAATCAGAGCAGATTTAAATCAAATTTGTTACGCAGATCCGGCTTGAGGCACTTTCCAAGGATAAAAACCTGATGCTAGTCAACAGCGTTGACCGGGTCAAACTGATCAGGGTATGACACACTCGACGCGGATCACGTGCAGAGCTAGACCCCCTGATGATCTGATGTTGTTTGATGTTTTGCGCCAATCCTCCCAGTCATTCCGTGCCAGATAGAACAGCAGCCGTATTGCAAACTTCAAGCAGCGAGCAAGCACACGCTCCGGTATTGTTATCAGATGTGCACGTCACAAACTGTAAGCCTCCCATTTCTACGCATTCGGGTGCGCAATACCTAACTCTTGCGGTTCTGTCGCAGCCTTGGATGACCTTGTTCTGACAAAAGCTCGGACATAATGTCATTGTCGGCCAGGCACTGTTGGTCATGAGCCAGCTGGTGTCGGTACCTCTCGCTGTCAAACAAAGCCCCCATCTGCAGACGTCCATCTAGACCTGTGCCACGACGGCAAGCTCTGGCGCGCAAATGTAGGTCGACTGGACTTTGTGGAACAGCTGTTGGTCAGAGCGTATTTGATGTCTTGCCTCTCTAATATGTCCACTGCCTGGTTGCAACGTCGGGAACCACCACGCTGACGAGTGCCGCATGTGCTTTGAGGGCAACTGTTGACGCACGTGTACGTCACCGCAGGTTGCCGTGGGCGGATAAATCTGCGCCGTGTAGGACTCTGTGTATAGACGCATTGTGCCAGAACGATATCCAAGTAAGCCGAGTAGTATTGACCCATACTACTGCTTCTACTGCTGCCGACAGAGCATACTAGTACTATGCTGCACCAGAATCGGCAGCATCCTACATGATTGCAGTACTCATCCGAGCTTGCTGTTGATTGCAATGACCTTATTGCCAACGACCAGATTGCTTGACTCGGCTGTTGTCTTCCTTGGGTGAATTTGTTGTCTGCATATGCATGGCATGTGAATGCAGTTGGCTGTAATCTGCATTTGCAAATTACGGGTCAAACCTATTGTTCATGCACTTGCCAGCTTGTGCTCATGGCAAGTGAGGCAGCATGTTGCGTGCTGCTGCAATCCCTTGCACAGTATCATCGTTTGTGTGTCATGAGTGTCCAATCCATGTGCTTGCATGTTCCTAGAACTTCAGTATTGAGCATGGATTTGTGGCTTTGCCTGACACAGTGTGGTCCATATATATTCTTGCTTGTCAAGCTATAATGCTTGGCTGTGAATGCACATGATGAGCGCACCAGACCATGTATTGTACATCACATGTCACATGCACATGCATGCAGGCAGAGGGCAACTCATGGTGCGACTGCTTCCAATGTCCTTGGCTCATGGTTGGAGGAAAAGGTGGCAAACCCAGTCCTGTCTTTGGTGGGCAAGGAGTCATTGTGAAGATCAAGGCATATTTGAACGACGTGATCCGTTGCTTTGAATTTACCTTCTCATCTGGTGAAGTCGCAGAGGTTGGCAAAAAAAATGTGAGGATCTGATTTTGTCTTGGATGGAGGCAGGATTGTACGTGATTGTTGCTGCAAAGCCATGCACAGTTTGTCAATCATGCTAGAGATTGTGTGAAACCTAGGACTTCACAAATCAATGACTTGTTGCTTGAGGATCATCAGCTCAAATGGGGTCATTATTGTCATGATGCTCAGAAGAAGCCTATAGGCTATATAGCTATCTGAAGAGGCGTTGTTCACTTGGCCTGACAGAAAAAGTGCGCAACGCGTTGTCAATATTACTTTTGTTGTCATTGTTACTTATTGTGTTGTTTTTGTTGTCCTACTACTGTTGTTATGATTAGCAAAATTGTTGTTGTCTATTACCTTATCATCATTATTGCAATTGTTAAGATTGCTGTCATTTATGTTGTTGTTGTTCTTCTTGTCATCTTCATCATTACTGTGAACACTATAATAGCATGATTATAGAATTTGTCAATTACAGTACAGTTGTTTCTTTGAGTATACTACATAGGCCTTAATGCTACTACTGTTTTATCGGGCTCTCGGTGTTCTGACATGGCTGAGCATGTATGTGATCACAGGAGCATGTTTGGAGCAATTGCACATGGACAATATGCTTCACTCAGCAGTTGTTAAATACACAACTGACCACCAAGTTGATGTTGTAATGCAGGGTCGAGTGATTGAAGTGGACATTCCTTTAGGCAGCACAGTCACTAGGGCTTTACTGTATGCTGACGTGCATGGCAGCGATGGTTACTTTGGAGGGCTTGAGCTCACTTTCCTCAACAGCATTACTGGCGCTGAGCAAACTTGGGATGCCAAGGGTTCAGATTGTGGCCAAGCATTTTCGCCAATTGTGGGGTCTGGCATGCTTGTTGGGGCACAGTGCTGGGCAGCCGAAGCTATTGATGCCTTGGGACTCATATTCTTGCGTGAAATTACATGGGGATCACAAGTACTCACGCTTGGTAAGATCCCTTGCAGCAGTAATTTCATTGATATTGTGGAGCCAGGTGCACTGTTTTGCCAGTAGTAAGACATGCAAGTCAGCACCTACAAAGCATGCCGGCTGCTTGTGCAAACTTACCCTGTGTGCATCTGCATGTGTAACATCACTGCTTCATGGGCAAAAAAGGACGTAATGTTCCAACTTCTAGCTGCTATCTTGTGTGGCCTGCTAAAATAGCCCATTTCATGGTGGCTTCCATGCAAATCTGGTGTCTGTTCTCTTGAACAACTGAGCATCCTGTATCAAGCCTTTGTTTGGTGTTCAAATTCAATTGTCAAGTGCAGGCCCTCCCTTGCATTTTGACACATCTAGAGAGCAGGTGCAAGGCTTGTTCTGGCACAACACATCCAGTCAGGACCAAACCTTCAAGATGGAGAACACAAACACAAAGTGAGGCTCCATGACATCTCAACTCTGAGTTGTGTAAGCTTCCGATTGTCTTTTGTACAAACTGCATATCAGCAGTGGCTCCCAAGAGCAAGGGTGGTGCATGACATACATGGGTCAAACTGCTGAGGTGTTTCTGTTTTGACACTCAGTGACCGTCGACTGCTTGCTCTGAGCTGGCAAATGACACTGAATAAGAGCCTCAGCCGGTTGCGTAACTGCACTAATTACACAGCCTCCTCAAGCATAGTCTGCAATGAGCCGGCCAACCAGTGCTGATTCTGCACCTTGTTGCGTGCTGATATAGATCTACAAAGCTTGAGCTGTCACACACCTGGGGTAGCAAGACTCGAGTCTCATATGAAACAACTGCAACATGTGGCGCAGATGTGCCAGCTTTACTCAAGGCAGAGCTGAGTGTGAAGTTTGGGTGAGTTGCCAACCAGCTCAATGCCCAGCATGTCATGCAATTCATAGCTATAAGCATGTGATGTGCTGATAATGCTATGTTCCAAGCTATTACCATGTGCTGCGCAGCATCCTGTACCTTGTTGGGACATGCCTTGATCTTTTAAGCTGCTACTATGCCAGGCTGGCTTCATTGGGCCGGCTTCATTGATGACATACAGAGCTTACTTCTGCTTGCAGGATGGACTTTGAAGGCACTGCATCTTCAACAGAGGTGCAGACTGTAGAAGAGTCTGACATCTTTCACTGGGTGTGGGACATCAACGTAGCCCCAGGCGAAACCTTCAACCAGACATTGTGTTTGGAGCATTCACATGCCAGCGTCCCCTATGTCTCAAACATGTGTCTGCAGACTGACAGAGGTTGTGAATTTTGTGTCTCCAAAGCAGGCTTGATGCAGTTAGGCAATGGGAAGCGGTTTGTCATTATGGAGGGCAACAACAACACCAGTCCTGAAGCTCAACCTGCCAACTGGGCAGGCAAGAGGTAATTGCGCAGCTGCATTGCAAGTCAAGATGTCTTCGCAGACTGAGTGGTGTCATAGATCAGTGTACAGGGTCTGCATGCTGCCGCCTAACACCTTTAAGTGATTGTTGCAGCAATGACATCATGTTAGATGTGGGGAAGCCAGCCAAGATTCCTCGTGCAGCCTTACATTCATTATCAAGCCTTCAGGAGCAGCTGAGGTTGCCACTGCTGCCACCTTCAGGCAGAAATTGTGCCACACACAAGAATCCTACAGCAGCCAGCATTGACAGTGCACTCTTGGCAGCTTGCAAGTCACCACGCCTTTCAAAACGTATACTGCTGCTTGCAATGGGGCTTTCCTCGCTGTTGCTGCTGTTGGGGTATGCTGTTGTGGGCGCCATGTCTGCAAGCCCATAGCAGAAGCGTCTGCCGTCAGGGCTCAATCTCACTGTGGCGCACTTTGGCCAATTGAACCAGGCTGTGTGGGTTGAGGCTAGCGCCTCCGCCTCTTTTGTGCTGAAGTCTTGAAATTGTCAACCAAGACAAATGTACAACAAGCATCAAGTAGTGGCAGCTGCTTGCTGTAATTTAGGCAGGAACATGAGCATACAATACTTTTGTTAGCTTGTCAGTGCAGATGTGTACTAGTACACATTTTAATGCAGACCAGCTGGGGTGTCAACACAAGTTGACTGTGCTTTCACGCCTCTGTAGGATCACCTTTCTGCAATACCAACTGTTGCACTTGATCAAGACTAGTCTGTGCTGACCAGACAGTGAGACCAGCGAATCAGACTTGTAAAATTGGCATTAGTCACGTCATACTGAGTCAGACTCATCTTATCCACTACAGTACCGTTGACACATGTGCTGCGAGCCGTGGTCCTTCGCGATTGCAGCACCGCGAAAGAGCACGCGCAACCATGCGAACAACACAAATGCTCGCAAGGACGTACCACCGACGGAAAAGCTTGGCCTGCAATGCTTCAAATGCGCAGTGCAGCTCAATGGACTTATGCATGCCTGTAGTACCGCACAATTCCTAGTATCCGTGTGACGTAAACACCTGCAAAAATGCTGCGTTGTAAATCTGCATTGAAGCGGAGCGTTGCGTTTCTCTAGCTGCACGTTCACAGTGATACACGGTTCAACTGCAGTGATACCCCTGAGAATATATATCATGTTTTTGCATTTCTGAAAAGAGCAGCTGGATATGCAGATGTGAATGTCGGGACAGTTCGGCATCGTGGACGAGCCTGCTGTTGAGTAAAATGTGACAGGGCATATATTGGCTAATCGATCAACATTCATGGGAGACACCCAACAGGAAAGGCAATTATGCTGCCCTATTTTTAGACTTCTCATGAGTGGCAATTGCTACATATTTTCCCAACCAGTGGCAGCTTGCTAACAGCACGGCAAAGTGTGCCTGCTCAACATCCTGATGGCCACAGATCATGTTGAATCTCAATGTGTCAATCCCATTTGAGCTGACACCAGGTAGACTGACGACGATCCTTCTGGACAGCGATCCACTCAATAATGAGACCATAGCAATGAATGATCACATGCAGCCAGAAGCACCAGCATGCATGCAGTCAGTATGCCAACGAGACATACAAGACTTACAGAGAGCTGAAGGCAGGTGACTTGCTGGAAATTATACACTCTAAAATGGAACACAAAGGCTACTGTGCAGATGTACATTTGCAAGGATGGCCAAATCAAGGGCTCTGCAAAGCAGGTGCTAGAACTGCAATCCCTGCCTCAAAACCACATCCAGCAGATTGGCAAGCATACATAGCTACAATATGCTCTACTGTAGAATCTCATTCATCTCTGACATGTCCAGCAAATTATGAGGCACATCAAACCCACTATCTCTACCCTGGTCGCAGATCCAGTCTCTCACCTGCAACATCAAAACAACTAACGTTCTAGTTGCATGTCGAACCAACTTGTGGGACACGCAGAGCCCCATGCAGCATCAGCTGTAAAGCTCACCACAGTGTTTGCAGCTGGGCACATCTACAATAGGACAAGATGCACAGTCCACAGAAAGAGTGGCAGTGCTTCACTTCAGCTGACACATCACTTGTGAGTTGGCAACTTACATACTCCAGCCCTTTGACATTGCTCTCCTTGAGATGCTCATCGTATTTTATAAACTCTGTTCCGCACACGTCCAGTGGTCCGCATGCACCATCAGCGTCTTTGATTACAAGGTCCTTCACAGCCTGGAGCTGTTTCTTTGTTTCTTCAGGAGTACCGCAAAAGTCCTTATAGCGACTCATCTGGTTGAGGCAGACAAGAACAGGTTTCTCGTGGGAGACGAGCCTGACAATCTCCTCATGGATGTGCTGGTCCAGCCTGGCAATCTTCTTACCGTCCACAATGATCAGGTACACTGCCATGGTCCCTGGACGGTGCAAAGCAAGAGTCATGCGACTATTGCAACAGCAGCTCTGCATGGTCTTGACATGGTTAGTCAGCATGTGACCACCTCTGCTGCACCTTCGTGGCATGTGCATACCTAACAAGGAGGTGACAGGGGAGAAATTCATCAGGACAGGGGGGTCAAAGCACAGCAGAGCCCGGAGACACGCATGTGAGAAAGCAGGCTGTTGGTCTTTGAGGAGAGACTGACCTGACTGCTTCAGAGCAACATCTTTGAGTGTCTTGTCTGTGTCAAAGAAGCCAGGGGTGTCTACCAGAACTGGTGCTGCCGGGTGCTCCATCAAGCCAATGGCTGTATGCATGTGCATGCGCTGAGCAGCTATGTGTTTGGTGGCATTCTCTCTTGTATGGCCATCAAGCTCAGGAGGTAAGCCCATCAGGGCTCTCATCAAGGTGGTCTTGCCAGCATTGACTTCACCCAAGCAGCCAACCAAGCAGCAACGCTGGCTGGTCGTGCGAAGTGCAGACATAGCACAGATCCGGTTGAGATGCACGCTCAAGATCTGCGTATGCAATGCCAGTCTTCAACTGGTAGAACTTACGAAAAAGCATGAAGTAGTCTACATACATGTTGCCAAGATTGCCTAGCACTAAGAACAAGACAAACTAGAAAGACAAATGAATGAATGCTCCGGCTCAACTTCACTTGCAGATTGGGTTTCATTGTGTCTCTCAGACGTTAGCATGTGTATTCACTGAACTCTCCAGAATCACTGTGGCGTATGCCAGTGGGCAGGCTGTGCAATAAAGCTTGCAAGGCATCTGATGCTTGACAACCATGCTCACAACGAGTGCACTATGGCAGTTATATAGACAGAATTCTGAGCACCACATCAGGGCAGAATGTGAGTGATTGGGCAAGACGGCAACTACACCTGCAGGCTGCTGTTTGTCAGCTTAGATTCATTAGGCAGCACGACACACTCCACGCTCTGAGATTGCTCAAGCTGCTCCTTGGTCCAGGTTGGCAATGCCGCTGGAAGACTCCTGGACCTGCCGGGGCCCGCAATCAGCAACCCCAGCGGACTAGGGGGCTGCGCATCCACTGCTCTTTGACATTTGTCCACCACAAGGGCCTCCAAGATGGAGACATCCTCCTGAAAGTTCTGTTCTTCGGGGGCAAGAATCTTCACCAACTGCTCAAGTTTCTGCATGACTGATCTCAGCTTGACAACACAGAATGAATTTTCTCAAAACAGATGTCGCATGGCATCCTGATGATCAAGTGACTCATTGGTTGGACCAATGTGCATGAGGATAAGCCACTACTCAGGTGCCATTACTCAACATTACTGCAGTCTTACAGATGCAGTCACCTTGTGGCAAATGCAAAGAGCACAGCTGTCATGTCAAAAGTGGCAGTAATCAGGGCTGCATCATGGTTCTGCCAACATTTGTTGCAACATGACAACACATCATGTTATGCAGAGATACCCCCAGGTAGGCAAGATCATTCCAGTGTATCAGCTTCATCCACAATGGCTTCAAAGCTGCAGTCACAAGCAAGATGTGAGTTGTGAACTTGCTGCTGCAATCTGCTACGGCAGGCAAGGTAATCCAGTCACAAATGGCTTGTTGCAGCAGGGATGGTCCTGATGCTTGATGCAATGTCATCAAGCATGTTGCCTGAATTTCTCTGGCAAGGCTGACTGCTATTTGATCAATGCAATGGCACATTTCACCAAACCCAACAACTATCATGATGAACAGCACTTGCAACTCAGCTGAGTATAAACAAATTGTTGACACGGTGCTTGGAGTGCGCTCTCACCTACAGCACTGACAGCTGCCACTGTACATTCTACGGCCACTGCTGCAAGCGTCGCTCCTGACATGCTTTCAGTCAGCAAGGTCACAACTGGGACAGCCACTCCCATCCCACCCACAAGCGGTACAGTGGTCGCCAACAAGCCCACAATGAGTAAACCATATAACACATTGTTGAACAGTTTGCTCTTCTCTTCCAGCACCAGGGGACGCGCCAAAACAGCAGCAATGTTTGTGCTGTTGGCCACCACCTTCTCCATGCGCTTGCCAAGTTGTATGAAGACACTTGCACCCTGCATGCAAGTGCACCATATGGCCTGCTTCAGTACGTACTGTTCAAGCTACAGCCAGGCAGGTATTAAGCATGTCACGTGCATGTAAAGTATGTTTCTCAGCACCAAGTGAATGCTAGTCACTGCTGTCATAATAAAACTGCCAATACCACATCATGCACCATACCTTTGCATTTGACAGTGCGTAGTGCAATCATGCCTCCCAGGCAAGACAATCTGATTATCAAGTCATGTGGAGCACTTTTGCATGGGAGAGCTACAAGTGCACACCTGACCACACTCCAGCAACAACTCCTTGATGCTACACCTGTTGCCCCACTCAACCTCTGGCGACACCTTTGCCATGGCACCTGCTAACCTCTTGTCAGTATCTGATGGCTTTTCTCTACACCATCTACAATGGAACAGGCAGGGCTGTTCATCTTTGACGCCAATACTTTGACGACAAAGACTCTTCTAGATGTTACTGCTATGGCATGTTGCACACTCTCAAAGTGCACGGTGGCATGTAAAGCATGATGGCAGCTGTAGTCAGACTATCATGGCAGGCAGAATGTGATTCCATCACAGCTTGTCAAATGTATCTGCTGCAACATTCAAGTCATGGCAACTGCCTGATCATGCTGTAGCACAGAGACGTACCGCTCAACAGTGTCAATCAGATCAAGCACTTCCAAGCCACGCTTCTGAGTGTCTGTGTTTTGGGAGTTGAGGCAGCATGCTGCCATCAACACTACTCTCTGCAGCTGATACGTGATCTCAATGGATGCCATCTTGCCCTTCAGAGATTGCACATCCTGCTCAGCAGGCTGCATCTTCAGCTTGATGGTCTTGTCCTTGCTGAAGTGAGTGCTCAGCTGTAGCTCAACAGTCACAACACTGTCCTCGGGGCAAGGTGGCTGCAACCTCTTGCTCCTCCTGTGAACTTTACCAGTCACCTACAGCCGCATGTACATGGCTCACGCTTGGTAACCACCTGAAGGCTGGTAGTGCAATAGCGTTGTGCCACTTGTTGCAAGGACATCTTGCAGAACAAACTGCTTGACATGCCATACACACAAGCTTGAGGCGTGAGCTGTGGTGTGCCACGAACTCAATGGACAGTTTTCCTCCTAGTTGGTATCAATGCAATTTTTCCGTGTTGATGAGGACTCCTCCAATCCAAATTTGCTGTGCTATGTGCAGTCACACCATGCACTATGACATAGCAAAGCTCACCGTAAGGTGGGGGTTATTGGCAGCATGCCTTGCAGGTCGAAGAGGATGATCAGCAGTAGCATCTGCAGAACCTTGCACACCTCCCATATCTGCACTCACATGCAGGTTTGGTTCAAAGATGCCTGCAAGTCAGCCATGATGTACATGTGCCGTGCAAGCAAAGTGTGATGCTGCATGAACAATATAGAGGGAAAAGCTGCTGTGGCTTCAGACAGCTTAGTGCAAGACATGAATCAAGAAGCAGAAAAGATGTTATGTGCAGACTCAGCAGTTGGAAATCATGACATGGCATGCAAAGCTAACAAACCTGACTGGTGTATCACACGCGACTTTCTCTGGGAAATTGCTGTTGAAATCTGGATTTCATCAAACCCGCCACCTCGCATCCGGATGGTGGGGGCCTGCATGTCAAGCTGTGTATCTGACAGCCACAAGTGCACTGCAAGACTTGACAATGCATGCTGAGCTTTCCCACAACTGCTGAGCAGTACAACGCTGTTCTTGCATGCTAAAAAAGGCACATGCGCATTATCATCCTGTAAGTTGCATCACTGCATGTACTATGTTTGCACTTGCAGTCAATCATCTGTACAATTACACAACAATGTGCTTAGAGACTGTTCTTGCATAGAACACATGGTCACAGGGCCTCCCTGTGCAATGCCAACGGCCACAAGATGAAGAGGATGTGGTTAATATCAACACCACTTGGTCATACCTTGGAAGCCCACTGCACCCCAGGCCCATGCAGAGTGACATGGCAGCCCTTCATGCAAGCCACTTTCCCTTTCTCAGCTTCAAAGTCTGGCACAAATTCCAGAGTGGGCTTGAACAAGCCAGTGATATTTGCACCCAGTTTCAGCTGTGACAGCAGACCTCTGTTGGCAGGAGCAATGGAAAGGTTGACACCATGCTGCTGCACGTGCTGATGGTGCGCCAGAAGCTGTACAGCATTGGTGTATGTGTCCCCAAGGCACCTGGGGTCAGGCAGCCAGTCAGATCAAGTATGCAAGCCAATTGGTAGCTGCTGTGGTGATCAATCCAATAGTTGTGCATGCAAGCAGCATGGCTGGCCCTTTGTCTATACAATCCTGGCTGCAGATGCTGGAACAGTGATTTCACAAGATGATGACAGTTGCTTCCTCAAGATGTCTACCACCTCAAATGTCAGCCAAGGCAGGGTGTGCACAAGAGCTAAGACAAGCAACAAGGGTGCACAAGTAGTCAACCACAAGCAGGCTGAATACAGTATGCGACTGCAAGGGACACTTTGTCACCTGCTTAGGGATGTAGTCACTATATTATGGATGTCCAGAATGTGTTGCAGATCAGCAGCTTCCGCCAGGATAGGCATGCCCGTCTGTGGAAGGAACCAGGTGTGACCCATGAAGCAGGCTTGCAGCACATCCTGGCCTGCGCACAAATGGCCTGCTGTCATTAAGATGACAACCATGAAGCTGTGCCTCATGTTACCTTGTTGAGTTGTACATACAGGCTAAAGTCAGTCTTTTGTCACATTTCAGGCACATGTAGTTGTGATGGACATTCTGCGCATTTTCTTCCTTACAAGTCTGGCTGTGCAAGCCATTGCACATGCGCTGATGCTTGTGACGCACCGCTCGAGAAGTAGAATGTTTCAAGCGGGTTGTGCAGGTACCCTGCAGCTTCCTTGATATGAGGCTCTGGTGATTGCTGATATGCCCTGAAAGCTGCCATGACATCTTTCACTGCCGCATGCCACTGGAGAGGGCCGGTCACTTCAGCATGAGGAATCGTAGTCATCACTGCCGGCCAGAGGTCAGTTGTCACGGTAATCCAGTTGCTCGTGGCAGCTGCACTTCCACAAGGTGCTTCTATCGTGACACTGTCTGCCTCAGAGTCTGAATCGCTGCAATGTTGTGCAATGACATTGGGGTCAATGATATCCACAGCAAGGAAGTTCCAAAACAGAGGGGATGTTGGAGGGGTTTGGTAAGAGGGACATTGGAAGCTAGCAGGGGCCCCAAAGGTGATACACATGACTCGATGTGATGGATCCTGCAAAACCAGCTAAGTCTCATATATGAGCTGCAGGGTACCTGCTATATAGCAGCTGATTTCACTCGAAGGTGACAGGTAAAATCTTACATTTGAGGCTGGTGGACGTCTTAAAGGCACGTGTGTGCAGTGCAATTGCTGTCTTCTAGATGCCAGCATGTGAGGCTGCAGCTCTTCTGAACCAAGAAGCGTACCTCAACACATGTGGACAGTCTGAGGCACTGCTGAAGCTGGTAAGCAGTTTGCTGGGCGACAGCAGCTGCACTACCCCGCCCGCACACCACCATCTTGCAAGGCTGACTGGCAAGTAGCTCGGCCAGCTGGACACATGGAACCTGTAGGCACATGCTGGTAGAAGCAGCAGTCTTCAGAAGCTTACTCAGCGTGAGTACAGCTACAAAGTGTTGCAGTCAAGTCAGCGAACATGCCTGCGCACAGGACTGGCAAGCACATCACATCAACCACAACAGCTGACCTGGTCCGCAACTGTGCGACGCACAGCAGCGTTACAATGCCCTTGATCGTTATGTGCTGACCCTGTGCCACCTACTGAGACTGCTTCGACATAGGCTTCCCAGCTCAGCAGAGCTTCACTAACAGCGACGACGATAATGGGTGTCTGGGCACTTTTTACCACCGCGCAGAGGATTGTTTTCTGCAACCGCACCGCGAGTGTATAGGCGTAGGCCAAGCTTGCAAGGCCTCGAGCTCGTGCATGCCAACGTTGGGCTAGCATTCTAGAAGAGCACCTCGTTGGAAAGCAGGAACTCTGTGAAACAGGCAGAGCCGTCCACCTCGTCTGCCACCGTCGCACATGCCTGACTGGCTATGGCAACAAGCTCTGCAGCTGGACTGTGCGGGTCGGTATCACCGGACCCCAGCCAAAGACTAGCAAATTTGCCCATCAACAACCGGGCTGACTTCTCGAAATCACTGCTCTCATGCGGTTCATCACTCTGTGGCCGCAAAGCCCTATGATCTCCTTGCTGCATTGCTTGAGATGATGATTGACCAGGCACACGACTTCGTCTCAAGTTGTACAAGGGTAAAGTGTCTGAGCGATCACAGACTGCCCTGGACACTTTGGAAAACATCGAAGTTTTGAAACTGATTACTGCAAGCTATCGGGACGCTCGTGAGCAACACTGCTTCCAGCGGTCAACGGGGTGTCAAATCGACAACAGCTGATTGCACACAACGTGTGCACACATGTGTCTGCAGCCGCGACGTATGCTGTGCTTGGCTGAGAAGCGGCGCAATCACTCTGACTTCTACAATGTAGCAAAGCTGCACGAGATGTCTCAATTGTCGTCTGACAGCAGCACAAACCACACAGCTGGAATTACAGAAATGCGGACAATCACTCTGCAGTAGAGATGACGCAAGATGTCAGCAGAGTGATAGCGCTACGCAGCGATATTACAAACCCCCCCCCCCTGCACACAATTAGTAATCAGGTAGCTGTGAACACGCTCGTATTTTGCCAAGTGGCTGACATGAGTTCATACGCAGGCATAACAATGGATTTTTAGTAAGACACACAAGCTGTCTGTCAATTGCTCATTTTTGGGCATGTACACTCATTGTGGCACATGCAACGTGACTGCTGTTGAGCTGCCTTGGCAGGTGTACACTCCCACCAGGCATGACGCCCTCTCATAAACCTGAAGACAAAATGAGAAAACATCAATGAAAGATTTAGCATCACTACTGCATCAGCAATTTCATCAAGCATGACATGTGTTTGTGATCATGGCAACCTGCGCTACGGCTTGCTCTGCAATTGTCATCCTGTACAGGATGCTGCACCTGCCAAACTTGAAGATTTACATCTGAATAGTGTAATTGCAGGCAGGCATTTTTGCATGTAGATCATGGCAAGGAACAGCAGTGTGCGCCGCCTACTACAGTATCATGTTGGGTCACTTCCTGACCTGTGGCTTGTGGCTGACTACCAGGTACTGAGCCCCATGCTGTGAAGCAATGTAGTCTGCCACCCTGCTAGCATTGCTGGTGTCCAGGGCGCTGTCTATCTCATCAAAGAAGTAGAAAGGCGAGGGAAAGGCAGCTTGAAGGGCAAAGGAGAGGGCAAGAGTGGCAAGTGCTTGTTGGCCACCACTCAAAGACCCAAATGGCCGGCTGTGATGAGCATCTGGCCTACACCATCCCTCATTTCATGTGCAGTTGTGATGTTGACCAAACTTTGGGCAATCAAGTGATCTTTGAACGAAAGGGTGGTAATGGACACTGAGGCTGAAGTTCGTCAGATGGGCAGCAAGTCAAGCAATCATCACAGGAGGACCAGACTGTAGTCTATGATCTGACACTGAGACAGCAATCTTTAAAGCAACACTTAGTGAAAGGTGTAGCCCCACTTTCAGACCACCCTTCTCTGCTACATCACTTTGACAACACTGCATGCGTCCTGACCTCATCTGCAGATCAGCAAGGCACAGCAGGCGCATCATCTACAATGTCATAGGGAACATGTGGTTGCCTACTGCCCACATGAGGGCTCATGCGCTTGCACACCTGACATGGAAGTGCACGCCCTCAGCAAACAGCAGCAAGGTGTCTTCAGTGTAGGTGAGGTACGCATCACCCTGGCCTGCTGTTAGCTTCTGGTAGATGCCACCCAGGCTGCAGTTCACTGCCTTCATGACACTGCAGAACTTCCTCAGGCGCTGCTCTTCCAGATCCTGCTTCTCCTGTTGTAGCCTGTGCATACACCATGTAACAACTTCTGGATACAGGTACAGATTTTGACATCAAACATCACACTCTTGGAAAAAAGTACCCCTGTACATTTACGCCAAACAATGCCTGGGGACAGCTAAAATGTGTTTCTACTTGGGTAAGATACCTCGGGTTGACCCCATGCAGTGCAGTGACATTGCTATACACACATCATCATCATCTTCATCATCATGGAAGTGGACAGACCTTGTCTCTAAGCCTGTTTGTTTAGATAAGCTCAATCCTCTTTACCAGCAGGGGGCAGCATGCACCAAGGAAGAGACCACTGAAGTGCTACAAAGCCAGCAATAAGCTGCAGCAGGGATGCTTTGACCAAAGCCTGCTCTCAATCAGGCTGCAAGAGGCATGTGATGCTATGCTTCACCTTGATAGACTGGCTTCTTGATGGCAGAGCTGCTGGGTGAGGTCTTGAAGGCGCAGAGCAGCCTCTACATCCTGCTCCAGGGCATGCACATCAATGCCTGCCTTCATCTCCTGCACAAGTAGTGATTGATTTAGATAAAGAAAGAGAAAGTCAGAAAGGAATGTAGAGGAACTCTATCACCTGTTGCGTATACACTGCATACAAGGTAAGTGAAAAGCTGTTGATCTGTTGTGGATCTGGCCATCAAAGCCGTAAGCCTGGAGGAGTGAGGTGCAGAGAGATGTAAGAAAAGAAAAGAAAAGGCTACACGTTTCGGCATCACTTTAATGAGAAGCCAAGTATCCATACCGGGCTGCCCAGGGCAGAGAGATGTATTCAAACTGCATAAGATGGCAGCGTTACTGTTTGATGGGTGTATAGTTTATGGGACAGCTGCAAGGTACAACACGGATGACCTCATGGCACAAAAAGTTCAAAGATAGTACAAAGAGCACGCAAAGCTGCTGGTTTGCCATCAAGCGCAGAGTTTCTGCCAGAAGACACATCAGAACAATATCAAATCAAGTGTGGCATGTGGCAGCTATGCAAGGAAATGTGTGTTTCTTGCCTCCAGGCTGGCTTCCTCCTGTGCCAGCTCAGCAGCTTCAGACTCCCAGTCCATATCAATGTCCACTGCCTTCTGTGCCCCCCCTTTGGCAGACCTGCCTGAATGGAACCTCCTAGGCAAAGGAGCTGCTGTCTGGCGAGGTCTTTCTTCCATGTCAGTGTCAGACTCTGAATCAGAAAGAATGACGCAGCCCCGCCTGTGAGTCAGGCTGTTGCTGCTGGGAAGCCTCTTCTGCCTCTTGGGCCCACCTGCTGCAGATTGAAAGGACTAACTTTGCCTTTTGTTTTTAACAAACAGAAGGCCTTGTTGGAGTCGATTGTGTTGCTGTATACCGAAGCATGTTGATGTTGGGACCGGGTCAGAAGGTACCTTTTGATTGGGGACTGACTGAGCAGGTTGGGGTCAAGCAGAAAAAGTATGTGTGAACTTTAGAGGAGGCCTGTCAATGCAAGGCGTTGGTATGGAAACCTGGGGTTTTGTTGAAGATGATCAGACACCATGCAAAGCACCCCTTTTTGGGAAGCTATTGCAGGTGCCAGCAGTCATGAGTCAGACACCTGAGAACAACAGCATCTGACACACCGCACCAGAAGAGTTTGGGACACACCTCAGCCCTGGGGATAGTACACATCAAACAGGCATCTCATGATGCATGTAACACTCATGCTAGCTCTGGGCTGCCGCCTTAGGAGGCTCCCATTATGATTGCTGAAAAGAGTAAACCTTTTCTTCTTCTTTCCTTTTTAACACTCATGCTGCTGCCGCTGAACAACAGGAAAAGTGGCACAGACGCTGCTTGACCATTATGCATACCAAAGGGAAGGACCTTCACCTGAGGAAGCTGCTGTGCTACTGTCATTGCAAGAAAGATGTGCAGGCTGTTGAGCTGCATAGCATTGCATTGCTGCCAGCACCTGGCTGATGCTGCGCTGCTTCACCCTGTCTGCTTGCAAACTCTCTTGCACCTGCTCAAGCTCAACTTGCAGCTCTTTGGCCTTCTCAGCAGCAGCATCATACGCTCTGCAGACCACACGTCACAAGACAGTCAAGCTGTAGTGCCTTGATGACGCAAGCAACACAGCTTTTCAAGCATGCTTACACAGCAGTAACACACATCATGCGCATTAGCTTGCACATATGGGCGATGGATACTGCTGCGGATGAGTGCTGAGACATGCATACCATCAGTTGCAGGTTGGCTCACCTTTTGCAGTGGCTGAGTTGGTTCTTGCAGCTGTTGAGGTGGTCAGAGGCTGCCTTCTGTCCAGCTGAGGCTTCTTGCAGGTGGGCCTCCAGCTGTGCAACCTGCTGCTGCATCAGCACAGCCTTTGCTTCCTGTGCTGCTGCCTCTGCGCAAGCAAAAACGGATGTGAGCGTTTTCCCAAGCACTGGCTCTGCCTGGACTTCTGTACATGGCAAGGTAGCATCTGGCATGCGGCCGACTGCAGCATGTCTCCCACGTTCTGACCACAGAATCTCCGCATTTGACCCAATGTGGCCTCATGTTTGATGCTGCAACTGGAGTTTCCTTGCACATGAAGCTGTCTGAAACAGCGAACAAGTCCGGAGGCATACAGCGCAAAAGAGGTGATGCCAGAGGCTGGGGCAGTGAAGAACAAAGGGTGAGCTGCATGACAGACCTGCAGCAAGGTTACTGGAGACTGGTGCCAAGTTGGTGCTTAGCAGGGCCAGGCGGCGTGAGGCTGCCTTCTCTGCCTTATCAGCCTTCTGCTGCGCCTCTGCAGCCTGCGCATCTCATCGCAGCATCTCATTACAAAAGTGCATCAAGCATCAGGCATGCTCCTACACATGTGACAGGATTTGGGCTCAGACTGGCGGCAGTGTGTGGTCTGTAGCCGCAAACGCTGCAGGCTTTGAGTAGCAACCAAAAGACAGGAGCATATGGAGACAACAGGCAGCGTGCAATGGCAACTGCCATTGCGCGGTCTGCAACTGTACCAGTTGATATGAAACATGCTGCTGTCTGTTGCAAGGTTGAGTGCCAGCAGCAGGCAAGCAGTTGGGTCCTACTGCAGCAGCATGTAGAGTTGACTGCTGGCTTTGAATAAGCATTTACAGTTAGGCAAGGTGAGATGAGTCTTACAGCAGTGCACTGCATTTGGTGGGCAGCAAGCTTGGACTGCAAGTCCAACAATCGACCGGCAGGGCCCTCATCCCTTGCAGCAGCCATGAGGAGTGTGTACTCATCCTGTAGCTTGGCAGCATGGTGTTCAGCTTCCTTCTTCTGCCTTGCTAAGACATCCCTGTAATGAAAGCAAAATGATGTCATGTTGCCGACGAACCTGAATAGTGACTACTTGCAATGTACATCGCTGGCGATTGGTATGTTGACTATGCAGTGCAAATACTAGTATCCTGTACCAACATCTCTGTCCACACATTCCTGTCCCCGCACAAACAATTTGCTGCAGCCTTTAGTTATACTGCCAATGCCACATTGATGCAGGGTAATCACTCCCCTGGAAATTTCAACATCCAGGCAACAATAGTCACAAGAGAGGACAGACAGCCAAACCTTGTGGCATCCAGCTCCTTCACCATTTGTGCCTTGTCAACCAGCTCAGACTGCTTCTTGGCCACATCCCAACCAGCCTGTGAATGTGTGTGCAAGCCCTCAGGTTGCAAATATGCACAGGGCCAACAGTTAGGATGCAGGTACATCTTGTAGCAGCATATCAGACAACATCCTTTTGATGTGCCATACAAGCCCAAGGCAAAGCATAGCATGCAACCTGAATGAATTTCAACTCACACTGCGGACAAGCAGCTACAGTGTGCGTGTGTGCAAGTAGCAGTTGCTGCAAACGGGAAGACAGCACAGTGATGCTGAAACGCAGCTGCAGTTGCATGTCAATGGCGTGTGCAGAGACAGTCACAACATACAGCAGTATCCAGATGCTGCATGCAACCCAGTGTACACCCTGAAGCAGGGTGGCAAAGAGAGTCCATACCATGCGGCGCTTGTGGGGTGGAGTGACGCTTGTTTGCCTTAACTGCACCTCCAGGTCTGCTTGCTGCTGCTGCAGATCACACATGATTGCTGCGACCTCTTTCACCTGCAGCCATGTGACCAGTCCTCATGCAGCCTCACGCAACATATGCTTGATGTGTGCTGTGAGTTACTCAATGCATTCATCCCACACATGACTTCATTGGATAGTCAGCAACATTCCTAAGTAACTCCCTGAACGAGGTGCTGTTCTGACAGTGTGCATATTCGAGATTTGCTTGTGCGGATGTGCATGACTGTATCCAGTCACGTAAGAGGGGGCACATAAGCAAATGTCCAGCTGCATCAAAATCATGCTTTGCAGGACGACAGTGATTATGCTTCAAGTGCACTGTGCACTTGTGCCTGCCAGCAGGCAGCACCACCACACTGCAGTCATGCCAAGAGCATAAGCACTCCCATGGCATGGGGCAGTGGTAGGGTAGAATGCAAAGCACTTGTGATGCAGCAAACCCCACCTGCTGGTCGATGCTGACGGCATCACTTTGATGCTGCTGCAGGCGCTGTTCTAGCTCCTGTATGTATTGGGGATCTGCCTGAGTGGCTTGCGGCATGCAGCCTACATGGCAGGAGGAGAGTGATCACATTTTGAGCACAAACATGGGTTTGCCTGGCGGGTAGGGAACAAACAAGACTACTAGCGCGCTATTAACCTGGCTGAAGATGTATAGGGGTATGTGGCACTGCTCTTTGGGTTGCATACAGAACTGTGAGTGGCCAAGAGAAGTGACGTCAGAGGTCCACCTGAGGTAGTGACGCTCTGTCCCAGAGCATAGGCCTGCTTGGCGCTGCCCTGCCCTGCTCTGCTCATGCCCACTACCTCACCGTCCGCCTTGAACAGCTCTCCCTGCATACCATTTCAGCCTGAGCCATGTTGTGCTGACGGCCAGCACATGACAACCTGAGAATGCAAGGAACAGCATTGCAAGAGCTGATGCCCCCTCACGGGTAGGGCCTTAGCCCTAACAGCAATGTATTTTCATGCCAGCAGACACCAGGGTATGCCTTGTACACTAGGCCGATCATGACTAAACCTAAAGCAGGGAACAGCAAACTCGGCTGACCATACAAAGCAACAACTCCAGCAGCAGACTTGTCACAAGAGAGGAAAGCTGATAGCTGAATGAGCTCATAGGGCAGTATGCATGAGCTGTGAGAGAGTCATGTCGGTACCTGCTTGGTGACCAGGTTTCTGGCTGCAAACCTGCTGTTGCCCAGCTTTTTCCTGTCCCTGGCTATCATGCGCACAGCAGCTGCAGCAACAGTCCCTTCTCAGCTTGGCACCATGCCATCAGCTTGATTGATGTCAGATTTTGTGGACAAGCACAGGAGGACACAGCAAGGAATGATGCTAGCTGCCATAGAACTAACGTCTTCATTGCAGGTATCATAGCAACTCATACACAGGGGTGAGTGCTTTGGTCAGATGTGCAGGCAAGACTCTGCTGAAAGGACTCTTGGTTGTGTGCAAGGATGTTCTTACTGTGTCTATCCTTGACCAGGTACCAGGAGTTGAGCATGCTGGTGAAGACACACTGAGCCTCTGGTAGCTCAACCTGTACCAGTGCTATGAGTGGCCGCACTCCCTCCTCAGCATTCAGCATTGCACCCATCCTACAGAACATACCACTGTTGCCACCAGGAAGGGCTCCAGAGCAGGAGTGAATCATCAAGCCAACTTGCAGCGATTTGCAGCAACAGTCAGCCACAAGCTTTCTCACAGTGCCTCTTAAAATATGCATGCTGTTCCAGATGAGTTATTCTGTGGTGACATTGATCCGGTGTTGAAAGCTTCAGCACAAAGATCAGGCATTTTGGCAGTGCATCTTGACGCCTGCACAGGTAGCTTGTGATTTTTCACAGTCAACAGCCTGCCTTTGGTGGTCGGGCCATGCGTGCATGTGAGTCAGGGTGACTTGGGGTAGTGCTGTACCTGTCATGCTTGCTTAGCTCAGCTGTGATCTTGCAGTTGGCTGTGCCCACTTTGTGCTCTCTGAAGTGTGACACAACTTTTGTAGCAGTCTGTCTGTCTGACACAACCAAGCAGTTGGCCTGAAATACAACACAAGGTGTGGAAAGCAGTGCAGATGGGACACTTCTGTTCAGCATTCAGGACGAGCTGCAGTTGTCAATTCAGAAGGCTAAAAGCTTGTGTCATTAATGACTCAGCACACAGGCCCACATGAGCTTTCTGTTGTGCAGATTTGCGCCCTCCTTGGTTGCTCTTTGGACAGCCCATAGGCACAGGCTCACAATTCACATTGAGAGCACTCACAAGCTGAGGCAGTATACTATGACAGTTGCCATATCAGCATCTGGGTTTGAATTGGCTTCTGATGCCTGATTCAGATTAGCACTACCAGCTAGGCCTCTGCATTACAAGCCTTATCAAAAGTTTTTTGTACTTGGAAAAGTTTATAAAAGCTCAGTCATCTCACCAGACTGCACAGCTCGCGCAGCACTGCATTGACAGCCACCTCATCTTCAGGCGCAGGGACTACAGCCAGGCTGTGTAATCGTCCAAAGAAGGTGCCCTGCAGCTGACCCTGCTGGCTCTGCCTCAGCAGCAGCGCAACGTCGTTGTCCATTTTGGGAGAGCCTGCTGGATGCTCCAGCCGACCTGGGTTTGCTGCAGCTTGCAGCTGCTCTGACACAGACTGGACGCTGATCTACAAAAGCCAACATATGTTTTGTTTGCATGAGCTGTTCAACTGGAACGGACCTTGGTGGGTCACTGTATTGAGCAGCCATCTGCGCTGATGCAGTCAGAACCACAGGCAGTGCAACATAGTCTGATGGCAGCTGGCATCATGCAGAAACCTTCCAGCATATGTGCATGCATGCTGTTTGTGTGCAAGAAATGCTGGATGTCAGACTGCAAGGCTGTGTTGTACATGACCAGACAGGCAAGACAATCGACAGGCAATGCAAAGCATACAGCCATAATGTGTTAGTTGATCCAAGCACCTGAGCATGCATGTGGGCTGTCTGCAAGGACTGATGACTGGCATGCTTGTCTGTCAGTGCTGTCTGCACCAGTGTCAGCTGCTCATGCAGAGCTGCCATCTCAGCCTGCTGCCTGTGCTCCTGCATCATACAGATAACCTCTTCACCAAATCACCTGCAGCGTCTGTACCACATACATGCACAATGGCATGCAAACATCCTCAACGTGCTATCGGACACAGATGCTTTCCGCTCAATGTTTCATGCACACAATAATGTCTCCTGGACTTCAGCAACATGCCCTGATGAACCTAGCAGACCTGAGTCAACAATTGACCACATCAATCAAGACTGAGCCAACATCGAGCACCTGACATATGATACTCTCAGTAGTGACTCAGGTACAAAACACACAATGGCAGTGACGGTAATAGCAGATAAGGGCAACACATGGGCACTGCCGGTACAGGGTGTGATGAGTACCAGGTCTGCAGCTTGCTGTGCCGCTTTGACCTGGCCCTGCAGCCCAACCAGCTCCTCCTGGCAACCAACTAGGCGAGCCATGTGGACAGACACTTTGTCTTCCGTATCTTGCACCTTGCCTCTGGCTTGGTTGCTGCGTGCCTGCACAGCAGTGCAAATGCGACGGGATGCACATTGCTAGTGGAAAGTCTTGATGGTTGCTGCGGTTCTGTTGATAATGCTGGTGGACAAAGCAAGAACAGCATGCTTGTGGGCAGCAGATTGTCACTTGCAGGCAAAGCTCGCACAGCAAGCTGTTGGGCAGAGCCTGTGACCTGTTGCTGATGGACAGTCATGGTGAACAGGCTGGTGGAAGACTGCTGGTGTGGCAAGTATGTAGGCTTTCTTGTGACCATTGTTGTGAATCTGGAAGCCAACAGTACTATGTCAAACTTGCAAGCATGCTGAGGCTGGTGTACTACAGATTGTATGTATGCCTTTGTCATTGCAGAGCTCAGTCTACCTGCAAAGTGTTGACTTGCTTGATGAGGCCACAGGCTGAGCTGCCGCCTCCTTCTTCTTGTTGCAGGTCATGCAGCTGCTGCTGCAATGATGTCGCCTCTGATTGCACTTCCTTGGCAGCCTTCTTGGTGGCAGACAATGCATCCCTGCAGGCAAATGCTTGAGCCTGTCCTATAAATACTGATGTATGCAACTGGCATTGACTTGAAATACATTTGTGGGTACATATAGTTTGGACAACAGTGCAAATGACACAGAAATGGGAACATACTGATGACCCAGCAGAAGGTGTATGCATGGTCAGGAGTGTATTGTTTGCCCCCATCATCACAATACCCTACAAGGGAACTCATTATGTGGTGATTCCTCACTTTTGACAGTTCAAAAATTGCCCTACAAATCAACGTAGTGTTTGCCAGCTGACACAGCTGTACATTCATCTCTGCAGCTGTTGATGCTGCTGCAGCGTGACAGCTCACCTAGCTTTCACTTGCTGCTTCTGCAGTGTCTTCAGGCGCTTCTGCCTAGCTGTGTCTGCTTGTGCTTGTTGCTTTGCTGCCTGAAGTGCTGCAGCGAGATGGACATGTGCTTTTGCAAGCTTGACCTGGGCTAAATCCACCTGCAGCAACCAGTAGATGCAGTCTGTGGTGACTTTACCATGGCCTCAAAAGAGAGAGCTGCATCATTACTGGGCAAGTCTACGCAGGTCCTCATGAGCAAAACAAGCATCATTTTCAAAGTTCCAAATTGCCTATGTGGGTTGCCTCAACAGTTGGATGCCTCAAGCGCAGCAAATACACTGGAAAGTGCAACAAAGCACACAAAATGCGGTGATGTCAGAAAGTAAGCTTTGGATAGATTGAGTAACTGTGTGTGATTGTGTGTCAGCAGTATTACGTTGACGGTACCTGCTTTGCCAGCACGGAAGTCTGTTTATTGCCCTCAGCAGTACATTGCACAGCCAGATCCAGATTCTGAGTGGCATCCTTCAGCCTCTGATGCTGATTGGATGCTTTCTGTTCTGCTGCTGCCAACTTCTGGCTGATTCTCCCAGTCTGCAAGGTGAAACAAGCATGGCTGCATCAGGTCCGTTGAGCTTTACGTGTCAGCAGACAAGAAATTGACCAGGTCCATCAACAGACACTGCCTTGTGAAGCAGACACGTGATGGTTTTAGTCAACATGAACTCAACACTGAGCAGCAGTGGTGGCTCAGCAGATAACACGGTAGACTGTGCAGGTAAGACTGAAACCATGGTATGTTCTGCTGAGTTCTGAGCATGAGCATGCTGTACACAGCAAGCTCTTACTAATGCTCTCGACAGATCCTGCTTTAGTTCAAAGTAGCATATGCTTGAGTTGCAACACATATCTATAAAGGCTTGTCCACTATTTTTGCTTGACACAAGCATGATGTGACCAAAGTGCAGGAATTCACCTTGTTGTCTTTCTGGTCAATTGCTTGGGTGAGAGAGTCAGCTTGCTGCTGCAGGAACTGCACCTTGCAATCCTGAAAAGCTGCTGCTTTGGCTTCATAGGCTTTCCATTTGATCACCTGGGGAGCTAGATGCTGCCTATGTTGCTCCATTCTACAAAACATGATTCAAGCTGGAACTCTGCCGGGGTCAGACCCCACAGCGCCAACCAAGCTTGTGTATACAGAACATGCAGTTGCCTCATATGTGACTGTCACGTGGGCATACATCAGTGGTGCTTTTCAAGGCTCATTCAAGCCCTGTGCAGCGGTAAACTTGTCACGAGCTAGGAAGGGTCACATACTGCTCTGATTCTTCGGTCAGATTGTTGCATTGCTGAGTGCAGCTGTTGATGTCAGATTGCTTGCTGCTGATCACGTCCACCAGGGCTGCAGTGCCGCCAAGCAACTCCAGGTGATGCGCTAGTTTCAGGGGGTCTTGCACGCCCACTGCTTGCCTATTTTGTGTGACAATAAACCTGCAATGGCAGCATCAAGCTTGTGCAAATGCAGCAGCAGCTTGAGTAGAAGATTGGGTAGAAGAAGAGACTTGGACAAGCTCTGAAGCCATGCTAATTGAGTGAAGCAGACAACTACTGAGGGCTTAGAAAGTCATGCTTGGTGCAAGCTGAACTTGCACAGATGCCAGCTAGCAGCTGTACCTGTCAATGACCTCAGTGTCAATGCTGAAACCAAGCAACAGTTTATGGACATCTTTCTGCATTCACATTAGTCCAGTCAGCGTGCATTTACTACAACCGCCATGCGCCTCTGTCACTGAGATTCTCTACCAAATCATCTGACCTGTAAGACCGACTGTTCTGTTTCATCAGCAGCTTGATATGACCATAATGATTTTCTGGGCTGCACAATTCGCTGGATCCAGTATTTGCGTGGGGCAGCATCATGCTGAGGCTGGTGCAACAAGCACAGTTTGACCTGGACAGTGATTGCGGTTGATAAATGAGGAGGGCTGCAGCATGGTTTCATGTAAGTACCTTGGCGATGGGTGATGACATGTTGCTGCACAATGGATCATGTGTGCATGTCTGCAAGGTTTTGACGCTGGGCCGGCGTCCACCGTCGCCTAGCACAAAAGCTATGGCATCGCCCTGCAGTTGAGTCACTGGCAGTCAACGAGGCTGATCTCAATGTACGAACGTCATCGTTGAAGCTGCATTTTCACCACGACAGATTTTCCACAGCCGTTTGGTCCCACGATGCAGGAAAAAGGGGCAAATGGACCCAATACCGTCCGTGCAAGGTAACTCTTGAAGCCTGCACATACGTCTGCGTCGGTCGCCCTTTCGTCTGGCGGCAATTGAACGGTCGAAACGCTGTTTCCGAACCTTCAAGTTCGATGTTGTGCAGCCACGTCCTGGAAAGACGCCTCTGCTCGTCCCAGTCCTGTGACATGTTTGCTTGCCAGCCGTGCCTGGGTTAAATGCGCAGTGTCATCGTGACACGGTTGACATTGTACAGTTTGTACAGCAGATGGACCACATGCTCAGCAGTAGAGTCAGCGTCGCTCAGGCATGTCGAGCAAAAACACAAATAGCTTTGGTTAGGTCATTTCAAAATTGAATTTACTTCGTCTCGAGCCGCCCGTGTTACAATTTAAACGGCGGAATCTGGTCGGACCGAGCCAGCTGGCCAGGCGCGGCCTTGATCAACACCTGAGCTAATGCTTCTACGAAGTCGAGCTGACATCGCTGGCCTGAACATAGCGCTACAGAAACGCTCAAAGGTTGAAAAGTCGCGCAAGCAAAATCGTTCTGATGGGCTACGCAGTGAGCACTGAGGACTCTCTCGAGTATCCGACAAGTTCAAAGAAGCACAACAGGAACACCAGTCGGGAAGCCTTCGCTACCTCACACGATGCAGGTCGCTCGCCATACACGACTTCAGCACCACCATCCACGTTCAAGAACAAGTCGCAGGCCCCCTTTCGGCCCATGAACGTGTACAAGAAGGCTAAGGGCGAGACTGTTCGACTGATGGACAAAGCAAAATGGGTGTCCAAGGACCTGTCCATGGACTTGGGAAGGTGGCGGCGACAACGTTTCAACTGATCTGCTGTTCCGATTGGCGTAGACACTTACCCTTCAGGTCTGCTCTCAGCTCCCTTAACAGTAGCTCCTAAGACCCCTTGCATCTCGTACCCCTGTACAAGTGAACTGAACGGTGCCGCTCTGCAGATCGTTATCGGTTGACATGACCATCACAAGTCATGGCGAAGTAGAAGACCACAGCGTAATAACAAAGTATGAGATCAGAGCACCATGTCCTTTGTGACCAAAGCGTTCCTGCAAGGGAGCAGAACCTGGCAGAGAAGCCAGCAACAGTTGCAGTTGTTAGTGCATGCCTTTCCTTCGCCAGGAGGCTTTGCTATGGCAAGCGTGGCTTGAGGGATCTGCAATAGCTACAGGGATGGATTTGTCAACATGTTTGACACACAATGATACAGACTCTCCAGCTACAGCAGACTTTGATTTAATGTTTTTGCAGTTGTGATGTAGACTAGACAATTGTAGAATGTATGCCCAAGACGTTGGTTGTGTAGAGTGCTGTATTGTCAGTTGTTTTTGACCAACAACATATGTGGCCAAACATTTCCCCAAGATGCCTTATTTTTTCTGAATGCACGATGACCATGTGCGCTGTTTCACCTTTGAAGTGCAGATGCGAATGTAAAACTCCTGTCTCACTGTTGACAGGCAGCAGTTGCCCTTCTATTGCATCATTCTGGCGCAACGTGCATGCATTGCAACAACAGTAAATTGAGCTTGCTTCTGGCACAACATGCATGCATGCATGTTGTGTGACACGCATATATGCGTGTCTCCTGACACTGCCAAGGTGCATACAACAATTTATAGCGATGCCCACACCAGTAGCTAAAGCTTGCTGCTATAACTAAAAAGTGCATCCTGCACTAAACAACCATCAGCATGTCATGTGTCACCTGTCATTGCTATATGCTAGACGTGTCTTGAGAACGCTGTTTGTATTGTCACACATTTTCTTGTGTACATTCAAGCGCCCACAGCAGACAGCACAGCTGATGTGTTGTTTGACCTTGTTTCAGAAAACAATACATATGCAAATAGCAAGCCTAGAAGCCTCAGCCCTGGAGTAAAGCGCTACAAGCAAGACCACAAGGCTCTCCTTTGGATTCTGTTGCCTGCTGCTTGATGCTCGTGGCCGGCAGACCTATCAGCCAGCGAAATTTTCCAGCTTTCAGCTACAGCTCAGCCAGACGCAACCTGTAAAAAGCTTGCACCGAAACAACAATGCATTGCATACTCAGGCGTGGTCCCCGAGCTCCTGCTCACACGTGATCCCTCGCGATCGCGCTTCAGAGTTTATTTTGAGCAAGACCACAAGCTGGATGTACAGGCTAGGGCTCATGATTACACAGGAGTAAGTCCAAAAGTTGAGACATTGTCAGCAGTTCTCGCTCAAATGCATGAGCCTATGTGCATTGCCTACATTACCTGAAGTTTTTTTCACGCAAGCATCAGTATTAGTTCTGGGCACATCAAGCACTGCTGGCATGTGCAGGTAGTCTTGCAGGTCCTTTTTCCCAGGTGTCTGAGCAGGCCCTTCAAAGTGCCAATTCGTAAGGCAAACCATTTCAAACTTGGCCTGCATTTCTAATGTCTGATGTAGGTCATGATCTGTCCAAGCGTGAAACATCAGTTGGCACAACAAAACAAGGGGGCTCAAGAATACTGGGCAGTCACACAAGAGATAGACTAAAATCAATCGTGATGTAATTTAAACTACAAAGTGCTCTGTGCGGCATTGACTGTGTTTTGGCTTATACTCTATGCTGCTGTTTTTGGCTGAGACTGCGTGTGACAAAGTGTACCAGCAGGCCTAAAGGCCCTCCTCCAAATGTGATCAACAGGCTGTGCCAGGTAGGAACTTTTTTTCCGAGGCCATCCAAGTAGATCCAACGACCACCAATCAAATCCCAAGCAATCAAATGTATCCAGTCCTGAGCTGCATACCCAGGGCCTGAGGATAGAAACTCCCTCATTTTCTCCGGGTCTGCAATGGCATCTATGAACAGAAACTTCACCTTCTGCAGCAACTCGATGGGGGAAGATGTCTCAATGAATGCTGCTGCTACAAAGAAGAACGCAAACACCAGCCCTGGGACGATCATTGACCATTCGCTCTTGAAAACTTTCTGTGTGATACTCCAGTTTGGTGCGAGGACCATCATCAACCACGGTATGCAAACTGTACTGTTAGCTATGACGAAGGGCTGGGCAATGATATCGGGTGATACAAGACCACGGCATCGGATATTCTGTGAAGCATGGCGAAGTGCCGTTTGGGGACGAAGCGGGAAGGCTCCACTTGAAGCTGTTTCAGGACGCCTTGCAGTTCTGACTCCCAGCGTCGGACAGTTTGGACCGTATCTGGCTGGGGTGACCGAAGGGATTGCTCCACATCTCGTCGATGCAATGATCTTCGTTGCCTGGCGCAGCATGGTCTCGGCTTTCAACCGGCGATGCAGTGTGTGGTCCGGGCACTGAAGCGAAAGCGGTACTGCTCCGAAACCATAGATGACGTTATGTGGTCGTAGTCTGGTCTGCGCTCTGGTCAAGGCCAAAGTGAATACTCAGTACACAGGTTACTTGGGCTCCTGCCCGCAGGGCAAATTAAGTACAGCTGGCCAAGAGGCAGAAACACAAAGTATTTTCTACATCTACCAGCATTCATGAAATTGATCAATGATTACCGGTATGCCATTTGAATTCCTGTCTCCTTGTGCTCCAGGACGGCAGATCACTTGAATCCAATCAGTCAAGGTTGCAACACTTAATTGACCACCTGGCCAGCTTGACCAGATGCATATTGCTGCTATGTGTGTACAGCCCTTGACCTGATGCTGTTTTATGCCTTTGTTTGTACACGGCATATGCGGCAGCTGTGAGATGCATACATTGGCTTAGGACCTGCCTGATCATTGGGTCCACACTGCTGACTACCTATAAGGTCACTAATCATCATCTGCAATGAGCAGTTTGTTCCTACTTGGGCTGCCTAAGTGGTCCATCACTTGATCTTCCTGCTGCACCTGCAAGGCGGAAACTGTCTCTGAACCAGTCAATACAGGCAACAACGCTTGTACAGCACCATGTGTGTCTTGCATGTGTCATGGCCACTTCACACAAGGTATACTGGACATAAGACTTATATCAGCTGGCCATACTGCATGCAGGATACACATTCAGGACAAACCAAGTCCTGATTGTAGAATACGGTAGGCTCAAAAGCTGACCTGCTTGTCTATATCCATGTCGTCTATAACTTCGTCCTTAATCTGGACAGACTCATTCATTTTGCCTTGGCCTTTTGTGTCTGCTTCACTAGGCTGAAGAGCTCGGGGCCAGTCAGGAATGGGTTCATCACTGCAAACAAAGCAGATCTGCTGATGCAGAAAGCAAACTGCAAGCTTGGTAATGTAAGCATACTTACACATTTGCTGGAGCATGGCTTCAGCAGGCTTCATGAAAGCATACAATACTGAGGTGAGCAGATTATGCAGGATGGCACTTATGCAGTTGTGTCCGTAGCTTCAGTCTACGCCTCAAGTGCTGCATGCTGACTGGCTGCTGCAGCAAATGGAACGCCTGCTCACTTTGCAACCCAGAGGGATAAGGTATTTTGCGAATGATTGTGAAGTTGCAACACACAACGGACCAAGATGATTTGAGGACAAAGTGAGTATGGTTGCCTACAAAGCAATTGCCAATGCAGCATGAAGCTGACCTGATGAGCTGCTCAACATTGGGTGAGCAGACCACTCGTTGTGCGACATCACCAAGGAAGACAAAGTGGCCTTCTCTTGCATTAATGGAAGCCACCTCTTGGCGGAACTGACATGGCGTGCCTGCTGCCACATCCAGCAGCACATCCCCCATCTGTAGCTTCACTGCCCCACTCTCAAACACAAGCAGCTTGCCCACCTGAACAACACCCAGACCACAGAAATCAGCCTTCAAAACACATGGTATGCCTATCAAAGACATGACCGCCCAGCAGACCATCAACAGCAAGCATGAGTGTGCTGCCAAGCTGCGCTGCTGCTGGCTGGTGTTGCAAAGCAACATACAAGAGCCCTGCAGGTACAGCTGTGAGGAAGCCATTGATGCGCTGCGGCACAGGGCGCAGTCTCTGGCTGAAAGCATACGCAGCCAGGTAGACACCAACCTTGCCTGAGGGTAGCTGATCCAGGGAGGAGCCTGTTGGCTGGGAAAGGGATCTCAGGGGTGCGCCTGGCTTGGGTGGGCCCAGGGAGGAGGCAGGCACCGGCAGCAGAGAAGGTAGCTGAAACAGCAGCAGCCTTTCTGGGTCTGCGTCTGCATCTAGCAAGCCTAGCTCTGCGGCTGCAGTACCAGGATCCTCCTGCAGTGACCCATGACAGCACTGATAAGCTAGCTGTAGTGGATGATCTCTGGGTAATATACATATATCTTTTCTGCACATTTGTTGTCATGAAAGCTGACAGGCTTGCAGCTGGATGCATGCCCAGTATCATGGACTGTGTTTGCATGCAGCTTGTGCAAGCAGAAGCATTATCTCTGCATGTGTAGCGTGTACAGCTGTTAATTCTAGGGACCACAATGCAACTCTGTTACAGAATGGCATTGCAGCACAGCCAGGGGAGAGATGCAAAGACAGGCAGGCTGTCTTGGCGTGAACCAAACTGCTTATGTTCGTGGTATGATACAATGGCTGTTGCTGTCGCAAGTCAACAGTGTGCCAGAAATATATATAATAAGTGCAAGTGGCTCTGCCGGGTGTTGAGTACCTTGTGCAAGGAAAGATCAGGGGGACGGTCATCGCGGGCATGAACCTCTGCATCTGTTTCTTCCATGCCTGGCTGCCTCAAGGGCAGGATGGTAGGGTAGTACTGGTCATAGTTCAGCATCACCTCTGGCTCCTGCACAGCTCTCCCCTCTGCTTCCTGCATCTCTGCATCCCTATATGCATGACATGAGTCTGTCATCTGACAAGCATCTGGCGCTGAAACTCTGCTGCATACGCCTGGTTGAAAATCTGTGGTTTTTGTGATCTTGCACTCAGTCTCAGTGCAGCCTTGGTGGTTGTGTGCATTTGTCAGTCAACACTGCCACAACGTCAATGCATCCTCTCATGCATGTGGCCGTATACAGTCTTCCAGGAGCTGTTGCAACATGTGCAGCACAGTACATTCAAGCGCTGCAAATTGCGCTGCAGGCAACACACAACCCAGAGGTGATTTTGCAAGCGTCAAAAGAAAGTGCAATGTCAAAATAGGCACAAACAACATTGACTCACCCCTGTTTCACATTCCTTTTTGCATCTGTCACACTTCCACCACCACCACCCCTCCCACTGCCACCCCCTTGACCCCCACCAGAGCTGCCCCCGCTCTGGAAGCTGCCGCCTTGGGCAAATGCTGCAGCAACAGAACAAAGTTGCAGGTATGGTGACTGCTTGCATTCAATTTATTACACCTTGATGCCCTTAGGGCAGCACAGCTTACACGCAATGCTGGTTGTAACTTGAAGAAGATGTTGTGCCCTGAAGAACGATACAGATTGCTTGCAGATCATATTGGGAAATTGCAGGCTCGACCAACAGTAAGACAGGGTCACTTCAAACTGACTGACTGCCTGCTTGCGTGATGGCACGTTGCGTAAAAGATCAAAATATGCAGCTCATGTTGTGCAAACAGGACGGCAGAAAAAAAAGGTAACCACTTGCGTACGGAAGCATAACTGACTGCCTGAAAGACTGCTTAGCTAAGCTAAATAAGCTTTCTGTTGCTGTCACTGCTAATGACTTACTGTGTTGGGAACCGCCGCCACCAAAGACAGTCTGAAAGTGCTGTCTGCCTGCATCACCCCGACCCCGGCCTCTGCCACCACCCTGCCCCCTTGCCCAGCCTGCTTCTGACTTTGCCTATTGCAGCAAAATACTGAGTTGGCTGATGTTAACTCAGAAAAGGACCCCAGAACAGCCTTACTGCTATTTGAGATGCAGACATTTGCATGAGTGTGGCAGCGTGACAATGATGATAGCGTTCTGGGTTGTGCAGAGCTGATTTACAGATTTGTTCATGGTGGATTGACATTGGCAGATGGCATGTACCGCTTTGATCAGATCCTTGAAAGCCTCATTCTCGGGAGCATTGCTGGTGCTAGATTCTGCAGCATCAGATGCCTCTGCAGCTCTGCGCCTGGCAGGCACCTTTGGGGTGAACTTCGGCTGCAACACCACCAACAGGGACTTAGCATGTGTACACAGACTTGCTGTCAGAGAGGCGTTGATTCAGGGGAAACTTGAAAAGAGGAAAGCTGTGATCAGTGTCTGCAGCAGACTTGGCCAGTGCCAGATCTCAGTATCCTCACCTTGCGCCCCCCCCTGCCACCAGCAACTGGTGGCTGTTGGCTTCCGCTAGCTTCTGCAGCCCCATCTGCTGGAGGTGCTGCGCGGCGTGGGTTGCTGAGACCACCTGCTACGATTCACCAATATTGCATGCCTTACAACACACTGTCAACCCACCAGGCGAGGTGGTATGTGGCTATGCAGCTGACATTTACAATCAGATGATGATGGTCACTTGCCTAGTCGAGTGGAACCGTTGTTTTCGGTTTTGATAGTACCAAGTTTTTTTAGAGCTTGCTTAGGTGGGTGCTTTGGAGGCGTATCCGCCATGGCCTGGCCCGAAAGCAGCAGAATATGGAGTGCAAAATTGAACACGCATGTCAGTCCATTCCGTGCAAGGCCTGCCTCCAAGCAGAAAGATGCGCAAAGGAAGCGGCCCTGATCAGAGGCTAGCGCTTGGAGAACCGATACAGCGCGCCACTTAGCAAGGCAACATTCCGAGTGCTCCTGGGACTGCTGGGTTTGACCTTATGCCCGTATGCCTGTTTGTGACAGTGATTGCTAATTAAGCTTGGACAGCGGCATGGCTTTCGGAGTTTGTATCCAAACACAAAACCCTTGAAAAGCCCCGGCCCTAGAAAGTCAAACTCCCGATCACTGTCAAGGTTTGCTCTGCCAGACCTGTCATCATGATGCATTTCATGGTAGTACAGCTTTAGTCAAAAGTTTTGCGCCATGTCGAGCAGCCCAGTTAGGCAGTCCAGGTCCTCAAAAGCCACGTACAAAAGGCAACCAAGCAAAACCAACGCCGGCAGCAATGGCAGCTATTCAGGCTATAAAGATGGTCGAGCCTCACGTACGTATGCATTGCAGTGAGTAATGCAACCAGCCAAGACATGCTTGTCGCCCTCACTCGTGCTACAGCAAATGCTTAACATCTCTCAGGGGTCACTGTGCAGAAAGACTTCATACAAGCAGCAGAATGGGAGGGAGCAGCAGAATGGGAGGGAGTCAGATGCGCAGCAGCAGGCTCGGTGCCACCCAGGCAGGGGGTGGCACCAATGATCACAGGGTGAACATAAGCTTTCTTCTCTTCAAAGCTTGAGAAACTCCTGCAAGCAGGACTGTCAAACAGCTTGCGTGCTGACTATGGAGTTTCATCTACCTGTCCATGCCCCTCATGTCAAGTCATTGCCACAGGTCTATGATGAGGAGGGCAAAGAGAGGACACCCAAGCCTATGTTGTCCCTCCGCCCAAACAACATGCGGCCCTTGCCCTCTCTTATCGGCGAATCTCAAGCCAGTGTCACCTCAGACACTGACAGAGGGTCAATGATGTCAGAAATGGGTCACCTTGAGCGACTCTCCTCTGCAGCCTTCAGCACAGGCAGCAGCCGCATGAGTGCAGGCTATGGCAGCAGCAGCTTGACCCCTGAACTGTCTATGGGCTCGCAAATGGGTATCAGCGTCAGTGCTATGGCTGGCTTGGAACACAAGGTAGCACCAGCCCAATGATACACTTTCCAGATGCTATGTACCCAAAGCATGCCAGCACATGCTTGCTTGAGGAAGTGCATCAACTTGATGACACAATAACCATGCTGTTCCTTGCATTGCAAACTTAGCATGCTCTGCATGTCGACTGGAGGACCATTTGTTGAGCAATAGCAAGCTCCTTGTGATACCGATGTGCAGGTATCTAAGCAGCTGAGCAGCTCTGCTGCTGTACTGAAAGCAGGGCCGCCACCGACTGAGAAACCAGCCGTACTGACAGCAGCCGATTTGGAAAAGCCTATCTGCATTCGCTTGGAAGAAACAGAAACCATCTGGCTGCTTCATCTCCCGGGCGGTTGTATCAATGCTGACACAGATGAGGGCAAGGCAGTAGAGACAGCAAACTCAAAGTGGGCAGTCCTCCAGCAGCGCAATGTCTTGTGGATCAGCAGATTTGCCACTTCATGTTTGAGCAACCTCAAGCATCTCAAAATTCCAGCAGTGCTGTGGCCAGCACTCTGCCAGTGGCTGAATCATTGACTGCCTATGCAAGCACGTGTATATGGCTTGGCTGCCTGGAGATTGGAACTCTCATGCAACAGTGTGACTCACGTAGTGGCGCATTATCCTGTGCCAAACTTGCTGCGCCGGCAAGCAAGTAAGCTTGCTTACATGCCACCATCTGCTCCCCAAGCAACGCCTAATATCAGTAAACTTGTCACACGGCACAGCCTACTGTGTGCATGCGGATTTGGCCTGCTGTAGCATGCTACACCTGCAGCAAACAAGCAGCACTTGAGATAGGACTCATTTTGTGATGACTGCTGCTCACTATGTGCAGGTACAAGGATTTGCTGAGTCAGCGGGAGGGCAGTGACAGGTTTGTGGACGCTGAAGCTCAGACTGTTGAACACTTGCAGAAAGCCAAGGAAGTACAGTGCACCAAGTCATCAGCCACATCCACTGAAGTTCAGGTATGTACCCACTTGATGCAAACTGTACTGTAGACTTGCATGCTGCACCAAGTCAAGTTTGCGATTTGCTTTGCACAGATCAGCTGCTTACTCATATGCAAATGGTAGCTTGCTTGCTTGCAAGATTTTACAAGTTATTCACCGGCCTGTATGGAAGCACTGTCATGTATATGCAGCTTAACGGTACTTGCAGAAGGAAGTGAAGCCAGCAAGTTTTGGAAGGAGAGATGGCTCAGGCATTGTAGCCTGATTAGTGAAACATGCTTGATTGGTAAAACATGAATGGTCGCGCCATGGGAGTTGATCTCTTTTGGGATGCAGGCCTTCACATGGGACATCAATGATTCCATGTACTCTGATGAATTGACGGGTGAAGCAGCAGACCCCTTGGCCCCTGTCCCCAAAGCACCTGTCATGCGCAGCAGCTCGGAGATGTCTGACCAGATGCAGCAGATGTCTGGCAATGAGGGGCGAAGGGCCAGTGCCATGTCTGCGCAAGTCAGCCTGCCTGATGACCCAGGCAGCAACAGGGCTAGCCTGATGGGTAGTGGTGGCGGGTGAGCCTCCTTTGGTATCCCTTTGGAGAAGAAACGAAGCACATGCAAATGCCTGATCATGAGCGTCGTTAAGCACCATCAACGCAGAACAAGGCTTATCTGGCGCAGTGCTGTGACAGTTTGTGTGTTCCACAACAGCACAGGGTTTGATGTGCATCATGATGTAGCACAGGGTTTGATGTGCACCATGATGTAGCACAGGACAACAGGGCTGCATCAGCATCAGCACGTTTGTCTGGCCTGTTTGCTTTGCAAGAAAGCTGACAGCACGCAAAGGTTTGAGATCAGACCTTCATGACTCACTGATTGACTGTAGCTTGAGGGGCAGTGCTCTTACAGGGGGCTGCATGTGCAGGTCAGTTGCCAACTGGGGTGCAGCAGACAGCATGAGAGGGAGCATGGAGGGCAGCCACAGTAGCATGTCCTCCCACATGCCATCTGGCATGACAGGCCTGCCTTCTGCGCTGCAAGGTATGCCTGCTGTCTACTGGCCGCATCTGAGAGTATGAGCCCTGGTGCAGCATTGGCAACATGGTTTAGCAATCATAAGCATCACAGCATCTGCTTTCCCATGTGTCTGCATAGCCATTGCACATGGGCTCATTATTGACTCGCCTGATGCAAAAATGCAAAACAGGAGATGTGCATTGATTCATCAATCAACCCACTTCACCTTTTTTGGTTCTGCCCTTGAGGTGCACTCATGCAGCATCTGGCATAAACACACTAACGCAGCCCAACCAAAAGACATTCAAGCTCTCAGTGACGGTGTTTGTTTGTGGATGTCAAACCAGATCAGCAGGCTGGCTGAGTATGATGCAATGGCGTGCACATGTAGCAGTGTCAGTGACAGGATGATATGACTGCAGGTGAGGGCATGTTCAGCGGTGGTACTAGAAGCAGCGAGGATGTTGTTCCAGTGAGTACCCTTCACTGAGCTTATGCGCACTTTCTCACTGCTTAGCCCTTCCTGGTCTATGCTTATGTCCTTCTGTGTGGGCAGGTGTTCTGATCCTGATCAAGCTCTGCTTGATGTCCTTGTGCTTCCTGAGCTGTACATGCACCAGCAAGTGCTGCTTGTTTCTGTGCAGCATTCCAATGGTCAGCTTTGCACAGCACATGTGATCAATGACATGTGCTGCGCAAGCAGCACCTTCAGCAGCCATGCTGCCATCAAGGTCTTCACACTGCAACACCTGTTGCGTTGTGGTCAATGGACAACAACAGGCTCACTGCTCCTTTTTGATGTGTTCCCCAAGTACTAAAGGTGTCTGCCCTCGAATTCAGGTGCCCATTGATCCTATAGGCAAGCTGCCTGGCCTGCTGGATGCCCTCAAGCTCATGGATGCTGCTGTGCAGCAGAACATGTACCATGAGAAACTTCTCATGTACAGAAATGTACGCATGCCTGATCAGGACAAGGTACTTGTCTGCACTCAGATAGTCCCTGCAGGTCATTGCCTCGCAGAGTTGCCTGTGGGCCGCTGCATGTTGAGCTGTGCGACAGCTCCCATCATGCGGCCTTTCATTGTGTACCCCATTTGTATATCCGCATGCATGTTTGTATCACAGCTGAGCTCAAGCTGGTGCAAACGCTGGACACTATACCTGATTGTTTGCTGCACCAGCAATAGAAGCACATAAACTGATATGAGAAGTTTGACAAGAAGGCATGTTTGTATCACAGCAGAGTGTGCACAGCAGCAAGTTGCGAATTCAACTTGCACACCTGCATGCCTCTTGGCAAAGCATGCCTGTTGACAACGTGTTGGCGTTCAGATACAGGCAGTAACAGCAGAGCCTGCTGCCGCAAATGATGAGGGCACTGAGGAGGCCAGCCCTGCCCCTGAGGCAGAAGGGGACGAAGGGGTAGGGCCAGGCCAGCAGGATGAGTACAGCGCCAATGACACGGGGGAACAGGCGGGCATGGCCTTGAGTGGCAGGGACCCCCGCCTGTCCCTGCTATGGGAGTGGCAATGCCCCCTGCCGCCTTCACTCACCTTATCTACCCGAGTCACCTGCATGGCCTGGAACAAGGCAAGTCTGGCCTGTGTATCATGTCCATCTGATATTGGCCCTCTTGCTCTTGAGCCAACATGAGATATGGTGCACAGCTTGTGTGAGGTGTGTGCCAGATCAGCAGAGGCAGCTGCTTGGCTGACAGCTCGCCATGCAAAGCTCAGGGATCTGCTGCACAACAAATGCTTCATGGCAGAAGATGAATTGAATCCTGAGCATGCATGCAATGCCATCTCCCACCTGATGCAGCTGCTGCGCTCAGATCAAGACATGAGACACAGCAGCCGCATGGACACAGCAGCCGCATGTGCCAAGTCTTGACTTGCCAACCTGTTACAATCATCGTTTGCATCTGTTATTATCCACCTGCAGTCTGGCCAAGTGACAAACAACAAGAATAGTGCGCTCGTGAAGATGGGTTCATTACATGGCACTGCTTTCTGACAAACAGTGTCCAGTGACTGGTCTGAGTTCCAGGTGCGGGTACCAGGCGTGCGACAAGACATCCTAGCTGTGGGTTACGGTCAATTCGAGTTTGGCCCCCCACTGTCAGGGCTGGTGGCGCTGTGGTCCCTAAAGAACCCAGGGTACCCCCTGTGGTCCTTCCCCACCCCCTCAGGGGTGACGGCAGTGGACTCCTCAGTGCACAATCCCAACATGCTGGCTGTGGGCCTCTATGATGGTACCCTTGCTGTGCATGATGTCAAGACCCGCCAGGCAAGCTTTCACTCATGCATTTGTTTGTTTGCTTGTGATCAGAGCTTGGACAGCTTGGAATCCCACTGGAGTCTGCACCCTGACAGTCAAAAAGGGACCATTGCCATCCTCAAACCAAGGCTGATGCCACTTTGTGCCTAGTGCATCACCACAAACCTTCAAGCGTTTGATACAGCTTGTAGGTCAGTGCTGAGTTGAATGGACCTATGTGTAGGAGACCATGCACGGCAAATTCAAACCCTGGTATATGAACAAAGCTGTAGCTACATGCATGCATGGAGCAAAAGCTATGTGACCTGGGGTATGCTCAACCTGCGACAGCGCTGTCTGGAAAAATTCAGCTTGCCAATGTATAACAAACGGCTGAAGGACAAGAGAAGTTCCTGAAGCTTTGGATGCTCATCAACAATCACCACAGCATCTGCCAGCCACAGCAGTACCCATAGCAGGGGCCCCTCTGTTTTGACTGTAAAAACTCACAACGTCATAGTTTATGCCAGACTCTGCAGCTCGAATACAACTCATGAAGCCTTGGCACTGCCCTCACCAATCACCTGAACATGGTCTCACAAATCTTCCCTTCACTCTCACCTTGTTGAGAGCATACAATTGAAGTGTACATGAGTCGATTGTTGCCAGATGAGCAGGATGCTGCAGTGCAGGAGGTACCAAGCCTGAGCAGCAGTGCAGGCAGCGGGCAGCATAGTGACCCAGTGTGGCAGGTGAGGTGGGTGGACCGAGGCCTGGAGCAAGAAGAGCGCCTGGTCACCATCTCCACTGATGGCAGGGTCACACAGTGGGCTACAACCAAGGTGATCGGCATAAGCAATGCCTTGCTGCTGAGCCACTGCTGTGTGATCAGCTAATGGGCATATTGTGAGCCTGCTTGATTTGCTTCTCACTGACATTTATCTGGCCAGAGTGCTGCATGTTCTCCGGTTAGCCTTAACTGTACACATTGAGGTTTGTGGCTTTGTTGTGCTTGCTGAATTGAACTGTTAGGACTCTGGCAGCATATTGTTTGTTGACATTGAACATTGCCCTGCTTTGCAGGGTCTGGAACACACTGACTTGATCAAGCTCAAGAGGACAGTCTCTAAGCAGAAAGTCAGCCCAGCTGCTGCTGCAGCCATGCGCAATATCAAGGGGGAGGCTTTCATCAGCCGCAGGAGCAGTGGCATGTCGTTTGACTTCAGCCATCGGGATGAGCGCATGTATATAGCAGGCACAGAGGATGGGCACATCTACAAGTGCAGCACATCTTATTCAGAGCAATATTTGGAGACATATAGTGGACATCTGGGCCCTGTGTACAGAGTGCAGTGGTCGCCTTTCCAGAGCAACTTGTTCATCAGCAGCAGTGCCGATTGGAGCGTAAAACTCTGGACAGAGGGCAAGGTCAGTGCCCTAGCTGTCTGTCAACATCCTGTGCATGCCTTGCAAATAGCTTCATCCACAGCAAAAGGTGTCTTTTACAGTTGAGGCAGTCACATATTCTAAGCTCAATGCTATTGCAGGAGCATGCCCTTCTGACATTCCAGTCAGCAAATGATGAGGTGAACGACGTACAGTGGTGTCCAACAAATTCGACAGTGTTTGGAACAGCAACAAGTGGAGGCAGAATTGAGATATGGGACCTGGCAGCCTCAACCCTGAAGCCCATTGCTCAGCATACATGTGATGGCAGAATGTTCTCATGCATGCTGTTTTCAGAGGAATCGCCTGTGGTCGTGGCAGGTGGCAGCAACGGTGGTGTCCAAGTGCTGAGACTTCTAGATGTTGACTTAGCTGATGACCTTGAAGCAGTGCAGAGTAGGCGCCTAGATGATGCCATGCGTGCAAACATTGTCAAGACAGGGGTAGTAAATGTTCAATAGCAGTCCATCATGTAGTACAAAAATCTGACCGTTTAAAGCAGCTGCAGTGGTGCGACAAGCAAAGCGACTAGTCCGATAATCTAACAGCTGCGAAACCACAGCCTTGAACTGACAGACAGGCAGCCGCCTCACGTGAAGTTGGCTTGACCAGCAATGATGATGCCGATAATCACACCAAAAAGCCCCAAAGCGCTGCCAAAGATCTCCACCACCAGAATTTTGACAAACAGCGTGGAGTTCTGTGCATCTGACAGTGCTGCACTACTTCCAACAACCCCAACAGAAATTCTGCAAATCAACAAAATTGTGCAAATCAGCACAATGTCAAGCTTGCCAATCTGTGCACAACCAGGATAAGTTGATGCATAAAATGGCACACGTCGACAATTTGAGAGATCAGGCTGCTTGTGCAACTAGCTTACCCGCAAGCCAAATTGGCCCAGCCTGTTGTCAGACCAGAGCCCAAGATGGCGTATCCAGCTGTATATGCAGCTGTAGGCCACAATCCATTGGAAAGCTGATTCACACTCTCAATTTTTGTCTGGAGAATGATTGCCACAATGACCCCGTAAATGGCCACTGCTTCGCAAAAAATGATACTGCAACCACAACTCACGAGTCATTGGTGAATTTCATGATGCGCAGTATTCAAGGCTGGAAAGTGTTGTTGACCTGATAAGATTCTTTGATGTGATGCGGGGCACACGGATGGCTGCTCCAAGCAGACTGCTACCAGTAATGAATATACCCCTGTAGTGATGAGGCAGTGTAAGGTGTTCTGCTGGCGAGCTATGATTTTTGTATCGCCATCACGACATCCACTCACCATGCTGCCCCGAGAACGGACAATCCAACGCAGAGCCCAATCCCCAGCGAGCACCAAAAGTACGGGGAGATGTTCATGAACAGAAATCCTAAGTACTGCCAGTTGATCCAAGAATTGCTTCCCGGCAGCACAAGGCCAGCCGTAGACATGGCTGCTGACATCAACTAGTGATCGCACTGGATAAAACTATAAAAACTGTCGAGGCCCGCAGGCGCAGGTCAATCACCTGAGAAGGAAAGACTGTTCACCAATTATGGTATGGTCGATTCGACAAGAACACAGAAGCACAGAAATCACAAGCGAGTCGTCCAAATAGAGCACTGGCAAATCAGCCTGAAGCAGGATGACGTCTGCTGTCTCCTATTGGTGATCAGCAGTGGTGGGGCAAAAACGCGAATACAGTTGCGATGCATGCAGCGAGGGAGTGGTTTATTTTCTGAGCAACCCTGGTCATTGAACTTCGAGCTCTGTGCATGCGAATTTGCGCAAACTTGATCCGGCCGCATGCGGTGCAGCGTGGTGTCGCATAGCTGCGCCGGCTGATGCCGGAGAGCGTGCTCGGTGTTGTGCAAAGCGCTGCCGGACGAACAAATTTGCGCATGTCTCAGTGATCACTTGCTCTGAACCCCATATCGGCCATTCGAGCTCGAGGGGTACGCTGCCCATATGTACTTTGCGTATGGTTGGCCAAAAGCCTTGGCGGTCGGCGATGCCGGATTCAAGCAGGACGTCGTTTCTCTGAGCTTGGACAGCGACTTTTGTTTGATTGTCTTCACCGGCTCCGCCCAGATATGGGCTGGCGGGCAGCATCGGATAAGACTAGGCCATCTCGAAAGATGTGAAGAGTCCCTCAAAGTTGAGGGGCTCAACAAGCGCGCTTACTGGTGCAGCAGCAGGCGCTTGCTGGCAGTGCTGGTAAACATGTCGAGCATCTTGCATGCTGAGCACACCTAGTTGCAAATCCTGGTAGAACCACCAGCAAACCTCAGAAATCAAGCTGCATGAGGTTGACTCGCACGTGGCTGCATGCAGACATACAACAATTACTTGCACATCTATGGAATGCACTCATGCAAAGAGTCAGTCCTCCAAGGCGCAGGAGTTGCCGGCATGCAAGATTTGAAGCATGTGGACATTTTCCTACAGCACAGCATTGCTGTACAATCTGCTGCTGCAGCCACATGCCTGGTTGGGGACAGCAGATCCATTCTGCTGGGCCTGTCAGATGGAACCTGCCAAGTGTTCTCATGGCAGAGCAAGGTATGACATCCTGCTTTCACCAACTGCTGTGTTGCCCTGCTTCACACCAGCTACATCACCCTTCATGAGATGTCCAACACCTATAATGCTTATGTGCACTGGAGCTTCTTGAGTGCGCTGCAGTTCCGTGGTCAATACAACCCCTTTGGATCACTCACAGAGCTTCAGCTGCGGCTACAGCGATCAATGTCTCTCAGGTCACAGCGCAGCAGCCTTCAGCCCATTGCAATCAACAGCCAGACCAGTCTGAGTCACTCGCGCCATTTGACAGGCTCAAACGGACTGCAAGCTTCCTCTTCTCCCTCTGCTGCCTCACTCAGCGCTCGCCAGATTGGCCGGGCCACCAGCACAGATCGCCTCAGTCGCAGCAGCTCCACATCAACTGTGCCGGACAGCATTTGCATTGAGAGTCTTGACTACTCACCCTCCTTGAAGATGCTGGGAGTCGTGCTTACAGATGGCCGCTGTGCAATCTGCAGAACAGCAGACAGCGGCTTGGCACCTGCTGAGCAGCTGGAGTTCAGCCACTGGATATGTGGCGTTGGTTCTGGAGCCACCTGCTTAGGCATAGCACCAGATGCTCAGCTCATAGCTGTGGGTCTCACCAATGGTGAAGTGGCATTGTACAAGCTGTATGGGCACAAAGGGGGGAGGTTTAGCATTGATGGGAGCCAAGCAGAGGGCCCTGTAAGAGTGGTGTCCCTTGTTGACTGGGGCTATGGTCCAGAGGCTACTGGTTCAGTGGCAGATCTGAAGTGGTCGCCTGATAACAGGGCCTTTGCGGTGAGTTTCTAGTGCATGTCAAGGCTGTGCTTTTGCACATTTGCATACTACATGCATCACAGCCCAGCCCAGCCTGCCGTGTCATGTTACAACAGACCATTGCTCTATGGCAACACCACCGCCTGGCACAGAATACAATGCACCAAAGGCATATGCGGAAAACCATGACACAAGTCTGCAGAGCTTATTGCAGCACAGCAGAAGTTGCTCAGGTTCAGCACTTCACGCAGAGTGCTAGCTCTGACACTCGAAGAGCGTCTCAAACCACAGACATTGTGTCTGGCTGCTCCATGGCCAGCAAGCGCTCCACATACCAACAAAGGAAACTTTTTGCAGCTTCTTTGTGTGATGTGATGTTTGTACAGGTCGGGTGGCGCCGCAGTGGGCTAGCAGTCTGGTCTGCTTCAGGCTGCCGCCTCATGTGCTCCCTGCGTCAAACTGCAAGGCCCAACACCTTCACCCCGCTCTCTGCTGCCTCATCCTCTGCCTTTGCTACAGACAGCCACAAGCAGAATGCTCTCCCTATGGAGGTGAGTGATTGCCTCTAGAGCCGTGACACGTAGCAAGAGACTGAATCCGATACCTGGGATGAGTAGCTTTGCTAAAGAAGCTGCTCATAGCTAGCACATATGCTAAAGTAATGGTGACTGCATAGCATCAGCAACGCTCATACAGCTGTGACATATGTAAATCAGACGTTCCCCCCCACCCCCCTCCTAAACCTCTGCTTGCAGAAGATACAACTACTCACATATTTGACCTGCTTTCAGCATCTCATGTCAAGCATGCAGCTACTGGCAAGCAGCTCAACTCAAACTGAGTGTAAGCAAATGGCGTAGACATCAGGCGCAATGACTTTGGTTGCAGAGTGGTATTGCCAGCCTGGCATGGGGCCCTGCAGGTTACCAGATCATGCTGGCCGAGCTGGGCAGCACCGGTCAGGTGCTGGAAGTGGGCCTCGCCAAAAGCCTACAGGCCAGCCACAGGGTGGCTGCCAATCGGCAGCCCTCCCCCTCCTACCCCAACCAAGAAGTCCATCTTCTCCAGGTCAGTCTTCCTTGTGGGGTTTTGTAACTTGCTGCCGTTCTTATGGCATCAGCTGTGGAATTTCTGTTGGGCAGTGCAAGCTGCTGGGGAACGCAAAGTATAGGATTCTAGCAGCAGCTGCGTGTACGCCTACCTGCCATTGCGCATGAGGGAGTGCTTTGCAGAGGGCACCTGAATAGCTTAGACCTGTCCTGCTGCTATGCACAGCGAAGTTTGTGGGAACACAGCAGTCCCTTCCTACCACTTGCAGAACCTGAGGGATGTATGATCACCTATTCTTGAGCAGGCCACAGGCTGCAAGGTGGCCTGAATGACCTGAAAGGCTAGAGTAAGGGTGTGTTGTCACATCTGTGCACTTTTTTTGACGCTCCTGTCAGCAGCCATCATATGGACGTGCAACAGCATAGTGTCCGCATAAGCTTCATCATTGGGAAGCACTGCCTGTACTGCTTGCAGGCAGATGATAGACTGCTGGTGGTGAGTGAGGCAGCAGGAGGCAGCCCCAGCAGTCTCTTTGGCCCAGACACTGCTGACCCCCAACAGCAGGCTGGGCCCCGCCTTGGGGTGCAGCACATACGCATTCCACAGCAGTACATTGCGGCACGCTACCCACTGACGCATGCTTCCATCAGCCCGGATGGCATGGATATAGCTGTGGCTGGCACCCGGGGGCTGGGACTGTATAGCAGACGCAGCAGTCGGTGGCGGCTGTTTGGAGATGTCAGTCAAGAACGGGAGATCATGGTGCAGGTTAGGCCCTCTCACCTTGAGCGACAAAGCACATCATGTGTGTTGTGAGGATGAGATTGATCTTCACCATCAAGAGAGGTCCTCTGGATGGCTTCAGCTCTGTGGCTCAAGGGCAGCTCTGTTCAAGCAGTGCAAGCTTACACTAAGTACTCCTGGACTGGCTGTTTGACTAGGGCAGCATGTGTATACATTGATGCTCATCTGCTTGAATGGGGCAGCAAATGTGTGCCTGGATGTTCATCTGCTAAGCCCTGAACTGTACAACTCCCATTAAATGGTCAGCAGCAGAGCTTGCTGACCCCAATACTGCAGCGCTTGAGCAGCACAACAGCAAGCTGGGCATTCAAGGTCTTGTGCTGCCCGCTGCTACCATGCTGCAGCAATCCCAGGCGGCAGCCTCTCACCTCTGCATGCACGTGGTGTGCAGAGGCTGTTGTGGCTGCCACGGGTGGTCCTGGTGTGTGCATATGTGGGAGCCACCACCAGCAGTATTCATGGCCCAAAGCCAGCAAACCTGCCCTGCCAGCTGCTGCTGTACCCTCGCTACCATCTAGACCACTCCTCTCTCTTGGCTCGGTACCCCTTGCCTCAGGTGAGCCCTCTTCTATCAACCACTGTGCATCCACCTTGACTTGGTGCATGTCCAGGAGGACTAAGTCTCGTGTTGTGCTGCTAAGCCTGAGCGGTTATGTGACATGTGTTTGATATGTGGGATGATAGGTAAGGTATGAACCTGACTGTTCATCCAGGGAAGCAGCTAAGCATGAGGCAGAATATGGCTCACCAACTTACATACAGGCTCAAAGCCACATGGATACAGCCTAGCTCTGTCATGTCTGGCCCTATGCTGATGTCCAGCTAGACAGTTGTTCCAATGTATTCCTGATATGGCAGTCTGCCATGTCACATACATCAACTGGCGTATGCTTTTACAGCAAATGCATGATCTGCTGGAGTCAATACGCCGAGTGCATTGCATGACTGGCTGCAATGCACTTTTTTGTTTACATGTTTTGTTTGTGTCGTGGCCAGTCATTGACCATGCTGATGTTGCAGGCACCTATAGCTTTGGATGCTTTGGGCAGCTATGTGCTGGTGGCATTTGCTCCTCTGGAGCTGACACTGCTGCACGTGGTGATGACTGGTGCGCTGTCTCCCACTGGCACCCCAACAGCCAAGATCCATGCTGTGCGCGAGCTTTCAATTATGTCTGTAGGCCAGCCTATCACGGTAAGAGCAACCACTTGCATGGCTGTAGTTGCTGTTGCCAGATCAGCTTTTGCTTGTATGCTGCTCATTGGATGCAGGTTGACAGAGTAAAGCAGTGCATGAGCACAAGTACATTTTTCTTGCTCATTTGTGGTCTTAATCCCAGATAAATTTATGTGCTGAGTAGACTGCTGGGCAATGTGCTGGGCACAATATGACAACACCACAATGCTTCTGTAGTCCCTCACACAGCATGACAAATGTTGAGTCATCTGCAACATCACTGCGGCAGAGACACCCTTGTGTACACAAACGAGTCATCATATGATACAGCATACCTACAGACCATGATGATTTGTTCCAATGTCAGCAGACAGAGAGCTGTGTCATTGCTGGCAGGACATAGCCATTGTTGAGCCTGGACCTGGCAGTGAGAGTGAGGCAGGCCAAGATGCAGATGGCAGCACTGCAGCAGACCTGGAGCCCTGTCACTGTGTGCTGCTTCGTGCTGGAGGCCAGATGAGCGTGCTGGACATGGCACAAGGTGAGCCTGCATTGCTTCTTGACTGAGTGAACAACTGCAGTCAGCGCAGTTCATTCAACTGCTGATGTTGCTGCGTCCAACCAGTCTGCTGTTCCAAAGGAGGGGAAATGCAGCAGCAGCAGCTCAAGACAGGATGACATACAGCAAGTAAAACCAGTCCTGCTTCCTTCTGCATGCTGCCTGTTAGTCAGATGTGTGCTTTGAGGATGTCTGCTACTGCATGCTGATCAGTGGATCAGAAAGCAGAAACAAGCCCTGTACAGCATCATTGAAGTCAAGGTGAGTAAGCACATTGTTGTGTCTGCATGCTGCTGAGGCCAAACTCCTCACACCCCCTTCAATCAAAGCACTGCCAACTGTCATAAACAACAGCCAGCAAGGTGTAGCTCCAGCATGTTATATACCTAGCTCACCATGAGCTGGAATGCGATATTATTACTGTTATTATTGTTATTGTTATTATTATTATTATTACTACTATTATCATTATTACTGTTTGTTATCATATTGTATGCAGGGTCTGAAATGCTGCTGGCAGATGATATAGAGTCCTTCTGGCTGTCAGGCCCTTCCCACTCTTCTGCTGACCTGGCAGCTGGCCCATCCCAACTGGATAGGGCTCACAGTCACTCTTCCTCTGCCCTCTCACGCACTGCAAGCCTGGCACAGTCCTCTGGGAGGCATGCAGGCCACTCAGAAGGTGAGCTTCACTCTCAAACTAGGCAACTCCTATCTGCACTGTTGGTGGCTGGCAACTCATGATTGTGTGTCAGTCATGGTATCTTTTGTACATCTCTCCTGGAGCAGTATGTTTTTCAGCTTCGTTTTACATCCTGTGAACTTTTCATACGGTAGCTCCTCCAACATGCTATTTAGAAATGCAACCAGTCTTGATATACACCCCTGTGTAATGCCCTCACTGATGCACTGGCAATGGCAGTAAGCAAATCTTGATGCTGTTCTGCTGGATGGTGCAACAGCATGTTAGGCAAGAAAAACTGTATTCAGGGTCATATTGTATGAAATGAACTTGAAGTTTTTGCAGCGTGGCCGCTGGTATGCAGGTGAGGGGCAAGGCAGAAGTGCGGGCCTAGGTTCTGCCAGCACAAGCAGCCTGCAACATGTGCATGACGAGGGCATGAATGGCAGCAGCGGCTTTGCCCATCATCCTGCTCACGTCAGAACAGCCTCTGTGGCTGACAGCGCTGACGAAGCTGCTCAGGCATCAGGTGAGCTGCTCAACCCTGTCAAGTCATGTGTCATGCTTGCTTGCACCTGCTGTAGGAACCATGCTTAACTGCCCACATGGCCCATTGTGCATCCACCACGCTGCACATCCTGTTGCTTTGTTGCCCGCCTGTCCAGGTCCAAGAGCCACAAACTTCGATCTCTGCAAAGAAGTCCGGCATGCTGGTCATGGGAATGCTAGCATGGAGGTATGGAACTCTCAGGAAGGCTTCTGTGATACTTGGCCTGCTCCTTCACATGGCACAAGCTTTGCAGCTCAAGACCATCATGAACGAAAATCTCTGTAATGGCATATCCCAGCACTGGACACATCGGTGCCAAAGAGACAGTGCTGCCATTGATGTCTTCCTGTTTGCAATACAGCTCTTTTAAATCCTGAAACGTCTATTTTAGTTTACAAACATCATCCCTACACTGAAAATCTCGACTCAGAAGCGTCTGGGGACAGTCAAAACGCGTTTCTACATTGTGGAGATGTTTCAGGTCATGGTGATGTAGAAGTGCCCTGGTGGACGTATGGGGCCCGGGGGATGCAGCTGTGGTTCCCCAGCTCCCTGGCAGAGCCCCTGTCCCCCACCACCCGAGACAGCATGACTGCTTACAGCACAGATCCAGAGCTGGAGTTTGATCGAGAGGTCTACCCCATCGGCATCTCTATAGCAGAGGTGGCCATCATTGGTCAGTCACCATGTGTTCACCTTCTCCCCACAAGCTTGCAAGCTGGTGTGGAACAGGCCCTTGCCAAGTTGTTAACAAAGGCGTGTGGCAAGTTTGTATGACCTGACTCTGCAGACACAGTGACATGCTCAGCAGATGAAGTCCAATGCAGCTTATGTCTGGTCTGTTACTCATTCCTGTTTTGTCCAGTATGTCACCTTTCCTGTTCTGTTCTGATCTGTTCTACTCTGTTTTTGTTGCAACTGTACAGTCACAAAAATCCTAAGCCTGATGTCCACAGCATACACAAATGGCTGACTGGCTTGAGCGGGGTGATATGCAGGCATCACACAGCGCATGACGCGCAGTGCAGCCAGCTCACAGTCTCTCACCCACGCACATGCCTCCTACCCCTGCTTCCACCCCCTGCCTGAGAGCCAGCCAGTGCTACCCTGCCTGCTGCGCCGCCTCTTGCAGAAGGGCAAGGCCAAGGAAGCCCTTTCCCTGGCCACCAGTCATTCCCAGGCGCCCCACTTTGCAAGATCCCTGGAGTGGCTGCTTTTCACCTCGCTGGAGATCAACAATGAGCAGATGTCTAGACCCCAGAGCAGGTCAGCTGACGCCTGCCTGGGCACTGTGGTTCTTGATTGCTTTTTTTCAGTTTGACTGCAATGCTCAATACAGACGTGTCATGACCAATGTTGATAACTTTTCTCTTTAGTTACAACGCTGGCGGCATTCTTGTTTGCCTGCACGTTGCTCATGGGACATGTGCCTGTACTTCCAGTTGCCGACAAGGCCTATGCTTGCCATCACGATTAGAGCCCTGCTTCTAAGCCTTGCATGGTTGACATGATGTCGCCTGCACTAGCAAAATCTCATGGTGAAACCTGTCCATCTGATCTGCTCGTATACAAATACATTGCAGACTGTGCTCTTCTGCATGGCAGCTCATCCCAGCAGGCTGAGTTGCCCTTGTGAGCAACGCACAAGCAAAGGCATAATTTGTTTGATGACATCGCCAGCCTTTCTGTCTGGTGCAGCTAATGTGCAGGCTGACATGCCCTTGTGGGCAACATCAGCAAAGGCATCTTCTGCTTATGCAAGCGCACATCCATCATGTTCTACGACATCAGGTGTCATCAGTACACCTGGCAGTGCAGAGACATACCAAGGTGTTGAGGCCTTGATGGTGTCATGAGCCCTGTTGAATGCTCTTTTTGAACAGAACCGCCACCAGCTTGTTTGTGTTGCACACCACATACACCTGTGCTTTCAAGCCAGGATGTCTGATGAGTCACAACTGGCTCCACACCCCAGACTGTAAGTTATTCAATGAATGAAAAATGAGTGCAGCTACTCTGGAGGCAGCTACTCACAGCACTTAGGCATGCTGGAGCAGTGGATAGACCACAGCGGCCGCCCCCAGCCGGAACCCACCTCCGCCAATGGCAGACCCCGCAAGGGTGCCAAGACTGCTGGTGAGAACACCGCTCGCACTGCAGCTTCTTGTTGACTTGAGGCGTGTTGGTTGTCAAGGCAGCGACAACAACCGACTTGTTACAACCTCTGCACCAAGCTGAGTTGACTAATGAGCATGCAGCTGAGTTAAAGCCCCACACCTGAGATGTAGTCTGTTGTTGCAACTCAAGCTGCTGTGCTGGTGGCAGGGCCACTCCTTCAAGCTGCAGCGCAGCTCATCCGCCACTTCCCTCTGTTCCGGGACATTGTGGTCAGTGTGGCGCGCAAGACGGACGCTCAGATGTGGCCGGCCTTGTTTGCTGCTGTGGGCTCCCCTGGGGCTCTGCTGGAAGCCCTGCTGGATGTGGGTGCCCTGCAGAGCGCTGCCTGCTGCCTGCTCATTGTTGACCGCATCCAGGGAGCACAGGAAGCACATGGCCTGGCCCTGCGCCTCATACAGGTCTGCCTCACCATTCGTGTCAAGCTGGATGAGCGCTGTGCTGTGCTGCCTGCAGGCAGACCCTGTTGTCTGTCCCTGCGTACTTTTGGAAGGTCTGTTTTGCTAGAGTGCACACAAAATGTCTGTGTTGGTGGTCCACACAGAGAGCCACTCAGGGCTGTACATGCTTGGTCCTAGGGGAAGGCTTGTGCTGAATAAGTGAATGAATGAACAAACAAACGGAGCAATGAAAGAATGCAAGAATGAGTAAATGAACAAATGTACTTCATGCGGACATTGCTTCTGCCTGCCATTCGTCATTGCACTTCACAATGCGTTTGCTGTACAAGTGCGCGTGCTTCATGCAGGCCATCCAATGCCAAGCTTGCTTGATGTTTTGACAGCACCTCACACTATTTGCACACATCTTGATTGAACCTGTGCCTTGTCTGCAAGGCTAAAGTTGCCACATGGGGCTCCTTCCCTGCATGTTCCTGCTCAGCAATAACTGCTGTTCCACAAGCTGTCATTGGACTGGCCCGGTCTGCAGGCATCGTTGGAAGCTGGTCAGTATGACCTAGCTTCAGAGCTGCTCAGGTTCCTGATTCCACCTGGGGATAATGACATCCTGGCAGCCATGCCCAGCCATGCTCCCATGCATGACCACTCCAATGGCAAGCACCCCCAGTCAGCAGCCAATCAGGACGCTGGGGTGAGCCTTTCGCACAGTGACTTGTCAACCTTGTCTGATCCACCAAGGCTTTGAAGGGGTCTCAAAGGGGCTTGCCAGATTGGCACAACATTGTCTGCTCTCACTCAAGCTCGCTCATCAACCTTTGTTCCCAAGCAACTTCTGTCATGCATTCAGCAAGCCTGTCTGCGTAGTGCATGCGTGCCATGAAGACATGCAAATGGAGCAGCTGGCTGCTTGGCAGTAATCACGAGCTCTTAAGAGTTGCAACAGCCTGAACCATCACACCCCAGACGTTAAGGTTTAAAGTGAAAGAGACGTCAAGAAAAATGAAAATGAAATCTTACTAGCATTTGTCAAGGCTGAGAAAAGTAGATACACTGACAGATGGGGGGATGGCTTGCATCTTGGCTGTGGAGCACGCCTGCAGTCACGGAACAGGCTTCAGGCCCTCCAGACCGACCGAGTGCCAAGCAGAACGCAGTTTCGGAGCACCAGGCAAGCGCCACCGGTACCGCTGCCTGGGACCTCATTGCTGCCCATGCCTGGGATCAACTGGAGACCGCCTCCCTCAGGTGAAGCATGCAGAAGCTCCGGGGTGCCGCCTTAGGAGGCTCCCGTTATGATCGCTGAAAAGCATAAACTTTTCTTTTCTTTTTTCTTGAAGCATGCAGATGTTAATGCCATTCTATCGACAGGGACCATGAGTTCTCGTTTTGCTTCTGTCATGCTTGGTGCACAATTGCCACATGAAGAGATGCAAGGTCACACAGATGTCATGAGGACGGATGGCTTGCTCTAGCTTGTACACGATTTGGGTGAGGGCTTTGTGAACCTGTCGCTCAATGCAATGCAACTGTCATTGCTGTAAATGTGCCGCGCTTCACTCACTCATTCGTAGGCTTGAATGAACCTGATGCCAAGGACTGGCGTGTTGCACCCTGCACAGAGTAGCAACATACAAGAGGTGTATATGCAGCTGTCTGAGACATCATTTCTGCTTACATATGGGCCAATTGCAAAATCAAGTATCCACTCGTTCATGCCAACCAAGCAGGGTGATATTACCTGAAAAACCTCATTTTTGCTGGTTTCTTGCTGATGGCTTGCTCTGCCATCGCAGAGAAGTTGCAGCACTGGGTCGGTCATTGGCGGCTGTGGGTGGTAGATTGGACCCTTTTCTGGTCGCTGCCACAAGCCAAGGGTTGAGTGATCAAGCGGGCACACCTGAAACCATACTCACAGGTACCAGCTTGTGTCCGGTCATTGGTTGGCGGTGCTTACATCCACCTGTGACTGGTGCATGTGAATGGTGCTCGCTGACTCAATGTTGTCCACCTCAGCTAGTAAGGACTGCATCTAGGTGCATGGAACGCTGTGGCATCTACACACACTGGCCTCCAACTCAAGTTTAGTTTGTGCAGTTTAGAAGAGCATCAGCGTAGGGTAGAACATTGCATTTTGTACTAAATGTGTGTGTGTGTGTGCCTCTGCAATGGCCAAGCAGGCTTGCTTCAAGGTCCTTTTAGCATTGAGAGCTTTGCACTCAGCTTTAGGACCAAATACATGAATTTGCCAAGGCACATGAGTGAAATAGCAATGATGTGCAACGAGCCCTAGATTAGACCCCTGTGCAGTAGACACTGAGACATGTCCAATGTCACAGCGTACATCAAGCAATTTGTAGTCTGTCTGAATCTCAATTCCAGCCATGCATTTGCAAGCCAGGCTGATTGTGATGCTTCTGCAGGTTTGGCAGCAGCATCAGAGCAGCTGCCTGTTGTTGGGGATACCAAGGCACAGACAGATGCTCAGATGCTGCTGGATGCTTGTCAAGCTGCCCAGCTGGATGCTTGGGTGCTGCCTCTGGCACTGCTGCAGGAAGACATCAACTGCCTGGCAGGTAGGCTTGCACAGTGTCATTGCACTGATAGACAGCACTGCACCTACCAGCTGATCCATGACCGATTTGCAGATGTGATGCAGGACAGTTCAGCTGTCTACTCTGCTGCATCAATTGCGGGTTGCTTCATGCATTTATGTTGCAGCATCTCATTGTCGGTGTGGTGTCGAGGCAATGTCCATTAGCACGATGTCTTGGTAGGTCCAGTCAACCTGTGACAGCGCTTTTGTACATGCTGTGGCTGACTAGAGGCTGGATTCACGTGCTGACTGTGCTTGTCTGACAGGCATCAAGCGGCGGCACCCCCAACTGTGGCTGGAAGTCAAGATGGAGCTGCACAAAGATGAGCAGCTGTGTGTCTACTTAGATGTCATGGCTTCTGCTGATGATGTTCGATTGTCCAGCAAAAATGCAGCATTATGACCTTGCTCAGCAAGGGCTGAACCTGGAGACAGTACATGATTTGATAATTGAATTCCTCAGTGTTCACCCCTAAATAGGATAGTACCTGACACTCTTGACATTACTTTTGCGACGCAAAGGCAAAATGCAGAGTCACACAGCTGGCTGCAGCGCAATGTGCATTGAAGCCTCAACACTGTACAGGTTTGTAAGGCTGTCTGACATGAGAGAGAGGCAGCCAGATCCCAAACAATGTACATGCAGCTGCAGAAAAAGCTGCCAAAGCATCTCACTCTTCCCAAGTCAGGATGACAGAGAGGGTTGAGAGAACACACTTGATGCGCCTGAAATGCTGTCACTGTTTGAAAAACCTGGCTTGTGAAGCAGACATTATGGTTTGGAGCCAAAGTGTGCATGACCAGGAAATACAGGCTTGTGAACAGAAGTGGCAAGACACCCTGCCATAGTATCCAAACTGCAACATGTCCACCTGCCAATTTGACCAGAAGACTTTCATTTGGGTTTTTCTTTGACAGGCTCAGGCTGCATTTGTGGTGCAGGCAGACTGCTGCTAGACTCCAGGGTGATTGCAACATGCTCCTTGTTGTTCTCTCGCAAAACCTGAGTAGGACAAGCAGAAGTTTTGCTTGAGATCAATCTATGTGCAAACGATGCAAGCATGCTCTGCTCTTGAGCTATCCTTAGCAACGTGCAAGTCACAACAAACAAGGACAGCGAAGTGTTAGGAGACAGTAGAACAAACCTCCATGTCTATGACATCTCCAATGCTGCATTTGTCCAGCAGCTTGTATAGGTCTGAGGCTGTCCTGACTCGTTTGCTGTTCATGGCTGTAATGATGTCTCCCAACACCAGTCTACCATATTTGTCGCGGGAGGTGCCTTTAATGCCCGACTTCCATGCAGGACCACCCTTGCGGGCATCCAGCACAAGTATGCCTTGGACGCCCAACTGCAGATACACAACTTGGCTAGAGTGAGCAGCATGTATGGGCCCTAAGCAGCACTCTTATCACCACCACCATCGCAACAATGACTTGTGCACTTCTGCACATCATCAGTCACTTGAGTATGCAACTCAATGATTAATTTCACAGCACAGCCAGACACAGATATTCTGGTGCGCTCATGCAGTGCATTGTAAGCACTTCAAGACATCCTCAAGCGTGGCTCCCAAGCTCCTGATCAAACACAATCCTATGGGATTGTGCTTCAGAGAGTACCTCAAACGACTGTGCAGTGACAGTTGGTCAAGACAGTATCTCAGCTTGCCCGTTAGCCTGTCTCTCACAGAGGGCAGCTGTCAGCCGGAGCACTACACTGGAAGCTGGTTGAACCCAGCAGCACACACAATGTCAGCGGCAAAGACAGCAGGTATGGGTTGAGTGGTCCGACCTGTTCACTAGACTGGTCAGGAGCAAAGGAGATGCCTAGAATGGGTCTGATGACCCGCCCAAACCGGATGATCTGGTCAACACTGCTGCGCACAATGTCTACTGGAATGGCAAAGCCCACACCACTATTAGCTCCACTGGGTGAGTAAATAGCTGTATTGATGCCTGCAGACCACGGTTCCTTTGCTCTGTATAGACACTCAGACCTTGCCAGGCATGCCTGTGTCAAAGGCTCTGTTTGGCAGTGGCATCAGAGATATGCAGGCATGCAACACTGGAGGTCTTGGTCACATGGGCAGATACATGTGGCTGAGAATAAACAACAACCTGTGTGGCAAAATTCTGCGTTGCACACTTCAGATGGTCAGCATGTTGTGTATGAGTTGGATGGTTGTTGCCCTACTGTCTGCACAAGTTGCCTCTCAGCTCAAGCACATAAGCCTGCATCAGTCTCACATTCCAGCGGTTTGTGATGTGTTGTATGTGCATAGTAGGTATATACTGACCTATCAAGCTGCCATCACTATCAAGCAATGGGCCTCCAGAGTTGCCAGGGTTGATGGCAGCGTCTGTCTGAATCACATCCTGCAAGGACAGCACTACAGTCATCAAGGGCGGTCTCATGCCACATGCACTGCTGCTTCACAATGTTCAAACCACAAGCTGATGTGCGCAGCATTGCTGGATGACAAGCGGGTACAGCTCAATATGATATCCAGATGCAGTCATCAGCTGCAACTGCAAAACACCGCAAAGATGTACAATGTAATGTAAACTGCAAATGCAGTGAAGGATTGGTGCACAATCAGATGTAGTGGTGACCTGTATGGGACGGCCGGTATTGCCAGAGCTGATTTCTCGGCCAGTGCCACTAATGATGCCGCTGGTCAAGGTGTGGTCCAGACCAAATGGGTTGCCTATCGCAAACACCTTCTGACCCACAAGGAGTCCAGCAGAGTCACCAAGCTTTGTGGGGTGCAGCGATGGCTGCAGACAGGAAGACAAAGCAGATGGTATAGGATGTCACTACTGCAAGTGCACAACCTGTTGCAACACAGGTCGCATCGCAAGCAACAGCAGGTGAGCAGAGCTTGACAGGAGACTTCCATCTCATCGATGTGAGGTGCAGACTGATGAGCAACATAGAGAATGCGTTTACACAGTCCGACAGGGCATGTGATGCTAGCAGTGCCTGTTCAGCCAATGCATGTCCCACACAGAGTAGTGGCCTGCATGTACTGGGAGAGGCAAGCAGAGCAGCAGCGAATGCCGGCTGCACAGGTCACAGACAACTGATAAGCCCCTGCATCCAGCTCTTGCTGGCAATTTGCTGAAGCTAGCCACCACTTGGCACTGATCAAAGCATGACTCTGTCTTACTCATCACAAGGTTAGCAGCTGCAGCATACACGCCTTGGTTTGCATCTACAACAGCCAGTTTTGCTGCTTTGGTATACCAAACAGGTGGTGTGATGCTGACCAGATCGCCATCTTCAATGATGAGTTGCAAGACTGCAACGTCCCTGTCTTCGTCAAAGCCCACAATCTTTGCAGGATGCTCGGCGCCACCTGTCAGCGTCACCTGCACCACACAAGCCAGAGTGTAACTTTGCCATGAAGGCACTTAACAGACATGCAGTTGCACAATCACATGGCTACATTGATCAGGTGTCTTGAGATGGGTGGCAACAGTCCTGTTCAGGAAATCCAGTAACTAGTATCTGATGCAGAGTGCAACACTTCTGATTCTGGCATACAATCAAAAACTGCTTGTGTGTCAATCAGGTCTGCACGTAACAGCCTCCCAAGTACAATGCGCAGAGCGTGGGGGCGGGTTCATTGGTGGGTAGAAAAAGCAGGGAGGTCATACCTGCAGCTCAGATGCTCCGCGTATGACATGGTAGTTTGTGACGATATGTCCTGACATGTCCCAGATGAGGCCTGACCCAGCACCCTGTGGGATCTCAAGCATGTCCAGAGTATAGGCATCTCGCCTGTGCATGTACAGCAGCAAGCTCAAACAAAGTATAAAAGATGCGGGCTGCTGCCTTGGGAGGCTCCCGGTATGATCGCTGAAAAGTGTTAACTTTCTTGTTTTCCTGATTTAAACAGAACAGCACGTGCAAGAGTACTATGTGCATGCTGTGGAGCACACTGAGCAAGCTGTCAAAATGAGAGCTGCCAGTGGTGCTGCTTGTTTTGAGGTGAGGATGCACTGACCTGCTGGCCATGTTGGTAATGAAGACCACTGAAGGAGTGTTCTCCCGGAACAATTCGGTGATGCTGAGTTCATCTTGAGTCAATCTGGTGCGTGCTTCAGCAAAGTCTGCAGGCGAGGTAAGCAGCAATACCTGTGGCAACACGGCAATCAGGGATTCTTAGCATGGCAACTAGCTGCGTGTCAAAAGTGGACACTGCACAGGTGTCAAGAGTGCCAGCAGACTTACGATACAAGAGACACAAACAGCTGCTATGCTTCTGCACTGGTCTGCCCATCTCTTCAGTGATGGCAACTGACATTGTGTGTATTGTGAGAGCAAGCCTGTGGCCTCTGCCCAAGCTTGACCTGCCACTGCCACTTGAAGGCTCTGGTGTGAGTCAGACTGGTGAAGGAGCTTGTTCGCTGCCGGATAGGCTTGCGGAGAGCAGCTTTGTGGCTGCGAAAATGTTTGTGAACGCGGTCGATGCACCCCAGAAATGGGCTTGCGCACTGTCCGCTGCTCAGGGCAGGGGCCGCAGTGAGTGCGCACAGCTTTGACGTTGCATATACCCGGGAGTTTCAGAACATACTGTCTGGAAGCCAGAGCGGATTCATGCTGGAACCTGATGGACATTGGGAGATTGCATATCATGCTTGAGCTGTCAACGACTTGTGCGTTCAAAGAACATCCTGCAACATGCCGTGTGATCACTGCTCAGCGCTCGCTTGCTGACCTGACAAATCAAGTGTATCCATTGTCAACACCGCTTCGGCTTCAATACAATGCGCAACTCAACCTTGACAAGCATTCGCGGGTGACGAGTAGCGCAACGCTTGCTGACCTCAACCATATCGAGTGTGTTGACTCAGAGAGCGAGAGGGCCTATCAATGCAACCCATATGGCACATGCATGTGCCAATAGACCGGGCCAGTCAGCCCGTTCACACAGTCATAGTTGATAGGCAAAAGGACTGCTTGAAGGTGGCCTGAGGGTTTGCAATAGAGAGCCAAACTGTACACTTCAACACAAGTCCAGCTAGACTTTGTCTTGCTCACATGCATGAAGGGGTGCAGCATGCTCGAAATCTCCATTGCCAGTACTTGAACATACTGCGTAAATTGACTCGAAACTTTTCTGAGAATTATTGTGTCAATGCTGATGATGATACTCAAGTCTGAAACACTCTCCTCCCAGGCCTGTGAGTGTAGGACATCCCCAAATGCAGTACAGCATAAGCCAGGTTGCTGCAATGTACAACGGCATCATCTCTTTTTACTACCAGCAAAGCTAAAAGAATATTTTGCACAGCACTGTAGCCACAGACAACTTGCTGACACATTAGAACACCCTTGACCAAACAAAGGTGACAGATGTAGCAGGGTATCACGAGCTAAGGGGCAGCTAGTGCGCAATGTAGGCTTCTACCCTACAACAACAGGTCCTTGCCTAAATTTTCCATCCAATGCTGTGAAAAAAAGTGTCTAAGTCAGGCATAGAGTATCATGCATTTGAGTGCTTATGCTGCAACCACGCATCAGTCACCACGCAGTACAGATGTGACATCTGAGAGCAATAAGACATGCCGAGCAAGTCGTGGCTGCTGCACCTTGACAGAACGATTCACACATAGTCTGCATACTTCCTGTGTTGCAAACATGCATCATGAGCATCCACACAGAAATTACATTTGTCAGACATGCTACAGATCAGCAAGTTGAGGCTGCCGTGCCTGTGACAAAGCCAGGCGTTGTTCTGTAGTCAGCAGCATCTGTTGCTGCAGCTTTAGGCATTTGTGCTTTGTTGCCACATCATCCAGCAAGCTCTGCAGGTTGCCACTATGTGTGCTCAAAGCATTTTGTTTCTTGAATGCGGTCATTTTGTTGTGTCCGGAGTGTGTGTAACTGAGCGCTGTCAGTAGATCTTGCAGCTGTGAGTACGTTGCATCTACTTCAACAGCCATTGATCCAATCCCATGCAGCACTGCTGGTACCACAGTGCTGGTCCATGGCTCTAGTTCCTGAAATAAAGTCAGGTCACATTTAGGGTTTGTCAGTATACCTTGCAAAAGTTGACACTTTGCAACATGCCTCCAGGAAGGATCTGAATCAGCGGAGCAAGAACATATAGCAAGTTGGCCACATGCCAGGATGCTTGACATGCTCGACATTCACCTTGAAACATGATTTGAACAGCAGAGAACGCACAGAGCTGTAGCCCGCGGAGTCGACCAGAGGGTATACCGTATGAAAGAGATGGTTGAAATCCTCTGCAGCTGTCAGGAAGGCGTCCAGGCATTCCTCCAGCTGACTGGCACCAGCATCAGAACATTGGTTCTGTTGGCCCCTGCCACTTTCAGCTGACTGGTTTGTGCTTGCTTGCTGCAGTTTCTGAAGCTGGCCTTGCAGCTCAGCTACTGCATCAGGCCTGCAGGATGTCTCAGACTGATACAATGTGACACAATGTGACTCTTCCGATAATGGCAAAGCAGGAGCTAACAAAGGTCAGCTGTGGCGCTGCATCATTCAGACAAAACACATGCAATATCAAAGTGCAGAAGGCTACCTCTGGGGTTGATTGTACAGCTTTTGTAGACTAGGAGTGAGTTCCAAAAGCTTCAGGTCAGTGGATAGTATTGGGTCCAGTTGGCTGCAAGCAGCAGCCAGCAGCCGTGCTTCTGGCATCTCTGTCTCGCTCCTGACAGAAAGAAGTACAAGTGAAATGGCACTGCTAGTGCTGTTGAGGTGCCATGGAGCACTTGTACAATGCATTTGGGACTCACTGCTGTGTGTCATGAATGCTTTGCGTCTCTTCCACCAAGCTAGTCAGCATATCAAAGAACTCAAGCTGTTGCTGTTCTGAAGCCTGTCCCTGCATGCGCGTGGCACCTTGTGATTGTGGCTGAGAACAAGTCAGACTTTAATCTGTCCAGCACATGATCCCAGTGTGCTTTGCTCATGCAAAGGAATCTGTTGCATGCTGTCATACCTGCACAACATCAGCTGCACCATAAACCCCCAGGGACGCAAGCATAGACGCCAGTTCTGCAAAGTACTGACATCTGTTTGGAGGGTACTGATGCAAAACACAAGTTGCCTCTGGCCAGGCACAATTCATTTCTGTGTGTGACGCCCAGCCAAATCAAGTCAACCGTTCACATCTCTTCTTACTTGCAAGCAACTCGTTGTCATCAACAGGTGGTGTAAGTTCCAGCAGGTTATTTGCTTGGCCCCCCAGCAACCTGCAAACGCACAGGCATTTAGTACGCACATGGCGGTGTTGTCTACGACATCTGCATCGTGTAAGGCTTTGCACCACCTTTCGGAGAGGAACTTCAGCAGAGTCAACCTAGCCGAGGGGTCAAAAAGATATGTAGGGGTGGGGTAACTGTGATCCGCAGCATTCTGAAGCATAAGTTCAAGCGTGCTTGTATCGGAAGCTACCATTGCCACCACAGGAAGACGTTCGGTTTGTCGACTGCCTGTCACCTTTGAAGTCAAACCCAAGGGCAGCTGCAGGCGACCAGGGCATTTCAGAAATAAGCCCTGAAAGCTGCTGCAGAGTCTGCAGCTCCACTATAGGAAACTACCCTTCCATAGCTGCCTTTCACCGAGCAAAAGAGCTGACAAAGCACGTTAAATAAACGCTTCCTATCTGTGTAACAGCTTGCGATCCTGGCGTTGTCCAAGCGTCGCAAGTCTGCCAAGTCAACTTCAAGCCGTGTTCGTGACGAATTTATGAGCCGCAAGCAGCCAAATATACTAGTAACTGGGACCCCTGGAACAGGAAAGACCACCACTTGTCAGCAAGTCATCGACGCAATCGGCTTCACTCACGTCAACGTTGGCGAGTGGGTGAAACAACACGAACTGCATTCTGGCTGGGACGAGGAGCACGACTGCTATATTATAGACGAGGACAAGGCAAGGAAATTGATCACCAACGATTCTCTCTGCTTTCTATCATCAAGATGCACAGCTCTACGCCAGTAGCTTGCAGAATACGTACCCAGTTGCCACCTGGTACACAGAGCTTTTTTTGTCTTGTAGGTTTGTGACGCCCTTGAAGAGGTACTTGCAGCAGGTGGCACTGTAGTTGATTACCATGGTTGTGACTTTTTCCCAGAAAGGTGGGGCTGAGCTTTTGCTGGTCCCACGTAACATTTTACTCACAGTCACACAGCTTTTCTGATAGTACTGACACTCGGGGCTGATTGTGTGCAGGTGGTTTGACTTGGTGGTAGTGCTGAAAACTGACAACGCTCTCCTGTATGATCGTCTCGAAAAGAGGTGAGAGATGGTGGTGCAATAGAGTGTGCATGGTTGCCTTTATGCTAACCCTCTGACAAGCCAACGCCTTTGATGCATTATTGCATCTGACAAGTAGTTGCTGTGCTTTCAGGGGGTATCCTCAGAAAAAGATCACTGAGAATGTTCAGTGTGAGATCATGCAAGTTATTATGGAAGAAGCCACAGATTCCTATAAGTAAGCTTCATTTGACCAGCACCATCCATAACTTTTGGACATGTTGACATGAGGGGCTCACTCTATGGGCCAGTAGCTACAATGTAGCATTTCTCTGCTTAATTTGTCAACTCTGTTGCAGATTCTGAGTGGCTTCCTGCAGATTTCTTGCAGTGCAATTGCCCTGCTTCGTTTTTAGTTCCATGTGCCTGCTGTGTTGCAGGGAAGAGATTGTCCAGGTCTTGCCCAGCAACAGTGTAGAAGACATGGACAGCAATGTAGAGAGGATAGTAGCCTGGGCACGGCAGGTCTGCTCACAATAACAATGGTGGGGCGCATCACCTTGCAGAGATGATGTGCATTCTGGCCGATGAAGCTAAAGTTCGGCTTGGCTCATCATCTGGGCTTGCTGTGTTGCATTAGCTGAGTGTGTTGTTCTTGAACATTAGTGGTGATAGCATGGCAGGGCCTTTGACTGTAAGGGTGTGCCCTCTTGCATTTCAAGGCACGGGGGTGTGTACATTAGGAATCGACACAATCTTTACGTACCTTGCACCTTAGTACCCAGTATCCCAAAACTGCTGAACATCGGGGCAAATATTACAATGAGTCTTGCCCTCAATAAGACATAGCATAGTATTACTGTGTATAAGTAAAGCATTTTGCCCATTATCTGCAGCTGCATATTTACCATGGTTTTGGTCAACAATGTCCTACAGGACTGTTTCTTGCTGGTATGTTGCTGAAATGTGTTTCTAGTTGAATCAGGAACCACGACCTATGCGCCAAGCCTGCAAATTGCAAGGCCATGAAATTTCATGGAAATGCCCTCTGCTGGAAATGCCCTGTCCCTGTGGAGCACCTGACAATACATCCGCCAGACTACTCACACAGGCACTACTCAATCATTCGAGAAGTTCACCGGGATCAGCAGCTGACCAACAAGGTCTAATCAGGGACTTGCAGCTGGTTTCTGCCTTTGCACAAAACTCTTCTGCGATCTGCTGAGATCAAAGCTGTCGCATACCTGTTCACTGCAAGCTCGGCTGTAGGCTGCTGAAGCTATGGCAGCAGTCGCTGTATCCAGCGCCTCTGGTTTATTGTCCTTGCTGGACGAAGATGATGAGTCGCTGAAGCTATACGCACTTCAAAGCCTGAATCGAATCGTGCACGAGTTCTGGTTTCAGATTGCTAGTCAGCAGGCCATTGCCTCCGTTGAAGCCTTTTATGAGGATGAAACTTTCTCTCATAGAGAACTTGCAGCATTGGTGGCTTCCAAGGTGGGTTGTTTAATGAGAGTCCAGCTGTATAAGGGGCCGATGGTGTTGTGATTGACTGACCTGCCTTTTGTTCAGGTTTTCTATCACTTGGGAGAGCTTGATCAAGCCCTTACGTATGCCTTGGGTGCTGGTAGCCTGTTTGACATCACTGAACCAACAGAATATGTCCAGACTATATTGTGTGAGTCCAGCTGACTCCTGTTTGTCCATGTCTCAACTTCCAACAGACGCCTATTTGTCTGTTTTTCATGATTGCTGTCATTTGCAGCCCGTTGCGTTGACCTTTACCTGGAGCAGCGCAATCAAACAACCACAGGCACTAAGGTGGACATAGACAGCAGGCTTGCAGCCATTGTTGAGAGGATGTTTGAGAGGTGCCTCATGCTTGTAACTCTGCTGTTGCTTACGCAGATGTTTTGGGGTGCTTGATAATTGCAACTGATTGACCATCAGAGTTTGAGCCTGCTTGCATCTGTTCACAGGTGCTTCAGGGATGGACAATATGAGCAGGCTGTGGGTATAGCCCTTGAGGCCCGCCGGCTTGATAAGCTTGAACAAACCATTAAGTCCAGTCCAGACATGGTCAAAATCCTGACCTACTCACTGCAAGTCTGCCAGACGTTGGTCATCAGCCGAGAATTCCGGCAGCGGGTAAGCGTAATTTACGCTCCTGATGGCCAGTTCGCAATCAGCAGCAAACCCCTGCATGAACAATTTTAGGTTGACAGCCCTGTGATTGGGTGTCTGCTTTGGATGGTGCGACGTAGTTCAGCATCAAAGGGCCATTGGTGGTCATCAAGTGTATGATACAACACCGTGGACCATATCTGTGTTAAGCGTGTCCTTCCTGAAGGTACTGCGGCTTTTGATCCAGCTGTATGAGAGCGTGCCCAACCCTGATTGGGTTAACATCTGCCAATGCCTGATGTTTCTAGATGACTCACAAGCAGTGGCCAAGATCCTGCATACCCTGATAGAGGGCACTGAGGTAAGACATTGACCCGGGACATTCAGTCAAACAGCTTGGACAGTACAACTGCATGCTGCACTGCCTTCAATGACGCGAGACTAACACAGGATTTGATCCATAGTGCTTTGCAAGAGTTGCATTGCTGTGCTGCATCTGCGCTTTTGTCACTAACACAGTTGTGTGTCATTACGTTGCAGGAAGAGGCCCTGCTGGCTTACCAAGTGTGCTTTGACCTGTTCGAGAATGAAATGCAGTCTTTCCTGCTCAAGGCAAGTGTCTAATGTGACTTCTGTACACTGCTGTGCTGACTGTCCAACGCTGGCAGTCTGTTGCTACTGTTCTGCATGCAACAGCTGAATAAATTGGAATCTGTTAAGCAATGCATGGGTCTCCCGGGAGAACTTTTGCAAATTGTAACTTATGTACAGGTGGGTGAGCATCTAGATACATTGTCACCTCAACCACCTCCAGTGCAAGAGCCAGCAGCAGCAGCAACAGACACAACTGAGCAAGCTGCAGGCGCAGAAAACATGGACACAGACAGTGGTGATGCGGCACAAGCACCAGCCACTGCTGCTGATGAGCCTCAGCAGACAGCGCAACCACAAGGCCCACATGCACAGCGCTACCAGAGGCTGAGGGGCATCCTCACTGGGTCCACTCCCATCCAGCTGTACCTTGAGTTTCTGTACACGCACAATCATGCAGACCTGCAGATCCTCAGGAACATGAAGGGGGCCGTGGAAGCACGCAACAGTGTTTGCCATTCTGCTGTGATCTTTGCCAATGCTACCATGCACTCCGGGACCACGGTTGATGCGTTTCTGCGTGAGAACCTGGACTGGCTGTCCCGAGCAACAAACTGGGCCAAGTTCAACGCCACTGCTGGACTGGGCGTCATCCACAGGTGTGCTTTGTCAGTGTTGCCACACAAACCCAGTCCTGGCCAATCATTCAGGCTAGACAGGCTTTAAATTGTGTACATGCAGTGTGCATAGATAGTGTACATTGCTGCGTATTAACACAGCAATGGTGACCACAAACATTCTGCTGCCTCTTGTTGCGCACAAGTACTGCTGTGTGCAAGTGCTGACGTAAAGAATTGATTGCAAGCAGACAATGCTTCACAGCTTACAGCGCACTGTGTACATGCATACTCAATTTTCACCAATACCAATGAGAGTATGTTATGCATGGCTGATGCAGTTTTTGTGATGCTATCTGTCATGTGCTGCAGGGGGCACTTGTCCCAAGGGCGAGCTTTGATGGCCCCATACCTGCCTAGGAATGGTGCCTCTGGTAGTCCATACTCAGAGGGCGGTGCTCTGTATGCTCTTGGGTTGATACATGCCAACCATGGCCAAGACATTCGTGACTTCCTGCTTGAGTCTCTGAGAGGAACCCAGAATGAGGTGATTGCTTGTGAAACTCATGTTCTAGGGCTGTTTGTGGCATATAGCTTGTCTCATGATCCTGCACAGAAAGGCCGTTCAATGATCTCTTGTAATGTGCCGTCCAGACCGTACTGCATGATGGGTTGGTGTGCAGGCTCATAAACTAGCAATGCAAAAATGTGTGGGCAATCTGCCTTTCAGCCCCTTGCGCAGTTACATTTCCCCCATAACATGACTCAGTTAATGCAGATGATGTTTCCCAAACATGACTCAGTTAATGCAGAGGATGTTTGCAAAACATTCCAAGGCTCTGACATGCTATGCTCATGTGCCTTGCCAACTTGTGAGATGGAGGTCACTCATTTCTTATGTACAATGTAACCCCCCTTGTCCTGAGCAGCCCGGTACAAATACTGGGCTTCTCATTAAATTGACACCGAAAGGTGTAGTCTTTTCTTTTCTTGACTGTACCTGTGCAGTGCATCCAGGTCAACATGGTGCCCTGCAGGTGACACAACATGGCGCCTGTCTTGGACTGGGCCTGGCAGGCCTGGGCAGTGGGGATGATGAGGTCTTTGAGGACCTGAAGAACGTGCTGTACCTTGACAGCGCTGTTGCTGGCGAGGCTGCTGGCCTGGCCCTGGGCCTGCTGCATGTTGGCACCGCTACTGAAAAGGCAACTGAGATGTTGGCCTACGCTCACGACACCCAGCATGAGAAGGTCAGATCACCACATCAGCCTCACTGTGCAAACAACCTTACTGCTGTGTGCAGTGAGAGTGGAAATATGTTATGTATACCATTGCCATGGTCAGTAATGTTTGACACATCAACTTTGCAATGGTCTAGAATGCCAGTAGCAGAGTGTCATCCTGGGAGTTCTGGTGGCTGCAGATCATCCGTGGCATTGCCATGGGTCTGGCTCTGATCATGTATGGGCGCGAGGAGGAAGCAGAGACACTCATAGAGCAGATGTCACGCGACCAGGACCCAATCTTGAGGTGTGTGTGTGTGTGTGTGTGTGCTGCCCAGCAACATTAGCATGTTTTTTCCAAAAGATTGATGCTGCATTTTCATCAGATATGATCAGTCCCACTGGCTATGCGACCTGCTTGGTACAAGCTGACAGAAAGCCTCAGTATATGAGCAGTGACAGCATACAAACAACGTGATCTCCAGTCAATGGCAGGGTGCTTTGTGTCATGTGCTGTTCTAGTGGTCACTGACAAGGTATTGCATGGTCAGGTATGGAGGCATGTTTGTCATTGGAATGGCCTATCGTGGCACGGCAAACAATGCTGCAATCCAGAAGCTGCTGCACTTTGCTGTGAGTGATGTCTCTGATGATGTGCGGCGGGCAGCAGTCCTGTGCTTGGGCTTTGTACTGCTGGGGGTGCCTGAGCAGTGCCCTCGCATTGTTTCCCTGCTCAGTCAGTCCTACAATCCCCATGTGCGCTACGGGGCTGCCATGGCTGTGGGCATCTGCTGCAGTGGAACAGGTAAAGCTGTAGCGCATTGCACCCTCTGCCTTTGATCTGTCACATGCCATGAGATTGTTCGTGATACATGCTGTAGTACATGGGGCAAGATGGATTTCCTTCCATTTTGACAAGCTGTATGAATCAGTACATATGGTGTGCACCTTGCATGTTCATTCACTGCAATTCCTCGCAAGGTTTGGCATCAATTCCAGCTGGGTGCCCATTTGCTCACAAAGTGCTGTCAAACGCTGAGCATGGGCTTGTTGATGTGCAGGCATGCAGGATGCAGTTGACCTGCTGCATCCTCTTCTGACAGACACAGTGGACTATGTGAAGCAGGGAGCCCTGATTGCCACAGCACTGGTTCTCATGCAGCAGCCTGAGTCCAAGGTGCCATGCCTCACTGCTTCTGTGTCCAGACGCTGCAGAGCATCAGCAGTTTATGTCTGCTGAGTGATTATTTTGCTTTACCTACAATGCTTTGCTGCCTCCTGTCAATACACAATTAGTCTTGTTGCTCAATCCTGCAATGCCCAGCTCTGCAGTCCAGACATGCATGTGTAGGTGAGCGAGTTCAGGAAGCTGGTAGATGGCAAGATAGGTGACAAGCATGAGGAAGTCATGTCAAGGATGGGAGCTATCATGGCAGCTGGCATTCTGGATGCAGGTATGGTCAGTTGCACATGCTGTCCCAAAATGTCTTAGCCCTGTCCATGACAACAAGGTCAGCTACAGTTGATACTGACACTTTTCAATTGCTGCTGAACAGACTTACTTGCTGCTCTGAGATCAATGCTCTGCAAGGCAAAACGGTTTTTTCGGCATGTTGCTCAATACTTGCATGGTGTACCCGTATCACCTTGTCATGAGCACCAAGTCAGTCTTCCAGTTCAATCTAGTCAGCAGCATGGCCAAAGTCCTTTCAGCTGCACTTCGTGCTTACATTTGCAGGTGGTCGTAATGTGACGGTGGGCCTACGCAGTCACAGTGGGTACTTCCGCCGTACATCTGTCGTGGCTTTGGCCATCTTCAGCCAGTACTGGTACTGGTACCCTCTGTCCTACTTCCTCACCCTGACGCTGCAGCCTACTGCCCTGCTGGGACTCAACTCCGACCTGCAGATGCCAAAGCTCCAGGCAAGCTGGTTGTTGGCCTCATTTTCAAAGCCTGCTTGTATGCATCCCTCTCAAGCAGTGCTGCACCATTGCATCTTGGGTTGGGAGGCATAACTCATGCATGTGTGCAGTTGTCTGAATCTTGCAGCAAATCTTGTCTGGCCAAGGCAGCTTACTAACAGTGGCAGCGTCAGTTTGACATGATGTGTTGCTGGTATGTTTGCTAGCTGATTGTGTGTGCATGATGAAGCCGAGGCTTGCTGTATGCAGGTGACCTCTGACTGCAGCCCTTCCATGTTCGCCTACCCGCCTCCAGTGACCACAGAGACCAAGGATACCGGGGCCAAGGTGCCAAAGGCAGTACTGTCCACTACAGCCAAAGCCAAGGACAAGGCCAAGAAGAAGGATGCTGAGAAGGCCCTCAAGGAAGGCCGCTCTACTGCTGACCAGGACAAGGACACTAGTGTCAAGCCTGAAGGTGATTCAGCTCTGCATTGCACTCCATCACAACCTGGTCTGTTCACTTGGTCTGCTGCTTATACTGCACGCTCTTGGCTCCTGCCTGTTGGATCTGGGACACATTCCTGCTGCTGAGTCAATCCTGCACACTCACACAACAAAGTCATGGCGCTGGCTCAGACCCAGACAAAAGCAATCAGGAAGCTGATCCCCAGTCCATGTGGCATCAGTCGACTGTCTTTCCAGGCGAGTATTACTTTGTCCTGCAAAGCCTCAATCAGGCAAACAGCAGTCTGCAAGCAGTTGCCCTTAATTTGTCAATCATCGCTGGGTGTCTTACGTGCAATTTCAGCTGCGTAAGGACCCTCAGCCATCTTGCCTGACTGTATGCTGCCTTCGCCTGCTGCAGGAATGCAGCTGGATGAGACAGACAAGGCACAAGCCAAGCCAGCAGAGACTGCTGGGGCAAAGGATGGTGCCCAAGATGGAGGCAAGGAGGGCAGCACAGAGGGCACAAAGGAGGGGCAAAAGGAGGCAGCAGCCCCTAAGGAGCCAGAGCCCTCTAGCCATAGCCTGGATAACCCGGCACGTGTGGTACCAGCTCAAGAGAAGCTGGTCAAGTTCCCTGAGGGCAGCCGCTACACTCCCATCAGGCCTGGCCGCACTGCAGGCATCCTGCTGCTCAAGGACAGCACCCCTGGTAAACACACAACGTTTGTAGCTGCTGCGGCAATGTGTGGAATATGATGCCAGCTAGCCTGCTTGCGCATGTGCTGCTGTGTCAGAGCTGGTGCGACACCACGTGTGATGAGGCCACATCTGTTGCTTTCAGGGCATCATGATCATGTGCTGCGGGGAGCTGTTGTTGTGAGCATGCAAATCCTTTTATGTATCCAGACCATCAAGAACATGCTTTGTTAGCTAGTTGTGCTATTTGCTGGTGCACTGTTTGTGCCCCTGAAGCGACTGTCAAACCCATGCTGCTTCAGTGGAACTGAAAAGGTTTCAAGCACTGTTGAGGCAAGTCTATCCAGTAGCAGACTATACGTCTATGTGATGACAGCTTGCACAACCAGCTGTGATGTCTGAGCTGTATATCCTGGGTGTGTTTTCAGGTGAAGAGGCAGAGCTGGTGAGTCAAGGTAACCCATCAGCTGGAGCACAGGCAGCACAGGCAAACCCACCTGCTGCTGCTGCACCCCAAGCCGGGCAGCAGGCTGAGGAGGAGGAGCCACCCCCACCAGAGCCCTTTGGTCAGTCTCTTGCTGCTGCTTGTTTTGTGTTGCTGTTGCGGCATGATTTGCTTTTGCTGCTGCTCTTGCTGTTTCAAAATTCTCGTTGCAGTGTTGTATTGCAATTTCATGTGCAGCTGCTGAGATGCAGAACACTGCGTTGCTGTATGCATTCATTGCCAGCAGTTGAGTGCAGGCTGCATATGACCAGCCTGACTTCTCTACACCATGCCCATTGACTGACCTGTTGATATGTTTACATATGTGCGTGTGTGCGTGCGTGCGTGCGTGCGTGCGTGCACAATGCCAGTTGATCTGATGTTTTATATGAATGTTGATGTGCAGAGTTTGCGCCGGGTGGGATGTAGTGACCTGATCTGCTAAGCCCTGCAAGAAGACCATGTAACCTCTATGCTGGTCTTGCGTATGAATTTGCTAATGCCATCTTACTCTCCTGCATGAAGCGTTGTTTCAGAGGAACAGTCAGCATCTTGCAACAATGTGTGAGTCGTCGACTCTGACATTAAACATAGGATTTACGAATCATGCAAGGAACTGCATGCTGTGCCGTTCAAGCAACACACATATACATCAGCAGACTGTAAAGTCGATGTATCATTGCATGCAGATTCGTAAATGTGCCAGTCATTTGGTGGTTGATCAAACCCATTATGGCTCAACAGCTTCTGAACACAACATCACATGCACTCTTAACAAGATTCGTGTCAGACTGCAGTCTCTGAGAGCATGTCCCTTCGAAGGCCGAAAATTATGGTCTAAAGTAAACTCTGAAGCGCGATCGCGAGGGATCGTGTGTGAGCAGGGGCTCGGGGACCATGCCTGAGTATGCAATGCATTGTGAGTCAGTTTCAGTGCAAACTTTTTACAGGTCGCGTCTGGCTGAGCTGTAGCTGAAAGCTGGAAAAATTCGCTGGCTGATAGGTCTGCCGGCCACGAGCATCAAGCAGCAGGCAACAGAATCCAAAGGAGAACCGAAGTTCATTATACCTATATCAGTAGAGTGAGAAGCCTTCAGAGTGAAAAATATGGTCTACATGCACGGCCAAAGATGCTGCTGCTTGGAAGTGCCTTGAGGCAAGCAACATGGGGCTGTGACTCATAAATTCTTGACAGCTATAGCAAATGCAATAAACAACAATGCCAGTGTTGTCTATTGCATGTGCTACGGCTATCAGAAATTTGTCGCTGAGGACTTTGCCACAGGCGGAGCTTTATACAGCTTTTCTTCTGTGTTCCGCATGTCCCTCAGGCAGACTACTGTTGATGCCTGATGGGCAATTGGAGGTGTCTGATATCAAATCCAGCGTCCAATCCTGGCTCTGGCTGGACACAAAGCCCAGCAACATATGCAATGTCACATGCTGCCCTGCACTCAATATTGGACAGTCAACAATGTTACGTGTGCAGTCACAATTCAAGGTTACACAAGCACAAGGCAGCATGCATACACGTGTACTTAACAGATGCAGTTTGGAGTCAAGCTTAGTCTTGACTGGACATAGCTTACCTTGAAATGCTGCTTGACAGCTGATTTTGTTATTGAATGGCCAGCAAGCTAAAAGCCATATGCCAAGCATTTGCTGCTTCACTGGCAGCTATAGAATGCAGTGCTGTGCTGCTAGCACAGTGCTACTTTGCAACGCTGAAGCTGCAGCAAAGTGCTAGATGATCTGATGGCAAGTCCAATGTTGGCAACCCTGCGCATCAAAGGCAAAAGTTAAACCCAGATGTTGCAGTCTTGCAGCATACGTAGCTCGCTGTTTGCCACATGTAAGCATGTAGGCCCATGTCATTGACTGCATTTGTCCTCATCAAACTGCCTTGACTTGCATCCAATACAGTCATTCAAACATTGAGTTGACTGCACTGAAAGCCTCTCAGAAGGCAAGCAGACTGCTTGCAAGAAAGGTAGCATAGTGCCATTGTCAGACTTGAATTACCTGTAGCACCAATGGCCGCCTCTGATGGCAGCTGCCAGTGTGACACAAGTTGCAATCGGTCGTCTACAGAGTACCTGAACCAGAAGTTTGATGAGCTCAACTTTGAACCTGTGTTTCTACACATTTGACACCGCACACAAATGGTGGACATCAGCAGAAGAGTGATGCTGCACATGGCGGCAAAAGTCAGCTGCACATACCAGATGTAGTCAATGATACGCTTTGACTCGCCGTCAGAGCGAAACTTCCAGGTGGAGAAAGGCTGCTGATCTTGCATGCCACTTGACCCGTGCACTGCGTTGGGGTAGGAGTCCCATGAGCTCCTGAGCTGTAGGGGATCTCTTGCAATCAGCTGCATACCATTTGACATGTCAGCTACTGCAGCGCTGTAGCTGATGTGTTTTTGGTCTGTACACACAAACAAGCAATGCAAAAATGTGGCTAGTCATGAGTAGGTAGCAGTCAATGACAGCAGCTGCTGTGACCAGCATCACCCACGAAAGCACTGGCGATCTGGCTAGCCTGTGTCAATATCATTTTACAGAAGTTTTAGTAGCTCAGAGTCCCACCTGACAGGTTGATGAATCAGGTGTGGTGTTCAGATCTCCGCACAAGAAGATCAGGGGCCGCTGAGAGCTGCCCTGTGGTGCTCTTGACCCTCCTCTTTATCCAGCATGCTCACCTGCAACAAGCCAGCATCTGCTGAGACTGGCATCAGCAGCTACCTGAAAGTTGCCAGACTGTACCTTCTTCTCAGGTCAGAGCAGCTGCACAGTTGCTGCTGTACTCAGAAGGTATCTTGAGCGCTGAAAATGTTATCCTAGGTTGCGTGGGGTGCGTTGTTGCTGTTACCACACCTTTTGTACACAGTGGTCTTCAGCAAGGCCTGTTTGTGACAGCTACAGTGACTGGACACAGTGCGTGATGTTGGTGAATCTTCAGGCCTTGCTAGACCCAGCTGAAGGGCTCAATCAGAAAGGAAAGGAAAGAAAAGAAAAGGTTACGCTTTTCAGCGATCATAACGGGAGCCTCCTAAGGCGGCAGCCCAAAGCTATGACCATAGGCCATAGAGGGCTCAATCAGATGGGCAGCAGGCGACCACAATTGTAGACAGCAGGAAGTTGTGTGTATGCGACACAATTGAGCACGGTTCCTGTTACCTTGTGCATCTCACGCTTTGACAATTGTTGTTGTGCATCACACATCTTGATGCAAATGATGCCAGCATATATGCCCTGCAGGCCTACAGCTGTAGGCCTACAAAAATGCCCTGTAGGCCTACAAACACTATATAGGCCCTGTAGATTTACAAACAGGCTTCTGAAGCAAATCATTGTTGCTATCCTAGTTAGGCCGGCCTGTGCAGCTGCAGGCTCGAGTGGCTGGACTGTGTATATGCACAGCTGTTTGCCTGAGCATGGAGATGTAAGTATGGGATGCTGAGTGCCGAAGAGATGAAAACAACAGCCCATGTCTTTGCAATCAAAATGTAGGGGTCATATTGCGTGTATAGTTGTGCTGCACAGACTGCGAGAGGCAGCATGGTTGGTCATAATCCTGAAAGGATACAGCAACAGCTGTTGACATTATATATGTGAGTGCAACCAGGTTGAATGTGATTTGTTAGGCAGTCAGTCAGGCATTTGACATGACCACCATCACATGGGAGTGAAACCTGCAGTCTTCTTCTGCTTTTACAGGCTGCGTTCGAAACCAAACTTAACAGATGAACCAAAGATCGTGCCCTTGCGCAAGTACTAATATTGCCAGACTGAGCGCTTTACCAAAAGTTTTATCTAGTAGTATCTGATCCGTATGGCGACTGACACTTTGAGGTGGAGGTTCGAGGACGTATCTTTACACTTGCCAGGAGATTCGCAACAGCCTCTTCTGCAAAGCGCTCATGAGGCCTCAGTCAGCAGTTTGTACAGGTAGGCAATGGCAGCAATGCGATTGCACGAAACAACTATGCTCGTGCTCAACAGCTGCAAGGTCCGTTCAGGGCTCTCGAGCACACAGACTCTGTCACCTCTGATCGGTTCCTCAAGCTCCAGGATGCCGCTCTTCAGCAATGTCATGAGACAGATGAGAGTGACCTGAACCGTTTGAGAAAGCATTTCAAAACTCTCAAAAACACGTTCACGGTCTATGACCTCAAGGAAGGCTTTATAGACGGTACACCCCAGAGCCTGTGTGCCAGAAACAGACTTATGAAAGCCAAAGCAAAGCCATCACATGCATCAGATATGCAGATGACACAATGTCAAATGTTTGATGGATGTGCAGGACTTCTGCAAGGTCTGCCAGATGGCAGTGAGGAGGATCAGCTGTACCAGTTCGAGGAGGAAATGGAGAAGAACAGCATGTTGCTGCGTCAATACAAGTCAAGCAACGAGCAGGTGAGCAGACAGTCTGTGATACCAAGGCTCATGCAGTTGAATCTTTCTGCCTGATTGGAGTGCTTCAGGACTGCTTATATCTTCAGGACTGCGCATATCTTTGGCTCATTGCCATCTACATTGTCCGTACAAGTGTTCACATGCTCGTTTGATAACACCTGCAGCTCCAAACCAGACCCAGTGCGCCTCCAGATCTATGCCTCATGTACAGGCTCAGTCAGAGGTGATCAAGATGATGGAAGAACTTGCGCAGACCAGGCAGCAGTACACAACCCAGCGCGACTTATGTGCAGCTCAGCTGCAGGAATTGCACGAAGAGCAAGCTCAGTATGAAACTGAACAGTCACAGATGCCACCTCCTTCGCAAGTGGACTATGCTGCTCTTCAGGTACAGCTTTCACTCTGCCAGTCATACAAGCTGCTGCCTTCATAGATCATAGCTCAAATTGCATTATTCTTACTGCGTCTTACAGTGTGCTAGTGTGCCTTGCAGGTGGAGTGTGCTGCAGCCTTGCAGGCAGAGACTGCGGTACAAAGAGGCTGTGAAGCTGTATATGCTTCTCACCAGGTGAGCTTGATTGTTGTGGGTTTTGTCCTGAAAGCCTGCCAGCCAGCGATTGACACTTGGAGCAGCTGCAAATTAACCACTCCACGTCACATCATGCTTGGTGCTGCACAAGTGCAAAGTGGAATTGTGTTGACATGTCATCTATGGGTCAGTCTCTTTTCTGAATGTGCACACATGTGCCTCCAGCAATGATACAGCTGCATGAATGCTCAACACAGCCTGTTGTTGCAGGCTAACATACAGGAGCTTGAAATAGACGTGAGGTCTGCAGCAGATTCCTTGCGTACGTTGGAGTCACAGGTGAGGAACCCATGCCAATCATGCAATCGGTTGTCATGATACCTGTGACGCTTTTAGATCATACCAGCACTGTTGCATTGCTGCTGACATGCATGCCAGCCAGCACAGCATCTATAGCTTACTATCAAACTGCTCTATGTGCACTGGTACACATAATTGCACATGCTGAGCATGCTGTGGGGCATCAACCCGCAGTTCCTCAGCACTCTCATACCTGTCCTGCTCTAGCTTGCTCATCTTGTAGCAGAAGGCACCTTCTCGCCTTCATGCATCTGTTGCCTATAGTGCAGCTTGACTTGCTTGCTAGGTCCCCAAAAGGAATGTTTAAAGTCTTCTGCGCCTGTGTGACACACCTGTGACATGCACTTGCATTGTGCAGACACAGGAGTGATTTGCACCACTGCGTCGTCTGCCCCACTGCAACTCTGTGCCATCTGCAGGTTGCCTGTATGGAGGAGATGCGCAGATCTGAGGCCAAGGAGTCAGAAGTCAACCACCGATTTGTGGAGCATATGCAATGGTGGGGATTAGCTGATTGTCACATACCACATGCACAGGCAGCAATGGCATATCCCTATGCTTTTGCTCACACGGCAACTTGCGTTTCCAGGCCAACCTTTATAACTGGCGTCATTGCTGTCAGCTCGTGTCATATTGAACGACAACATTTCATCTGCTTCAATCACCTGCCTGCCTGAGCCTGTCAACAGGTTCACACAGTGCTATGATAGCATAAAACCAGAACTAGTCAGCAAAGATGCAGCTGTCTTGCTTGTAGGTGTGACGCAATGGTGTCAGCGCTAGAGGCTCTGTCTGGTGTCTCAGTGAATTCAGTCAATGGTGACAGGCTGGAAATACGCCTCACCACAAAGATTGATCCCAGCCAGCCCCTTCCTCCAGGTCTGGCCAGTCTCACATACACGCACTCACTCATGAACTCACTCACCACGCGCTCACTCATGAAGTCACTCATCCATGCACTCACTCAAGAACTCACACCTGGGAAGGCCTTGTAGCCCTACTAGAAAGCCTTCAATGATGATGATATAGACGGTCACTTAAGCTGATCTGAAATTGATTTGTGCCACAGTCAAATAGATCTGATGAGGTCCCATGCCTGACAGTCTTGCACATTGGTCTACGGCCCTGTATATGCGTGTATGCATCTGTCAAGAACAATGCATGCCAGATTGTGCATGTTTGCACCTGTATCTTGTGTTTTAATTTAATTGTCCCGTAGCTTGACCTCATGCATCAAGCCAGTGGGTCACATTGTCTGTGTGGTGTTGCAGGCGCCACTTCCAGGACCTTCCAGCATACACTGCTGGTGCGGATGGACTCCTCAACTGGTGCTGTGCAGCATGCTGAATTGCAGCCAAAAGATGTGGACATCCAGGACATTGCATCAGCTGCTGCTGCCAGTCAGCAGGGGCCGTCCTTTGTGGTGAGCGCTTGCTGTCTCAGCAATTCAGCTTGTCTCAGCAACATGGGCGTGTACACAAGTGTGTACAGCGCAAGCAAACATTTGCGCAGACACACATAAGATGCAGACTGCTCTTCTCTCCTGCTTTTGATGGCCCTCAAAACAATGTATGGCAGTGCAAAGTTGTGGATAATGAACTCTGACTAAGACATGCCCACAATGGACTAAGTGCTTCTCAGTGTCATCTCACAGCAAGACAGTTGTAGGGTGATTGGTGATGAGTGAGTGAGTGTGTATATGGTGCAGGTGCGCAAGACTCAGGCCCGTCTTAGGCATCACCTGAGCCGCAAGCAGATGCTGGAAGGTACATTAGTCACAGCCACAATGCTGCTGTTCAGGCACAGTGCAATCATTCCTAGCTTGGCTGTACTATTGTTAGTGAAAGTAGTGTGCGCTGCATTTTCACCTGTTTCGCACCAGATGCCCACAGGCCAGTGGAATGGAATCCTGGCGTACGCATCGCACTCAAAAACCGGGGAAAAACGTATTCCATGCAAATACATCAAAGGCTGAGGTCACAGTCTCTTGAGCTGTATGCAGAAGCATCAGCGCAGTGTCAGCTGGTGCCAAGCGCACTAGAAGACGGGGTGTATCAGCTCCAGCTGCCTAATGGCGTCACAGCAGACATCAGAGTTCCTGACGAGTGGCCCAGCGCAGATGCTGATATAGCTTTGCTTGGCGTGCAGAGCGCAGCTGGTCCATTGACAGTTGATGAGATCACAGAGCAAATAGCACACAACAATCACCAGTCCACAAACAGCTTGTTGGCAGTGCTGGATGCTGTTGTTGCAAGGGTCAATTAGCTGTCAAATTTGCTCGTTAGATGCAGTATACAGGGCCTACGAGGTATCAACACATGTCACTGTAGGTTGTGTATGAAGTACACGGCAACAAGCTTCGGCAAGTGTACAGGCCACAGTATATATTGTACAAAATGTGTGTGCAGCAGGGTAAATATGTGGTTGCTCACATCTTCTGACAAATTACTGAGATTGACAAATGGCAAGTTGCAGATCAACTGATCAACTGCTTTATTCAACACGATGAAGATTTGAAATATCAAGTGAGAATCAAAATCAATGCTGATACACGTTCATCTAATACACTTTCATCTACTGAAAACAAATGCCACCTGCTGATGTACAAGACCTACAAAGACGATACAATTGGTTGGGTTTGTGACCCACAGACATCCACTAGAGCTGCATTCAGCACAGCTTCTGCCATGGGTCCAAGACACTGCGTCCTTCTGATGCGCTCCAATGCATCTGGATGATCCTGCCTAATATGCATTACTGCCTCGGCAATGGCCTCCTGTATAGTTTCAGGACTAGCTCTGTCAAAGAAACCTTTCTGCAAGGCGTATAGCTGTGCCACCTGCAACATCAAGATATTGACACCATTTGCAGAAAAACATGACAAAGAGTTTGATAAATAATGATCCCATGCAGCTGCTTGGATAGGTGTCTAATGCACACACGGCTCTTGCTTCTGAGTCATGACAGTCAGAAGCTGGCGTGAAAGCATGTGGACAGCATTATGCATCACATGGGACATCTCAGGACACATCGAATCCTGAACACTTCAAGCAGAAGGAGCCACAACAGTATAGAAAAAACATCTTACCTGTTCTTCCAGTGGCACAGGTTGCCGCACCGGCTGAGCCAGTGCAGCGCGCAACAAGGCAGCCCTCTGCAAGTGGTGATGATGTAGTCCAGTCTCACTCCTGTCTGTTCCAAAGCGCTGTGCATCCACAGCTTGTGCCAGGTCAAACCGGATGGATGGGGCCAGCATCGCCAGGGCAGGTGGGTAGGCCCGAGAGCCAATACGCGACACACTGGCACTAACATCCACATTGCAACCTGTCAACCTCTGCCAGGCCGGTGCTGCATCATCTTGACTGGCGCTGACTTGTTGTCCATTAGCTTCTGGCTGTTGGCTGCTGCCTGGGGCGTGCAGGGAATGTGGGGTGGGTGGGTGCAGGACCAGCTGCCCATCAGCAATGGACATGAATTCCTCCACTACCTGCCATGCAATGCAGACAGTCATACTCTAGACATACAACAGGTGACAAACTTGCATGACAGCAATACTGAGGCAGAGGTATCCAATCACTGTTGCTGTTTCCCACAGAAGACATTACATCAGAGTACAACAAATTTACTTAGTTACTTAGTCACAGTTTTGTGAGCAACATGAGTGATCCTCTTGAGCTGCTATCAACACTACTGCTTGTTTTCAAGCAACAGCCATATGCAGCCAGCCCTGCACCAGTTCGTACCTCTGTATTGACACAGCCTGGCAGTGTTTCTGCTACAGGCGGTTGCCGCTTGGCTAAAGCAGCCAGCAGCTTATCTCGCTGGGAGGGGGTGAGGTTGGGGTAGTCCTCAGCTGTTGCTGCAGGCTGGCGCTCCCCTTTGGCGGGCTGGCCAGGCAGAATGGCCAACAGCGTCATGCTGCCCCCACCCAAGCGCCGGTGGACTTGTGCACTGCGCTGTATGAGGGAGGAGAAGAACCTGCAGGCAGAGTACACAGAGAGTACACAGTTACTATCATGAGAGTACACAGAGAGTACACAGTTACTACTGCATGACCCACAGTCAGGTGCAAACTGCACAGTTGCAGCTGCTGGATGTTCACGCATACACTTGATGTACGTTTGAGCAGCCAGAGCCTACATGGTTACTACTGCATGACTCACAGTCAGGTACAGAGTGCAAAATTGCAGCTGCGGGATGTTCACACACACACTTGATATACATTTGACTGCTGCATATGTCAGTTTGACGCCGCTTTGGCGGACCAATGCTGAATACCAAGAGGGCTGCAGGGATGGCTGGACAACAGGGCTGGGTTGTGTTGCTCCCCTTGTGCAAGTTGGTGTTTGCTACTGGCATTGAAGCCAGTGTCATGCTAGCAATAAATACACCAGGCTGACAATCCAGTGTATGAACCATACTGCAGTCAGAGCCAATAGTGGTGGGTCACCGAGTGCCTGACAAGCTGAGATCTCAGTACGCTATGCCAGACACAAGGGGCAGTATGGCCCTGGTAAAAACAGCTGTCAGGCCATACACTGTGACACAGGTGAACAGTCAGCTCTCTGGCATGCCATGACATGTTCAACAGATCAGCAAAGGCTTTGCAGAAGTTTGCAGACCTCACTGAGCTTGACACACATCAGTATGAGGTAAGAATGAGCACAGCACCTGCGCCTCTGAGCAGCTGAGGCTGAGACGAGCATGCCCTCATACTCCACCAGCCCCTCCCCCTCATCCCCTCCACTTGCATCTGTGTCAGGTGGCAGGATGGGCTGGTCGGGGTTGAGGGGGGTGGCAATGGCCATGGCTGAGGGCCCCAGTGATGCCAGAGCTCTGCTGATCATCTCCCACATGGCTCCCTGGACACATTAAACATCAAAGCGTGAACTGCTGACTCATCAACTGCTGAAGCCGAAGAACATGTGAGGGTGTAGCCTTTGAATAGGTACAAGTGAGGGGGGGGGGGGTGTCAAGTTGGATGAAGGCTTAAACCATGTCTGCATGCAAGCATGCATACAGCAAGCACAAGGTTCACCTTCAACATGATATGCTGTTTGGTTTTGTTGCAGAATAAGTCCAGGGCATGACAAATGCAGAGCACACATGGTGCAACAATGCTGCCACAGCCAATCTCTTGTCGGTGGAGACTTGCACTTGAGGCAATGACTCATATGAAGAGGATGGAAGACAACACCCGGCTCTGACGCCTGTAAATGGACTCAAGTCTCAAGTGCTGACAAGTGTGTTGCACAAACACAGTTGAGAAGAGCTTAGCTACTGCAAATGTCTCGCCATGCAGCTGATGTCATCTAAGAAAGGTCTTACCATGCAGCTGATGTAATCTAAGACAGGTCTCCCCATGCATCTGATGCCATCTGAGAAAGGTCTCACCATGCAGCTGATGTCATCTAAGACAACAAAGGAGTGGCCGCCTTGATCGCGCACCCTCTCCCCCATAGACAGGGCGCTGCATAGGGCTGCATACCGCTCCCCTAACCCACACCCCTCAGCTGCAGACACCACTGTCGTATTGCGCATGGCTCCTGCCTTGCTCAGCTCTTCCACCATTTCATCCACCTCCTGCTGACTGCTTTCATGCACCAGCAAAGCAATAGTCGACGCATGCGCTGAACACATTGCTGGAGACTGAGACTGTACTGTGAGCTCCATTGTAGACATAGTATGTGAATCAATGTTGGGATACTACTGTGCATACTTGACTGCAGCTTCAGAGACAAGAAACAACTCTGGCAACTACAGAACTTACATGGGTATGTGCCAATATGCATGCACATTCCAGGCAACAACACCAACAGCGTGTCTGGCATGCCGGCTGGCAAGCCAACTTGGTGTCATACATTGCTGGCAGGCATCTGACGATGCTTCACTGCCATGTGGTCGTCCATGCTGTTGCTGTGCATCTCTGCTTGTGACTCGTGATGCAGGGGGTTTTGCACTTGTTTGCCTTTCGTAGCATGGGTGTCACAACACAGTGACAGAACACGTGCGCACCTGTGACCCACAGAAGCATATACACAGCGAACTGGCTGCTGACCAGGCTGCTGCATATGCTGTCCAAGAATGGCATCAACAGCCAGGCTGGATTTGCCAGAGCCAGCAGGACCCACCAGCAGCTGCGCCTGGCCCCGCCCCAAAGGTGTCAATGTATCAACAGCCTGTAAAGGTGTCAATGTATCAACAGCCTGTAAGGTGTCAATGTATCAACAGCTTGAAAAGGTATTAATGTATCAACAGCCTGCAAAGATGTCAATGTATCAACAGCCTGTAAACTGTAGCCTACTCCAGCTGAGAATGTCGGTGCTGACTTGAGGTGGTGCCTTTGACATTCCCTGCGGCGATGTTGCCCTGTGCATCTTGACTGAACTTTGGTGATGTTGTATTGCAAGGTCCCTGGATGCATGCAGCGCCCAAATGCAAACAGCATCCAAAGACCTGTATCATGAACCACACTGGCTCTGCTGCAGGATGGCAAGGACTGGCGGCAAAGCAAAGCAGGTAGGTAGCTGTTGTGCCCGATGAGAGGGCTTTGAGCATCACCTTGATGCCTGTGAATGAGGCTGAATTGATTTGCTCCCTGCTTTTCATGTCCAGCTGGTCATTCAGGAGTGGAAGCTGTGCATCCGTGCCCAGCTGATACTGTGAGCCATGAGGGCAACCTAGGAAGTCCACTACTTGGCCACAAAGGGCTGCTCCTACAGGCACCCTTGCCACCTCATACTCGCGCTTTGTACTTGGACCCTCGGCATCATCCACAACCTGCACAACCAATTGCCCTTTGGTTGTGTTTGGCAAAGTTGTTTAGGAGAGAGAGGGTAGGGTCGTCTGTCTGCAGTGTGTGTAGAGTACCTGTAGAATACCCTTGAGACGGCACTCTACCCTGTCTCCTGCTGAAACGCTCTGCCTGCCACCCAATATCAGAGCAAAACACACGTTGTCACTCCGACGCCACAGCAGTACACTGCAAGAAGGGCATGTCTTGATCAGTGAGGAAGGGTCTCAGGAGCTTAGAGCGAAGCCAGATATCAAACAACATGTCAAGCTGATTTATGCAATTCTGACCCAGAAGCTCCGCTGACAAATCGAAGAGAGGCACCAACGGGAGCGTCGTTGTTCAGACCCTCCAAGATAGCCAAACCATCGTCTGAGAACAATACCTGCTCCACACACGACGACATTACGGTCCCGAGCTTGATATGGTATAATGCATTCGCTGCCATTGATTCTCAAATTGTCACCTTGCCAATATCCACTTCTTCCTCCAAACGCCTGATTGTCTGCATCTGGTTTGGCTTCATACTACGCTTCCGGAACAGGCTCATCTCAGCGTCCCAATCTGGTTCAGCACTGTTGCAAACTTGTCGTCTCCCTTTTCCATGTTTATACGAACGGCCAGCCCGTGAGAGTCTTGTGCACATGTGGTAACGCAGGGGAACGGAACGATCTTTACAGCCTGTGGTCGAGACTATACGGTCGATGCTTGGAGGTCGTGTTGCGACATTCGCGGCCATGTCTAGCCAACTACCTATCCCACAACACGAGGCCATGAATGCAGCCTGCGCGTAAAGCAAACCATTGCAGACGCACGTACCGCCATAGTTCCGGAACTTGAGGAAGAAGATGGCAAGCCAAGTCTGCAAGCAAGCCAAGCATTGCATCATGCCGTCCAGATATGCAGTTGACAGCCTTAACAACCACAGTCGGGATTTGTCAGACTGCTGTTCTGTGTCAAACATCAACTCTGCCACTGAAATCGTTTTTGCACAAGAAAGTAATACGACTGTAAGGTCAGGTGTGGACCACAAGCATCATCATGTAGCTGACTAGTCAAGCATGTCAAACTGTGTCAAGGATGCACTTGAAAGCAAGGCTTGCATATGCAGAAAACAGGCTTGCATATGCAGAAAAAACGGCTTCGCATACCAACATAAAGCTTGCAAACAGGACCAGACTGGCGGGGTATACGTGAGGCACTGAGGGCTTTGCTGAATCTGCTGGCCAGATGATGATTGCTGGCTGCAGTGTGAACTATAAGGCACGTTGTGATGGTTAGCTTTGACTTGCTGACTGACTCACTGCTGAAAATCTGCTGACTTGACTGCTGATCTGCTGCGAAGCACTTGACGGCATGGATCGCACTGCGTATGTTTGAGGACCCTTCTTGAGCAACTCACCTGCGCAAAACCCAGAAAGGATGTCACACTGCCACTGACATAGTCTGGATCATCGTAAGCTTGCACAACACCATGCATGTGACTTGTGTACATAGCTTTCCAAGGGCAGCCTTGAATATGTAGTGCACTGCAATGTCCAATTTGCAAACTAGCACGACATTCTTAATGGGCCTCTGATATCACAGGCAAATCTGACAATGCAAAGTCAGGAGAGCATACCAGCTTCATTGAGTTGATCAATGAAGTCACGCATGTCTGGGACCTTCAGCTGGAGATGGTCAGACAAGTCAAAAAGCTGGTGAACACTGAAGGCATTGCCAGATTGCTCTGCACGCCGACTTAAGGCTGACAAGAAACGGCGTGCTTCGGCCTGCAGGGACACATGCACTCGCCAACCCCAAGGTGTCATGCTATACTATTGCTTGCATGAGCTGCCATGACAATGTTGTAGGAAGGCATTGCTACACGCACATTGTGCAGAGAGCAGGAATAGCAAGTGTCATGACAGTTGTGAATGTTGGATGAGCATCATGCCCTTGGGAGAGAAGTGAGCAAGAGAATTGACATGCAAAACTTGCAAAAAGAATGGGACAAACAGAAGTGAGGAAATGCGAATCTCTAGCAGACACACAAGCTGGGATCCAAACAGAGGCAAGGTTGCGGAGGGGCAGGCTAGGAGGGCAGTACCTGCTTGCTGCCTGCTCTGGTACCGCCGGGGACCCTGAAGTCTAGACAGCTGGCTCCAGCAGCTGCACCTTGCACATCACGCCTTGACTCTGAACTGATCTCTATCACCTCCTGATGTACAGCAGCGAATGTTACAGACCGTTTGAATGCGCTGGCAGTTGTGCAAGTGCTGTATATTAGCCTGATTGACACATGGTTGTGTGGCCGTTCTGCCTGCCAACAGGATTTGCAAGCACGCTGAACAAACTGAGCTTGGGTCAACCCTGTGTATATAGTGTATCATGAGCCGCAAGCAAGTTTAGATTGTGACCCAGCCATTGTGATAGCAACCTTTGCTGACATGTTGAAAGGCCTGAGATATGTGTGAGATACAAGTAGACACACATCCACCTGTGCATGTTGAGCTGTGACAATCTGCACCAGCTCCAAGCGAGCCCGGGCTTCTGCCATTCGTATCAGGCTTTCAAGCTGCCGCGCCTGCTCACACGGCAACACGCACAAATCAACTGGACAACCCAGAAGTCTACTTTGTGTCATTCAGTCACTGCAAAACGTTGAGCCCGGAGGGAAAGGAAATAACAAGCTGCAGTCAGGTCATCTGACAAGCTGACACAAAGCAAGCACAAGGTCGTGTTGCAACAGTCTGCAGCTGCTATGTTGCAGCATGCTTACAGCTTCATGTCACAGGAGGCACAGGTCATCATTGCAAGGGACTTTACAGCTTCATGTCACAGCAGCAGGCACATGTCAGGGACTTACAGTCACAGGCGTTCCTTCCATTGTCAGGGAGTCCTGTCTCAGCTTGCAATAGTACTCCTTCAGCACTTGCTTGGCATCATCAGACAGGACAGGGTGGCAGTACTGCCTGGCGTAGGCAATGTACTTCTGCAGCAGCTGCATGGGCAGCGGATCATGAGCTTCATCACTGCAAGCCACGTTGTCAATTTGCACCCTTGCGCACTGGTTCTATTGTGCGTAATTGTACAAACAGCCTGATTTGAGCTGCGTCCATTGACTCATGCCCTGGTTTCGAGACATTTCTCATGTGATCAATGATAGCGTGGATGCATGCTTCTGCTTTCTTGTGATGCCCATGAGAAGTGTGCTGAGTAGGTTGGACCCCACACCAATTCAGGCCATAGGTACAGTCACATGGCCAGACAATACTGTACACTCCAGTGCAGCGCATTCAAATCAATGTCCAGAATTACTTAAGGGCCACAGAATGCCGTGCATGGACGTGGTCATGCCATGGTACAGAGGGTGTCAAGAGTGATACCTGAACATCTTGAGACTATCTTCCAGTGATGGCTGCTGGGCAGTAGAGTCCAAGGCCGCAAGGGATGCAGCCGGACGGGGTTGCAAGGAGCCTTGATGAGCCCTCCTCACCCTGTCTCCCTGTCCTGCGGTCAAGCTGCAGCCACTCACTGCCTGCACTCCTTGAATGCATGAATGCAAAGCTTTGTGTGCATGCAATACAGTGCCTTCAACACAGTCAATCTGTCAAATACCGCAGGGACGATGTTTCTGCCACTCACTGCCTTCACTTCTTAAATGCATGAATGCAAGGCTTTCTGTACATGCAATACAGTGCCTTCAGCGTAGTCAATCTGTCAAACAACTCATTTTTTTGTACTGGCAGATGGGTTGATCTTGCTGTCTTTGAGCCTGACTGTGATGCTGTGCTGAGCTAGGTGACATGACCAGCCTTTGCACATCAAACATGAGCTTTACAAGACATACAGCCAGACTGCCCTTATGTTGCGTCTGCGCTGTCGCCACTGGAGCAATTTTGCTGTCCATGGTTCAACAGCATGCACGAGATGTAAGGGCTACAACAGTGTTCCTGCTGGAGACACTACCTGAGTGCATGGCCATGACATGCTCAGACAGGCGCTCATCACGCCTCTGATCAGGCTGATCCAGCAGCACAAAGATGATGTCAAAACGAGACAGCATTGCCGCACTCATTTTGAGATTCTGCAGCAGCGTCTTGGCTCTGTTATACTGGCCACCAGCGGGGTTGGCAGCTGCAAGCAAGCTGGTGCGCGCTGGCAAGGAGGCCACCAGGCCTGCCTTTGCCACACACACCTCTTGCTGCTCTAGGGGGCCAAGCAATGCCTGCTCACATGCAACCACAACCACTGAGGGATGCTCACATGCGACCACAAACACTGAAGGATGTTTAATGAGAGGGATGTTCAATGAAAGGAAGCTTGAAAGATAATGAGGCCACAGCAGACGTCTAGATGTTGTTGCATTGGAAGCAAATGAGAAATGACAAGTGATACTGATATGACTAATGATGATGATATGAACAGTGATACTGACCGCAGTACAGACATATTGACAAGGTTAGGCTACAAGCTGAGGCCAGGTGCAAGCATGGTATGGTTGCTGCATGTAACCACATCTAAAGACTTACTTGAGCCAGACGGCCTGCATGAAACTGTCACTGTTGGGCAGCCCAGCACTGCCACAAAGACAGCAGCTGTGCAAGGGCTGTTACAAGAAGCATGTTCACCTGGTGCTCAGCAGTGATCTTGTCAAACTCATCCACACAGCAGACCCCCCTGTCAGCCAGCACCAGGGCCCCGGCCTCCAGGGCGAAGGCCCCAGTGAGGGGGTCCCTCACCACTGTGGCAGTCAGGCCTGCACTGCTGGAAGAAGGGCCACACACATACAGCCCTCGAGGGGCTGCAGCAGATGCAGCCTGTATGCATACACTGTACCTAGTCATTCAGCATGCCTGATGTTGTCCTGCAGCTGAATCAAGGGTTGGCTACTCTGGTCACTGCTTTGTGACAGGAGCCAGCATATGACCACTTCAGGAATACTTCTGACAGTCTTCAACAATGTTAAAGTGATGCTTCATGTGCTCTACATCGAGAACAGGAGGGTTGACACTGTGAGGAGAGTGCAGCACAAGCACAAGCGTGACCCTCGCGAGGTAGGGCCTTAGCCTTGGCAGGAATGTATATAGACGCTGGCAACCATCGGGGTCTGCCTTTTACACTAGGCCGAAGCCAACTAATTCAAATATGTGGGCAATGTATGGGTCGCCAAGTGCAGTAATGGGAATGTGCACCATCCGGCATCAGCATGCGCACAAAAGACTGCAGAAGGGTTTTAGCCCAAGACAGACCCATACCTTCAGCAGCTGGCTTTTGCCTATGCCTGGGTCCCCTACAATGAGGCAGTGAATGTCCCCACGCACAGGCACGCTTGCCAGATCATCATTGCCTTTGCGCACTCCTCCAAACAGCGCCAGCACCACACCTGCTTTCACCAGCTCATGCCCATAGATTGCTGGACACAGTGCATGAACCAGCTGCTTCAGCTGCTGCCCCTTGTACTCCTGCACACACCAGTCAAGCAACCAACTCATCAAGAAACTGTATATGATTGTAGAGGTCAGTTACGACCATTTGACCAAGCTTCATTATCAAACAAACCAGTTTTGCTTGTCAAGAACACAAAAGGTCGAGGTCAGTAGGAGTACAGTGTTCAAGAACCATGTGCCAGTACCGACCATGAACTTTTGACTGCAAGGTGGATGTGATACCCTTGGGTGTTGGTGGACACAAGACTAATCAGATTAAATGATGTCAAAGTAGCATAACATACTTTGCTGTGTCCTTCAAGCAAGAGACAGTGCAGCTGAAGGCATGTACCAGTGAGCTACAACTCTGCACAGAGCTGTGCAATACCGCAGCCTCAGACTGCATTGCATAATCACCTGAGAAAACTTGACAATGAAATGCAGGTCCCGCAGTGTGAAGCTGGTCGCTTGATGTGAGGGCAGGTGGTCAACTGGCTGGCTGATCTGGTCTGTTGTGTCCTTGCAGGACTGATTAGCACCACGCTGGTTGACTACAGACACAGCATCCAAATACAGCAGAAACAACGAGCGCTTGCCTGCTGCACCTTTGCTACCCTTCCCACCTGCAGCCAATGACACATCATTTTGTACCCTTGTCAAGATTGGACTGATGCATGGCCCATTCAGGTTGCAGGTGCATGCAACATCTGATCTGGAGGCAGGCAGGATGCCGTGCAAATTGCACAAGAGCAGGTTGTATTGCAGTCCTGACGGGACTGCATCGTATTATGCACTGTACGGGTCACAGCTAGCCATCCATGCAATGATGATGGCCTATCACCACATTGCTTGCGCCTATGCTCATGTGCACTCAGGATGTGAGATGGCATGCCTGCTTCAGCATCTGTGCTGAGAACCTTGATGATGCCCAGAACAGTGACCACATCACCAGCACTGCAGCTGTCCACTAAATCTCGAGTCAGCTCCACCTCTAATGTGCGCGGCACTCGGCCTGCTTCTTCCTTGTCAGCTTGGGAAAGCTCCTGCAGCATGGTGGGGACGCAAGCTAAAAACATACATACAATGTACAGCTGCAGTTTGTGCTGCTGCTCTTGATGGGCTGGGGTTCAGCAACATGTCTGACATTGCTGTAAGATAAGTTGTGTTGTGAGCTACCTGATGAAAAGCGCTGAGCAGCAGAAATCAGGCTCACCAAAGCACACAACCAACAGAGGCTTGGTGTTCATAGAATGCATTCAAGACCCCATGAGGCATACCTGAATGCGTATCTTCTGCCAGTCAAGGCTTTGCGCAGATTTCTTGTGGGGTTTGAAGCTTTTGCTACGACAGCCATCAAGGTTACAGCCAGTGGGTGGAGTATAGATGCCTTCAGGGAAGCGCATTTGGTGTTCACCGCCACATCTGGTGCATGTGAATGTCATGCATTGTATCAGAGGCTTGACTGCACTGATCCTCACAACTGTCCCTTTCACACTAACTATTTTGCCTGCATGATGAATTGTTGCTTATGGTTCTTAGCTGAGGCGTGGCCAAGCATTCGCATGCACTACATGAAGCCTACCAATGGAGCTGGACTTCAGTTGACGGATGTGTCTCATGGACGATGGGTGTCCCTCAAGTCGCACTACAATCTTAAGCGGCTCTATGCCCTCAGGTAAGAGTTGCTGGGCCTGAGGACTGAACAGCACCTGGGCCGTCCATGCGGGCGTCAGCTACAGCCGGTAGGCAAAGCAGACTGAATTTGCATTGAACCCACAGCCAATGCATAGCCTGCCTGATTGGTCCCAAATAAAAGCTCTATTCACTGGATGAGCAAATCTAGGTCTAAGCTGATCACTCTTGCTTGCCTGGTGTGCAGCGGCGCCCAGGCAGGCGAGGGCTTCAACCGGCTGAAGCTCCAGTGCAGCAGAGAACTCAGAACTACTGCACACTTTTTGCAGCTCCTCAAACCCGATGGAGAGCCGGTGCCGGCCTGTGACTTGCTGTGGTTGAAGCCTGTCGGCAAGCCATCTCGTCAGCGAGGTAAGGCGTGGAAGCAAATCTTGCAGCAACACTGCCCGTCTATCGTCAGGGGAATGCTCTTCGTCAGGGAAGTACAAAGTCCAGGCTTCAGGTGCGATTTGCTCCGTGACTACGGCCTGTTGCATGATCAAGCAACAGTGCCGATATTGTCAGCGCGTGATCTCAGTATGACATGCAATGACGGCCGTGTATGATGTATTCTACCTTCCCCACATGTCGGGGCGTAGACAGCTTTCTACATAGCCTGCGTTCAGCCTGCGTTTAGCCTGCGTTCCCCTGCTGCTCTGCATGCTTTGGCTACATCGTTAGTCATCTGTCAGAGTCATGAGTGACACTCACAGGGACTTCAAGACGTGGTCTCGCTCCGGCGCATTTCAGAGTCCTTCCCTGACTGCGAGCTGGCTGTGCCTTGCCTAGTGGTGCATCAGCTGTGCTGTCAAGACCTTTGACCTACTGGCATATAGACATCTGCGGTGTTGACCTACTTGATGTTAGCAAAGAACCGAGCGGCGCAGTTGTGTTCTCGGTTTGCAAGTCAACTGCTTGCCACAAGAGGACAAAAAGCCAGCACAACCAAGTTGCCAATAACGCTTCTTGAGGTACGCACAGGTCTATAGCCCTACAGACCTAGCACATATTGAGGTCCAGGCAAGTCTAGAGTACTTTCATCATATCTCGCAGGATGTCGAACACCTTGGGCTGCAAGGTCAGCAAGTAGTTGTCTCACATGGCTATGCACGAAACTTCCTTTACCCCCGGCAGCTTGCTGCACCAGTACCTACAAAACCCAGAGACAGGCACCAGAAAGTCTCACAAGGAAATGAGCCGGTATACCTGTTTGCTGCCCGGGAGAATAGCCACAATCACAGCATCGAGCATACATGTACAGGGTTGAAGTCAGTTTATAACCTGGTCACATGTGCGTACAGGAGGGCAGCGCAGCAGCCAGCGAAGATTTACAAGCTATTCTCAGCATGTTGACCAGCCAACCAGTGGTGAGCCTCCGAGCGTCCGGCATGCTGTTGATCAATGTACTTTGCTTTTCTGCTGCACCCATTTCCTCTGCTGCTTGATATGTCAACATCACGTAGAATCAAAATTTGTCTGCAGGTCATGAAGTGTAGCATAGATGCAGATGGGGTACTCTCTAGCCATGTCAGCAGCGAAGCAATCTCAGCCGCCATCAGGCAGCAGTTGAACATCGATCTTGCTCCTCAGCTGATCAGCATCCCAGAGCCATTCACTGAGCTAGGACAGCGTCATGCTATGCTGCAGATGACATTGCCTGATGGAAGCAGACCATTGCTGCAGATACATCTAACTGAGCCTTGACTGGCTCTGCAGATGTTTTTTGCTTTGCCTGTCAAATTCACAGAGGTCCATTCAACTCATAGAGCTTAAGCTACTACCGCTGCTGGTTTCAAGGGTTCTGAGGAGAACACCTTCTCAAAGACTTGCACTCACTTCACTGCTGTGTACACAGAAGAGCAGTCCAGCCAGGCATCTGCAGCTGCATCAGAGAATCAATCCAGTATTTGAGGCACAAAAGATGGAGAGCAGAAGGCCTATCTCAAATCGCATCCTGTGGCTGGGTGTACAGCTAGTTTACGACCCCGCACAGCCTGGGTTTATTTACAGGACAGATGCCCAATATCTGACACGCATGATCTGCAACAGGCTTTCTATGGTTGTACGACAAGGTGCAACTTCATGTTCCATAGGAGTTTGACCCTTGTCTTTGCGCAGCTGCAGTGCTGACCATACTACCACATATGTACAGTCAAACATGCATGCGCTTCAATTCCTGCAAACCCCTATCAGTGCTCTAACGACATTCGACACAGCGATGCTGAAATTCCAGACCACAAGCGAATGTGACAATGACTGGCCAAACATCAAATATTGTCATGTGTAGCCAAGACAAAGTCGCCCAAGCGGCTGTCACATCATACGGCTGTCAGTGCTGCATAATAGCCTTCACGCAAATTTTAAAACAATGCCAGCACCATCTTCTGATGACCTTGTCACCAGCCAAGCACTTATTACTGCTGCAAAGCTACACAGGCACAGTGTTGCCTCTGTAAGCTGCCATGATCAAGCTGCTGTCATAGGCCTGCCAGCTGCATGGGCTGAACCTGGTGCTGAGGGCTCTGTCAACATGCCGGCTGGAGTCCACTCTGACCTCAGCCTAAGACCTGCAGCTGCTGTAGCAGGCCGACCAGATGTTCTGTAAATCTCCTCAGGGCTAGAATGCAGATTGACTCTGTGCGTCTTCTGTGATGTGCCAGGACGGCTGTCCTCTGGCATCACACGCCGGCGGATTGCTGCATACTTCTTCTGTTGCTGGCCCTCCTGTTGCCACTGCTGCGCTGCAATTGATGCATAGGCGTCGGTATTTGGCAGGTTCAGCAAACATGTACAGCAAAATACAGCACCAGAGACATAATCATTCAATTGTCTGACAGCAATGCTCATGAGCAAACTCAAAGGGTTGTTCATGCAGCAGTTGCGAGCAGCCATACCTGAGTATGCGCCTTTGCTTCTGCAAATACGCTGCAGAATGTGCTGGTTGTCCACCATGATTCTGTCGTGCTCATGCTTGCGTGTTACAGCATTCAAGCTGTTGCCTGGTACATGCAAGTCACTCTCTACATTGTCTATCACTGGCCGCAAGTGGTGGTCAAGAGCAATGCCTGGGCTGCAGGCAGCACAAGGATTTTAGACGGGGCAGCTTGATACAGCTTTAGAAAAGTCAGCAAAAGCAAGACCACCATGCATAAGCTCAATATGCTTCACAGAATTTGATGTGCATATTGTTTGTTGCTGGCTTGGTCTGCAGACTCACGTGAAAGTCTTGGGCTTCACAAACTGAGAACGCGGTCTTGCTATCAGACATAATCTCTCCAGCAGCAGAGCGTTCTCCCTCTCAATCTTTGCATACTTCACTGCAACAACAGGCCGCACGATCAAGCAGCTGAGTAGTGTCATGAGCTATGCATTGAGGTAGCATGTGCGAAAGTCGCATTGCTTACTGTCGGAAAGCCACTCTCGTTTCCGGTTGTCCTGCACATGGGGTTGCTGCATTGGGCTGCTGTTGTCAATGACCGGTTTGGCATGCTGCAAAGCTGTCACAAGCTTTCTGTTCTCGTTTTCCCGAGTTTGTCTTTCAGTGAAAGGGTTCAAGAAGGGAACTGGAGCGTTTGACCTAACCATGCCAAGTGGACGCACGGGCTTTTTGGGCATGATTCCTGCGGGCTGCGAGTCTTCCTCAAGTGTAGCGAAACTCTCGACCCTTATGTCAAAACCTAACATCATCAGTATGGCCGCTTGAGACTCTGTGTCGCCAAGCCAAGCGGGCTTCAAAGGAAATCGTGCTCCGTGCAATTTACGCTTCAACATTCTGCCGACGTGTCGTACACAACGCGACATCGGCCTTTGTCTCCCTTTGCATCCGCTGATCAACGCTTGCACAGCATTGTACCGCCAATCCCAATCTGTTCATCACAAACATATACACGACGTCTGGCCACGCCAGGTGAGATCTTTGTGCATCGAGCCTGCACCGCGAGCTGGTTGTTGGCGTTGCTGATGGCATCTGTGACAGTGTGTGCAGGGGAAACCAAGATGGTCGTCCTTGCAGAGAGCGCTCTTGAAAAGAAGCCTCCGGCAGCATCGGATCTGGCCCGTCAGGAAGTTGAGGGTGAGTACCTTAAAAATATTTGCTGCATCTTTCTGATTTGGCAATGTCAACCACATGCTCAGGGCTGTGATGCTTATCGTTCGCAACATGACATGACACTTACTGGTAACGCGGAGTGTTTCCTTGGCAACACAAATAATGTTTGCCTCGAACAGATGGTGAAGATGAGGAGACCTGTGGATTCTGCATATTTATGAAGGCTGGAGGCTGCAAACCAGAGTTTCAAGTAAATGGCATGCTGATTGCTGCTGCAACTCCTGCAAAAGTTGAGTTTGTTCTCTTAGCTCAAATCATGCACAGGAATGGAGCAAGTGTGTTGATGATGAGAGAAAGCAGGGCACAGATTTCACAGAGGAGTGCAGAGAAATAGTAAGTCATACAGTAACGCTGCTCCTGGCTGCAGATGGTCACCAGTCGATGCAATCTTCTGAAGGGAGGCAATTTGTCTTTTACTGACCCACTCCTGCAATCAAATGGATGCTGTTGTGCAGACTACAAGCTTGCAAAATTGTATGATGAGCAACAAGGACTATTACAAGCCTGTTCTGGAGGATGGGGATATGTTTGTTGAGAGCAAGGAGAAGTTTGACACAGCAACAACTAGCCAGAGCCCACAGGAGCTTGAGAACGCTCCTGATAGCAGTGAAGCAGAGAAAGAGGAACCCTCTGACTCTCCTGCTGAGCCTGAAGGTAGCATTTGTTTTGTGAATCTGGCCACACAGGAAGGCAGTACAGGTTTATGTAAGTGTGTTCCTGGCATGCCATATGGCACTCAAACATCAGATGCAGTCAATATCTCAACCTGGAGAGTGGGGGTTCACACCCTGTTCACTAGCATGCCATACTATTATGTCACACCCCGGAGGACACCTATTGCAACCACATTGTCACCATTGTACATCTTCTCACCTCTGCTTTGCTTACACTGGGTGTTGGCTGCATTCCATCTCAGTCATTGACATCCTAGCACTGCTCTGCAGAGGAGTCAGAGGAGACCCCAGATGATGGTGAGCAGCCATCACATGACATCACAGTCAAGACAGCAGCATATGATGCTCGCTTCCCTTCCTACAACCAGGCAAGGAACTGCTACACACGCTACAATGAGTACCATCGCTGCATTGGTCCAGATGACAAGGGCGAGGAGGACCCTGAATGCAAAATGTACCAGAAAGCTTATAGGTCTATCTGCCCTATGGAGTGGGTCAACTCATGGAATGAGCAGAGAGATGCTGGCACATGGCCTGGCAAGTACTAGGCAGATGAGTTTCTGTTAGGCAGCATCATTAGTAAATCTGGTTATGCCAGCTTCAAATTCGCTTAGTGTCTCAGCACTGTTTTGTGTTTAGCAATGATCATGACTGGCCCAGTAGGTCGCTGGGCATATTGCATAGCAGTATGTAGACACCAGCTACAGAGCTTGTAACGACCTGTTTTCTACACTGACAATGAAGCATAGATAGTCATCTTGGGCATGCATATGCAACTTGATGCTGAATATTTGTGACAGGAGACCAAACACTAGCTTCTTGCAGGCAACAGAGGACTTTCTTCCTGCCTGCAATACTGACTTGCATGCTACCGTCAGTCAAGTGCTGCGATGCCTGTGTAATTGCTCTGCAACCTGGTCATGATAGAGAAGACATATCAGCACTGATCCCGAGGTCGGTCCCCAAACTTCAAGATAGGATGCTGATACCACGGGACTGGCGCGTCAAATCGAGCGCAAGGCCCCGCATAGCTTTTGTGCTGTAACTCGAGGTAGCTGCAACAACACGCGTCCTGCTGATTCTTGTGTGCTGAAAACATGGCCATGACGTCCGTGTCCCACCGTGCTCAGATCCTTCCTGTCGCAACTTCTGCCGCTGCTGTCAGACCTGCCAGGCGAGTCGTGCAAGTCGCAGCCAAGCAGGAGGTGCAACAGAAATTTGCTGCTCGCACCGGCATTGCTGCAGCAGCCGCAGCAGCGCTTTTAGTGGTATGTCCGACAAATGTTGGATCGGCATGCATGTTACCAGTCAACGTTATCTCACCCGGCTGCATCTTGCATCTTGGTTGTTCGCGACCTGATAGCGCAGAATTTCGATTTGTAAGGAGAAGTGACACGGACAAGTTTTGTTGCAGGCATCGCCAGTATTTGCACAGACTGCAGGCCCACAGGTGCGAGAGCAAGGGCTTGAACCGTTTATTGGCATATATGCAAACTGCCTCTTCTTGATGCTGATCAGGCTCCTTACTGGCATTATACGGCACACTGCAATTGTTGAATGTTAATCAGACTCTATGTTTTTCATCACAGTTGATTGCCAACTTGGCTGAGCAAGGCATTGGTGGCATCAAGCCAGAAGTCAGAGACGAGACCCGGGGACTTCCCCTTTCAGACAGCAGGTACCCAGCAGGGTCCACCATTGCTGGAGACGAGACCAAGATCAGGTGAACATTGCCAATGCTAATTGCATCTGTGTGCCAGCTGTCCCGGTGTGTCAACAGTGGGCATACGCCAGCTGCGGCAGCATATCCTGTTGTTGTCTGGAAGGCAGACTAAACTCATTCGTTGTGCCTGCTATGACAGGGAGGCACGCAAGCAGAAGGACGAGGATATCCTGAATGACAAGGCCAAGGGCGGCGACTACTCGACTACAGGCACTCTGCTTGACCCATATGGCAAGGAGCCCAGCAAATACCCCACAAAAAGCTCATAAGTACTCATGACAGTTTTGGCAACTGAGTAAGGAGGGATTAACTGCTGACCTCAAGCAACTTTAAACTAGAACAGTTGTCACAGTCCACATTGCAGCCAGCAACACTTGCTTGGTCAAGTCTGTCTGTTACGTGGTGTACCAGTTGCAGATTCCTGAGAGCTGACCATATCAGCGCTGGTGTAACTGTGTAACATCTCATACATACCCGCACTCACCCACCTTGTGGCAGTGCAACAGGACAATTTGTTAACAAAAATTCAGATCTGTCAGGGGATGTGCGTGAGGCTGTGCGTGCCATTGCTGTTGCTGAGCAGCTTGCACATAGGGCGCAGAAAGCCGCAGGGCAGAGACTTTAGTCTGAGCCTGCTGAGGTTCTGTCAACTGGCAGCACTCAATGGCTCGTGTGCAGACGTACATGTCTGAACGGTGTGGAGGGTTCTCGAGGCTTTGAAACGCACAATATGTGATTTGCGCAATAAATGTTGGGGCTCTCAGACTGGAGTTGAGACTGCTCTTATTGGGTGGTTAGGCTTGATGTGCTCCCAAGCTTCTGTTTGCTGGGATCAACAGGCCTCACAATCAAGGCTCTAATCCACGCTTCGCGCATCAAACCTTTGTGTCTGCAATGCTCAGCATGCACTGCAAAGGGAGAGATGCAGATGCCGCCGCTGTGCAAGCTGTGGACAAGAGTGTGTGCGTGACATCGGAGCAAACTGACCTTGAGCTGCTGAAGTTCAGCAACGAAGCAACCTCCCTGATAGACCCGCCGACCAGCGAAGGTTGTGATCAAGCAGCATGAAGTTGACCGCTGTGACCATCCTGAAATGGAACGGGGAGAAAGACGCATACCTACTTGGGATAGCTGCAGATCTTTCTTCTTTTGGATTCTTTCAACGCAGCACTGTGAAGGAGATGCTTACTTTTCTGTCTAGAACTGTAGCAAAGCGTACGCAGCCAGGCCAGAGACAGTCTGTGCAGCAAGAGGAGTATTACGCACACATATACAACAGGGACGGCTTGGTTGGCATAGCCATTGTTGACAAAGACTATCCTGCAAGGGCGGCATTTGGAGTTGTGAACAAAATTTTAGATGATTTTTCAGAAAGCTCACAGCAAAGGTGGCGTAGTTTACAGGCTGACAGCACAGACGCCCAACCGGTGCTGGATACAGCAATAGTCAAATTCCAGGTAAACTGCTTTTTGGCGCAGGTCTTGTTTTCTGCAAGATATCAGAGATTGGATGGCTTTATTACGTCTGCTGCCGCCTAGCAGGAAGCTTCATATTGAGTAGTGATTGACTTGCACTGTGTTGACAACAGGACCCAACACAGGCTGACAAGCTCAGCAAAATTCAGAAGGATTTGGATGAGACAAAAGTAGTGCTTCATCAAACCATTGACAGCATGCTGCAGCGCGGCGAGAAGCTTGACTCACTGGTTGACAAAAGCTCAGACCTGAGCATGGCAAGTCAAATATTTTACAAACAGGCTCGCAAGACCAACTCATGCTGCAGAATGATGTGATCTAGTGCCTGGCACATGTTGCAAATGTGTTTGCATGCATAGCTGGCAGCTGCATGACAGATTGCAAGCAGAACATAGTATGAGGGGCTCATTGCGACATGCCCTGAGATACTTTGCATCTGCACACTTGAACAAATCAATCAATTTGAATGTAGCATTTGCTTTTAGTACTACGAGTCAACTTCAGGTTGATATACACCATTAACTTCAGCATGACACCTGTGTACATTAGCTATTTATGACGTACTTGCAAATGTGCAGCTGTTGTTTTGTTTGGTTGAGCACTAGCCCTGATGTCTAGCCATTTCAAGTCTGAGTGGGCAAGGTAGCTGAATGATGTTTAGCAGTTTTGCTGTAGCAGAGCAGTGTAGAGCTAGACGCATGATTGAAAGGAACCAGGTGTTCTGCTAGAGAACTGATTGCACACGTTTGTATACAGTATAACATGAGAAACTTGCTGCAAATGGTGTCAGTGTGCATTGTTGCATCTCTCGAGCTCGCAGGATAGCAAGCGCTGCTTGTGCCGCCAGATGCCAAGTTTTATCTTCAATGAACAGGGGTTTCTGTCACTCCGTTCCGAAATGCTGAATTAAATGGCAATTTTGCTCAGAGCACATGAGCTTGGTTTGACGCTAGAAGTCTAAAAGTTTGTTGCCTTGAGAACTGCAAATCAGCCTGTGTGCACACACGCTGGTAATGATCCAAGCATCAGAAATGCTCTGAAGAAAATGTTGAGGCATGCTGCCACTCCTAGGAGGCCTGCTTCAACAAGCAGGGTGACATCTGCGTCTGCAATGTCAGGCCAGTTGGAAAGCTAGAGAAGTGAGAGATGTCAAGCATGTCTGGCTGATCTGCGTACAGGCACCACATATCCCAATATTCCTGAGGCCCTAGCATCTGCTGCATTGCGCTTGTGCAGCTTGTGCTGGCAGGAGCTTCCTGCATCAGCAGAGATTGTTGTGGCTGCTGCAAAGCACATCAATGCTTGCATCAAGCAGATGAGCTGAAGATACTTGCACAATGAAGTGAAGTGACAAGGTTGCTCTGCTGGACAAACAATGCAGTGGTGCGATACACAATGAAGTCTGCATTGCTTGGCTTGAAGACAATACAGCTTTTGCACAAAAAGCACGGTCTCAAGTCTAAATACATGAGAGACCAAGTTCACAAAGTTAACAGGAGCAGCAAACACTCACCCTCTGGCACAGCGCCAGACTTTGCTGGTGGCATGGCCCCGGCCTCCAAACCATGATCACAGATGTCCACCTGAGCATTCTTCTTACCCTCAGGCTGGACTGGAGCCTTGCTGCCGCCATCTGAACCTTCTTGCTCACCTGCCTGCCCTCTGACTTGGTTGCAGGCCCTGTCTGCTGCATGTCTTCTCTCCACAGCATTGCCTGCTTTGTGTGCATATACAGGGTCAGGTTGCCCATCTTTGCCAACAGCCGCTGAGTCTGGGGTCAATGCCAAGCCTGCAGTCTGCAACTCCCTGCTGGATTCAGGTTCACAGCTACAGCTGATGACTGCAGCTGCGTCTGCGCATGCTCTACTGATGGGCTTGGCTGCAGAGGTTGACTGGTGCCCACTATCACCACTGACAGCTGATGACAGCAGCTGTTCTCCCTCCACTGATGAGGTGTCAAAGACAGGCACCCCTGAGACAGCCTTCAAGTCAATGGTGTCTGCCTCAGGCACATCAGATTCTGTTGTTGACCCACTGTGGGTGCGCTCTAGCACCACAGGGGTTTCTGCCGCAGCTGCTGCGGTTGTCTCTGAAGCTGCAGTGCTCTTGGCAGCTTGCCGGCCTTTGCGGTTAGCCAGCTGTGCCTGCACAATTAGCAGCAGGCTGAGATATCGTCACAGAGCTGTCTAGTCCTTGTATGCATGAACTGGGCCAGCCCTATGCGAAATCATAAGATCAGGTGTTGATGTGTACACAAAACAGCATGAAGTGGCAGCTGCATGCGATGATGGCATCATGAAGGGTGACAAGGTATATAGCCTGCTCCACCTGGCGTTGTCTACCATGCACCCAATTCAATGATAAGCATCACCAGCTCATGCAGGCAGCTTGACTGTTGAATGTATAAATCTGTTGTTGAGATGCAATGGACAGCAGTGCATGCAAGCCAAGTGACACAGGTGGCTGCAGAAAATATCTACCTGGACGTAGTGCGCCACAGAGGCAAAGCCTTGCTGCTGGGCTTCAAAGATGGCAATGCCTGTGGGCTTCAAGCCTCGCTTGGTCATGCAGATGCTGCTGTTGCAAATCCAATCCTGCACCAGCAAAGAATTGTCAGATGCATTCTACGCATGTTGGTGCAAATGCAGCTTTCAGTCTGATTTGTCGTGTGTTCCAACCATTGCCGATGTTGATTGTGACCCTTCAGGCACCACTTCTGAATGTTTGGTGAGCTGCAATCACCATTTTGCAACCAGGGTTTACCATGGAAGATGCGCAAATGATACAGCCGCCATTTCTTGCACTACCAGCATGTCAGAATAGCTGACATATGGCATATATACTTAAGTCAATATGTTTACCTTCTCAAAATGAGAATGATGCAATTACAGGGATACGAAATCTGCAAACTAGCAAACGCCAAATTGAGAACTTGAAGACTTGTACGGCTTCTCAATTTAGTCCTCAACACAGCAGCAAGAGGCAATGACAATCATCAAATCCCAGTGACATGCGGGAGATGCTGGATGTTTGTATACCTCCTCAGGGTGGTCTGCTTCATAGCAATGGGGACAGAGCCAGGTAGCAGCTGCCATCTGCTCCCTTACTGCCTCCAGCTGCAGCCCATACCGCACCAGCAGACATGCTCTGCAAAATCTTCCACATGCTGACTCACACCTGCTGCACTCTGACTTGCCTGTTGCAGACATTGGACCAAAATTTTCTAGACACTGATCTCACTTGTGCTGCAGTAGCAAGAGCAGCTTCACTTTCGCTTGTATCTGTCAGTGCTTGACACATACAAATGCACATGCATAGGCAGACATGCAGCTCTAGCAGAATGTGCTTCATGATCATGCTGTGAGAACAGGACAGTCCTTGCTAGGAGTTGGTTGTTTTTTAGCTGGAACATCTTTGTTGCATTTGAGTGACCGTCAGCATGCTGGTCTCACTTTTGAGTGGATGTTTTGACCTGCCATCATGTCTGAAATGAGGTATCAAACACTCAGCTGTCTATGACAGGCAGGACAGATCATTGATGATAGGCTACCTCACAAGCTTCAGTTCTGTCAAGTTGAGGGCAATATATTAGGCCCTGGTCATAAATGCACGGATTGCCAAAGACTTGTCCAGTCTAATTCCGATCACATCAATGTACATGATCTGCTGATATACTGTCTGCCAAGATAGGGCCACCCACAAAACAGTAGTCAGGATTGACATTCTGACCCAGGGATTAATGAATGAACAAGTCAATCAATGAGGTATGCTGACATGCAGTGTCAGTTTTGAGTATGCATGTTTTCTAGCAATGCTCAGGCCTGCACATGCTATTCTATTGCTGCAGCCATTCTATGCTGTACCTATGCAAACTTGATCCACATCACGCTCACTGCAGCGGCCACAGTCTTCTTCTCCACACAGCTTCTTCTGTCTGCAGAAGTGACATGTGATGCCTGCAAGGCAGCAGCAGGACAGAGCTGAGACACAGATGCCGCAGGTGCTGATGTTGCGACTGCAGGGACTGTGAAGCAGCACACAGCTTCTTGATCAATCAAGACTGATTGTATGCAACCCTTCTGCCAAATTGCCTCAAATTGATCTCAGCATTGTGTTTAGACATGCAGAATGCGTAGTGCTGTTCCATCGATGCGCCTCATGCTCCCATGTATTCATCACTTGTGGCATACCTGCAACATTATCATATATGCTGCCTCGTCCCTTCTGCCCACACCTCCTCTCCTTGCTATGTAGCCAAGCAGCAGCCTCGCCTCTTTTGCCACATCCAGACAGCGTGGCCTTGCCTGCACAAACAACAACAGTGCCTGTATGGACATCACAAACCAAGCCTAAGCAAACAACATCAGACCAAGGGCGCTGCACACATTGCCATCACACAGGATGAATGCTAAGGGCAGCCACAATGGTTTTGAAGTGTCGGCACACAGTATGTGTTATGAATGACGAAAACATGTACTACTTGGCCACACAAGATCAAATGCAACTGTTTGTCATGAACCGTTGGTCATGGAAGTTCTGCAGCACTTGATCGTCGGGGCATTTCAGATGTGTCGATATGTATATTTTGAGACCTGGAATCTGACGGCTCTTGATAATTTGACTTCTGCCTGACTTTTTGACGTCTCACCTTGACAAAGGTCACTATCATCAGAGAAGTTCACCAGACCTACATTCTCGGCATCAACTTTTTGCAATCGCTGAGATTGTCTTGTCGCAGGTGTCAAGCCTTTTACCTGTGACAATGCCCTCAATGAAGTCAGCCAGTTGCACTGCACATGACAGCTGCAGTTGTGCTTACGTGGCATACTGATTTGCTGCAATACCTTTGGGGGCTTGCTGGCAGTTGCTGACTGCCTGACAGCACGAAAGGAATTCTCCAACAAAGTCTTCTGCTGCAATACTCCAATGGAGTCTGCATAAGCAGACGCTCCATAAGCCTCTCTTATAGACACGGTGACCCAACCCAATTAGCTTGTGACTTACAACTGCAGCGCTTGGCTGCTTATAACCGATCAGTTATATACAAGTGATCCTAACAGGCAAAGGCTTTGGCATGTGATTCACCTAATTTTGCTTGATTTGCTGCTATGCGGTCCAGTCTCTGTTGCTCATATTCGTTCACGGCCTTAAAATTGCCAGGCCTTGCTGCCATGATCCAGTGTGCAGTGTCAGTGCGCACAGGCTTGTTCAGCAGCACTGATCTCGAAGAGGGCACACCATTTGTGCTCTGGTGTGATGCAATATCACCACCAGTGTCGCACGATCGTTGCACTCCAACACGCCTGTTGAATCGCACTGTCAGCAAATTTCGCTGAGGATCGATTTTGAAGCTTTGCAAGCGATTCAGCTCTTGCCTCAGCTCAATGGGCTCAGCTCAGAGTCAGCTTATTGTCGGGACAGAGTCATCCCCAACTGAGGTCAACGCAGCTACTATTCAGATGCTTTAAATTGGCGCACTCCTTCTCGCAAATCCTCCATTGCTTCGCTTGCCCGCGACTGACTGCTTGTACTGTACACACTAGCGTTCGTTGAAAGTGCGGCTGTTACTTTCGAGAGCACATTTACCGCTGCAACTATGGCTCAGGTACACTTATTAATGTCTCGACGTTCCGATTCTTTGCCGCCCTGCAAAGCAGGACCACTTCCTTTGACTCGCCGACCTTGGTCGCCAAGAGCTCGTCTGCATATCAGCATTGAAGTAAGCCAAGGGTTTTTGAGAGTGAGGGCGCTACCACTGACAGAAGTTCCTTTTGCAGGGAGGCGATCTCAAGAGTCTGTTCCTCAGTTTCGCTGGCTACGGAACCCGCTCGGTGTGTTCTGCAGCCTTCTTGTGGAGGAATTGCAAATCCAGGCCCGATTCACAGGAACTGACGTGGCTGAGCTCTTTGCTTTGTTGTTTAGGACCAACAGGAGTTGGAGGGCTCCAAGTTCAAGAAACTCTGCACTGACTGTGGACTTCTAGACAAGAAGTTCACTGTAACCGATGTGGATCTGATCTTTGTCAAGGTACATGACATTGCACACAGCTTCACATAAAAATGTCAGTGCCAAGCATAACATTTAGTTTTGTTGCAGTCAAAGACCAAAGGCTCCCAAAAGCTGACCTTCCCAGAGTTTGAGAAGGCACTGGAGCTCATTGCAGAGAAGAAGGTGATGCCAGTTTTGTATCTTATGATAAGCATGGATTGATCAAGGCAGCTTCTCTTTCATGGCAGATTTCATGGCAGTGTTTGCTCAGTACATTCTCTGCTGTTCAGGGCGTCAGCCTTGATGACCTCAAGTCCAAGCTGAACTCTGCATCTGGACCCAAGACACAGGCAACCACCCCAGACTATGTCAAATTCCATGATGACAAGGTAGAACTTGTTTGTCCAATCGCTCACCACCAGCAAATCCCTATGTACATTCCTTTAGCTGTGCTTTAAATGGCACCGAACTTGGGTTTAGATGTTTGTGCTGATGATATGCTGTATTGCAGAGCACTTACACGGGAGTATACGCAAATGGGGGCCCCACAAACGTGGATGGGAAGGGCGACCTGAGTGAATTGTGTGACCGAAGTGATGCCAATGTTCGGGGAGTGACTCAGAAGTTTGCCAACAGTCACTAGATAGTTTTGCTTGCTTCCCATAATCTTGCTGAGTGATAGCTTGTTGCCTTGTTGACCTCCTCAGCTTCGCCTGTCATTCTTGCCTCAAGAAAACCATGCCCCCCTTCCCTGCGCCCGAGAGACAAAAGTACAAAGCAACAAAGTAAAGGGAAGCTGCAAGAATGCTGGCCACAATCTGCACCACACGCTGTAACGAGCGACTTCCATGCTTTAGTAATGCTTGGATCGTATGTAAATGTGTTCTCCTTGATCGCCGTGATCGTGAGCACTGGATCACAACGCCTGAACTAACTATCCGTCATGTCCGTCACTCTTCCCAAGCCCATCAGGGTGTTCGTAACAGGAGCTGGAGGTCGTACAGGTCAGTCGAACAGATCGACATGTACGACTCACAATAGACACCGAGTCGCCCGTATGCTGGCATGCCCGCCAGACAATACGAGACGACGAGCAACGGCGTCTGGCGTGTGCAGGAAAGTTAGTGTTCAACAAGCTCAAGTCGAGATCTGAGCAATTTTCTGTCAAGGGCTTGGTCAGGTCAGACACTGCCCTTGTAGCAGAACTGACAACGCACAATAAGGAATGTGTTTATGTACGCTTTGATAAAATGGCCTTGATACTGTCCTGGATGAGGCACCTGTTGGCACTTGGCATAGTATGACACAGGCGGCAGGAGCAGAAGCAAGAGCTTGGCGATAAGGATGTTTATGTGGGTGACATCTCTCAACCCAACACTCTTCAGGAGGCAATGCAGGAATCAGACAAACTCGTCATGTAAGCATCAGTGCTGCACACACAAGTCTGCAGGAGACCAGATGCAGTTGCTTTGCTCTGGGCTGTGCAGACTAAGACTAGTTCCTGCGCAAGTGGCTGCCATCCGTGAAAGACACTAAATTGACGGGTGTATTTGGACATGGCTTTGTTCTCATATGCAGTGTGACCAGCGCTGTCCCAAAGATGAAGCAAACGCCAGCAGAGGGACAAAGGCCTGAGATGTACTTTGAAGAGGGTGGCATGCCTGAAACTGTGAGTCATGAGTTCTGCCATTCTTGGGCAGCCAAGCATGAGCAATGCCAATACTTGCAGTGTTGTATCACACCCTTTACTCACAATGCTCAATTTGCGCCATACACGCCAGGGCATGGGTCATGCCATCTGCTGTTGCAAGGTTGTCAGCACTGTATCTATGGCCGCTTCTTAGCCATCAAATTTCTGGCAAATGAGCCATGTGCTGAAATGCGTTTTGATACAGGTCGATTGGCTTGGTCAGAAGACACAAATAGATCTAGCTAAGGAGGCTGGAGTGAAGCAGATTGTCATTGTAGGTTCCATGGGAGGCACAGATGAGAACCACATGCTGAACAGTATTGGGAATGGCAAGATCTTGATATGGAAGAGGAAAGCAGAACAGTACCTCATTGACTCAGGTCTGCAACGCAGCCCAATCAATCATGCATATATATAAGATTCCCTCACTCTGTCATGGACTAGTCGCAGTGTGCTGTTGCGGTGTGCTGTTGCATTGTATGTGGTCTTTGCAGTTCACCCATGCATCACACCCAAACATGCCGATTGACACAATCCACACATGGGTTTGCTTCTTTCAAAGTTGCTTGACATCTTGTGTTGTGGCCCACCAGGAGTCCCCTACACCATAATACATGCTGGTGGCTTGCTGGACAAGACTGGTGGTCAGCGAGAGCTGACAGTGGGTAAGAATGATGAGTTTCTGAAGCTCAAAGTGCGAAGCATTCCACGTGACGATGTTGCCGAGGTAATGCTTTGACATTGAGAACAGAAAGCGTACTGTTGTTTGCCTGTTGTAAGTGGCGACTTTGCGTGTGGTAAGGCATCAGCATTTGTGCACAGACACTTCATGGCTGTTATCCGTTTTCAGACCCACTGTCTTTTACATCATTGTACAATACTTTATGTGTTTACAGGCATGTCACTGACTTTCTGTCCTCACACTAGCAAGCTTGAAGTTCGTGCTTATGTTGTGTGAGCATGCCACCTGGTGCTGCTGCAGGTGGTTGTACAGTCTCTTCTGCTGGAAGATGCAGTCAACAAGGGATTTGATCTAGCATCCAAGGAAGAAGGGCAGGGATCAGTCACCAAAGACTTCAACGCCTTATTTCAGCAAACACGCTCAGGACTGTGACTTCAACTCTCAGTGAGGCAAACTATTCTACACCATTATGCACGTTAAATTTTTGTCTATTGTTGATGTCACATTTTTCTCACAATGTTGCAGCTCTACCAAACACCTGGTTGAGGAGTATTGCTTTGTTTTGAGCAGTAGCAAGCTCACCAAATTTTGTGCCTGCTGTTTCAGAATTGCCAATTTTGCTTGTTGATGTGTAGAGTGCAACTGTGTCTGCAAATGCGCTGATTTAAAGCAATCATATTCGATTGCAAATATTCAAAAAACGCTGGCGTTGGCTTCACATTAAGTCTGCCAGCAGCTAATTTGGAATGCGCTGGTCCCGCATGCTGCAATATGTTCGACATTGCATAACATGATGAATGTCATGCACCTGCACACGTTGGTTAGCTCTCGGCCTGTAACACGTTGCGCATGCTGACTTGCTATGCAGAATGGCGCACAATCAGTTGTGTGCAGCATGACATTAGCCCCTGGCAACTACAGATTGTCCAAGCAACTGCATGTACCCTTAGCAAAGTGTGTCACCGGCTATCAGTCCTGGTGTACCTAAGTATTGTGTCAGATTCCGCCTGTGGTTGATATGATATGATCAGTATAGCGAAAAATGCTGCTGAGACGTTGTTGCGCCCCGTTATGCTCATGAGACTGTTCAGAAGCTCCCTGAGCACATGTCTTCTGGTCATGCCAAGGAGATGCTTGAATGTGACATGGAGCATTGTCCAACAACCCTTGCCTGAGCGATGCAGTGCAAGCCCAGTCAATTTCCTGCATGCACATTTGCACGAGCTGTGTGTCCTGCAGATACAAAAGCTGCCACATCCAGTTTCAGCCATGCTTGATGAACTTGAACACGATGAGCTTACACAGCAACAATGGACAAAGCCCTGTGCAAGGTGATTGGTTGTACATAGCCCAAACGCACCTGGGTCAGGCCTTTGCAACCTTGCGCTTCTCTATGGATTTTGTCTGAGGACACTGCATCTCTTGCCAGCTTACAGGGACCATGGGGACTCCTGCAGTTTGAAGCCACAAGCTGAACATATGCTTGCACGGCAACACCAGATCCAGGAGGACATTGCTGCTCACAATATCAGTCTAGGCAAAGTCCAAGAAATGCAAAAGTTCTGTTGACCCAGCAACTTACTGCTCACTTAATGCACAATGCTAGTAAAACTTGAGTCAACAACTGCTGCTATCACCATGACATGCAATGTTCCAAAGGTTGTACATGTTTTTGCAGCACGCTTATGGACATTGGTAGGAACAGGCACAATTGTACCCTTGATACCAGATTGAGCTGCACAGACCACCGACTGACTGCTTCAGCAGAATCTGTGTGAAGCAGCACAGATGGGTTGCACAGCATTGGGTTCACATGCACTACCTGCTAGGCTCTTTGCATAGACCACACCCAGGTGGTTCTGTGCTGTGGAGAGGTAATAGTCCCTTGATGTGCCTAAGGACACCACCTCTGCTTTGACTATATCTCCTGGCCTGAAGCACGAGGCAATCTGGACCTTGTCAATCTCTGCTGCTCGTACATCTTCTAGCCTGCAGTCAATGCACTTGATTGTGGTCAAAGACTTTGAGCTGGACCTGCTGAAATTACACGCAGTCCAAGAGTCTATACAAGACGCGCATGCAAATACCTAATGACGCCTTGAAACCTCTCATCAGGTAATGGTCGGTTGCCAACGCATAGAATATCAGTGGCCACAAGGCGAGGAGTGATCTTTGTGACCTGCATAGACAGATGTAATGCAGCTGTGAGCAATAAACATTACCAGCAAGTGCAACTGCCAAGAGTTGCAAATGCTGGCCAATAACCATACTGACTCTGAGGACGCTGGCTGCCTCTTTCCACACAGCATGATAACACAGTATGTGGAGTGAAAAACGTGGTCAGCGCCCCCGGAATCAATGGTTGGTGGCCCAAATGTTCAGAGTGGGGCTGAGTCAAGAAAGCAAGACCAGTCCAGACCTTTGCAGTAACGATGTCCTGCTTCTTAGGTACCAAGGGGACAGCTCCACGCTTCAGGACCGAGATGACAGGCTTCTGCCCAAGCAAAGGCAAATGCAAGTCTGTTGACTGTGACTTGGCCCAAGACAAGCTAATACACATTGTCAAACAAGCTTACGCTTTCAGAGCCCTCTGTCTTGGAAAAGACGCTCGTCCGTACACCAGTCAAGGCGGCAAAAACAAAGCGATCTTTGGTGTATGTGCCGTCACCTCCAGCAAACTCGCTCTGCATGCAACACATGCATGCTCGTGGGCTGACAAGGGGTAGCGCAAGGTGCTGGATGCCAGGGACGTACCGTAGCTGCAAGGCGATCTCCAGGACAAACGATGGTCTCAGTCATGACATGACAGGCGTTGCGCCCAAGCAGATGCAGCATATCATGCAGCGCAGTCAAAGCTTTGTTGACCAATTCAGAGTCCAACATTGTTAGCAGACTGAGCTCAGGCTGTTGCTTCTCGAGACAAAAGAGACCAAGCAGAAGTGCACTGACGTCTGCGCAAGTGCCTGAGCGATGGCTGAAACAGTGGAGGAGTTTCAAGACTTCACTGTCGCAACGCACTGGGAAAGGTCAGTTTACTGCTCGTGCAACCCTGTACCTGGTTGCATGCAAGGCACACAGGGCTTGAACGCCTGCATTTTGCAGGTTTGTGGCATCGCTAGAACAGATCTTCCGACTTTGGGCCTCAACAGGTGAGAGATTACCTGCTTTTGAACTTGCCTAAGCAAGGCCTGTTCCTTACCACCTATACCTACACACCCCATCTGCAGGGAGGAAAGAGCACCAGAGCAGCCAACATGACAGTTCAGACGGCCCTTCTCAAACCAGAGTGGTCAGTCACCAGCTGCCATTCCGGTCAGAGCCATACACACTGTCATACTTTACTGACAACCATCAGACATCCACTAACCAGCAGCAGGCAAATCTGCAAGCACCAGACAGACCCCAGCATGACCCTGCAGGTGCTGTCATGATGCGCTCACAGACACGCTCATTTACACTGCATGTGCCACATACAGATTGGTTTGTAATAGGAGTTCTACAGCGGCAAAACCCTCTCAACAGCTTTCACATCTGCTCATGACACTCTGCTGATCAGCACTTTAAATGCTGCATATTCTACATTGCAATGCAGGGAGCAGCCTGGCTCGCCATTACTCTGAGGACCGCAAGCTGCAGCAATGGTTCAATACTGCCACCTATGTCACTCTGGAGCCAAATAGTTATTCCAGACGGATTCTGAATGATCAGGTGCAATTGCGTGGCATTATGTGCTGCTGCAACATCCTAGAAGTATGAGTCCGTACGCTCTGCTTGCCTTGATTTTGAATACTAATGTCATGTATGTGTTGCAAATTGCATGTCCCAGATAACACCTTCATCCTGGTATATGACATGCAGCAGTGCCAACTGTCTGTCCCTATGTCCATATGCAAATCTGTGACAAATTATAGCAGCATTGCTTGTCATAAAACAGGACTTAAAGTCCCAGCTGTCAAACCAACATCTATGCCTTTTCAGCTGATCATACTGGTAGTCTCTGCAAGCAGAGGCACAACAGGTGCTTCAAGACAGGCTATGCACTACAGGAAGCCAGCACTCTGCTGAGTGCCTTGGCAGCTGCGCTGAGCAACTGCCGCCTGGCTTGGCCTGCATTTCTGCCTGTGCATGACCCCCTGAGGGATGCCCACTGGGGTATTGGGGCTGCTGGGCTGGCCACTGTACACTATGACTCAGACAGCATCCACCTCAGCAAGAATCCCATGCGTCTGCAGCAGGTGAACCCTTTCTGTGCATTGCACAGGACATGAGTGTGTGCATGTTCAGATATCAAGCACAGTTCAGGAGACCAGCAGCAGCAGCAGCAGCAGCCAACACTACCAGGAACAGTAGCTTGTGCTGCACAAACAGATGGTCTGTGCTAGCAACTGCACTATGAAATTAGGACTGTCAGGGTTTCAAGTTTTGGGAGGCGCATCATTGGTAGCAGAGGATTGCAACACTTTAGCAGAAGCTTGTCAAATTGCAGCAGTGCCCCTTGGCACCTTCTATCAGCGAAAGGACTACACTTACTGTTGGCTTCTGAGCAAACAGGAAATGTGGCATTGCATGCCAACGGCATGCGCTGCAGCAGAAGCTGCAGAGCATGTTGCATTTGCGCATCTTCTGATAAGCACATCAGCAGCATCACATGACTCCTCTTGCTTGCGATCAAGCCGCCCTGCTGCACTGTATCTGCCTGAAAGCATCAGCTGGCGCTACAAGTCAAAGCCTTAGGACAGCTAGGCAAAGCATTGGAGCTTGTAAACAGACTGCCTGTGTTTGCACACTTCCTCAATGTCAGTCAGTGATCTGATCTATCTGACTCTAAACCCCTGCAGGTGGAAGGCCAGCTGCAATTCTTCTCTCAGCAGCTGATGCCACACAGCTTGGCTGCCAGTCAAGCCTGTCTAGCTGCTGCCTCAGCACCGCACACCTCTTCATCAGCACATGGCAGTGCTGATGAGGCTTGCCGTGTCACAGTGTCCATGCTACGCTCCTACGAACTTCCCAGGATTGTTACAGGTGTGCAGTGCTCTTTCCGCTCTCCTTACTATGCACTAATGAGCTGCTATTGGGTGCCTGCACCATCAAGTATCCTTTGGCTGTAATCAAATCAGATTGGAGATTCTTATATGCTGTGAAGCAGCTGTTTTAATTTGCAGGGCAGGCACGCTCATCCAAGCAACAGACATAACGGTGTAAACCAGCTTGCAAGGAACTGCATGCAGTACAGAATGCAGACTGCCATCACATGGACACTTCACGTACTGCCTGCTTGAGGTGCCTGAGTCATCATGAAGCAAGAGTGTCATGCTCCCCTGATACACATCTGCAAACAAGGCCGTATCTTGCAGTTGCCATCATTGTGAGAATGACTACCTTGCGCCCATGTTGTACAGAGCAGGATGAAGAGGATGAGATGCTGAGGAATGATGACCCTCTGACATTGTGGCCTGAGGACTGGGCAGATAATGCCCCCTGGCGCTCTTTTGCCCGCCATGACGACCCTGTTGGTCAGTTTGCTGCTGTGCCATGTTGCCTCATTTTGAGCCCCCCTTGTCTGAATGTCTGTGTCGTTATGACGTCAAACAGAACGCATGCAGATGACCATTGTCTGCTTGATGAACTGTAAAAGCAGGACTGTGGGCCTGCGTGCTTCTTGAGGATCAACCCCGCATGTCATGTGTGCATTTCCTCGTGAACTGAACAACAAAACAGCCATGGATCAACGTTTCTTGGGCAGCTACCACAGCAGAACTTGTTGTTGATGCCATTATCCAGGGTCATTCCACGGTCATGCACACTGTCTGTCAAATGCCCGGCAAAATTACAAGTCTTTTTATCCCTAGGCTCTCTGGAGCTGGACATGCTGTGGTCAGACATACCAGCTGAGCAAGCCATGCAGGATGAGGGCTTTCCCTTGTCAACAGCCTGCAGCTGGCGGCTGCATGCCCTAGCTCCTGCCTCCAGAGCCCCCTCACACACCTTCTACGCTTCCAAGGTACGCATCTGTTGTGCTCCACCTGCTGACGACACTGGCTGAGTCCCACTCCACATATGCCTGGGGTTCCATATGTTAAAGTTTTGATGCAGCATATCAGGCTCCACCATGCTGTACACTGAATCACCTTGGCCTGATGAGCATGTACCTAGATCATCATTAGCTGGAAAGCATTTACTTCCTCTTGTGATAGTTGTTTATATTGTTATATTGTTAGTATGATGAGCCAGGCTGGATAAGCTGTGTAGGCCTACAGCATTTGTAATCTACACCATACAGGATCAAAATCCTGGCAGGTAATTTACCATTTCTGCTGCTGACTTCAGGCCAAGGTGAAGAGGGACCATCTCAAGATCTTTGCTTCACCCAGCCTGGTCCTGTCACAGAACTCAGCCCAGTTGCAGCATAGCTTGGAAAACAGTGGTGGCGAGCCTGATACCTTCACTAGCATGCTCACCAACCTGGTGCATTCACGCCGCACGGCAAGCACTGCAAGGGCTGTAGGTGCAGCTTTCAGACAGCTTGCCTTTGTTGTAGCACGGCCAGCAATTGTCTTAGTGCTGTTGTGCATGTTGCGTCCAACATACCTGCCTTCCTTGGTAATTGGTCTGATGCACCTGGCGTCCTGCACTGTGCAACTTGCACCAGAGGCTCCAGCAGTGTGATGGCCATGACAGGGCTGCAGGCCTGGCACCTGGCAGTCCCTCAAGCCTTTTGCCTGCGTGTGACTGGTGTCAAGTCTTGTCTCTGAGGCATGACATCACGACCGGCGTGGAGGCACTCTGTGAACTTACAGCCACATACCACCTCGGAAAGAGGACTGTCTGCAGGCCTGTGGGTTCTTCTCTGATGATGTGGGGTGACAATCAGCTGTGCAAGGATTTGACATGCCCTGTGGTTGCTTCAAGACTACCTGCAAGTATGTCACCTCCCAGGGGCTCAACCCCAGGGGGAATATTCGGCGCCTGTATCAGACACTCTGCTTGTTCATCATGCCTGAAAGGGAGTTTTGCTCATATGCAGGTGATCTGGCAGGTAAAGACTGGTGGGAGCGCCAGAACTTGACCCCTCCTGTGGCCTCACCCCCTGACAACCTGCAGATGGTCCTGGCTGATGTGTTCCAGGAAGACCCTCCAAGGGAAGAGGAGGTCAAGACGGCTGGAAGTGGGGTCTGGAGCCAGAAGGCTCCCCAGGATCTGCCTCACCTGCACTTTCCCAAGACGGCGCCTGCAGATTCGTTGCTAGTCAGGCAAGCCGGCCTGCTGACCAACTCCCATGCAGCAATCACGCAACCAGTGTGTGCAGACTATGGCTGCCTGCTTTAGTGCTTCGCTTGCATGCAGCAGTCTAGGTGGCATATAGGTGGTTGCGCTACGGATGATGCTGTTAGACTGCACCCTTACCTTGCGCTTGGGTCTGAAATTGCATAGCATCAGGTTCATTGCCATGGTACTTTTCCTACCATGCTAGGACAAGCATCAGTGGTGTTCCCTGCATGCTTCTCCTGGATCTGAATTGGAATTGGAGAGCTCACACCATGTTGGTACAGGTTGGCTCTGCACGTCATGTGCTTCAGCAATGCCAGAGCAATAGCAGGCCTCTGGCAGCGCTTTGTGCGCCACCTGCGTGAGGGCTGTTGGGATCAGGGCCGCCTGCTGCCCAGAATGGCCCCAGCGCGCCACCATCAAAGCAGGCAACAGGACTCTGCTATGCCAGCTGTTAGTGCAGCAAGAGCAGAGGCTGATGGCAATGCACTGCCTAGGCCAGATTTCAGCTGCTGTGTGCTGCATCAGAAGCTGCAGATGCTGAACCTGTGCATCCAACAAGCCCATGGCCTGCAACAGGTGTGACAGACTTCCTGTCATGTGACTGTCCCACCAGCAACCACATGCTCTTTCTGAAGCTGTATCTCCCTTTTGGGCTGACAATGCCATGCCATTTTGCAGCTCACAGATGCACCTTTTGCAAGCCTGTCAGCCTTCAGATGCAGCTGCAAATGTTCAATCTGTGGTGTGTCCTTGCATAATTGTTGCCATTTGTCGCCCTGCACGTACCTAGCTCATCATGAGCTGGAAAGCGTTTTCGTTACTGTTATCATTGTTAATATTAATATTCTTAATTGTTATTATTATTCTTATTATTAAATTTATACTTGTTGCCATTTGGTGTTTAAACACACAATCACTTTATACTCGTGCAGGCTTCGCATGCACCAGGGCCAAGCACATCAGGTGACCTGCATGCAAGTGCCAGTCTAGAAGGGTGGGACTCTGGCGACATGGAGGACTTCCAAGAAGCCTCCTCTGAGGTTGATGGCATCCCTCCAGCGCTACACTTGTTAGCTGACCCTACCATACCCATCAACATCCCTGAGACACAGGTGCACCATCCTGACATCACAAGCCATATTTGCACATGCCACCAAGCAAGTATGCCTTGTCATAGATGCGCAGTTCATGAGATGACAGTCTGCCCATCTTGCATTCACAACACAAGTCATGCATGCTGACACCTTGATTTGTAGTTTGAAACTGCATTTCTGTGACCAGGGTCATCATTTCTGGCATTTGAGTGAAGGGAGATAGTGTGCGTGCATGCAGGAGGCGCCAGCTATGACAGAGGACATGCTGCTGGAGCGACAAGCTGCCTTGGCTGCTCTAGGTGGGTGTACTTCTGCATGATTTTGCCAGACAAACCAGTTCCACATTGCATTGTCCACGCGGCTGGTCAACAAATGATCACCTGGCCAATGCACGTCCATCTAAGGCTGAGTGACTGGCTGGCCTGGGCACATTGCAGAGTGCTGAGTAAACAATGGAGTTTGACATGCTCAGTAGCGTTCACACATTTGAGACAGCCACAATTCAAGACATCATGCACTTCTGTCAATGCATTTGATCAGCTCGGGAAATTGCATGTGTCATTTCACTGTCACACAAGCATAGTGGTGATCAGCTGCACGATATTGTGTGGCAAGTCAAGAGCACTGCAAGCAGCCAGAGTTGCTCGTGGCAAATCATGCTGAAGTCAACGAGCATGCAACCAGACGCTTCTTGGAGACCGCCCCCAACAGGTTGGCACAGCAGCCTTTTGCCTTTTGCCATTTTATAGGCAGGTCTGATGGGCAGCACATGGCGAGAGTCCCCAAGGACTTCACTGCAAGCCAAAGGGCTGAAGTACACTCACATGGCTCTCTTTACTGCTGCCAGCTCAGCCTAGGAACTACGCCATGCAACTTGTTGGCTGTCGTAGTTTAGAACGCCACAAGCAACCATGCTGCTCTTGTAAGGGGTATCAAGTGCTTCAGGCTAACATGGGCCTGTCGCTGCAGCCTTGAATCGCAGTCATTGTCTGTTGACTCCCCTGATGAGTACGAAAGACAGCACATGAGAGAGAGAGAGAGAAGCGTTTGTCATCCTCTGTCCAGCCTCAAGTCTGATGGTTGTGCCAGGGTATGTGAACCCTGACAAACCGATGCAAATGATTGATTGACTTATTGAATCCATATGGCATGTTGTGCAGATGAGTCTGAGGTGGAACAGGCAGCCAGGGCGCGGCTGCAAGGGGGGGGCTTGCTTCAGGCCGACATGGCTGCCTTCAAGGCTGCCAACCCTGCCTGCCAGCTGGCTGACTTTGTGCGCTGGCACTCCCCCAAGGACTGGCAACCTGACCCCTCCCATCCCCAGGGGGGCATGCTGTCAGAGCGTATGTCCCATCAGGTGAGCCAACACCATAGAAATGACTGACTGGCGTCAGGTCTCTGCTTGTTTGTGGCAGGTTACTGCTGGCTTTGATCTTGGATTAGCTGCATTGTGCATGAGTGTCCAATGGCAAGACAGCTATACTCTTTCACACCAAGTGATTGTGCACATGCTCAAGGCTGCTGCTGCTCTGTGCTTAACTGTGCCAGCATGGCTCTTTGACATACACAGGGATTCAGCAGACCTTCCTAATTCCGAAATGTCTACACCTTTACGCGAAAGTCCATCCTGCATCAGGAAATCTCAACTCAAGAATGCTGGGGGACAGCGCAAATGTGTTTCTACATTGTGGAGATGTTTCAGCTCCTGATGTGGATGCATCTTCTGTTATCAAAGTCAATGACATGCATCGAGTGTACTTGGCATTCAAGACACGCATACAACATCTCAGGACTGCTCAGTACCAGAGCATCACGAAACCATGATGAATTGGCTGAGATGCCATGAGAAGCCATCACTTGTATGCTCTGTCCTCTGCTGAGGAAGATGACTGTTCTCGGCAGCCCGGCATAACACTTGGCTTCTCATTCAATTGACGCCGAGAGGCGTAGTCTTTCCTGTTCTTTTCTTTCCAACATGGGATTTGCACAGGGCAATGTATGGCAGCAGCTGTGGCAGACAACAGCAGGCAGGGCAGCCAGCGCACAGGAGCCCCTCATGAACGCTGAGAAGGAAGCTGAGCGTGTCTTCCATGACTTGGAGCAAGTGCCTCCCAGAGCCCTTTGGGATCAGCTGCTGGCCCTAGCAGCTGTCGCTGCAGCTGCCATGTTGGCTGCATGTGATGGTGCTGCCTTGCTGCCTGCCCGGCAACAGTTCCTCCAGTGAGTCTCTCGCCTGCTTGTTGTCCCAAGATGGCAGTGCAATAAACAAATCAATTGCAAGTGACGCTGTGGGCTTAGCAGGTGGATCTTTCGTCTACAGGGGGCATGTGCTGTGCTGAGTCATGCTGTTTCCACCACCCAACTCATGCCTCCCTTGACATTTTATGGTTCAGGCTTTCTGTCTGACGGCAATGATCCCTTGTTGAAGCTCCTGGCCTGTATTTAGATGTTCCACATCGGCTTGTCCTGGAACCCCACTTGCATGTGCTGAGTTGCGCTGTTTGCAGCATAGCTCAACTCATGCCTCCTTGGCAAAGATGCTTTGTGAAAACTCCTGGCCTATGTTGAGATTTGCTACGTCAGCTGCTTCTGGACTCCCATCTGCCTACAATGATTGTGATGGAGATGTGGGCAGGCTTTCCAGCGCAGCCTTGGTTCACTAGGCAGACTGTTTGCATGTCTAGAGGTGTTTGCTCATCTGCACAGGTTCCAGCAGGATTCTAGCAGCGTCCTAGAAGAGGCCAGCAGCTCATGGCTCAAGGGGGAAATGACCCCTAGGGCTTCTGGTTCCCCCAGGGGACGGCCCAGGGGTCACCTCCGGGGTAACCTTGCTGCGTCTGTGACCAGTGAAGACGAGGATGAGCAGGAAGCTGCTGAAGAGGAGTTGCGGGAGGAGCAAGCTGCTACATTGGTGCAATCCCTGCAACAGCTTGAGCAAGTGGTGGTGGCTGGCGAGTCCCTTTGTAGGTCAGTCAACTCACTGCCTCCACAGCAGGACACACTCTGCCTGGCTGCCTCAATTCATACTGCCAGCAAACTCTCCAGTAAGTTGCCTGCCAACAATGCATGTCCACAAATGCAGCTTGGCCGGGGTGTAAGGGCTACCGTGTCAAGTCGTTTGGTGTTTGTTCTGGTGAGGCACTTTTGTTCTGTGCCATTTCTGCATGCAGGCACACTTTCCTGTCAGCGCAAAGTAGTATCTACTGAGCAATTAGGCAACTGCTCGCCTGGCGATGTTTTGGATTGAATTCACAGAAGACACAGCTCACCTGATGCTGCAGCTCTCGGTCGTGCTCAGCACTGTCCTTATGCTTGTCTTGTTATGCAGAGGGAAACCTGTGACTTGTGGGGTTGTGTCTCTTTGCCGCATGCTGGGACACAGACTATCACAGACTTAGTATGATTGCTCATGCGGGTGTTTTCGGATTACGTGCACAGAACATTAATGCTGGAATGCTGAGTCTATTTTGTATGATTTCATAGGCGACTTCCAGGAAGCCCAGATGCAGCAAGTAAACTGCTTCAAGCTGCAATGCAACCACCAGACTTGCCTGTGTCATATTCATCAGCTGACTTGTCCCCTGCGCAACAAGCGAACGGAGATTCAGACGCAGATGAGGTTTCTGATACTATGCTGAGCCCGACTCCTGAGGATCAGCAGGTAGATATGATTTGTTCACAAGCATGACAGTTGCTGAGTTGCCCATTTGACAAGTGCTGTGTAGATGTATGCACTCATCACGCTGCAACTTTGTTGGCATGCATGGTGCAGAAGTTGTAATCAAGGCAATTAGACGTGCTATGACAGCACAGGAACAGAAACAGCATAACAGGCCTGTGCATGCAAAGCACCCATTTGAGGCTGAGTATTGCTCGTTGGCACCTAGCATCAAGCCGATCTATTTGCTCTCATGCAGGGTGAGTCACAAGCAATGCAAGCAGGCATTCAAGTTTCCCATGAACAGGAGAAGCTTATGGTGCATGCCTTGATGAGTCATCAGCCAACAGATCCATCTCAGCACAGCTCGATCAGTCTTGAGCAATGTGGAGACTGTTCAGCGTGGGGAGATGGGCTACGTACAGAATGGGTTACACAGTGCCTATGTGCCAGCAATGAGCAGCAAACATCACATAGATTGTACGTGCAAGCAGCACCAGGCGAGATGCGACTAGCAACGGTCATGGTCGCTGAAGCATGAAACTACTACCACTTACATATCTACATGTACAAAGAGAACTTTTGCCTCTTGTTAAATCATGTGCAGCCTTGTTGAGAGCCTTCGTTAACCATATAAGGTAACAGAGTTATAATTACATCTGAGAAGACCTTGCTGACCACATGCACCAGATGGGGAACGTAACACCATGTGTGAGGTTGTCATATATGACAAACACGTGCCTGCCCACCAGGCAAAATATGCTTTGTCATGCCAATAGGTCACCAGTCAAGTCTGCTGCTGAGCAGACTACATGGAAGCTGCAATGGTGTACACATATGTAAGGATGCCATCAATAAGCAAAGACCTATAGAAATCGCCATATATGGCGCCAAGACATCAATACAAGATTTGTGGGACACAGCGAGCTTTGTGAAGCAATGCGTCCTCTTTGCTTGATGTTGTAGACAGTGTGTAGCGAATTGCAAACGTAGGCATCAATGGACAATGCCTATGGCTCTTGAATGCTGTGATTTTCAATGTAAATATGCTGTCTTGTGGCAAGCAGCTTTGATGAGTGGCAAGTGGCACATCTGAGCAGCGTAACGCCACCGCTAAGTTTGTGCCACTCATCAATTTTGTTGGCGTTTCGTCGTGGGATTCGTGGGTATCATTTAGGTTTCGTGAGACAACGTTGCATTCTGCGTTGCATCTATGGAGCTAAAATTTGAGGCGACAGCAAACATTGCATTGCCTGCGTTCGAAGCACCTGACGTTAAAAGCCGTGTGCCGTCCGTTTTTGCCTCCACTCGCGCTGTGGAGGCTTGATGGTATAGCCACGACTTCGGCCACACACACACGAGGCTTGTATGGTGTTCGCTCGAATCAGCGTTGCTGAATATTCGATTGCCAATTCGTGCAACTTACGAGTTGCTGTTGCTGAGGCTTGAAAATAGTGCACGTTTGAGCCATGGGTTGTGTACAATCAAAGTCCGCTCAAAGTCCTGCAGCTGAAGTTCTCCCAACTTCAGTCAAAGTTGCGAACAGCACCAAGACTGGTGTCGCTCCTGGCAATCCGGGGCAACCCGCCCAGACAGGGGACCCTATATACTTGGACAGGGCTGATACCTGGGGTCAGCCCACAGAGACGCCTTTGGACAACTCAGCTGCTTTCCAAATCAAGTCTGAAGGTGCACAACATTACCAGATCTTGCTGGTTGCTGGCAGCTTCAGCAGCATGTCTTGGCTCTACGTGCAAGACCGTAACCTGTATGTGTTTCATCAGGCAACGAGGGACTGCAAGAGTATGTGGCGGATGTCAAGGCCTCAAACAGGCCAAAAGAGCAGAAGCAGAAAGCTGAGGCAGCAGTGGCAGCCGCACAGAGTGCCTTCGCGAATACTGCCAGTAGTAGAGGCAGCTTTGATGCCAATGTGACACCAGTCAGTCCTCCACAGCTGAATCTGGACGTTGCAGAAAGCTTACCTAGTCAGCTCAGCCTTGCACAGGCACAACCTCAGCGTGATAATTCAAGCTTTGATGGCCCAGCTAGGGGGGGTAAGGTCACCCTACCCCCTCTACCCCCAGGTGTCATCCCACGGAAGCGTGCAGCCTCTGCTAGCGGTGTCAGTCTGTCAGTAACTGAGTCTGACACCAGTCTCCCGGGATCTACAGGGGCGCCAATCACTGAGCCCCTGCCCCTGCCCCTGGTTCCCTCCATCAGCGATGCAGCCCTGGAGGGCCCAAATGGCCCTGGCAAGCAGACTTTCAAGCAGATGAATGCTGGCAAATCAAAGGGTTCTGCCAAGAGGGCTCAGTTTGGGTCCATGTATATGCCTGCAGCCCATAGCAGCATCAACAGACCCACTTATGCGCAAGATGCAGTAGATGAAGACAATGCAGATGCAAAAATGTCCGGCATCTTCTCTATGTAAGCTCCTGCAAACTGGCATAGATAGTCAGCCACACTGCCTTCTGTTCATGCTGCCTGCTGGTAGACACAGCTCCTGAGCATGGTCGCTTGAGTGTTTTGAGAGGGCCTGCAGCACACCTGAAAACCACACTGCTGTACTTCATTGCATCAGCAGTGTCATTGCATCAGCAGTGTCATTGCATCAGCAGTGTCATTGCATCAGCAGTGTCATTGCATCAGCAGTGTCATTGCATCAGCTGGTCCCTGTGCTTGCACACAGCTCATTCCCTTACTTGTCTCACTTTTATTGCTGCAAGTGCATTTGAATGCTGTTTGTTGTGAGGACATCATGTCATGAGCTCCTGCTGCCTTGAGACAGTGTCACTTGGTATGGAGGCAGTTGCACATCTGCAGCTCACTGACAGGGCAGTCCCCAACGCAAGTCCCCAAAGCAAGATGTGGTTTTGCATCTCCAATGAAGTAAGTGATGATAAGCAGGAGCAGAGTAAGCTCCCTGTTGGATCAGCAGAGACAGAGCTTGTAAACCCATGGCTACTGCAAAATTCGTCTTCAGCATTGTCAGTCATCAACACCAATGCAAAGCGTGCCTGCCTGCAGGAGGGAGCAGGGGGAGGGGTCAGGGGGTGACTCTGGGAGTCACAGGGGGGGCTACCAGGCCTTCAGCTCCATGGTGTTTGCCCAGGGGGGTGTCCCCCAGCAGCATGTCAATGCCAGTGACATGCCCTCTCCTGACACTGATGTTCAGCGCAATGATCTGGCTCCTGATGCCTCATCAAGCCTGACAGATGAAGATCAGGGTGGGGGTATGGGATCCCTCACTGGCTGGCAGGCGCTTGCTAATGAGGTAGCTTTACAGCCCTTGATGCTTTTGCTCTGGTCGGTCACCTTTCTGCGCAGCCAAACTGGCGTGTGTATTCTCAGTATATCATGCTGACATGTGTAGTCATGACTGCATTGCATGAAGGACATGCTTGTGAAGCTCTTGGGTGTCACTGCCAACATAGAGACTTGCTTTGCGCTAGCACACAAGCTTTTAGCAGGTTGTAAGAGCGGGAAAGCTGGTCATAGAGGGAGCTACTCACAGTTGCATGTAACTGACTCTGGGGCAAGACACATGTTAGATGAACAAATGAATGAATGAAAGCAGGGTCCAGCAGGCAATGGTGTATTTGCCTGCACCTGGGCTGCAGCATACCCTGCTTCCCAAGTATTGCACCTCTCCAGCCAGACTGGCTTCTCTGCAGTCATGTAAATGTGGCAGCTGGCATTTTGTGCAGATCATGATGGAGGGTGAGGAAGAAGAGGGGCAGTCAGCAGGGACAGTGGGGGCTGGTCAGTCCCGGGACATGGGGTCCCTGACAGGCTGGCAAGCCCTGGCCAATGAGGTCATGGCTGAGCTGGGGTCTGGGCCCCAGCCTGGGGCCTCCCAGGACCAAGCCTCTGCCAAAGGATACGAGGATGAAGAGGAAGAGATGCAGGTAGCCACCGTCACTACTGCTGGTGGTGCCCTGTTATGGTTCTCATAGACAATGGGAATGACTAAATCGTTGATTGATCGATTGGTCGATGAAATTTTGTACGCCACTGGCTACTGCACATTCTGGTCACTTGCTATAATTGCAGGCCTGTCCACACATCTCATGCTGCTACATGCAAATTCTGATTTAGTCGTGATTGTCCTGTTTTACACGGCATACCCGGATGGTTGCTGGCATAAGTTACATTCCTGTTTTACACGGCATACCCCGATGGTTGCCGGCATAAATTACATTCCTGCTGAGGCTAAAGCCCTGACCCATGAAGGGGGCATCGGCTTGTGAGTGCTACATGCAAATGCATCAGTAGATGTGCTTGATGTTGATTTGGTCAATATGGATCCTGTCTACCACTGGTGGTTGGTCCAGCAATTTCTGTTGGTGCAGCCCTGGAACAATGGCACCTTCAAGCTGGATGCATCAAGGGCAGCAGTGAAGCCTGTTGGGCCCCGCCCCTCGGGGGTTGCTGGCAGGGGTCCCCCCAAGGAACCCACCTGGACCCCCAGTGCAGCAGCCCCAGGCGCCAAGAAGGGGTCAGTGCCCCCCTCTATGTTGCACAATTGTCATTGGTGGTTTACCAATGCATGTGTAAATCTCTGGACTAGCTCTGATGTTTGGATGTTGATAGTTTTGCTGTGTGCTACCAGTCTGTGTGTTGGTAAGTTGGGGTCTTAAACATCGCGCTTAGCGAAATCAAATTGAGCAGCATTAGACACTGCACAATAACCTACACAACCAAATGAAGAGCATGTGGTGCAAGATTGATTGTGCATCTGTGGCGTGACTCATTTGTTCTGAAACCGTGATAAGACCTCATGACGGCATGCAAGGCTGAAAGTGACAAGGGCAACAGCACAGTTTGCTATGTGCTTCAGCTGCCAAGCAGAGTTGCCAAGCAACAAGACAACTTTACAGCACGCACCAAAGCTTTTCAGCTGTATGTCAAGCCTGGGTATTTCCCTGGGTTGAGTTTGCTGATTGAGTGTGCCTGCCTGTGCAACCAGGGGCACTTTCTACATCCAGTATGAGACGATGGAGGAGCTGGGAGAAGGGGCCTTTGGCAAAGCCCTGAAGTGCCGGCGGCGACGTGACAACCAGATCTTTGTGGTCAAGATCATGCATGAGAGCAAGATGTCTGCCAAAGCCATTGAGGAGGTAACAAGCCACACACGCCTCACGCTTACATGTCACATGCCATCACATGCAGCAAACTCTTCATTTGAGCAGAAGCAACCTCGACCATGGTTTCAGATGCACAGAGCATGGATGCAGGGTCACTTCTTGAAGAGTGACCCCACACAAGCTGGGTTTTGCTTTGTGATGTTTTCTGATGCTATAGGTGCCCGCATTGATTTTCCTGTATACACTAACTACATCAAGCCTGCTGAGCCAGTGGCAACTGTCTCTTTTCCAGGTCATCAAATGCCACTGGGTATGGGACAATAGTCAATTGCAAGCTGTGCTGCAGGCCAAGAATGAGGTGAAGGTGCTGAACAGTCTGAACCACCCCAACATCGTCAAGTACTACGAGTGCTACCAGGAGCGCAACATGATGCACATCATCATGGAGTTCTGCCAGGTGACCCCTGCTTGGGCCCCCATGACCCCTTGATGTGCTTGCTGTTCATCAAACAACCTGTCTTGCCCACATGAGCTGCAGCAAAACGCCTCCCTGACAAAACCAAAATCTCTCAACAATGTTACAAGTCACTGCTTGCTTCAAGGGTGTGGTCTCGTAGACGCCTGACAGTATAGTTGTCAAAACAGACTGTTGCAGCTTTGTTGCAAAGCAGTGCTGCTGGGTTGGTTATCTACACTCCAGCACAGCATGTGTCACTGTCTCTGTGCTTGCTTTTAACAAGTGCTTGACCTAAGGCAAGCTCATGAAACTGAAGAGATGGTGTAAAACATCATTCACACTGTTATCTCTTACACCACAAGCATCTGCAGAAATGGTATGAACACATGGCTCAAGACAGCAGTTGTGGTGTGTGCAGGAAGGTGACCTGGACTCAGCTATCAAGAAGTACAAGGGGTATCTTCCCGAGGATGACATCATGCTCAAGTTTGTGCAGATTGCCCTGGCGCTGCATTACACTCCCAGCAAGGTAGAGCTGCATCTTGACTGTAGTGCTTGACTGAGCTGCACAATATGGCCTGATGCATCTGTTGTGTCTTGTACTGTTCCAGCACTGCTGGGATGAGAAGTTTAGTTAAGAGACCATCACATGGTTTTACACCTGTGCTTTCAAGCCAGGGTGTCTGATGAGTCACAACTGGCTCCGCATCGCAGACTGTAAGGTATCAAATGAAAAAATGGTTGCTGCTGCAAAAGTAGTGGGGTCTCCATCCGCTGGCCATAATCTTTAGTGCTTAATCTTGAGATATAGCTGGTCACTGTGAATTCGTTAAATGGGTAATGAAATTCATCTCCTTGTCCATCAGTCTTCATTCCTGTCCAGCTGTCTGTCGCATTGTCTACACCTGCACCTGCATACCATCCTGTACACCTGCCTCAGCAATCTCCACCATGAAGAAGAAAAGCCTCATACCAGTCCCCAGGCATTGTTGAAATTAGGTTTACACTATCAAGCGAGCGTTCCTTCTAAGGAAAGTTGCATTTATGTATCCTGAAGAGCTGCTGGTCTATCTTGACATCAGGGTTATGGCTGCTGATGTGGCGCTCCTGATGTACAGGGCATCATCCATCGTGACTTGAAGGCCAACAACATCTTCTGCTCAGCTCATGGCATTGTCAAGCTGGGTGACTTTGGCATCAGCAAAGCCCTGGGGGACAACCAGAATGTAGCGCGCACCATGGTTGGCACACCATACTACATGTCCCCCGAAATCCTGAAGGTCATCTTCTGCACTATTTGTATGTTACCAAGTTAGTCACCTTGCTTGGCATTGTTGCTTCTCATTTGCCTGGAAGCACACTGAAGTGCATTTCAGTGTAAATGTTCATGATGCAAAAGTGAATACTCTGCTTCTTGTCATGCATCAAGTAGCTTTTACAAGCACACTGCCTGCAGGCAAAAGCAAGTTATGACCTCACGTGGTGCTCAGCTTGTCATGCTTTGACCTTTGGTATTGAGTGAAGGTTGTCATACATGTGTATTGCGGTATGCTTCTATCATTGGCAGCATGCCAAAGCACCAAACAGAAGCTCCTCCACAGCACAACATCCAGCTCACTATCGAGATCACTCAGACCCTGCTGTGTATGCGCACTGTCTACAACCTGTCTACCCTCTGTCCAACCTTTGTCTGCCAACCGTCTACGCTGTGTCCAACCTCCCTATACCCTCTGTCTACCACCTGTTCAAACTTCCCTATGTCCCCTGTCTACCACCTGTCTACCCTTTGTCCACCGTCTGTGTACTACCTGCAGGGCAAGCCGTATGATGGCAAGACTGATGTATGGGCCATTGGATGTGTGCTGTATGAGATGTGTGCGCTGAAGAAGGCCTTTGATGCCAGCAACCTGGGCGCCATCACAGTCAAGGTCATGAGGTACCCACCCCTGCTGCACCCCTCTCACCATCCCTACTGTCACCTTAGTCAGCACCAGTGCACACACTGTCTGCAGATCGCTTGCGCTTACCAAGTCTACAACCACATTACACAGCTGTCTGGGTAAATCTATATTATTTGCAGTTTTCTGGAAGAACTGCACGTATCTCGAACAAGGCAGGCTTTTCTGTTTTGGGCTGCTCATACCTGATGATCTTGTTGGCTCTGTGTGAGGGTCTCTGTGCAAAGGTCTGCACCGGCCTTTACTTTGCGCATGACTGCTGTGGCAAGCAATTGCTCATCTCAGCCCACCAGCAATGATCTCAAGGGTCCAGCACAGACACTTATATTCAAGGAGGCACAAGGCTAAAGATGTTGCTTTGATCCTAACTCTGGGCTGTGTGAGCACAAGTGGAGCCTGCTATTTTTTTGCAAGCTGGGTGGAGGACTTTTCCCCCAGTTGCTGTATGCACAAGGAACTGGCAACCACACTTGCTGTACTGTCCCCATCATCTTCCCCTGTGGGACATTTGTCATGAATCAGCATGCACGATATAAACTGTTGGCACCTAAGGTCAACAAAAAGGACGATGGCGCCCTGAAAATGAAAGTCTCTTGCTGCCCATGCTGCAGTGGGAAGTTCCCGCCAATTCCAGGGCACTACAGCAATGATCTGAAGGAGCTGGTGGAGGCGCTCATCAAGAAGGAACCAGAAGCAAGACCCAGCCTGCAGGAGATCCTGGACCTGGCCTATGTGCGTCGCCACATGCAGCTGTACCGGGACCACGTAGCGCGCCACATCACAGAGCGCCAGACTAGCTTCCAACGATCCCTCAGTCAGTTCAACCTGGAGGCTATGGCCCAGGTGTGCTTCCCTCAAGCCATCCTGTGTGAACATCACTGCCTCATAAGAGGCTCCAATCGCCAAAGTCATCATGCTGCTTTTGCTCATGTGTAGCATTCACATGCACTCAAATCAGCAAGAAGTGGGATGCAGACAGCCTCCATTAGCTAGATTGTCTCTGCTCCTGTTGTGTCATTCATTGCACCACATACAGGAAGCATGCTGCTACCTGGTACAGCCAGCCACGCAGAGTGGTGCTGGCATGTTGCATTTGTAGTGTCAAGGTCCTTCTGCATCACTAGCTATACTTTACAGTATCATGCCAATGGGCAGCCCAGTAGGATACTTGGCGTCTCATGTACTCAACCCCAAAGAGCGTAGCCTTTCCTTTCCTTTCTTATCCTTTCCTTTCCTGTCCTTTCCTTTCCTTTCCTTTCCTTTCCTTTCCTTTCCTTTCCTTTCCTTTCCTTTCCTTTCCTTTCCTTTCTTTTTTTATCAGGGCGACATCATGGCAGGCTGCAATGACAGACTGGTGGGGTGTGCAGGCGGCAGATGGGGGCTCAGGGGCGGCAGCCCTGCAAGCCCACCTGGACAGTGCCATGCAGGCTGGCCTCATACAGATGAACGGTGTTGGGCCCTCCGGGGCTGACATGGGCGGCCCTGGCGACCCAGCAAGGGATGGTGGTCAGTCTGCAGGTATTCTTCGCCCCAATGCTGAACCCTATACAGCTATGCAAAGCCTAAACCTTGTGTAGATTCCATGCCATTGATCCCTACACTTTCTTGCATGTTGCTGCAGGATACACATCACCTCTCATACACAACAACTGTAACTGCTCTTAGGGTGTTCTTGAAGATAGCAGCATTGGTGTCAGTGTATCTGAAGCATGAGTAATGTACAGTGATGATGGCTCTGATGCTCTGCACGGCAGACTGGGCATGAGCTGTTGTGTGCCTTGCTACTCATGACATGGCATGCACTGGTTGGTATGCCAGGACCAAGTTTGTGCAACAACAGCGCAACTGAAGTTGAGCAAGGACTGCGCTGTGATGTATTCAAGCTCACATGCTTGAAACAAGAATCATATCATTGTTATAGTTACTACATCATAACAAGCTTCAGTCAGATAACTCAGCAAGACAGCTTGAGACGCACTTGGTTGGTGTGTGCAGGGCCTTCAGATAGGCCTAGGGCGCCCGGGGGTGGGGGCCGAGCGCGGCGCAAGTCTGGCATCATCATGAGCGAGCTTGGTGCCGGCCTCAGAGTGCCCGGCTCCAACGCTTCTGTAAGGACCATTCCTTGTCAAGCCATGCATGTGTTCTTATCAATGTCTGTTGCTGTGTCATGACAAATGCAACACGCTGGGTGTGCTGATTCCAGGGCTGTTCTTGCTAGGAGGTTTCTGGTCATGCTGATCACACCTGCAGTCAAGCTGTTGTGTGATGTCTTCACGCTGGGCACTCTTTTGCCCTGAATGTATACCAATGACTGTTAATCATAGCTCTGCGCTGCTGATATCCTGACAGAGGCTCCTACAGGAATTCAATGTTGTCTGTATTGTCTGGATACATGGGTTCAAAGAGTTAGCTAGCTGACTTTGTTGCTGTCAATGACTGAATTGCAGGCGGCAGCAGCAGCAGCACAAGAAGCTGCAGCACGCAGGGGGGCGGAAGCGGCGGCCCGCCAAGCCCACCGCCATGAGCTGCGTCAGAAGGAGGAGGCCCAGGCTCTGCTCAACTTGCGTGCCTTCAAGGACTCCATCAAGGCTGCCGTCTCCAGGGTGACCCATTGCTGCCTTCACATGTTATTATTTAGTCGTGATAGACCTATTGTACAAGCCATAGCTTGATGATTGCCATCATAGATTCACAGATCCTGCTGAGACTAAGGCCCTACCCCATGAGAAGGCATTGGCTCTTGAACTGCTGCCTTCACATCAACCTGTCTTGTATCTTTACACTGCTGTTGGTACTATGTCAAGGTTTTGTCCTAACATTCATACTCTCCTGATCCATAGGAACAGTATGCCAAGCCCTGATTAAGCAATGTCCAGGAATACCCCAGCAGCCGGATCATCTCTTGTCTGCCTTGTGAATACGAAGGGCTTTGTGATGTTCCACCAAACCCTTGGTGTTGTCCACCTGCCAGCATGACGCCATGCATTTGGACTAGCCAGTTGACCTGGGGGAAGTGCAGCCAAGCTGACAGCCTTTCGTGATGCAGGTGGGCAGTGCAACTCCCTCAGTGGCCCCTTCAGCTTCTTCTGCCAGCTCCACCAGCGCAACAGGCTTCAGCACGGGCCTGCCCACACCCACCGGGTCCGCCACAGCTGCCAGGCGCAGCAGGTTTGGTGGCTACAGTAGTCGCTCTCTGGAGAACCTGGCTGCTCTGGACGTCCCAGCAGGGGACATCATGGCAGGACAGGTCAACAGGGATAAGCGGTTCAGCTTGTTTAACTCATGTAAGCTTCCTGTGCTGTGCTGAGCTGTGCTGTGCTGCGCTGTGCTGTGCTGTGCTGTGCTGCACTTCATATTTGCATGATGGTGCTGATGACAACGCGCATGATTCTTTTCAGACAACTTTGATTGCATTGCCAGCAGCATTTGACTGAGTCTTGCTTGCATAGCACACAGACAGGGTCAGGGTCATATGCATTGAGGTTGGGTGGGAGCAAGTTTCATGCTGTACCTACCAGCAATGGTATTGGTTTTTGTAGCAATCTGCTTACACTAGTGTTGTGTGTGCAGCGCTGACGCGAGGGAACAAGGAAGAGACAGCAGATGACGAGGACACAAGTCCAGACTACCGGACAGACTCCCTAGATCAGCTGCAGCAGAAGGTTCCCAATCTGATGGCCCAAATGAATGGCATTGCACAGAATCCCACAACAACTCAGATACCCACTTGACAGGGCTCTGTCAAGTCAAAGATGTTGCACTTTGGAGTCAGTCCACCGTTTGGGATTCAAATATGCTGCTGTGACAGCATGCATGCTGATTTGACAGCTGCGCTGTCCCGTAGAATGTTTGGGCAATAAAGTTGAGCCTGTTGCTGTCTGATGTCAGCAGGATTAGTCTGACATATTGTTGCATGCATCGTTTGATGCATTTCATGGTGTTTGTGTCCTGCCAGCCTGTCAGAATTGAAGCAATGTGACAACGGTCGGGGATGTATCAATTTGTATGCACGGATTTTCCTGTAGAATTAGGGCCTGGCAGTACGAGCACTGAGCATGCCTATGATTCTGCATTTGACACTTAACACTGTGATTATATATATATATATACACACCTGTTCAAAGGCTGTGACACGGACTTTAGAAAACTGGCTCAAGTTGCATCACCATGTGTAGTATCATATGCATTTTGCCAGCATGTTTCCATGTTTACACGATAACAGAGATGCTCCTGAGTCAAGATCAGGTCGCTGCATGACCATGCTGCTTGCCAAACTCCTGGTATTTAGACTCATTCAAAGACGCTGACGGTTTAGAAGCAAGCAGAGCGTCTTTGACGTCTTGAGCAGTGATGCTGCCTGGGACCTGGCTTGTCTGTGGACTGTGGCTGTCTAGCAGCTGCATGTCTGCAATGAACCTCCTCACAGGCCTGCAGATGCAGCACCACTTGCATCTCTAATGCAGGAAAATAGTGACGACACCTAACCCTCCGTTCACTTGAAGATGGAGCAGATGAAGGCTTCAAACAACGCTTTGAGTTGCAAAGCCTGGTTGCCTGTCCAGATTGTATGATTGATGAAGCAGTTCAGGATGCGAATGCCCAGATCGCCAAGTCAAAGCAAGCAGCGCCAATCAACATCATGTGACACTAGGAGGAAATCAGAACAATCCTCATCATCTATGATCACATTGCAAGAGCACAGAGGTAGTACAAAACAAGTAGTCTGCAACAGGTCATGCAGGCAGCTGGCACACAGCTGTCAGGCAGAGCACACTCACCGCATGGCTACTTCTTTGCAGAGAGAGGCGATGTCAGAGCCAGAGTAGCCTGCTGTCTGACTGCTCAGGTGGCCCAGCTTCTCACTGCTCAAGCCTCTGTCCTTGAGCAAGCTTGTGAACATAAGAGAGCGCGCTGCTGCATCTGGCAGGCCCACAAAGATCCTCTTCTCCAACCGCCGCAGCAGTGCCTACAGACATGAAAGTAATGAAGCATACCATAAATCACAGCAAACTTGCATGCCACCAGCCACATCATTTGTATGGCCAAACCGCAACTGAGACTTTGAAGTGTGGCCGTTCAGTGTAGCCCTAGTCCAAAGATGCAGTAGTTGCATTTTTGGTGGGCATGCACATACATTGATGGAGCAGATGCATGGAATTCAAATGACAACTGAGAAGTGGCTGGTGTACACATTTGCAGTGGCAAGATTGCAGGAAGCAAGCTTCCCTGCATGAAGTTGCCTAGCAGCATTGGCTTTTTGGCTTGGGGTACGATGAGACATACCAGGTCAAGCTGCCAAGGCAGGTTTGTGGCTGCCAACACAAAGACTTGAGCATTGGACTGAGCCAGGCCATCCATTTGGATGAGGAACTCAGTTTTGGTACGGCGTGAAGCCTCGTGCTCCCCTTCTGCACCCCTGACTGTCATCAATGCGTCAATCTCGTCCAAGAAGATGGTGGAGGGAGCATGGTAGCGAGCCAGCTCAAACAGCACCTGCATGTGATGCAGCTTACAATGGCATGCCTGCTTGCTTGCAGATTGGTACACCTCAGAAATTGCACAGCTGTAGTCAGCTTGTGACATTCACATTTGAAACAGCATGCTATTCAAGCTTGGCAATGGCTCAGGCACATCATACGTTGGTGCATACAGATGCCGAGGCTGGAGATGCATGGCATACTAGGTGTGATGTGTGGACAGACATGCAGCAGCTGCAACTTGTTTTATGATGGTGGGTGTTTTGGTGGAAATGCATTTTGCATACAATTACCACTTTAGTAGCTTAAAGCAGTCACTCCAGGTGGCACAACAGCAGTGCAAGGTCATGTGCAAGCGTAAATCAGGGGGAAAACGTACTTTGACCAATTTCTCTGAGTTGCCTCGCCATTTGGAAGCAACAGAGGAGGCAGAGATGTTGAAAAAGGTGGTTTTGCATTCAGTAGCAACTGCACGAGCCAGCAGGGTCTTGCCGGTTCCAGGAGGGCCATACAGCAGAATGCCCTGCACAACTCAAGGCAATGCAGTGACACAGCATTGGCACTGCATTGACTTATCCAGCTGCAAAAAGAACGTTCAGCCGGCCTCTCCAGCAACAGGCAATGTGGTCAACATCGGGAGGCCTGCTTTCAACTTCGTCTACGAGCTATGAAGACTGAGCACTTGCACAGAACCAAGTACACTTGGCTTCTGACCGTAAGTAGGCACCACACTCAGAATAGGATTTTTGCGCCATGTGCTGCAACTGCACGTGGGACATTCAATACTTCCTGCCTTGGCTTTGGCTTTGGGTGCATTGAGCAAACTGAATCATGCTGGAAGAATGGCTGCAGCTTGAAGCACACAGCTGGTGAATCACCTTCCACGGTGCCAAAATGCCAGTGAAAATGTCTGGGAATTGCAGGGGCATGACTAAAGCCTCCCTCAGCAGATGCTTTGCCCCTTCCAAACCTGCCACGTCCTCCCATGAAACCCCCTGATTGGATGTATAGATATCTTGAGTAATGGCAGCACCCAACTCGCGCAGCTCGCTGCTGCCCAGGTCTGGTAAGGGCTTCATGAGCGGCTGGTCAGCCGCATCGTCAGCATCAACTTGTGCGCCATCTGCAATGCTTGCCATGCTGAGTGGTACTTTGTAGATGGAGATGATGCAGCAACGGCCTCAGTAGCAAACAGAGCATTCAACCATCCTATGGCAGCCACTATGCCTTGAGCATCTGTGTTTGCCTCTGACATGTCATGTAGACATGCAGAAACCCTCTGCAGGACAGGTTGCACCAAGACATCAACTGACTTGATGTCACAAACAGTGCTGACTGAAAACCCTTCAGAGGCACAGGCATGACAAGAAGAAAAGACTACAACTGCAAAGCAGGTGTACCCCTGAGACAAATTTGAAGATCACCTGCACTTGAGGTGCCAGCTGCCTGTATTGCTGAACCAGTCACACCCAAGCTCTCCGTTGGTGCCTGTACAGCTGCTCCACCAGCATCACCATCAGCTGCCGCCTGCATGTTGAATCTATCATGATCCCAGCAGACATGCAGCATGCTTCAAAGTGGTATTGTACCTACACGAATGGAGTTGCTGGAATGATGCCTGCCAATCGCTGTATCGGTGCTGCGTCTGTTTGCTCCACGGTTGCGTCTGTCGCGAGCCACAGCTGCACCACTCATATACTGTCCAGGCTGTGACTGCTGCGTACCCCCTTCCTTGGGCTGCACAATATTATGTCACTTTAGCTGCAATAGGGTATCATTTGGCACTGACCATATCATGAGCTCAGCTAATTTGATAACAGCTGAGTGACGGTGGATAGCAGGGGATACCAGTGGACTACACTTCTGCAGCAGCTGCGGCTTGCGTCCATACTTGAATTCAAACTGCTCCTCATAGTCTTGCAAGATAGATAGCAAACTTAGGTTTTGAGCAGCATCCACCTGCAGCAAATGGGCACCATAGCTATGCACACTCCTGACACAAACAGTCATGCGAGGCAGCACAACGAGAGGAGGCTTGGATAATCAACAGCTGCGACAGATTCGCATGTATCACCTGATCCAGGCTCAGGCCAGCTTCGGTCTCAAGCCTTTTGTAAGCCTCTCTGTAGCCAAAATCAGCCAGATGCCGCAAGATCAAAACAAGAAGGCCTTTTTTACGCTCTTGGAGTTGCTTGGCAGCCAGCTGCTTGGCATCGTTCTGAAATTTGAGTGCGGTTGCTGTACTCATTCCTCGATGTTGAACTTCCAGGTGATCTCCGCTTCTATCCGCTTGCTTGATCAACAAGGTACAGGTTGTTCAGCACTCAGCGAGCACATGCGTAAGTCTCTGCTGTCTTAGCGGCAAAGACTGTCGATGCCTGCAGCGTAATCTAGCAGATCTTATTGAACCAAGGTGTTGCTCTGCTCCTGCACGCGGAAATCTTTTCCTTTATTTCTGGCCCACAAACGCACCCATAAGTAAACTCGTGGTAACCAATCCATGCTGTCTGCATTTGGCCTTCTGACTCTGGCCATACCTTGTGTATTAGCTGGGCGACAAAATGGCACACCTTTGACGCCATGCCCCTTCGTTGCTGTCGTTGATCGACGGCCTCTCTGCGACACACAGCGCCCAAGCTGGTGGCCAGGGCTTAGATGCTGGATCAAACGCAGGCAACGCTTTGAACAGTCTATGCAAACCAGGACTGTGGTCCAAAAAACGTCCGAGGTTTGACAAAGATCTTTTGTTCTGATGTGTGGTCTTCTGCGCGCGGATTTGTGAGCCCAGCAAGCGTCGAGCACAAAGACCAGCATGCGGGGGGTTTTGCAGCATCAAGTCTCCTTGCTGGCGTCATCAGACGTTCAGATCGTGGACACTGCGGGACTCACTGCTCGACGTTTTCAAGCGAGTTGGCGACCTTCCGCACGACGCTGCAAGCGTGACGCCAAGAGGCTTGCCCGACTCCATCACTCATATGCGACGTCTCAAGCAGCCGTGCCTGCCGGCATTCATCCTCAGAGATCTGCCCAAATTTCCGGCCTGATTTGTTTGCATAGTCGAGTGCTAGGTACGCAGCACACACTGCTGCTGTCCATTGTTGACTGGTATGTTGTTTTGTACACAATTGCATGCACATATGTCCAGGTGTTCCCAGTCAGCCAAGCAAGACTACCCGTCGAGGTTCTGTTTCAGCATCAGTGCGGTGCTCAGCATCAGCAGTTGACCGATTTGGTAGGAGTAGTGACGCTTCATCAGATACCCTTCAGCGTGGAGTGCCAGCAGTCCTCAGCAATCTACACGCTCTATACCAGTTTTCGCGCCCTCATACAATGCTGGGTACCTTCATCAGCATATGCTCAGTGTCACTGTTAGCCATGGTATGTGTCTCAGCCTTTTATCTCCCTCTCATATCTACTACCCTGACTGTCATGTCCTGGTGATATCTGCAGCTCTATCTGTCTGCTGCAGGCCCGCACAAGCCAGTGTCGACTGCACACAGCAAAGCAGTGTGCAGTTTGAAAGCTGGCCTGTGCACTGTCTTATCATGCATGATTAGTTCACAATGAACATATGCTGACACATGCTCTCTTGTGCAGGGCCCTGGTGACTTTGGTAGCCAAGCAGCCATTGGTCTGCTGCAAGCCCTGATACCAGCACTGCTGATGAACATCTGCATTGTCGGCATGAACCAGATTTTTGACGTAGACATAGACAAGGTCAACAAGCCTTACTTGCCCCTAGCATCAGGGGATTGGTCCCTCAACACTGGCATCAGCGTAGCAGTTGGCACTGGCCTGGTGGCAGTATTGCTTGGCCTGTACATTGGCTCACCGCCATTGTTAGCCACACTGGTGGGCAGCTTGCTTTTGGGCATTGCTTACTCGGTGGATTTGCCCTTCCTCAGATGGAAGAAGTACCCTGTCTTGGCAATGGGGTGCATCCTTTGTGTCAGGTAAAGTTCAGTGCATGTAAATTCAATGTGCTTTTTTTGTAGGTTTCACCCTCTGTGTAGAGGTATGGTACATTGTACGCCCAACACGACGGCCATTGCATATTGCATCACCCATATTGGGCAAGGCTGCCTAGCTGCAGCTCACATCCTGGCAAACGTTCAGATGAACAGGCGTGTCTGACTGATTGTATGTGTGTGCAGGGCAATCATGGTGCAGCTAGGCTTCTATTTCCACATGCAGCAGGTTCTGCATGGCAGCCGAGTTATGCTCACATGGCCATTGGTCTTTGCCATGTGCTTCATGCTAGTCTTCTCTATCGTCATAGCCCTCTTCAAAGACATCCCTGACGTCAAGGGGGACAGTCAGGTAGCCGTCACATCCTGCCAAGCTTGCCCAGACCAGCACTACATTTTGTTAGGGCTGCTGATTTAGTGTGCAAGCTTTCAAATGGTACAAGTATTCTCCATCTGATAAACTGGCTTGGTCAGGCAAGCAGGGTATGATGCACTACATCTAGCATGCACCAGTTGAAGCATTCTAGCTTTGATGTAGACTGCATGGCTTCTGTGCAGCAGTAGCTTTGCTGAAATGGTGCATGATCAGCTTTGTGTGGCGCAGGCGGATGTGCAAACTCTGAGTGTGAAGCTGGGTGTGAAGAGGGTCTTCTGGGCATGTATCATGCTTCTTGAACTTGCTTATGCTGGAGCCATTGGCCTTGGTGCCCTGTCCCAGGTAAGATGGCACTTCCTATCCTAACGTTGTGATGCTTGTCATGATTGCAGTGGTTCTCGCTTGTTTCTGCATCACCTCAGCTGCAAAGATTGCTGTTTGACGCCAGCATATCAGCACATAGCAACTGGAACACATATTCTCACAGTAACGGGATTGAGGGCGCATTGTTTCATAGGCTCATTGGCTGCAAACAGGCTGGCTTCTTGCGTTATATTGGAGTGAGATTTGAACACAAGAGGCCTGATTCGTGTTCAGCCTTTTGCTGCCCATCCTGGCTGTTCTTGATCAGCAGTGTTGTCAACAATTCTATAAAGTTCTCAACATTTGCAGGTCTGGTGGAGCAAGCTAGTCACAGTTGGCGTGCACCTTGCCCTAGGCGCTGTTCTGTTGAAGCAAGCACAGCAAGTGGATTTGCAAGATACCAAGTCCATCACCTCTTGCTATATGCTTGTGTGGAAGTTGTTTTACTCAGAGTATCTTTTGATTCCGTTCTTCAGGTAGCCTACTGTGTGTGACACAAATGTAGCCAGCTCAGAGAACAAACGAGTAAGAGGTTTGTGAGAGCAGTGTTTCCATTTTATTCTGATCATAATCTTGCTGCTGCAATTTTCTGCACTGCACGTTCAGCTTTTGTGGCTGACAATTCTGACCTGATGTCGTCAATTGACGGTTGACGGCTTAGTACATGTCAGGATGCATCATACAGCATTGCTCATCAGCATGAGAGCAACCAACTTTCTAGTCTGTGTCAGTACGATGTGCAGCACACTCCAACAGCTGCTTGGGGACTGGCATTGACGAAGACGTGTGCTTGAGCTGTCATTGGTGCTTTGAGAGCTGATTGTCAGGTGTGTATAGTTGTGCTGCTGGGGCAGAGTTCCAGTGCTGAGTGTTCTGCTGTGGGGCAAACAGATTGCCCTAAAACATAACTCTGGGTCTGCCAATTCTGCTTGACTGCAAACATAGCCTCTCGATGCATTTCAGTGTACTGCGCAGCCTAACACAGCATTGCATACTGTATCTGCGATACCTATGATGCAGGCGTTTCACTGCCTGCAAATCGATGCATCTTTGGAGATTTGTAAAGGACATCCAATCTACCAAGGAAAATATATGATATTCTGCTGTTGTCCATGCCATTGATACGTGTCAGACTGCCAGATAGTAGAACGGATGTCTAGTTGCAAAGGCAAAAGTGACAGACAGATCTGCAGACACCTTAGGCAAGCTTCAACGATGATGCAACCATAAAGCACTATCCTTAGCCACACTGACCAAGCCACTATTGGCCTTGCGACAGGCATCTTAGGTCTGACTTCTAAAAATGATTCAACATTAAATAAACAACACTGACGCTGTTGACACTGTCGTACACAGATTGTTGCCTCATCCCGTTGGACAAACAAATGCTGATCAGATCAAGAAGACATAGTTTTGACAATATCCAACACAGTAGCACCTGCAAATACCAGAAATAGGGAGCCACCAACATACTGGACCACCTTTTCATTGAGATACTTCCCCAAAACAGAACCACCCAAGACTGCAATTAGTGTTGCCACGCCATGGCCAGCAACAGCGCCTGTGGTCACTCCAACTGGTGAAGATGCAGCTGAAAGGGCTATCGTTGCCCAGAAGGATTTGTCCCCCCACTCAGCAGCGAAGACAAGGGCAAAGGTTGATAGCAGCAGTCCAGTGGCGGCACCTGAACGTGATACATGTATATGGGCTGAGTTTGTGAACAGAGTGCAATAATCAGACTTAATGTTTTATGTTTGACACCGCGTCAAAACCCTTTGCATTGTTGAACGTCAGCTTCTGTGCAATAATCGAAAACCCAAGCCAAGCTGCTTGAACTTGCAACCACATGCAGAGCCACTCCCACGTATGCCATGTACTGTGATGTGCACCAACAGAAATGATGCAAAGCCATGACTCATGTGTAAAATCGTACCAGAGTCTAGGCGTTCCACCTCCTCCTGAGCTGCCTGCTCTTCATCCATGGACGCTGTGTCTGCCTCACCAGCTTCCTGCACGCCACTGTGTGTGACTACACAGTAGTATGAAAGTACAATCACTTGGTATGTGGACATTTGTATATCAGACATAGGCAGGCCATGTGGCAGAGACAATGATGATGCTGATGGAAATACCGGTGATGAAGCACCATACTCTAAGCAACAATGTGTAGAATGCTGTGCCCACACTTGTGTTGACTCATGGCAGCACATGTATAATGCCCAATGTCAAGCGTACCAGTATGCAAAATCAAGCTGTTGCTTTTAGTAACACAGTTAGTTGTCCACGCAGGCATATGTTTAGGTTCTGAGCAACAGCATGGAGCATCTTTGCCCTGGCCACATGATGCTGTTGCATAAGAGGACCTAACCTGCAATGTTCTGATGCCAAAGAACACCAGCAGGAAAGCAGCTGCAATGTCGTCAAAAGGTAGACTGGAGCTGGGCAGCAGCTCATCCACTTGATGGAGGGCTTGGCCCAGAACCACCTACAGTAGTATGGTTGAGTCATCAGTATCATAGACTGTGATTTATGACATCATTAACACTGCAGGCCTCGGTAACATAACCTCTTGCATGCAGTGTTTGACTCTTGGCTGTCTATGCTGCTTGCCTGTGGGCTGTGTATACAAATCAGTGTTGAGTGATCTGACAGACAGGCCATGCCTTATGTCTTGACACGGTTGTCAAGCATTCAGTGTCATGCAATGATCAATGCAGTTTGATGCTGTCCTACTTTGTGTACTCACCGATATGACAGTCATAACAGCAAGGGCGCCAAATGTACCAGCAAACACCAAGCCTTTGTTTTTCTTCAGAGCTAGCAGGACTGCTATGAAGAATGTTTTGTCCCCCAATTCAGAAAACAGTATAAGCAGAAATCCAGAGATCAGTCCTTCTCGAAACGCCTCGTTGCCCAATGAACCTGCAGCAGGAACCTGCTATGGAGAGGCATGCAGAGCAAGCAGTGAGGTTGTAGGCTGCCACATCTACCACTATCCTACCTATTGCACCATCACTACTGGAAAGCTGTTTTGCAACTTGCTCAACACTCTGTGCAGCTGTGTCCGCAAAAGCAGGCAGGGCTAGCAAGCAGCCTACAGTTGCAGCAGTGCCGGCTAATGTTTTTGAAAAGGGTGGCAGCCTCATGGGAAGGCCCATGCGCTGACGTGAGCACTTGGCTAACTCTGCCCCTTCCTGCAGCTATAACTTGGCCAGTCAGTCCAAATAAACATGACTGTCCGTGGGTATTGAATCTCGTTGACAAACACCTGAGAATGTTGCGTAGAATGATGTTTGGAGGAGTCGCTTGCGTGCGGTTGAAAGCTGCAAAGTCGAACTTGTCGTGTGTGACATGCAACGGTGGTTCTGCTGACGGAATGCCGCTGCAGAGAAGTGACAAAAGAACAACCCGAAAGTCTGCATGCTTTCACGGGCCACGATTTATGTTGACCTCCTGCTATACTCATTTTATTTGGATAGAGAGGTATCAAACCGCCGGCATGGCGGATTGTGTTTGCGGTTTGCCACAGTGTTAAATGCAGCCCATGATTCTGGACACCTGTTGACCACCAATCCTACTTGACGTACGTCTGGCGTGTCCGTTGCGCAGATTGTGCTTGTCTTGACAGACGCGCTGACCACACAAAAACTGCACTGAAATTTGACATACATAACGTTCGTGTCGTTGCTCGTTCGTTGTCACATATCGCACGGGGGCTGCCACATGACCGGTTCACTAAAATAACATTTTTTCTCTCGGTTAAGGGTATTATCTGAATGCCGCCTGGGTCTACGGGGAGCTTTGCAACACCTCCGAAACTTGGATTGTGCAAATCGTTCCCACTTGTTTGCAAGAAGCCTCAGATTTGAAGAGTCCGACCCCGTCTGCGGCAGCACACCAAGTTGCACCTGCAAGCATGTCCTACACAACTGCTCTGGCTCAGTGGGCAGGATCGCAAGTAAGTGTTCACCAGCCCACTTACGCTAATGCTGCCAAATGATGTTTGCTGAGGTTTTCGGATGTCACACCCGCAGTGCTGTCACACTACCAGACAATCGAACAGGGCGAATCTGCAGACTGTTGCCAGAAAAGCTTTGGTACAAGCTCCTCACAGCGCCTGCAGGAAGGCACAGCTTAAGCGGCATTTGCCACATGCCACAGGCACACAGGTATATTTGTACAAACAGCAGAATGGACAACTAATGTAGTACTATGGTGTAATATGAGCTGACTTGAGAGCACAGCTGCATACACACATTTTTGTGGTGGATAGCATTTATGCTGTTAACGAGCCTTGTTGAGCTGTCTGCTTGAGTCCTGATGGCTGCAAAAGTACCGTTGCCACGTGATTTGCTGCTTTATGGCAGATTGCACCTGAGGACTTGACGTCTGCTGGCAACCAAGACAAAGCACGTGAGCTGCAAGTAGAAGACCAGATAGAGGATGCAGAACAAGAAGAAGAGGTGCAGGAGGCAATGGAGCGAGGTCTGGAAGCTGAGTCTCATGAGGTATTCATTGACGCTGTACTCACCTCTAGAGGTGTTTGGGACTTAGTCCTGATGATGATCCAGGCAGTTGCTTGCATCAGCTTGTCCCTTTGAGGCTTGCTGTTGCACTGTTGCTTGCTGGCATGCATGCATGCCTGCATGCAAAATGTGCTTGAGATGTGCTTCTAGCAAGCACAACCAGGTTACACTAAAGCTGATCAGACTCTGACAAGTGCCATATGCCAGTTGACCATGCCCAGAGTACAAGTGCGGCCAGCATTCATTCTATAGTCCACCTATCACAATCTGCAGCACACACAGTCATTGATGGGGCTCAATGGCTGTCCACCTATGTCATGGAGCATTCGTTGCCACTTGAGGGTTTGTCATGTGATAGCTGACTGCAGCTTGATGTCATGCAGGAACAAATTGCAGCAGAGTTGGCAGCGCTGGAAACAGAGACTGAGCAGCCTGGCCCTGCTCAGTTCACCCTCAACTTCCTATGGCTGGACAAGAACATAGCTGTCAGCGTAGACCAGCTGTTTGACCAGGTAGTGCTTGCTACAGTTCATGTGTACAGCACCTTTGCTTCTTTTTGTTTTTGATACAGTCATATGTTGCATCATACAGTCTACTGTTCGAGTGCATAGTCAATCAACCGTTCAATCATCCAATTACGTTTTCTATCTTGAGGACTGGTCAGGGGAGTCAACAGACAATAACTGCAAAAGTTGTGAGTATGCTGAGTCTGAAAAAAACAAGTCACTCAATGCTGTTCTGGGCCATAAAAAGGTCCAATATTGATCTTGCCAAACACGCCTCAACATGCATGTGGGCAAACCTGCTCTGCTTGTGCACTCCCAGCATGGGATCCATACTGGGAGTGGATTGCATGGCTGACGTTGTGGCTGGTCCTGCTGCAGACAAAGAGGAGTCCAGTCACAGAGTACTTCTTCTGGCCTCGCAAGGATGCCTGGGAGGAGCTGAAGAACACACTGGAGACCAAGCCATGGATTCAAGAGCGGTAAAATCTCTGTGGTGCTTGTTTGGTTCACTGATGATGATTGTCATCTTTGGCAAGACTGTTGATGAGATGTGAAAGATGGGACAGCAGACAGTCAGCGCAAACTGTGTGACACTTGGCAACATCATTGGGTGTCTTGAGGCTGACAAGTCATTTGACAGCTTGGAGTTACATGCCTTACATGAGTGTTAACACATGCACATGTAAATCCAGGTTTTGGGTTGAGTTGCACTGCAGTGCATTGATGTCACTCATTCATTGATACGCATTGGTGATTTTTCTCACTGCACGTGCCAAATGTCATGCTTATTGCAGGGACAAGATCATCCTGCTGAACAAAACAACAGAGATCATCAACTTTTGGCAAGACAGTGAGACAAAGAAGACAGTTGAGGAAGCTAGAGTAGCTTTCCCAGACTGCATGTTCCAAGGGAGCGACTAGAAAGGATCATTTGTTAGTGACAGTTTTCCCACTGCTGCTACTGATGTGCTGTTGCGTTTGAAGACGCTGTGCTTGGGTGGCTAACGAAGCCTGAGCTTGGTGCTCAGTTATTTAGCTTATGCTGCATTTGCTCATTGCTGTTTGGTTTACAAACTCGATCAGGCAGTCTAGTGCTAGCACTTGTAGCGCTTGTAGCATTGCCAGGCTTTGCACTTTTTTATTTATGCAATGAGTCTATTTGGTGCCTGGACAGCTGCATTTATGTCTGCACAGCAAACGCATGTAATGCATCCAGACCTGCTGCAGCATTAGTCTGCCAAGACCATGCAGGGATTCCTATTACCAGAATTATTACCAGAATTTGGTTCGTTATTGTTCCAGTAGTCCAGTAGAAGTGCGCCATCGACTCCTGTTATCGATTTCGCCCATTAATTGGAATGAATCTAGCACCAAGAACAGTGAGAAAGATTGACACTGAACAGCAAGAACAGCGTGTACAATGACACGTGCCCGCCAGCTCAGCCAAAAAAAGCAATAAGCAGCTGACCTGGCAGAGTTTAGCAAAAGTCAACTGCAGCAGTGCTGTGCGATCAAGCGTGTCGACTACCGAATCGTTTCGCCCAGCGCTGCATCGGCTACAGTGACTCGAGGTATCAGCAGGCACAATGACGGAGGTCACCACTGGTCACCAGGTGACTGGCACCTCATCTGTAGCTGACGCTCTTCCCGAGGTAGGCGCATACTTCGGAACACAGTGATGTGAGGGGAATACTGCGAGCCGGATACGTTTACTGACTGTTCACCCGCTTTCAGCGGCGTCATAGCTAGCTTGCTGAAACAACACTCAAGTTCTGAAAAGTGTCCAGCTGGCACTGGCACATCAATATGGACCTGACGTGGTACTCAAAACTTCACACCAGTCAACATGAGATCCACTATCTATCACATACCCTGTTGTTCCCCACTGTCATCTTTGAATGCAGATAGTCAAGTCAGATGCGATGAAAAATTTTATGGGGTTTGCGACAAGTGGTGTCAGTGTCAGCATTGCAAATGTGGCAACCATGCCTATGGGTGGGTTGCTGAATTGCTGATGCCTTGTATCAGTTGGGCAAAGCCACTCAGGCATCTTGCTGTACACACTGCTTAATGTTTGGTTGCAGATGTCACAAAGGTCCGAATGCAACTCCAAGCTATCAGAATGCCAGATGGCACAAAGCCTCCTGGCTTGGTGAGTGACTGTGGTTGCTGAAGCGTCATCTACTGGAACACCTGTATGCTCATATCGTCTGTCCTGCAGCTGAAAACAGGAGTAAATATAGTGAAGAACGAAGGCTTCCTTGCATTGTATAGTGGACTTGGACCTGCAATAGGTAGAGGACTATTCTATGGAGGTGAGTTCATGCAAAGGACAGCACAACACTCAGATGCCATTCATTGCTGGTCCTGCACCTTCTCAGCTTGACCTTTGCATGATATGTGATTGCACACAGACTGCCTTTGAATGTTTGATGTGCAGCCAGGACTGTTGTGCTATAAAGTGCGCACCAGCTACGCCTTGCACCAGCTGGCACCAGACAGTGAAGCATGTTCACAGCAGCACATGGCATTGAGCGCATTTCTGCATTCAGGTGTGCGGTTAGGCTGCTATGGGCCCATCAAGGAAGCGATGGGCGTCACCAGCGAAAACCGTTCGTTGGCGCGCAAAATTGCCGCCGGTTCTATCAGTGGAGGTTTTGCGGCTGTCATCACAAACCCTCTAGACCTGATCAAGACAAGGATGCAGTCCAAAAACAATCCTCATAAAACAATGCTTGCGTCCACAAAGTCTGTGCTGGCTGAGGGGGGTGTCAAAGGTCTCTGGAGGGGGTCTGGCCCATCCATGGTAGGCTTAATCGTTGGCCTGCAGACTGTGATTTTCAGCTAAAAGAACCTGCAACAATGCTTCATTCCGGCAAAGATGCCCCTGCTCAATGTTTGTGGTTGTTAGGCACACCCTTTGTCTGACCCCATGCATGACAATGAGAGGAGGACATCACTGTGATGTGCTGTGCGTGAGCAGATATGAGCAGACAAGATAAGACAATCATCTTGCATTGTCAGCTTGCAGCATAGTGTCTGCTGTAGTAGGGCAGGCTCAGTCGCGGCAGCAGCATGACAGCTTCTGGTCTACAAAGTCCCAGCTTACAGCACGAGTCTTTTTGCACAACAAAATGCAACAAGACTGCACTGGCATGGCTGCAGTGCTGGCATTACTAAGCAGTAGTCAGCTGTGCAAAATGTGTGTTGTGCAATACTGCAGGCCCGTGCAGCAGTGCTGACTGCCTCACAATGCGCAACATATGACGAGATCAAGCAGGCAATCATCAGGGTGACTGGTGCTAAAGACAGCTTTCCGACCCACATTGCTTCCAGCATGGTCACAGGCCTTGTCACCACCACTGCCACAGCCCCTGTGGACGTCATCAAGACCCATATGTTTGTTGGTATGCTATGTGTTGTGTCATGCAAAGTTTATGTTATTTTGATCTTGTCTTGCTTGCCTTTACATAAGATGCATTGCTCTGTAATCGCTGCTTGTCCATGTTGTACGGTAAAACCCCATGTTGTACACTAGATGCCCCTTAGCTCATTGTACCCTGCTGCACTTCAAGCGCCAGCGCATGTCAAGACTGGAAGGCTTGACATGGCACTTGCGGGCAGCATACCTAACACACGCCAGTTTGCATGGTCAATCTGATCATTTTGACAGCAGCCCATCAATGTCACTTTGGTCCAGTGCTAGTTTTGCAGCTTCACGCATCAGCATCTCATGTGTGGCATGATGGTCTGCAGGAGGAAACCACTACACTGGCCCCCTGCAATGTGCGCAAGATATTGTGAAGCGAGAGGGTGCCAGGGGGCTTTTGAGAGGGTGGACAGCACAGTATGTACGTCTAGGTCCACAGACAACAGTCATCTTTGTCGTCATGGAGGAGCTCAGAAAATTGAATGGCTTGGGAGCCCTATGATTCATGTCCTCACGTGTTCTGGCAGATGTCTAGTTGGCACTGCCATTTGTTTTGTTACGCTATTGTTATGAGGGCATCTGCTTGTTTGGAGATGTCCCTGGTGTTCAGTGTCAGGCCTGTTTGCAGTTGATTAGCAGCTGCAGGCACAGTTATGCAAGTACAGACGCCATCAAACTCGCGCTAGCTGTAGATTCTCCCTGGTACCAAGTTTTGTTGCCACTCCAATGGTGTATATGACCAGCTGCAGGGTTAGACAGCATATAATTGGCCGCTGGTCACTGCATGGATCTGCCAATTAGGTCTAGCAATTCTAGCATGTTTGATGTTGCTGCTTACGGTCGAGGCGACTTAGTGCAATAGATGACCAGACCACTAGTGTGTGTTGCACTGTGTAGTACCACTATGCTCATTTCATGCATTACGCACAGCCGGATACTGAATGTAAACCATCTGTCAATGACGAGGGTCAGCCAGAGGATTGTTGAACTCACTGTTTGTGGCAAGCGTGCTAAAAACAAGCATGGTTACAGACAATGGCTGGGTGCACATTTCCCTGTCCTACGTCGGTGCGATACATCATACATCAGCTCTTCAATCCCGAAACGTCTATTTTATTTCAGAAACGTCATCCCTGCACTGGAATCTGAATAGAGAAACTTTCGCAGGGATTCGCAACACTGGTGCACTGACTAGGCTCGATTCATGACTCTTTGCCCTGATGCCATCTTTTGTATGTAAGGCTTGTTTGGTTTCCACAGGTGCATTCTTGTACTACTGCCGTCCGACATCACAGCAAGCTCTTGGCATAAAGCCGCGCACAGTCTCCGTCATTTGACGAGAAGACAATTCTGTGGATCACAAGTTCTAGGAAGCGCTCAGTCCCAGCCAGCGACAGCGCTATCGCGTCAGCATGCTGAAACATCTTTCGGCATGAGTGCATTTACTTCAAGAAAGATCAGAGTCTGACATGCTTCACCAGCGGTGACGAGCCGGAACGCGCAATCGCGCCTGCATGTTCAGAAACGAGTCCCCGCCGGAGTCTACAGCTTCGTCATGTCAACGATGTTGCTGTGGATGCTGCTGGCCGCTGACCAAATTATTCGGAGGTGTAAATAGGTGAGCATCAGACGAAACAGAACACCGTTCAAGGTCGCAGTATCGAAAATTGCTGTTTAATAACAGGTACACAAGCGCATTCCCAGACAGCAGGCCTGAAGCCAGTGCCATATCTTCTCACTATCAGGCTCCGTCGCCCCCTTCTCGTGGGTCCACTCACACAACGCATGTCTCGGAGCCAGCTGACCCTGAAGGCAGTGCTCTGCTTGGCAAGGCAAGAGTACACATACACTTTTATTGCTGTTTCAATTTCTGTGCTGCAAATGAGTTGCTGCTGTCTGCTTCAGGGACAGACATCCTCCACAGAGCTACAGGAAGCAGGGACACCAAACAGTGCAACTCCTAGAACAGGTATGCACTCTCACTGTTTTGCAAAACATGCAATGCTCAAAGGCTTGTTGCAACCCTATTACTATCTGGTGGGAACAGCTCACAGGCTCTGCAGCTAGAGACAGTGAACACTATCATGATCTGATGAGGTGGGTATTGCAGGTGTTGAGAATGCAAGGCTCCACAGAAGGATCCAGAGTGCAGAACAGATCGCTCGGCTAGCAGAGTCCAAGGTACTGACATGTGCACACAGTAGCTCTTGCTTGGCCGTTTCTTCATGCTGTGCAGTTGCACCTCTACTTTGGCATGCAAGTCATATATGCTGGGTGATGGAATCACTACAATGGTATTGATTCAGGCGGGGGACAACTCACCAAGGGTTCCCAAGTTGGGGTCAGGCCTGAAGCTGGCCCCAGATGATGAAGATGTATGCCCAACTTGCCTAGACCCCTATGCAGATGGTAGGCTGTGACCATCTGCAAAATCTGCATCGCAAGTCTTGGCATGAGACTGTTCAACAGAAGAGCAGCCTCAAAACACTGACACCTGTTGTGTTGCTGTTCTATCACCTGAACTCTGGCTTTATGTGTGCATTCAACATCTTCAAGCATAAGCATGACTGCTCTGACATGTCCGTTGCTATGCAGACAATCCAAAAATTCTGACTCAGTGCAACCACCATTTCCATTTGGCGTGCATCTACGAGTGGCTGGAGCGCAGTCAAACCTGTCCCATCTGCAGCAGGCAGATGTCGTTTGATGAATTCATGTAGACAACAACGATGTACCTTGTACTATACTTCTATCAAGGCCGTTATGGCTGCTTAATGCAGCCATCTGGTCTTGAGAGACAAAGCATCTAGCGGGCTGAGCTTGGCTGCTGCCTCTACATTGAAGCACAGGACAGAAGAGAAAGTGTCAATACAAATATAGCATATTTCTTTTGCAAGTCAACGTCCTGAGTGAGCTTAGCTTAGCTTGCGTCATGCTTGTCAGATTACAAAGATTCAGGGTGTACAAGCTGATGCAAAGATGGTGTACTCAACAGGAGGACAATTTGTGCGATGCAAAGGATGCAACCAGGTGTACCACTTGCGGGGTCTGCGCTGCTTGAAGAGCAACCACGCTGATTTGTTAATTTCAGATGGCAAATCACAGCTGTCAAACATACCTGAGAGGTGATGCTATATGGTGCAGGTTTGGCTGTCAATAGTGTTCCGTCCAGCCCAACACAGCAGATTTCAGGCACAGGTCACACCCTTTGACTGAGCATGCAACAGGTCTTGTCTGCTGCGAATCTCACAGCCAGTGTACGTCTTAGACTTTCACCCTGCTACAATGCATTGAAGTATGTAGACTAGTTGCGTTTGTAGACACAGCAAAATAAATTTAAAGCACACTGTTAAGTGCATGCACATATGTAATGGACAGAGGGTGTTGCTCATGATCATGCGTGCCACCAAGGCATAGAAGCTTGCACTTGGTGCATGAATGGCAAAATGGTTGCAACTTGTGCAATCAACTGCCATCAACATTGTCGAGGGACGACGCCTTGCAAGCTAGTGGCTTAGCTTTGCTATATTGCTATGTAGCAGCATATATGTAGCAGCTTTTGTTCATTATCTCATGAGAGTCTGTGATTCAATGCAGCCTACGATGTAGTTACAAAATGTTACTGCTATCACTTTCAGATGTATGAATTCAATGTGCCACGGTCGATCATTGTAGTGGCGTCAACAACCCTTTTGTAACAGTGAAGGTAATTAACCTCCTGAAATGCTAGCTAGCGGCTCTGTTACATAGGCACTTTGCTAGCGTGTCAGGAGGCTAGGTTCCTGTTACAGCTGTCATGATGATATCACTGGACTACTTACGGCACTTCTCGGCTGACCAGCTAGTGCAGTGCATGTTGCGCATGATTGTAAAGGTTTACGGGTTTATACGCAATTGCGTGAGCGAGCGTTTTGTATGGTTTTGTTGTTGGTTCGCTTCTACTTAGTCCGCTGCATCATGACATCTGTGATGCAGTGCCTTCCGGCGCAACTACCGGATGTCCCGGCATCCGCACTGGCAAGTATTAACGAATCCGTGCGTGTTCAAGTGAGCCTGGCGACGCAGGCAAACTCGAAACGTCCGAAGCAGCATCTCAAGCTACCAAAAGCACAGACCTTCAGCATCGAGGACCTGCCCGATGAGGTTACAACAGCTTTGATATATCAGAATTTTCTTCACCAAGACTTGTGTTCGCTAGCACAAGTCTCGCGGAGGTACAGACACTTGTCGGTGAGTACGGCATCCCAGCTGGATCGACTCGGTGTTAAAGCACCTGGCAGCCTGCTGGTCAGCGTGGAATTTTGCTTGCAGTCCGCCGACACGCAATGGGAGGCCTTGTACAAGCAAGCTGTTGGTGACATCAACGACGTCACCAGAGAGGCAGCAGTACTTGCACAGTCGTGGAAAGAGCTCTTCAGGTGCAAAACGGTGTCGGACAGGCAGGCAGAGCCTTGGTACGTAACACATATCAACATATAACACGTATTTGCGGCAAACAGCTGCGTGTCGCTCTGTGCTCGCGATTTGCTGACGGCTGACACGACGTTATCGCAATGCCTTGTCAGCACATGTCTCATTCAGGTTGACCCCCTGCCAATATGAGCTACACGCAGTCCTGCAGCGCATCACTTCAGAACAAGCGAGCAGTTCTGTGGCTGGGGGCGTCACCTTCCTTCTTGATGGCAGTGGGTCTGTTTCACAAGGTGCTTACAGCAGTATCAGCCAGATTTGTTGCAAGCTCACTCTTGCTTATGCCGTTTCTGTATCATGCAATAGTTTCTCATGGCACTGCAGAGGACTTTTTAGCCATGACAGGATTTGTGTCCAAGGCTGTGACAGCCATATTGGCTTCGGTGCCCGCTTGCAAGGTACCCTAATAAGCTTCAACATACTGCAGTGCCCCAGAGCTGCTGTTGCCTGCATGTGCAAAGATCTTCAGCTGCTCAATGATGTGTGCTATGGGTATGCACAGCCCAGCATGCAGCATTGTGTTATGCAGGTTGGTGTGATGCAATTCAGTAATGACGTGCATATAGAGATACCTCTAGAAACCCAGGACAAGGACAATTTTGAGAAGGCCATGGCTGACATGGTATGACTAGACCCATGTAAATATGCAAAGTCCTCTCTCATGTTCGATTGCTATGACATTAAACTCTATTGGAAAAAATTATTGCCTCCTGGGGCCTGGATAAGCCTCATCTGTATCAGACCACAAACCTCATGTTGACAGGTACGCATGAATGGAGGAACAAACGTAGCCTTAGCAATCCAGACAGCCAGTAAGCACATGCAGAGCAGCTTAGCAGTGGGAGCGCCCAGGACAGTAATCCTGCTTACAGACGGGCGCATTGATCACTACCAAGGTAAGGTGTAGCAATTTGCTGGTACAGCTCAACATCTGGCACATGGGTCCTCAATGGCTTGCCATGGAAACCCTGCTACTGCTGAAGGGCGATTCATCACACTGTATGTGTTCAGGTGTCCACTTCTGCCATGCCATGCCATCTGTGACAGATCTGCACTAAACAAGTCTGTTTGCAAGCTGCATGGCAAGTGTCTTGCAGGCCAGGAGGCGGTCCAAGTGACACGTGACATGGCTGATGAGCAGGGGAGCTTGTCCATTTATTCATTTGGAGTGGGTTCTGGGGTGGACAGGTGTCTCATGTTTACCTGTTGTCCACTTTGGTGCTGCTCATTTGCCGATAGGACATTGACATCTGCTGGGCTTGCAGGACGGAATTGGACAGAATAGTTGCGGCGTCCAGTGCATCTGATGTTGACTGCCGTTACATGGCTTTGGCTGTGCACCCAGAGTCTCTGTGGTGACAATGCATGGAAGGTCACCTGCTGTTGGCACTTGCTCTTGCTGGATGAGCACATGGCAGCAGCAAGCTGTACAACGATTGATACAACTTGTACAACTTGAAGGATCAGTGGACTGAGGGAACTTGTACATTACCTTTTTCTATTGCAGTTGCAATTGTTTTCTATTGCAAGGAGATCTGCTTTGCAAGCCACTGTGATGCCCTATGTCTGCTTGTATAGGATGAACTGTACATTATTGCATAACAGGACATGAATGTACCTCCGTCTCTGTCAGACCTGTATTGCTGATGTGTCAGCCTTGTATTGTATGATACGAATGCTGTTTTGTACTCAAGATGGGGTTTAGAGGTTCTCTGAGTGGTACTTCATGTCTGCTGGTACAGGATATAGTGTATATTGTTGCAGACCAGGACGCAAGTGTACCTCCATCTAATTCAGACCTGTATTGCTGCTGTCTCAGCCTTGTGTTGCATGATACGAATGCTGTTTTTGTACCCAAGATGGGCTTTAGAGGTTTGTAACCCACTGGTATGAGATCTGCGCTGTGTATTATAGGCAGGCCGAAACTGCATGCATTGTGCAGTCTGCACAAAAAGTGCAAAGTTGACAGAGTTGATGGGCATATCTCAGGCTGGCAAAGTCATTAAGCTTCTAGGCAGTGGCAGATCTCAAGAGTGTGACTTTCTTGGTCTGACTATCGTCTGCATCAAGCTCGTGACTGGCCATCAAGCTCGCATTGGGCTGAGCAGGGCCATCACATGCATATATGCATATTATGGGTGTGCCATGCATGCTTTGCAGCCTTGGTGACAATCATGTGCATAAAGCAGAAGCATAATGCTCCTTTGCATTGTTGAGCATCAAGTCAAGATAAGGCTTTCACAGAACTACACAACATGTGCATGCTGGTGATGTTAGTAAAATTTGCACAGCCTGCCATAGCATAGATGTGAACAATTTCAAGGCTGTGCGACTACATTTAAAAACCATTGCACACAAGTCATGATGCGGTATGTCAGCTCCTACCGCAATTGTTACCGCCCTCAGTGTCGCAGCCTTGCCATGTAACTTCACAGCACGATCCACCCTATTTCTCATCTCGGTGGACATTGCACAAACTGTACTGCAACAACCGGAGACAAAGCTGTTATGCCTACCCACATTGATACTGATCAGAGCCAAGGCACATGTGCGCAGTCTGTCCGTGCGTTTGTGCACATACATAAGCTTGCCTGTATGCCATCAGACAAAATGCTGTTGGGGTGGGAAGGGGTGGGTGAGCGTGTGGGGCAGGCAAAAGACTGCTGACCAGCAACAGTCGAGTATTGGAAAGGGTCACCAGATGATGAAACATGCATAACAGCCCAGGAAATAGTATTTAGCATGGGGAAATGAGGCAAAGCCTTGAATGGATGACTCCTACCAAAACACAACTTGCCTTGTGCCGATTGCACCTGCGCACATGGGCTTCCATACCAGCAATGAAGCTGTCAGCAGGCCCCCTCTCATTGTTCTTAGTGCCCGGCCGGAAATTTGGACTTGCCAGTCCCCCCTTGCCTGCAGCTGACTTGTTGTTGTACAGCAATGCAGAGCAATGCATGCGTCAACAGACGAGTCATTTACAAGACAGGCAGATTCTCTGTTCAATTGACAGCAGCCATGAATGTGTCCTTGTAACATCACTCAGTGCAGTTGCTTTGGACGTGAAACATCATGTGCGTTCAAAGCAATCAAGCGCAAAGTATGCTCAATACAAAGGCCCTTTTGCTTTGAAAGCAATAGCCTGCGTTTTGTCTGCGACTGGCCCTCAAATGAAATTCAGCCAAATCCTGCTGTGCCGCTGCGTAGTCCTTGAGGCTGCCTGCAAGACCCCACAGTGCAAGCTTGAAGCTTTGTGCTGCAGCTGTGGTTCAGTTGAGGTGCATCTTGCTTGAGCTAGTCTCTGTGACGTATGGCCGCAAGCAAATGATGCCTGGATGTCATCAGCAGACCGTGGACCTCCCAAGAGCACAGCCAGCATGCCAGGATTGGGCTCTACAATGGTGGAATGCTGTCTGTGCAAGTATTCACTGAAGGCTTGCCTCAACAAAAAAGTAGTTATGTGGGCTGTATTTGCCCTGGGCCATCATGAACTGCAAGGCAGGACATGCTGTTGTTGCAAAGGTGGTGTTTGCTGCCGCAGTTACGTCATTGGCCAGTCTGAGCGAAGGGTGCAGTCGCTTGAGAAAACAACTTGCAGGGACATTGTATCAAGAGAGTAATGCACAAGGTCGCTGCTGATAATCAAAATTTATGAGGAGTGTTGCTTGCTGTCACAACTTGAGTAATTTTAGTGTCAGCAGCATCAGCTGCTACAAGCTGAGAGGTCAGCATGTTTGGCACTCTGTGCTGCATTGAAGAGCAAGTTGCTGCGCGCAGAACATTCTAAGCTCAAGCATACAGAGCAGGAAGCTCACCCAGAGGTATGTCGGATTCAGCTGAGAGATCTATGAATAGTAGCCCAGCAGGAATTTGACGCACTGAATAGCGTAGTCCTCCTTGAGGCCACGAATATCGTACTGCATTCGAAATGGGAGATACACTCAGCTGACCGTGCTGCATACAGAGGGCACAGCAGGTCTATTGCAGGTGTCCAAAGCTAACCTAGCTTGGAACCATCTGGAAAATTGCAAGCATGAGGTCTGCAATGTGACTCATGGAATGCACCACAGGTGGGAACGTCCACTCAGCTTGCAGGATGGATGAGGAAGAAGCTCCAACATCTTGCCAGTGAACCACAAGCATGGCTCTTTCTCAAGCTACAGCCTGTGGCAGGTAGCCACACTGCTTATCACAAGTAAGCATGTTGTTTGAAGCATGAAGAAGAAAGTGCTGACCATGACGCTATCTGGTTCTGGCCGTCCATCATGATGCATTGCTGCAGCACCAGTCGCTCAGCTGCCACCTTGGCCTGCTGATAGAAGTGGTCACCCTGACTCTTCATCACATCAGCCAGCTCCTCATCTCAGAGGCAAGGGTGCACGTGCTCATCCACTGCACAGCAATATCAATTGTTCTGAGCCACAAACAAATCAACTGCAGGATGCTTGAAAACGCAAGTTTGTGAGGTGAGGCAACCCAGTTTGTGAGGGTGGATGATTGGGTTGGTGGCTAGCTGGATGTATGGAAGGGTGGGCGAGCAAGCAGGAGACCAAGTGAGTGAAGGAGTAAGTGAGGAATGGAGAGAGGAAGTGAGGGAGGGAGTGAGTGAGGAAATATGTGAGAGGGGAGTGAGTACACGACCAGGTGTGTGAGGGAGGGAGTGAGCAAGGCAGCTGCCTTTCCCTGCAGGGAAAGGAAATGATATCACAGGACGATGACTGGATGACTGGATGACTGGATGACTGGATGGAAAATCATGCAACACGGGCAATGTCAGCAACACATAGGCCAGTGATACCTCCAAGCTCTGCTGCACCAGCAGCATCATTACACATCTGAGCAACACATTTATCGAGCTGCACACCGGTAGTGAAGTGCTGGCCAAATCTCTGCTTGGCTTCGTCCTAAACATTACGAGGTACCTTGTGCAAAGCCTGATGAACCTGTTGAACAAGCGCTGCATGGGTTTTGGGTGGCTGTCTAATAGAATACATAGTATGTACTACGGGATGCGCTGCTTGGTAATGCTTGTAGCTAACAATGGCATGCTGGTGCCTGCTTTGGGGGCTGGCTGGAGCCACCCAGCGGGGTGCCACAGGGGGCACAGGTGCTCTGAGCTGCAGCTCAGCTGTAGAGTGCCCCCGCTGCAGACGAGGCCTGAGCAAGACTAACAAGCCGCAATGAATGAGGTGAAGATGCCACAGCATTTGATGACTGACCTTCCAATCGGTGGCCACCAGAGTTCCTGATGATGCAGCTGAACTCAGTCCTTGGATCCACCGGAGAAGCAGTGTGTGATGAAATCCCAAACTGCTGGTATGCACAGGCTGTTTCCTGTAAAAATGTAGCGACGATACGTACCTGTGTTTGTCTTCTTGGTGTCCATGCTTGTTTTAGTCTTGCATGCAGCGAACAGAGCCCATACTAGGCTTTGAAAAAAGCGCCACGCGATCACTGAACACTGCATGATCCCTGACTGGATCATCATGTCTTTGATGGTCCGTCATCAAGCTGTGCCTGACTGAGGCTGTGTCCAGCTGCCAGATGTCAAAGTACACTTGGTTTGACAGTGGCATGGCCAGAATGGACTCATGACAAAGTGGGAACATCGAGATACATCAACCGTTGCGAGTATGGGTTTGTACACGACCCTAGCAGGGTTTATTCAGTCCATTCGTTCAAAGTCAGATTCCCAACCAGATTCCCAATCACCTGAGCGAGCAGGCAAAGTCGATCACAGAGTCGAGCACGCTCTGAACCATGTCACGGTAGCTTTAAACGGGTTGCCGAGCACAAGCAGTGAACTGCTGGCCGCGGTCTGTCAAGGCGGCATGCGCTATGACCAACCAGGTTGCACGAGGTTCGGCCACCGAGTCGAGCAGGTGCGCAGAGCCGCTTACGCGTTTTCTATGGGCATACTAATCTTTCGAGAAGGGCTCTGTTGAGTTTACAGGGCTTCAATGGACTGACAAGGTCATCGCTACGAGCAAGTATACAGGCAAGCTCGATCACGCAATACTGACAGGGTACAAGACTTCAATCACAGTGTGTGCGGGCTGCCTTAGCTGCTGATCTGCTTCTTTGATCATGCAGCAGATGTTAGTACCGAGCGTTGTGCGCAGGAGAAGAGCTGAGAGCTGGCACATCGTTTTATGGTTTCAATTCTGAGCTTCCCAGCTTTCCTCCAGACCTTATGCAGTTTCAGGCAAACATACGTCTGCAACAGCGAACAATCCACGGCCCACAGAATAACAACACAGCAATTCCAGGCAGTCTTGTGCAGACTGCTCAGGTGTGACATGATATGTGTTGCCATGCTGCTGCAATGTCGCAGCTTGCTGGCTAGCTGCATCAATAGCGCAGCATTGGCACATGCTTTTTTGGTGCTGACAAGTTGTCAGCTTTGTCATAAATTGCCACCTGCTCAGTGTGATCCCAAATTATGTTTGATCGCAGCTGCTTTGCATACAGATGGGCATGCCTGCTTGTAATTGTCCCTTCTTATAAGGCCTTCAGGGTTCAGAGGTTCCAAAACATTGAGATGTTTTGCTGTGTGGACATATGCATTGGGGGCAGAGAGGCAGGGGGCTGGAACCCCATGTTCTATGAGAATATTGGACATTTTGGCCCAAGGGCATGCAATGCAGGCCACACGAGTTGTGGCAAGACAGAGAGACGCAAACCATGCAAGCGCGGCGGCCTCATGCAGTTCAATATCACTGGACTTGCCATCTGGCCTGACAATACAAGTATAGTTGGCCGGCACTCCAATTACACCAGTGCAGCTTGAGAGCACCCTCATGGGTCAGATGCAGGATCTGCAGTGCCCACTGCTCCACACCTCTCTTCAGACACCAGGGACTGGGTCAGAACCCTCCTCAGCAGTGGTCAGACAGTGCAGCAGATCATGCGCAAACATCAATAGTGTGTCAAGGCTGCAAAGGATGCCAGTGTCAGTCTGGGCAGAGACGCTGCTCTGAAGCTGCATGATGTGCTCAACTGTGATTGGCAGAAGGAAAGACTGACTGCTGCACAAGCTGTTTCATGAGGTAGCCTCTACTGCGGGCTGCGTCAATGCTGCTCAGTGATATGTAACATTACACAGTGACACCCTTGTGCGTGGTGGTGTTGATATGATTAAGACGTCTATATGCATATAGAGCATGCTGCTTGTTCTGATATGCCATATGAATGCATTGATTCATACAGCCAGATGCTGTGACTAGGTGGTGTCTGTCAATTTGGCATACTGCAGTGTCTCATACTTTGTTTGGGAGGACAAACCACTGAGACACAGCTGTCCTTGATGCAGTTTGACATCAGGATGGAGGCGGCCACCATGTACAAGAAAGGTTTGGTACATAATAGCAAGCAAGAACAGCTGGTAACGATAGCTGTGGCTTCACAGCAGATTGCAGATGCTAGTGTGACGTTTCCCAGTGTCAGTTACTGGTGCAGCATGCGCTATGTTGCAAAGCCCAGCCAGATAGGTGGCAGTTGCAGTTGCCACCTAGGCATGCTGCACTATCCGTGCAAGCATATGATGAGGGCTGTCAGTCTCAGCTCCAGCAAATCAGGCACAGAGTTTATAAGGGCATTGAGTACGTGGCACTGCAACAGGTGGCTTGAAGCAACTGAAGAGTGACCTGGAAGCTGGCAGCTGCAACTGGCACAGAGCTACCTGATGACATGGCTGCAGCAAGCACAGACACAGCTTATTTTCTGTGGATTTGCAGTTGTTACAAGCCTTCCTTCCAAAACAGCAGCAGCAGCAGCAACAGCAGCAGAAGCAAGGACAATGCAGAAAAGGGAAGTGCGCCACATTACAGAATTTGCTCAAGATTTAGATCTGGTCGTTGGCTGATGTTGGCCTGCTTTGCAAGCAAGTATCCCCTAAACCTGCAGCATCGTTGCTTTATGCTGATTGCTAGCCCAAACATTGTCACAGAGCGTGCTCTGATGCCACTAGCTGTCAAGTCTGGGCTGAATGCACCGTCACCACCTTGTGTACGTTTGAATCATCTGGCACCGCTGCAGGCGAAAGCTCAAGCGGCGGCCCCTTTCATGCAACACCTGCGCCAGCAACTAGACTTCTTTCAGCGACTTCTGCATCGTCCTTGCAAGAACAGCGATCACAACCTACCAGAACGCAATTATAGCACGCATCAGCACAAAACGTACGCGGTGTGTTCTTGAAGGTCGTCAGACTTTGCAAATTTGGCCGTACTAACAGCTGAGACAGACTGCTGCTCGTGCCGACCAAGTGGACAGCGCTTGAGATGCAGCACACAGCGGCACAGCGCAAGTCTGCCGTAGTCACGAAGCCGATGCTGCTGTTGCTGGCAATCATAGGCTCTTTGCAGCAGAAAGGCTGCTCAGCTTTCAGCTCACAACCTAACACGCTTGCTCAAATAAACACCTTCTCAATGCTGTACGGGTAAGCACTACAGAGCAGCTATATTTGGTCGAGAGCCAACCCCCGCTGCTGTATATACTTCACTAGCCTTTGTGCTATGTGCACTCCTATGTCACAGGCAGGTGCTGCTGCCTGGGAATGTTGCACTGGCTACTTCATCCAATACAAGCGTTTGTGTTTCAGTGCAACTTCAGACCAACTACTTCCAGGTACTGCTGTACGAATGAGACTATCAGCAGAAAGCCTTGCTTGCAATACAGGCTGACTTGCATTGTGCAGATTGTGTGCCGTTTGATTTCTGCTCTGTCTCCATGTTGGCTTGCAATGAAGGTCAAAGTCAGAAGATGAAAACACACAACATCATATGTGCTGAGATGCAGGCTAGACAGCAACAATGTGTCCATCTACCAAACTTGGGCAAGCCTGTTGTGTTCCAGCTGATTCTGGACATAGCAGAAGTTCATGGAGCTGGCTTATTGACTGTGACACTTGAGCAGATCAGGTCCTCAGTCTACATTCACCTTACAGGACATGCAAGCTACGTCACAGTGAACCTTGGAGAGGATCTTTCACAGTCACAGCTGACATCACATCCTACACTAGATCCAACCAGACTCACAGGCAGCTCAGACAGGTTCTCAAGCAGCCTGTCCAGCTTGACTGTGCCTGCATCTTTGATGTATGGGGCTGCAATACAGCTCCATACGCCACACCCCATGGGCCGTGTGACAGATCTGCCCTACTATGCTGTGTCTGAGGAGGTGTTGATGGACGCGCTGCACAGTGGTGCAGCTGCAAGACTGCCTTGTTCACAGACAATGTATGATAGCACACTGCTTGGCTTGTTGGGGCGCAACCTGCATGACCAGCTGTCATGTCCAGCGGCCGCCAACCCAACCATACACGATAGGCAAGCTTCACAGCAAGAAGTGTGGGAAGAAGTCATCGTAGCAATGCCTGTCAGAAGTATCTCTCGTGAAGCCTTCAGCCTGCTTCCATGGTACCTTTGCGCATTTCTGTTGCTGTGCACGGTAGGCCTAGCTCTGCACAGTAGACGCTGTTACCCAGCAACGCTTGATAGTGAGCCTGTGCAGTCAGCAGCTCCCACAGCTGAGATAAGCTATGTGAGAAGCAATCAGGCGCTCATCACACCCACCAAGGATACTGGCTGCAGTCCTTTTGTGCCGGTCACTCATGCACCGGGGCCACATCTTGCATTTGGCAATGCCTACCTGGCTAGCTGCTCCTCAAAGATCGGCAGCCACAAGGCACCAAAGCCCTCTTCCAGTAGAGCAGTCACCAACATGACTTCCAATGTCTCTGGTTGTACTAAGTGGCAAAGGTCAAAGAATGGCAGGCTGCTTTCACAGGCAGTGGTGGATCTGGATGAGCACACTTCTTGAACCTATGCCTGTCGCTGCTGAGGTGTATTGGCCTGCCCTGCTTTTCCTGTCTGCTTTCATAGATTGAATAAACATATTGTACCATGTGTTGCTGGAGCAATGCAGCCCATATATGCAGCAACTTTGCATGGCATACAGAGCTTCCTTTCCTTGGACTTGGCAGGCTGATCAGTGATGATATGAAAGCTTAATTAAGAAATATGCACGCTTATTGGCCACTCTGTCATACGGTGCATATTTACCTCCATGGTGATATCCTGTTTGTTATGTCTTGGCTCGATCCTGGTAGCAGCATGTTTTGCCAGCCTAACTCAGCCTAAAGCTTGCAAGTTGTGACTTGGGGGCCTTGACTGTAGCACTGCATAATGTTGCTTTGAATCTTAGTCATCTGCCGTTCAACATGCATGCAGACTTTGAGGCAAATCCCCTACACGTCAGGGGATGCCATTGGCAGGTGCCCTTCGCAACAGTGCAAACTTCTGAGACCAACTAAGGTTCATGCGGTTCAGGGACATACTTGCGAATCCGTCGCCGACTCAGCATTCTGTGCGAAAGTGTTGACTGCTGCGTGAACGCATTTTCTCTACCTGCCGACCTGCCACTGAGTTGACCTCGATCCTTGGCGATGATCTTGCGCCCTTTTCATAGCGCAATGCAATGAGCTCCGCCCGAGAGACTCCGCAGATACTCACATGAGACCTGCGATTTGTTCGTCACAGTGACAAATGAATGTGGCGAACCCAGGCACGCCAGCGAAACCTGGCCTCATCAGTGAGATTCCAACCAGGTCTGATTGAATTGGTGACGCTTTAGGCAGATGCATTTCGATCAGCTGAGGCAGTGTTTTTCCACATCGTAGGCTTTTCAGCAAAACATGGCACAGCACGCACCGTTGCTCGCGGCTGTGCTTCTTGGCAAAAGCCCAAGTGAGACCAGCAACAGGGCTATCAAGGCAGGTAGTCAGGCAGCATCAGCACAAGGCTCGAAGACGATCCTTTCAGGTGTTGGTCTGGTTCCAAATGCAATTGCTTACATGATATGCGCCTGTCATTGGTTTAACTCTGCTTGAGCAGCCTCGCTACATCTTCGCAGCACACTTTGCACACAAACTTTGCCATTTGGGGTTTGCAATGAGTGTTTGGACACAGCAGCCTTGCAATTGGTGTTGCAGGCTGGAGCCATCCTGGCTGTAGCAGCAACTGCTTCACCAGAGGCATCAAGCTCCAACATGAGTATGTTGCCACTCAAAATTGAGTTTGACAACAAAGGAGATCCCAATGTGACCCTGGTCTCCATATCTGGGCCAGATCAAGCAGACTTGCTGATGCAGCTGACAGGCGCCTTCAACAGCTTGCAGCTGATTGTTGTTGCTGCTGAGATCATCACCACTCCTGAAGGCAGGGTGAAAGATCTGTTCAAGGTTACAGACCAGCAGCATCAGAAGGTACAGCAGCTAGGACTACCTGTACAGCCAGACACAGCCTGCTACTCAACCAGCAGTTGATGAAATTTTGACTTTTGCATACAGATTTCTGAGGACGATTGGGCCAGCTTGAGGAAACAGCTGCTGACGTTGATTTCTGCCACCAGTCGCAGTTCTAAGCCCCAAATCTTTGGTGCTGCTCCAGCAGTCGAAGCCAAGCAGATACGTCAGTCTGCAGGACAGTTGCAGGTGACTTGTGTGCTGATGCAAACTTGAGCATCCAGGTAATCATGCTTGGGGCGCAAAGTTCAGCACCTCCAGCTCTTGTTTGCTTTGCAGGGTGGTGCATCTGCTTTGGAAACAGCTGCCGCTGAGATGCAACAGGCTGCCAGCTCCTTGGTGGCCATTGAAAGACGCATTGGGGAGCTTTCAGAGCAAGGAGTGAGTTTACATGCTGAGACGCTTCTGGCATGTGCAACTCCCATGCTTGACTTGATTGCTGCATGCAAGTTGTTCAAATATGCTGCGGCAGTGCACCAGCATTAGCTGCGGATGTCAGGTTTGTTGATGGCAGCCAGCAGTTTGGTGCATGTCAGTTCTTGCAGCAACAGCCACAGCAGGACTAGCAGCTTGAAGCCTGAAAACAGGTGCTGCCAGTCCTGTATCAAGCAGCCACATCAGTCCCTCAGATAGAGCGTCAGCAGGAACACAGCAACACAGACAACAGCAGGAACAGCTGTCAGACCAGCAGACTTCCCCATCACACATGGGCAGTCCATGAACCATAGCAGCAGCAAAAGCTGAGGCACTTTGGTCAAAGACAAAGGCATGGCAGCTACCACCCCCAATAAGCATAAGAGCACAAGTACAAGCCCTCACACTCTGCCAAGGCAGACTTGGCAGCATTGCAGAGCCGTCATGCCACACGCCAAGCAGCATGCCAAAAGGACGACGCATATCTGTACAAGCTGTTGCAGTCTGCTGGTCAGATGATGAGCCAATGGCAGACTCATCAGCGCTGCCAGACAGTCTTACCATCAGGACCAGAAACAGCCACGGCGCATCTGGAGCCACAGCTTGACACAGCAAACCACACATGCAGATTAACACAACAGGTTTCAGCAACACTGTTGAATTGAAAATAAGTCCATCCATCATCACTTCTGCGTGCCAAGCTGAAGCAAAGCCTAGCTTAGGCTATCCAGCCGTAATGCACCGTGTACAACTCTGACTGCATTGCGAGCTCGCTCACGGAACAGTCACCAATCCCAAATGCACTGATGTAACGCACCACTTGTATGCTGCTGCAGGCAGAGTCCAGTGCATTCACAGAGGCACAGGTGAAAAGGGCAGAGGCAGCAGCCCTGCTGGAGCGGCGCATGGCAGCCATGCAGGCAGTCATGGCAGCACGCCGTAACCCCCCTGCCCAGGCTGTTGAGCCTCAAGCTGCTCGTGGCCCTGGAGCTGACCTCAGATTTCAGGTCAGACCCTTTTCCTGGTCACAAGCAGCTGTTCCAGCTGTCCCCCGGCTTTTGCAATCAAAATGACACCTCATATTGCATTTTGCTAGTCCGTTGGAATATGGGTCAGTGAAGTCTGGCTTGTACATGTGGCAAGGCATATCGCTGTTTAGCGTCTGCGTGCTTGCCACCTGCTTGCAACTTGGTTGTTGATGGCAAAATCCTTGTGTATCTGTGGTTGTCAGCCCTCCTGAGCTGGCTTGGATCCCATAAGCAGCTATCCCACATCACTGTCAGTCATCCTCTCTAATTCAACGTCCAGCTTGTCTTTTCTATCAAATTCTAAATAGTTCATACCATGCTTGTGCTGATCAACGTCAGGCTGAGCAGTGTCACCCCAACGTTCCTAGGTCCGTACCACCCCATGCACCATAGCATACACATACTGCTATCCTGAGCCGCAGGCTTTCTTGTTCTCCTCAATCGTGTTCTGAAATCAAGTATGAGGCGACAGCTCAACTATTCTATTGCTTGTAAAGTCCTTCCTGTGTGAACCTCTAAATCTTGCTTACAGACAGGTCAGAATTGAAGAGTCTTGTCACTATCAACTTTGCAGCATAACTGTGTACATTTGGACACCTTTTGTGCTTTGCCGTCTAATCAATACAAGCAAGCACTACAGTATGCAAACGCCTGTTGGATAAGGTTCTCCTGTTGAGCAGGTGCATGTGTGATGTGCAGGCTGGAGGTGCCACCTCATCTGGTCCAGCTGCTGGCACAGGCCTGGAGCTCATCTTACAAGGCTTCAACTGGGAATCTTGCAAGGGTGACTGGTACAAGGTCAGCCCTTGCTCTGCTGCACTCCTTGCCTGACTGTCTCTCAATACGTCTGATGGGCTTGATCCTTCTTCCACAGACACTGCAGCAGCTCTGTCACATGGCTGTATACATTGGATATGCCAAGTGCTTTCGATATATCACTGTACATGTCCCTGCATGCAATCATACCAGGTGTACATTTTTGCACTGCCTCTTGGCTCTCAGTGCTGTGCACCTGCGCGTCAACATGGCGTTCACCATTGCTGTGATCAAGCCAACTCTGGATTGTACCATGCATGGTTTGTATGGCTCAGTTGCTGTGTTGCCTTATGCAGACGCTGAAAGAGCAGATGCCCGGGATCGCAGATGCAGGCTTCACAGCTGTATGGCTTCCGCCCCCTAGTGACGCAGTCAGCGCTCAAGGCTACTTACCCCGAGACTACTACAACATCAACAGCAAGTATGGCACAGAAGCTGAGCTGCGGGAGCTGCTGGCAGTCATGCATGAGAATGGTGTGAAGGCCATTGCTGACATCGTCATCAACCACAGATGTGCTCACTTCCAGGTACATGCCATGGCATGCTGTGCAGCAACCTTGCGTCTGCAAACAGCCAAATTCCATGACTCAATTTGCTGCTGCTTGTTGCCAGCCCAAGGGAGCCTCAGGCTCAGCTCAATGTTGGTTCAGGATGTCTCTCATCACCCGTTGGAGTGCAGGTTCACATCCCGCGACCACAGAGTCTTGTGTGCATGCAGCAAGCATGCAGAGGATGCATGCAGTGTGGGTCTGATGTGCTGTAGGAAGATGGCAAGTGGAACAAGTTTGGAGGGCGACTGGCCTGGGACAAGTCCTACATCTGCAACAACAACCCCTCCTTTGGGGGCACTGGCAGCCACAAGCCCCAGGAGGACTATGTTGCAGCCCCCAATCTGGACCACAGCCAAGAGCGGGTGCGCAAGGACATCACTGCCTGGATGAAATGGCTCAGGAACAATGTTGGCTTTGATGGCTGGCGTTTTGACTTTGTCAAGGGCTATGGTAAGCAACTTACTTTGCATTCTCTGGGTTTTGCTGCCGCGGTCTTCCTTGCCATCCAATGTTGCATGGCTTCCAGCCCTTTTGCTGACATGCTTTGCATCTGGAGTAGCCATGGCTTACATGGTTGTGACAGGATTGCTATAACACAACAGTGAAAAGGTTGATGCATCTGCATCTGATCTTGTGACCTCCAACATCATTATGACGGTCAGCACTATTGCGCCATGTACCCATGCCTTGGAGCTGCTCAGCCAACAGTGCAACAGTGGGTTTTCATTGGGTTGGATGCAAGTGACAGTCTGCAACATTGTTGTTCTGAGCCTGTGCTGCCAGGTCTGGCTAGTGCAACCTGACACAAACAAATCCCGGGCAACAATGGGCAGCCATGCATAAGCACACCTACCTGATGTCCTCTGTGTCTGCTGCACCAAACAAACATTGCATGTGTGATGCAGCGTCGGGCACATCATACACGGCTGTTGCCATGCCATACCTTTCATCAAGTTGGAACATATCGGGAAGGGGGTGTGTTTCCAGAATTTGCATCTTTTAGCGTTTCATTATCTAGTGTTGCTCATGGCTTGATACTGTGCAGCTGGTGAAGCAGTGAGGGAGTACATCAATGGCACTGTGCCTCTTATGGCCTTTGGAGAGTATTGGGACACCTGTGAGTACACTGATGGCGTGCTCAACTACAACCAGGATGCTCACAGACAGCGCACTGTCAACTGGTGTGACAAGACTGGCGGCACTTCTGCAGCCTTTGATTTCACCACCAAAGGTACCGATTGCTGACTTTGCTTTCAAACTGGCCACCAGCACTGAATGCCAATTGTGGCATGGAATCAACTTGGTTGGCAACTGTTTGAAAGTCATGATGCTGCATGTTGTCCCATACTTGCATTCGCCATTGTTATGCTTGTCAAATGCTTTTTTACCAGTTTTGCGGGATACATTTTGAAGTCTCAGGTTAGCTGACAGTCTGACATGTTTCCTGATGTACCACTATATACATGTAGATGATCACACCATTTGTAGCTGTAGAAGCCCATGTGTCATAGCTGAAAATTCTGAGCAAGCACAATACAGTCATTCTACTTTTCGCAGCACCTTTGGAACTGACAGCCAGCAGCTGCATACAGACTGGCAGCAGTCAGCAGCCAGCTGCACTCGGAATGGCAGTCATTTATACTCCCAGCATAAGATGGCAACTACGCAGATGGATCGACAGCCACCAAGCACAGAAGAATTCTCCAAACAACACAGCCAGCACTAGTTGAAGACCCATGGTTTTGTTGTTGTGAACAGCCAGCACAAGCTCTCTTGCACATCCACATCATCAACCGAAAGTTTACACTCAACAAAATAAACGGCAGCAGAAAAGTGTGGTCTCAATGAGCATGCGAAAGGAAAATGCACCTTACAACATGCACAATTCAGATTACACCCAGCAAGGATTTCGATTTGAGATGGGCATTTGGGATGTGCAGGTATTCTGCAAGAGGCCATGGGGCGAGGGGAGTACTGGCGGCTGGTGGATGGGCAGGGCCGCCCCCCTGGCCTCATGGGCATGTGGCCCTCCAGAGCTGTTACCTTCATTGAGAACCATGATACAGGTGCGTCACTTGAACATATATGAAATGCACACACATGCAAAATTGACGCATTGCCAGCAGCTTGACTGTGGCATCTGCATGCATGCAACCTCTAGCTTCTCTGACACAACAGATCACAGATTGAACACTTTGGTGCACTGTTCTTGATGAGATGACCATATGGTACTTCTGTTTGATAATCTGATCTGTGGAACTCACAAGGCAATGCTGGGCAGCATCCACAAGATGTCAGTCTGGGCCAATTCACAGATTGAATGCGTTTCCCTGTTCTTGATGAGATCACCCTATGGTCGATCAGTAGATAGAGCATCAGTGATCGATACCGACTGCTGAATGATCTGGTGCGCCCGCTGTAGGATCAACTTTGAATCATTGGCCCTTTCCCTGGAATCACTTGGGAGAGGCTCATGCCTATCAGCTGACCCATGGCGGGACCCCCTGCGTCTTCTATGATCACTACATGAATGAGGGTCTGCAAAAGTCCATCAAAGCCCTCTTAAAGATCAGAAAGCGACATGGCATCAGCAACAGGTCCAAGGTAGGCTCACGTCACTCAAATCACATCTGCAACATTGCCAGTCACATTGCAGGTGCACACAAGTACCAGGCAATGCTTGCCATGCAGAGGACATGCTAGAGAGCAACACAGCGCTACGCAGAGACTGGTTCAGATTTCTTCATTTTGTGTTGCTTTTCTGTATGGCTGTCTACGGCTAGTCCATCAGCACGTTGCTGAAGTGTGTTTGTACCCTGCAGGTGGCTGTGCACAAAGCGACCAATGATGTGTATGCTGCTAGTGTCGATAAGAAGATTGCAGTCAAAGTTGGCCCAGGTAACTGGTCCCCGCAAGATGATGGCCTGCAAATAGGCCAAAAAGATTGGAAGCTTGCTACCAGTGGGCCAAACTTTGCAGTGTGGGATGCCTTGTATTAAGCAAAGTCCCCAATAATAGATGTAGATGAATGTGTTTAGTCAAGTGTGCAGCAGCATTGAAGCCAGCAACATAGTGAGCCTGCTGTATATGCAGCGCCTTTGCACTGCAGTGGTACAGCAGGAAGCAGCAAAATGAGTGCGCGGCCTTGCAGCCACATGATTCCTTGATGGAACACTTGCATACTTCATGCAGATTCCGTGCATCACCTGTTAGTGTGCATGATGATGTGAAGCTCATTACCAAGCGTTTGACATGCCTACAGATTATGAACACCTTCAAGTTGCTTGAGCCTGTGAGTTGACTCAGAAATAGTACCAGCAAGAGTGCAAGCGTTTACGCGTCACTAGTCAGTCAGGCAAATACCAAGCATCAAGCATACCCAAGAAGCAATATACATCTTTGGCAGGCATGTCTACAAGACTCGGGTTTTTGAAAGGCCACACGCAGGCAGTGTTGTGCTGCGAGGCCTTGTTTGACCAGAGTCGGCTAGCGTCAGGTGACGAGGTGTGCTGCTGGTTCTGCTGCGCACAAGGCCAAGTGCTGTCACCTGACAGTCGCATAGGCCAAATCAAACAATGATACCAGTAGCGTGCAACTTTGCAGGACGGTGCAGTATGCATACACGACTTGAGAGCACACGCTTTGACAGCAAGAGTGCAAGTCAGTACAGAGGAGGCTGTGCCATCTCTGCTGCTAGATAAAACACAAGAGTACCGTGTGTTGGCATGTGCCGGCAATGCCATTATTGAGCTAGACTTAAGGAAGGTAAGGATACTGCAGTTAGCATTGTTGTTGATGACCTGCTCTGCCAGGACATGCTGCAGTTTTCAGCAAATGCACGAGTAGCATTGGTCATGAGCATGCAAAAGAGGACATTTTTACCGTTTGCAGGGTGATGCAAACTGCTGTGTGCGGCAACACAGTTGTACAGCAGCAGAAATCAATCAGCTGACTGCTGCGCCTGAAGGCAACCTGCTGGCAGCTGCAGATGATGATGGTTGTGTGACAATCGTAGACCCCAGTAATGAACAGTTCCATTGTCAGAAGCTGAATGGCAGACACGACAATATCTGCAGCAGTGCAGTTTTCCGACGGCATAAACCAAATGAAGGTCAGAATGCATGCATGCTATCAGCATTTTGCTTTTTGCATCAGCATTGCATCATCTTTCTGCAACCTCCTCATGCAGCTTTTGGCTATTTTCCCCTTGCACTATGCTGCTGCATAGCTTTGCATGGTCACTATAGGTGAAAATGGCATTTTTGCAGCAGGATGTGGGCGGAGACGCATCTTTCTGCTGCAGTGATCAGTGGAGGTCTGGACTGCAAGCTCATACATTGGGACACCACAACAAGAGGAGTCATCAGCACCAGACAAGCTGGTGAGCCACTTCTTTTACTTTCTATCTTCTGCAGGATGCATGCAAACTCCAGCTGTGTGGCCTCAAAGTGCTGGAGTCTGACATTGGATGACGCTGCCATTGCCAGTATGATGTAAGGGATGCATTCAATGGTTGAGATGACATGCATGACATAGCTAGCTCTGACAAAAAGGCTGGTTATGGGTACATCAGTTCAGAACTTGACAAAGGAGCACCAAATGATGGGTGTATGAGCTGCCAATGTCCCTGCAAGGTGTATGCTACTGAGGGCTAAGTTCTGCATGCACAAGACACACAAAGCCTAGATGTGCATGTGTTGCTGCCTGATGTGATGTTTGCTGCTGCAGGTGCTGAAACTGCTACAGAACCTAAAGTGACAAATCCTCCGATGATTCACAGTCTAGCAGTGTCATCAAGTTCTGAGGGCCCTGCTGCGCAGCTTGTTGCAGCTGCTTGTGGCGATGGCACTGTAACTGTCTGGGACCTGGACAAGGTGCACATGGGCGTGTGCTCTCATTTCTCAGCTGACTATTTTGTTGACCTGAGGAGCCACATGCATCGTCATGCTTCTTGTTCATTTAATGATTGCTGTGCTGCGCTCTGAGACAGCATTGAGAGTCTGGTGGACTAAGACAGGCACCAATGAGAATCTGCTGGATACAGAGTTTGAGTGTTTGCCTCAACAGACCTGACATCAGACGGCGCAGCGTTTTAATGTGTTGGTTGCACAGCTGATGACTAACACAGTTGATATGCAGCAGGGCCTTTCAACTGCCAACAAACGGACTAGAGCAAGACAACGACGCCCTGAGTATGTGCTTGGCGACGACCAGATAGGGCACCGAGCTGCAGCTACATGCGTGTGAGCCATTTCACTAGCAATGTTGATGTATGCATAATCTCTCGGCAAGGTCGCTGATTGCTAGTACCATCACTGCTGCTTAGTGTGACTAAAACAGGCATTTGCATAAGACAACGCTGAGATGTTGCTGCACACCACCCCAAAAATAACATCAAAGGTCAGCAGTCCCATTTGGTTTTAGGGTTCTGTTTCTTGATGCAGGAAATTTGTTGGAGCAGACACACAGAGACTGCTGTCAGGTGGCAATGACCGCCAATTGTTTCTGTGGCAGGTCAGCAGCGATGACAGCGCATCTGGTAGCAGCAGCATGTCATGCCCACAAGTGGTTGCTTCTTGGCAGCATACACGAAAGATCAATGCCATGGCACTGCATGCCAATTGTATTTGTATTGGTGACACATCTAAACTTGTATCTTTGTATAGCTTAGTGTGATTCCTGGTTGGCCTGTGGTCGTGGCACATGGTAAAATGCAGAAACGTGCTGGTGAGGCTCGCAAGAAAAGCCAGCAAAGCAAGTGTAATTCTGCTGTGATGGTGCAACAATAGCTTGATCCAGCATTGTCCCATCATGACCACGCTTGCAGCTGCTGCGTCCTGTACGAGACACTATGGCCAGTTGTATACATTTCAACAGCCACACCCTTAAAGCTTGAGCATGCTGCTTAATATGTGCTGACGTGGTACATATTGCCACTATAGCTGCTGCCCCACACACCGCAGTGCAATATCAACTAGTGTGTCTACATCTGCTGACAACATGGCCAGAAGAAACATGGCATCTATGTCACAGGGCAGAGCGCAGATCTGTGCACACTGCAGACACGATTAAGGAGAGATTGCTCAAGAACGCTCAAATACCTGCAACTGAGGCTGCACATCATAGTAGAACACACTGGGCAACTGTGTTGCTGACTGCCTCAACTGACCAATTGGACTGAACTGTCAGGTGCGGCAAGAGCCGTAAAGCACCTAGTCTGCATGAGTGAGGGAGTATTTTGCCATACAATGACTAAGCGTAAGCTGAAAAAGGTTCCCGATACTTTATACGGGCAGCTGAGGCAACAAGTCATGCGATGGTTCCTGATCTCTGCGCTTTGATTCTCAAAAAATGCCAAAGTCAGCGAGATTGTTGCAGCAGGATCCGTGTGCCTGTCTGCAGTAGTATTGTCTGACTGCATAAAGTGTTGACTTGCTGTCACATGCACTGCCAGCTGGATAAATTAGTAGGAAAATTCTATGATTCTATGTTGCCGGTCGACCCCTGCAGGCAGAACCGAAGTGTGTCAATGTGTGCTTGAGACGACCCAGCAAGGTAAGCGGCCAAAGGCAATCAGATATTGCTTTGGCTACTTACGTTGTCTGCATAAGTGTGATATTGTCACCCTTCAAAAGTATGCGCCCTGCAGTACAGCAAATTCGTCATGTATGGTATGACTTGCAATCATGCAGATCAGCCTGATACAGACAAAAACAAGCATAGCAGCTCACCCAAAGGTTTTCTGCTTTTGCGCTTCAGTGATACCTCTTCAGCCTCATCTAGTACAAGGTTCATGTACTCATCAAATCCCTACATAACACGCCATGTCTTGAACACTTTGAAAGTTATACCTGCTTGCCATACATACTCAGCCAATACTTACGATAATGCGGCCTTCTATTCGGAGCTCCTTCTGCTCGAACAACCAGATCTGCACTTTCTGCCGACTTTGCAAGAATCTGAAAATCAAGTTCTGCAGCAATAATGCTGTCAGATTTCGCACAGACAAGTTTGACATCGTGAAGGTGCTTCCAGGTGCAGGACTCGAACTCACAATTGGTTGGGTCATGATCCTCTTGACTTTAGGAGGCATCTTGGCGCACTGTCGTCAAACTTGCGCACGCGCTTGATCTAAAAGACGCCCGAAAAGTTCAAGACTGCGAGCAAAGGCCGAGACAATAAAGTGTGTAAAGCAAGCGATCGATCTTCCACTCTGCATGGCTGGACTGCCTGGTGACGGTAGGGTCAGTTTTAGGTTTTGAAGCTGAGCATGAAGTTGCCGTTATTGCACGCGATACGTATTCACGGAGTACTGATCGTCTCCAGCAGCCGCCGTGATATATATCGACGTTGGTGCGGGCTGATTGAAGCCTCTTCACCTCGCAGGTCAGTCTTCCTACACGCATTCATAGTTGCTGCTGTCTGTATTCGTGCACGTCACCTTGCGCTCGGCGCAGTTTCTTTCTGCAGCTCGCACCCCTGCTGTTCTGCCTTCAATCAGCTTGCTTTCCTGTTAGGTTTTCAAAGTTGCAAGCCTAAGATTCCTTGCTGCCTCCTTACTTGTGCCCAAGGTCGCGCTGATCGTTACAGGCAGAGATGGGGCGTGTCATCAGAGGACAGCGTAAGGGTCGTGGATCAATTTTCAGGTCCCACAACACCCACAGAAAGGGTGCTGCAGCTCTCCGTGTCTTGGACGCTGCGGAGA
>JAABUP010000100.1_pt1 | contig 194270 bp, 246 predicted proteins | sample 5559201 | NCBI WGS metagenome assembly JAABUP01 (sample SAMN10711887, study PRJNA513373) | rock metagenome | isolation source: Antarctica rocks | place: Antarctica
GCCCCCACCCCCTGCAGGTGCTGCTGACCTGTCAGACGCCGCCTGTGCCAACAATCCCACCTGCTACTACACCATGGAATGGGACAAGAAGCTGGAGTACCTCTTCATCTACCACCTCTTTGGGCTGCTGTGGACCAACCAGTTCATTGTCGGCTTTGGGTACGCCTAAAAACAGCCTCTCATAATAATCACAATAACATTATTAATAATAATAACATAGTAAAAATATATTATCATTTTTATAGTTATTATGATTGTCATCATTTATAGCTTTCCAGCTCATGATGAGCTAGGTATGTGCAGGATAAATCTTGCCTCTCCAGACTCTCAGATGCTTCTTATGTGCAAGGAGGCAAACAGTCGGTTACCCATTTGTGCAGTCATCAGGTGTACGTAGCTCAAGCATGACTACCCCAAAACGTGACATATGAGTGGGGTGCACCACAAACCCAGACTCTTTGTGTGTCAAGCTCTTGTCCTCATGACTGTCACACAGCTCAGGCCTATCAATGACATGCAAAACAAACTTTGCCCTCCTGGACTGTTGTCTGGCCTCCCTTTGCAAAAAATGGGGTGGCATGCAAAAACCTGTGACTTGTCGGCAAGCTGGTGCAACTCATCAATTGGCATCATGCTCAGTCAGCAAAACGGCAACTCCACCCATTTCAGTCATTCTTGATGCTGTGAGCACTCATAAACATAGTACAGTGCTTCACAGTGCAGGCACTCCTACCATGAGTACATTGACACAAAACATGAGGAGCCCATTGCTGTGGCAGCAGCAATCCTCTTCAGCTTGCATAGCATGCACACAGTCATGCTCCAATTGTGCATTGCAGGTGTCATCACAGCACGCACTGCTTTGGTCAGTCTCTCTGCATTTTCAATCACAGCGTGCAGCTTTTGCTGTTCTGCTTGTGCTGTGGCCAGATTGCATTTTCTTTAATTTTCTGCCTGCATAGGTATGTGACGATTGCTGGTGCTGTGGCGCACTTCTACTGGTCAAAGGGGGAGAGAGAGAGGATGCCTCGCTTCCCTGTTGGGCTTGCTCTCAAGAACACCATCAAGTATGCTTGTCTTGCTTGCTTGATGTCAGTGCGCCCTCTGAATTGTTGCAGAAGTAAACCTATTTGTATGAGCACCTTATACGCTTGATGCATGTGCACAAGTGATGGTGGAAGAGAAGATCTTTCTTGTGAAGCTGTTGAAACCAGCTTTCCCTATTGTTGATGCTGCAAATGTGGAGGAGTGCATGTTGAGCCGAGATGTATCTGGAAATCTCAGCTGCAAATCAAAGTGAAGGCTCGTACAAGCTGCATTGCAGTATCAATCAGTGTCTCAAGCAACAAATAGGCTAGATGCTGCAGATGTGCTCCCAGAAAAACAGCCCTGCCCAATCAGCCTCACACTGGCACACCAACCTCAAAGCCTGAAATTAGAGTATGTTTGTCTCGGTCCTGAAAAGTATGGGATGGAAGGCAATACAAGTCCCTGCAGCTGTTTGCAAGCATGATACACAAGTCGTGCATTTGTTACCATGCTGGCCAACCATTCGACCTGTCACACAATCAACCTTTTCAGACTACCCAGCTTAGGCAAATTAGTTGACTTGGGCAAACTCTGTGTGCAGCTTGCGCCAGGGAAACTTATCATTGCAGATGGTGCAAATCGTTGTCTGTACTGATGACAGGTACCACCTGGGCTCAGTCGCTCTGGGCTCCTTTGTGGTTGCCCTGATCCAGTTTGTGAGATTCCTGCTGGAGTATCTGGAGAAGAAGAGCAAGATTGCCCAGGCTAAGGCAGGGGTGGCAGGGGCGTTTGTGAAGTACCTCATGTGCTGTGTCAACTGCTGCATGTGGTACCTGGAGAAGGTGGTCAAATTCATCAACAGGTGATCATGCACAATCAAGCTCATGTAGATGCAGTGTGCCTGCGCATTACCCATGCATGCCCGTATCCACTGCTCCTTGACGTGACCAGATCATGCATGCTGATCATGCACATTGTTCACAAATGTGAAACTAATATTAAGGCGTGGCAAGACATGACAGCATTACTGCAGGGTGTTGCTGACATGCACAAAGCACCTCCAGGCAGTGCACGCATGCTTTGGGTCAATCTGCTGTCATTGTCTATTTTGCCTTTTCGTGCATGTTTAGGCTTACAAAATCTTGTGCAATCTGCAGCATTGGTACCTGTAGTCCACTTTATAGCAGCTAGCTTACAGGCAGCCTTTTATGCAGGAATGCTTACATCATGGTGGCTGTTCATGGCAGTGGCTACTGCTCATCAGCTTTCCATGCTGCTAAGCTCATCCTGAACAACATCCTACGCATTGCTGCAGTCAACACCATAGGAGACGCCCTTCTGTGGCTTGGCAAGGTATGGTCGAACGTTTGCCTGCTTTGGCATGCATCTGTTTAGCTCATCAGATGTGAGCTATAGCCAACAGTATAATAGGAGATTTCAAAAGCTACAGTTGACACATTATTTCTGTGCTACTGCAGATCTCGGTTTGTGCAGGTTGTGGAATCATTGCCTTCTTGATGAGTGACCTGACATACTACACCAATGCCACCAAGTATCCCGCCACCTACCTGTCGAGTCCCCTGCTGCCGATCCTTATATCTCTGCTTGTGGGCTACACTGTGGCGCAGTGCTTCTTCAACGTAAGCAATACACCTTGTGGACATGCATTGAGTGACTGTTCCGTACTCTCTCTGGCAGCAAGCAAATTGCAAGATGTCCATCAACACAGGGTGGCACACTGTTTGCAGGTGTACGAGATGGCAATTGATACCATCCTCTTGTCTTTCTGTGAAGACTGTGAGTCACACAACGGAGACCCACAGTATGCGCCACTGCTGCTGCTTGGAGCCATTGGCAAACAGGTGCTGGTAAAAGAGCGCAAGCTCACCAAAAAAGAGACTGAAGCACAAGCGAAGCGAACCAAAGAGTTGAGCAGGAACAAGGAATTGTACAGCATCAAGGCTCACTCAACTTCTGGTCCAGCAGTTTAAACGCACTGACAGCTTTGCTGAAGACCATGACTAGACCTTGTCTGACTGACTGAATTCATGCAGTCTGTGCTTTTTCCTCTGACTGAACACTGTGGAAGCCTTGCACTTTGTCCTGGTGAATAGATCATTGCTGTCAGAGCAAGCTCTATCTTTTGCAGTCCTAGGCAAGTGATATTCTGAACAGCTGAGCTGCAGGCATTTGCATCATTTCTGGATGGGCTGGATCTTGAAATGGGCGCTCATCAAGGAGAACACCATGCATTTTAAGTCCTGCAAATGTGCGGACACAAGCAGCTCAGATGACATTGTTGACGTTAATGCTAGGGCAGCAGCATAGCTCGTGAACACTGACCTGCACAAGGTAGTAAAAGACCCTCAAGCCATCAGGGTCTTTGCTTTGTTGTACTTGCATAAGGGACCCCAGCTTTGTGGTGCAGAAAGAGATATGCTGATCTCCAAGAACGACCTCGAGCTCCTGCCTGCCTACTCTGTCTGGTGCAGGCCATTCATTGTCATCCTCCTTCAGAATCTATAGCAAGACAGCCTTCCTGTCAAGCAATTAATGCATTGATCGTTGCAGCCACAGCGCAATAGGGGTCGTACCTCACTATCCAGCAGGATCCTCCTGAGCTCGTCAACAACTGTCTTGCTGACATGTGCTTCCTTTCTGATCATAGTGTCGTTTTTGTAGTTTGAGTTGTTTGCGTAACGCATCTGTATAAACAGCTTGCGTTGGTGCCAGGCAAAATACAACTAGACAGTGTCGCAAATGAAGTCAAACAGCAAGCATACCTGACCCCCAGCTGTGAACTCAAACTCAAGAAACTCGTGACCAAACTTGCCCTTGTGTCCAACATAATATCTGCAGTAAAACTCGCCCTTGGGAGCAGCCATGCCGCCCTTGCCGTCAGCAAGAGGCTTAGCCAACAGACAGCTCGGCCAGAGCCTTTAGGACTTGTACTTTAGTTATGACTTGCTACTGTCAAAGATCCTTACAACGACAACGGGCTTTGGGGATCTACTCGTGTGTCTGAGTCTACAGTCTGTCGATCCCAATCACACAGCACCCGTTGGGACAGAAGTCGTTTGACCACTGTTTGCGCACTCAGGACCAAGCCAGCTGCAAACTCACCATAGCAGGGTTTTCGAGGTTAGTACCGTGTCAACGTGCGAAGCTTACAAATGAAGACTAAAACGGCTGAAGTCTATGGTAAAGGCCGAATCTAAGATAAGAATAAATTGGCAGCCAATCAGCGACGCCATCGAGGTTCATTACGAACCCAAAACCGAGTTACAACCGAGTTACCGCCGAAATCATGGCGTAAGCTGCTGTACATCCTGACATAGCGTGGCCAGGATTGTGGATTGGCACTGGGATCTTGATACCTTTGCTGCATTTAGAGACGTGCGCCTCGCGCCTTACGCATCGCAGCTGCGTTCGCTGGGCGTTGCATGATAGCCTAAGTCTTTGCGTCGACCTTCGGCTATGGTTCACACCAGCGGTTTGCAAGGTCGATTGCCTTCCTGCGGGTGTCACGGAACACCGGTCGGTTGTAAACCTTTCCGAGGAACGAAGTTGCATTATCGCAAGACGTCAGCCAGCAATCGGGTTGACGTGCAAACCCACTGCGCGGCCTCGGTTTCTAACGTGTCCAATGTCAAGTTGCCAGCGACGCATAAAGAGGCTAGTCAGCGAGCGCTTGATCAACTCAGAGCCTCTAGCAGTATAGTAAATAGTGAGCTCTCTGGGCCAGCTTGTTGAGAGATACCGTGACCTGTCTGGCAATTTGGCTATGCATATCAGGACTCACAATAGTGCTGTGCTGTTACCTGGCACATTATCTATGGGTTGCATTTTGATGCTGACACACAGCTCTCTTGCAGGATATGCAATGGAGAAGAAAAGCAGCATTATAGCTATAGGTCTTACCATCCACAACACCCCTGTAGAGATTAGAGAAAAGCTGGCCATACCCGAGGCAAGTCTTGTGCAAAGCAAGCACGCCTGCATTCTTCTTTCTTTCCTTGCATTGCAATAGTCACACTGGCTGACTTGTGTCGTTTTTCCAGGCTGAATGGCCTCGAGCTATTGAGGAGCTGTGTGCCTTTCCCCACATTGAAGAAGCAGCTGTACTCTCCACTTGCAACAGGATGGAGCTGTATGTTGTTGCGGTTTCATGGCACCGGGTATGTCCCTGACAGTGCTGACAGAAATCCGTTACTCAAGCCCTGATCGCTGGTCAGGCTGATGATCTTGAAAGTCCCAACCTGGTGTGTCGACAATGAGACACAACATATTTGCCGTCTGTACAGGGAGTGCGCGAGATTGAGGAGTGGATGTCCCACAGCAGTGGCTTGTCTTTGGCAGAGCTGCGACCACACATGTTTTTGTTGCGGGATAGAGATGCCACAGGCCATCTGCTCAAGTAAGCATTTTGCTGATCTGATGTGGCATTCAGATGCAGGCACAACATCTCTTCTAAACCAAAGCATCAGTGCTGTGGGCTTCAGCCAGAATTTGTGTGCAGTTCCATTCATCTTCATGCCTATGCTGTTTCAGCTCTGTGCATCCCTGAACTTGCATGTAAGTGGCTTGATGCTCACATCTCATATCATCTGCGCAGGGTGGCAGGTGGTCTAGATTCACTGGTCATGGGTGAGGGTCAGATCCTAGCGCAAGTCAAGCAGGTCTACAAAGTTGGTCAGAACTCAACAGGTTTTGGCCGGCATCTGAACGGCCTTTTCAAGCAAGCCATCACAGCTGGCAAGCGAGTCCGTGCAGAAACATCCATCTCATCAGGCGCAGTCTCAGTCAGCTCAGCAGCAGCCGAACTAGCGCAGCTCAAACTCCCCTCACGGAGCTTCTCAGACGCCAAGGTCTGCATCATAGGGGCCGGCAAGATGTCTCGCCTCCTGGTCAAGCACTTGGCCAGCAAAGGCTGCACTGATCTGGTGGTACTCAACAGGAGCAGACCCCGAGCAGAGGCACTGGCTGAGGAGTTTCCTGAAGTCAGCTTTGACATCAGGCTTATGGATCAGCTGATGCCCTCAGTACAACAGTGTGACACCATCTTTGCAGCTTCAGGCTCTGAGGCAATATTGCTACACGCAGCTGACATTGCAAGCATGCCAGCAGCGTCAGGGGCAGTAGGCAGCATGCGCAGATTCTTCGACATATCAGTTCCCAGGAATGTTGCCAGTGATGTCAACACTCTGGAGACCTCCGCGCATGTGTACAATGTAGATGACCTCAAGGAGGTTGTCAGCGCAAACAAGGAGGCACGGCAGCAAGCAGCTCAAGAGGCAGAAGTGCTACTCAAGGATGAGCAGCTAGCATTTGAGGCGTGGAGGGATAGTTTAGCGACTGTTCCCACCATCAAGGCACTCAGAGGGAAAGCTGAGTCAATCAGATCTTCTGAGCTTGAAAAGGCCTTTAGCAAGCTTGGTGATGGTCTGACCAAGAAACAAATGAGAGCTGTTGAGGATCTCAGCAGAAATATTGTGAACAAGCTGCTGCATGGGCCCATGACTGCGCTGAGATGTGATGGCAATGATGCTGCAGCTGTTGGTGAGACATTAGCAAACATGGAGGCCCTTGAGCGCATGTTTGAGCTTTCCAGGCTTGAGATCGCTGCTAGTGCTGCGTTACGGAAGTAAACCCACTGTCTGTGGGAGTCATGTTGGGTAATCTTCTTTGTGAGTCCACACTGACGTCTGTTATGTGACCATTGAGTGCTTAACAGTGCAACTGTACTGTTCTGACTTGCAACATTTTTGTATCTTTTGTACTCTCATGATTTAGATGCTATAGCTGATGCTCTTTTGAAAACAATGCATAATCGCAGCACCATTTCAGACCGACAAGAGCACTGCTGTATTGACCAAAGGGTCGGCCTGACAGTGCCATTTAAATTAATTTATGCTGCATCACCACTGCTCGAGGTGTTGTGTGCTTCTGCTGGGCTGCACTTGCATTGATCATATTGATGTTGTGCAATCAATGCGCATTGCTTGCACAACTCATTCCATGTGTTTGGTGTCCAAAGCCATGCCTTGAAGGGGCAAAACCAGTCGAAGCTTTTCTGCTCGTTGCAAGCTGTTATACTCTAGAAAACCACTCTTACCTGCTGTTTGCGCCGCATGAATGTCATGCCTACAGTGTGTTGATGCGCTTGAAATCTTTGTAATGCTTGATATTGGGGCTTGTGAAGATGGTTCCAATTTTGAGCTTTTGGGGCGCCAATATTAATACTTACTTGACCTTTGCATCCCATGGTCCTTCTACAGCAATCAGCACAGGATGCGGGTCATTGAAACAAGCTAGCGTTGTTGAAACTGCCCATTTGCATAAAAGCCTTGAGGCATCAGTTGTACCATAGATACGTAAGTCTTGATATGCATTGAATCAGAGGCTTCAAGACTACATCACCACAAAGCAGCACACTCTGCTGAAGGCTGAAAGTGGCTCAGAGCAATGTGCTCTGCACAGTTCTTGGACTGCTGTGGTCTACATAGTTCTGTGGCGCATGTGAACTCAATCAACAGACTCTATCAGGACTGTCTCCTGCTTGGCTTGTGCTAAACCAACGTCGCGCAAGCTGCCAGGGGTGCCTTCAGTGAACACTCGCCGTGGGTACTGTGCTACACAGCAGTAACTTCCTGGAGGAAGATTCTGGCCTTGGGTGTGTACATCGATTGCATCAAACAAGCTGCCGAGCTGATCTGTAAATCTGAACCTGCAGTTGACACCACTTTGGTCAGAATGCCATCTGGAGGTTCCTTGACTTGGCTGTGTCCAGCTCTACACACGCGAACCAATTCAAATTTCATGCAATGGTTGATTGTGCAACTCAACAAAAAGTGAGCATGCCTGCAGCACAGGATGTCATTCCTGCATGCATGCTGTGCATCAAACTTTGAGTGCTGGACAATGCACAGCACACCCTGATCACCTTCCTGTCACACTGTATCACGCGGCATGAGGCTAACATATTTCAACATACCAAGACGCAGCAGAAGCAATTCCCTAATGGAACAGAGAGGGGAAAGGTAGCAGCACCACAGCTGGGGTACTGACCTGCGAAGGAATCTGGTGCCGCCAGGCATGCGCACTGCCACTTGTACAGCATCCTCCTCGCCTGCACCAGGCTCTGCTGGCAGCGCCTGTCATTGCACCACCATACTCAGATGCACAACCACTGAATGCAGACACAGAGTTTGAAAAAAAAGCATCAAATGCCATGTTTGTGACTGGTCATCGACAAGGTTAAAACTTGTGGAAAAGTTGGATTGATTCTTGAGGAAACTCAAGGGGACATCATATTGAGGTGCAGGAGGTGACCATGCCCCGGCTGCATGGACATATGCTGCGCACACCAGAGGTAATTTTTCTGATCAAGTGCTCCGTGCAGCAGGTGCTAAAGCGCAACCAATCCGGGGTACGAGTGTGCCAACCTGCTGTTTCCTTTGCAGAGTCTGGTTCAGATTGGCTTCCTTGGCGTCGGCTGCTGCCTGCTGTTCTGCCACCTGCCGAGCGGATGCCTCTTCAGCTTCTCTCTTTTCCCGCTCAACCCGCTCTGTTGCTATCCTCTTGTCTCTATCTGCCTGCACACCCAGTGAAACATTTTGAATGCTAGAGATTGCTACCCTACCTCACTGAGCGCTTGCGCACTTCAGTTGCAAAGCAGGATTCGACTGTTGCCTGAGTTGCTCTCAGGTGCTTACAGTGTTGTCTGAATAGGAATCAGGTTGCAAAAAAAAGCTTGCCTGTTTTGCTGTTGGAGTTGCTGCTAGCAAGTCTGTGCACTGTCTCGATGCAATGAAGCAGTCAAAACTAAAGCAACACCTCCAATCAGGAGCGCATGTTTCCATACACTCAAAGTTTAGGACCTGCATGAACCAGTCGCCATCTTAAGAACATTGCTGTGATTGCTGACCTGTAACGACTGCTCGTAAGCGTAGTCCTGCTCTTGTCTGACAGCCCGGCCACCCACAGCTGTGGGGGACATGGGCTGATCAGGCCTGGCTGACTGTGCAGTGAAGTCTGGAATGCGACCCTCATACGGGATGCCGAGCATGGCAGCCTCCAACATCCTGTCATCAGTCACCACCCATGTCAGACAGTATGAAACTACAAGTTGCTGTTGGAGTTAGTTAATCAAAGCTATCATGTTGTTGAATCAGCCTGAAGCATGAATGTGCAGCAATCAAAGGTCATGGCATCCTGCCAGCTGTTCATTCAGCAAACAGCAGCTGCCTTCAGCACTACATGCAAGAGCTTCTGTTGAACTCAATGTTTGATATGCTGCTAACTGCTAGTGTTTCAAAGTCCTGGTAGAGCACAGCTGAAATCACATCCTCCTTGCATATACTTTGTACATCAGGCTTGAAACTTTGCTATACCAAGACCACGTGCAAAATGAGACCAGCGTGTGGCAGTGTGCATGGATACCTGGCTTCCTCCACATTGATATCAGATGGCATGTCAGGCATAGCAGCAGATGAATGGGCTGCTGGACCATTGGCAGAGGGCACAGGTGGGGGCAAGAAAGGGGCAGAAGGGCCATAAGCCCCCATTGAGGCGGTGCCAGTGCCGGCAGATGGCATGGCTGGCGGTATGGGCAGACCCAGGCGGCGACCTGCAGCATGGACGAAAATAATGTGAAGCTAGAGTACAGTTACTTTTTTCGCTGAACGGCCAGACTCAACAGCACCTTACATACAGCCTGGAAACCTTCGTTGCAACACTTTGCTTTGTGGATTGAAGCCAAGCAAAGCTGGGGTGAAGGAAGTGGGGTTTGCACAGGGAGTGGTGATTTGCAATTGTGGCTTACTGTACATGTGACCCTTCAGGCACACATCCAGATGTAACTGAATGCCCCCTATCCACGGCATCAAAAGTGTCAAAAGTGTCTTCAAATGCAGCAAAGCATGTAACAGCATAGGGTTTTGACACCACATCAGTATGGCGGTGGCACAGGACTCCAGCTGATGGATATGTCTGCTTCAAGCAGGAAAATTTGAGAGACAAAGTTGTAGACGTACCAATTGCCTGCAATGCCGCATCGTTTTCCTCCAATGGCACTGGGGCTCTGAGTGGTCTGGCTTGCGTTCTTTGTGTATCGACACCTCCACCGTCTAGGAAACCTCTGTTGAAGCCTGCAGACATTCGTGAGAACTGCACGTCCAATGTTTACAGCTTTGCAAATGTGCATTTGTGAGCTTCATTTACATTGTGAAGCACCTGCTGCGATGTTTGACAATTCCTGAGTAGCGATGCAGAAAGATGCGTTGCGTGCCGGCAACCTTGTGCATCAGAAGGTGCATATTACAAGGTGACAGGCTCTGGGAGTCTGCTGGGCAGCTGATCCTGAGCTGCTAATGCAACACGCCAAGAGTGAGTGATTAAAGCAATGTTTGGAATTCAGGCTTGACGTTGCTGTGTGCCAATGACACACCTGCAAAAGAGTCATCAGCATCATCTAGTGGTCGTACACGATGTTGGACATTCTGGTTGTGAGTGGCCAGCATACGACCAAATGCTGCGCTTTCATTGTCCTCAATATCTTCCTCCTGAAAGGTGCAAGCCTGAGCATTTTAACACAATAGACCTCTGTCAGTGTTATAGCATACAAGTTGTACTCTGACGCATGTAGGGTGTTACAAAGCACAGAGAGCCAAGATTGAATGATAGGGTGCCAGCAACATACCTTGGGACTGCTACTGGCTGGTCCTGCTTCTGCATCAGCAGCTGCATTTCAAACCAATAACAGTTGGGCAGTGCACATTATCAGAATGACCATACATCCAGAACCTTGATGACACAAACCTGAGGGCTGCATGGAGGCCTGCAGGGCTCGTTGTAAGTTCTGCTCATCTTCGTCCATCTCCCAAAGCTGTAAACTTAGACGCGGAAATCAGGAACAGCAGTTGTAGCAATAACAGGTAGCTTCAGGTTGTGTCTGACCTCGTGCTCGCTCGGGGGTGCGGAACCAGCAGCATGCGCAGGCTGTGGCTGCGTAGGCACGGACACTTCATCATCTAGATCGATAGGCTCCTGCGCCGAATGAAAAGCTGCTCTGGGCGCTGCTGGTGCTGCAGGTGCTGGCTGGTTCTGTCGAGGAGCTGACGCGCCTCCCTCCAGGAAGAACATCACTGATCGATCCATGTCCCAGTTGTGTGCCTCGAGGACATGCAGAGCTGAATCTGCGTCAGCACCAGTCACTGAGCAGAAGGTCTTGATCTGTGCTCTTTGAGCTGGGTCAGCCGAGGAAGCTGCTGGATTGAACTCCATATCTGCCTCTGTCCCAAGATCGTCGCGGTCTGACATTGTGCGGACGTGCGACAGACAGACGTTGACGATGCTGCTTAGAGTTGCAAACTAGGCAAGTATATACACGCAATGCGCCTCGAGGCACACGCACTGCGTATATCCCGTACCACTCACAAATATGTAAACTCTGAAAGCGCAAGCGCGAGGGGCTGTGTGTAAGCAAAGGCTCGGTGAACACGCCTGACTGTGCAATGCAGTGTGTGTCAGTCACAAGCGCTGTGCCTGTGGATACCATTCACTGAGCTGTAGCTCAAAGCTCAAGAATAACTGTTGGCTGATAGGTCTAGTGGTCACAAGCGTGATGCAGCATCACAGATTGCAACAGCCAACATACCTGACCATGACACAACACGTGATAAGAGAGATCGCTTGTATTGTTGATCTGCATGGGCCACTGGTTCTTAAATGCTTGACTCCGCTTTGTAGACACCATCAGGGCATATACATGACACTTGATTGTTGATACGCTGACTGCCATTATAGGACCTGACACAGGGAGCTACTAACGGAGCTACTCAGGACTGTATGTGCCTGACCCTAGGAGAAGAGATATTTTCAATGAATGAATTAATGAATCCCAACCAGCTGCATCAAGCAGGTGAAGACTTGATGACTTTGTGCCGGTCTTGATACTGCGTACCAAAGCTTTGTGACTGGACCCACAGGGACTGCACATACATGCAGCCTGTAACCTGCCTGTGTGTATTTGACCCTAGGGGATGACATGTATATAGACAATGACTGTATGTAGCTTGCATGCACTGCTTGTGCAATATTGTGCCATCTGCATCAGCGACGAATCTAGTCAAAGCCTTGTCAGTGGCATTGCCCTACGGTTTGAAGTAAATGCAAAACCCTCATTTGTCAGCCATGAGGGAAGAGCGACTGTGCCAATTAGGCTTTGCATCCGACAGACATCTGTGTGAGTGCAAAAAAGGGTTTCAGTGGTATTCATGCTGTCTTACAGCTGAGTCCTGGAATCTGATTGGCTGCTCACTGTATGTTCTCTTCACTAGCTGCACAGTTGACAGTTTCACACAGCTGGAATAGTATCAAAGGAAAATCCAGGATGCCCCTTGTACGCATAGTAGGATATGCGGGAATAGTAGAAACCAGGTATGAAGATGACTAGCCCCAAGGTGAATAAGACAAAGCCTGCAGGTGACAGCAATAAGTGCAAGTTGTGCACATATCTGTGCTCCAAAAAGCAAGCTGTTACATCCAACTTCAACATGGCAACCACGCCATACCATGAGCATCAGGGTCTGTTGCCCACAGGCCAATGCCAGTGAAAAGCAGAATAGTTCCTGCAATCAGCAAGCCCACTGCCAGGTAGACCGCTTTCCACGGAACATTGGCTTCGTTGGAGTACAAGCGAAACCCTTCAGGAATATCAGACTCCCGCTGAGTTAATGGCTGTCTCTCCATTGCATCTGCGCTTGCTGCTCACCAGCATCACAGCCCGCAAGTCAAAGTGTTCAGGATTGGCAGATTCATATTTTGCAGCATTGACCACTTTGACCTCCCATAACAGTTGTCCTGAGCGTTTGTGGCGGACGCATTGCCTACACAGCAACACTGAGATGCAGGGAATGCTTGCTTACGCTCAAACTGTAATTGCCGTCTTTGACACCGTTGCTGGCAACACGGTTTCTGGCATCACGCTTTGATAGCACTGTAGGCAGGCTTGCCTGTGTCTGGTCTGCACTAGAGAATGCAGTGTGTGGGTAACGACACCAGAGGTTGAAGCTACAATTACGTTCAGCTGTGCTGCCATGACTGTACAAGCAGCAGAGGCAGCTTTGCACACAGCCCAGATGCATAGTCCTGACAAAGCTACGCCGCGTGACAAGGCTCTTCACAAGGTTTGCCAATGTTGCACTTGGCATCCACATCCCACGGCCATCCTCAGGCTCTGCCCTGCTGACTTTTGGCTGCTTGCAATAGGCTAGCAGCCCTCGCAAGGACCAGCTTGAACAACAGCTTTCAGGCAACATCGACCCAGAAATACAAGAAGTGCAGAACCTGCCTTTCGAGTCTGCAAAAGTAAAAGCAGGGCACTATCACTGGTCTGACAAGTGCTCACATGGGATTCAGCAGATGTTGGCTGGACGGCAGCAAAGGCATGATGCATCTCTCCAGGCATTTTTCACTGTCAGGTGCGCAGCCAACAGCATTGAACCCTGTGCTGGCGACATCAACTTTTCAAGACACTCAGCAGGATCATGTAAGACCATTGCATAGCATGAACACACTTACAGGTTGTGCTGGCTGGAGGTTTATACAGCAACAACACCGCTGCTCTGGTCAACATCTTATGCTGTGCAGTCTTGGCCTCTGAACTGTTCCATCTGCAGGAACAAAGCTGATGCAGAACTTCATGCCACTGTAGCAGAGCACGCATCTGATTGCAAGCAGCAGCTGAGCTCTAGCACTGCAAATGTTGAGGCAATGCTCAGCAACATTTCAGATGACAATGTCATGCAACTTGAGGAAACTGATGTCCACAAGGTACAGCATTACTTTGTACCATGCCTTATTTGTTCTCCAGATATGTCATTTTCCTTGCCTATCTCTATGCACGGTGCTACGACTGCAGCAACCAATACTTTACAGTTGTGTCTTTTGACCACTCAGCTCAGCCTGCATTGTCAGAGAAAAAAAGATCCTTCAAGCAAAGATTCATTTGTTGACTGCAGGTGTGGGAGGACGTGCTGCAACAGATGCCTGCGAGAGCTGAGATTGTATCCCAGCTGGGTCAGTCTGCTGAGGTGCAAATCCACCATTCAGCATCAAGGCTCCTGGCTGACATGTTTGTGTCTGCTCATTCCACACCTGTGACCATGCTTCTCACCTGACAACATCTCTTTGCGATGTGGCTTGTTTGGTGTGGGCCTCAATGCACAAAGCTCAAGCACCAGGCTGTGCCTGTTTTTTCCTCTGGAACATGGGGCTTCATGCACTATCCTGCGCATGTGGTACAAGTGCCTGCTCTGCAACTTAGCTTGTATGCTGCATTCCACCTGAAACGTAGAGTGGTCCATATTTTACGAAGTTGGGGTGGATGTGCAGGCTGCTGAGCAGCTTCGGAAGGGCACAATCGACAGGGCACTGCTGGCGATGACTCATGCCATGAATGACATAGCACACCTGAGCCCTGGGGAGGTGCAGCGGCTCATAGAACAGCAAGCAATTGAGCTCAACTTGAGCATGCTGGACAACAGGTGAGACCAAGTCCTCATCTTGATGCAGACAAGTGTCCTGGGTGAATCAAACTTGTGTTGTGTTGTCTTGTTGATGAGACACTTTTGAGCAGACATATGCGCTAGCTGGCGACTGACCACAGCACATCACTGCTTCAGGAAAAGATGGCAAACATGTGAGCTTGTCCTGCACGTTTGCCTGTCCTGCTGAGCACCTGTCTAGAAGAAATGCCATCACAGGTGTGTGTGTGGTGTGTAGCACCATGGCTGTGCACCTGATCTCGAGACTCTAATCCATTCTGAATCAACAGCCACTTGCTGCTATCTGACCAAGCACATTTGATGCCACTTGACATTGCCATCAGGATCAATAAGCTGTGTCAGAACAGATGTAGTTGATCCATTGCAGGAAGGCGTACACAACCTTGATGCAGCAGCTGATGATAGCTGAAGTCAAGGCTGAAGAGGCATGGCATGCACGCTTTGAAGCTGGCCTTGCCAGCTGGCGCACACTGCGCACACAGCATGCTGTGCGTCTCTTCAATGAGCGCTTGGCTGGCGAGCTGGCAGAGCCGGAGCCTTGCCTGGCAATCTTCAAACAGCTCACTCATGATCAGACTTTAGCTTACCAGGTACGTTTGGCTCCCCTGTAGGGACATCTGTAAGTCACATGTGCATCAGGAATAGGAACAGCTTGTTTCAGCTCAGCTTGAAACAAGTTGCTCTGAGGATACACTGGCTGCGCCACTTATCGAAATGCTCTTGCTGTTTGGGAATTGCAGCGCTGATTGCTGCTCAGCACTGTCAGCAGTTGTCATCTGTGCCTCAAAGTGTTGTAGCCCAGGTCATGTTTTCAAGTGGGTCTTGCATCGACCTGTGACGGCCTGTTGCTGTGCGACAATTGCAGAGCCTTACTGCCCACTTTGCGAGTGCTGCTGAACTTGTGCCGCCAAGAGCATCATCAGCAGCTGCCCAAAAGTGGGTTGCAGCAGCTGATCAGCTCATGGAGCAGTCAGAATCCTTCAGGACCAAGCATATAGCAGCGCTGCAGCAGTGTGAGCAGCAGGTGGAAGAAACTGTTCAGACTGCTTTTGCCGACTTGCAGCAGCAGGTAAGATTTCTGACCAGCACCCCGGTGCCACATGAAGGCAGCAAAGAATATGCTTTGTGCATCAGCTTCAACAGCATGCACAGTGCTCAAGCTGATCAGGACGCATGCCGATCATCATCAACTCTGCAGGATGCACACAAGTCACTGTATGGGTATGGTTACTGGCCTACAGCCACCACTTCATGCTCTCAGTGCATGTGCCTGGATGCAAGCTTCCTGTTAGCTTTGACAGGCACAGGCCCTATATTGCCATCTGCAACTCTGACCAAATCAAGATGCCAGAAACTGATCTGCTAGCTAGGCAGTCACATGTGACGGCGACCTCATGAATGCATGTTGCTACACGTTTGCACAGTTCATTCTGTCCAGAACGTGTCAGGCATATGCTCTTGACATGTCAAGAGTAAACATTCAGGACATTGCATGCTGACTACGCCTGGTTCATGTCATGTATCAGGTACATGTAAAACGTGTCTTTGTGTGACTAATGGGTATGCTGACCAAACAGGCACAAGCCTGTGGTGGCTACTCAGCACCTGAGCTGCAGAAGCTTCTAGAAGAACGATGCAGCAGCAGTTTGCAGCAAAGGCAGGAGAACGCTCAAGAGCTGATAGCCAGTACTCAGGCTGTGCTAGATAAGCAGGGAGCAGCATGGAAGGCAGCCTGTGCAGCTATAGGGCAGCTGTTGACTCAGCTCAGTGAGGCACACGACAGGCATAAGGAGGGCCATACGGTATTGACAACAGGAATCATGAAATCGTTGGAGATGACTAAGCAGGTGCTGAAAGTCACTTCTGAAGCTGAATTTTGTTCTATGCTGCGCGGTGTATGTATTGCCAAATGCATGTGTGACTGTGTACAAGTACATACTGATTGCAGTGCGGTGTTCCTGAGCTTGAGCCAATGCACAGATTTGCAAATTGTGTGCATTGCATGTGCAGGAGTTTCAGAGTGGGAACATGTCCCAGGAGACAGCCTTTCAGGATGCTGTGACAGCTGTGCAGCAGGCAGCATCTGAGCAGGAACTGGATGAGCGAGTCTCAGTGGCACTGGGCGACCTTGACTCGTGAGCTCCTTGAACCGCTGTTCCTGTTGGCATGATCCACTCAAAATTATCAGCCAGCAATCCTGCAACAGTGAGATCATTGGCCAGCAGCAGCTGCAATGAACTTGTCCTTGGCATTCCATTACAGCAGGGCCTGCATGCAACGCAACTTCGTACAGCCTGATGTGCTGTAATAGCCGTTGCTGAATTCAAAGGGTCAATAAGTGTCTTGAATCGCAGGATTGAAGCAGGATATCGTGCATATCATGCCACCGTGCTCAGCCTGCTGCGGCAGCATCCCCACAGCGTGTCCGCAGCCAATGCTGCCTATCAGCAGCAGCTGTGCTCAAGAACGTGTGTCCAAGATCTAGCAAACACAGCAGTGCTGCCAACAACAGCTGTTGCAACAGACTCGGGTAGTGCAATCAATGCTGCAGCTCAGTCTGTGCCTACCGTTGCGGATGATGCTTCAGCAGCTAGTCCTGCAGCCATGGCTGCCATCCCAGGCCAGCTGCAAACTCCAGCAGCTACTGTCGTGGCTGCTGGTGTAGAGTTCGTTGCTCAGCTTGACCTATTCAGGCACTACGTTGAAGAACCTGTTGGAGCAGCAGTGGCCACTGCTGAGCAGAAGGCGGCTGCAGCTGCAAAGGCTGTGGCGGCTGTCAAGGCAGAGGCAGCAGCTGGTGTCCTGAAGGCAGCTTCAGAAGCAGCCGCTGCTGAAGCTGCAGCAGCAGAAGCCGCAGCAACAGCCGCTGCTGCTGCTGCAGCCGCAGAGGCCAAGGCCAGAAAAGGCGGCAAGGATGCCAAAGGCAAACCTGCAGCAGCAGCACCCAAGGCCAAGGAAGCCAGCACTGCAGCAGACAAGGGTGGGAAAGGTGGTAAGAAAGCTGCAGCTGACAAAGCAGCGGCAGAGGCAGCGGCAGCAGCAGCTGAACCGCCGGTTGCAGTGTTTGAATTTCAATTTGGAGGAGTGAAGGTGCCCTTGGACAGACAGGGAGCTGCGTTGTGCCTAGAGGACAGTCTGCCTGAGGTTGCTATCAAACAGGTCTTGCACACCTTTCAGACGCAGTTCCTTCAAGACATGGTCACCTTCTGTGAGGAGGCTGAGAGCAGCGGCCGCAGCTGGGCTGGTGAGGAGGAGGTGGCAGCAACTGAGGAATTGGAAGCTCGACTGAGATCACACAGGTCACTAGGACTGCCAGTGCATGCTGTACGGGCTTGTGCTCTTCAGAAATGCTGTCTGCATCTTTGTAAAATGTTTTGGCCTGCAGTGCAATCAATGCTGTTGTCTCACTTCATCGATAGAACTTTTCCTTCAGCCATTTTATGTTGCAAATGGTCTGCAGCCTACAGTCTGACTTGTGATGCTCAGAAGGCAGCATGGTCCGGCTACAGCAACAAATTTTGTTGACACACAGAGAAAAAGGGACATGTGTTACAGGCCCCGTGCGGGAAGGGTAGAGGAAGAGGTGAGGCAGGCCCGGGCTGTGGAGCTGATTGCTCAGAAAAGGCTGCTGGACCTCCACATGCGCGCTCAGGTTTGTGCCAGTTGCTGCTCAATACCATGTACTGCGGGCGATCATGCTCTTGTCAGCTGCTGCTGCCAGAGGCCCTGCCTGCACAGTCATGGAAGGCATTTTTCACTGCGACTACCTCCAAGTGTGCACAAATGCTTGACTGCATAGCTAGAAGACACAATGCCTGGACCTCAAAGCATCTACAGCAAGCACTGGTGATGTTCACTGGAAGACCTGTCTTGTCATACGGCAAGACCACAGTGCTGAACACCTTGCCCTATGACAGCTCAACACCTTGCCAGCCATCTTTCACTCTTAGCAAGTCAAGCCTGTCAACAGGTGCATCTACACTCACAACACAAGAGCTGCGGAGAAACATGCAAAGAAGAACACATGCAGGATTGTTAGTGCATGTTTGGCCATGACAAGTTGCTACGATGAGGGGTTCGTCACAACAAGGCTTCCCATGTTGCGATCGCCTTGCAGTGACCAGCAAGGCTTTAGGTGGCAGTCAGATCTCAAGACTGAGGCATACCTGGATCTCCACATGGGTCCTCACGACTAAGGTCACGTGTATACCTTCATCAGCAACAAGCAGAGCGCTGTACTGTAGGGCAAAGCTTTCAAAATACAGCCGCAGCAGCAGGTGGCAGAGGCAGTCATAACAGCAGCAAAAGCTGGCAAACTTCCAGCATCTACTCAGCACGTCAAGGTAATGGGCCATCAGGTACAACTGGCTGAGAGTGTAGAGTATGTGAGTGCAGGGCAAGGCGCTGGGGATGCAACAGAAGGAAGTGGCAGCGGCAGTGGCAGCAGCAGCAGAAGTCCGTAGGCAGTGGCTAGCTAAGTTGGCAGGCATGGAGCAGTTGCTGTACAGTGCTCAGAGTGCCCAATTCCTGGACATCAGGAAGCGTGAGGCTGAGGCCTTCAAGGTGTGCACTGTTCAAGCCCTGACAGCAGAAGCCTTTTCCTGATCTGGCACTCGAATGTTTGTTGTGGTAAAGGCACTATCATACAGCAGGGTAACAGCTACATGTTGAGGTGGATTCAACAGCTAAGACCCTCTACTCTGAGCATGGCATGGGCTGCTTGTGCTTGTATTGATAGCATTAGAAAGCAAGACATCAGACAATCACTCTCTGATGGGCTGACTGTCCCGTGACCCAGCAATTTCTTGCATCCCTTGAGCGTCCTGGCATTTATATGCGGCACAACATAGTGCCAGTGTTGCCACAAATCTGTGTTTGCTGCTCACAAGGTGTAGCGGTAACGGTACAGGAAGAGCGTGTTTGAAAGTTTGTGCAACCATTGCTCGCTGTCACAAGTTGCAACAGCATCATTACCCCGCTCATCTGCTGCAATAGTTTGTCTGTCATGACGTGCAGGAGAAGCTGGGGAGAGACCTGGCTGCCCAGACGGTCAGGTTGACTGAAACTGCCACAGCCTCAAGTCAGAAGGTGCTGGACCTGAACACCAAGTTTGCAGAGGATCATTTGAAGGGCTTTGAGCAGGGCGGCAAGTATGCTGCAGCCACCGTTCAGCAAGCACAGCAGCCGTTGCAGCAAGTGGAGACAGCTGTCGTGACTGTCAGGTGACTGTTGCTGTTTGTGCTTCAAATGTTGAGCAGCTTGTCGTGCAATGCATCCTATCACAATACAATGCAGTGCCACTTCATGTAATGAAACATAGCATTATGCAATGCTGTGCAAGGCAAACGTTCCATGGCAAATACATGCAAACTTACCCGCTCTGTGTGGGGTGCGTTATACAATCACTTCTGCTGTTGGCTGTACAGGAGAGCTCTGGTGGCAGCCAGTGCAGGCTACAACATGTCAGCACCATTGCAGTAGCAAATGCAGAGACAAAATGGCAGTCAGAGCTGCTTTGAGCGTTCGTTTTGACTGGTCTGGCCGTACTTGATCACTGTTTTGAGAGTGCTGATTCTTGTCTATGCAGGCAGCAGCAGGTCAGCAGCACTGAAGCAGCAAAAGAGGACACAGAGAAAGCGGCGGCAGCAGCTCTAGAGGCAGTCCTGGCTGCTGTGCCAAGGCACCGCCAGGACCTCACCCTCTTAGAGGCGCTTGACAAAGCTCTTGAAGGCGCAAAGAGGTTATCTCAAAAGAGGTTCAGTGAAAGCAATGCAGCAGCTGGTGTCATCACAGCGGACATTGCCAAGTTGCAACAGCTGTTGCAGCCTCAGGTCAGGCCTTGCACGACTGTCTACTTGACCCTCTGCAATACTTGAACAAGGCGGCTGATTTGTGCTTTTGTGGTTGGCCAGCACTGCCTGCTGGACTGTCCCTGCTGAGCTGAATATCCCATGTGAGCCCTTGCAAATCATTGTATTGGTGACAGTGTTCTGCTGCAAATGACCGATATTGGGCCTTCATGCAACATTTAGCAGGTTGCAACATCTTTCCCTGCTTTTGGCAGCTTGTGTTGCCTGGTATGCATTCATCCCAGGTTATGCTTGACAGGCCACATGGATGGCAGACCATGCGTTTGCTCCTGTACGATGTAGTCAGTAATTGTATATGACCTGTGAACATTAGACCAGGGTGTTTTTTGAATCGACTGACAGACTTTATGTAGGCTGCTGAAGGGGATACCTCACAGGCAAAGGCTTCCCCGGGATATCCCAAGCTTCCATGGTTCAGTCTTTTCCCCTGTGTTATGCAGGCTGCCGAAAGGAATGCTCTGGCATTCTGCAAGCAAGTCATGGAGGTTGCAGTTGCTCTGCGCGCTGGGCTGCACACAAGGGGCCAAGTCCTGCAGCTGGTCAAAGCACCTGCGATCCCTTGCGATCCTGTAGACCTGAGCTGGCTTAGCCTGTCACTAGATGCGCAAGTCACAACCTCAGCCTCAGCCTCAGCCAATATTGTAGATTCAGGTGTGCTGTGTGATGCTCACCACATTGTGCTATGATCTGAAAGGTTGACTGCTTGGTACCTGCATGCTTCTTTACATAAACTCAGGTTGCATGCCGCAAAATAGAACTGCAACTCAATGCAATTGCAATGCACGTTGTGCATCAGTTGCTTTATGCATGGCACTCAGCAATTCACGCTGGAGGTTGTGTCTTGCAGAGACATGGCATGCACACTCGCCACTCTCCCACCTGCTTGTAGCAGAATTGCATCAGCACCCCTTTGAGCCCATGAACCGGGGTTTATTCAAAGTGAGACAGTCTGCACATGATACATGTTGACGTCACAAAGCGTGCTTGGACAGACAAAAAAGCAATGTTGTGTATCTGACTGCAGGCACTGTGTCTATTTCAGCTCAGATAGAGGCAGCAGTCAAGGCGTGTGAGGCAGAGACAGCCAGGGTTGGGCAGGATTACTACTCTGCCCTGTGTGCATCCAGCCCTACAGCTGCAAAGGGCCCTGCTGCTGGGAAAAGCCCTGCCCCTGCCATGGGGAAATCTGCAAAAGGGGAGCCTGCTGCACCTGCGGAGGTATTACACCTAGACATATGTTGCAAAGTGCAAGAGTCAAGACAAAGCTTGCCAGTGTAGCAGGGATGAAAAGGCTGTTGACAGATGGGGCCTGGCTTGCGGTGTCAGCATGTTTCAAGGCCCTCAGGGGCTGGCTATCAATGTCACAGCTGCAGACTTGCATAGCACCCACGATGCATACTGCTGCGTGCTCACAGACATGCCACCTGGTGCTTTGCATATGGGACATCCACCCAGAGGGGATTTGGAGCATCTGCATCATGAAGCACATGACACATGGCCCTCTGCACTGAGTCAGCAAGGCAACAAATGATCCATCAGGAACACTTCTGGATGATAGGTAGGACCAGCATCTGCTTCATGCCCAATGTCAAAGTACAGAAACAACCTGTGGGGCTTACAGGGCGGCAGCACTAGGCCAGAGCGGATCCCTGCCACCTTGACCGCTCTGCAGGAGCTGAACAGCAAGACTTTGCAGGACCTGCAGCAGCAGCTGCAGGACCACCTTGCTGCCTCCCACAAGCAGTTCCGTGCTCAGGTGATGGGCATCTCCTGACATGACTACATTGGCAGCATAGGCCATGTTTCCTGGTGTTTCCTGGTGCATGCACAGCAAGCAGTGGGTGCATGCAACTCGAGTTGTACTGCTGAGGCCCTCATTGCTGCCGGTGTACTCCCATGTAGCCGAAGTTGTTTGGCTTATGGTTGTGAACTGGTTGATCAAAGTCAGCCCAATCTTTTGACTGAAATTGTGATTCTCCTGCCAGCATTGATGTCACCTGCAATTGGTGGCGACATGATGTGCATGACAGTCTCTGCTTGTCAGCCCATGTTGTGTCTCATGGTTTGATTCTGGCTAAATGTCGCTGGTTCAAGACCTTCAAATGTTAGCAACAATGCTCAAGGAATCTTGCTGAGCAGGGCAACGACCTGCCTTGATTGTGTTCAGCATGACTTCAGCTGAGCACATCTGCAGGAAGACCCATTTTGTGTTCAACACAAATTGAGCAGAGCACATCTGGTGCAAAGACTCATCTTGTTCATTCCTCCACTTGACCAATCCTGTATGATTGCTGTCCTGAGTTGCTGTCCTGGTTCAGGTGGTGACAGTCTACAGACTGCTGGAGCTGGTGCCATCAGTTGTCACATCTGCCTTCACTCAGCATGAGCTTGTGGCAGCTGCAGCAGCACAACAGGCACTAGCAGCGCCGTTTGAGCAGCAGCATGAGCAGCTGCTGCAGCAGTTTGATGGCCACAAGAAGGCACTTCGGCCTAGTATGGCACAGCCCAGCAGGTAGCTGTGCATGCCTCATGTTATTGCACATTGGCTTGGTGACATAGCAGGTAATCAGGTCAGCATTTTTCCTTGCCAGCTTATGGTGTGCATAGCTCTGGGCTGCCGCCTTGGGAGGCTCCCAATATGATTGCTGAAAAGCGTAAACTTTTCTTTTCTTTTCTATGGTGTGCACGAATTCACCAGAATGGTTCTGTGCTACCATGAATTAGTACCAGGTTGATGAGCAGAGGTTGTCAGACCATGCATTAGACTGTCATACAAGCATGACATTTTCAGCAGATGCTGCAAGCCACACAATATGCCGTAGGCTGTGTTATGGTGGCACCGCTGTACCAAACCTGCTGCCGCAGATGGTTCAATGACAGTCACCAGAAGGTCATGTTGGTATGCCATCAATACTGATGTCACTGTCAAGGCTTTGCTGACGAGCCCTGTCACGTTGTGTAAACATCCATTCTTGCAGGCAGAGTGAGGTGACAGCATTGAGCTCAGCTGAGCAGGAACGCAGCGCTCAGGCCATTCAACTAGGGCAGGGCCACACCCAAGCAGCCCTGCAGCTCATGTCTCTGCAGGGCCCTGCCATGCGAGCCAAGCTGGTGCAGCTCACTCAGCTACTGCTGCGGCTTCTGGATGGGTTTGTTATGCCAGCCGATCTGATAGGGTCTGGAGAAGATCTAAGGGAGGCTCTCGCACGAGGGCAAAGCAGTGGGTCTGTTACCATGGCATCTTTTCCAACAGCTGACCTCTCAAGGTAAAGTGCTGTCACCAGTAGTGATACAGAAATTTGATGCCAGACAGCACCCTTGCACCAAGCTGGCCGGCATCAAATTTCTGTCCCCAAACACACCCAGTGTACATGCAAACATATTGAAGCATTTTGCAGAACTGTCTACAGTAGTACCACTGCACTGCGTCTCTTGCATATTAATGGTTTTACCATATGGGTTTCAGCACCTCTTAAGGTATCACACTGCATGCAGTCCTCAGAGGCGTAGCTTGAAGCAGCTTCAGGCCTTGGCATTAGCCGCAGCGGAAGCTGGGGGCGAGACTGTTCAGGGCAGCCCTGCAGGGAAGGCCCCTGCTGCAGGGGCAAGCCGGCAGCAGCTGGCAAAGCAGCTCCGAAGGTTTGCTCAGGATAAGCTTCAGCAGCAATGGAATGCTGCTGTGACAGCATGCATACACTGTGCATGATAAGCATGTTGAACGTCACATTTGATGCCTCACTTGGGCAGCACATCCACGAGCTCTTTGATGTGCATGCAAGATTGTAACTGTTGTCAATCAGCACAGCTGCCCTCAAATCAAGCCAGCCTTGCCTTTTGCTAGCACTGCTGCAGCATCAAATGACCAAGGCATTGTCACTTGAGCTGAAATGCGCAAAGGCCCTGTGACTGCAATGGGAATTTGTGCAACAAGCTGTGCAGTGATGCTGGTTGGTGGCATGTAGGGTTCTGCAAAGGATGCTGCAGCCGACAGCAGCCGCTCCTATGTAGCTTGCCAATGGCACCTACCTCCACCGCTGCTTACCCTGCAGGTAAAATCGTGCTTGCTTGGTGACATATTTTTTTGCAGTGATCTCCACCACGTATAGTCTGACATACTTGTAGACATACTCAGCATACTGTTGCTGCGCAACTGCTAATGCCATGTGCCCATTGCATGTTGATTGCAAGTCAGATCAAGCCCAGCCTGCCTGAGTTGAAGCTGCATATTGGCAGCCACTGCAACATGCTTCCACCTTCTTTCTCTCTTGCGGAGAACCTCAGCCAGCAGAAAGTACAGTGCATCTGAAAGGCTTTTGCTGCATATGGCAGGACCTGGGCTGGAGTGCCACTGATACAGAGGCCCTTTGCCCACTACCTGCCCAACCAGCATCTGACGCAGCAAGTGCGCCCAAAGGCAAAGCCGCAGCTGCTGCGAAAAAGCCAGCCAGTGCAGAAAAGAAGGCGCCTGCTGCTACAGAGGGACCAATGACAGAAGAAGTTGTCGGCGGTTTTGAGACGCCATGTCATGTTGCTGCTGTCAGGGGACACCATGCAGCAGTGCTGCAGCTGAAGGAGCACTTGGCAGCTTCTGTGGCTGTGCTAAAGAGCAGCATGTCTGTTTGGCAGAAGAATGAACTGGCAAATAAAGAGCGATGGGCTCTTTTGCTCAGAAGGCTGAATGATGCAGTGTGAGACATGGCATAAGGCAAGATTGCTGGTGTCACTCACAGCATCAATTGACGTAGTTGCATGGTCATATCTGCTTTCTGTCATGCTGTGAGATAGTGCTGAGTTATAAACTTGCGATCAGAGGCTGATCAGAACAATGTACTGCAAACAGTCAGTTGTGCTACAACGCTCCTCATCTTGATTCATGATTACATTGCTAGCAGACTCCCATGAGCAAATGATGGAATATGAGCAATTTTTGATGAACCTGAGGCAAGAATCGGTTGGTGTCATATTTCTGTTGCAAGCCATTCATATCGAAATGCCTGCCGCAAGTGGTTGTGATAGTGCAAAAGGGTGTTTTAAAAGTTGGTGTAGAGTAGTACATTGGGCAAGGATGAAATATGTTGTAAAGTGTTTATTGCAAAAGCTGCTGCCAGGATACCACATCAGGGCCCTGAGGGCCAACCTGAGAGGCGGCGTCCCCCCTTGGAGGTCGGTGGATGAGCGCACCGGCCCACCTAAACACCTAACTCTAGGAGTTGTTGTAGAGAGTTGCATCACCGGAGACCGGGGACCGGTCTCTCTCAACTGGCGTCCAGTCCCTTGCGTTCGATACCGTGCTGAAGTATCGTCGGCTGCACCAGTATGCGTCGTGTCCGTCAACACAAGCCTGGCTTCAATGCCTCGATGAAGTTGCACGTTACAACTTCGGCTGGCGTGACTTTATCGTCCTACATCCATGCCCGCACGAGTATGGGTCAAGCTCTGCAGCCTTACTGCAAGGCCATACGCAGCGGGGTGCAAACGGGCAATGGAAGACGGCGCAGATGGTCAAGCTTGACACGCTCAAAGCTCTGCTCTGCTGCCGTGCTTGCCGGATCATCGCCCCAGCCGCTCTGGGTACAACGTATGCCCTCTTGTACCTCTTGTAGATCTGTGTTGTCCCATCGCGAACACCCATAAGTCAGGCTTCACAGTTCCGTGGTGCCAGTGCAGCCTCCGCAACATGTAAGATCAGGCGTGAGTTCGATAGCCTTTTAAACAGCAGAATGTCGGACGCTAGCTTGTTCATCACGGCAAGCAAGACCTTTGGAAATCACATGGTTATAGGTTGTGGGGAGTTTGGGTGTTGTGCTGCGACGACGAGCGAACTGTCTACAGAAAACCTTACGAGCAAGGTGCGACAGGTCATGACTCTTGTGGGCTGTCAGGCATAGGTTGCAACATATCACCATATAATGCAGCAGTGCCAATCTACGCAGACCGCAATTCTGATCGTGACCATTGAAGCCTGTAACTCAGACACCTAAGAAGGCGTTCTCAGGTGAACGTAAACAAAAAGGCTTATTGAGCTGCCTACCCTATGCAGCAGTCAAGACCCTTACGGTTAACAGTCATCTGGGATGTCACAGTAGCAGAAATATTCTTCGCAAACCAGGCTTGCTTTCGACTCATCGTACAGTGCTGCAGTACATAACCTGTGAATGTGACTCTGCAAGCTGCATGCATGCATTCATGTTGCACATATGTTTCAGAAGTGGTTATGCAATACAAACAACGTCATATAACAAAATCTTCCAAATTGGATTCAATGCAGACCTGGCAGTCAGCAAGGTCATGTCGACAGGCCACCATCTCTGCTATTCAAAATCACAGCCACAGGATATTGAAGTAAACATGACATCATTTGCTCTCAACATATCTAACAGAAGGCACGCAAGAACATCAAATGGAGTTCAATCATAAGCCTCCAGACTCACTCAAGTTCCAGATAGACCCTGCACGCATACAGCCACACACAAGCATTGCAAGCTACCTTGCAAGGAGCTTTAACCACTCGGCAAGATAGCTTTCCATTCTTGCAGCACACTGAGTTGCACCATCACTCTTAGCATCCTCTATCCATTGCCGGCATGTCGCCGTAATGCTATCTTTCCTCAGTTGAAAGTGTCGCTTGACAAGCTTTGCAAAGCATGGAGGTGGGCTCTTCAGAGCCTGGAAGATGGCCCAATGTAGTGTGTTTTCTCTGCAATGCAAACTGCACAGCCTCAGCACCGAGAAGAAACAACAGAGGGGCATAATTACATTCAGAGGGTGCGTTGTGCATACAAGGTATTGCACTCATGCAGGGTGACGACAAACTTGCATGATTCCAAAACAAGCACATAAGTAGCCGATTGATGTTCTATGGTAATGCAGAATGCACATGGCCAACCATTTTGAATGGATTGTTTGTTGTAAGCCTACCTGATATTCTGGTTGTATGCCCGGCTTGCTCGGTCCCCCTCAGGTGTATGCATGGTGCCCTCATACCCTGGTTCGTTAAAGTATGGCTCGTCCACAAAGATCAGAGACTGGATGGAGATCAGCATCTGCATCAGCAATGAGATTGCACCACTGAATTCAGTGATGCAAATTTGTGAACCCTGCATGTGCTGCAGGTCATCCTGCTACACGCACAATCAATAGCTGCAGCTTGCACCGGCTAGTATGTGTCATATGCATTTGTCCGAAATTTTGCAAGTGGGATTCCACAGCTGGGTCCATAAGACAATGGCTCTGATGCACCAGATGACAAGGTAAGACACAAAGCTGTCCTAGAAGCAATGCGGGTACCTGCAGCATGGAGGAGGCACTGGGGTCCCAGGTCTCCCCCTTGGCTCCTGACCATGTCCCCAGCAGCGACAGACACACCTTCCCACAGTTGTACAGGTTGGGGTTGAACCGCACTGTGGCCCCACCTGCAGGCATGCCCCCTCAAGATTGCAACCTGTCAACAGTATACTATTCTTGTTTGAGACTGCTGACGGTGGAGCGCGTTGACTGCTGCTCAAAGGGGAGTTGTGGAGAATGCGCTGCTGATGCAGAATGGTGCTGCCTTATGTTGCGCATTTCTAGTGCTGGACAAAGACTGTCATGCAGGGATGCAACATGTGCTGTCAGGCTGCCGACTTCAGCCTGCACACTGCTTTTAGGCAATTGGATGGTGACAGTTGGATGGATGGTGAGCTACCTGTAGTCTTAAGCTGCACATTCATGGGCACATTAGGGTAGGTGGGAGGGAAATAGATGTCGAACTCAAAGCAGCCGCCTGAATATGGCGTATCTTCAGGCCCTGCAAGCACCATCTCAAACAGATCATTGACGAGGTCACACATAGGATGAGAGCTGCTCTTTGCACTTCAGCTCACGATGGTTGGGCTGCCAAGACTTTGTGCTGCAATGTGCAGGGGCACACTTGTGATGTTGCACAAGCGACTTGTTGTTTCAGGATTCACAGGGCATCAGCAGCATTTTTGACATGCAAAAAAACATTGTCCTTCCCACATGTTATGATTTGAACCTCAAGGCAATGTACCTGTGACAGATGACCCTGTTTCTCATTGAACACATGCAAAGTTTCTTGTCCATGAACAGAAGATAGCCGTTTAGACACACAACACAATCAAGGGTCTAAAAGGTGGGCTTCTTTACCTGTGATGAGTGCTTTCCAGAGCATCATGTGCTTCTCATCCACTCTGAGGAAGACAGATGAGGAGACATTGAGGGGCAGGTCGGCCGCCATGCCTGCCAGCTCCTTGCCCACTCTGGCTTGCCGGCTGCGTGGCGCTGCCCCTTCATGCCCTACCTTGTCTTTGTAACAGTGCCCACCAGCCACATTGTCTGCCAAATCAACCTGCAGAACCGTCAAGCATTCGTTAGATCCCTTGAAGTACTCCCTGACTGTTTTGGTAGGATCAAACTGAAATAGCAAATGGTTGGGTTGCTCTGTGCTTGCCGATCAACTAACCGCACAGTTTGACATAAGTATATATCGCTTGCTGGTTATCAACAACGCCTGTACATTGCATGACACCTCTACATGCTGTGTGGTCCCTTTACCATGCACGTAATGACAGTGATGCCAATGACACCAAGACAAGGCAGACATCGAAAAGCCATACAGAGTAACTGTAATCTGACCTGATCCTGGCTGTGCATCTCCCTTATGTATGTCTGGTTCACATCTGCATCAGTCTGAATCTGCATGGCTTGCGCTCTGTTGCTAGGACCTGCATCATGCCCAGGAAGACCTTTCACACTGTCCTTGTCATGTTGCTTTCGTCAATAGGTCAATCTAGTCAAGCTCACACATGACCTGATGTGTGTGTAGCACATGTAAAAGATCAGACGACATGTTGGCTAACCTCAGAAGATGCCATCGTGCGCTCGACTACTGCAGTACCTAATTACTTATCAACAATTTTGTGCGTTGACGCCATAAGCGCACTAAGACGGGCTTTGAGCAGTGACAGTGCACATTGTAGCAAACACGTGGGGAAATAACTGATCACATGATGTTGGGAGTGACTGCACAGTATGCAACGCACCAGGAGCTAAGCTGGCCTGGGCGAAGCGGTCCACCTGTTGAGCAGTCTCCAGGATGAGATCTGCCAGATCCAGGCAGGCCTGCTCTTCAGCCATCTCAGCAGCTGCATGACCAACATACGACAGTCAGTGCAAGGCATGTCGCAAAAGATATGACAAAAACACTGACACCATAGTGTGGGGCATTCTTTAGACCTATGACGGGCTCTCTAGTAACAGGCCCTCCAAAGTGGCTCAAAGGGTTCTCATTTGCCTTATGTGGTGCCACTGCTTCACGACAGTCTCACTTCTCATTGCCGACGGGAAACATCAGGCCGACTGTGGACTCAGGGAAGTACAGGGCATTTACTGTTGATGCAATGAAAGGCATAACCGGTCACAATGCATTGCCGACCTGCTCTATGACGTTGATAAGACATTGAAATCTGAGTGGGGAACAAAAGATTAGCTCAAGAACTGACCTTTGATCTTGCGGCATAGCGAAACAGCTTAAGGCGGTCACGCAAGAGTGTACTGTTGCTGCAAAGGTTCCTAAGACATTGTGCAGATTGTGGTCAACAGTCGAAAAGTATTCAAGTCACTGAGCTGGGGACAGGGGTAGCGCCAACAGTGTGACCGACTTGCCTGTGACATTGGGTGGGGGGAGGGGCCGCTGTGTGTGTGGACCCATGACCTGTCTGAAGCGTGCTGCAGACCGCTTTAGTGCAATCATGAGACCCTGTATGCTCTTTGAACCTGCAACATCATCACAACCTGAAGCATGCTACAGACTGTTTCTGCACAATCATGAGATGCTGTACGCTCTATGACTCTGCAGCGTCATCATAACAATAGCTCACTGCAGGTATACATACCATATAGGTGATGCTTCACAGTTTGCACTGGAGACTGTCTTGGCAACTCTCCACAGGTTTGCAAAGACAGCTGCTCTGCTGTATCAATGGCCAGCATGGAAATACAGCGACATTGCATGCATTGGTCTTGTGATCTGCAACAAGACTCTTATGCGCATTGAGTGCCTGCCACTATGATGTGCATGCTTGTGATGACTGATGTAGTGCACAACACATCTGTATGCATGTAGTGATGACTCACGATGTGCACTCCCATCAATGGATGGCTGCATGGGCAGTGTCAGGATGTGAGCTGTTTGAGGACTGCACAGCTGCCATATGACCCTAAACAGAGTCGTGTAATAGGACGCCCTGCATTGACAAGTGCACACACCAGTCGTCAGTGGAATAACAACATCACAGCAGCAGAACCTGTGAGACTTGTGATATGTGTGACCCATCGAGTGTCCATGCCATTGTCACCAAGTGTGCAGCAGCAGCGCTGCAGCTACGTCAGTGTACAGTATGAAGTCTTGCATACATGCTGAGGCAGTCAAAGCCTTTCAGGTATGAAAGCAGCATGTGGATGCTTGTTTGTGCTGGCAACGTTTCCAAACAAAGTGCAGTTATGCTCTGATCAATGTCATGCCTTTCAACAGATGCCAGCCCAAAACCCAGCTGTAGCTGCTAACACCTCACAAAGGTAGTTCAAACAGAACAAGCTTCAGGGTAGCTGGGGGGCGGTTGCACCTGCATGCAGCCTTGCACAATGTGTGCTGGACGACAACGCCGATGGTAACTTTTGAGATGATGCGTTCAGAGAGGCTCACCTGGAAGCCATGTCATTGAAGGAGGCGTTCTCCAGTTGCCTGTCCAAGAAGGGCAGCAGACAGGAGCTCTGCACAGCCTGAATGCACAGACCTATGCTAGCAGCATCCCTCAAGGCTTCTGTAGCATGGTGTGTGCCACTGCTGCTGGCCTCTGCCTGCTGTCTGTCTGCATCCACAACAGCTGATGCTCTCATTGGTTCCATGCCTTGCCAGCAAGCACAGCCAGCTGATGTTGACATGTGAGCTGCCAAATTCGAGCAGAGGACACAAAGGACACAATACTGCGCGCAGTGGGCCTTGGGAGGGAACAAGGTTGTCAAGGGATCTTGCATGACGGTGCTTGGACCACCACTGATGTGCACTGCTGTGCAAAGTTATTCGTACAAGCTATTGCGTCAGGCTGTCAATGTGGATTCTTGGCTGAGCTGCTCTTGTACAACCTGTTGCGTCAGGTTGTCACACTTTCAACTAGTTGTGCGTGGAACGCAGTTTGGGCAGCTGTTGGGCGAACATGTACTGCTGAAGCTAGGTTGCACACCTTGGTGAGGTGGACTTGCCATCATGGGCTTGCCAGCTGAGCTTGAGGCTGCCTCCTCGGACTCATCTGCCAGCTGATGTCTCAAACCTACAGGTAGATAAGTCCACAATGGGTTCTTGCCTGATGACACGTGACATGTGAGTATGCAGCTTGACATTCACCACCACATGCTGCAGAAGATGCATGGCTGAGTAAATTGGGCAAGTCCAGCAGGCAGTACAAGCTATGTTAGCACCCACAAAGGACACAATCACTGCAAAAAAGAGGACTGTGACACATCAGGTGCAACTCACACTCAGCAAGATCAGTAAGGAGCTTCTCAAGCTCAGCATCTTGAGCCGCCTGAGAAGCCTCAGCATGCTTGGCATCCCAGATGGGAGAGGGCTGACCCCCCATGCGGCTGTGGTCAGTCCCATACCCCGTGCCTGCGGCCCAGGATGCCCTGCAATGCCAACAGCCACTGTATATGCAATAGCTTCTAGCCTGTTCAGGCAGAGCCTGACAGGACATGCGTGCACATATGTGTTACGCAGGCTATATCAGGGCATACGTCGAACGCAGTGTAAAACTGACATCGTTGTAAGCCTGCAGCTCAAAGCTGTCAGAGCTTCAGCACACATGCTGGGTTTGGTTATGAAAAGCCCTTCCAGTCTGTCTGCACAGCCAAGCAGGTACCAAGACCAGAGTGTCGGCATGCAGAGCTTACTTCTTGCCTACGGTGGTCTGTTGCTGGTCACCAGCGTCTCCTGCAGTCTTGCTGCGCTTTGCTGAGGGCGCCTCCAAAGCCTCCATGCGAAGTGCATCCACGCCAGTTCCCCTTGCACTGCACGTCCACACTACCTGAGTGGGATACATGTACAGGCTGTGTCCTTGACACTACACAAATGCAAGGTCATGCAGACGTGTGCCAAAGGAAGCTCATACAAACACAAGTGCATCAGGTGTGACGGAAAGCGCAATGCAGTGTGAGATACTGAGCAGCAGGATGCATGCAGCGCTGAATGTGCCCACCAACAGCATAATGGCGTTCATGCATGTGCATGTGCTTACGCAATGATGACTAAGGCGCACACAAACAGGCGCAGTTCTGTTCTGACCAACAGGGCAGGCTGACCAGGCTGGCCAGGCTGTCTACCTGTACAGACTCTTGTATCGGTCATAACACAGCGGCAGAACTGTTTGGGCACAAAGGCCTTCCAAGTGAGCAAGCTGTTGCTCTACAGGCAGGTAAGCAGGCTGATGTTGCTCCAGGCTGCTGATGGTGGCCTCCACATTCACTTCTGCCACAGCCTAAGGCACACAGCGCACAAGTCAGGCATTGTGATAAATGGTTTTGTTCAGCACTATTGGTTTTGTAGTAAAACGGACACCATGCCTCCAGCAGGAGTGTTGTATACTGTTTAGGCTGATGTCTGGCTTCCTGAGGTTAGTACAGGTGCAAGCAACAATCTCACAAGAGCTGTTTCACAAAAGCTGCGCTGTCTGTTTGAGTAGTTCTTGCAGCTGCAAAGGACTGCAGGGTAAAGAGAAAAAGCAACACCCACAGCAGAAAGCATGTGTGGTCTTGACATGATGCAGAGGTAGGTGAGTTTCCTCCCTCAGTGCACAGACAACTTAAACATGAAGATGTGACCTGCAGAAATGCCTTCAGCTTTGCAGCCAGCTCTCTTTGTGTTCCCCAGGGGTCCCAATGCTGCAGTTGGGCCACTGGGTGACTGGCAAGGGCTCCGTTGACTGGCCCTTTGAATCGTGGGTGTAGCAGGTCCAACAGAGGGGGGTAGAAGGGGTGAAGACCCCTTTTGAAGGAGAGTCGCAGATGCACATAGTCGCACTCATGCTGCTGATGGATAGCGCGCAGTCCCTGTCATGTTCAGGAATGAGTTTGCATACAGCACGTGGTCAAAGCAGTTTGCATGTCAGCAGGGAGTCAAGGTAAACGTTCTGTCAGGCCTTGTGCCTTGAGAATGTATCTCAAAGTACCTGTGGCACAGAGCTGCGGCCAGGACAGCTGGCATGCTCAGGGTAAGCAAGCGGCAAAAGTATTGATTTGCATCTTGTCACTCACACCAAGCGTTTACCTGAGAAATGGGTGTGGAGGAGTCAAACTCTGTCAGCTTCATATCCCAGTGCCACACTGAGTTGCCTATAGCGTCCACCGTTACTCCGTTGCTTGGCTCCAGCATCATATCTTTCAGCTCCCTGGCAAGCATCTTATATGCCTCCTGAGGAGCAAAGATCTGACGTTTTTGTGCCAGCTGCTCCTCCATGGACAAGCCCTGGGCTGTACCCTGGCTAGTTTCAGCAGCAAGGGCTTCATCCTCAGCAGCTTGCACATCTTTCTCTGCCCGGTTCCAGGTGCTAACCTTTTTCAGCACGGCTTCCAATACCTCCTGCAGGAGACTAAAGCGATGGTGAGGGATGACCAGGTTCTAGACTGCAAAGACGTAGGCGAATATCAATACCTGATTGTCGGTTTCGGCCATATCCTGACCGGTGTCGCTGAAGTTGCCCTCGGAAGCAGCATCTTCGTCGTTTTCAGATCCAGCTTCGCTCGTTTGCTGAGGCTCAAGCGCACTAGTGTCTATGTTTAGTTGCTCCAGCAGCTTGATCATGACGTCGAGCAGAGGAGCACCACATTCGAAATGATCACTGAAGCCCTCAAGCACACTGTTCAGTCTGTCGTCATCGGCACACATAGCCATGAGCGGGCTGTTTGGGTAGTCTGAGTCCGACATGAAATAGATGGTACAGGTCAAGAACTGCTTCTCGGCCTTGACCCGCACTGTCACGGACCCGCCATCAACGTCCCAGCCATTGATCTGTGTGGCAAGCGTACTGCTTGCTATCCGCTGCTTCAGAGCTTCGACATCTCGGCTGAGCTGTGGCATAACGCACGACGTAGATCTGCAGAGGACGAAGATTGTCACGGAGGCAACGTGAACCCCGGAAGATACCTGGGGAACGTCCTCTGCTGAGCTCGTGTTGTCTATGCATCTGCACCCATGAGCGCAATTGAAGCATGGCTTCCGAGATGCAGAGTGCTCTCTGAGGAAGGAAACCAAAGGAGGAAGAAGAACAGCGCAAGTCGTTGTCAATTACCTCAGCCACCGCAAACAGGATTGCGCAACCTTCTCAGTGTGCTTGGAGTACCCTTCTCAACTTGGCCTCGACTCTATACGAAATGCAAAGAGGTGAAGCCCTGCATGGCTGCGGTAAGCTGTCTGGAGTGATGCGACCGATCTACTCCCATAACACTTTGTCTAGGCAGCGACGACTTTCTCTTCTTGTTTTTGCTCATGCGACCACACTCGTGATCTGATGTCATATGGTGGTTTCTGCAAGTATCTGCCGGCACTTGTCAGCCTCAAATTAGGTCGCCGAGTCCTCCTGTTTCAGCAATCTACTAGTCTTTCGTTGTGCAGGTTTGCAGGAATGCAGTTGTGCCTCGTGCATGAGGCGGACCTCGCTGATCGACTTGCATAGAGGTATGCATTTCCAGGAGGGGCCCGTGAACAGCAGGCTGTCCGTGCCTGCTGGCTCCACGACCTCATACTTGCCAGGTAAAGCTTGCTTAAGCTGGCTATGCACAGAAGCTGCACCCTTTTGGGTCTTTGCAGCACCACTACTCTCTCACAGACAGCTGCTATCACCCAAATGATGAAGCTTTGCTGTGTGCAGTACGCCGTAACACTAAGGTGCGCAAGTACTGTGAGCAAGACAGCGAAGGCCGAGCTTGCACTAAGAAGCGCAGAGGCACCTTCCTAGCAGACTCTTGCAGCGTCCAAGCTGGACAGAGCTCTGTCCAGGGCCTGCCAGCTGATGTCTTGTTGCAAATTTTCGCCTTCCTGAATCCTAAAGCTCAAAGGGAGACATTGCCTTTGGTGTGCCGTCACTGGCAAGAGGTGCTCCAGGGCCCTGTTGCCCTCTGGCGGCATCTAGAGCTGGACTTTCCAGCAGCCATGGATCTAGGGCTTGATGGGGCTAGGTTGACTCCGAGCAGACGCTTCCAGGTTTGTCCCCTTCGTGTTTCTGCTCCATATCTCACTCCCTTAATGTTGCACACAACAAAAGGCAAGATTTAGATGCAAGGGAAATTTACTGGTCTGTTTGTTTTTCATTGTACCGGCTACTGCAGCTCTGGGTTGGTAGATCTAGTTCGGCACTGAGCTGGGCACCAAGTTTCAATGCCACTATGTCTTCCCAAGCCGCTCTGTAACAGTGTATGCTTTCTGTGCAGGCAAGAATGGCAGCTGTGCTGCAATGGCTGGCGCCTCGCTCTGCTGCTGTCAGATCCTTGCGTTTGAGGGCTTCAGACCATGACGGCAGAAAAGATCTGGTTTCTCCTATTTCCTGGGCTCAGTTTGTTCCTCTGTTGAACAACATCACCGATGTGCATGACCGCCAGACGGTGGCGCGCAAGATGCAGCCTCTGCTGATGGCTGCCTGGGCAGAGCCTGACTACCCTGATATTGCGCATGACTACACCCGGTGAGCTATCCTTCGAGTTTGTCTGGACGCCAGCAATGTTCAGTCTCAGTAGGCCCTACTTGGTTCTGCTCTTAGTGTGTTGTATGCAATTGGCAACAGGTCCCGTGGTACGATGTTTGTGTGACTTGACTAGCAGTGTCGAGGCTCCCCATTGCATTCATGTGAACACCTAGCTGCACGTGTGGCAGGCAGACTCATGACAGGGAGTGCTCTGCTACTGACAGGGACTGCGACAGCTGATCTGCATGGTGTTGCTATCAGGAGATTGTATTGAGACTCAGGGGTCATTGCTCTTGCAGGGATGCTCTGTCACAGCTGCTTGGTCCTGTCAAGGTTCACTTGGAGGAGCTGGTTGTGGAGCGTTGCTCTGACTTTTTGTCAATGGGCATTCACCACTTCTCCCCCCTGGCCAGCCTGTCTCGCCTCAAGGTAACCCCTCAAAAATTGTTAGCATGACATGCTTGCAAGCAGCAAACAAGCGATGGTTGTGCTCTACGATGGTTGATGAGCGTTACAATCAGGGACCAGCAACAGCTTCCAACATGTACAAGCAAGCAAAGCGAGAACAACAAGCAAGCAAAGTGGCACAACATCCGGATCAACTCAAGTGCAACATTATCCAAACCATGGCCTAAGCGGGCTGGGATGATACCAGCGAGTCTTGCAGGTGTGTCTGTTTAGTTAGTTAGAATTGGTTGGGTCATTGCAGGTGTTGAGTTTGAAGAGCATCCAGTTCACCATCACAGATCAAGACTTTGACGCCATAGCAGGGTTGGAGGAATTACAGGAGATTGTGCTGGACTGTGATCAGCCCCCTGAGGGGCAGGGCCAAACCGATGAAGCTAAGTGGGGGCTGCTGCACTACCCTGAGGCCATGAAGCAGCTCACCAACATGACCCATCTTACGCTGTCTTGCCACTATGGCATTACAGCCTTGCCCCATGGCATTTCCCGTTTGAATAAGCTGGAGGTCAGTGCTGTCTGATGCTTGTATTGCACACGTGCTGTGTCTATATACGGCTGACCATGTCCTCAAGACCTGGCTTCCTCTTTAAATCAAGCTGAGTTGTGAATTGTGCAAGGCATGATTCAATCAATGTGCTGGATTGGCCAGCATGGCAATATTTTATTGGAATAGACATGAGCCTTGGATGGTGAGTTGTGTCTGATGCAGCATGTGCACATGCAGGTATTGAACCTGGACTTTTGCACGCTGAGTGAGCTGCCTGCCAGCCTAGGTCAGCTAACAGCTCTTACAACCCTAGATGTGGAGGGCAACCCATACTTGGGCGAAACCTTCCGGCCAGACAACCTGATGCTGCCTCCTGCTTTCCCTATGGAGCTCAGCGGCTTGCAGGCCCTGAAGTACATCAACCTCAACTCCTGTGGCTTGACTAGTGTGCCAGAGGTACAGCCTCACTCTGACGTCTGTCTGTTTCTTCACATCATTAGTTTGAGCCATGCATACCATGATGCTGCAATGAGGTGTACGAAGAGAACCATGCATCTTGATGTCTGGATGGTTTGCACAAACCAGGCAGAGTGTGCAAGTGCTCTAGCCGTGCCTGCTGCTGAGAGCTGAGCAGCAATCTGTGTCATGCTACCAGTACATGGCGTCGTCGAGTCAATGGGTTGTCCTCAACCAGTGTTGTTGTGACCGGATTGCCGACTTCCTAATCTTCAGCCAGGACTGCTGTGTGACTGAACTGCTGAGTCTGTAGTCTTCAGCCAGTGTTGCTGTGTTAATGAACTGCTGACTCTGTACTCTTCAGCCAGTGCTGCTGTGTGATCAAATTGCAGAATCTGTAGTCTGCAGCCAAGGCTACTGTGTGGCAGCCACACAGTAGCTGAACTGCTGACTCTATCATCTTCAATCAGTGCTGCTGTCTGACAGAATTGCTAGCTCTGTAGTCTTCAGCCAGTGCTGCTGTGTGACTGGAATGCTGATTCTGTAGGTGCTGAGCACTTTGAGCACCCTGGAGACCCTTGATCTGGAGGACAACCTGTTGGGAGCAGCCCAACAGCCTGAGGGGGCGTTCCCTGCTGGCATAGCAGGCCTCTCGCGCCTGCAGTGGCTCAACATTGCTCGCTGTGAGCTGCAGCAAGTGCCCCACTTGGTGGAACGCCTCAGCGCTTTGCGCATACTTGACCTTACCAACAACAGGTACCCTTGAATCTGAGAATGTGTGATTGTCTGCCACACCTGTAGACAGCTTCAATCCTTTGGACTGTTGATGCTGTTGTCAGTGTGCACATGCAGCTCTTGAATTCAGTCTTTGTCCAGCACATGCGGCCCGCTTGATGACACTCGACCAGATGCCTCTGTGTAAGATACTGCCACGTGCATCATTACAAGATGCAACCTCATTGTACAGCTTCAGCTGTTGCTTTCCCTCATCTTTGTGCAACTAGAAACTGAACTTCTTTTGCAGGATCACAAATGCTGGTCTTCCTAGTGGTTTGGCTAGGTTGCCATACCTCAAATCCATTGGCTTGAAGCGCAACCGCCTCACATCTGTTCCTCGGATGCTGGGCCACATGCAGAGCCTGCAGGAGATCTACCTTGAGGACAACAATGACCTGGAGGTGTGACTCCACAATTGAGCAGCTGTTTGGCCTGCATGTGTGATCTGACTCATTTGCAACCACTTAAGGGTCGCTTACAATGCTCCTGTCTCATGCTGCGCTTCAACCGCATTGTGTATTGTGACAGGGCAAGTAATGCTGTGCAAATCACAAATATTGTTGCGTCTTCCATTCTACAGTGTGATGCGTATCCTCTTGCAGATCTGTCAAGCTGTTGTGGTGCAGGTCACAGAGCCAATCCGATTCCTGATGGACTTGCCTCAGCTGAATGTGGTGATGATGGGCAAGCAGGAGCCCAACAGCTCCTGGATGCCACAGAGCACAGTGTTCCTGGTTGACTTGGCTGTCCAGCTGAAGCTGCGGGATCCTACCAAGGATGTTTTGAGGCTGTCTGCGCTGGGCTTGGGATTACCGCTCACCTAGAACTTTCGAATGCTGTCAGCAGGATTCGAGCAGGGTTTGCGCCATGCTCTTCAATGTCCTGGTTTCATAACTGGCGTGGAGTTGTCAATTAATGTCTGCTGACAATGTCAAGAGTAACGCTGATTTAGGTCAGTTGCTTTTGCTGCTGCAAAAGCAGATGGCATATATTGTGCAGCTTTGAGTTCATAGGTCAGCTGATTTATGCAGTGGCATATGCAGTTGACACATATATTGCAGTGCTGGGTTCACACTCCTGGTATGGTCTTTCAAGTGTAAATTACGTTGAATGGCAAGTCAGCATTGACAGTTGCCTTGCAACGCTGGCTTTTCTGGTTGGAATGTATGAGTCTTGGTACAGGTTTTGCATGTTCTAGCGGCGTTTACAGTAACTGCTTTGCTTCCTTTAAACAACTATACACTCTTTGTATGATGTTAGAGAATGCGTCTTGAGTTCAGGCAACCCAGTGGAGGTTTATCTCCTTTTGTTACATATTGCTGTTGAAGCAAGGATTGCTGTCAGAGTACAAAGCTTGAGGCTGCGGGGCTTATTATGAAGGCCGATTCACCGTCTGCTCATGTCTGGTTGATACATAGATGCCCAGGGACTTAAATTTCACGTATTGCGATAGCTTGCCCTGTATTGCATCCATCTGCTTGAAATGCTGACGTGGCGGCATTCTGAGCATTCGAGAAAGTGTTGTGCTTTGTAACACTATTACCTATGATAGAAGTGCATACACTATGCACATGACATGGGCTGGCATCAGTGTATTGCATGAATAAAACGGTGCTGGCAGTTGTTCTGGACCGTCACAGATTGAGTTCACGCAATTGAATGCGGGTCATTCATATGTGTGAGGCTAACTGCTCGAACGAATGCCTGAAGCTCGAATGCATACTTGCTGTGTCACTGTCAATCAAGTTGCATTGGGTTCATCTTGAAGGCATCAGCTACCTGCAAATTCTGCTACAAGCCTCTACTCTACCATGGTCAGGCTGATTGCAAAGGACTCGAACAGCAAGACTTGGGTGGCACTTTTTCTGTCTGTTACATGCTGCAATGGCTATAAAAAGGCTGCACATGTTTGGGAGCCTGCACAGCTGCAGCACCAGTGACTGTAGCCTCATGCTATCAGAATTGCAGTTGCTTCAAGCCATAGCAGCGGTCCCGTAGATGCCCTGCTTCTTATGTATGTCCTTGGCAACAGAGCTGCTGATGCCGCAATTGGCCAGACCAACTGTGTCTCGTACCTGAGCACACTTGGAGAACACCTGCAACCAGCAACATACTTCTAACAGCCATCCTCACTCTGCTCTGACTCAGCTGAGGCTTGTCTAACAGTTCTGCTGCTCACAGGAAGCAGACTCCCTGAACCTAGCAAGTCACTCAAACACCAAAGAAAAGATGAAATTTGAGATATGGCATTGCCAGAAAGCCACAGTTTGGTAACAGTATGGTTTAAGGTGCATGCCTGGTTTGTGGTCTTCCATGGCCGTCTGGAGTCTGGGTCACCATCTGAGAATCTGATCTGGCTGCTTCCACGGTACTTCTCATGCTTGATGCATGGGTGCAGCTTGTGGCGATTGCCCACTACATTCTCCATCTGCGTCAATCAGATCCTGTCAGGAGGGCTGCACATGAATGCAGATTGCAGTGCCGTATTACAATCTAGGGCCCATAATTTGTATGTGTTCAGTTGCTGTATTGACTGGTAAAACGGCTCTATTGCCAACAGCGCTTGAGAATGCCGCCTATGAAAGCGTTAGGGGTGACTAACCGTTTCTTTCGGCCTGTTGCGAGGGGCGTTGGGATGGTACTTCTCAAGCTTCTTGTGAGTACCGTGTCCCGCCCCAACTGCATGGACCATTTTCTGGTAATGCTTGTTGGTTCTGCACAGCAAAGTTGGAGCTGAGAGCCTTGCTATCATGCCGTGCATTTGGCAGAATACATAGAACTGACCAGGTGCCTCACGTTTCATCTGAGAAGATGGGCTTGGCTCCGTACGCGTTTGGCGCCTTGTATCCGGTCTTGACTGATTCGTGTGGCTTGACCAGGACCTCGCCTGCCATCTTGAACTGCACAGTGCCACTGCCAAGAGGACTGCACCCAGGGAACAAGCGTTATGCATGCCGTCCGTTTGAATGTTATGCTGCTCTTGAAGCTGTCAAAAGCAAGACATTGTACGAAAGTAACGAGGGTGCAACATTCATGGTCGGCGAAACTTGCAACAGTCCTGTCAGCCACGGCGACACTGCCGAACAGTAACACTGCAGGTTGTAGAAAGCTGCTCACCATTCTCCAGGCACTGTGGCCGGTCTGGACTGGTGCAATGAAATCGACATCTTGTCTGATAAAGCTCGCAGCCTCTTTCGACAGCGTTTGTCGCGCACCTTCGACTCAAATAGGTCAAGGGATCGCTGCCACTGACCTGCCAGCCTGTTTTGGAATCTGAAGCAAAAGTCAAAGTCAACGTAACGCCTGCTATTTTGCATCGCCCATGCAAATAGTCATGGTTGTAGCCATTAGCAACAATCTGATGCCCCAATCTATGTCCGACAATAAAGCTGCTTGTCTTTGCAGCTCGTGGGAATCATTAGGGCAGTCTGAGTTCCCCTGTATCTGACGCCACGGCAGACTGACGCACGAGATCTTGTGACTTATGAAGCTGCTGGGCAAGCGCGCTCGCAAAGGAGATGAGGGCTCCATCAAACTGGTGCCAGAGGAAGGTGCGATCTGTTTGCTGGGGCGACTTGCATCTTAGGAATGCTGACGCAGTGCTTGACAATATCTCACTGGCCTTTTGAACATGTACTTGCAATGCTATGTGGGTTTGAGTGGTATTGCACCAGGTGGCTTCCAATCGTAGCCAATGTGTACTACAACTTGGTGGCAAGCAATCGCTGTAGTATGAAATGCAAGGCTTGATTGATGCAGGCGAAGACATGTGGCATGCATATAATCTTATTAGAGAGGGAGATGATGTCACTGCTACGACCTTCAGAAAGGTACAGAAGGACTCTGGTGGAACATCAGCTGGGGCAAGTGAGCGCATTAAGATTAAACTAACCATCAAGGTTGAGGAGGTGGACTTTGATGCTGAAGGTATGTGCTCCAGCACATCTTTCCCATAAGCCTTGCGTTCACTCAGACTGCTGCCTGAATATCAAGCAGACCATGTGTGTGTCCTGAGACCTGTAGTTTTGCGATGATTGGCTGTGAGTGGCTGGCATGCTTGTTTGGCAGGACAGCAAATACGGCTGCGTGGCAAGAACATGACAGAGAATGAGCATGTCAAGCTGGGAGCATATCACACCTTAGAGATTGAGCAACAACGGCCTTTTACACTGTACAAGCAAGCGTGGGACATGCTAGACCTGGAGCGCATCAGACAAGCATGTGATCCTGCAGCTTCTGCAGATTTGGCCGCAGTTCTCATCACGGTAACTGTTGTTCACTTTAGCAAGCTGCATGGCTGTGTGAAATTGAGGCTGTCCAGTAGCATATGATGATCACCTATGCATGATCAACGATTCAAATGGTATCACATGCTGAATATGTACTCACAGCTGGACTGCAGCCACTGGGTAGGCAGAATCTCAGCAGTTGCAGGCATGGCTGTATGCACACACATCACACTAGCCTAGTCCTGAGTCGCAACCACATAGCTGTAGCCACACACTGTTCCCACTGTGCTGCAAATATGGTGTGCAGGAAGGGCTGGCCAACTTGTGTTTGGTGGGGTCTAGCTGCACCCTGCAGAGGGCCAGAATAGAAACCAATATGCCCAGGAAGCGAGGCGCCGCCGCTGCTGGTTATGACAAATCCCTGGAGTCCTTCTTTTGCAAAGTAGGTAATGGCCTCACACCCTACCTGCTCGATTGCCTGACTGCACACCAACCATCCCTTGCTAGATGCCTGGGTCGCACTTCAAAGTAGCATGCGTCACACGCACATGATATGGCTCTGATGATAACTTTGCAAGAAAGGGGCAACTATCTGCCATGTGAGGCTCTGTCAGTTGCGTGATGATGAGTAATGCCTATGGCTTGCAGCTAGTTCAGCTGTAGCTGGAATGCACGTCCAGAAGATGAGCAAAGGAGTAAAAGCGCATAGGTTGCCTAAATGAGCGATGTGAGAGGATGTGTGTGTCGCAGGCAGTGCCTGCCACGCTGTAGCCTGCATGATGTACATGCTTGGCAAGTGCGTTTGCTGTGAGAAAAGTCCGCAACATTAAGCCTGTCAAAAGTTAAAACTCACAGCTTCATGGCTGCACCAGCCGTGTGGCAGGCCTAGCATACATGACATGTTGTCACGGCAATGTCATGCCTTCTTCCAGGTCTCCTGGCACACTGTGCAGCAATGATGTGCTTCATGCATAGGTGTACGAGGCAATTGTGCGGCATGTGGACTGGGATGTGGTCAAGTGTTTAGTCATAGCTGGCCCAGGCTTTACCAAGGACTCCTTCAAGACGTTCCTGGAGGCTGAAGCCATCAGACAAGACTACAGGTGCAGTCCACCTTCACTTATACACAACACAGATCGCAAGTGACGTGCAAGGTTCACCTGGTCAACTGAGCCTCTCAAAGGCTCATAAACTGTTATTTGGAGTTCAAGGCATCTGGTTCTTGCATACCGGTTGGTGCCTGGCCTTCTGTCTGCTGATGCTCTGCAAGTCTGTCTGTCTGTCTGTCTGTCTGCTGGGCATTTTTTGCCCTTTGTGTCCTTGTGTGGATCATTGCATAGGCAGTCAGCAAGCTTGCAGGTGCTTGACAATGAATGCGTGGCAATGAAACAGCAATGCTGCAGGCACATACTACAAACCTCACCACACTGTGCAAGAAACACCTCTGAGTCAGACTAACTTTGGTCACCGCGTGCTAGGAGGGCATGAAGAGACTTTGGCTGTAAGATCTGCACAGCAAGCTTACCTGCTGCTGACATACAGGCCGTTAATATTTAACAAGCAGAAGATTTTGTTGGCTGCCGCGTCTTCTGCTTACAAGCATTCCTTGAAGGAAGTGATGGCCAGCCAAGGCATTGCTTCCCAAATCAAGGTCAGATGCGCGATCTGTGTGAACATAATGCAGTGCAAACAACTGTACAGAAAGCATGGGAGAGGTGAATCACCTGTTTGCAGCAGGCCTGGACGTATGTGTAGATAGCTTTGCTGCACATCAGGCGTAGTTCAGCATACTGTCCTTCAGGTGACATTTCTGTTGATAGCGGCAGCTTGCAGGTTCCTTGCATGCTGTATAAATGTTGCAGCAATTGTGTACACATGACATTGTACCATCTTCCTCAACTTGGCATCTTGTGCTCAATGTGTGTGCCACAATCTGTGCAGCATCTTGATGTAACAATTGCAGCTACCGCCATGCTTGCATCCCTTTCAGCTTCTGCAACAAGCAGAAATTTTTGTCTGATGCAGGACACCAAGGCAGCAAAGGAAACCAAGCTGTTGCAAGACTTTTATGACATGATGGCACGCGACTCCGCAAGGGCATTTTATGGGCCAGGGCATGTTCAAGCAGCCCATGAGCTTGGGGCTGTGCAGACCTTGCTTATCACCGACACCTTGTTCAGAGTGAACAATGTGGTACAGGTGTGTCTTGGTTGCGCATCTTGTATTACGTGACACCAGCTGCATGATGTGACAAACAGTACTGCTGCGTCATAGAAGGGCACAAGAGTGCAAACAGTCTTCTGCACAATCCCTTGTTTGCCCAGAACATCGTTTTGTTTGTATACCGTTGTGTACCTTGCAGTGGCCAGATATGCGTTGAAATTTGCTGATGTGGACAAAGTTGTCTGCAGAGGCAAAAGTATGCAACCTTGGTGGAGCAAGTGCAAGAAGCTGGAGGTGAAGCGGTCATCTTCTCTGGCATGCATGTTTCAGGGGAGCAACTCAATCAGCTGACTGGACTAGCTGCAATTCTTAGATTCCCCCTGCCTGATTTGGAGGACCAGGAGCTTGATGCTGGGGAGGTTCAATAACACTACAGAACAAATAAATGTACTGTTGCTTCTTTGCAATGCCAAGTTGCTGTTGGATTTTGTCGGTTTGCAGACTGTTCAATGTGCAAGGCTTGTACAGCTCTGATGCTTCTGAGCACAGCAGTTCTGCGCCCATGCTGCAAGTAACACGCATTACCACGCCTGAGCGGTTACATACACAGAGGTATACAGCAACCTTGGCTGACGGCATTGACTATGTGTCATCCACAGGAAGCAGCCAGTGTGACTCAGATTTCTTGATACGTTGGATCTCAGATGCACATTCCCAAGGATGCTCTGACCTGCAGAGCCTGATATCATGCCTAGGTCATGGAGATATTGTGGCACAGTATGCAGTCATGCAGGGTTGTGTTAGGCTGCGTGATGTGACTCAGATTGTCATGCAGAAGCATGTACATGCCATCATACTTCGTAGTATGCATGGTCTGCAATGCTACCTCGTTGAACGACCTTTCTGGAATGACTCTTGCAAGTGTCAAAAGGTGTCATGGTGTTCATGCCGGCAAAGTCGCTACCCTTGTGGGTTTACCATTTGAGTGCTTAAACTGGAAGATGGAACGACAAGCAAGGTTTCGGAGCTGGGAAAGGGCATGCTGCGCAGTTGAGCTCTGGGCATGCAGGCTTTGTAGCTTTCAAGTATCTGTTTTCTATCATTGCCGAGCCTGATTGCTTTGCTGCATCGGACGCGCCTGTGCCCCTTGATTTTGGGTGCATGCCTGTAACCATGCACATTTGGATGTCGCGATACTCCTGCGTATCGGATCATCAAATTACGCCTGAGATGACTGCCGCACATGAAGCTGTCCTAGGGTGATCAGCATCGTCTATGCGTTGAGGCGTCACAATACTCTGTGATCACAGCTATGTTTGCACAGCTTGTTGCCACAGCTGGTCGCACAAGTCAGCTGCTTTCATGTGACGACCATGGCAGGCTGTATGCAGCAACAACAGATACCGTCAGTTGCGCGGACACCAGAAACATGTCTAGAGACCTTCAGGTGAGTCTCTTGTCTTCCTGTTTTTATCAATCTGCGGTACCGAGACTTCCCTGAGGTGCACTGCCCTGTGATGTAGAGGGATCAGAAAGCAGAGGCAATCTCGGCCAAGGAGCTTCATGTGCAAATGTCGGGCTTGAAGACCTTGACAGGCCTGGCTATCAGCAGAGATGGCAGTTATGCAGTCTTAGCTGGTTCCTCAACATTGGTCAGCATCCTTGCACACTCTGCTAGATCTGCTAAAGATGAACATGCAGCTCAGTATGCTTGTGTTCCATTGAAACAGGATGCAGATTGCATCACCTTGCTGTTCATTGACCTCACAGAAGGCAAAGGGCCCCTGCTGAAGCAAAGTGCTTCATCAGAAAAACGCAAAGGCTATCCTGTACACCCAGACTTGTTCTGCCACAGACCTGGTCTCAGAGTCTTGCAGGTCACATGGCACCCAGGTAGCAGACTGACTATCATAGCTTGACTACCACTCCACAGCAAATTAAGCCTTTGGCATGCAGACAGGAATGCGCGCACACCCAGTTTTCCTTGTCACTTCTGTGTTGTCAATGGCCATGCAAATGACACCATCAGCAATGCCAAATGAAGTGCACCAGTGTGCTCATGTATGCAGGCAGTGACTTGCACTTTGCTGTATTGACCACTGACAATTGCTGGCGACTATATCATGCGGACAAGCTAGCAGAACCTGAGCAAACCTTTGAGCTTCAGACAAGCACAAAAAGGTACACCATGTGTGCCAACGCAATGTGGTTCTAACAAGCATGCTAAACGCACACCTGCTTTATTGTGTCAGTTGCTCAGACGCTTTGAGTATATACATTGTTGTGCTGGGTCTATCAAATGATGCTGTTTGTGGTGTTGCAGGCCTTTTGGGATGCACTTCACGAATGATGATGACGTCGATGATATTGACAGCCGCAGGCATGCAGTCGGCTTTGCTTTTGGCCCTGCCTATGGATGGGAGCGGTTCACGGTAGATCCTCTTCCATCCTGATGTTGCGGGAGTGTGTCTGCTGCTGACATGGGAATTTCAGCATGCTGGATAGGAGCGTAATGCCGGCTTTATACTGTACACAGCTTATCATGACATCTGCCTTTAGATTCCACTTCAACGCATTGCTTCATGCTGACATTCTGAGCCAAGGTGGGCTGTGCCCCAGGTGCTCTTCGTATGCTCAGATAGCTCACTCTTTTCCTTATGTCCCGTGGCGCCCTTTCATGCTACCATCTCAAGCGCTGCTGTGGCGCAACTGCTACACGCCATGAGAGACGAGCCAGATGCAGCACAGTCCACCACCCATGCTTGGCTGAACCAGGTTGGCTGCCTCACTGCTGTTGTTTTGGAGTGCAGCTTGGTATGCACCAGTGACAGAGGGTTTCTGTGAGGGTATGCACCGGTGGCTGCCGTTCTATTGCACTCACAAGCTGCCTGCATTCATTATGCACCTCTATTCCTTTTTCACCATCAGCACCAGGACAGAGCATGAGCACGAATGAAGCCTGAGATGCCCACAACAGAACAGATGTGGAAAGCTGCTGAAGAGATGATTGACAGATTAGCACGGTGCGCTAATCTGTCTATCATCTTGTCAGCAGATTTCCATATGTTCTGTCTTGGGCATCGCAGGCTTCATTTGCTTTCAGGTTTATGACCATCATCCAGAAGCCGTGCTGCTGCAGGCCCTATCAATGCCTGCCGGTAGAGCAACATCCTTCAGTGCGAGCCCAGCACAAGCAGACTACCAGCAGCCTGACAGTCCTTCTGTCAGTGCCCTGAAGCAAAGCATGATAAGAGTGCAGCCCCATGCAATGGACAACCATGTGCCGGCTCTCTGTGGTCCCCTACAGGCAAGTCATCATCAAGCGCTGTGCATATGCATGCATTGCACCACTTTGGTTTCATTTGGGCATTTGTGAGTCAGACTGCAATCTGCTCTGTGGCCTGTTGAGCATGTTCCAGTGTAGCATGATCAGCAACATCAGGTCCATGTTTTGTCAGGTCAGTAGCTGCCTTGCGTAACACCTGCTTCACTCTTTTACTGTGACTTGCTGGAGCATGGGACAGCATGTTTCATCTGTCTGTCTTTGCAAATTCTCCAAGGAAGTTGACAGGAATAACAACACTTTATAATGGTATGCAGGGATCTGACAACCTGCCGCAAGACAGAGATCTGGCCACCAGTATACTGGCCACAAGGTAAAGACCTCAGCAGCATACACATGGCATGCAGTGTTGAGCTGGCACTAAGCACACCAGCTGCTGCACCTGCATTCCATGTTTATACCAACCCAATAGTCAGTCAAGGCTGCTCACAACCCGGGTCCACCCCTTGTGGAAGGCTTGCACCTGAGTCTAGTCTCCTCAATTTCATTGCAGCACATGATGCAAACATTTGTACACACCAATGACACCACACTGTTTACAGCAGCAGCAGCGGCAGCAACAGCAGCCATAGTTGAAGCCATACATGTGCAGGTATGGAGATACATGCTCTGCTGTGGTCATAGGCACAAGCAGCTGCCAGGTGGAGACGTATGTGGTAGCAGGGGACATGACACCCACATGGGCTGAAGGCTCTCCTGCTTGTCATGCTGAAGGCAGACACTATGTGGCCATACTGTCTGAGGTGGGTCTCTGTGGTGGCAAACGTCACAGCCAGTGTATGCTAACTAGAGTCATGCCTTGTGTCTGCGGATAGTTCCTCTTGCCTGCTACATCTGCTTCAACTGCTGCTGCCCAACAGCATTGCTGGACCAGGCCTCTCCTGTGCAATGAACTGCTGCTTCAATCATTAACGTTGTCTAATGCACAGAGTGCTATTCAGGTCCCAGCTCCTTCCTGTCAAAGGTGCTTGTGACTATTGTCAATGTTGTCGTGCTCTATACGGTACCCAAGAAGGCTTTTTGGGGTGCATGCATTTTTTTGGTGAAGAGCTATCACTGTGGCAGATGCTTGCTGCTGCCTGCAGGTCCACATTGTCCCTCCTGCCAAAACCCTCTGCAGGCTGCGAGACATCCTGGACCTGCACCTGCCACCCCACACACAGCATCAGGGCTCCTCCTCACTCAGCCCTGCTGCTGTGCACAAGCTACAGCTGCACCCAGACCTATCTGCACCTGACAGATGTTATGTTGTGCAATCAAACGGTGGGTGCACATCTTGGTGACCTTTCTGCATCAAGATGTCATGCATCACACGCAGATCTTCTGCCAAGCTGCACATACGCAGATGCTCTACCCGAGACCCCTTTCACAGCCCATGCCCCCTTAGCAAATTGCATGATTGAGCTTCTGTGCGCTCTGGTTGATGTTAGATATGCTGTTCAGCACTTTCTCTGGCATAGCATGTAGCTTAACAGACATGTTGTATCGTCCAGGAGCTCATGCCATCACAGTGCCATGGCTGCCTGTGCTGTGCCATCGGCTCAATTCAGCAGCAGCACATGGGGATCAGGATGACCTGCCTGAATTGCTGCCAGCAGCGGCAGACGTGTTGTGGCAGGGCTCCCAGACAGGTACTACCAGCACTCTGCAAGATACGTCGATGACAGCCACACTGGCATCATGCTTCCACGCACTGCTATGTCACAGCTTTTCATGTCAGATCCTGCCTAGCTTCTACATGCCATCTCAGCAATGCCATACAAAACCTCAGAGCATCCAACACAATGAGTGCATGCCTGCCAATGAAATCAACATCAGCACGAACAACAACAGCTGCCGGACGGAAGCCAAGGTGGTTGCTGCTTGTGTGCAGGCCGGTCTGTTATGTCTGCAGCACCTGTTGGCGGCACAATGGCAGCAGGCGCTCTCCTGGTGTTAGATTCTGCATCACAGCCTCACTGCTTGTGGCCCAACAGAGCGCCAACTGCTCCTGAGGTCAGTGCTGCTGTGCATGAGCATCACACTGATACAATGCTTTTGGCATCATGCTGCAGAACAATCCAGATACCGAAGGACCATATGCTTTGCCTGTTCGGCAGCTCTGAACGCATGCCGAGCAAGCCAGACAGCCAGTGTGGAACCATCATTTCAAGCACTGTGAAGACTTTGTATGCGCTTGAGGTGCTTGCAGTGTCTGTTGAGAGGGTGCAATGTGCAGGATGTGGATAGCCCTCCTAGCAGCTCAGCTCAGTATAATGAGGATGTCAGCCGGGCCAGCAATGCCCTGTTTGGTGCCGTACTGCAAGGGCCCAAGCCGGTTGCACCACCTGCAGATCCTCAAACCCCAACAGGCACAGGTAACCATCTGTGAGTGTGTTGGGGGCCTGTATGCATGCTGGTGGCCATTGCAAACAAGCCATGTTGGAAACCAATGCAACACATGCATGCTGTTTTGGGGCCTGCCCTGCAGCTGTCTTTGTTTTTTCCCCACTGCTGGATATACTGCCAGAGCATGGCAGGACAAAGTCTGTTCATAGCCAAACTGGAGTTTTTTCAGACTGATGCAGCGTGTCTTTAGGCTGCATACCTTTGTGCTGTTACTGCGCCATCAAGCGCACTTGCTATAAGTTGTTAAGACAGGTGCCTGACATGCGTCTTGCTGGTCTTGGATGCAGGGAACCCTGAGGGCCAGAAGCTGCTGACAGAATGGATTGGACACCTGCGCCAAACGCATGTGGAGTTCACACACGTGGCACACCATGACTTGATGCATGTAAGCTTTTCTAGCCTTTGCATCTGGTAGCCGGCTGCTTGTATCCTGCCTAGCCAACATGGAGCCCAATGTCACTGATACTTTGGTGAAGTCTGCATGTGAGATTTACGCAAGTGTGAGTCCTGACCAGCGCACTGCATGTGCATTGGGCAAATGCACTTGTAGATACCCACCACGTGATGCAGGTGCATATGCTTGTCGCCCTTCATGAGACGGTGCAGCTTGCACCGAAATTGCTGCGTGATGCACCGTATACAGTGTACACTACATGTGTTGAACAAAGGCGCATTGCTGCTGACCCTGCAGCAGCAATCTGCCATGCACCTCTGTATACGTCATCACAGAGTGGATGCATGAGTCATAAGTTCAGATTGCGAGCAGCAGCCCCTTACTGCAGTGGAATTGCATCGCTGTGATGCATGTAGAAGGAGTCAATTATCTTACGACAGTTATGACTACAAACCCAGGTGTGGCTGCCCTTCACCACGATCTGTTGGCATGCAGATACTTCAAGAGTTGCCAAGGCTTGCAGCAGAGCAGGAGCTGAAGTGTGAAGAGCTGGCAGCAAGGCTGATGGACCTGCAAGACGGCCAGCAAAAGACTGAGGAGAGGCTGGAGCGTGCAACAAAGGTCTGCTTGCTGCCATCTGCTCTTTCACACAAGGCCCGCTGCCTGTGTGTTGGTCTCTTTTGGTGTGTGTTTTCTTTGCAGTATATGCCCAGTCATTGATGGGAGGCTTGATTATCAGCAAATTTGCTTTGGACACATGCCAAAATGTTTGGGACAGACTGGATCTGAGGGTGCCATGCCCATATCATGAGGTCAACATCTGCTGCTGTGAAAGTGCCCTCAAAGCTTTGCACAATATGAAACAGCGCTATCCTCTTCAGTTTGTTGCCAGGCTTGAGTGCCACCTGGTAATGCATGCACTGGTGCTTGCGGCAATGTCAACAATTGTCTGCTACAATGCAGTTGAACACCAACATCAAGGAGCGTCTGAAGATACTGGGTGGATTGCACTGGAGGCTGCTGCATGCCCTGAATGCTGCAGAGGAGGTGTTCAGGGACAAGGAGCTGCCTGAGATGGAGGAGCAAGCCAAGAGCATGAGGAAGCAGATCAAGGTGTGCACTCATCACCACATCAGTCTTGAAAGTGAACCGGCCTGCTTCCTGGTGTCCACAGCAATCACTGCTGAGTCTGCCAGCCAGCTGTAGCACTGTCACCAGCATTGCCGAAGTTGACCCAGTCTGGATGATAACTCATGGCGCTAGCCAAGTCTGTGCATACTAAAAGGTGTCCTGCTGAGCAGCACTCTGACAGCAGCTGTGCGGAGCTGTCACGAAGCAAGCTAGAATGCAAATCCGGATGCCTGTTTTGTCTTAGTCAACTGCTGCTACGCAGGCAATGCAAGCCAGAGCTGCAGAGTCCATCAAGCAGGCAGATCAGGAGAATGCGCAGGCTCAGAACGGATCATCTGCATCCCCAAACAGGGCGTGTGTTCCCCCACAGCAGCTTGGCAAAATGAGGCGCATTCTTGAGGTTCAGGAGGAGGGTATCATCAAGTGCAAGCAGAAACTAGCTCTGCTACTGTCGGCCATGAACATCACTGAATAGCTGGTGCCCAGACCCACTGTTATGCTTAGTCATAGCTCAATGTGAAGGTCTTGTTTGTCTGCAATGAGTCCAAACACAACGCTTTGTGCATGCTGCATATGTTTTCGAAGTAATGCAAGCACATGCCGACGTACAGCTACTTAGTACAGATATATTGAATGCTTGAAAGTTCTGAGGTGCAATAGTCTAATCGTGGGCTTGTTCAGACATAGTGTTCACATTGAAGCATCCAAAAGCACATGGATTCGGCTATCTGTAACAGTGTTGGATATTCTTGCTAGGCTCATGTTGGCATCTTGTTAGCACTTGCAAGCTATTAGGGGAGAAAGCCACGATTGCTGGTCATCTACCAATGGACCAAAAAGCCTGTAGCTAAGCAGAAAGGCAATGTCCTGACAGCAGCTCCTGAGTTTACTATTCAAGTTCCACATACAAAGCTTCGATGTATCTGGTATGGCATGCACTTGACTGACAAAGACCACCCCTGTAGGCAGGATGTTAGGGTAAAGCATTGGTCAAAAATGCCACTACAAATATTGCCAGCAAAAGTATGAACCACCACATACGTGTTTGCTGCGTACACAGCACAGAAGGCTACCAACCAGAAGCAACCTCTGCTGCAAGCTGATGCTGTTGGCTTTGCTGGTTGTCCTCCGAGGCAATGCCATGCCATGGTGCTGCGTGCATTGTTCGACACCAGGTGCAGAGAAGATGCATGCCTGGGTGACATTGCACACAGCATGATCAGGTAGCGTTTCATTTTCAATGCAACTTTGCAAGCTGGACCTTGCTGCCCAGAGCAGCACAGCTGCAAACATGGTTTTATTAGGCGAAACACGAAGGCTTGCATTGCTTATGTGACACCAGCTGCGAAAGTGCTGTCCTACTACTAGTAGATAGAACAAAGTAGGACTCTAAGGTTGTAGACGTGTCAGATTTACATTTTATCAAAAGCAAAAGGCACTCTGTCGACGCAACATGTAGCTCACAAGCCGGGCTTTAGTAACAGCTGTGCAGGCAATTGTGTATTCCTCCACTTCAGCAGCTGTGTAACTGATGTGGGGCCTGACTGCGATGGGGAGCTGCTGATTTCTGTCAGCTGCATTTAGCAGAAACCAATAGCCTGTTTAGGGTTGTACGTGTACAGGGCTGTAATGTGTAATTCTGGCCAACCATGACAAGCATGGAACTTGATCTTGGCAGAGGACCTGCAAGGATGGTTGCATGCTGCCATCCATAGTCTCTGTAGAGGGAGTCATCAGGTCAGTTGCAAATCTGCAGATGGGCTTGATGACATCATCCTTTGTTGCAGCATGACTACCGCTTTTCTAGCCCTGCTTTCTCACGCAGTATGTCAGCTATACAGCCCCAGTCCAGAGCCCCTTTGCCCTGTCTTTCGGCTTCCTTTTCATGGCTCATGATGACATCAGCCAGTGGTAATGGTACACTTGAGTCCTGCGCCAGCCTTTGCATCAGACCCAAATCCTTGATCCCACCTGCAGCATGCCACAGGCATGATTGCACAATGCAGTGCAGTATGTCTGCAACTTGAGCTCAAGCAGCTGCCATGTGCAATGCACAAATCAACAATGCAAGCACCATAAACCCATTTAGCTTGTATACGGTGTTTGCAACAGCAATGCACACTGGTATGTTGCATGTGTGCAACACTCCAGTGTGACAGCAGCTGCGTTCATACACATTAAGTTGAGATGAGACACACCGCTGACTGGAAAGCCAGGAGACGCGGAGGTCACTTCAAACTTGCCAGCTGCAAGGCGCTCAGCATATCCTGGGTAAATGGGACCAGGGAATGTGTTAGACACAAACTGCGCTATCAAGTCCCTGCAAACCACACACCTCTGGCATGAGAGCGGATGTAAAAAGCTCTATTCAGGTGAGAAACATGATGTAAGTCAAGCATGGCCCCATTTGTGTCAGCATGCCTGAGTATGAACCAGAAGCTTGAGGCAGAGCCAGGATCTCTGGTGCCTAATGCACAGTGTGATTCATAATATAAGTCTGCAGCAGTGCAGTCTGCTTGGCAGAGCAAACACGACACACAAAAACTTGACCAAAAAACAACAAAATTGCAGCTGCTTGCTCCGAGAAGAACTGGTCAGCAGGTAACAGCTTGCTTGCCCTTGTGATGTCCCAGCTTCAGCACACCTGGAAATGCCGTTCTTTTCAGCCAGAGTCATGCCCTCAGCAATGGTCTCAACACAAGACACAATGAAGAAATTGCCGGTGATCTTCATCACGCTGGCTTGGTAAGGCTCATCTCCCACGTCCTGCAGACAACAGACCGGGCACTGAACACTAGATGCCAGCTTTGGCACAGGATCTGCACATGGAACAGATGCGCTTACAAGCAGCTGCAATCACAGGACGAACAACAGCCCTATGAGTTGCTGTGTGCTTGGCCCCACATCGTGCAGCTTGACCTGAGCATATACAGAATGCAATGCCTTGACAGAATAGAAAAGACGGCTAAGATGGCAGAGAAAAGCAGTTTTTCAAGCTTTACGCCGCAGTGCAAAATTGCATTTACATGTCATTGAAGGGTTGTGTCATGATTTTGTATACCAGAGTGCCTCTGCCCATCCACTTGAAGTATGTTTGCAACTTCTCCTTAGCTTCCTTTGTACCAGCGACAGCAAAAAGCACCCTGTGCTCTAGAGCAGCATCAGGCCGGCCGAAAACTGGTGCAGACACAAAATGAACACCTACAGGAGCACAGTGATGTATGCTGATTGTCTGTGCTGAGGCTTTGCTCAACAACTTTAAGCTCGAGAGGAAAACGGCTGTCACGCCCATTTTTTGTCAGTCATGCATGACCCAGCAGATGTGCAGATGGAAGCCTTGCTGAGCTGCATACAAAGCATGATAGAACTCACATCACATGCGCTCCACACATATGCTGAATGACTTGAGACTCATTGATCAAGCTATGTCTCCAAGCAGTCTGAATTGAGTCAATCAAGTCAAGAGGCAAACCAGCATCTGTTGCATCTGCCGTCAACTGCTTGACTGTTCCTGGGTATACTGTGCTAGTGTCTACATACAAGCTTCCTTTTTTGGGTTTGCCGCTGAGCCAGGCCTTGAAGGTGCTGATCAAGCCGTCGTCAGCAAACATGCTTGAAAAGGTAATGTCACACTTCTGGGCAATATCTGCTGGAGAGCTTTCCCACACTGCGCCCTCTTTAAGCAACGCCTTTGCCTTGGACTCTGTCCTGTTGTGCACGTGAAGGTTTGCACCTTCCTTTTTCAAGTTTGCGTGGAGGTTTGTCGCCATTCCTGCGGTCCACACATACAGTATTCGCCAGCCAGCAAGCAATGCAGATCCTGCCTATGCATTGAAGGGAGGGCGAACAACGAACTGCGACCAAGACTGTGAACGCACCCAGACCCATCGATCCCAGGCCTATGTAGCCCACGTTTGGTTTATCGGCAGCCATTTTGATCGACCTATGCAGTCAATAACACAAGTAGGTTACGCAAAGGAATTGAGACTTCGTCTGTGCGACGCGAGTACAATCGCAAAATTGGCAAGCGTTTCAATCGACATGCATGCACGCAGTAATGTGAGACGTAATGTGCTATGACTGATGTTGGCTTGATGGGGACAATTAGCAAACAGGAAAGGTTGTGATCGCCTAGGAGAGGCACAGCAGATGCGCCATAGCAGGGCCAAGATACAAGGCAATGCGCAGCTGTACGGCATCATGAGCACTCGCTTTGCAAACACTGGTGTATGGGCTTGCCTGCAGGATATGAAGCTGTTGTTTACAGTGTACATATGTATAATCACGCTCAATGCATTTGTCATGCATGGCACAGGATGTGTATGTTGGGCTGTTCTGCTGCAGGAGCGTGACTTGTAGCCTGACATAGCCATCTGCCAACCATATCATGGCCAAGCTGCCTCGGTTCAGTGATAATTCAGCCGTTACACCTTTGGGTCCCGGGGCTTGCTTGTTCCCAGCTTACTCAAACCCGATAGGTCACGGAAATGCACTCCCAATATTGTGACCGTTTCGGCAGCCCAGGACGGAGGAATAGCCCCTGCGAGACGTGTAAGCTCTGCACAATCCTGTCCGACAATATTGTCAATACCTAAGTTTTGACCACAGACGCGTTCGCAGTGAGCGCTGAATGCGCTTTGAGGATGCAGACGTCCCTCATTTTCAGTAGCTCTGTGGCTTCCTGTCAGCACCAGCACAGTCACGTCGGCAAGGTTTCATCTCCGACTTCTGCCTGCTCACTTCAGCTCTCTCACCGACGAAGTGTCAGGCCCCTCAAGCAGTGCAGAGCCCGAAGATCTCGACCCTCTGTCTGCCGGTCTAGTCCACTGCACACCTCTGAGCTTGGCGCTGACTTGCATGTGTTGAGCTCGTCAATACCGGTTGCAAACATATTGCCTTTACGCAGACTGCAAGTCAGTGCCGGCAGACTTACTTCTTCAGAACCATGGTGGGAGAAGAACAACCCACCCAATATGAAGAGCATAACCTCCGTACAGGAAATGGTGGATGCAATGGTATGCCACCAGTAGGCATTCGTCCTCACAATCAATGCTGCAAAGCATGGCACTCCTTTCGCGGGTGTCATGAACGCTTGGAAACTGTGTAGAAAGATCAGCAGCACTATCCTTGTTAACAGCAGCTGTACCACCTGTCTTCACAGCAGCAGTACTGTCTGTGTTTATAGCAGCAGTACGGTCTATATTAATAGCAACAGCACATACAACATTCACATTTGACAGAGTAATGGCTCTTTGTCTGCAGGCAGATGCTGGTGACAAGCTGGTGATAGTGGACTTCTATGCACAATGGTGTGCAGCATGCAGAGCGCTGTTCCCCAAGGTATGCATGTGCCTCCACAACTTACGCACTGATGGCACGGCAACGCCAACACTGCTGCTTTCATCCACATGGCTATCTTCTGTGCAGCTTTGTTCCATATGTGAGGACAATGATGACATCGTTCTCCTCAAAGTAGATTGGGATCAAAACAAGCCCATTGCTCGACCACTTGGTGTCAAGGTGAGGAACAAATCCACTGGCAAAGCCCCTGTTGATTGAATACCAACTCTGCTGCAGTATGTGCACAAGACTGTACCATTTCATTGTTTGCATGCCACATGTGATAATGTTCAAGGGCAGCCTGCAACAGTCCAAATTACACTTGGTGCAGTGTTGGCATGCAGGCAAGTCCGACAAGGTTATGAACAAGCACGTAAAACAGACGTGAATGTCTGTTGTGTGTCCTTGCATCAAGTGCAATCTTCAGGGAGTTTGAGAGTGTTGCAAACTGCAGGTTTTGCCCTTTTTCATGTTCTACAGAGGGGCAGATGGACTGCTTGCATCCTTCTCTGCAAGTGTGTCCAAAGTACAGCGGCTCAGGTGAGGTCTCCTGCTCACCCATTCCAATGAATGCTCTGCTGTTGCTGCTGACTGTCCCACCTTAAAAAGGTTTTGGCATAGGCATCACTACAGAATTCTACCCTTTTCTGCAGGGATGCGATTGCTGAGCACAACACAGACCGATGTTATGTGACAAAGACTGAAGGAATGGCACAATTCCCTGACGTCAAGCCACACCCATCAGTAAGCCAGCTTGAGCTCCTTGACACATTGCAGTCATGATGCCTATGCCTTGCTTTTGGTCATTTTGATTGCCAAAATGCTAATGCCTTGCTTGCAAATGGTGCAAACAGCTATGCAAATCAAACAGCTGACGTGTCTATCGATCTGCAGGAGCAGGATCTTGCACATCCTCCTGATGCAACCCGCTTGACTGAAAAGGATTATGAGCAACAGGAGCAGCAAGAGCCAGCCCCTGTATGAAATTTGATCCCTCTAGTCTTGCAATGTGAGCCCTGGCTACTTCAGCTGCTCCTAACTGCTACTTGAGAGAATGGCGACCTCGATCATTGTTGAGGTGCCTATATGTGCCAGGGTAACCTCAGCTTGGTATCAGTGATGGCTTTCTTTAATTACCATATTTGAATTCCGTGGGAGTGATTGACAAAGCTGTGAGCACACAAATTCTCAATTTTTTGGTGTAATTGATAAGCTCGTATGCGTGAGTCTTAGGTGCTGAATGCAGCGGTGAAATGTTGTCACTCCATTGATGGGCGGCTGAGCCATGAGGGACCAAGTACCAATGCCAGCATAAGATTACCTTGTCAGCATATAGCAAACAGGCTTCCCCTGCGAGGTCTTGTTTGTGGAAGGACATACATCAGCTTCCGACTTGCAGTAGATCTGCTGTCAGGATTGCTCTGAGTAAGCACAGGTTGAATATTCATGTGTTTTAAATGTGCTGAGTATGTACTCAGTATACGGTATGCTTGCTGATGTGTAAAACGCAAAACGCTGAGTTAGATGTGGTACACAATGCTCAAAGCTGCCGTCTTGACGCTGGGACAAGACTTCCCAGAAGATACTGCTAGTTTAACACATCCTGGTCTCTGGCAGGAACAACACAGATTGCTCAGGATGGAACCGCACTCATGTTGAGCCCTGTCCCAATGATGCACTGCTCATCAGTATGCCCTGTACAAATTGACACCATAGTCCAGGGTATCATGCCGTTTCGTGGATTGAAATATAGCTTTAGCATTGATTGCAGTGGCTGACGCAGTTTCATTCAAATGGCGCTGAAGCCATTTGTTGATGTTCAGAAGCAGCTTACCAGGCTTAAGTATTGAACCCACACAACCATCTTTGCACCAAATGTCAACTTGCTCAATAAACTACCCAGTGATCATTGGTATGGGCTTTAGCTGCCAACATGATGGGTTAGCTGCCAGTATGACCGTCTGGTTGCTGCTGTGCAATCTGCATGAGGGCTTCAGCTATCAGCATTGCAGCCTTCTGATTGATGTCATGCCATTCAAATCTTGTCTCATCAAATGTCATGTCGGTAACAAGCAGACACTGCTGCACGAAGGACTGCCAACAGCCAGAATCTGTATTATTTGGGCCCACTGGCTTAACACTGGCTTGATGCCCTGAAGGAAGGTTATGCATGAACACAACCACCAGCTGGCTTGATGCACCTGCAGCACCTCATGCCAACATCAGTTCTGCCTGAAGTATGTATACATGCCTCTCAGACCTGAAGATGTTGCATATGCTCTCATTGAAATGAACTCTATGTTCAAGTCACATTTACTTAGTGAATTATCTGAAACACATGTAATGGATGCTTCAACTGATTGCTTGCTGTGACTTGCACAGAAAAATATCTACAGCACCATGGACGGTGTGATCAACTGATGGAGATCCACAATGCAGCATAGTGCTAGCATCACCTGCTGAGAGGAGGGACTGTAGTTCATCAGTGGGCAAACGAGGCTTGACTCTGTGAAACAACACAGTCACAGCCAAACGCTCTTGGCCTGGCTGCGAACTGATGCTAAGAGCAATCTTGTTTTTCTGCAGATACTGTTGCAGAGACTGCATCACTTTCTGTTCATGCCCCTTCACACCGCCAACCAGTTGCACGTGCAAAGCCTGTACTGCAATGGCATACCAGATAAAGTCAATCGATACTCAGTAGAATGTCACAAGCCCAAAACATGGCATTTCAGGTGTTTGTAGTCTATATGGATGAGCCTTGCTGCTGGACAGGAGTTTCAGTCAACATACAGCCATCACAGATCCTGAGGCAGGACCTGAAAATATAGGATAGAAGGGTTGCCTTACCGTGCAGACTGTGGATGGCACCTGTTGTTCTTGATCCTCGTGCTGAAGCAGTTGTATAGGCTGGACGCCTGCCCTGACCAGCTGGCTCTTCAGTTGGTGTATATATGCCTTTTGTGATTCAACGACGGCCCAAAGGTCTTGAATGTGCCTTCTTGGCCCAAAGAACAGCGTCTCATCGTCCTGCGTGGTGTGAAAATCAAACAAAGGTGCAGCTCAGCAGCAGTAACACGTCCTGTACACTTTGCTTACAATCTTTCTGCAAGTTTCCTCCAGGACTGTACAATCTGCATGATTGCAAGCAGTCCTTTGTCACTGACAGCATATCATCGCGATCAATTTCACTGTAGTTGCTTGGCGCCTGATCTTGATAGAAGGCCATAGACGGTAGCAGCTGTGAAAACCACTTCGACATGAATTGCAAGCCCAACTGGGTCGACCTTGTCAGGATGTCTCAGTCTTTCCTTTTTTCCTGTCAGCCCGTTGCTTGTATGTGTGAGCACTCTGTCTTGGGGTTGATGGTCGTGCACGGGAGAGTGGAAAGCGTTACGTACAGGCGAGCGTTACGCTCGAGACAGAGGACCACTCGCTTGAGTTGCTCCAAAAGCTTGACAACTTCAGCGACGTTGCAGGTGAGTCAACATGCGCAATCTGAAGCGACAGGTCGTAGGAAGCCACTTGGTCTACAGCGTCGGTAAACTCGCGACACTGGAACAGCTTTTGAGCTTTCCCCGAGGGTCTCTGCAGTTGACTGCCTTGTTCGCTACTCAAGACAAAGGATGGGATCCCGCTGCGTTTCATTCCAGTTGCGACAACAAGGGACCCACCGTGACTCTGGTGCAGTGCACCGAGTCAGCTCCTTCCAAACAGCTAATAGAAAGGCTATATGGTGGTTATGCTGCTGTTTGCTGGAACTCTTCCAACGACTTTTAACAAGATGCACAGGCTTTCTTGTTCCGCTTTGAGTTTCCAAAGGATTTCAAGTCAATTGTACCTGACAAGTTTGCACGCACCACTACGGGCAACGAGGTCTTTGGGAATAGCAATGTGGGACCAGTGTTCGGATTCAAGCACGATTTCTTCGGCTGTTGAAGAACTCACCGCTCGGGAGATCCACGTTGACGTTGACGTTGACCCAGCTGGCATGATTTGCTGGCCCGAAGTCAGTGGTTGTGCATGGTTCACTGCCTCTCGAGTGATATAGCCATATGCGAAACACGGCGATACGGCCAATACACGGCCATGAACGCAAGCCAAGGCGTACGTTACGGTTTCTTGTATAGTCGAGATTATTGCATCAGACCTCTGATCAGACCTATCGACAGTAAGCGATTGCTGTGAACAGCACATTCGCCAAAGGGACACCTGAAATCCTTTATTGCTCAGTACTTGCTGGCCTTTGCAAGGCATAATCAAGGACGTTGCGTCCGACAGACAGGCGCACGGCTGTGGTATGAGCAAGCAATTGCAGAGTCAAGTCCAAGGCAGCAGGCTGGTAGATAACTATGGTAAACTCGAGACGTTGGCAGCTCTATTGGAAGAAAAGCCCAGGCTGTTGAAGCTTGAGACGCTGTTCAGTACTCGCAATAGCGGCTGAACCAATGCGGCAGCTTTTCACACTGCTTGCGACCACAAGGGGCCGACCCTGGTCCTTATCGAATGCCCGGATGGCGCCAGCTACGGTGGTTACACCAGTATCAGTTGGACGTCCAACAGTAACTATAAAACAGGGTTTAGGGTTTAGGGTCCACGTCAGGGCCTCTCATCCCTAGTACAGTGTCTAGGGATCAAAGCAGCTGCAACATGGAGGTGCTGCTAGTGAGCAGCGGTGCTTCAAGCTGGGCAGAAGAGCTGGAATCTCCCTGGTGGAAGAGCTGTTCCTGGTTGATGCAGGTACTGTGTTGCCATTCAAGCACTGTGATTGTCTCACTGTTGCTGCTCATGATGCTATTTTGTGTCCAGTGGCACTCGGTTGACATGTAACCAGCCTGGGTCAACTCCTCATTGTGACCATATCGTTCCTAGCACGTCCATATGTCAGAGTGTGAGGCATACAGGCAAGTGCAAGCTGCATTTTCAAGGTGTATCAGCTGGCAGCTTTACTTACTGTAAGCTTTGTTTTCCAAAGTCTGACTGGCTTCTTTGCAGGATTCAATAGCCCTGCAGAAGGACATCTTCAAGTTCAACCCTACAAATGAGGGGTTGGGAGTCAAGACCATCAATATCTTGCTCTGTGGCGGCGTTGGCGCAGGCAAGTCCAGCATTGTATCCACAGTAGACAGCCTCTTTCAAGGGCGCATCTCCAGAAGAGCACCACACGGCCAAGGCACAGGCTCCCTCACATGCAAGCTACGCAAGTATAAGTTCACAGACCCTGACACCAAAAAGCCAGTGCATTGGCAGCTGTGGGACAGCATGGGACGGGGTTCAAACGAGTACAAGAAGGGTGAGCTTGGCTTCATCTTGGACGGGAACTTGCCCAATGGCTGCAAGCTGGATGACAAGATCTCTATGAAAACTGCTGGGTTCAACAAACAGCCCAGCGTCGAAGATGAGGTGCACTGTGTGTGCCTGGTGGTGCCTTGTGACGCTGCCACTGATGACTCGTACATGGAGCAATTGCGGGAGATGCGGCAGTTTGCACGCGAGAGAGGTGAGCGAGAGAAGCCACTGCCTAGTGTTTTGAGTCTTGACATGTATACAGCGTCCCAGTGGTATATGAGCAGCTGCTTCTCATCCAAAGGCATGAGGTGCAGCTGCATCCATTGCAAATTCCTTGTTGCTTATCTGCTGTATATGCCATGCTATTGAATGCATGTGCAAAGCAACCACTGTATGCTGCAACTGCCTTGCTGATTGACTGGTGAGTTGGCATGTGAGTTGATTTGTGCGTGGTGCTGTGCAGAAATCCCAACACTTGTGTTCCTGACCAATATTGACAAGTATGACCCAGATGTCATTGGTGAAGACCTGAGCAAGACTTTCCATAGTGCACGCCTGCTGAGCCTCATGGAGGTAGATAACCCCTTCTTTGCATCGTCTTGCAATGGACCTGTGCTGAATGTCTCCTGTAGGCTGCATGGTCACATCGTATGTAACAGCGCATGTCACCTGAATCAACCTACCATCATACATTTCTAGATAACCCTTTCTCAGCTTGTTGCACTTTGTCTGTGTCTCAACACTGTCACAGTCAAGCAAGCCCAGCTTTGCAGAAGGTGTGCCTGGTAGCTGTGGCAACAGCAGTTGCATAATCAAAGAAACTGACAGCAAAGCACCCTGTTGTAAAACTGCGTCTCCATGACTTTGCAGTGCAACAATGTGTACACTACATTATACACTGTACACTACATTGCACACGCTTTCACAGTCAAGATGAGCACCTCACTTCACATCGAAAGGTGATCAAGGGTCATGTGCAATGACAGTTTACTCAACCAGTATTTTGCGCACTCTGATTTGTATTTTGCACTCTGCAGGATCTAGAGGAGAGTTCAGGTGTGGGAGGCCGCAAAGATATCCTGCCCATCAAGAACCTCAGCAAGGAGACAGAACCTACACCCGAGGCTAGTGTTCTTGTCTGTAGAGCGCTGCAGCAGGCTCTGTTCGCTGCAGTTGACTACCTCAGGGAGTGTGACTACATGGACACAAGTGAACAAGACTCAGAACTGTCATGAGGGTTGATGCAACATCATGGAGGCATGTGCAACAAGAAACGTTGTCAGACACACTTTGGACCCGACAGGGGTCGCCCGCATATGTGCAAGAAAGCCCTGACCACCACACAACCTTACACATGATCACTGTTGGCTCAGCACGCACTGAATCATGTACAAAGCAGTCATAATGGTCTATACAATCATCACAAGCTCACCCTCTTGCAATTGTGTCATTACACACTAAGTCCTAGAACGATTGCTCTTTTGTACCAGCTGGCAGCCCATCTGTACAGCTCACCTATACAAGCATGTATTGCTGTGTTCTTACTACCTCAATTGCGCTGAAGCTGGCATTGCTTTGCTTGTCGGCGTCAAGCTGATGCTATGTACATTATTGTACTTTACGTATTGGTAACAGATTATTGCTGGTATGCAGTCTATGGTACACCGCCATGGGCGACTCACAGCTGTCAACAGTGAGTTCAGGGCACTAGTGCAAATTGAAGGGGACAGAAGGAGCTTGCATGCATCATTTGTAAGAGCTCGTGGTATGTAAGGCTGCCGCTCAGTAAGCTTTTGCATGAATTGCATCATTGATAAGTCTCAACCTATCTTAAATTGGGACTACCTGGGTCCGGTATATATATTTGCCCCTTTTACTGACACAATGTCTCACCTGGCATTTGCAGATGCAGACTGCCTGTATCAAGCCAGGTTCCTCTGGGCGCGAGGATGTTGTCGTAATTTGTCACATGGGCCGAGCCCACGTGCTTCAGCTGCAGTCTGAACAGCTAGAGCAGACGTTGAGATCGTAACAACTCGGGGCCTGTATAAGCGGTGTACAGGGCTGTCACTGTGCGTATGGGCGGACGCAATGTTAACCGATCCACCTAGCACACAGGTCAGCCTGCAGCAGCAGGCTGGACCTCCAGTGATGGAGCAGCCGAGCACCGACAAACAGCGCAAGCACAGCAGTGTATGGGTCCAGTGTGAGAGCTGCAAGTCGTGGCGACGCTTGCCGAAGGATCTGCACGAAGAAGTCGGAGGCGACGACTTCTGGTAGGTGCTGACCTGCAAGTGTTTAACAACAGGAGCTCTTGGCTCGCACAGCAGCCAAGCAAGTGGATTTACATGCTTGTGCAACTGGTTGCGTATCACAGGTACTGCTCCAAGAATCCAGATCCCAACTATAACAGTTGTGATGTGCCTCAAGAACTGTCAGATGAAGCCATCGACCAGGAACTTGAACAGGGCAGCGAGGTATGCAGCTATAACAGCAAATCTTATTGCAGCTCCATGCCAGTACACATCTGCATGAACAGTATGCACATCAAAAGAACCTTTGCATTTCACAGGATGAGGCGGAGAGGACGAATCGGCCACACAAGCAGAAGCCTGCTGTATGGCAGCACATTTCTAGAAACATCTACACTCACAGACAGGGCAAGGTGGAGAAGGAGGACGATATCATGATATGCACTTGTCCTCAGCCAGCAGATGGCGCGCCTGGCTGTGGGCCAGAGTGTCTGAACAGGCGCTTGGCAGTGGAGTGCCATCCAGTGAGTGATCTTGTTAACACTTGCAGCTACAAACTCCCTTCAGAATGGGCAGAGCATAGACAATACAACAAAGCACAGAACATCAATCCAACACGTCTTTGCTGCTGCATGGGCACACTGCTGTCTGTCATGCGGCCGTCACATTTGCAATGTATATGCAGGACTGGTGCCCTTGTGGAGATCAATGCAGCAATCAAATGTTTGCTCAGCAGTGCTATGCCAAGATCAACCAGGTCAGTTATCAGTTGACATGTCATGCCAGCTTCCTGTCTGCTGTCTGGCAAGCTGATCTTTGGGCATTTCAATTGCTGCTGAAAATGTATCATATCTGCAAATTCAGCCAGGCATGCCCAGTTCTGCCTTCATCACTTGGCTTGTTGATGTCAAATGGGTTCAGTGATCCTGCCTGGTGCTGCCTGCAACTGTGTTTCGAATATGCCCTGCTGTCAAAGATAGTCATGCAGCCTGTCGGGAAATCTGATCATGCAATTGCAGAGGCGTGCTGGTGCAAAAGGGTTTGGTCTGTTCACAAAGGAGGACTTGCAGGCTGGTCAGTTCATCATTGAGTACATAGGAGAGGTACATACAATAGCATAGCTGCTTTTCTCATCATCATCTCCTGTACATGGCGATGCCGTTTGTGGCTTATAGCAACCAGCGCTACGTATTGCTGGCTGCTGCATGTTGTGTGTAATTTAGTAGCCATTGATGCCATGCATGGTCTGGCTTGCACATTGCCTGGCTTGTGATAGCATCTCACTCAATACGTACATGAGCTGAGTCAGCGAGGCTCAATAGCATTTCCACACCATGCCATGTGTACAGCAAGATGCAATTGTTGCAAGTGTCATCAGATATGATGAACATGTGCAGCATGCTGTCAAGAAGCAGCCTCTGATGCATCCAGAACTGCTCAGAATTGCACAGTCAAGAGCACTGCACTGCATGCTGTGTCCATGGTCCCAGCCTGCCTGTGACAACTGAAGTACTGCATGGGTTTCAGTCCAGCATTTGTTCTGGTATCAGATGAAGTCTGTGCGTGTGCACAGGTCTTAGAAGAGGATGAGTACCACCGGCGCAAGGGATTCTATTTGGAGTCGGCTCAGCGGCACTACTACTTTATGAATGTGGGCAACGGGGAGGTCATTGATGCATGCAGAAAGGTGGGACTGGTCTGCGTGCATCGACAGCATGCATCCTTACAACAGCGCCACATGTGGAAGCTAAAGCTTCTTGAGTGGCTTTTCGTACTGCTTTTAGCAACATGCTTGCTTATGCCATGCTGGTCATGTCACCTCTGCAGGGTGGCAAAAGCCATCTTGTGCATATCAGCCTGTTGTGATCAGGATGCCAGTTGGTATAGCCGCAATTACAAGCAAACAGCTAGTATGGTGGGCCTTCTGGCTCAGATGAGCTTCTGCGCTATGTAGCCATCATTGCCTGGCTTTGGCTGCTGGGCTTGCAGAATTGTACACAGCCATGCGCTCGGCTGCTACATGACATGCTATACAGCAGTATAGCAGCTGAGCACCAGTATGCGGCTGCTGCGCTGCGCCTGATGATCATCGTTGCATTCAGGGGGCTCTGGGGAGATTCATCAATCACTCCTGTGATCCCAACTGTGAGACACAGAAGTGGCTGGTGCATGGTGAACTGGCCATTGGGCTGTTTGCCACAAAGGACATCCCTGCCAATACAGAGCTGACTTTTGATTACAATTTTGAGCGCTACGGAGACAAGGTGACATTCCTGTCTGGCAGGATCACTGCCAAGCACACACATCAGCTGCATTCAGAACGTGCCTGCATGCATGGCATGTGCATCAGGTGCAGGTCAGTACCTACTGTGGTATATACTGCGACCGTTTGTCAATTCATTGTTTTGCACAATGTGCTGACTCATGCACTGGGGAGGTCCCTGCGTTTGGCCTACCTCGCTGCTGATGCTGAATGTTGACTGCCGCAGCCGCTGAAGTGCCTGTGTGGCTCTGCCAAGTGCCGAGGATTCATTGGTGGCAAGGAAGCAGCCAACAGAGCAGAGGACCCCAGGTATCATGCTCTTTGCTGCGTGTATCTTTTGCCTGTTGATGTCCCATTTCCATGCAAGGCCATGCTTGGGAGTTTGCGGTTGCATCATTGCTGTCTTTGTTCAAGCTGGCATGACTTGCGCGGCATGCATGATGCAGCTTACCACAGGTCAGACAGATGTGTCAGCAATGATGAGCACGGCAAAGCACACAGGAGATGCTGCATGTGCTGACAAGACGGTGCATGACAAGCACCTTCCTGTGCAGCATTAGTTGTATCTGCATTCATGGCTGCCTCAGACTTGATCTGATCCAGGGGGGTGGATGAGCCCATGGATGCATCCGAGGAGCCAGAGCCCATCATGCTTGAGGAAGAAGACCAGGACGACCTGGTGGCGGCCATCTTGGATGCCAACGTAGGCCTGCGAGAGGCCGACACCAGAAGGTAGGCCCCACATCAGTGGCCTTTCAATCCCTTCTGGCAAGGCACCTGGTGCACGCATCGTCCTCATCAATGGCCTTTCCATCAGTTCTGGAAAGGCAGCTTGCGCCTGCGCTGTCCTCAAGGGCAGCTGTGTCAATGCTGCGATTGTTGCAGCATTGCTTGCATTGAGGGTCAGAGAGGATGGACACGCTGCAGCTGATGAGCTAGGCTTGTTTTCTGGCCGTGCTTGCTACTGGTCGTCACAGTACAGTCTCTTCTGCAGCACTCATGAAGTGCGCATTGCTGTCACAGCCAAGTGACGTGACGGTCCACTGCAGGTTGAACAGGCTTGCTGGGCGTCGCGGCATCAACAAGGACTGGGACACTGACTCTGGCAGCGAAGCAGAAGAGGAGGAGGAGGTGGCTGAAACAGGCTCCAAGGGCTCCATGAACCGGCCCTCCAGGGCCAGCAGCAAAGCCCAGAGTGATGCAGAGACTGAGCACTCCACACAGCGCCAGAGGCCAAGCAGTAAGGCTGATGCCAGCCGCCTGCTAGAAGGGCGTAGGCGGTGAGTCTGGACCCGGCCACCCTACAACCCCAATGCATGAGTTTTGCCTCGCACAGCAAGCAGAAGATTGAGTGCCGCTGGTATTCAGCATTCTTGACTGAAATAGCAAATAGCATTTGCAAACGATCTGCAATTTTCTGCCTTGGACTGATCAGGTATGTGAACTGGCCGGCAAACATATGCTCATGGATTGGCAGGCAAATTGATGGGACTTCTGTGCCAGTGAGACTTGTGCAGCCGCTCAACTTGGGCTTGGCTTTTGGGTTGCTGCATTTCCTGTGTGTTTTCATGAACTGCCAGCTTAGGCTATGGCATAGCAATGGCATGCAAGACCACACTTACATGCATCATGTGTGAATGCAGCACGGGACGTCCTCATGCCTGAATCGGAAGCCTCTCAATCCATCCATATCCTGCAGGTTGGCCCATGGCAAACAAGAGCAGCCAGACCTGCAGCGTGTGAAGTCATCTCTGCTAGAGAGTAAGCTGCCTGGTCGCAAGCGCGCTCGGCCTGCCTCTGGTGGTGAGAGGAACAGCACCCCCACCACCTCCACTGCAGCACGCTCACAAGACTCAGCGGCCAGGCGGGCCTCTCTGCTTGAGGGGGGCGCCACCAGCAAACCCCACAGGCCTGCCAGGTCAGCATATGCATTACTAAGCATAGATGTCAACTGGGCATGGTTTCGTCAATAGTCGCTTTGCATCTAGGACATGTCATTGTGAGGAGTAACGCTCTGTATTGCACAGGCTGGTTGCATGGATGCAATTTGCAAGTGGCAATGCAGTCTGTCTGGCTGTGCAAAAGTGCTCTTATGCATGTATGTAATTGCACCGTAAGGGAAGTTGTTTTGATTCTGTCTGTGACGGTGATGGTGGGTAGGACCCTGCCTCGTCAGAGGACACAGCAATGGAGTGAGCAGTTCATGGAGAAGCGCAGAAGCGAGGTCGACAGGCGGCTAGACTCTCTGATCAATCAGTCATCCAGAGCGCTCAGGCAGGTGAACCGCACCACCGTGCTGAAGCTGCTGCGCCTCTTCAACCTGTGCGACCTGGGCACCAACTCTGCTGACAAGGACAAGGCCAAGCAGGCTCATGGCTCCCCTAGGAGGCCTGTCAGGCCCAGAGCAGTCCAGAATGCTGTCGACCATTCTGAGGTGATCAATGCTTTGCCTCCCTTTCATGTCACGTTTGCCTTATGCGCATGCGCGCATTGTGATGCAGCACAATGTCCCAAGCTTCTAGTTACATATCCACACAACAAAGCCATTGCGCCCTACCCTACCCTACCCTACCCTACCCTACCCTACCCTACCCTACCCTACCCTACCCTACCCTACCCTGCCCTGCCCTGCCCTACCCAATCCTACCCTTGCCTACCCTGCCCTGCCCTCCCCTACCCTATCCTACACTCGCAGCTGAGCACCCTTGAGGGCGCTGGTGCATGAATGATCCACATCAGTGCTTGCCTCATAACCTCTGCATGTTTCTTGCATCCAATTGCCTTATACCAGTAGTGCATCATGCACAGATCCTGCTTTCTGTATGCACTGATCAGCCTCAGTCATCTTCCTGTGCCTGCATGCACAAGCCACTTACAGCCAGTATGTTAACAGCATGCTGCTGCATCTGTACAGGCTGTGGGTGCAAGTCCCTTTTCAAGAAAGGAGTTCCAAGCCAACAGTAGCACAGCCTCAGGCCTCAAGCAGACCAATAGCCCTAGGGCTGCTCCAGCAGACCCCACCCGAGCCAGCAGCCAGGTCAAACCTGGTCCCCAGCCAGACAGCACCAGCAGCCCTGCACCAGACCCCAAAGTGACAAGTGAGGCCAGTCAAGAGGCACTGGTCAAAGCAGATCCAGCGTCTACCATCAAGGCGGAAAGTCTACCCATGGAGGGCGACGCTGCATCTGTTAAGGCAGAGACAGAGGACTTGAAAGCAGATGGGCGGCAAGAGTCAGGGGAAATTGACAAGCCTCAGCTAGACACAGAGCACAAGAGGGAAGACCATTTGCACAGGGGGTCAGATCAGATGGGGTCAGGACACAGGGGTGTGGGTGAGAAGGGGCTGGAAGCTGCACTGCAACCTGGGCCTGGGCTGAAGGTCAAGGTCAAGGTGGAGGTCAAGGACGAGGCTGTTGGCAGCAGCCCTGTTGCAAGGCCTCAAGAGCAAAGACTGAGAGACAGGTATACCTGATCCCAACTGTCTGCACAAAGCCCAGCTTCTCAACACTCACGCAGTCTTGACGGCCTGCTTGAAAATGCATTACCGGCTGCGACGCAGCCCTGTATATGCATGGGCGTGATTTATGGTCAATGCAGAACAATTTCTGTTGCTATGTACACATTACGTGCTGCAGTGGATGCTAGCATGTCTTGATATTTGAGGTGCAGGACAACACATTCAATTATACAGTAATAAGACAATCTGCCACGGACACATATCAAATGTTTTTCCAGCATTTGTTCAAGGTGGGAAAGTTGTGCTCATGCAGCAACCTTGTGTGCAGGGATGCCGAAAGGGGTCGTGGCAATGCCAGAGTTGGTGATAGGGTTTCAGGTTCTGCCAGAAGGCGGTACAAGAGCCGCAGTAGGTCAAGGGAGAGAGGCAGGGCCAGCGGCAGCCCATACTCCAGAGGTACAGATACAGAAGACGGGGAGGTGAAAGAGCCCAGCTCCCCCATGAAGGCTGGGCCCCTGAGTGCTCGCCAGCAAGCACGCCTGGCAGATCTATCACTGCTTCTTGAAGTCATTCTCAAGACAGATTATGCCAGGTATATGACCAAATGTTTGTCCTGTGATGCGTTTTGCAGAGATGAACGGAGATAAATGACAAGCCACTTGCTTCATGTTAGCACTGCAGTGTGCTTCGTCTCTCTTTGAGCTTGTACTCATGCATACGGCAGCTGCAAAGTCGAGGAAACGAATACAGTGCAAAGTCTGGCTTTCGTCAATGCAAATCAAGCAAGCACAGCCACAACAGAAGCCGTGAACAAAGCAAGCAGGCTTTTTCACAGGTCACTGGCTGACTGCAAGACGTGAAGGACATTGCACATGTAATCCTTTGTTGACATGCAGGGCTCCAGAGGAGTTTGTGAAGTGGGGAACGTTGCGGCAGCTGCACACCATGCTGAGCCGCTGCATAGGTCCCCACATCATCTCTTTCGACGTGGTCATCCGAAAGATGCTAGAAGTGGTCAGAGCCCTGCCGTTCACAGCAGACGACCTGCACCATACGCGTAATGCGCATGGCACCTTTGCAGACACGCTGTATGACCTGGCTGACAAGCGGAAGGCTGCCAAGCAAAAGACAGACAAGGTTGGTTGCGCCAAAACTGCTTTCTATGTTCTGGTTGGCATGTTGTCTTGCAGCAGAGAGTGTGAAATCAGGAAACTCAATGGGTCTTGTGGAGGCAGCTCTTGTTGATTTATGAACAAAGGGCTTAATCTAGTCAACAACAGCCTGTTTGTCACTTTATAACGTCTTTTTCATGTGCTTGTGCAGTCGACACCAGCTCTGACAGCAGCAGCGCATGAGCTTCTGCAGCGTTTCCCTCCAAAGGATTGCAAGACCCCTGTTGAGGTCTCGCACAGACTTCTGAGTCCCAGAGGTGGCAGAGGCTTGCGCTCCCCTGGCCGTGGCAGCGACAGGTCAGCTTCATAGGCTGCTGCTCGCTCCCAATCTCAAGTCACTGTCTGTATGCTTGTTTTGTAACAATCTGATTTACACATGCATGCATACATAATTCCCATGCAAACTGAGCATCTGAACTCTTTTGTTCAATGTGGTGTCTACCTGCCACTGTCTGACTATATATATGCCTAGTGGTGTAAAGGTCAAAACTCTTACAGAAAATACAACCATGAACGTTGCATTTCACTGCCAATTTTACTGACGTTGATCATATTGCAATCTGCTGAAGGGTTGTTGTCAGACTGGGACGTGGTGACCCCCAAAGGAAAGTATCCAGCATGTACATCCAGAGAGCTAATTCTGCTGCCTAGAGATGCAAGACTCATCTGCTGCTCACTGCTGTGCACAGGGGCAGATCCATGTACAAAGGCATATTCCTTGGCAAGGCCTCGACTGGCAGGATCGTCGACTGGAAGCCACCAGGCAAAGACACGCCTGCACAGCCTGCTAATGGAGGCAGCCAGGCACAGTCTGGCAGCAAGGACACAAAGCCCTCAGAACTGGCACCCACACCAAGTATGACATTATCAGCCCGCCGTGAAATGACACATTTGACTGTCTACGGTCAAATTCTGGAAAGGATTCCCTCACGACCTGTACTGTCCTATGCTGATGTGGCGCATGCAGAGACAAGTTGCATGACTTTCCTGCCAACCAGCGCCTTCTGCCAGCCATTGTATAGTGTCTGGTTGTGTGCTGGATGTTGCATAGAGCTTTCACCTTGCAAGGCTTGCTAGCATACCAGTCATGATGCTTCCGGCTACTGTTGGGCCTGTGCCTGAGTGCTCATGAGATTTGTTCTCCCCACATACATGACTTTTTGCAGAACAGTCCTGTAGGTGTTCATAAATGCAGACGTTTACAAGCCCAACTCAGAACTCGGCTGATCTCAATGCAGGTGCCAAGAAGGTGTCTCCTGATGGAGTCAAGGGTCGCCCCTTACCACAGGTCATGCGAGCAACATACGTCCAGCCCAGTCCTGATGCACCTCCCATTGTAGGGCCTCCTGGGACACCTCATCACGCACCCCCTGCTCAGCCTTACATGACTCCAGCTGGCAGGTTCCCACCTGCACCCCCTGGCCCCCCTCCCTCTGTGGGTCGATCCCAATCCTTTTCTTCAGGGCAGCATGAGGTGAGATGTTCTCAAACTGCAAGCACTTTTACCTTCTCTGACTTTCGGACAAGGACGAATGTGTTCTTGTCTGAAGCCTGTGGTGTGGGCTGGTCAATATTATGCTGTTAAGAGCTGCTGTGGAGTTGCTCTTGGGCGCAGGTCCAGCCTTATGGTACACCCTCTAGCACGCGGGGATTGCATCGGCTGCATTCTGTGCGTGGGCCAGGCAGTCCGCCATTGGCGCCGTCACCTTCGCTTCCCACCAGCACGTTGCACACTGGGTCCCGGTGGGCGTCTTTACCGGCTGATGGCCACCGACCCTCTCCCCTGCCGAACGTACGACTCCCTCAACCTCCTCCAGGGCCCCCTCCCTCGACATCAAAGCCATCCTCACTTCCGCTACCGCCTCCCATCGGCCTTCTCAGAAATGGCTCGTACATTCCAGTGCAAGCCTCTGGGGTCACACAGCCTCCGCACATCCCCAACCAGGCAGCTGTGAGTGGGAGCACTGACCCGCCGCTGCCATCCGAGCCAGCAGGACCTTTGTCTCCAGACCCCCCGTTGCCGCTTTCACCTCCTCCAAAGCACCCATTGCCTCCTCCACCTGAGCGGCCATCAGCCTATAGCAAGCCACCGCAAAAGAGTTTTGGCTTTCCTCCACACCTGCCAGGTCTGTCCTTCTTGCCTGTTGCTTTCATACTGCTGCATTCAGTTGATACTTATCAATCAACGCAATCTGGTTGGAGGTCTGCCTTTTCTGCTTGCCTTCGACACCGGAGCTTATGTGCAGACTTGCATGTGAAGAAGCGCAAGAGGGATGTGGCTAACCTGGATGATGAGGTCAAGTCTATGGATGACATGCCCTTGGATGAGGGAGAGATTCCAAATGATGGCCAGAATGGGGCTGCAGGTTTTACTCTTGACACTGACATGCTGTGATTTGTCTTTGGAATGCATTATGTAGTATGTTGTTGTACATGTGCATGGTATGCAAGGCTTACTGTGTAGCTCTACTTTGTCATGTGCGTTAGTGCTTCAAGTCATCATTTTGGTGCCATCAGGCTGCAATGTAGGCTGATAGGCTTCTGGCCTGTCAATCAGCCTACATTGTGATTGTTACCTCAAGGTCCCTTGCATCCCTTTTGACCTCCGTGTTCTGAGGCTGCTGTTGCACTCCTAAAAAGCAACCAGGCTCAAAGAGCTGTTTTGTGTGGTGCAGATGTCAGTATGTCTGAAGCTGACCCTGGCAGACAACAGTCCAATGGGGCTGGGCCTTCTCAACCGACTGGCACAAGTAGTCTTGAAGGGCAAAATAAGCTCAGTCAACAGGCAGGCTTTGTGTGCAATGGGCACAGCATTCCTCATGTGATCGGCCAGCAACCAGAGCTGGCCTCCAACCATCTGCCTTATGCGCCACCATTACGTAAGCAACTTTTAGCATCAGTATGCTGATGTTTCATGATGACATTCTGCTCTTTTTCACCTGTCATGCTGTTGTCCTGTTGACTCTCTCAATGTCTTGCATCCCTCAACATCAGCAAGCAACCCACTGCTGCTGCAAACCTGGCTCATACACATGAGAAGCGTGCCTGTCAGCTGGTGTTGCACCATTCCAATGTTCTGCCCCACAGTGCAACCTGATCTTGGCAGCAAAGCCTTATCAAGCACCATTCCTCACCATGGTCCTGACTTCTGTCTGCAAAGTTGCAGGGCCTGAGAGCTTCCCTACTGACTGGCCAGATGACAACTTGACAGAGAACACCAGCTTCCTGGGCTTTGTAGAGTATGCTGTCAGGCAGGCCTTGGAGCCATACCGCTCTGCTGGTGGTCGCGGCGGTGTCAGGGTAAGCTCTCCCACATCATGTGCATGTTCATGGCCTGGGCCACAGTGCATGCAGAAACCAGCAGGAAACACTGGCATTGCTGTCCAAGCAAACAGCAACTGTTGTTGACGAGAGCAAGTGTTGCTGGCAGAGCAAGTGTTGTTAACAACAGCAAGTGTTGCTGGCAGAATAAGTGTTGTTAACAACAGCAAGTGTTGTTGAACTTGCTTGCTTAAGCCAAGGGTTAAGCCCTTGTCCATTTCATGGAAAGCACCAAGTGGCAAACCATGGCATGTGCTGCAGTTGACAAAGGAGAAGCATGGACAGATTCTCAGGAAATGCCAAGCAAAGATTGTTTCAGCTGAGCAACAGGTCAGTGGCCTTACTTCAGCAAGATTTGTGTTGACACATGCTGCCTAGCATGATTGTTCATTCACATGTTGCTTGACAACCTGCATGGCAAATGGCTGCTGGTGCTCTCAGAGCAGACTCTTGCTTTTGGTGTGCATTCAAGAAGTGTACGCTGATCATGCGGACCTTGCTGTCATCTCTCATACCCCCAACAAGCAGACATGCATTGAGTAACCATACTGCACTCTTGTTCAGCGTCTCACCTGTGTCACGTGTAATGCACGTTGTGCAAAGCGTGTACCCTTCAGTAGAGCTGAGTGGAAATCAACACTGTCATTTGTTACAGGCTGCAGCAGAAAGGGCAAGAAAGGGGCAGTCAGGACAGGTGGTGCGGCACAAAATTCAGAGTAATGCCACCAAGCTTGTCATGTCTTACTGCAGTCAAGGCAGCGAGGCCCACTCGCAAAAACAGCACAGACCTGGCCGAGTTTGAGTATGTCATGCATGGTCTTTTACTTTATTCCCTCCTGCCCTGTGACCCTCGATATTCTGTCTTATGGTTATATTGTGCTACTGTGGTGTGTTCATTCTTTGTTTTGCTTTTGGCCCTAGTTGACATGAAAGTGGCATGGCAGCGCTGTGATGTGATGTTCTGGCATGCTGATGCTTGTAAGCTTCCATTCTTGCTCTTAGTTGGATCAAGTGATGAACAGTTCAAGGTGTTGAAGTTTTTAAGGAATGTGTGAGCTTCTGTGCATCACCGGCACTGCATCAAGCTGACCTTGTCAACCACTGAGATGTTGTAATGGATCGAGATATGATTCATTAACTGCCTTGCGCCTCAAATGCATGAGGTGACACCCCTTGGTTGTGCACCCCCTCTCGGACTCATGCAGGTGGTTTAAGCACTCCCTGCTCTGCTAGATGCTGCAGATGCAGTCAGTGTTCATGGTGGCCCAACCGTGGGCTGTAAGGCATTTGTATGCACAGATGTGCCAAGGGCTATACCTGGGTGCCCTCCAGGGATGTACAGAACACCCGAATCAGCATACAACTCATCTTACATTGCAGTGTGCTGTATGAATACATCCGGGCTGTCTTACAGCAACATGTTCTGCCTGGACTTGAGCAAACTAAGTTCTTCCACATTCTAAATATTGCTACGAGCAAAAACATCTCATGAAAAAGAGGTTTCGAAAGCAGTTGATGCTGTTACGGGTAGTCCCAGACCAGATACGTCTTCATTGATTCGAGTTCAGCATACACAATACGAGCCAAGAACAAAGTCGCTCTTAGGATCAGAAATGCTACAAGTATAAAATTTGCAAAGACTAGCTAGTACTCACTTTGTGCAGTAGAAGTGTCACACATTGAGCTTTGTCTCAGAAACACATCACTGAAGGTATGTGGACCACCAGCATCTGAAAGTCACATGCTGGGAGGTACCGTTAGCTAGTTGCCATACAGCATATGAACTAACAACACCCCACGAAAATGCATTTACGCCAGAACATGATTAAGCAGAAAACCACTGTCTGTAGGTTGTGAGCAGTGCTGCAATGCTCAAGGACACACCTACAACCACAACTAATACTGGCAAGACAACCTGATGCGTAGTCTGCCAACATTGGCTCAACTTGCTTTCAGACTGTTGACCATTATGCTCAGTGGCAACAATGCTAAGGTGCACATCATCAACCTCATTTTCATCAGCTGGCAGCAATAATGCCTGGACTTCCCTCTCTTCCTGTTGTATCAACGCAAGGCCAGGCTTTCTAGCCTTTTCATGGGCTCTCAGCTTGAGATGCAGCCCGACAGGAATGACATAGCACACGATACAGACTGCTGTTGCTCCTGTAATGGCAAAAATCTTTTCTGCATAGGCTGGGAAGATGAGCGCCACCAGAAGTGTGCTGATGATAATGCCTGTGGTTTCTGCCATGTGCCGCTTCCACTCAAATGGTGCATCTTCACCAGCAATGAGACTGTCCAGTGTGTATCTCAGGGATATCTGCAGCCATCATTCATGCTTGTTGTATTGTATATGCTGACTGGTTCTCTGTTGTACATCTGCATCGGCCGTCTGTTGGCATAAATTTGACATTGAATGCTGAGCATGACGGCATGGCGTCTGATGGTTCATTATAAAAGTGGGGCTGGCTGATGCACTGAAAGCAATGAACTAGTAAACATATGCTGCAGCTTCTGATTCCTCACACAGAGGGAGCAATGCTAGCATGCAGTCAAGCAATCGAGGAGCCAGTAGACAAAAGCAGGATGCAAGGGTTGACCTGCATGGGTGGGATACTAATGGAGAGGTAGAGAGCCATGAAGAGGTCAATCCAGCCCTCCCTGCGGCCCCCAAGCCAGGTGTTGACCAGGCAGTCCCCCTCTGTGGCCTGCCCAAAGCGGGCTGCCCCAAAAATCCCCATCGTGCCATACATCAGGCACGCCACCCCTGCAGCAATGGCCAGGCAGTTGTCAGCAGGCATGAGCTTGTGAGCTGCATTCCAGAGCATATCAACAGACAAATTGTGATGAAGCCTTGGGACAAATTGTGATGAAGCCTTGGGTGTCAAGCTCTGCTGAAACCAGCTGTGCCAAAGTGTTCTTGATGCAGTGCACTGACAGCCCTTTGCAGGAAGGCATGAATGGCAAGCACATCAGCCGTAGGTTGTGGTTGGCTGCAATGCTGCAGACAGGCGGTCAAGCAGCTGAAGGCTGCCTCTGCAACTTGCAAGACTTGACAGCTTTGTGATCATAATAACAATAACAATGTTTACGCTTTCTAGCTCATGATGAGCAAGGTACATGCAGAGCAAGTCTTGTCTCTCCAGAGCAGGCCGTTCTGAGCAACTCTGCAAGGTATTTATAGCTTGACAGCTTTGTGATGACACACAACCGCGAGCCCTATTGCTGTCCCTTCCCAGGCATGCACTTGTACCCAAATGCAGGCGTGCAGAACAAGCTGCACAGTAACAAGCCCACCAATGATGACAATCTTGACAGCTGTGGAGGTGATGGCCAGACCGGAGGGCCCTGGTGGCATGTCATGCAGCAGAGGCATCATCATGGGCTGCAGGTAGAAGGCAAACCCCAGCACCACAAACGCCTCTGGCAACTGGGCTGCACTCTGCACACATGGTCTTGGGATCAGCCTACTTAATCTTATCACAGGTCCGAGGTGCGATGCTCAACTCAGCCTGAGTGTCCACCACCAGCGAAGCATCCAGAACAAGGACTGGAGAGCCTTGTAGGCATGTCGCTTAAGCTATTGTTACGATAATGCTGTCCGGTCGGCTCATGCAGGTGGGTGCCGTATGTGCGTGATAGGCTGTGCTGCTCTCACACAAGGTGTCATGGCAACCTTGGAGGTAGCAACTGCAGAGTCTCCCCAGCAAAGACACATCTGTTAACAATATGTTTTTCCCGAGTGGCACTAGCATTTGCTCAAAGCATACATCAAGGAGGACCAAATGGAAAGGACGCATACATGCTGCAGGGTCTGCTGCAAGCCATGCCCAAGAGAAAGGTCGTCACCTCAAAGGTCCAGAGAGGCAGTTCACCAGACTTGATTGCTGGCAAGCCCGCGTGAATGGAGGTTTGCACGATGATGCCCAGAACTGTCAAAATGACAATGACACCCACAGTGGCTGCTGACTCCAACTGCAGTCACACTTGAACATTGTGTGTGTGTGTGCACATTAGTTGGCATCCTGTGTGGCTATGAAATTTGATATATGCATTGATTGAAGACATTGCTGCCCTCCGTGTGCATGGTAAACAGGCTGGCACAAGACATGCAGGATCAAAAGAACTTGAGCAAGTCGTAAGCATCCACAATACGCAGCTGGTGCTGCGCACAGCATCACATTTCCAAAGGCCGAATCAGAAACTTTCTCACAGTGGGTTTCGAGTGTTCGCATGCAAGAAGGAAGTGATTGTGAGCAAGACCCACCTGGCGCATGCCCTTGAGGCAGCACAGTGGGTACACTGCCACAACAGCAAATAGGCACATTGTGCCTCGCCCATCGTATGCTACCAGCCACGCTGGAGGGGTGTCAGGAGCTGCTAAGCCCTTGAAAGCCCTGGCTGACACATCAGAAATCAAGGCAAAGTCGCCCACGATTGTGCCAAAGAGCAGCAGAATGAGGCTGATTTGCGTGAGCACCTGAGGGGCACAACATGCATTGTGACTGCCAGCAGCTGCGTGGGTTGCAACACAACAACAGCTGAAGCAGGACTCACAGAAGAAGGACCGAGGAAAAGGGTCATGCATGCTTTTCTTGCGGTCAGTGCATAAAGCAAATGGCACTGGTGAGATGTTCCATGCAGAGATTGCAGTCAGACTTTACCTTCCATTTCTGGCCTCCAATTGCAAGGGCAACTCCTTCGTAGCTGTCATGTCCTGTTTTGCCGGCTGCTTTGAGCACCAGCAGGGATGTCAGGCAATTGGAGCCAGCCACAACCAGCATGACAAGAATGCCAAGCAGCACTCCTGTCTTGGAGAAGGCATATGGCACAGGTAGCAAGGAGCTGCAGGCACCGCAATATTTGAGCAGGAGACTGGACACTCTCCAGCAAAGTTTACGCAACAGGCAATGCAGTATCAAAGAAGTGCGAAATGAGGCTATCACTGGCTGCTGTATGCGTGCGCAGCACTGTCAGTTGCTAGGGGGCTTGCACTGACCTGCCCAGAATGGCCAAGGTCAGCGTGACGCTGGCACTAAACAGAGCTCTGAAGTATCCTTCACTTGTCTTCATATCGCGGGAGGTCAGCTCACTTGCCGGCTGCAAGGCTAAGTTGTGCAAAGCGGATGCTGTGCTAGCATAACTCACAACGTCGCTGCAGCTGTCTAGCGCATGTGTCAAGGGATGCTGTCATTCATAAACGCTGCACCTCGAACACATTGCCGCCTCTACGCTCAGCCGGTGTGCGACAGCTGAACAGGTCGCTCGTTGACCTGCTCGTTGACTGTAACACATCCTGGTACAAAACTTGACCGTAACAGGTGGCAACAGGCAAAGTCAAAAGATCATGTCTGCCCATTTTGCCTTAGTGTGCGCATCGTCACGGTCCTATGCATTGAAAAGGCAGTGGACAATTCTAACGGTCATCATGACTGGCCAGACTAGCTGGCTCAACTGCTCGGAGGCACTCCATGATCAACAGCATACTTAGCTTGCTTTACTGTATCGTTTGCTGCCAACATCATGTCAACCCCTTCGAGGCAAACATTTACAGATGTGCTGGATATTCTGACCGGCCGATCGCCTCCATCAGTGTCCAGATTCTTGAGTTTCTCTGGGGAGCTGAGTCCACAGCAGATACAGGGCCTTGCAGATGCCATCAAAGGCAGCTCACTAAAGGGAGGTTTCCGTCTCAAAGGTCCGCATCAGTAGTAGTAACACAGACCATGAATTGCCTTGTTGTCTGTGTGTGGCAAGTTCACTCGCAAAGTAGCCCTGCTCTGCAGGTTGTCTGCTTGGTGACTCTGGGGCAGAGATACTTGCCTCAGCTCTGGCCAGCAACCGAATGATTCACACCCTTGAGCTTGTGGGTAAGTACAAAGTCATAGCATAATTACCTGTAGGGACTGAAGCTGCCAGCAAGTACACAATGCAGCATGATGTGATCAATGCTTGCATGGTGCAGGCAATGGCATAGGACGGCCGGGAGCTGAAGCACTTGCTGCATGCCTCACAGCAAACACCACCCTGACTTCTTTGGACCTGGCAGGTGAGCAAGCTGTGATGATGTCATTTTCTCTGCCAAGCCTTTGTGACACTCTTCGCAGTAGCCACTCAATGCCTTTTATGGTGCACAACTTCGACTGGGCTTATGCCGCTGTTTACCTTCTCACTCTGTGCTGCAGACAACCCCTGTGAGTGGGATGCAGCAGACTTGCTTGAAGCCATCAACAGCATTCTTCAGAGGAACAGGAGGTTGGCTTCCAGCAACTCAGGCAGCCTTGAGGATTTGCCAACTGAGCCCCGCGACACATCAGCCAGTCCCAGGGATCAGTCAGGATGCCCCCAGAGTGAGTCACCAGGCTCTGAGAATCAGCCGTTGGCTCCCCAAGACCAACCCCAAAACCAGCCATTGGGCTCCCTGAATCACTCTCCTGGTAGGCCCAGCGTAGCACCGGCCTCACATCGCCCTGTTCCACCTCTTTCCCTGTCAAACCTGGGACGCAGCAAGTCAGCCAGAGATGTGGTGCCGCCTTCAGGCAAGGAGAACAGGGCTGGGACCTCAGCCACATCCAGGACTAGCCCTACTGGAGCAGATGACTATGAGCACAGGTGAAGACAAACGACAGAATGGGTACAGTGACTGCTGCAGTCAATCTGGCAACATCACCAAACCGCTTAACCAGTCTGTGTGCTCCCTTTGTGGATGTGTGATGTGCTTGTGGACAAGACTCTTGCAGACAGGATCTTGGGTGATGCATAGGTGTACAAGATACGTGACACAACCCTGACGCATGCCCCAGTTCATAATCAACACTGTCCAAAACACAAAGCTGTCAAAAAAATGTTGCTTTTGTTGAGATCTTGATCCCGTTGCATACAAGAGGGCTTGACGTGTGTCTGGTCCTGCATGCAGGTTGTTGTACCTGGAGACTGCTACTGACAACGTCAGCAGGGAGATTGCCCGCATGAGAGGGGATCTTACCCAAGTCAATGAGTGGGAGCAGAGGGTTGACACCCTCTCAAATGAGGTTGCTGCTGTGTTTGCCTCTGTGCAGACTGAGCAAACAACCTTCAGGTGACCATTCCTGCTTGTACCTCTGCTGGTGTGTCTGGACGTGTATGTTGAGACTTTGCACCTCTATGTCTGACAAGCACCAAGCTGATGCGGTGGTTTCGGTTCAGATTGCAACCTCCCAACCTCTGGAAAGGCCTGTATCATGCATCATTGCAGCATATTACAGCTGTGACATCTCAGATCCTGCAAGGAGCAACATTGCCGTCCTTATACATGAGCACCTGAGATATTGCACACATGCCTGAGATCTGGGCAGCTAGGTGAAAGCCATTCACCTCCCAGGATAGGCATACGTAGTCTGCCAACAGTTAGCTCGGGCCCCAATTGGGCATTATTTGTTGCTATCGTTTTTTAATAAAAAGAAGTTCAGCATTTGTGCAAGGAAGCAGAACAGAGTGAAGGCATCATGGCACACTTGCAGGACCTGGTTCGATGACCTGACACTATGGCAGCAGAGGAGTGAGACTGGTTGTCAGCGTTTCAGTGGGGAGCTTGCAAGCTTTGGGGGCGACCTGCACAGCCTATATCAGCATGTCATGCATATGGGTGCTGGTGTGGAAGACAAAGCAGCGTCAATGGCATACAACGAAGCACAGGAGGTCTGTCACATTGTTGCTGTATAACACTCTTGTCCCAACTTGCTGAATGTTTGCCCGTGCATTGATTGATGCATTCACATGTCTTCCCCCATGGTCAGGTATGTACAGTCCTGAATAGCTTCCTGTATGAGGTCCTGCTTTGGCAGTCAGCATACCAGCAATCACGTGAGTTGATGGGGCCTAAATGAGACTGGGCAAGATGCTGAACGTGATCCTGATCTATTCATGCTTGCACCTGTGGACGCTGAGCGCTCGCAATGCTAGCTGTTTGCAAGTGTCACATAATGCCAACAGGGTAGACACACAGACTGGTGACCATGCAATGCTGTTGCGCACCACCAAAGCGTTACTTACACTGGTATGTCCAGTCTGTGCCGCTGTGCCCTGCTCCTGTTCCTGCTGGTACCCCAACTGCCAAGACAGCACCTCAGTCAGGAAGCTGCTGAAGACTATATATACCTCAGACCCTAGGGAAGACACATGATTGATGGATGATTGCACTGTAGGTGTGGGACAAGTGTAATGTGGAGCTGGAGGAGTTGCACGCCAGGATCCATGAAGTATGGCAGGCTCACCACCAGCTGGTCTCCATCACGGGGGCAGATGATGGCATGACCGGCCAGGATTTGGATTCCCGCCTGCAAGCCCTGGAGCAAGACATGCAACAGGTTCATGTGAAGACTGAGGAGCTAGACAGGCACATCAACAAGATGCTGACCAAGATGATCGAGTCTGCCAACCAAGGTGGGGCAGGCATGCATGCATGCATGCTGGGAAGCAATCTGGAAGCCATTGTGAAACATTGACTCAATCCAGCATTCGGAGGTGCAAAGCATTTGTCCTGAACTCTGCACGTCCAGACAAGAGGGCATTGTGGGTGTAGTTTCCTTTTTGTTTGCTTCTGCCTGCTATCTACATATTGGTTTTGACATGCCTTTGACAGGCAAGCATGAGCTGCTAGTCAGGCTGTGTGATACCAGAATGTGATTTACGCTGTGTCCTCCAATGTTTGCGTGCTTTGCTGCTGCTGCGCTGACTTCAGCCTCCTTCCTTCCTTCTGCAACCCATTTGCCAGTGATGCAAGATGCTACAACTCTTGACCATGTACATTTCCATTGTGACTTAACTCAGGCACACAAGTGCACAGGCTCTGCCAGGGCTCACCAGCCCATTGTCCTACACACCAGCTGAGTCAGCCCAAGGGTCACCCCAAATCCTACAGCACAAACCCCAATAGAGCTTGCACAATCAGATGCAAAGTCTACAGCAGTTTTTACAGAAGTCAGTCCCTCCATGCTTCATGCAAACTCATTCTTTGGGTTATAGCTCAACTTTCACGCATCCTGTCACTCGCCTGACTGCCTGTCTGCAGAGCAACTGCGTCTCAAGTATGACCACAACGAGCTGAAAGACAGAGTGGCTGAAGCTGAGCAAAAAGTCCAAGACAACCTGTCCGGTCAGCATCAAGACAGGGCGGCATTCAGGACACTTCAGAGCCAGGTAGCTAAGCTGGAGTTTGGTGAGCAGAGGCTGCAGCAGCAGACTGCTGGTATGGCCGAAGCCCTAGAGGACATGATCAGAAGAAAATCACCTTCTGTGCTTTGGCAGCTATCCCAGGAAGCGGTGAGTCTCCCTCTCTCTGAATAGTCCATTGAGAGGCCATTTGCAAGCACAATGTTCTTGCTTCTGCATTCAAACATGGCAATTATACTGCGTTGAGATGCGCTCATGTCAAGATCTCCTGGCTCATTGGCAACAAGGTTCTGTCTCAAGACCAGCAGTGCAGAAATTTGCATCACACCTTGTATGGCGATTTTTTGCCTCATGGGTTGCAATCTTTGTCGACAGGCATGCAGGTTTTGATTTTAACACAAGGCATGCTGCCAGGTGGCATAACATGGAAGAGCTCTTTCACTTGGTTGCATACCACCTGTTTATTGAGACTGATCATCACCCTCCTTGGGTATGTAGGCTGTCCAAGACGCTGCAGACAGGCTGATCAGGCTGGAGCAAGGCTTAGTGGATGCCAACAGCTATGCTGAAACAGAAGCAGTGCGGTCAGCGCAGACAGAGGCCGTCCTGGACAGCCTGCTGCACTTCAAGACCGACACAGAAGCCAAGCTTGTTGCTTCCCAGGCGTCCCTTGACCACTTGCTGTTGGTCCACAGTCTGCCTGCACATCAGCATCAGCATCAGCAGCTCACCACAAGCCCTGAAGAGGAGAACAGCACTCAGCTGCAGATGGTGATACTCGAGCACCAGCAGCAGCAGCAGCAGTTTGACAATAGGTCTCATATGGCAAACAAGAACCTGCAGCAGATAGCAATGCCTCATCAGCAGCAGCAGCAGGAGGAGGGGGTGGCTGTCTTGAGGGATCAGACCAATCAGCAGCAGCTGGCCCTACCACAGCAGGTCGCTGACCAGAAGGAAGCTGTGCCAGAAGCAGCTGAGGCTGGTCCACCTCACAGTCTCTGGCAGTCACAGATGACTCATGAGCTGCAGTCACAGAAAGCTGCAAATGCAGCGCTTTGGAAACAGGTTCAGTCTCAGCAGGCAGCCATCAGCAGCATGCAGGCCCAGCTTGCTGCTGTCCTACAGCGGCTTGGCACAAACATGGCCACAGACAGATCGCATGATGTAGCTTCAGAGACGCAGCCAAGTGTGGCGACAGATGACGTGAATGGGGCTGCTCAAGCTTGTAGTCCACGCCGTGATGAGATGGCATCTGCCTCAACAGGCGCAAACACTGTGCAGGGCGCTCCAGCAGATGTGCATGTAGCTGCTCGTGGCACAGAGCATAGTCATCGCTTTGAGGAGATTGTAAATGATGCCAGGGGCAATGATGCAAATGAAACTGTCACAGGCAACGACATTCCAGCAAGCCTATCTTATGAAGAAACAAGGACGGACAAACACGTCTCAGATATTCACCGCCTGACATCTGAAGATGGTGGCAGCAGTGCCGCTGTGCATCATCCCCAGGTTGCCAGCAATGCCCTTCCGTTTCGCTTTTTCAGAACTATTAATGCTCCCTACCGCTTTCTGTGATCTTTCAGGGGTTTTCAGTTGTTCGTTCTACTGTCACGGCAGTTGACATCTCATGTCTCGCACAGCCACTTTCTGTTCATGCTAATGCTTGCCCCAGCTGGCATGTGGAAATGTATCCACACCAGCATATGACTTATGTAGCAAACTGTGTGCTCACGTCTCTCAAGGTCTGCCTGGCATTCCCCATACATTGCGTACTTTCCTGCATGCGGTTGACCGGCTTATTGAGTTTCTGTGTTGATTTAGCTGAAGCGGAGTTTCAGACGACGTCATCATGGTTGACAGCTGCATTTACAGTTTCAAAACGCAAGGGCTCATTTGCAATTGTTGACTGTTGGTCGGCATGAATAACTTTGTCAGCTGCCCAACGGAACGTCTGCGGTACAAGAGGGTACAGTGATAAGCTCTGCATCATGCGTTGACAACTTTGCCGCATTGCCGTCAGTGCTGTCAAAACTCACAGCAGCATGGCCTCATCTCTGGAAGATCTGTTGACCGTCCTCAACGGTAGCTCCGCTCCTCCAGTCTCCAATTTTTTGAGCTTTTCTGGGGCTCTGGACATCCAGCAGATACATGGCTTATCGACAAGCCTGAAGACCAGCTCAGTCTCTGGAGGATTGAGGCTAAAAGGTATATGGCATGCGCAGAGTGAAGCCAGCCGGCTCACGTTCAGGTTCTGACCTTCGACATGCTTCAGGCTGCACACTCAATGACTCTGGAGCTGAGCTGATTGCTGAAGCCCTTGTTAACAACCAGACACTAAACACCCTTGAGCTCCCAGGTACTGCTGCTTCTGACTGATCACAGTCCAACACACTGACCAGATAATGGCTGACTTTAGCTGCGACTACCATGCCACTGCAACTCCTGCAACATATGCTTCAACATGCCCAGGCAATCTGTGCTTCGCAGATAACAACATAGGTTGCAGAGGCGCTGATGCCTTGGCAGAGGTGCTTCACTCCCACAACTTCACCCTGACCACCTTGGAGCTTACAGGTCAGCACACTAGTTTTCACACCACTTTGCATGCTCAGGCAGTGCACTGAACCTTGCATCACAATGTAGAGCATGAAATCAAGCTTGTTGTCTGCAACACTTTGCCTACTGAGCTACACAGCACTCAGTCCTGCAGCGGTAAACATGGGCGCTACATGACATTTCTTGCAGCACCCTCATCTCATTCATGCATCAGCAACCAATCAGCTTGAAATCAGGTGGATGTGTTTGCTATGCTTGCAGACCCAGATGTTCTGGCTGACTTTGAATCCTACTGATGCAGGCAACCCCTGTGAAGCATTTGCGCCTCATGCCATTGAGCTCATCACAACATGCCTTCGCAGAAATAGGCTAGGCCTCAACAATGCCTCCCCTAACACCCCCACAAAGAGCATGGGTGGTTTTGCCACACCCCCCACTGCTTACCACACGGTTCAGCCATTTGGGTCTTCAAACTCCCCAGAATCCAAGGATGGAGGTTCAGCCAAAAGGGTGCTGCAGACTTCTGGAAAGGAAAATTGGGTAGTGAGTACCACTAGGGGCAATGAGGGGGGTGCACTGGGGTCTGTCGGCATGGGGGCTATCGAGCTTGAGTACAGGTAGACAAGTTCAGCTGCGGATACTGATACTTGTCAGCACAATGACTTTTGATGACTCGGCAATCATGCAATCATGATCAGCAAAAGATGGAAGTTCAGCTTGTTTGTGGGTGCAGCAAGGTAATCATACAGGTGCACTGAACAAGGTGCTTGTGTTGGTGATGCATGCTTCATGCGGTGCTTGCCTGTGCATGCATGCAGCAAGCATGCACCCAAAATGACCAGGTACCCAGCGCTTGGAATAACAATAGACACAACGCCAAAGTCTGCCGCGGTAGCAGCATCAGACACAGCAGTCAGCAAGCACCTCACAGACAGACAGCTGGGAGTTCTTGCACTACATCATGTCGTACAATCACGGGAAATAACTGTAGCGCAGACAAAATACGAGTGTGCTGCAGCTGGAAGGTGAACTTGGTGTGCAGGTTGCAACACTTGGAGAGCAGTCAGGATGCCATCAGCAGTGAGGTGGACCACATCAAAGCACTTGGCAGCAACATTGAGGGCTGGAAGCATCAGATGAATGACGCCGGAGCTCAGGCTGCTGCTGTGCTTGCTCTGGTACAGAGTGATGGCAGCGAGATCAGGTAGCTTGCTGCAGGCACATGCTTGTCTGTCCGTCTGTCTGCGTCTGTGTGATTGTAGATGCGATGCCTGGGACCTGCTTTCTGCCCTTACAATGGCAGTAGCAGGAGCCCGCACCTGCATACCTTAACATGTAAAACCTGCAGTGTTGACACCCTACTGGGCATACACATTGCCATGTTGTTCTCATGGTGTGAAATGAGTTCCGTCTTCTGAATGGTCACAAGCTGGATGTCAGGCAAGGCAGGTGTGGCAGCCTGCACAGGAAGCCACATGGTGGCTGCATTGCACAGTGTAAAGGAAGTAACAGGACTCATGCAGCAGTGACCATTTTGGAAGTGCTTTACTTGATACAGGGCGCTTTTCTTTTGCTTTCTTTGTATCCTTACAAGGCAAAATTCCGTTTGAAAACAAACACTCACCGCAATAACTTTCTTTCACAACAATCACAAGTCAGCAACAAAGCAATACAACAACGACACAAAAAGTGTGTTGCATCAGTCAATGGCAATTCTAAGCTGGCAAACACACCCTGCCTGTCCCATCAGGGCTCGCTTGACAGATCTGGCAGCTGCACGGTTAGCATCGAGCCACCACGGCAATACTTCAACATTCCCATGCATGTATTGATCACACTGCGCTGGCTCTCCAGGATTGAGTGACTTTGGAACTGAAGGGTGAGTGCTGATGCAGCCTGTGAATATATCAGCATCCCCATGAGTGCAGTGATCCATTTTGTAGCAAACTCAACATACAAGGTTTGCTGCTGTTGCAGGGTTTGCCTGAGTGACTCGAACAACTGAGGGGTGAGCATGGAGGCAGCCTGTGAATGCATTCACTTTCAGCTTTCACTGCTTATGCAGGGCACGCCTAAGCGACCTGGACAACTGGAGGGTGAATGTGGAGGCAGCCAGTCAGCACTTTGACAGCTTGGTGGGTGGCTTGCGCAGCAACTGGTTCCACTTGGAGCAGCGCTTTGACCAGATCTCCAACAGGATAGAGCACAGGGGCAGGACGCCTAGGGCCATTGACTGCAGCCCTTACCAGCAGCAGGTCCAACAGGTGGTGCAGCATGCATACTCCACGCCACATTGGACGCATATGCTAGTTGTTATTGTTTGACAGCAATGATGGTTTGTCCAAACACTGATGCACATGCTAGACGTCACGTGCATCACTGTTGTAAAGCATGTTGAGTCTCAGCCGAATTGTCTCAATTTGAGGCACTGCTTGCGACTAATCCTCAGTCCTCACACCACTTCCTGCAAAGAAGGTGCACAGATTGCTTTGAACCATATACATGTGGTTTTGCAAGATTGCATCAAGTGTTCATGCAGCACCCACACATTGAGTCCATTGTCTGTGCTGCCTGTGTGAGGTGTGAAGCCATGAGCTGTAGTTGTGGCGCTACAGGTGCGCGAGCAATGTCAGCAACAGCTTGAACTGCTGCATGCCAATGTTGAAGAAGTTCAGCAGGCTCAGCAGGCCCTTGCTGCCACCAGTGGGGTAGGCAGGGGGGCTGATGCGGACCTGGATGTGCACGACCGTCTAGATGCCCTAGGGCAGGACCTGGATGACGTCAGGGGGGTTACTCACCGCCTGGAGAGGTATGTGGAGCAGATGCTGCGCCAGATGCTGGGGAGTCTAAATGCAGGTCAGGCAGTTGACATGAAGCATGGTTCTGGGCAAATCAGTTTCCTTGAGGATGTTGGCATACTCGCATCGCAAGGTGCATGCAACAGGCATGTATGTGGTTGAGTGAGTGCGCTGTAATACCACGGTATCGGCTGTCTTCTGTACTGCAGCAAAGCCTCATGACGCCTAGAAAGTCTGGCAAAACATGTGTATCAAGTCAGGGTGTTTGAAGGCTCAGCAGCGTGTGAGCAAACTGCTGCTCGTGACGTTGTAGTGGACCTCTGCAGAGCACAAAAGCGGCGTCATGGCCAACAGTCATTGTTGACACTCTCACGCTATGGCATCGGGCTTGATGCAGGCCAACAAAGGTTGAAGGTGGACCAGCAGCACTTGACAGACAGGATCGTCAAGTCAGACAAGCAGCAGGCGTCCGTTGCACAGCAGCTGCAGCTGAGCAGTTCAGGCCAGAACCAGATCAAGGCAGCACTGAGGAACACGCAAAAGCAGGTGACCGGGTTGGAATCCGGACAGGGCAAACTGCAGCAGGAGGTGACTGATCTAGCGCAGGTCGTGGAGCAGATGAAGGGCAGGAAGGGGCCTTCCCTGCCCTGGCAACGAGCACAGGAGCAGGTGCCGTTCATACCTCTGCTGTTCATCCTGCGTTTTCTTGGTATCATTGCGTGTTTGAGGGAAAAGCTGTTGTCAATAATGCCTAACTTCAATAACAGCCCAGGAGGCACAATAATTAAAGATTAGCCAGACTGACATGTATCACATCTCAAATGGTGTGCAAGGGAATGTCAAAGCAAAGCAATGATGATGCTGGTGGTTGTGTGCTCATGATGATGCTCGTGGTTTTGTGCTCAATTTCCACAGAAGCATGGATAGCTATACTGCCTGTAAATACAGTGTCTTCAGGTCTTGGCAATAGAAGCAATGTGCAAAGACCAAAACATGCCAGATGTGTCACCTCTGTGGTCATTGTGTTGTGTTGGTCTTAAAATAGCAACTTACTGTTTGCAGGCAGTACAGAAGCTGCAGGAGAAGGTGACAAAGGTTGAGGCACACAGCACTGAGGCACTGAGAGCAGTCCAGGCTGAGTCAGCAAGGGCCACTCAGGTTGAGGCTGCAAGATACGCTCAGACAGAAGCAGTGATGGACAGCCTGCTGGCATTCAAACAGACACAGTCTGCTGAGCTGGCAAAGCGTGACAATGCCATTGCTTCATTGCACGGCTTAGTCACGCAGCTGCAGGTGCAACTCCAGAGGCAGCAACTGTCAGAGTCTGCAGCACAAGCACAGCTTCAGAGAGATGAGTCCACTGAAAGGCAAACATCTGGAGCCGAAAGGCAGGTCCCAGCAGCTAAAAGGCCACAGTCTGCCAGTAGCAGAAATCTGTCAACCCTAGATGCAATGACTCCAGGGCAAGCAGAGCAAAACTTAGCACACTTGGCTGCAACAAGCCAGCAGGGACAGAAGGCATCAAGGGGGAGCCTGAAAGGCAGAGTCAGCTTGAGCATTGACAGGAAGAAGGACCTTCAAAGGGCAGCAGGAAAGGCAGCAGTCAGACTTGGAGGACAGAAACCGGCAGGAGTGAGACGATCCTTGGTAGCTGGTGACACAAGCGTGCCTGAGCAGCTGCACAGACGGCCTCTGTCAGAGGTTCCTCTTGGCGAGCTTTCAGGGAGTCTGGGCAGCGTTGCTCAGCCAGAGACTGCTGCAGGCGCACAGGCCAGCTTCTGCACTGTCGTGCCTGAATCAACAGCAGTCCTACATGATAATGCCATAGTAACACCTGCACTGCCAATGTTACAAGCAGTACTTCCTGTCTTTTCTGAGCAACCTCAGCTCGTATAGCTCCAAGCATCAAGAGCATATGCAGGCGGGTCAGGTACCTCAAGTCATGTTGCCCACCACATGTCTGTACTTGTGCTCACCACGCACCTGGTATATAGAACAATATGCCATGTGACTATTTGGTATTGCGGGACCTTTTCTGGCCTTAGTGGGACCCTTCATGAGCTTCCCACTCCTAGTCTGAGGCTTCAGCCTAGTCCTCAGCTGCAGGGCCAGGTTTTGATTGGAAAACAACACAATTTCTACCTGCAGCATCACGCAAGCCTGCTTGTGATGGCTGCAGATCCCAAGTCCTGGTCGCAGTGCCACGCCACTGCTGGGCAGCATGTCGGCAGAGGGCTTGCAGGAGCTGCTGGCAGCCTCACTCACCCTGACGCCTGCTCCTTCAAGCCCTCAGGCCCAAGGTACACTGCTCCTCTTGACATTCATTCAATCATTCAGTCAATCGTTTGTTCGCTCATTCATTCAACCTTTTATTTCCGTCTGGTATCAGGTACATACAGTCCTGATTAGCTCCCTGGTGAGGTCTGATAATAGCTGCTGGTTTTGACATGAAAGTTGTTGACTTGAGGAAAAGCATAAGGCTGCAACAGGCGGTGTTCAGATCAGCAATATCACCTTCGATCCCCTTTGATTGCAAATGCAACTTTAGCTGTTCATGATAATAGATCACATTCCATTGTTTGTCTACGCCAGAATTTGCACCTGTTCAAAAAGTTTTATGCTCTACAGCAATTGTGTAGCAGGACATCTTTTGGGACCTCAACAAAGCTTGAGTGGTCTGCTTGAACCGTAAGCAATCATTGTGTGATTTGACCTCTGCCTTTGCATGGTCTCAGAGATCACTGCCTTGGCATGATTTCAACTCAACTTCATGCACCCAGAGTTGAGCAAAAAGTTGACTGTGTGCAGATGTGAACCAGGGCAACCAGTCCAATAAGGCACTGCAGCAGCAGGTGGTGCAACAGCAGGCTGACATAACAAGATTGGAGAGCGAGCTGGCTGCGCTGCAGAGCCAATTTGGTGTCACGCACCAGCAGTAAGTTGGTTCTCTGATGCATTGCGTAAGACAATGGCTGCATGCACTTCTCCATGGTGCTCTGGGGTCTTCTGGGCTGAAGCACAGCCTAGCAGGTCTTGTGTGAGGTAGGCCGCAGTTCAGGTACAGAAGATGCACACACAAATATGCAAGGTCAGCCCAGCTTTACTGATTGTGGGTACGACAAAGAGTATCCCTGCCTCATGGCTGTATGCCACGCACATGCAGACCTCACCCAGACGCTGTATGTAACAGTATCCTGAGGCATGTTGCACTGACATGTTTTGTGACTGCGTACAGGGACAGAGGTCACCTCATTGCTCCTATAGACACTGCCTCGCCTACAGACAGCCCCAGCATCAGTCGCAGCCCCAGCCCACCAACACAGCGGACATCGTTACAGCCAGCCACCAAGCTGCAGGTCGGCAAGGCCGCCAGCATCGGCAGCACAAGGGTGACGGGCTCAAAGAGGACCTTGAGCAGCAGAAGCAATCAGGACTCAGCACGACAGCTGGTGTCTAAGCGCGTGGGCAGATCGTCCACGGCTGGCGGATCATCCATTGGGGTGGGTAGATCATCCTTAGGTGGTGGTATAAAAGGCAGAACGTTTGATGTTGCCCGCAGATCAGGTGACAACGCAACTAGATCATGTGCTGATGTGAGCGCACCATCTGCTGATGCAATCAGATCAGCTGCTGCTGCAGCCAGCTCATCTGCTGGGGCACCAGACTTGAGCAGATCATTCAGTGGTAGTAAAGATTCAGGAAGATCATCTCAGGCAGGTGTAGCAGCAGAGTCTGGGCCTGTGGACGCCAGTCCAGCCAGGCTGCATCATACAGCCCCTGTGGTCCAGACATACAAACAAGGGGCTGGTGCAGAGAACAGCCCTGCTTCAGACATCAAGAGAGAGAAAGTCGTGGGAAAGTCCAAGGAGGGGTCTGTTAGAAGAGGAGGAGTGGCTGCCTTCACGGACAGCAAACTTGGGCTGAGTGTGACAACTCAGCCTCAAAACAAGTGCATGACTGGTAGCAGTGTGAGCAGTCCAGGTTCAGCAAAGCAAGCTGGTTCGCTCCCTCAAAGGCAGAGCCTGTTCAAGGCTTGAAAACACATCTAGGTCTGGTATCAGCAATAGTGTTGCAACGCTAGGTGCTGTCATACTTGTGCTGCAAAATTTGAGTTGATAACTTCAAAATTGGCAATGTTGCAAGGATGCTAGCTAGTGTGACAGTCGGCAGCAGAACAGGCTTGGATGTGCCCTCATGCACACAATGCTCTTCCTTTCACAAAGCAAAGCGTTTTTTGAACTGCTAATTGTGCAATGCCACCCTATGAGACTCATGTGGGCTTGTGCACTAGTTTGCAAGTGCAACTGGCGTCAGATCAAATTTGACTGGCTTCTGATCAGCAAAAGCCAACTGCATAAACCTGGTCTTGCAATTGAGCACCTGCTGAGCTTACACAACATGGTTTCTCCAATAATTGCTTTGTTTGAGAATTGGCTTGCCATTGCGGCCTCAACACGGCATCACTTACGTTGAAGACGAGAAGCCGTTTGCAGCCTGACAGATATTCCACCATCTATGGCCACCTGGGCTATCGTCAAGAGCATTAGTGTGGCTATACTGTTGACGTGGTACTGATGTCAAATCAAAGAACACATTCGTGCAGGAGCAAGAGTGAACCAGACACTGGAATATGGCCTGCCTGCCAAAGCTGCAAGAAAAACAGCGTGTTGGTCCTGTACAGTAGTGCAGCTTTGCGCCAGGACAAGGAGGTATGCATCATGCTTTTCAGTTGCAAGCTTCCGTTATGAATCGTTTCATTTGCAGATTAATCCTGCAATTGAGAGTGCCATGCGCTGACGAGGCCTGCATGCAATAATTTGGTTTCTGAAAGTACAGTGTAACAAAGCAAAACTCTACACATGTAACTTTCAACATGTATCCCTAGAAACTGCTCGAGCAAACATGACTAAGTACCTCACAGTGTTTGGCAGTCTTAAGTACAACACCAGACAAGACACACCTACAGCAGCATTCCCCAGTTCTACTTCATTTGTTGAGTGCTAGTCAGGCTCGTGCTTCATACTTTTCCCCACAGTCTGTCAGCTGCTTGATCATCATACTCAGCGCTTCATATTTATCCTCAGGCAGGCTCTTGCCGACATGCTCAAGCGTGTAGTAAAGCTGCTCCAATGTCAGCTTGGCCCCATCTTGCATCACACACACCCACTGACCCCCAGGCAACTGCTCCACATACCATGATGCGCCCTGCTGAGCCTGCTGAGACTGCGCAGCAGGCTGCTCTGTTGCTTGGTTGGCTGTCTCTTTGGGTGCATAGTCTTGCACATTCACCTGGGACTGCCCTTGGCCCTGCCCTGAGCACTGCTGCTTGTCCTGCCCTGTGCTCTGTCCCTGGCCCTGCCCTGCAGGCTGCCTGCTGACAGCGACACCAGTGCAGCCACCTGCCCTGAGAGTCCCATTCAGCCCTGTACCATGTTGCGCTGCCTTGCTTCTGGCAGCTTCATGTTGCATTGTCCCATTGGGCCCTGCTGTGGCTGGCGCTGCCCCATCAAACAGCCCTTGCTGCTGGGCTGGCTTTGCAGCAGGAGCGCTGACCTGTGCATTAACTTGACTGATTGCCTGCCTTGTGTCCTCCCAAGAAATGGGCAGGGATGCAGGTTGGCTGGTTTGCAGAGCAGCAAGCTGCTGGTTTGGCGGCTTGTGGGAGGTCAAGAAAGACTGCAGCTGCTTGATGTCTGACACGGATGCAGGGGCGGAAGTGGGGCCACAACCTGGGGCAGTAGCAGGGGCGGCTGCAAGCGGCCCTGACTGTGCTGCGCGCAGAGAATGCAGTTGAGCCGCGAAGCCATTGGACGGCGGCCAGTTCAGATCCTGCACCTTGCAATGCAATATTCAGCACATGCAAAGTTTGCTAGTAGGTCCTAGACACTGCACATCTTTTCAGTTCACCACCCTCTGTCTGCAGCTACGGAGCCCCACGAAGAAGTTCGTGGGCTGAACAAGCTGCGGCAGGCCAGGAACAGCTTTTACGTGGCTGTTCAGCCTTACACAGTACCGTACACAGTAATTGTGGGCAGGTAATGGCATGCACTGACAGACTGCTGGGGGAGCAAGCACCTTGGGCAATGCTCCCAGCAAAGGATACTGCTGCGGCAAGTGGCCAGGGACAGAGGGCTGTGGTCCATTGTTAGTAGGGCTTGTTGCGGCTTGCCCCGGCATGCCGTCGCTGCTCAGAGCCTCAGGAGCTTGAGCTCCATTGCTTTCAGCGCTTTGGGCAGGCAGGTATCCCAAAGCTGACCCCTTGGGATTATATGGTCCCGGCCTGACAGGCTGAAACCCCAGAGCTGGGGTTTGCCGGGATCTTGGGCTGGTTACTTGGGAAGCGCTGGGTCCCAGAGCCGTGCTCTGAGGAGCAGTTGGTCCCAAGCTTGCACTGGGCAGGGCAGGGAGTGTTTGCAACTGCCCTGCTGGCCCCAGTTGATGCCCTCTATGCAGGGTAAAGCCCTGGGATCGAACCGCTTGGGGTCTGATGACTCCATCAGATACTGACACTGAGGCAGCTGGGCGCTGTAACTGAAGCTGCCCTGGCAGTTGGGCCTCATTGCATTGAGCTTGGGATGCAACCTGTGCCTGGGAGTGCGCTACCCCAAAGCGCTGTTGGGGGTGCGGCTGCAATCCCCATGGCTGCTGACTTTGATGGCCATGCGCGGAGATCTGCCTTGAATGCTGGGCCTGTAGAGGCAGCTGGCCAAGAGCAGGATAATGCACCTGCGCATGTGATGGGGGCTGTGCTGGGAAGCGCCCTTGCCCCTGCCCTGGCTGATCATACGATGCACCATTGTACGGATGGGTCTGTGCATGGCCTTGGGGCGGGGGTTGGGAGTAGGGTTGGGGTGCTGGAGCCTGGCCCTCGTTGCCCTGGGGTTCCACGTCAAGAGGGGGAGGGTCAGTCAGATCCCACCCACCATTTTCTTCACTGAGGGCAGATTCTGCTAGTCCAGCTAGAACATCCAAACCTGCGCATGGTTGCAAGCATTAGCGGTGGTGCCTGTTGCAGAGATAGAGGCCAAGTCTGCTTGCACACAGCCTGCTGTGAAATGCGCAGCATGCCGTATTGACATACATTGGAACACAGGATTCCTCCCGACGCAGAGCTCACACAGATCCACTGTTGTTGTCCAACAGTCACAGTCACACTTGTAACAATGCACGCAAGAGAAGAATGATGGTGTATAGCGTACCTTGACTTGCACCTGTACCCAGTTGCTCCGTGTCTTTGTCCCTCCATGCGTCACGCCTGGCATCCTTCACACTGCCATGACCTCTGGGGTCGCGCCTTCTGAGCACCCTCTGCTGCCCAGCCCCACTGGCATTGGCCCTGCCCCATGTGGGATCAGCCCTGCTGCCACTGGCCCTGCCCCTTGCAGCTGTGTCTGCCTCTGGATCATATCTGCAACAATAATAAAAGTGAGTCCGAAAAGCTTCTCATACGTTTGCAAGCGCCAAGCATGTCAAAAGAAAAGGGCATCATAGACGATTGCTAGCCAGGACTGCACAATTTTGCAACAATGGTGCACGTGTGCAACAGAAGCTTTGACCACCGCACAAAGCACAGCTTTGTATCCCAGTCAATAAAACTTTTGTGAGCCTTGTTCATGTGGTCTGTAACAGCATTCACTCATGCAATCCTGCAAGAAGCACCTGGAGAATCTGCTGCTGCCACTGGGCAGGGCTTGTGGCTGCGCAGAGGGCGGTCTGGAGCCTGCCCTGTTGGGTCGGGGGGCCTCTCTGGGCGGGGGCTGTGCAGGCAGGGGGCGGGCGGTGGGGTATGCTGAGCGTGGCCACACATTGCAGATGAAGCGCTGTAGGTTGTCCCTGCACAATCAAACATGGCCTTGTTGCAGGGGTGCAATCAAATATTTGTAAAACATGAGTAACAATGTATACTTAATTTTGAATATGTATGTGTATATTATGTATGATATATAATGTAAACAGCTATTATGTAATCCTGATATGGTATATCAAGTTGTCAGGAGGTGAGTAGGACGCACTGTCAGCAAGTGAAGAGGTAGACACTGGACTGCTGGCAATCATCCTTGTCAGACATGATACATTGTGCACCTGGCAACACGGGAGAGGGCTGCATGCACAACATGAGCTATGATGATGCACACAGGCCTGACAGGGCAACACGCTGTGATGACATGCCAGACATGAGCCAGAGGGAAAGTGAGTGGAGCAGCAGGTTCACAGGACAACAGCTTGACCATGTAATGCACGGACGCTCCTTCACAGTGAAGACAAACTAAGTACCTGAGGTCTTCCTTGAGAACACCGGGCAGCATGAGCATCTCCACATCCACAGCCTTGAGCACATAACAGCTGCTGGCCATGCCAGCACAGTAGGCCCTGGCGGGCAGCTCCGGCATGGGCAGATCTGTGCTGTTGCGGTTATTGTGGCGCACAATAATGGCACACGCCTCACGCGTCCAGCGGTCGATGATGTTACTGGCACTTGTATTGGTCTCAAACCCAGAGCCCTGCGTCAAGCCAGATGAGGTGCCATTCAGCACACCAGCACATGGAAACAAGTGAGTTTCTCACGGTGGGTAGACGAGAGCAGTTTGAACAAGAAACTACACAGGTGAATCGAGGCTTTTGGCAAAGCAATTCCTTTGAGCGACTTTATGAACATGGCCATGAGGAAATGTGAGTATCATTGTTGATGTCAAATCTCCAGGCATGACATTGATGATACCACACAAGTTATTGCCCACAGAGTGGCCGATCACCCTGTCCGTGTTCAGCAAGTTGCACAAACTGGCATCCAATATTGTAGCAGATGGCGCTGGGGGCCCCAACTATAGAAGGAGAGTGTTTCAAATTGCCTTGAGTCCCTCTTGTGATCAGTGAGCTTTCTGTCATGCTGTATAAACAAGTGGTAGATAGTTGATATTTTGAAGACTGTGAGTGTGTTGCATGCGCAGGTCTCCATTTGTGATAACAATGGCAAGAGTGTAATCAAGTATGTTGGGGAAGCCACTGAGAGCATGAACTGTACAAAAATGTCTGTGATTGTCATGCAGCGTGTTTTGCTCTTGCATGACTAATGATGCATGTTGTCATATGCACAAACAAATGATTGATGAAACTAATGACTGATACATGTTGTCATGCGCAAGCAGACGATGAACTGTGCTTGGAGTCACACAGATATCCGGTGCGCACAATGGGTCACAGCAATTTCTTCAGCGTACTTGATGCACCTTATCTCACAGCTATTTGCTCGCCACATTTGTATGACACGAGCGTGCAGAAGATTAATGTATCTGCTGAAACAATTGGCATTGTCAGCAGAGCATCACGGATAAGCAGCGGCACAGCATGTGATATATGTCCTCAATTCATGAACTTCCTACAGAGCAAAGGACACCAAGCAAGTGATAGCAAGAAGATGCTATCAGTAAATGGGAAAGAGGAAACAAAGCAGCCCAAGGTAGCTCATCTTCCACAACTATGCATTGTCCCTTCACAGCCGACCTTGTCAAAACCAGTGCCTGCAAGAAACAGGGAGAGCTGACCTTGACGACATCACTGGCAGTGAGGTAGCGCTCATCCCTGTTGTCCTCGGGAGCAAAGACACGCCGCCTGAAGAGGTGCTGAGGCGCACCAGGTGGACTCACATCTATCTCCACATCCTCCAGACACGCCAATCTGGTAGACGCTGAGTTCAGCATTGGACCAGGTGGAATGTAGGTGCCTGCAGTGACACCCATTTGTCTAACATTGCAGGTGGATCGGTCTCAAAAGCTCTCTCAGATCAGCTACTACAGCATGCTGAGGCGGACCCAGGTGAAAGCAGGGATGGTAGGTCAGAAGGGTGATGTGTGGCAGGCAGGCTGTATTGCAAGTGAACAAAGCAGCAGCTGTCTGTGCAGTCTGGCACCAAGCTTGAAGCATGTCTGCATAAGAACAGGCAGGCAGTGACCTCCTGTGTCAGCTCATGATTTTTATCAGAAGACTGACAATGTCTTGGGTTTGTGTGGTGGGACGCACTGTCAAACAATGTATGGCAGCTCGACAGCTAGCACAACCTAAAAAATCACAAACACTCGTTCTGTCACATGTGCCTTAACTTCTATCTTCCTACATACTACTTCCTTTGAAGTAGTATGAAGAAAGCTGGTAGAAGAGGCACATGTGGCACAGTGCCTTTGAAGTAGTGTATAGAAAGCTGGTACAAGAGGCACACGTGGCGCAGTCGGTCTTCCTGGATTACGTTGTGCTGGCTGTTGTGTTGTCATATATTACAGACAATGCTTCCTACCACCCAAATCCAAGAAGTCTTGTAAGTCTTATGATCCAAGAAGTCTTGTAAGTCTTATGATCCAAAAAAAACATATACCACTTCAAAGGCAGCCAAATCAACCTCAAAATGGACATGCAGGCTGACATACAGGCAGACAGGTCAGTGGAGCAGCATGCAGACAGGCCTACCAACATGTCGCCAGAGCTAGCAGATCAGAGACCAACAATGGCTTCAGCAATTGCAAAAAGGGGCTGACAGGTGTACACAGTGGGCTGACAAAAGTATCATGGACGACTGTGAAGGAGGTATGGGAGGGTGTACAGATCAATGGGTAGGTAGAGGCAGCACTCACCATTGGCTGCTTTGACCCCGGGGACCTGGGTCTTGGCCCGCTTGCCAGGTGGGGAGTCAGCATCTGACCCCAGCTTGGTCCATTTGCCAGAGGGGCGCTTGCCCAGGCCCCGGCCCTGGGGCCGCTCCCCGCTGGCCCCTGACCATGTGTCTGCATCGTTCTCCCGCAGCCCTGCTGAAAGCAAGAATGATGCTCTGAATCATACAGCAATCTTGGGTTACACAGCAGCAGGTGAGGTGAGGTGAGGTCCAACAAGAGCCCAACATGCCATGACTGTATGTATGATAGGCCTGCATTGCTGACAACGCATCAGATATCTTGCAACTACCTAGGAAGCCTCAGTGGTACAGCAAACAAGTTTGCTGGGCAGGCAAAGCTAAAAAGTATGGTGAGGAATCCGTCCCTTGTGTCAAGCGCTGCCTGGCAGCACACAGAAAACAAATTGTGTAGTTGCCAACAAGGCATCATCTGTGAATGTCTGTGTAGCAAGCTTGGAAGGTGTGATGGCTGACCAAGTGATGAAGCCTGAAGGGACAGCACTCAGTAGTTTTGAGGTGTTGATGTCCACAAGCTCACCATTCAGACGCCGTGCTTTCGGTTGCTCTCTGGCAGTGGTGCTGCCACCCCTGGACATTTCCTTAGCCCCCTTGACATGACCCCTCGCCTCCTGGGGGGTATCCACCATGTCCTGGTCCAGTGAGCTTAGGTTTCTTTTCCGTGGGGTTCGTTTGCCACTCAGGATCTTAGGATACAGGGAACGGCCTGCCACAGTTGTGGGGAAGTGTGTGCTGCTGGGGAAACTGTCCTCGGGATGTGAAGATTGGGCACGATTTGGCCGCCTGGGGTTTCTTGACTGCTCACAACCAGAACACAGCGTGGCTGTGCCGTGCGATCTGCAAAAGCCAGTACTGCTTCCTTGCTTTGCTGCGGCGCGTTTCATGTTGCGCAAGCGCGCATCCGCGTATGACCAAAGCTGTGACAGCATACAATCATAGATCAGGCTGTGACAGACAGTCAATGGTGCATACCTTTCTGCATCTGCCAGTTCCTCGCCACAGCTGTGGCAAGTAGGCAGCAGCTGTGATGGCTGCCCATCCGAGTTGGTGTAGGTCTTGCCACTGCTGCTGGCAGCATTGGTATGAGCCCCCGGGGGCGCCCGGGGGGCAGACTCAGGGCCTCGCACCGCTCCTGCCCGGCCTGTTTTGTGCCTGCATAACCAAATTCCATCAGCAGAGGTCATGAGCATTACAAGCATGGGGTGAACATGCACTGAGCATGCACTGAGCAAACACTGAGCACGCTAACTCATTGCCTGCAGAAAGGCCTGTCTGGATGTGGCATAAATCTACGCCAGCACATATAAACATGGGTTGATTGTCAATCTACACCAGTGTAAGTCACAGCTCAGGGCATGGCAACTATTACAAAATGTGCGCATGCAGATCATTCCCCTAAAAGGACACCGCTGAAATCTGCAGCAGAAGTAGAAAGGCTGATCATTGCAGCAAAGCAAAGGTGACACCAGCCCAGGCTGTCCTACCCTGATCTGCTAGGGGTGACCTTCAGGGGCTCTGGAGCGTCACGCTGACATGCCACCAGCTCTTCAGGGACTGTGGAGCACTCCCCGGGCTCCAGGTGGGGTTCTTCCTGGGGGTCAGGCTGAGGAAGGGGCGGGGCCGCGGACCAGTCAAAGGGTTCCAGGGGGCTTCCAGTGTCTAGGCTGCCATCAGGCAAGCCAAAATTGGCTGTCTCGGTCAGCCCTGATGTGTCCAGCCCTTGCTCCCTCGCTGAAGGAAACAACACTTGTCTGTGAGCTTCATTCATCACAGCCACAAGCTTGATTATGTCATCAATGCACAACATAAGTCAGCAGTGCTCTGGCTTACTACACAACATGCAATCTGCTCTGCACAAATTTGCAACACTCTTGCACGGAGTATGGTCACTCTGCAGCTCAGTGTCAATGATGAAGGCCCTCTTACTGCATGCCAGAGATTTGTCCTTGATGGGCACCTCTTTCTTTGTGGCCACAGGTTTTCTGATAGCTGTGGCGCTTGGGAGCACAATCATTTGTGATCAGATCGACGGCAAGCCATAGGTAAGTCAGTGTTGCCAGAGAGATCATGTATGACTTCGCTTAATATTCAGTGATCAGAGTGCCAATCAATTCTTGGTGACCCCGCAATGTGTTTGTATCATGGAAGCTGTCAGAGTGATTTGCCTGTGCTGTCAAGACACATAGGCTATGTTGCACTATCGTGCAGAACGTGTGACATGGCACGGTGATACCTGCAGATGTGTCAAGACAGTTGTTGGGTTGCCTGAGCAGCTGCTCAAAGCTCTGAGCCACAGTTTCAAGGTGAGCCACATTGGGGTGGATCTGGATTCTGAAGGGGGCGCTGGTCTGCGGGGGGTGGGCCAGGGCACATGCCAAACAGATGGGCACGGTCCAATCATCCCCACTCACGACCTCTGCTAAGTACATCATGCCCTTGCACCTGCAGAGTGTACAATGAGCTCAGCATTGTCACAGCATGTGGGATGGCCCCATCCCATGGGATGCCAGATTTTCATATGATGCTGACATAAGACATGACACAGAGTCATGGCCTCCAATGTTGGTCTGCAATGATCTGCAATCATGCAGCATGGTTTGTTGCTAAGATACACTGAATACGGCCAAAAACAATTGCCTTTTTGCTGCTGATGTGGTCTGACCGTACACTGCAGAGCAGGATGGTATGACATCAGATGGCGCAAAACATGTGTGTCACAAAAGATTGGCAAGGCAGTGTGAGTGGAATGTGGGGGATGCATGGAGCATGGACTGTAAGAGTGATGTGCAGGGAACAGGCCTGCAGCAGGGCATGCTGGCAGAGAAGGGGAGGCGCAAAGCCTGGGTCAGGCCACGCTTTGCGAGCTGTGCACGCTGTGCATGTTGCTCCCTGATAAGCTGCAGGAAGCAGTGCATGAGGGTGGCATGCATGTCTGCCTGGGGCTGCTGCTGCCACGTCGCACTGTCTATCTCATCTGCAGCACCGCAGATGGGCAATGTCTGGCGTGCAAGCGTCATTGTGACAAGAGAAGGTTGTGTGATGGCTGGGATGAGCAGGGATGGGAAAGAGAGATCTGGGACATGATCCAGGGGGTTGAGGTGGGACCCTAGTGAGATGCTTTGAGCAGCGCAATTCTCTAGACAGCGCCAGGTATACAGCAAGTGCAGTGTACATGACAAGGCTTGGTTCATCTGGCCAATGAACATGATGGTTGCTGCAAGCGGTGTGCATTGCATGCATGGGCCAAGATGCATCCCCATTGCATGCCTACTGATGCTTCGCTGTTTTGAAACAGCGAAAGAGAAATAGAACAGAAACCAAGCTGTCCACAGAATATTGCAAAGCATCAGCTGCTGTTCTGTGCATACAGAAGCTCTGCAAATTGCCATTGTTTTTAACAATACACACATAGCTACAGAATATAACCACACATGGACAGAGGCAGAGTACACAACAAGAACCTTACCGTGAATGGCAAGCCCTTCAAGGCACAGCAGCTCATCATGGGCCAAGATAGGCAACCTGCTGAGCCTTCTGTACCTCTGAGCAGCGTCCAATCCAAAGGGAAACCAGTCCCCAATGCTGAAGTTGACAGCCTCACCAATGCAGAAGCCATTTGAGAAGCCACCATGGTAGGCGCGAGGGAAGGTGATGACGTACTCTCCTGGAGCTTGCACCACCCGTGTCACATGCACACCTGACAGAACAGGCCATGTATGTCATGACAAGCATTGCTCACGACCTTTAAAGACACAACCCACTGCATATCGAAACCAAAATTGCAGTTTGCTAGGCACATCATTCCTGCTGCTTTTGCTTGGCATGATTGGCCTGCCTTGATTGACTCGTTCAGCACGAGACTGTCACAACCAAGCTGTGCACTTGACTTGACATGAGTGCTGCCTGACATGCTGTCACAATCAAAGGCAACTATGTTGAGCCCACTAGTCTGCGGCCATGAGTGTTGTGCAGGGTTCAGCTGTTGACAGCTCCTGAAAGCAGGGGAAAAGCGTACCATTGTCAGTCAGCAGCTTGGGAGTGAACATAGTCGTCTTGCCCAGCAGCGCAGCGTGCACAGCAGCCGCAACTTCTGCCTCAGACTTGCCCTCTGCTAGGGCAGCTGCTACAGCCTCTGTGTACACATGCTTTCTGGCCACGTCTTCAAAGGCATCTGCATCACTGGCTGGCACACCATACCACGTCTTGGCTGCCCCTAGGTGCTGGTAGTTGATGCTGTACAAGTAGTGGTCCTCCACATGCCAGGCAAAGGTAGCAAAAAGCATGCCGATGTACAGCATGGGGGAGCTGACGCCTGGTGCATCGCCTCTGAGCAATCTGAGTGTGGACTGGGCCACATGAGGCAACACCTGAAACGACATGTGTTGCTTGTGCAGCACGATGTGCATAAGCAGTAAATGCTAGCAGTCCTGCCAGACTGGAGGCGTACATGCTTGCAACTTTGCAAAGTTGAAAGGCATGCAACTGCCGACTGAAGATGCCAACTCTATGAGGACAAGATATACATTTGGCACTTGAGGCCTGAACAGTATGATCAGCTTGCCTGCAGGTTCCAGCCGGTACTGCCCAAGGGATCCTCAGCATCAGGAGGGCAGAAGGCTGTGCCCTCGACATCATTGCCATATTCAACCACTGGGTTGTCGTTGCCGCACATCTGCCGCCAGTAGTCAGCCTGCAGCAGCAAAGCATGCAGCTCATGCTGGGCGTGCACTGCATGTTGCATTTGACTTTGTTGTCCTTGCAAAGTTGTACCTCCACCATTTTGGCAGGCAGGCAACCTGCCAGTCCAAATCGGCGCCGCTGAAAATCATCAGCAAATCGCTCATAGTCCTTGATGTTGTAAGTCCTGAAGGGGCATCATGGTAATGTCAGAATAGCCAATACAGTCCATATTAAGACAGGTTGCACAAGCTCAGTCTGTACACTTACTTGCCACTGTCAAAGAACCTGGCTGTGTCCAGGGTTTCCCATCTAAGCTGTTGCACGACCTGTTCCCTTGTTGAGAAGCTTAGTTTGCTGCCATCGGGTTTTTCGAGCACCTGCAGATCGACAAAGTTGTTTAGTAACAAGAAGCCGCACCCAGAAGACTCGCAACCGGACATGCGCGTTGTGTTTGTCTTACCAGGCCGCTAGGTACAGTCGGGATAACTGGAGGAACGATTTTGCATATACCTGCGGAGCAGGCAAGTTTCGTACGAGCATAAGCCAGTTTGTAGATCGTAACGCAAACTCAGGCAAACCAGCCAGCTCACCGTGCTTCGAGCCTTCTGTCTGAATGCTACGGATGTAAGAGATCGGATCTTGAAACTCGTCAGGCGTGGGGTAGAACGTGGGCGCTGTTTCCAGATGTGAAAGCCAGCGACCTTGTGACTGCTGGTGCTGGAGCATCTCCTGCTGTCTCTGCAGGTCGATGTAAATTCCGATGAGTTCATGCGTGAGACATGTTGCTGCTACACTTGCTCATGAGCTGCTGCAAATACCTTTTGCTGTTTCTGCAACTGCCCCTCCCTAACAAGTTTTTGCTGCCCTGCAACCCTTTCTTGCTTCTCTTGCCTAGCAATTTCATCCTGTAACTTGCGTTGCTCTCTTGCACTCAAAGGCTCCATGAAATTGAAAGCTTTGTACAAGGCAAACCCCTGCTTCTTGTCGAGAACTTGCAGACGAGGGAAAGCAATTCAAGAAGCCTTCGCAACAGAAACTCGGCGGGAAATCCATCCAGGAGGCTACGCTACATCATCGCCGCAGGTGTTGCAGGGCGTGAAGGTACGTTGCCGTACAGCCTGGCGCCTGAAAGCATGTTGCGGAGTCTTTGCACTTCTCTGCATCTCTGCATGTCATCAAAGGTTTAGATTTAGCCTGTCATAAAAGTCCAGTCACGAGTTTGAACATGACTAATTTTCTGCCCTGCACTTGGGCTTTGGCAGATTGCGGACGGACAATAGCCAGTCAAGGGGCAAGGCCTGTGGCATCGAGTCTACATACGTATGATTTGGCGTGATTCAGCTGTTGCTTGTCCACGGGCTGTCTCGTAGTGACATAGATTTCGGGATTGCTCATCGGCTCAGCCCCCAGTTGATGTCGCGAAACCACTTGCTGGTCCTGCACAGTCTTTTTACGCATGAAGGTTAAATGCAATGATATCCCCTGTCAAATCGCGACGTGGGCCCCCGGCTGATGGCGTATTGACGCCAGACACCTTCGCGCTGCTCAGCCTGCGTACTGATCTTACCTCCACCCTCACGCACCTGCGTCTGCGGCTTTTCTTCAGTGTAGCCACTAGCACGAAGCATGTTGAGACGTTCGACCTTGACAGTGCGTTGCAACTGTAGCCTCAAGCCTGTTCACTGTACGGGTAGTATCCTGACCTGCCTGTGCTGCAATAGGTGATGGTCTCGGTTTGTCTCACGTTGGCGGGCTACACTTTCCTGCTGCATCACAAGCTGTCTTTTGCGGTGAGCAACCGCCCTGCCCACAGCTCAACATTGCTGACACCTTGCTGCACAAGTTCTACCAAGTCTGTGCTTTTTAGGAAGACAAGCGAGGCTTCACAGTGACAGAGGCAGTTGTATCACAAGATGACCAGGTCCGGCTTCTGAAGTAATCAGTGAGCAAAAGAAAGCGGAAGAAAAGCAAGATGTGTGATACGACAAATGCAGGCCATGGACATGCACTGGCTGCAAGCAGAGATACAGCAGCAAGCAGCAATGCTACAGAATGTCTCAGGACTAGCAGATGAAGTATGATTCACGGCATTGCCCTGCACCAGGTGTTTTGCTTGGGGACGCATCCACAATCAACAACTTTCTGACATCGCCCCTCCTGATGGCAGGTTGCATCTCTTGCTCAAGCACTGGACAGCAATCAATCCCCAGATAAGGAACAATCCCCAGATGCCCCATTGAACCCTCAGGAACGGGTCGCAGCAAAGGTACTCACCTCATCAGCAGCAATCCTGTACAGACACAGACAAATTGCAATCATGATGTGGGCATGATGGCTGTTCAAGCCTGAACATATATGGCGAGTCGCCTCCTTGCAGTCAGCATGTTTGTAGCTGTGCTTCTGCTAAGAAGAAGGCAAGCATGTCTCTCAACCTTGATATGCATGCAAGCTTTTTGTCTCGGTCACACGTCAACACTAGCCCTGAGAGATGAGCACCAATTGCATAGTGATCTGCTTCTCACAATGCGTGCAATGCAGCACACCTACAAGTCCATGCCTGTTTGTGGTCAACAGTCACCTGCATGGTCACATGTGCACCTCTTGATCTGTGCGCTGCAGCGGTTGCTGACGCCTGGGGCAACAAAAGAGCCGGAAATTCCTGAGGCACCAGGCTGGAATGAGACGCCAGTGGAGCGAGTTATTGTGGATCCATACAAGCAGCTCACACAGGCAGAATGCCTAGAGTGAGTCCCTTGCACCCTTTGCACTCCCATCTGCTTTGTATCTGCCATACTACTGTCTGACTGCAGCTGGCATGGTTTTGCTTGTGAAGGCTGCCGGTCATCTGCTGTCTAAAGCACAGCAATGCTGCTTTTGCTTTTCACAGTACTGCACACCATTCCAATGCATCAAGGCAAGGACCAGACTCGCAAGACACTGTATCAATGCAAGCAACAAGTTATTGCTCAATGCAGCAAGGCACGCTTCACTGAGTACCTGGTGTAAAAGATGGGCCTCTTGACTGCAGGATGACTACTACTTTGCAGCTAAGCATCATGTCATGCATGCAGGCGCCGAGGTTTAGTAAAAGCTGCCATGCAACATGCCTGGAGTAACTATGCCAAGTATGCCTTTGGTCACGACGAGCTCATGCCCCGAAGCTTGAGGGGTAAGGACCCCTTTGGGGGTCTGGGGGCCACAATTTTAGATTCCTTGGACACCCTCTGGTTGATGGACATGCAAGCAGAGTACAAGCAGGCCAGAGATTGGGTGGCATATGATCTCAACTTTACACGGTAAACCGTATGCCAATGCCACTTTGGGGAACTAAGCTGTGCGACATGAAGTGATCCCATCAGCATGCATGTTGTTCTGGCTTTGATCTGATCTCCTCAACTGATCACGCCTGGTCCTGTGAAACTCTGCAAGGGTGCAATCTGTTTACTCTTGGGGGAGGAAGGGGGGAGCAGGGCAAGGCAGGGTTGGACCTACTCCTGTTTTGTGTCAGATGTCTTGCAGCAAGAATCATCTTTTATGTATGTATCATATGGGCAACTCTTTGTACTGATTGATTGTAGGCCCTATGAAGCTTCGGTGTTTGAAACCACCATTCGTATTGTAGGAGGCATGCTGGCAGCGTATGAGCTGTCCCAAGACCACATGTACATCGACAGGTCAGCCTACACATAAAACTGAATTAAAAGGTGCTTGACAGTGTCAAATCTCTGCACACTACATCTGTGTGCATTTGTGTGAGCAACATCTATTTCACCCCTCTTTGTTTTACTCAACCTTGAAATGATCAAATGTGGGAGCAGCCTTTTGGCAGTACACAATGTAACTCGCTGCATCTGCATCAATTCCTGCATTATAGAACATTCCTGATGCAGGTGTGAAGAATTGGTAGGGCGTCTCTTGGTGGCGTACGACACCCAGACTGGCATCCCATACAACAGCATTGTTTTGGATACCCTGGAGGTGCAAAACCCTACATGGACACGGCGCAGCAGCACCCTGTCCGAGTTTGGTAGCGAGCAGCTTGAATTTGCCAAGCTCAGCATGCACAGCGGAAACCCCATCTACAACGAGAAGGCTGAAAGTGTCATTCAATACCTTTACGAAAAATATCCAGAAAAGGTACAACACCTTGCATGCGAGCAGTGGCCGCCGGCATACAATGTGTCATCCATCATGTGTTCAGTGAGCATGCGCATAGGCAGCATGCAATCAGAACGCATCACAAGGTCTAGGCCTAGAGCCTAACCTGATGCTGGATGTCACATTGTGCTGACAGTGTATGTGCATCACTCTCATGGTGGGCACAACACAAAAGGGCTTTGCTGTTGGCTGCACCAATGGCTCATGGCCGGATTGGAAACTCCATGCATACTCTTTTGCTGGCGTGTATTCTTGGTGGCAACCATTGTGCATGGCCAGCATCGCAAACACAGGAAAGCTTTGCCTAGACCAACCAAGCAAGCAGAATCTGAGATCGTTCTGGCAGTTGCAGAATGATGCCTGTTGACCACAGACATCACCACAGCCTCTTTGCCGAATCTGATATCACAGCTCAAAGAGCCCATCATCACTACTGCTTTGCCTTTAGCTACAGCTGCATTCATCAGCCTCAAAGCTGCTTCTTCCATTGCTTGGCTCCTTCGGTATCACGTATTGCCCTTCTATGACTCATGACTAAGTTCACTACATTGCTTTTGTGCCGGCTACGGGCAAGCAGTTGGGTTGGTATGCATGCAGGCCTGTATGAGTGCTGTTGTTGTCTGGCTGCAGAGCAATTAGCACCTTCCTTCATGCCCATGTTACTGACACCAGCTTGCACACCCTGACGAATCAGCCACGTCAGCCTACACGTTGCATGAGTCATGCTGACTCACCCTGCTTTTACAGGGTTTGATGCCGCTGTACCTGAACCCAAAGAGTGGGCGCTTCACCACAACACGGCTGAGCTTGGGGGCCTTGGGTGACTCCTACTATGAGTACCTGCTGAAGATGTGGGTCATGAAGGGCAGAAGCCAGGAGGCAGAAATGTACCGAGTCATGTGGGAGAAGGCCATGGATGAAATGATTGAGAAACTGGTGTTCACATCCAGCCCCGAGGGATTGACTTACATAGCTGAGTTTGAGAGGTATGCTGCGAGTTGATGTCAACAAAAGGCTGTAGTAAGCCTGACCTCTGGTCACTAAGCTGTAGTAAGCCTGACCTCTGGTTACTAAGCTTCCTCTGTATGAGCTGCATCTACCCTTCAGCTGCCTGCCGTTGATTTGTATACATTTGTCAAGGACCCATTCACAACCTCCTCAATTAAAGCTGCGTTGATCACTGCATATCATGCGCTTATGTGAGCAGTCACTGCAACCCCCTGCTGTACTCAACTTGCTGTCAGTATGAGGCTATCCATTGGCTACAAGCACTGCTATGGCAGCAATGCTGACCATGATAAACTGAAGTGACGTGGGTGACAGGAAACGTGTGAAGCACAAGATGGACCACCTGGTCTGCTTTGTGCCTGCTATGTTGGCACTAGGCAGTCACACAGGCGCAGTCAGCAGCAGCAAAGCTGACCAATACATGCAGCTGGCTGAGAACCTGACAGAAACATGCTGGCAGTTCTACGCTGTTCAGCCGACAGGTCAGCTGCCGCTGCTGTTTCAGTATCAGTCATCACGCCTGTACGTTTCTTCCCAGCCTTCTGTCCTGCAGCCATCTGCTGCTTCCCAGCAGTGTGAATTGACAGGAAGAGCTGCCGCATGAAACCAAGCATCACAGACGATTTCAGGATTGCAATTGATCCCAATGTTGAGGGTGTGTCTCTGTGCTGCTTTGCTGAATACAAACCCTGCAGACCAATACCTCACAATGTTAACCCATACCTCGCTACCACATCCCCAACATGCACGTGAACTGGCTTGTTCACGGCATTTCATGACTGAAGGGCTGTCACCAGAGTATGTGACCTTCCATGAGGGGCGAGGCATGCGCAGCAGCGTGCACGTGTACCTCATGCGCCCTGAAGCTGTGGAAGCCTTCTTTGTGCTGTGGCGCTTGACTGGCAACACCAAGTATCGAGAGTACGGCTGGGGTGTCTTCCAAGCGATTGAGAAATGGTGCAAGGTGGGCGCCCAGTCATGGTTGGTCTGCTTGTCAGGCCACCTTGAGAGCTTTTGCTTGTCAGTGTACTCAGTCACTTGTCCAGGCGGTTGCTTTAGATGTGAAATGCAGAGGTACAGTCTTGGTCTGCTGTGCCACAGCTTGCTCATCAAAATAGAACTGGGGTTGTGTGCTGTCTGGCATGGGCACTGGCATGTGAAGCCAGAAAAGCTGGTGCAGACTGTACACATAAAGCTGCATGAGTAACAGATGCCAGTAACATGCATGTCAAACTTATGGCACTTTGCACATTCGGTTGGCTAGGAGGCTGTTTTCAGCACCACTTGCAGATTTTTGTGAGTATCATTCCTGTCAGGATCCATATCTTATGCTGTGGTACTTTATGTTGTGGTATCTTAAAATGCAATCAGGTTGTCATGTGTAATCATGGTGTTCAGAAAGTTGTGTGCATTGTTACAGGTTGAGCATGGATATGCTGGCCTGAGAGATGTTCGAAAAGCGCCACCCAAACATGATGATACCCAGCAAAGCTTCTTCCTTGCTGAGACTCTCAAGTACCTATATTTGATGTATGGAAGTAATGACGAAATGAGCCTTGACGAATGGGTCTTTAACACGGAGGCTCACCCTCTGCGTATAGTGCAGTCCAAGGCTCCGACAGATGTCAGTATTGACCATGCTGCAGCAAATGCTGCCAGGCAAAATGTCCAACATGAAGTCAACAAGGCTCCATTGCTTGTTGACAAAGCTCCTGTTGATGTTGAACAGACACAAGGGCTCAATGAGCTGGAACAAGCTCATGTTGATGTTGACAAAGCTCCTGTGGTCCTTGACAAAGCACCTAATGTGCTTTTTGAACGAACAGAACAATGAAATTCGAAATATCTGTATCCCTCTCCTGTATTTCCATGCAAGATGAATGCAATCAGTGACATCTGTTCACAACATGCGACTTATAATAACAGCAGAGCATATTCTTTCCGCCACTGACATTACACTTCGAATTCGAAACTGATGTGTTCACGCACGTTCCTGCTAGGCAGCACAGGTGCAAGGGCGTCAAGGCCATTGATTTACCATTCAGGCCGTTGATTTACCATTCAGGCCATTGATTTACCATTCAGGCCATTGATTTACTTTGACAATCAACAGCCGTCGTGTGGTGGCCACCACAAAAATTCCCTTGATAGATAGGACCTCAGATACACGTTCCCAAGGATACACTAATTTGCAAAGCTAGGTAAAACGCCTGGACCACAGAGATATTGCATCAGATACAGCATGCAGGGTCAAGCAAGGTTGTTACAGGCTGCGCGATGCATTGAAATGCATCTCGGAGGCCACCACAACGGTTACTGATGTCTGTTCGTAGGGAAGTACATACAGCTGTGTAGCTCGTTGTCTAAATGCTCCTAAACACGTACACAATTTGCTGCATGAAGGTACTCAATAGTCTGCTGCAACTGTGCTCTTGTACACAGATTTAAGTACTGCCTAATAAAGGCTTGTCATCATCCACATGCAACGTGAGTCCTGATGTCTTAGATGTTACTCCTCTAAGTCTAGCACTGCCTGGTTCAGGTCGACGTAACTATGGCAAGACAAACAAAATGGGTAAAAGATGTCATTACAGCCTGCTAGCGTCAGAACGACAGTTATACTTCAGTGACCCCACGAAAAGCCAACTCAGCAGGACCAGTCATGTAAATGTGATTGTCTGATTCCCGCCACTCTATGACCAATGGTCCTCCTGGGAGGTCTACTCGACATTTCCTATCTGTCTTTCCCTCCAAAACCCCTGCCACAACAATTGCGCAAGCCCCTGTACCACAGGCTAGGGTTTGTCCTGCCCCTCGTTCCCAGACTGAAACTTGGACGTGACCTTTATCAAGAATCTGTACAAAGTGTGTGTTTGTCTTCTTTGGGAAGACGCTGTTGGTCTCAAATTGAGGTCCCAACGTTCGAATGTCAATATCACTCAACTGCAGCAATACACACATGCTCAGTTCACTGGATACACGACAGATCATGTTGCCAACAAGTATGGCTGACATGCATGTTGCGCTGCTTCCAATACAGGTGCTCATGTCTTTGGTAATGACTAGTGCTTGCAAGCAGAAAATTGCAAACAGCAGCAGAGCTACAGCAATGTGGACTCAGTACACTCACGCAGCAGATTGGCCTGCAGTCTTACACAGTTTGAGTGCAAACCTGTAGGTTGCCATTGCTGTTGCCAAAAACGACAGCATGCGGGTTGCCCATGCTGACACATGAGACCAACCACTCTTCGCCTGCTAGCTGCAAAGGAGCTTGCACCACTGTGCTGCCCTGCAGAGTGCATCACCTTTGGTGAGCAGCCATAGCAAGGCAAATAAGCCTGATCTTCACACGTATGATCGGACAACATGATCATCACTGTCGTTGCCAGCAATGAACATGCAATCAGACGCATCGACAGCTGGTAAGCAGTGAGCTATGAACTGACTGAAGTAAAACTTATGGAGAGTGACAATTCTGCTGACCTGCGTTGGTGTCAATGTGGTTGGTATCCGATCTGCTTGTAGGATTGGTTCGCCCATGTCAACACACACTTGGCCATCCTCTAGCAGATCTGGCTGTATCAATCCTGCGCAGCATTCACAAACATCTTTGTGGAGGACCAACTGAATACTGGCGAATGCTGCTCAAGCTGCATAGCAACTTGAGCTGAAGACATGTAGGGTGTTGAGAGCGTGTGCTGCGGTGCGGGCTTACCTGCGCCTGTGAGCACTTTGTATTGTCTTGGGCCTTGGTTGTCCTTCTCTGCAACGAATCTTGCTAAACAGCGGATGCCATTGCCACACATCTCTGGCTCACTGCCATCTGAGTTATATATCCGCATGGTGTAGTCAACATCACCTTTTGGAGGTAGTGCAAAGATAACCTGGGAACCAGGCATGCAGCTTACATACGCTTTCAAACTGAGAGCTGTCAATACGCACTGCAAGGTTTTCCCACGCAACTCACCCCGTCACCGCCAATCCCGAAGTTCCTATCACACAGCTTTACTGCCGCCTCAGCGGATACAAGCAACTCATCCTGGTGTCGGTTGTCGACCTATAGCCCACCGGCAGGCTTACTCTGACATACTCAGGAACTCGAATGTTTGTGAGCAAAAAGCTGTGTGTTTTTGGCACTTTTTGCCGACACTCACCAGGATGAAGTCGTTGCCAAGCCCTTGATACTTCGTGAACTCTACAGCGGTTGCTTGACATGTTGTTTCGGCTGATCTCTGCTGGGCCAGCTTCATAGGTGCAGCACGCTTGTTTGAGGCATGGTGCAGTCGACAGAAAGTGCTGCCAGACAGAAGTGTTGATGTCATGACGCGCGCGTTGAGCACAGCCAGCTAGGCGGATGGTCTTCTGCCTGCATAGGCGTAGGTCTAGACTCATGACCTAAACCGTCTTTCCAGTGGCGGAAGTTGACAAGGAAGGTTGCCCATGCAATGCAGGTGAAGGACACGGACGTCGTCCTCAGATGCGCGCCGTGTAGACAATGTAAGATCAAAGTACAAGGAATGTCGCTGTCTTGTACGGATCGCGTGCTTGATTCGGGACAGGAGCTTGATGACAACTTCACTGGCTTAGCTGTGAGGTTGATCGCGCAGCATGCTTATTGTCGAGCTGGCGTGGGATGATGTAGCTTTGCACTCATCCTTCATGGTCATTGACGTCCAGGACGAAAAAGGTGTAATCAGCGTTGCTGGATTCGGGTCTCTGCTGTCAGAAAGCAGTGCAAGGTCAACCTTCCCGGATCTCCGCAACTTTCGCGCAGGCAAGGTCAAAGGATATCGGCGCATTTTTGCCCACACAGCATCTGTGTTTTTTCAGCGGGGCATAGCACGTCCAGATTCAGGGGAGATTTCCAGCCTCAGCTGTGAATCTCAACCAGGAGAGGAAATAGTTGTCTCTGTTTTTGATGTGCCAGGTCATCCCACAGCCATTCAGGTAAGGCAGCTGATTATAAGAGCGTGTACATGGGCCATCCCCCAAGCTTCCGCTTATGCACGCCCTCTTGAAGTTGTTGCGTCATTGAAAGTGAGCCTCTGAACTTGCTGTTACTGACATGGTCTGCTTTCACAGGCGTTCCTGGAGCGTGAACATGAGTTCAAGCTTGTAGCAGTGCAGACATGGACATTGGACAACGTGCCGCTTCCCAGTTTGTCAGTGAGTTTCTTGGCCGCAGCTCTGCAGGCTGCACCTTGCAAAGCTGCTGAAATAGCATTGTCATGTAAGTTAGCTGTATTTGCCACAACCATGTATCAAACAGAAGCCAACCAGCATACACATGCAAAGCGCAGCGTACTCAACAGCTGCATGGCACTGTCATCTGCTGCTCAAGCTTTAGTTGTTGACTGCATTGCATTTGTTGCTGTGCTCTTGTACCACCTTATTTGACAGCTAATCTGTTATCAGAACAACTTCATGAAGCACCACTGCATTGTACGCCTTCATTACAAGCCCAGATCAGGTATGTACCCGATTGCATGGCTGCTGCACACCAGGTGCTGTGTACCAAATGGGATGACGAAGCGTACAGGAAGCACAGGTGCCCTTCAGAGGAGTGGGCCAGAAGATATACACAATATGGCATTGACAGAGTCTGGAGGTGCAGTTGCATTTGTCAATTGGGTCGTGAATCTTGCGTAAATGGCATCTTATCCCCTGAGACATCAAAAGTTGTCAGCTGCCAGGATATGTTTTACATGTTGTCATGTCATGAGCAAATGTAGCCTAGTGGGTTTCAAGATAACTTTGCTGCATGCTTTATTGTTTGCTGCACACCGTGCCTGAGCAAGCTGATCAGCAGAGGATATTGACCAACTGGCAGCTGCCCAAAGTGAATGCAGCAAATCCCTAGCCTAAGCGTGCAACAATGTCAGTAGGGGACCAACAATGTGGATAGGGGACCAACAATGTCAGTAGGGGACCAACAATGTCAGTAGGGGACCAACAATGTGGATAGGGGACCAACAAAGGCATTTGCATTGCAGGGATGATGTGTTACCATGTCGTGTGTACCTGCGCCACTGTGTCCTTGCATCACAGAAGCTGGGCCAGCTGGCATGTGACAGCTTCCTTGACCACACCTATCTAGCCGACCGCACAACTACCGTTAGGCAATATCTGTACAGGAATCCACGCATTATGACTGAGAAGCCACCTGACAGTTTGGTCAATAGGTACAGTGGTTAGTACTGCTCATGTCATCGAGTCTGTACATTGTGATTAGACTCTATTGATTTATTGGCTGTGTGGTTACTGCAAGAAGTCACACTGTCTGCTGTGCCAGAAGTTCGAGGTACACATGCAAAAAAGTTGTTGCCCTGATTGCTTTGGACTGTGTGGCAGTATGCTTCAGTAAAGCTCAGGCACTGCAATGGCATTTCGAGAATATCAAGGGCTTTACAGCTGTGCATTACAGCTGTGTCTGAGCAGGCCCAAACTAAAGGTCGACCATCAAGCCTGAAAACTAAAAAGAGCAAGAGTCGATACTCAAACCCAACAGTGATGTTGTCTGCAGTATGCCCAAAGCAGTGTGCAGCTACATCCTGATGAGCCTATGCAGCTCCTTTCAAGCTGCATGACACGCAACGTCACAACAGTCACTGTACACTAGACAATTCAACAAAGATGACTGCAATTTTGCAGCCAACAACTGTCACAAGGCTTGCCCACTTGTGCCAACAACAGATGTCATATGCCATGACCTATAGTCACATGACAGGGGGGATATCCGGATCTCTCAAGATTCAAAGATAAGCCCTGCTCGAATTGGTTGCATATGGCATGGAGACAACTACGTTGGAGGGTTGCTTCTCAAGGGTATCATCAAACAGCTGGCGCTTCACATGCACATGGTCATCCTGCCATTTGAGCTCTCGGGCATAATTGTAGCGGTTCATGTACTCAAGCCTGCAAATAGCACTGCACCTCAGTGTCACATGTATGCAAGCAATGCAATGTCGCTGATGTCCATTGCTATAGCAAATTACTTTGTTGAATGCACGTGCTCATGGCCATATGTACACCGAGCTGATCTTTCACTCTCAAGCCACTCAGGCATAGTTAGCAGGCATCAGACTCACAACCAAGACGTAGTTGTCAGGCTGCATCAGCACATGAAGTCTGTTGCCACCCACAGTCTTCCATGTCTCTGACTCAGACCAAGCATCAGCAGGCAAAGAGAAATTTGTGCTGTTAAACATATATTGATGAAGACAGCAATGCTGAACAACAGTGTGTATTTTGTTGCACACCTGAATTTCCTGAGCTCAGCTTCCACTGTCTGGATGTACATCATGCTCATCTGGTCTGCAGTCTTCTCTTCCAAGGCGTCAGCATGCGACTCACGCCTGCAGCAAGGCAAGCCATTCCAGTGCACGGATGAATTTGTGCATCTGGAAACTCATAGTCGCTGCCATCAATTGCATACTCTGTGAAGTGTAGGACAATCAGAAACCCATCAGGGATCACAAAGCAATGGAGCCATGTGTGCGGCTGCCAGCGGGTGAGCATGACAAGCCATTTTCAGGGCAAACTACAATGGACGTCTGTGTGCGTCCATGACGCCCCTTTGATCTTTTGTGAGTGCACAGCATACTGACATGCACAAGCCCTGTGCACATCATATGACTGTTTTCCTCCTGGCAATCACGTGCCCAGACATCAGGCAAGCGGTGTCCAGACATCATGTGGCATTGGTCGGGCAGTAAAGTGTAGATTGATCAATATAAGGGCGCAAAGCTGCAGTTCGCAGGCAGAAAGGGTTGCAGGTGTGAAGATAATTGGAGATGACCAAGTTGCCAGGCAACATGAAGTGTGACAGCACTGGCACTGACCAGGCAGCAAAGTCTTGGGAGTCGATGCGAGGGCGCAGGGCTGCAGTGTGGAGGTACCACTGCGGCAGCCGTCTGTTCTTTTTCATGGCGGCCTTGGCCTCATGGCGGCGGCGCTGCTCATCCTTCTGAGCCAGCCACGCCAAATGCACTGCGGCCTGCATAGTAACAGGATGCAAGTCATTGTTTGACTCATGCTTGCAGGAGATGCATAGAACAACCCCTCCAGGTATGGCTTGCATGCAATGGTGTCACCAAGCTGTCAATCGCATTGTACATATGCATCAGCTGCTGCATGACAGTCTTTCACTGATGCATCCTCCATGTCACATAAGACACACATGCTGAAAGCGGCTGATTGATGCTAAACAATGATGCAGGACTGCACGACAGATATTTGTTGTGCTGACAAATGTGCTTGGGCCAGGGCTGTGAAGACTTGCTAGTATGCTGACACAAAACGTACTGGCGAGCTCAGACTCAGCCCGCGCTAACTGTGCACACTACTTGTGTTCCCCTATTGCTTGTGCATAGCAACGTCAACCTGGCTAATATTGACTGCTTGCAACATGTTCACACCTGCTGGTCATCATGCTCTTCAAGGCGGCGCACAACATCCTCAGACACCTGACCCCGCCCTGGGGAGGGGGCCCGGGGGCCGTGCATGCTGCGGGGCCGCACAGGGGAGGCCAGGTCCCTCAACCGAACTGCCCCTTCCAAAGCCCTGGATGAGCGCACTGAGCGGGCAGAAGGACTCCCTGATGCCTCAACCTCCAGCCTGTCCAGCGCAACCTGCATAACACAGCATGATGTTTGTCTCATGTCTGAGGGAGCAGAAGGATGGCTCCACGCCTCAACCTCCAGCCTGTTCAATGCAACCTGCACATGGTGTGTGGGGCACATTTGCATCTCATTCAGCACGGCAGAAGCAATCCTGAAAAGTTGTGATACTGTGGCAGGCGCTTCTCTACAGGCAGCTAAGTGCATGAAGGACGCATTTGGCCAAATCAGCTGAGGATCACACAAAATTGTTCATAGTATATGATTGAGAAAGTCAGGATGCCTACAAAGTCTGAGCTGCCTCTGATAATCTTGACACCCTAGTTGCTGAATGTGCTTGTTTGCATGAAGATCAAGTGAGAAGTGCATGCAGTACATGTCAAGCAAAGCTCGGCAGGAAACAAAGCTTACCTCCATTCTGTGGGCAACAACTTGGTTGTTCTGCTTCTTGGCCACCTCCAGGACCTGCTCCATGGCCTGCCAGTCAGCAGTGGCCACAGCTGCAGCCGCTTCATTGTCCAGGGTCAGGCGCTGCAGAGCCCTTGAAGCATTGTCAAACACAGGGCTGCTGCGCACGGCCCCTGGCATGATGCCATGGTGGTGGTAAATCTTATCCAAGCCCATCAGGGATGCACGCATGCCCTGCAACTCCCTGCAGAAGCCACAACAACGCCTTTGCAGAAGCCACATACAACATAAGGGATCATCAGAGTTTGACTTCTGAAAAGTTAAACACCACCAGCAAACAGGGTCTATGCTCCACACAGAAAAGGAGATGAACTTTACTTGCAGCTACGCTTTCACTTGTGTTCACATGCTTGCAATACAAGGCGTACTCTTGGAGCTCAATTAAAGCACGCACAGCAGCACCGTGAGGCAGTCTGTGCTCACTCTGTAAGGAGGGGGGGCGCTTTGGAGACGGCCTGGCGACGAGTGAGCCTGCAGATGGTGGTTGCTGCTGCCACTGCAGCATTGGTCGGCCTCACTCCCATCTCCCTTGCTTTCACCACCAGCCACGACAGATGCTGCAGTATGTTCCACATCTTGCTCAACATATGCTGTTGCGTACACAACAACACTGTGCTGCAGATGTGACCCATCAGTGGTCACTACAAGATTTTGGCGTAGCCATTACAGCATTTAGGACTAAGTCAACCCCAAACCCTAGTATGGCTGCAAGGTTGTCTCTGAAAACATTTGAGGTAGATGCTGTGTTTACATATCTTCAATGAAAGCTTATATTTTCTATCCCAACTCAGTGAAGTCAGTCAGATCTGCTGGCCAGTTTGCGTGTACCAACATTTTAAAAACACATAGTGAATGTGCATGATGTCTTCTTACCTCTGGCCTGTCTTTGGCAATGCACTGCAGAATGTCATACTCCAGATGCCTAGTCAGCTGCAGACCGGCAGGGCTCTTCGTCTCTGGCACAACCCCAGCGTTGCCCTTTAAGGGTCGCCCCAGCTCCTGGAGATCCACCATGTCTGACCCCTCTAAACCCAGATCAGCCTTGAGGCTGTCTACAGCAGCCCTATGCCCTACAATTGGGCTGTTCCCAACACCCCTCTTCTGGTGCTGTCTCTTGCGCCCTTGGGACCCTGCTCTGGGAGGGGGTCTGTGCGGGGAGGCGTGAGAAGGGGGCCGGCTGTTTGCTGGGCTGGGCCAAAAGGCCTCAATCCTTGCTGGCTGACCAAGTGAGCCCTGGCCAGAATGTGAGGTTTGATGCATGAGAGGTGCATGCTGCCTGCTCCTGCATTCAAACAAACAAAAGTCTGAACAAACCTTTGTAGGCATAGCAAAGATTAACAGTCAACTGGGCGCCATGATGCACGTGTCTGTTCAAACTTTGAATGACAGTAAAGATTGGTTGTATGGGCAGACATACCATCAAGGGCTGATGGTGTGTGCAGGAAACACTATGTAGAGGCCAACCTGTGACTGGGTGGGGGTCCTGCAGGGGCCTGGGGGGTAGGCAGCAAGGGGGCTGCAACCAGTGGCAGGGCTGGGGCAGGGCTGTTTTCAAAATCTGGCTGAGTCAGGCTGATTGCATGTCTGATGAAAGCCCTAGAGGGTCTGCCAGGCCGTCGTACATCACTGGGAATCCGGTGCAGTGGTGGCATTGGCTCGACAGCTGTCTCGACACCTACATCCTGCTCAGCTGAGTTCTGAGCAATGGCTGGGCTTTGAACAGCATCATCATATTGAGCTTGCAGATACTCAGCTCCTGAGTCCTGAGCTACTGGATCATCTCTCAGTAGCTCAGACTCAGCATCTACATCAAAGGCTTCGTTCTCATAGGCTTCATCGACAGCTTCATCAGCAGCTTTTGCAACAGCTTCTGCATCAGCTTCTGTGATAGCATCCAGGTCAGAAGATGCTCTGGAACTGGCTTCACTGCGTACATCCTCTTCTTGCGGGTTCTGCAATGCTGCTACTGCTGCCTCCACGAGCCCGTCCTCAGATTTGATCTCAACCAAACTTGCTGCATCAGCTTCAAACACCTCGTCTCCATAGCCATCATCCTCATTTGGCTGGTCTGCATTTGAGACAAGACTCGTCAGACACTTGTCTAAACAGCTGACTCAACTTTGAACAACTGACTCAACTTTGAACAACTGACTCAACTTTGAACAACTGATTGGAAGAACAGTTGTTGAGGTGTCAAAGACTCATACGCATGTACTAGACTTTGTGATTTGACAGCATCACTGCAGCTTGGGCTGTGTGGGCAGGCCACACGTACAACTCTCTGCAGCACAAGGCTCTATTGGCCAGGTAAGAAAAGCAGCTTTGGGGTCTACCTAGCTGATCGCCTGCAAGACTGGCTGGTGCTGTTCTGTCACTCAGCATATCCACAGCCGTGACTTCCTCCATAGGACTCAGCATTGCCAGCTGCATTGCTACAGGGCTTGCTGGTCTGTCAGGCATGCCAGCCTCAGCTTCCTCAGCAGTAGCTGCTGCAGCAGCTGAGCTGTCAGCTTCCTCTCCTGCCTCAAACTCATCTGCCTTGTATGCGTCACCCAGAAGCACATCAACACTGGCAGCTGCTTCAGCAGCTTCCCTAGCAGAGTCATGTGCAGCTAAAGGTACGGCTTCTTTTGCGCCGATTGGGTCTGCTGCATATGACTCATCTGCAGCAACAGCAGCTGCATCTGCAGCTTCTTCAGATGGGGCAGCAGGTGCATGTTGCGGGCGTTGTGCTGCATGACTGATAGCAAACGCTGACAAATCTTCAAGCATTGCATCAACTTCAGCAGTCACATGCACACGCTGTGCTGTATCCAGCTCTCCCTTTGCAGCAACTGCTGCAGATGACGCAACATCATCTAGCATGTCATCCGCATCTGCTGTTAGCCCCATCATGGACTGCGCAGTCTCATGTTGCACTGGCGGCTGTTGCTGTGCTTCGGCCGCATGACTGACTGCAACTGATGACAGCTCCTGGAGTGCTTGGTCTACATCTGCTGTGATGCGTGCTGGCCGACCACTTTCCAGCACGATGGCCTCCTGTGATTGAGCTCTTCCTATGGAAGTGGCAGCCGAGTCTGACAGCTCACGCAGTGCCTCATCTACATATGCTGCCAGACGTGCTGGTCGTTGGTCAGCGCTGTTGATCACAACATGCATGGCTACATCAGACTGTTGCTGTTGCTGCTGCTGCTGCTGCTGCCGAGCAGCATGGTCAACAGCTGTTGCTGACAGCTCAGCAACTGTCAGATCCACATCTGCTGTAGTGTCCTGCACCTGCATTGTGTTCAGCTGTGGGAACTCGGAATCCTCCAGCTGTGACTGTTCCTGCTGTGCTGATTCAGCAGCAGCAGATGACATCAGATCAGCCACAGCGTCATCAACATCTGAGGTGACTCGGGTCGGCTGGCTATCTGACTCAGCCTGCTTCTCCTCCTTCACATGTTGAGTTGCTGAGGACGACAACTCAGCCAGAGCTGCATCCACGTCTTCAGTCACACGCACTGGATGTGCTGCACCATCAGCCCCAGTAGAGGGCATGTGGAGACCCACTGCCAACCAGTAGTTGGGCTCAGCAGCAGTAGAGCCACCAGAGGCAGCATGTGAATGGTCCTGTGGCACTTGCTGGTCTGCAGAGGATGACAGATCAGCCAGCACTGCATCCACGTCTTCAGTCAAACATCCTGGCTGTGCTGACTCAGACTCGATATCAACCTTTCGCAGGCCAACAACTGCAGGCCCCTCTGTTGATTGCATCACTGACTGCTCTGCCGGCTCATCTGCTGCCAGCTGAGCTGAGCTACTGACTGCTGAGGATGACAGGTCAGCAAGGGCATCATCGATGTCTTCAGTGAGACGCACTGACTGTGCTGAGTCATGCTCTGCTGTGGCCATGTGCAAATCATCTGAGTGTGCTGGGGGCTCAGCTGACTGTGCTGGGAAAGCATCCGACCCTGCCATGAGTTGAGCTCGCTGAGGAGCCTCAAGCTGAGTAAATGATGACAGCTCGGCCGGAGTCTGATCCACGTCTGCTGTGAGGCGAGCTGGCTTACTGGCTTCAGACATCTGCACAGGGCTATTGGCAGCAGCCCTGAAGGTGAGCTCATGCTCAGGGATGACATGACCAGCCCTGGATTCTGACTCACTGTCATCAATGGCAGATGTTGACAGCTGGGCAATCGTGCTATCCACGTCTGCTGTGATGCGAGCCTGTGCTTCGGATGTTGAAGATCTGCAGGACAAATTAGCTGAACTCTCTTGCTGCTCATGCCAAATCCCCGTGTCCAACTCTGCTTGTCGTGTTTCTACATGTGTTTCTGAACAGGTCCAGCCTAATGATTAGGTGTCACAGGACCGCATGATTCAATGCTGTACAATACATAAAATAGCATGTATATATATATACATATGAATAACAAGAATATATATATTACATATACATTATTGTAATGTACATGTATATAATAATGGATATATATGTGTATATAATATGCTGGATAAGTCAGGCCGGTGCTTGGGGCTACTCTGTTGAGGCTTGACTGCACCAGTTGCATGCGTCAGCTAGCCCCAGATGGAAACTAAAAGCAGCAGGATTTCACCTTGGCAATTCGTGCTCAGCCACAGCAGGCCTCTCCTCTGCCTGCTGTTGTGAAGCATCCTCATCAGCAGCAATGGTCACCAGACCCTGAACCGGTTCTGCCACAGGTTCTGCCAGGGTGTCTGCAACTGCTGCTTGAGACAAAGGGTTTGGCTGGGTGTTGGCAGCCGCTTTTGAGCCCTGTGAGTCTGAGTCGACCTCATCTCTGAGCTGAGTCAAGGTGGCTTGGATATCTGCCACCAGCTGCATGGCAACTCCTGCTGGTGTGCTGTGACCTACAGCATTCGAACACAGGCTCAGAGCAGCATGAATGCCAAACGCACAGCTTTTCTGTTCTTAGATCCTACGAATTCAAATGCGTCAGGCAGGACAGCAGCTGCAATGCAGACTGTGTGCTGCAGCCTCTGAAGGTGAGCAGCACATTCCCAAGCTGGCTTGATGAATGCATACCCAAAACTATACTGTGTAACAGGCATTCAATGCTTTGGCCACGTCTGCATGGCGTACTGCTATCTGTTGAGCACTGTCATAGGCATTGCCACAATGCTGCACAAGGCAATGCTGAACAGGTCATGCGCAGCTAGAGTCGAACAAACGAGTCACATTGTAGCCATCTCCCAGACCAGACAGGCTCAGTACATCATCTTTGATACATTCATATGACACCACCTTCACAGATTGCGTGCCAGTATCATTTGGCTTGTGCATTTACATGTCGCAGGGGGGGAAGGCATAGGCGCCTCAGCCCTGGATGCAAGCCATGTGATGGTTATGATACTAACCTACAGTCTGGCCGATGGACATGGCCACCATGAGCTGCTCGATGATACCGTCTACCTCACTTGTTATGCCAGCTTCCCCCCCAAAGCTAGCCCCACCGCCTACAAGGCAACAATACACAGGGTTGGCAGACATTGTGCAGAGACTCATGCACCTGTGAGTGAAGTTGCTGAGGCACGAGACGAATTGGCAACAGCATGGTTACGACAAGGTGTGTTTGCATGTTGCCCAGTCCGTGAGTGTGTCGCGAGTCACGGTTGCAGCCATCAGCTGGAGTTCACACAGCATGGATGACTGCACACACTCACTTGATACCTCCCATGGTGCAACAGTCATTGAGGGCATGACCTGTGTCAGTTTTGGAAGAAGACAAGGGCATCATCATGTAGCTCAGAATATGTATGAATCTGAGCCAAATCTTCTCAATTCTGTATTGTGAGGGTTCACAATACAACGCTCCAGATCCAATGATAGGTCTGGGATGCCCATGAGCCAATCAGTATGCCTAAACCTGCCAGTGCGTAAGCAGGTATAGCCGGGTTGGCAACTTCGGCCAGTCATGCATTGGCTTGACAGGTCTGAGTGAACAAAGCAGATCCAGTGGACAAGAAGGTAGCAGCAAAGTTAAATCCACAAATGGCTTACCTGTACTTGGTAGGTACTGAGGAATATCAGCAGCATCAGCAATAAGTCCCTCCAACACAGACTCAGTCTCTAGTTGTTCAGGTCTGTCTGAGCCATCCGGTCTGTCTGAGCCATCCAATCAGGCACAGTCATACCAGCCGTGTTTGTCATGTCATCCAGGACGCTGGCCACCTCCTTAGTCATCGAGATGTCTGACTCCTCTGTGACGGCCAGATCAGCATAGGCATCCTCAGCAGTCAAGACTGCTGCTGTTGCAATGCTCTCAGGTCTGACTCCTGTCTCAAGCTCAGCCTCAGTGCTCACAGCCTGTGGCTCAGCACTCACAGGCTCAGGCTCAGCGCTCACAACCTCAGGCTCAGCATTTGCTATCTCAGCCTCAGCGTCGGCCTCAGAGGTTAAGACTGGATCCATTTCTGTGTGAGCAGGCAGAGGCACTGCTGCTGTGGTCACTAGATCATCCAGCAGATCATCCACATCATCTGCCATAGGGTTAGATGAACCCTGTTCCTCTTGCTGAGTAGACTCTCCATCATCCATACTGACCTCTGTGAGCAGTCTGTCTGTGACGCTGTCTGTGTCCACTTCTAGGGCCATGGGAAGCCCAGCTTGCTGCTCAAATGATGAATCTCCAGCAGCTGCAGCGTCAGCAACCATTCTGTCCATGAGGCTGTCTGTGTCCGCAGCAGCACTGACCATGGCATCAGGCGATGACTCACCAAATGGTGCTGGAACATCATGTAGGACCTTGTCCTCTTCTGCTTCCAACAGAACAATAGACTGCTCTGCATGCTGTGACTCATGCTCTGTTCCACCAACATCAATCAGCAGTCTGTCCATGACGCTGTCTGTGTCCACAGCAGCGTCAGGAAGTGATGTGCTGCCGGCTGACTGGACTGGTACTGCAACGCCAGCTGTGCTTGTTAATTCATCCAAGATGGTGTCCACCTCACCACACATGACTGATCCTGACTCATCCTTAGTCATGGCAGGCTGCTCAGTGATCATGCCTGAGACTAGGTCTGTACAGTTGCCATCCAGATGCACGCTGCCTGTCAGAGATGGCAGCAGCACTGACTCGTGGACATTGCTGACTGAATGACGGGACAGAAAAATGACATCTTCATCCACTTCTGTGAGGAGGGAAGACATGGCCTCTTTGACTGCTGAAACTTCACTTTGAAGCTCTTCTTCTCCTGCTCTAGTAGAGGCTGCATCAGATGCTGCGACAGCTGGGGCAGCAGCTTCAGCTTCATCAGCTGCTGCATCACTCACCTCCACAGTGGCTGTAGGTGCAGGAGTGACTGCCTGTGACACGTGCAATCATTGTTATTGAATAAATCAAACCAATGGAACACAAGCAGCGTATGCAGGCACATGATTCTTTGCTCTTAGTGCTACACATTAGTCAGGGCATTGACACAGATCAGGACATCTGTGATGTACATGTGTATGTTGCTTTTGATGGCTCGTGGTAAACCACAGAGGTGTATTGCTGGATGGTAGGTAGCACAGCCTGAGATGCTGTAGCTGGAGAGGACTTCCAGAAGCCTCTAAAGTGACAGCAGACTACAAACATAGCACCAAAAGACAAGTTGGGCTCCTCAGCAACACACAGATTTGGCTGCTGTGCTCAGGAAAAGCACACAGCTTGAGCTGATGTTGTGTACAATATGACGAGGGCATCAAATCTGGCTCAAGAGGAAATTTTCAACACAAACGTATTGGGTGCTGAGATGTGCAAGCCCACAGCAGTACCTGCTCTGCTCCCAAGCTAGCACTTAGACCTCCTGATGCATCCAGAAGCTGCTCTGGCAGCTGCTCATTAGATGACACAAGCTGAGCTGCAGCTTCATGCACAGCTTCCTGGGCAGATTCAGTTGGCAGTCCAGGTGGCATGGCTTTTGTAGCTGGCTGGGCAGGTGACTCAGCCTCCAGGGGCTCCCCAGGGGGCAGATCCCCAAATGCCCCTGAGTCTGTGGACTCAAGGATGTTGTTGTTGCTGCTTCTTCCTGAGTGCCCTGCACATAATGCACTTATTACAGATATGAATCATGAGCAGTCAGGATGTTACCAGTCGCTGTTGCTTGGTGCTGTTTGCTAGTGCACCAAACCTGTTTGGTTCAAAGGTTAGAGGTGTGTACAGACTTGAGCAGATCAACTTCAGAGGTCCCGATGTGGGTGCCACTGCAAATGTGCTGATTGTGTGTCAGGATGTATTGGAGAGTTTGATGAGGCTGGTGTTGTTGGCAGTCATAGGTATTACCTTACTGTGTGTGATTTCACATGCAGCATGATATTGTTGCTCCATGCAGCAAGCATCATCGCCAAATGCCAGGCAGCAAAATGCTGTATGGCTTGCTTGAATCTCTGCCCTGCTTTGCATGCATGCAGACAGGTTTGAACCAGCATGTTTCACTCGATTGCTATGTACCACAGGGTTTGTCAACGACAATCAATGCAGCGCACCCATCAGAGCAAACCTCAGCATTGTGTGCAGGTTCGAGTTGCTGTGAGGCATAACCGTAAGAGTATGTAGAAGATAGGCATTCAGACATACAAAATGTCAATGCCAATGGGAGCGGTCGCACAGCACAACATGCTTTATAGCAGTTACCTTTTACACCAGGAGCCTGCTCAAGATCAGCTTCAACTGTAAGATCATCACTTGGGCGATCTGCAGCAGAAAATGAACGCAAATTCACTTTACTGTATGCATAAATGGATGGGAAGCAGTTTGGATGGGGCAAAGCATTGGGGTAGGATAGCATGACTAGATACACTGCATGCACAAACTCAGGTAAAAGTTTGTGAGCAAGACCAAGGCATGTATCACATACACCTTTCATTGCAATTGCTTCATGGTTGTGAACATAGGCGCCTGGCCAAATGTGCCAAGCATGCTCGACAGGTTGATATGTCAGTCAGCCATGACATCTTTTTTCCCCTTTTGATTCCCTGGTCCTGCAGCTGGCTTATGTTGCGACCTACGTTTGAGGCGCTCTAGAATGAGAACAGTCTTCGCCAGGAACCCCCACTTGTCCACTAAGCGTGCCTTGTCGACCCACGGCTTTGGGGCGTGCGTGTACCCACCTGCACCATGGACACAATGTCACTGAGGCTGACAGGGACAAATTCTCGGCGTGGTAAGGGCACACAGAAGCGCATCAGCATGAGCTTAGGCACAGTGTGGTTATGATCTCTGATGTTACTGCAGGGTCATGCAATACAAGGGCTGGTCCAAAGGCAGCTGTTGCAGTGCAGCAGGCGATGTCAGGAAAACAAGTGCGTGTTACCACCTGGAGGTTGCTCAGAGTGTCTGGCAGGGCCAGCAAAGCGCTGTATGCGGTCTCCAGAGCTTGGTGCTGAGATAGCTCTGAGCAAGCCTGAGCGGCTGCCTCGGCTGCTTGTGTCACTAGCGAACGAGTGGCTGGATAATTCTACCACTGATGCTAGGGACTCAGGACCCAAGGTTCGACTCCAGCCGTGCTTGCTTAGTTCAGATGTGACAGACTGTGACATGCCACAGCAGAAGACGGATCGACTCCACGATGGTCTTCTGCTACAACGAGTGTTCCTTGTCACTCCACCTGCTGACAAGTCAGGACGTGTTTCAGCGAATATCTCCTGAAAAGTGAGGGGCAAGTGCTTTTGCAATTTGCGCTGGGCTTTCGATGCTTGTCACGCTACAGCAGAAGTGCGGAAGCGCTTGTGCTATTGTATAAGGGATTGCTAAATAGCTGTATTTGCACAAGACCTCCGAATTGCACCAATAGAGCAGGGCTCACACAGTTTCTGGTCAAATGCACTCCTGCCAATCCTGTTGAAAGGGTGTACCTTGAGTGATGTGGGCGTGCGGCAGCGATAGATGCCGAGAGCTCAGAACAGTGCTGCCGTGTCTTCTGTACGAGTCATCATCGATGCCAGTTTGCATGCATTTGCAACATCAGGACGTTCTGGCGCAACTTGACGGCAATGTCGCCCTGAGCGTTCCTTGTGCGCAAAATCGATTACCAAGGCTATTTTCTCAAGCCTCGCTGGTGGCGGTCGATCATTGCAGCGGTGGCGCGCCATAGCCTTGACGTCTTGCTGTTCTGCACAGGCTTTGTGAATTCTAACATCGTTCGAGTTGCTGCTGAGGCTGCTGAAGTGATGCCCGGCTCCGGCCGCGCTTCAATTGCGCCACTTGTTGCGAGTGGCACCGACAGCAAGTCTTCTAAGGTGCGCGGACCAATCTCCTGAAGTCAACGCCCGTCGTAAGCAAAAAGCCTCAGGGCTGAGCGATTTGAAGTGACTACACAGGTCAAAGCGTATTGGGGAAAAACCATTCCTATCGTGCGGGAAACGCAGACAGTTCCGGTAAGTCTGCTTTTGAAGTGCAGCTTGTTGAACACTGCACCTGCGAGTTTGTTTGCTGTCGCAGACTTGGCATCGCCTGGGCTGGAACACCAAATACAATCATCAGGAAGACAATCGAAACCGCCCTGCAGCAACCAGCTCCTGTACTGCAGGTATGTTTGCTGCCCTGTCAGCAAATCTCAAAGCAGCATCACCTCCTGTTTGGTTGACGCTGGCTTGCCAGTGCAGAACACCAGGACCCTGTCTATGGCTGCCCACATGCAACATATGCAAGACACCACACACACACTCACTCACACTCGCAGACTCAGCAAGGCAGACACAGGTCAGCTCTGCCGCAGATCTGGACATGCAGTGTTCGTTTTGTTGTTGGTCGTTTTGTTGTTGTTTGTTTTGTTGTTGTTCAAGCTCCGCTTGAGTACTCATTTTACAAGCTTGCAACTGCCATTCCCCTGATTGCAGTGCTGCTGACGTATCTCCTTGTGTAGCCTTGTTCCGCAGCAGTCCTGGGTTCCTGGAATGAATGGGGCTCCTTTGCTACAGGAGAACCAGAAAGCATGGTGCAGTGAGCTGGATGTGCGTACACTGCTGGAAATGCGTAATTTTGTGCACGCCATGTCATGCACAGCTTCTTCACAAATGTCTCAAATCGTGATTATGATGTGCTCAATGGGTATGCTATCATGCAGTTGCAACTGAGCTGCGTCGCAAAGTTTGTTTGGTGTTTGACCTCCGGATATATGACAGAAATGCTGCAGTAGTCTGTAGTGCACTCCTTATGCTGTTCCTGATGTATGATGTTGTCCTAACAGGGTGAACTGATGCACATCCACAACACTCTTCAGACCATACAGAAACGCTCAAATCAAAGGTCACAGCAGCGGCTGCATGAGATGCAGCAGACAGATGCAGCAGCCATGGACACTGTTGCTCTGCGAGCCAAAATGAATGCCAGGTGAGAGGTTGTGCCGGTGACTGGTGCCGCAAGAATGCTATATCTAAGTCAGGCCCTCAAACTAATGTTTCTATTGCCTGCATGCACCTAATGTATTGTAGCCTTCAGCCATGTGTGCAATGATCGGTGACAGTTAGCTGTGTACACGCCCAAAAAGGCATCAATGCATGTGATACTTGCAATGCTCTATGGAACCATTTTCTGTGCAGTGTGGCAAAACAGATAGAGTTCTTCACAGCAATTCAGAGCGCTTGGTGCAACAAGGGAAAAGAGCCTGGCACCATCAGCGAAAGTCACATCCTCTAGCTATTTGTTGATAGAATCTGAGCCTGCACCAATGAAATAGACAAGAGCCTAGGCAAGAGCCCTGAAAGCAGGTGCTCAGCTTAGCAGCCAACAGGTAGTGTGCAACAGTACACAATGTAAACATATTGACTGTGTCCCAGCTGCTCAAAAAATGAGGGGACACAGCACACACTCACATATCCATGACATGGAAAAGCTGCACAATAGGTCCAACATGTATAATGGGAATCAGATGTGCAATGGAGTCAAATGTGTGCACCAAGACTTGCTTGGGTACCTGCTGTTTGAGTATGACCCAGTATGACCCAAGACAGGCAGACATTGCTCAACAAATGCCTCAATTGCAATGATGGTTCCTGCTTCTGCACATCACAAGAGCTGTTCATGCTCTTGCTGTGAGCGGCTTGTGAACTTGTCTAGAATTTGGTGGCTTCTTTGTCAAAGATGAAGCTCCATATACCACCTTACACCGACCTTCAAACGCGGCCATCATCCTTTGGACAACCTTGCAGGACCAGAGAAAGTCATTAGGCACATGAAGGCTGACAATGCCTGAAGCGTAGTAGCCATGACAGTAGTGAAACCATGACAGAGTGCCTCAATGAACAGGGTAGGGTGCCCCCTTGCATTGTCTCGGGTGTGGCAGGATGTCAGCACATTGGTCAATTAGAGCATGTGCTTGACGAGAGATTGAGATGAGGCCTGGTGCAACAACCAAAGGGCAATCTTGCACAGGTAACATAGCATCAAAACTTGAGAATCTAGCCTGACGAGCAGCATGAGACAGCAGAGCGCTTGTACACAGCCTCACCTCCTCAAAGAAGACAGCAGCAACACTGCGGTACAATGGGCTCTTGAAGCCAAAGTCAACTGAGAAGGTCAGCCAGGTACTACTGGGTGAGGGGCCGACTTTGAAGTCCCATGTACTGTCTAGATGGTCAAACAGAGTGCTGTCAAAGACTTTGGAGATGACTTGTTCGCCAGGCTTGAGGTAGACCTCAGATGTATACCTGAGCAGGCACACGACACCAGTTGGACCTGCAGCAAGGCTGTGCTGGACACTCATGTGGATGGTTTGTATCTCTCCAGCAGTGACTGCTCAATCTGAAAATCAGCTGTGTACAGACACAGACTTGTGACTTTCTGGCGAAAGCCATGGTAGTCGGTTGACGTTGTCAAGAAGAAAACAGTGTGTTGCACATGGCAGAGTCAAACCGTTGAACACATTTGTTTGAACATGTATGATTCTGGGCCTTCAAGAAGCCGGACACAGGCAGTAATGATGCCGAGGGTGTTGCTGCAAATGCTGCTCTTACCGCTCAACAAAAAGCCTAAATCCAACTTCTAGTTCAGCTTCAAGGAAAGTATCTCCTTCTCTTCGTATGATATGTGACCGTTGACACCATGGTACAAACTCTCTATAGTGTTGCACCTCAGCCACTACGTCATATAGTTGTTTGGGAGAGTATCTGCAACATGGTTGTCTGAGTGGTGCTTGCATGGTTGACAGCACAGCAAGCTCTGGTTGCAGGCAGAGCCATAGCAGAGTAACATACCCTATAAGCCGTCGTTCCTTGTAATCTTTATGCGTGTCATTGGGTTCGCCGATGCCAAATAGCTCCCTGTGTTGTTGCTGCGGAAGAAGACAAGGTGGCAGTGGCCTCTGATGCTGCTGCAGGTGCTTAAAGCAGTCTTGCTGCTGTCTGCTGCCTGCTGGAAGCTGCGATAGGCTGGTGATACTTCTCAGCCAATTGAAGCAGGAACATTGACCTGCGAGAATGCTATGTGGTGACGCAGACTGTGCGTAAACTCCTTGCGCACAATCTAGACGTGCAGCAACGTGCAGCAACTTGTGGCTTCTCTGCATTGCTGAAGTTGCATGAACCACCTAGCTCGTCAGAAATGTGTTGGAAATCCGCATCGGCAGCACCCTGTCTAATCAATCGCTGCACGACGCGCAGATTGCCGAAGAGACTTCCCCAGAGCTGCAAAAGGAGACAAAACGTCTCATAACCATGACTTTGTTCTGCACAATTTGATGCAGTGCCAATTTTTGGGACTTCATCATCGGCAAACACGGCATTGCTGCTGCTGCTCACGTGTGTTGACACCATTCGCTGACTCGCAAGTCTTTGGCACGCCATTCTGGATCCTTGCTGGTGCCGATGTAAAGATGTCTTCAACCGCATGCACAGTACGTAGTGCGGACATACCCCTTGCGTTGCAACCGCAGGTATATCGGCGCCACTAGCCATCCCAACATTTGCGACATAGTTTGCAAATACATCACATTGACATCGCTTACGTGCTGCCGTAACGTGCAGACCTGTGGTCTGTCGTGGCATCAAGCTTGTACGCGACCGCTCATGAGACGTTCAAGACTCGCATCCGCTAGACAGAGCTTTCTCTTTCAGGCAGGTGCTTGAAGAAGCTTAACGTCGTTATTGAGAGCACCTTGCCCACAACCCTGTTCACATCTGCAGTCTGCTGGGTCACAGGTGACATCCCACTGTGCAGGCAACATCAGACCCAAGGCAGACTGCAAGCAAATTCGGGCAAGAGAGACCGCCACCATGGAAGTTTGGATTCCAGACAAATGAGAGACACCTCAAATGGGATGAGAGTGCACAGAGGCAGTTGTTGAAAATGCATGTTGCTGACAAGCTCGGTCAGGTATCATGTATCTAACTGCGGCATTGTGTGCGTAATCGTCATGATGTACAGCTGATTGTGCACATTCTACAGGAAGTGTCCTGGGTTGAGGACAAGCTCCAGGAGGTTGTTGAGATCATACCAGATTTAGCAGGAAAGGTGGATACAATGAAGGCAGATATTGTCATGCAGCTTGTTTCTGATACACAGGTCAGCTTGCTGAAAAAGTGTTGAATTTGCTGACAGCTCCTGAGCATGACTTGCAGCTGATTTTGGTGTGCATTGCTGCAGGCAGTCACACAGAGGGTAATGGATGTGCGCGAGTTTTTACCTGATGTGAATGTGAGCAAGCTGCTGTCGCAGTATCCTCATCTCATCTTCCAGCTTGAGCCAGGAAAGGTTTCCCAGCAGTTGCATCTGCTCAGGTCAGAGTTCTCAGCAGCTCATGCTGAAATCATGCTATTCAAAAGATGCAGGTACTCTGTCAATCGCTTGTCGAGTAGTTTTCCCAATTTGGGTGCACAAGGACTTTCCATTCACTCTTGCTTCACAACCTGCCATGCATTTCATGCAGCTGAGCTGAAGCTCACAAAGATTCCAGTCATTGGCAGTTTTCTGAATGTTTTTGCTGACAGACAGTGCCTGTCGGATCAATTTGATGCAATCTTGCAAGCATAACGCATGTACGATCTGCGTTTGTGCAGTATTGATACGTCGCCTTGTTGTCGACCCTGCTGCCAAGCTTAGGTTTGTGAACAGGGCGGAGCTTCCAGGAAGAGACATAAACGACCTATTGCAGCGCGAGCCGCTAATGCTCACAGCCAATATCAGATTTGCACTTCAAGAGCTGAAGCGCCTCACCCCAGCACAAGACTCTGCAGACTTTCTTTTCAAGAATCCAGGGCTGGTGTTGTCAATGGACGAGCAAATGATGGAGTCTACCATTGATGGCGATTTGACTCAGATTTAGTTGCCAGAGTGCTGCGCCCACTTGTGCTTGTTCACAGGTTTGAGTTGTCATACTGAATAGGTGCAACACCCTATCTGTGGAGTCTCAGCTGCAAGGCAAAAGACTCAGGTGGCTAGGTCATGTTTTCAGGATGCCTAACGATAGATTGCCTAAGAAGCTTTTGTTTGGTGAAGTCAAGGGGCTTCGCCCACCTGGCCGCCCTAGGTCTCGTTTCAATGATGTTGCATTACGTGATTGTCAAAACTGTCGTATTAGTAGGCCTTATAGGGATGCACAAGACAGGCTGCTCTGGACAGACAAGACTTGTCCTGCACGTACCTAGCTCATCATGAGCTGGAAAGCGTTTTAATTATTATTATTATTTCAGGTTTGAGCCTGTGACAGCAAGAGGATACAGCAATATAAATATTTGGCTGATTGACTACTGACCACATTCAGATTCCTGCGTTTTACCTGATTGTGTAAGGAATCAAAAGCAAACAGGTAGGGTCGGGGTGTGAGTAATGCACACAAAAGAGCCCTAATTAGTAAGCAATGTTTTAAAGTTTGAAAGAACAGGTCCATCTGTCAGGCAAGAGCGTTCAGATTAGTAATGTACCATGCCCAATTCGGGTCCTAATTGCCATCCTAGTACTTAAGCAGTACCTAATTCCCTTTTACTGATGTACTATGTTCCGCGACGGAGTATAATATAATGAATGAACATTGCGTGTTTGCAAGATAGGGGAGATCATGCAGATTTGAATGGTCTGAGCTTGCTATGCTTTCCATACTTTGGACTTGACGCAGCAATGTTGCCCTCACTAGTGATCTTGATTGCCTTATACTGTACCGCAATACTGGCACAAGCCTTTCAAGTGTTTTGGTAAGCGTGAAGACAATTATTGGTTTAGAAAGCTTGCAAGACCGGCACAGTTGTCAGCTCCCAAACTTTGCAGATGTGCAAGTAACACACGTCACATGAACCCACCAATTGGAGCTGGATGCAAAAGTTGCAAAAGGCATTTGGAACAGCGAGGCTTGATGGGACCTCGGTGCACTTGCTAAGGGCGATTATGAAGCAACAACCACAAACATGTTATTCCTACCTTTATTTCTACCTTATTAGCCAAACTAGACGATAATGCATGTGCATCCTCATAGTCAAGCATCATCGTGTCTTCAGTGAGACACTCACAGAATTCATCAAGCTAGCTGAGCGCTGTAGCTTGTACAAAGGCAGCACAAGCAACCAACCGGAGTGTCATGGCTCACAAAACAAACTTTGTGTACATCAACGCATGGGAGTTGGAGTCATAACATATTGCACAAGAGAGTTGCATAAGCAATTTAATCTTTCACTTGCAAAGGTCCATGTCGCAAGAACATCTTATCCAACTAAATCTAAAGAAACAGTGGTGCTCTATCTGTTCATAACTTTCAAGTCTAGGACACCTACATTCCAGAAATCACTTTTCAAGCAAAGGTGACTGCCATCCTCAGACACTTCGTACAGCCGGGTTTAGGCACACACCAGCTCGCACGTAGAATGATAGACAACGAGCTCGATTGCAGAGCTGTACTAGTACTTTGACAAGACACAGCAGGCGGTGTCACCCCGTAATAACTGGTATACAGCACGGAATCAGTACCATGGCAATAGTCTGTTTGCACTATACTACCACCCCATGTAACCCCCCCCCCCTTTATTTATAGTGGTAACACATTGCCACACTGCTACAATTACACATGTAATGGTCTCACATGCACTTTGTAGCTCTGTAAAGAATGCGCAGCATGATTGACCAGCATTGCACCATTCTGGCTGCATGATGAAGCCGTAGGCATGGCTGCTGGTGCTATGTTGCTGGCCACATCATCATGCGATCAGCAAGCAGCCACGACTACCAAAGTGCGTCATTCAAATTTTTGTGGTTTCGGAGCGACTGTACAAATTCGTGAGCCATGTCCTTCGATATAGCCTTCCGATACACTGCAGCACTCTACCCTTGTGTTCTTTGCATTGCTCAACATGCAGGCTCAATGCCAAAGCGCATTCAGTCAGTCAGTGCTTGCAACCAGGCAGGTCGCTGGCCCCAACGTGCGTGCGTTGCCAGCTAGGCCCCGGGCTTTTTCCAGTCACTCGAGTGGCTTCACCGCCGGGCAGGCGCTCTGTGCGCGTCCAATGCGACGTGCCTTGAGCAGGTCTAGGCCGCAGGCAGCGCGCGCTGATGTCTTTTTCACTCAGAAGACCGTGCCAGATCAAACAGGACGAGTTGCGATCGTCACAGGTACTGCAGGCATCAAGGACTGTTCATGAATCTGAAAAGTCTTTTGCGATGTAAATCATCAACTTTTCGGACATGGCAGGCAGCTCATCCGGAATGGGGTTTGAAGTGGCAAAGTGCCTGTCTCAGAAGAATGCTACAGTCATCATAGCAGCTCGAAACAAACAGAAGTGTGAAAAGTAAGAGTCATTCTGCTGCTACTCATGGCCATGGTATTGTGTGTTGACTTTGTGTAAATATACCTTCTAGTGTTGACCTTAGTGTTGGGCCGACGCAGGGCTGCTGCAGAGATCAAGGCGCAGGGAGGCAAGGGCCGCATAGAGGCAATGGAGTTGGACTTGACGTCATTCAAGTGAGCTCAGCAACTCAATGAGCTGATACAATCTGGCGCCTGGGCAGCTTTTCATGCATGACTGCACTGCAGCTTTCAGGCTGGATTTTGCAGCTGTTGCAGCTCAGCCAATTGCAGTGGCAAGTTCAGAGCTGAAGCAGTAGTCATACAGAGGAATACTGCTGCAGGTCCATCAAGGCCTTTGCAGACAAGTACCATGAGCTGAACCTTCCATTGCACATGCTTATCAACAATGCAGGAGTGTTTCTTGTCAATCATGATCATACACAGGAAGGCTTCGAGGTATAGATACAATCGTGGGACTGTCACTGTTGCTGTGTCATGTTCCATTTTGCACTTTGTCCCAGCTGCAGCTGGGTCCTGCGATGCTGTACCCTGACACACAGTCGGATGATCATAAAAAAACCTGCTTGCTGGTGACTCAGATCAGTAGCAGCAGCAACAACACACCTAACAAAGTGAATCAAGTAATAGGTGTGCTCAGAAAACATCACCGTGTATTAAAAAAACGTATATTCGTTTGCAGACCACTGTGGGGACTAACTACTTTGGGCACTACTACCTGACCCACCTGCTGCTGGACAAGCTGGTCCAGACTCAGAAGGAGGGCGGCATGGCCAGAGCTGTCTTCATGTCCTCCACCTTTGAGCAGCTGGGCAACATCAACTGGGATGACCTAGAGTATGTGCACTTACATGTCCTGTGTCAAACATTGCATTGCTGCTGCTCTGTCAACTTGACTGGTGCCACAGTGTCACCTTTCTGTACAGGCCAAGGCCTTTTGAGTGATGTGCACGCAGGTGCTCATGCACATGTCTACCACGTTTCCTTTTCATTCCTTGTAAACTGCAACATGGCAAAGTGTGTTTGCTCCTCACTCTTTCCCGTGCATTTGGGTCAGGAAGCTGACATGGCGTGTGACTGCAGGATGTACAAGTCTCAGGAGAGTGGCTTGTTTGAGTATGCCACTGCTAAGATCATGAAGCTGATGCTGTCCAGGGAGCTCAACAAGAGGCTCAAGGTGTGCCCTGCATTATCTATGCTGGCCAGCAAGTTCTCATCATTTTGCCTCCTGGGTCTGTCACACCGCTTGATCGGGTCATCTAGTCCCACACTGTCTTGTACCTGCTGTGACTAATGCCCCTTCATAATAATATTGTGTCATCATGGAGGACATGCTGCTTCATCATGCCCACCAACCACACATCCTCCTTTCTTACGGACTACCTGCACCATGCTGCTGCAAGTCCCATACATCTTCTGGCAGCAGCCTGCTTGTTGAGCTAAGCAAGCATGCCCCCTCTACAAGGCTTGCAATTAGTGCAGGGCACCGGTGTAGAGATGTACTCAGCGCAGCCAGGCTTGGTGTCATCCCCTCTGTACAGCAAAGGGGACCACCGCAAGGGCACCATGTGGGCTGTGGAGTTCTTCCAATCTTTCTATGGGCAGGCCCCAGTCAGAGGCTGCAGGAGCCTTCTCAGAGCTGCCACCGACCCTGAACTCATTGGTCAGTCCATCATGACCAATGCAGACATGACGATGCACTTGCGTCTCAATTGATCAGTGTACATCTGCTCCTGGCATTGCACAGCTGTAGCAGCTGTGATCTGTGTGTGATATGGACATTGTTAGGCAGGACTGCTATCATTTGCTGGTGAATAGTAGGAGACTGATGTATATGTGTATCTGTCGGTTGGAAATGTGGCATGTTACAACAGAACTGGTTCATGATGCAGTGACATCTTTTGCTGTTTGCATGTCTGTCCGGTGACGCACCTCCTCTGAGCTATGCATGTATTAACATGGCATGACGCAGCATGTGCAAGACGTTTTCTTGCTTCATTTGTCTTCCTTGACAATTAGATCTCAGGTACATGTTTGCAAGGATGCACTGATTTGCTTTCTTCACTTCTTTTGTTGACATGGTGTAGGCAGGGGTGGACAGTATTTCAGCCCTCCTTATCTTTCAGTGCTCACCTTCCATATCAACAATGCTGGACGCTTCTTCCCATACCACAAATCCAGGAGCACTGGAAGCGTCTGTATGACAGGACCCTTGATATTGTAAATGGCAAGCTCAAGGAGAAGAACTTGCCAGTCATCTCAGCAGTGTAGTCAAAGCAGTGTTTGCTGAATTGGATATTTCTGCACTGTTCTCAGCACTATAGTGTACTGACTAGCATCCTCTGCACAAATTTGACCGTGAGTACATGTGTCTGCTCAAAGACTTGTGCAGAACAGGTCTGATGTGAGTGGGGTGGTCTCATCTTTCTGTCCCGTGCCAAGGTACTTTAAAACTCAGATCTCGGCGGTGTCTCAGAATTTCACCCTGATGCCTGCTTTGTGTGCATGGCACCTTGCCAAACGTTTGTGGAGCATCTTGACTGAGCTTCATGTACTTCTGCAAGATTGTAACGATTGCAAGTGTAAGAACTGAAATCCGGACAAAGTGATAGCAGCATTGTCTGTTGTAGCACATGATCGGCCACATTACATGTCAACAAATTTGGGGGATCCCGTAACATTGAAGCTGCCGTAGTGACACTATCAGGTGTGACTGGACATAATAGAATTTTGAAGGCACGACTGTGTGTTAGACCTAAATCATACAGTATCTCAGGATACTATCAGCGTTACATGTCATACAGTACAAACAACTCTCCTGCACATTTGAGACAGAGCTAACCCTCAAAACACGTCTGGGATGATGGGTCACACATCACTGACATCACGACCAAAAACTTTGGTCTTGATCAGATCTCGAGACACCAGGTACATGTTCTTGACACTAATCTGCATGAAGGTTTCTACTCCCTTCCAGGCAAAGCCCATGAGCCAACCCTTCAATGCACCCACTTGGCCGTCCTTGTAAGCAGGGTCCATGACGGCCTTGTCAGCACCAATGTATGCCAGACTGCCCAAGTGTACATAATTGAAGGGATTGGCATTGGGAGAGATGCCTGCAAACAAAGAAGTGTGTTAGCCCAATTGCCTGTGTAAGCATTGATGAAACACATGTGCATGCAACATGTAGCAGGCTTCAGGCATTAACGCAAGCACATCAACTCCACAATGCTTACAATCACTAGGGGTTGTACGACGTGAGTGCCACATCCATTTGTTGAATGATTGCTTCAGCAGGGATTATGCGCTTGCAAGCCAGTTTAGCTGGAGGCAATGCTGAAAGTATATGCATACTGCAATGTCACTGCAAGACTATGTGCAAGTTGTGTAGCTGCTCAGCATTGACAGCATCAGCAAGGCTCATCATAAGGAATCACAGCAGAACCCACACCTCTGATAGTGGGGCCATTGGGTCCTGGTTGCAGCACCAGGGGGTTGTCCTTCAGGACCTGGGCCAAGTACTTGCCCTGTTGGCTTGCCACCTGCACATGCCATACACCCGTGAGCAAGAACATACAAGCAGCAGTACAAAGCTCACCAGCAGGTTTGTCCTCTAGCAAGGCCGACGTAGCGGCTGCAGCCTTGTGGCTGTGCAGGATCCCATGCATGTGGCTTAAGACACATGCATTCACTAGAGAAGTTTGTTGCACAGCTTGTATGGGGTTTTCATGACATCAAATCATGAGGGAACAGAATGCTATCTACAGAAAATACTAGACATGGACCAGCTAGAGGTACTCCACCTCTGCAGCGATAGCCTTAATGGCCCTGATGTCATTGCAAAGACTCAGGCTTGTGATTGCTGGTGTTGCATGGGAGGGGTAAGGGGTAGGGTACCTGAGCAGTGGCAGGGAGGGAGCGCAGGCCCTTCTCCAGCTCTTTCAGCTGCTCCTTGAACTGCTCCAGGGTCATGGCTGGCTGCTCTGTGCCAGCATCCCCACTTGTGCTTGCCATTGGCTCATTACTCACCACCTCCTGCACCACACATGCTGCCAAGTGGCTGATCTCAAGTCATAGCAGTGTCACATGGACTTGCTGCTGTAGCACCTGTGCCAGATGTTGTGTGCCGACAACTTCACATGTACTTTGCCTTTGCCTCTTTTCTTGGCTGGTTGCACAGTGCCTGATGCGCTTGCTGTCTACTGAAGCAACTCAGCAGCACCCAGCAGGTCAGCACATGATTGTACACAGCAGCTACGTAGTCTACGGTGGTTTACCTCTTCCTCTTCTTCGTCTCCAAAGGTTTGGGTGGCGATGACGTTGTCATAGGAGCCTCGAGTCTGGCTGTGCATCATCTCACGCATGAAGCTGGAAGTGGACGCCACATCAGCACCGCCGCAGTTCATGCGCGCTGCAAACTCTGCCAGCATGGGGAACTGCTTCCTGGCCTGCACCACCAAACCATATAATTATAACAATAACAATAAAACAACACTTTCCAGCTCATGATGAGCTAGGTACGTGCAGGAACCATGCACATGCTCAATCTGCCGTGGTACCTTTTGTAGGTATCTCAACAAGTCAATAGTAACAGCCTGCAGGTATGCAACAGGTTGTCAAACCATTCACAACAGCAGGCAAATGCTGCTCCAGGCATGGGAAGATTTGATGATCCTTGTACCGCTATGCAACAGCTTGTCGAAAGCCGACTGAAGTGTAAGACAGTGCAGCAATGCAGGTTAGGCAGCACATTGCTTGCTTCCTTTGAATATGGCAGCCTAGTCTGCAGGCTGAGCATTGCAGCTAACACAAAAAGCAAAGCAAAGATATGTTTTTTCTTGCAGAACACAGGGCCCATGTCAACACCGTGCAAGCAGCACGACCAGGGTCAGCAGAATGACAGCAAAGTGGTCTTCTGAAGCCATGCATTATGTGACTGGCAGCAGCAGATGTTGCATGATGTAGCATGGGCCAGGCAGAGAGAGACAGGCCAGCAGCATCATGTCTGCCACTGTCCACCATCCACTGCAACAGTTTGTTAGTGATGACGATGCAAAAACCAGAGGCAGCACTTTGACTGTGATGATACAACAGCACAGGTAGTACTGTCACAGGGGAGAAGGGAGACCTTGAGCATGAGGGTGATGACTTCCTCACAGTTCAGCACGCCATCACCGTTGGTGTCGCCCTGAGCAAAGAGCTGCTCTGCATGGTTCAGCGCCGTGTCCTGCGCCAGATGCAGTGTCAATGCCCAGGCCCACAATATTGGACTTGCAGAGCCAAGTGACAGGACACGCATGTGCAGTGTCTAAGGCTCTGGGCTGCCGCCTTAGGAGGCTCCCGACATGACCGCTGAAATGCGTAAACTTTCCCTGCAGTGTCTAAGCTCGGGCCCACAACATTGCTCTTGCAGAGCCAAGTGAAAGGACACACAGGTGCAATGTCTACGCCCAGGCTCATAACATTGTACTTGCACATCTAGTTGCACAGAGCATAGGTCAGGCGCTCCTGCTTTTACAGTTCTGACTACAGCACAGTTTGAGCTGTGGCAAACACCCATAAGCTGCTGTTGACACATGCCCATCACGCGCGCCTCCTGCCAAATCGCAGTCCTAGCAAAAATTGATTTACAGGGCAGCAGAGCAGATGCATACGGTGTACACGTGGCAGACCTGAGCAACAGTAGCAGCATCCCCCATGGCAAGGATGGTGCCGCCGGTGCCTTGCACCTGCAGGAACTGATCTGTCTTCAGAGACTTCCAGTGCTCCTGAGCCCCTGCACCACAACACACCACCAGTCAACTGGGTGTCAGCTGTCACTCAACTGGATGTCAGTCAACTAGATGTCAGGTGGAGGACCAAACACAGGGCATAGATATAGCAGGCTCACTGGCAATTGTGCAGATGCACTTTGGTGCAAATGACCTGCAGCAATGCTGATGCTGACACTGAGACAGCCTATGTCAACGGTCAAGGGGAAGAGCGAAGGAGCTGAGGACCTTGAGGGAGGGTTTTGGCAAGCTTGCCCACAAGAGGGTGCATCTTGATGCCTGTTGTCCAGATGCAGGTGCCAAACTCCACATTCTTCTTGGTGTTTGTGGGTGCGTCTGTCACCACCACCTGTCCTGGCTGCACCTCATTCACCTGCGTTGCCACACAAGCTTCGTTTGTCAATTTACCTTTTGTCTGTTGTCTTGTGTATCCGTATCAATGCCTCTTGCCATGCATCTCGTCTTACCCCACGAAATTTTAGGGTGAGTTTCATGTGACAGGCACTATTGCGTCGTCAGGATAAGCCAGAAAAAGGCACCCAGCACACTTGTAGTCTGTCCACATCTGTGTACGCGTATCAAGGATGAAGGCACCTATGTTTGAGTGCATGCATCGCACAAGACAAGGGTGATCAGCCCCGTAGGGAGGTGCATGAAGAAGAGTGCATGAAGAAGAGTGCATGAAGGACAGAATGGAGGGCCAGGCATACCCTGCAGCCCATGACCAGCTCAATGCCTTGCCTCTGAAACTGCTCTGTTGCATATATGGCAATCTGACGGTCGTAGGTGCTCAGCACATGGTCGTGCGTATCCACCAGCCGCACTCTCACAATATCCTACAACCAACCAAACACAGGGTCAGTCACCAGTAGAATTCCAAAGCCTGTTGGGTAGTTTGGCAAACGAGGCTTCACGCCTGGTACAAGCACTGCATGATATAAATACCGTTGCTATTATCATTGTCATTGGCACAATCAACATGCTCATTGTTGCCATAAGTGTTATCAGCACCGGTATCATTATGCAGCTGCTTGTGAGAAACAGCGGTGTCAGAAACATGCTCCTGTGATGTGCAGCCGTTTGCCTGTCACTAGTAGTCTACCAGAACGCAGGTGCGCCACAGCAGCACCAACAACATAGGCTGCAGTGTAGCCTGAGCAGAAAGGTGCATGAGGCACATGTTGCACAAACAAGCTGTAAGAAGCTCTGCAGCTACATTAGTGGGCAACATTACTCAATGGGTGCCAACCAAGCAGTTTGAGACCAGCAGCTGCAGCAGAAACAGCAGGTAGAGTAGCAGCAAGCAGCCGCAGCAGTGACAGCAGCAGCAGCCACAACAGGAGCAATAGCAATAGCAGGAGCAGCAGCAGCAACGACATTGCTAGCAACAGAAGCAGGTACCTTGAGGGAGGGGAAGAGGTGCACCAGATCCTCCTTGATGTAGTCGTGCATCTCAGCTGCCAGCTCCACCCCTGTGGGGCCCCCACCAACCTGCAGCAGGAAGGGCAAAATTGGCAGGGGTGACTGGGTAGAAGGGCAAACATGGTAGAGCATTGAGCAGAAGGGCAAAGTCAGCAGGGATTTGTGGGCAGCAGGAAATGCCTTTGCCTATGGCAAAGGCACTTTCTGCTGCGCAAGAGGCAATCAAAACTATACAAACGATGGTTTTTGTCAAAGCCACATGGGACGTTGCTGCATTGCATGACCTTGGGTATGCGCAGGAGTTGAGAGAGGACCAACACCAGTGGGCACTCTTGAGGTGTACAAGTAGACCAAGCTTGAAATTGCATGTGTACTCAAAAGGCCATGCTTGATGCAAGCTACATGTCATTGTTTTGACATCATGATCACAACTCCAGATGCATGCAGACTAGAGCTGGTTGTACACACGGCCAGCAAGCCATACATTGTGATGGATGCAAAAGCATTACGTAGTACAGGCATACCACGACAAATGTGAGCAAGCGTTTGCGCTCCTCTGGAGAGGTGCTGGGAAGAGCTGAGATCTCAAAGCACTCGTTGATGCGCTGCCGCAGTGCTTTGGCCCCCTCCATGTCTTTCAGGAAGAAGCAGTTTTCCTCCACTCCGGGCACGTTGAAGGTATTGGTCACACTGCCCACCTGCAAGGAATTTCACACCTCCATTAATCACTTCATGACAAGCACCCGGGTGTGCACCTGTCCAATGTTTAACCCTGCAACAAAATGCTTCGGCAGATTGAGTGCATGAGGTATGCATTGGGTCCTGCCACGCATGTTTGTGATCATACCAGATACAACTGAATGCATGCTGCTGCTGCTGATGCGCATGCTTGCAGCTTGCCAAGCGCCTTGCTCCATCATCTGAGATGGGGTGTCATACGGCTATTATGGACATGTTGCACTGCTTATTCTGTACACTGCTGAATCAGCACAGCATGGCACAGTCCACACAGCTAGCGCAGTCCATTATATAACACAAGTGGACAGTGAGTACATAACATGATGCCAGGCACCTTGACCAGAGCAATGGCAAAGCTGAGGTGCAGCCTGGGGTGATGCTGCTATGTTGCCAATGCACTTCTTGCTGCAGAGCTCTATATTGCTCAGCAAGCTGCAGCAGCCGTGTTGCAGTAGAGGCTTCACACAGCATTTGTTGCCTAGGAGGCTTACAGCAACAACCAGGACGTCATAGGGCACATTGAATTCGCGTCCGGTGAACTCATCGCTGTGACCTCTGAAGGGCTTGTTGTAGCGGCAGGTAATGCTCTTGCCCACAGGATCCACATCCACACACTCAGCCTCCAGATAGTTGCCCTGCACCCAGCATCACGTTGGAACAGCATTTCTGCAGGTGTCGTTTGTTCTGTCCCAATTGTTGGGAATGCGCTGGGTGAGGTGAAGCGGGTGCTAAAGCCTAGTGGCAAAGTCTTCTTCATGGAGCAAGTCTTGGCTCCAGATCCTGACAGGAAGCTGAGGCCGTACAGACTGAACATCCTGAACCCCTTACAGCAAGCGAATTTACACAGCTGTCACTTTGATAGAGACACACTGAGCTCCACATGCAGCAGCAACTGTTTGTATGGCATAGAATGCGGCAGACAGGCAAGCCAAATGCAAGGGTCAATCGCCATTGATATTTCTGCTTGCAAGCTGCAGCCTGAGCTTGTGACTAGAAGGCCAAAGAATAGAATGGGAATGAACCACACACGTGCTTGAGGATCGTGCTCTGTCACACAACATGCCACCTGACATGCAGGCTGACAGGAGGCTAGCTCATACCGTGTCAGGAATGTGGCTCCTGACAGGGTCCACAATGGATCTGGGCTCCACTGTCCCGGTGGCAGCACTAGGCAGAAGAGGAGTGTACAGGAAATAGTTACGCGGGGACACCAGCGTCACGTCGTACGGTCCCACAGCTGCATGTAGGCATACTGTCAAAAGGCTGTCAAACAAGCTTTGCCAGCATCTCATCTGATGCAAAGCATGATGCATTGGGTGACAGCAGCTGCCGCAGCATCAGCAGCAGACATTTTCTTGTCTGCCTGGACAGGGAAACACAAGCACCATTCCTGCTGTTATGTGAGGTGCAATTTGTGCAATCTGACCCTTTGGCAGATATCAAAGAGATGGGTGGCATACCGCTGGTCAGTTTAGGGTCCAAGCTGCGTAGGAAGGATATTGCGCCCCAGCCAGAGCCCAAAACAACAATGCGTGTACGTGGCAAGCCGCTAGGAGTGTGAGTGTCAGCTTCCTGCATCATGCACAATAATTGTACTACCAAGGTGCTGGAGGAATGCATATGGACCAGATGCTAAGCATCACTTGATGGGCTGGATGCTTACTCTGTCTGACACCGACCATCCTTTTGCATGCCGCTGCCAGCGCTGCAGATTGTACAGCTGCATTGTCTCATTTGCCGCATGGCAGGCAAACAGCAGGTAATTGCGCGGCCTGATAGCCAGAGCAAACCGCATGAACAGCGCGCTGTACACACACATAGCTGCAGAAAACACAAGCACATGTCAGCAGGGACAAGAAGCACATTCTCCTGCCTGGTTGACCCTATGCAGTTGCCCATACCCCCAGTCATATTGGGAGACAAAAGCGAGGCATCCTTCTGAGTGTCTGCCACTCCCTGCAAGCCACCAGTCCACTTGAGAATTTGTCCGGCTAAAATCTAGTCATGTCTATCGCTTTATCTTTGCCTACCGCAATGACGAAACCCCAATTAGCAACTGGACCCCAAAAGTGAGTTGTTTTAGGACCTGTGGGTGAACTCCAAAAGGCACCCAGCCTGCTTGCGAAAGTTCGCGAGGAGGCCATCGCGGACTGCAGGATTCGAAGAGTCCGTGTCACCTTGAGGCTGGGCGAGCGAGGAGTGATCAAGTCGATGTGCTACATCACTTCAATGTTGCAATCGCTTGATAAGACATATCACATGTCTGTGAAAGTCGCGTGACGGTGCGCAAGCGACGATCCAAAGCGGCAACAGATATGTGCTACACGACTGACCACAGGTCCCCAGATCCGAATGCGAATATATGACTAACAGGATCAACTGCCATTCCCATCTTCTTCCTCTTCTGTGATTAAAGCTGGGGAATGTTACTCGAGCAAGACAAATGCGTTCGACTGCCACTGCACCCAGAGCATGGTAAGCGACAGGTGACCAGGTGACAACAGGTGACCAGGTATCAACACACAACTCGCTTCCATGCAAGCAGCATTGCACATGGTATATGAGTTGACTGTTTTTTGCGGATACACCTGCTGTCCAGCCACACATATGTTGGTATGCATATATGTAAGTCTAACGATGCATTCTGCCCTCTGCTTGCACTTTATGCATTGGTACCACGGGTCGCCTGGCTATAGCATCTTACGCGCAGCAATATATGCTTACGTACCTGCGCTGGGAGCAGCAGCTCTGCAGATTGCCCCAAGAACTTATGCTTCAATATTGATTAGTATGCAATTAATTGGTTAGTATGCATGGCCACTATTAACATGCTGAAGGTAGTTTGGCTTGCAGGCTTCCTTAAACATGCTGGAAACATGGAACATTCAGTGCATGCCTGTTGATGCCTGTCAGTTTAGTCCTCATTCAGTCAGTGGCACAAGAAAGGCCTTAGATGATTAGAATAAACTCTGTAGCGCAGTAGTGAGAGATCATGCATGAGCAGGAGTGAGACAGGCTTGGTATGTTACATAGACCTGGTTTACAAGCCAGCAACCTTTCCCTTCTTTCTGAGCAACCTCCTCTGGTAGAACTCAAGCTCCTTGCCTTCCAAGATGTATCCATCACAGCGACCGCATTGTCCAGGGCGGGAGCTGATGCATGCATACAAGCGACCAGTGGCAAACTGGTCATCCAAGTGGGAGTCCAAAGACCTGCTCTTGTCACGAGCCTTTAGCTTTGTCTTCACTTTGTTGGAGACCTTCTTCTCCTCAACCTGTATATACAGACATGGAACCTTGTACTGAAAATTGTCAGCCTCAGCAACGCCAGCAGTGCCGACTGAATGGGTATAGCCTGCTGGCCAAAGTGCACCAAATTATAGTAAAGCCTGACAAACACAAATACTAGCATGCCAGAAGCACTTGACAAATGAACATAGATGTTTGGCTCCATTGTTACTATTGATTTGTGCAATGCCATACAAGCTGTCAGCAGGTTTTCATCAGGGAACCACCAAGTTCTCAAAACAGCAAACTTGCTCAGCCCAGGTGCAGACAGCCACCCCAGGTTTGGCTCATGGTTCACTGACTGACCTGCTTCTCATCACCAGCAACATTGGCTGCGCCAACTTTCTTTTTCAGTCCGACCTCAACACCATAGTGCTGGCTGTACCATTGCCTGAAAGGAGTGGCATCAATCTGGATGATAGCATTCTTGACAAGAGTCTGGGTTCTGACCTGCAAGAACGAGACCAAGGCTGAGGCAACAGCCCATACTACAGCTTGGAATGACAGGTGACAGCTCAGCAGCCACAGTGGGCTTACCAGCTCATTGTTGGAGGCGTTGTACACAACATCCAGGATGCGGGTCTTCCTGGAGGTTGCCTGCAAATGCACACACCATCTTACACTGCCCACAAACCCCTATATGAGGACAGGAGACATGGTGCTGGTCTTACTGGGTTTCAGAGGAAGGTTTCAACGGTTCACAATACTGTTGTTGTTTGCGCTGCTGCCAACTGTTTATGCAGCAAGGAAGATTCACCTCTGAACCCCAAGAGAAGTTGCCTGAGTCCAGCCTCAATGCCCTGAACTTGAAGTTGCCTCCCCTGACGCGAACTCGTCTAACGGTCACGTTTGAAGACAATTTGGTGTTACCAGGCTGACGACCCAACTCATACCTGCAAGTACACTATGACATCTGAGCTGATCCTTGTATTAGAGTATGCTGTCTGTTCCCAGGCTGTCAAGTGTCTGTGGAATTAATAGCAGCAAAATGCTCACTTTCTCTTCTTGCGCCACTTGTTTTGCTCTCCACCAGTTTCCCTGCGCTTGTGCAAGGAGTCACGGGAGATACCTGCAAGCCAAAACAAAGCGCTAGCTGACAACGGGACAGGCGCTGTATCGTATACGCTGATTCATGAACCGAGGCAACTGGGTTGTGTAGCGGCGATGAGAACATAGATCAAACGATCAGAACGTGACAGTGTATTGAAACATGCTTGTTATGCCATACAATCTGCAGCTGCTCAGGCTTTCAGATGCTGAAAAGTGCTCAGCACCTGCGCCCAAGCTCGCATGTCAGCAACAGACGAAGACTCACCCATGCTGTCTTTCCCAGCACTGCCAACTCTGCGGCAAAGAGAGAGGTCAGTAAGCCGCCGAGATCCTACATAACTACTAGGGTTGCTTCTTCCTCTTTGCTTATTGCATGGCTGATCTTCTTCTTCCGTTTAAGCTGTGCATGAGTCAATCGGCCATGCAGCTGCAAATCCCGCAACAGGTTTTTGCCCCAAAACCAACAACTGTGCTGCTGTCGCATCAGCAGAAGACCCTGCAGCTCGCACTTGACAGCCGCGATATGTAGTGGTCGTGCGTCTCATCCGCAGGCATGCTCCTTTCGTAGGTTTGAAGGTGGCTGGCAGCGTGATGTCCGCTGACACAGCATGCTGATACGCGAAAATGGCTTCGAGTTCTGCAGCTTCCACTGACAAGAGCTTCATGGCGTACCCCAGGTCTGTGTCTCCAGATCAGCAGAGGGTTGTCTACCCAGAACTCGAACCCGAACCTTTGGTTTGACGTTCTCACTGGGCCTTTGAATCGCAGTGGAGGAAGCAGTTCGACTGTATCAAACAGCGCCATGCAACCACAAGCGTGGGAAGACCAGCGCAAAGAGGTAGCCTGAGTCGAGCTGCGAAAGCAGTTTCTGTTCGACTTGAGCGCTGACACCCAATACGCGCAGGCACGAAGACTCGAAAATGCTCTTGATGTCAAGCTTGGACAATTTGCAAAGCTTTGCTCTGGATATGAGCAGTCATACAGTAGAGGGGAGAGTGGGCTTGCTACAGATCAGGTCAGTCTGCTATGTACAACTGCAGTAACTCTATAGCCATTTGCGCTGTCTGCCTGCAAGCAAGGCATGTTCCGACACTCATCTGTGTACATGCAGCTAATGGACTCAAAGGCTGCAGAGCTGGAAAGACTGCTATCACAGCTTTCTGATGTGAATGATGGCATGCGAAATGCTTTGGGAAGCAGGAATGACACTCGCGCACACACATTGACCCGGCATAGAGACATTTTACATGACTATCAGCAGGTGTGTACATGCACACGCGCGCTTGCCTTGCTAGTGCTGTTAGATTTGACTCATCTGCAGCGTTCCTCCATCTCTGGCAGTCATTTTCACTACATTATATGAAGTCCCGTTGCAGGAGTTCAGGCGGCACAACAGTAGTTTGGGAGCATCACGAGATAGGGTGCAGCTGTTGCGTGGCAGCACAGACAAGAGCCCCTTGCTGGGTGGTCAGGGTTATAATGCATCAGGGGCACTTTTACGAGAGCGAGGACAGATATCTGGAGCAAGTGCAGCGGTGAGATGCTTTTGTGCTATGCTCATGCAACTCTGCAGTCGTCCAAGTACAACAAGCCTCTCAATGTGAGAGGAAGCATTGCTGCAACAACCTGCAGGTTGACATCAGGCTCCAGCCCTTGCCAGCACTGTGGCTGCAAATAAGGTGTTCACAGCTGGCATGGCTACTGTGCATATTCATGTGTATGTCAACCCAAGCATTGCAAGTGAAACACCTGAAAGTGACTGCGTTTGCTTTTGTTCTTCTTGACATGAGCAGGACAGATTAAAGTCTTTTCTGTGCTAAGATCATTTGGCTGGACGCAGTGAGTATGGCAAGGTCAGGGCCCTGTGATTGGTTCTGGTTCTAATCAAAGGGTTATACAGACTTTGCCACAGCAACCTCTAATCTCCTACGGTGCAGTGCAGCTCAATCTGTACAGGCACAACCAAATGATAGAGAACATGTCTGCTGCAAGAAAAGCATTTCCTGCATGTGTATGTGCTGTGTTGCCTCTCCATTTGTGTGCTGTGCTGCTTCCCACACTCCCTCTTATGACATGCAGCTTGATGATGTGATGGGCACTGCTACTGCTGTGGCTGGCAGAGTGGGTGAACAAAGCAGAATTTTTGAAAACATTGGCAACAAAGTTTTGGCGGTTGGTGCTAAGTTCCCAGCAATCAATGGCATCATCAATGCGGTCCGCAGAAAGAAATCAAAGGTACATCTTGCCATGATGCGGCTGCACACTTTGTGTCAATGTCTCATTTTTGGTCAATAGCCATTACTTGACTGGATTTTGCGCTGCAGGACACAATCATATTGGCCTCAGTCATCTCAGTTTGTACAGTATTCATTCTCATTTACTGGATCAGTAAGCACTGACACAGCTAACCTGAGCTAAGGAAAGGCTTCAAACATCAGCAAGGATGCCAGCTGAAGCCAGCAAAGCAGCACCCTGAGGTAGCTCGCAAGCACAGTCTGGCAGTATAAGCCACCTTGCAGCAAGCAACGCTGCACAGGCATCAGAAACTGCCTCCCTGGTGTGCATGCCCAAGGCGGAAGTGGGGCAGCGACAAATGTGCAATGACAATACATGTCCTGCTGCACCACTGCAAATGTACCTATGTACACAATAGTGCTTGAACTAACAGTCGGGCAGGTGGCTGAATCCATGCCATGTCCAATGCATGCAGGAAAGACCCATCCTTGTGCAGCTTTGCCGGTCAACACACTTGCATGTGAAACCCTGCAGACCTGGTCAGAAAGGCTGCTAGGAAAGGGCACCCCGCTGAGGGATGAGCAGATGCCTTAGCTGCTCATTATTCAAGCTTATGTTCCTGCAGCAATCTTCTATCAGCACAATGCATCTATAAGGTACCAAGAATATGTGCCATACTGTTAATTGTTGCCATCATGGTTTGCTGGTAGTGAGCTTGCTGCTCATGTGACGTGTGTAATGAGCAGTGGCTAGCACGCATTTGTGGCAGGTGAGACAGAGTCACTGTGTATTTCCGCATGCCAGCATGCACAGGCTCACATTTCGAAGGAAACGTTCGATGAAAATCTGTAACTCTTTAGAATGATGTACTAGCGAACCCGCAGCATAAGCACAGTCAGAGTCAGCAACGTTGTGTTTTGCAACGTGTGCCAACTAGACAAGCTGATGATACCCATGCCTATGCTGTAGTAATTCGTACGTAAGCACCTATGCTATTTGGCAAGACCCTTTGAATCAAAAAAGGCTATTCTACTCTAGGTGGTCACACTGTTGGACGGTGAGATAGAGACAGCTGACGACATGCTCAATGACAGCTAAGCTGCCAGCATGCACAGCGTGGTGACAGTTTCACGAAAACGTGACAGGCTCATAACTATGCCTCTCATAAGGGCTCAGCTGTGGCTGTGCCTCATGCGTCTGCTTTTCAATGTCTGAGTTAGGTGCTGGTTCAGTTTCCTGGATGGGTTGCTCAGGACCTGGCCCCTGCTGCTCAGGGACTGACATCACCTGATCAGGCTTGTCACCCTGCTGTGTTGCACCTACTTCTGCACTCACAGAGCCAAATTCTGCTGTGCCAGTGGTAGTTGCAGCAGCTGTTGCTGTTGCTGCTGCTGCTGCTGCTGCTGGTGGCTCTTCATCAGAAGCATCTGGCACAAAACGTGGTAGACTACTGTCATGCAGGCTGTTGGTATTCAGAGCCTCTGCAAACTCCAGCACAGTATCAGCAACATTCCGCACAATGACTGCATTGTGTGATCTGGCTTGTGGTGGCTTCAGAGTGGCATCTGCGCCCTGCAAAATGGAAACCAGTAAACTGAAACCGTCCAACATCCAGCTTCTGGTGGCATACTCGAAAACATAATCATAACATTGTGCGTCACTTGTTACATAACATGCATGTGCTTCCAGATGCTGGTCATCTACAGAATGACTGCCACCTACTGTTGCAAAATCACGTCATGGCATTGAGCAGTTACCTTCATGACCACAAAGCGGATGTCTGCTGACTGCATTTCCTTGCAGACCCGCCTCAGGTGTGGCACGCTGCACAAGTCATCTGCGTCTCCAGTCACAAACAGCACTGGCGGCTGCACCAGCAACAAAGGTCCCGCCTGCAAGACATCCTGCTCTATACCTTCACTGCATTCAGAGCTGATTGCATAGATGTCAACCTTGGTTGAACATGTTGCAAAGCTGTCTCAGGGAATGATGCAGAAAGAATGTCTGTCAATGGTTGTGAGCTGGACACTGTCAGCAGCTGCTTTGCCTTCCTGAAGCAAGCACAGCAGATTGTGCTGTCAGTGGAGAGGTGTGCTGTGCAATACAAAAGAGCGCTGTGACCAAGCAGCACAGTAGGAGTGTCATGAACTTGTCAGCTGGGTGGTGAGTGTGAACAATCACCGAGTCTGGGGGCCCAGGAGTTGCTTCCAAGTTGCGGCGTCCCTTGCCTGGTGGCATGGGCTCTGGCTCCTGCGGTACCAATGTGGCTTGAAGGGAGAACATTGCGCAATGTGTAAGGCAGTAGTTGGCAAAGTTCCAGACATGCTGAACAAACTGTTCGCTTGTTGTGATGACTGCGACAGTTGCAATTTTAGAAACAGGCTAATAGACGCAGAAATGTATAGTTCGGACCTTGGAAGCAGAACGCTTACAGTGAATGGGCGCTTGCTGTGGCTGCTGCTAATTAGACTTTGTGCGGAAGGTGCCAAGCTGGTAAATCGCTGCAAAACAGGATCAAGTGTCTCACCTCCAAAGGGTATGACAAGAGAGCAAAGCCAGCAATGGTTCCCCGGCACTTTGTACCCACAACAGCGGCAACACGAGCGCCATTGCCAAGACCTGCATCGCACATAGCTTCTTCCTCCTGCTACTTACATCAGATTTGCTGGTGTTGATAAAAATTATTGAAGATTCGCACTACAATGACAGCCACAAGCCATATGTGGTCTTTTCAATCCAGTATGCAGAAAGTGCTGCATAGCAATACAGCCTCAGGACTTATGACAACATCTATCACACACAAGGGCATGACTGCAGCACTCTGCATCTGACTGGCATGCAAGGCCGAAGGGTGTATGACCTCCAGATGCACAGTCAACACTCAGCAGGAGAATGGCTGCAAGCAGTCTGTTTTTGTCATTCGTGCTTCAGCTGTTTGGTCTGAAAGGCTGTGGATCAACGTCAAATGCAAGTCAGCAGGCAACAAGACCTGCTAGCAGCCACCTAGTGACCCCCCTGGCAAATGGGGAAGTGGCGGCTGCATCCAGAGCCTTCTCAAACATGCGCTGCCGCCTCTGCTCCTTCTGTTTGCAGTAACACCGCACCACCAGGTAACCTGCAGCACATGTCATTCAATATGTAAGATTGGGCATGAATCTGATAATTGTGAACAAAACATGCAATGTGGACTGCTTGTGTTGCCAGTAGACTGTACAATGCAGTGGCATGCACAGCAATGAGCAAATCTGAGTTCCATTGGCAAGCCAGTACAAAGACTGTGAGCAGACCAAATGATTGCAAGCAAGTAAGCTCACATGCATCCACCAGTGTTGCCATCACATGCCAAAGACAAGTTGCTTGCCTTGTGATGCCAATGCTGCTGCCAGCTCTGTGAGAAACTTGCCGTTCCAGTCTGCTGCATTGCTGCCATGTCCCAATACTATTCCCACTTCTTTGACCTGCAATGCAACCTGTATAGCCTTGCATCTGTAGTCTTATATTGAATATTATATGGACATGGTGATGTTGCTTTATACCTTGTCTGGCTTCAAATAGCTTGGGGGCAGTGTGAGAATAGCTGGTAATGTTTCCTTCTGGCCAGGAACCTGCGGAAGAACGTCGCAAGGAAGAAGTCTGCATCTGAGCAGCTGCTGTGGCGGCAGCTGTGGCTGCTCACCTCAACTTCACAAGAGGCTTGCTGAACTTTCGAATCTTTTTGCAGTGTTATGCCATCTGGAGGCATGTAAGCCGACATGCCCTGCTCGACATGCCAATGGAAGCGCACCATGACTGACAGGACAGGCAGCCAGGCACTATAGACCTCGGCACCGAAACTCTGCCTGTCAAAATTTTGGCTACTGTCGCAGTATGCTGCTGCAAGCAACACTCTCTCGGCAACGTGTAATAATGAAGCGCTCAAACAATTCACGCGTAGGTGTACGCATGACAAGAAAGGCCTTCCAATAAAAAGCACGATCGATTCGTAGTATCGAATTGCTTTTCAAGGTCTGCACCACAAATGGTTTCGGTGCGCGAACCGGAGCAAACCAGCAGCATGCTGCGCAGCAGAAATCACAGCGAATTTCGACATTGTCTTTGAGACACAGGTCGCACCACCACCGCCTCCTTTCTGACAGCGCCTCAGTTGAGCCGCTTTTTGCTGCGCACTGCACTGTTGACGGATCTGAGTTGCCATGTGGCGGCAAAGCAGGCTGCTTGACCTGAAGCTGTGGCAGACCGCCTGTCAAGGGGCCAAGCAATCATGCGAGCATGTTCTCGCATTTTCAATCCGCAACAAGCACTCTGCTGGCAAACAGAAGGTGTTGCAGCTTGAACGGGAGCTGTCTCGATTGAAGGCAACGTCACTGGAGCAGCTGCAAGACCAAGTTAGGCAAAAGGTAACGGTTTGCAACACATCAGGAAGGAAGTTCCATCACGGCATGACGAAATTTTTGAGGCTCTTGCAACAGACATCGTTCATGTAGCAGGCCATGGCTGAGGCTCAAAAACTTGCAGAACCTCGAGTGGATCTGCAAAGTCTGGCTTTGCAAGCTTTCAGAGAGCACAGCACCAGTATGCCGCTTGTTGAAGGACAGCTACTCAAAGGCACTGTGATTCGTGTCGACCGAAGGGTTGTGTGGATAGATGTTGGTCTCGGCAAGCACGCAAAGTTCTTCAGGTAGAAATGTTGCAAGGGTATGAGTGCTACTCATACTACATGCTAGTAGAATGATCAGTGTGGAAGCAACATTGCCTTCATGTTGCAGATCCCAAGTACACGTGTCACAAGTTGCAGAGACAACTTCAGATGCAGTACGCACTGGGCCCAATGACATCCGAGTTGGTGATGTACTTCATGTCACTCTAGAGACAACAGAAACCCCTTTTGGGGATCCTGCTGTCACCCTGGACATGCCCAGGGGTCCTGACAGAACTAAGACGGCAATGAAGGAACTGATGGATGCCTTTGAAACTGGACAGCCAGTCATGGGACGCCTTTTGAATCCTCTCAATGGGGGTTATGCTGTTGGCGTTGGTGGTATAGTTGGATTCTGCCCATTTAGGAGTTGCAGTCTTCCAACTGCAAGCCGCATAGGCGTCCTGCAGCCATTCTATGTCGCTGGTATACGAGAGGTCCCATTCAACCTTGTCCTGAGTGATGTGGATTCATACCAGCATAGCAGACCTCCGCCACAGCCAGCTCAACCAATTGAGTCCTCGCAGCCGCAGCCAATCACAGACCAGCAGGCTCAGCAAGGCACAGACTCAAAAGGATAAAATCCATTTATTGGCAGCAAGCCAATTGCAGGCGAGCAAAACATCACAGAACTATGATGTCATCCTTGACAGCAGCAAAGTTTCATCAAATAGGTGCAACAAGCATGCAACAGCACAGCTGCGCTGACCTAGGCCTAGAACAATGCTCATCCTAAACTGTTGTGTTTTTGGCCAATGTCGCGTGATTGGTGTAAGGTCAGAGCTAGCGTTATGAGCTATATGCCGGCTGCATATGAGCCGCTCTGGAACAGTCGCATCCTGTATAATATGCCGCAGCTTTGCTGCATTGCAATGCAAAGGCATGCAGCTACCACGTCATTGTCACAGATGACATTAATGTGAATATTGCCTCACAAGGCCTCAAAGCTGACCTGCATGTCCAGTTTACGACAAAAGCTACAACAGATCATGATACCAAATTCCCTCTGCGTTTATTGATTGGATGTGTGAGATGCGCTTCTCAACAAGTCTGACCTCAGTCCTGCATGTACGCCTGATTTGTGGTGCATATGGGTCCATCATTAGCAGAGTGCAGTGGGCTTTATCTTCACGTATGGCGTGATGCTAAGCCCCTTCCTGCACGCCGTGCGTAAATGTTGACTTATGTAGCATCGACATGGTGTAGCATCGAACGCTGTGTGGGTTATGTAGTCGACGTCGTCTTCGGCGCTCGACACGGAAAATGTCAGTTGCAAGCATATCCCGACACGGCAGCATGCAAGAGCCTCTCATGACCGACTTGCAGGGCTCCCCTCGCTATTCTAATTCAGACCACCCTGGACTTCCGCCGCGACATTCCTCTGGCTCAGTCATCGCCAAGGCTATGCACGAGCGGCCAGTCCCCGCAGCTACAAACCCACTTGCAAATGATCGCTGGGACGGAGCTCACCAGCGTGATCAGGGCAAGTTGTGGACGCCTGACCGCGGCGCAGGCTTTTACCAGACTGAACGCGAGCGATATCATAAACCTGCACTTGTGTCCACCGGCAAGTAAGCCCACAGCAGCGTGCAGTGTACTGCTCCGGACAGTGCTGCAAGCTGTTATGCAGACACCTTGCGTGCGGTTGGAATGCTGTGTGCATGCAGGCATGCCGGCCATTCCAGAGTGCGCTTTGTAGGACTCAACCAAACAAAGCTGTTGTATCATATATGGAAGCGAGGTAGGCGCAATGAGAACAGCAACTTCAGCAACTGGTGCTGAATACTGACATTTGCCCGGCAATTTTGCAGATTTTTTCACATCCTGTGTTCAGCTGCGGCTGCCAGTGGTGGTGGCAGCAATTATTCTGGTGTATCTTGCATCGTTTTTCTCATTTGGTGTTGTATGGTACCTTGTGTTTAGGTGAGCTAAATGTCAAACATGCAATGATGCCTTCATGCCCTCTCAAGCACATCCCACTACATTACTTTTGTGCAGGCTCAGAAGCCGTTGTGTTAACGGGTTTAATGGGTTTGTATCAGCCTTCATTTTTGCCACGGAGACTCAGCAAACTATAGGTACAGATTCTCTCTTCTGTGCCAAATCGCCTTGCTCAATGCCACACCATGCTTAGCTGGATTGACCTATAGCATCACTTCCTAGCTCTGTGCAATGCAACCATGCACTGTGTCGTCAAGACAGCAACTATCTGCTGATCAGGGTATGGAGTCAGATCTCCAACAGATTGCTGGCTATCAGCATGGATTGTGGCCTTACAGTCCATCTGGGCAGCAATCTTGAATGCCATCACACTGGGTATCATCTTTGCCCGCATCAGTCAGCCCAAACAGCGTGCCAGAACAATATTCATCTCAGACTCCGCTGTTGTTGCTCGTCGCGATGGAATGCTGAAGTTCATGTTTCGGGTAGCAGACATCCGCGCAACCCAGGTCAGCAATCCTGCGTACTACAGATGACTATCTGTGAGCACATGTGATGCCATCGCAACACCACATGCATGTGAAGCACCAGTCTGTCCGGCACTGAAAGCTTGCCCTGGTCATGGCACATTGCCAGCTTTTGTATGCCAATGCTGATCCTGATGCACATTGACCATGCTTGTCTACATAGGCCTGCTTGCGGGTGTCAATCTGCACCAGGATAAGCATTGGCATATAGTGTACCATGATGTGACTGGGCTCAAAGCTGTTCATAAGGTGACCCCAGGCGGGAGCCTGCAATGCATGAACACACAACATGATGTCATCAACACCTGTGATTGGCATTGAGATGGCCAGGCCAGCCATTGATCCAAGCCACAACTTGGCTCATTGAGGTCAGAGCCACTCAACCTTTTACTCCTTTGCGGATGTTAAATGGGCCGATTTTGAATCCGCGACGGTGTAAACATAACCTCATAAATGTAAAATATCGGTACTGGACCCATCACAACAGCGTGCCTGACGGTACAGGTGATAGCTCCAGCAGTACGTGCATATATGTATACCTGGGGTGGGCGCAAGACTGCAGAAGGTGAGAAGATTCCTGTCCGCATTGAGGAGCTGGACATTGGGTACATTGATGGAATGCTGCTCCTGCCTCTGGTGGTTGAGCACGGCATTGATGAGCGCAGCCCCCTGTATGGCCACACCTATGAATCGTTGCGGGTATGCTCCCTGTCAAATCTCACACGATGGTGAATTTGTGCACTGGATTGGGCAGCTTTCAAATGTGTGTGCTGGCCTTTGTGTGACCTACTTATGACACTGCCTGGGAAACTGGTGCACCATCTGCAGCATCTTCCATGTTGGTGAGGAAAGCAGTCAAGGCTAGATAAGTTGTGCATGTCAGGCCCATTATGTTATGACAAGAGAGCGGTACCATAGGTGCATCTTTTTCTTCTTGCTCAGATATGCTGTCGCCGCAATCAGATGGCTGACTACCTAATATAATATTGCCTTGTCTATAAACTCCTCATTTGCACAAGTCTCTGAGTCAGTATGCACCATTTGATCTCCAAATTTTCATCTGACTGGCAGCCAAAAGTCAAACACAAGGCATGCTCATAGCAAACATCTGTGCAAGGCTTCTTTCTGTGCAACAAGGTGGCGCGTTGCATGAGCCAAGCTTGCTCATCGCCTTGCTGCACTGATTGCAGTCGCTGGGTGCTGAGGTCATAGTGACATTTGAGGGAACAAGCGAAAGTGGCGCCCAGTTTCAGACCAGGCAGTCATACCTCCCTAGTGAGATCCACTGGGGCTACGTTTTTGTGGAAATCATACACCATGCCAAGGAGGGAGAGACCCAGCACACAGTTGACATCTCAAGGTTGAGTTCTGTCTTTGGCATTGTTGCCTTTTGTTCTAATGTCATTGACAGGTGACGCCCACTGCTTGTCAGATCTGTCTTCTTTAGACTTGTCACGTCCAGGTCACATGCAATGTTGGAAAAAGGCCTTTCCTGTTGGAACAGGTATGCAGCCTTGCCTGGCAGGTCAATCTTGCTGCAGCTCAAACCTGCCTGTGCATCCTTTTTAGGCATGGCAACACTCCCAGGCAATCAACGCAAGTCTGCGGCTCAGATCTGCCATCCTCTTGCAGAGCCTTGTTTGTGCTGTGACGCTGCAAAAAGTACTGCAACTGCATTGCTGGCTTCACCAGCATTGTCTACTGCAGTCATGGTTCTGGATTGCAGGTTTCATGAGATTCAGCCACAGACAGGGCTGAAGATGCTACCGCCCGGCGCAAGCTCACGCAAGATTGTGAGCGCCATCCCCAAGTCGGTGCCCTACCCTGTTCTGCAGGAGAACACTCTGGTGCTGAGCAACTTCCTTGTGGTCGGCAAGCGCAACGGCAAGCTTTCACTGATGTTCAGGCGAGCCTTCTTGAATCAACATGCATACATGCTGCCAGCCAAATAGCAATGCTACGTGTTGTTGATATGCTGGTCTTGTACAGGTGCACGCATCGATGAACATCTTCAGCTTCACTTCACACTTGTATGGCAATGGCATGCTCCTGGAATATAGAGATGTACTGTGCTAATAGGTTGTCCTCCCTCAGGGGAAACCTGCAATCACTGGATTTTGCTGCTCCCAAAGCGATTGCACTGACTGCAGCAATCTGCTTGCCCATGCGCAACGGTGTCGCTTGCTGCATGTTTTGCATGCTGGCTTGGATGATGATTTTCTCATCGTTTCTTTGCAGAGTTGGGGACACATACCCAAATCAGATGCTTCAGGTGCAAGTACGTGCTTACTTCTACCGTTGGAAACCCCACATCTCCCTAGAAGGGGAAGAGTGGCCTTTCACCGCATGGGAGCTCAAAATCACTGATGGGCTAATGAGTGCCAATCAGTTGCTGCTGCGCATGCCCACTACCATGGTGCATGTGATTGATGATGACTCACCCCTGGCGGCGTGGCGCACTGGCAGAGCAGCTGTGGCCACTGACTCAGACTCAGAAATTGTTGTCGTGGTAACATGTTGTATCTTTCACTCCTAAATGCAGCCAAGTATTCATGCACATCTCGCCTCATAAGTTCTGTGTTCAGTAGCAAACTAATGGAAAACAGTCTGGCCTTGTGTCTTTATGCATGCGACATGCCTCTTGCGCCATAGCTGTGAGCCATCATAAGCTCGTCTGCAGGGTAGCATGGGGGTGCTTGCTTGTGTTTCATCTACTGCACTATCAACACCGACAGGCAAACCGCAGCACCTGGACAGAGCTTGCTGCCGGGCGCACTGTGACTTCAGCACATCATGCTCACACTCTTAGGTTGTTCCTGCAGGTAGAGGCCACAATGTACAGCAGCAGCACAACAGTCATGAAGCAACGAACATTCAATGTATGTAACGACGTGAAGTATGCCCATCGCCTCATACCCATAGTCACAGCACCCAATCAGAGTGCAGACGGCAAGCCAAGAGTGCTGTGGTCCAAGTTTCATGACACTGTTCCAGTGGATGACAGCTCAGCAGCAGGGCGAGCTGGCAGCATTAGTGTATGGCCTGAGCAAGGGCAGTTGCTCGATCCTCTTGCATCCTCCAGCAGTGCGGATGGAGAGGGGTCTGATGCCACTGCTACCATCTCGCATAGAGGCTTAGACAGGCAGAGATCCAACCTTTTGGGACAGCGCTCTGGTGAGTGACTCCTTCTGTGCTTGCACTGGGTTGAGTGCTAGCTGCTGATGCAAAGCCCACGCAGGATAGCAACCATGTTGGAAACAGTGGGGCAGTCGTGACGCCATTCATGCAGGGCACTAATCAGGTGGTCATGCCTGACTGAGTGTCACTGCCCATTGAGCATGTCACTGGGGAAGTTGTGATGCCTGCACATTGCTTCTGAGCAGTACTCAGCAACACTGTCAGCCTGTCAAGCAGGACTTGCGCATTTTCTACCTTGACAGAGACACCTGTGAACTGAAGCTAGCAGGCTTGAGCATCATATTGCAAGATTAAAGCATATCCACCTGACATCCAGGAGCTGCAACAAGACTCCAAATTTGTGCACGTGCAGGGTTTGCTCCAGAAGACAATGAGGATTGTGATGAGGAAGATGAAGCACTGGATCGGTACGCACCCTCACAAGCAGGGCGTGCTGTGGCAGGCTTGCAACATACCAGCTCACATCATCGTGCTCCCAGACCGCCAACCAGCAGTGATACTGGCACAACACAAGACACTGACGACTGGCATAAATCTAGATCGTTGTTCAATGTGGTGTGGTCTGAACAGGATGATATGCAAGATTCAGCACGGCAACTGACAGACCGTGCACAGCGTACGTCCAGTTTGAGATCAGCTCGAAGTGTCAGCAGAACAGGCTCTGTGAACAACGTCTGAAATGTGACCTCCTATGTGTTTTTGGGGGTTCACGCTTAGCGATTTGTTGTTTTGTGAGGGACTTGTCATACCCTATGACTTTCAATCCTGAAGCGCAATGTTGCATTGATCCTATGTTTGGTACTTTATCATTTCGAGAGACATTGTTCCTTGGTGTTTGTGATGCTTTTTTGGCCCTTCAATGTATGGTCATTGTGATGCTAGAGCAAGGTAGTCATGCTAGACATATGTGGCCACTCTTCTTTCGATGTGCAGTGTGACCATGACCTGATGGGCCATCAGCCATATCCTCCTTGAACCACCACAGCTTTGCTTGCCTTGTACTGCTCAAGTAGCCTGCCATCATGTGGCAAGACTCAACAGGAACATGCATGTTGTGTACTGCATTGCGCTTGCCATCTTGCCGGTTTGCGATCATGGCCATGAGAGGAAGCTAGTGAGGGCCATACAGTACCCCGTCTGAGGGTTCAGCCTAGGGTTGCATAGCTAGGCCAGCTTGAAGTAAGTTTGCCGACGGGAGCCATGGTCCAGGCTGCGTAAAACCCTCCACAAAGCGCTTCTTGAGCAGCGCAATCATGACTGTGAAAGATTGGCAGCGGTATGAAGCTCTGGTCCCGAGCCTCCGTCAGGTAGGTCACAGATGCCGTGTTGCAGTACCTGAGAGTCAGTCTTACTTTGGATTTAGTGTCGTGGTGGCGGTCGCCAACCTGTCTGCTTACCTTAGCAGGCAAGGTCTGCCCCTGGTCGATCCCACAAGCAAAAGAAGTCGCATATGGGAGCATTGCCAAGCTTGACTTCCAGACTGTCCTATGGCAAGACGGCAGCTGCCTCCTTTACCACGTTGCCTCCTCTATGTCCCCCTGTAGAGCTGTTGCCCTCCCCTGATACTGCTCAACGTGCCCATGACACAAGGTTCACCATCACCAATCTTTCTTGTTAGTGTTAATTCTGTCTCACTCCCTGTATTGTAAAACCAACTATATGTTGCTGTGCCAGACCATTACAAGCCACTGAGTCCTTGGGAAGCATTGTCCCTGAGACTGCGTGGCAAAGTCGCTGCCAAGCTCTGAAGAACGAGCTGTTGGCTGTGAGCCATAGGGCTGAGCAGGAATTGCAGGTGGACATGTATTGCTGTTGCAGCACTACTACATGCTGTGATACACAACACCATACTGTCAGCATGATTCTTTGCCAGAGCAGGACAGGGACTTCATGCTGGAAAAGTTGCGCCAGACTTGCAATGGCCAGAGGGAGTTCATCACCAGGCAGGCGGAGCAAATTAGAGACTTGACAAGGAGTCTTCAGGAGGTGTCTCTAAGCTCGCAGCGACAGGTATGGTTGTGTGCAGAGTGGCATTAGAGTGCAACGCAAGTCAGTCCCCAAGCGATGGCATTCCAGATGGCCTGACACAGCCAGCAGGCATGCCGACTGAGTGTCTGTCTGTCTGTTGGTGCCAGATACATGCAGTGGATGTTGCTCACCGCGCAGCTGAGAAAGATGCATCAGCATGGCAGAAGCAGATGGAGCTCAGCCAGATGCAGCACCAAAAGCAGATACAGACGGTCAAGACCAGATGCCGGTTGCTGCAAGCTGAGAGGGATGCATTGACCATGGCACTTTCGGCAGTGGCATTTGAGCTGGTGAGTCCAGGATGTACAGAGTCAGGATTTGCTGTCTGTCTGGCAGCCTTATCTGGGTTGCGTAGGGTGTAATCTTGAGCATAAAGCTGACGGTATGCAATACTTTCACAGTTGCATAAGAAAATGCTGCAAACCTTGCACGCTAAATGTTCAAGCCAGGCTGCTTTGCAATGCCTGCAGATGTGATCTCATGACATGATGTCAAGGCACTATACTGAGTTGTGTTGCTTGGCAGATGGGAGGCAGCAATGTCAGTGCAGCTGATGTGAAGCAGTCTCTTGAGGGTGCAATCAGTGCAGGAGAGGAACCCCTGCATCGCTCCAAGACCTGCTGGCTGCAGCTCAAATATGCTGTGGACGATGAGGGCACACTCAAGCTCTTTACGCACACTCCTGGCAAGTCACCCATCAGCTGTTCCTGCATTGCATGCGTCTTGCCAGTTCATGTATACCTCAGAAGCCTGTGCCAAAGAAATTGTAAAGCAAGAAAGCCTGCTTGCTTTCTGCTGGACGTCACTTGTGGCATACCAGCAATGCAGCCGGGAAATCTGGATTCACCCTGGCACCTTTCATGCTCCACACCTTGACATCAATGCAGCATCACTCTGGTGCAAAGAAAAATCTGGGGTAACACCTGCTACTTGGTTGCAGGCTCAGTGTCAAACCCATACAATGGAGACGGTGCTAGAGCGGTGCAGGTTCTGTTGAAACAGGCAGCCAGAGTGGTGCAGCAACGCAAGGAAGCTGATGACAGAGCATGCCAGGCAGCTGCTTTGGTTTCCAAAAGAGATGACATCATTGAGAGCTTCACTCAGGAGCGCAGGATGTTGGTGCAGCTGGCTGAGCAATTCGAGAGCACTGCTCTGGAAGTGCAACAGAGACGCGCCATAGCCGGTAATGCTGCCGTTTCTGCTGCTCAGCTCCCTAATTTGCAATACAGTGTGGGCTATGTGTGGCCCATGCGGAGTCAAGAGTCTCTGTGGCTGCAGCTGTCGACTCTGCGACCTTGATGTCTCCAGAAGCACTGACTGATTGTGTCATTCTTCAGGGTTTATGGTTCAAAGTCCTGATAAGAAGAGTCTGGTACAACGATTGGCTGTTGTTGACCACATGCTCACAAGATTCAACAAGGAATTGGGCTATCAGCAGTCACAAATGAAGAAGCTTCAGGCAAGAATGGAAGTGCAAAGCGAACTGCAGCATGCTCAGTACCGAACATTTGCTAAGGGTATGCATTCATGCAGGCACAGAACACCGAACTGCAATTCTACAGCAAGCTCCATCAAGGTAACGCATTGCCACAATAGCTCTGAAGCAGCAATGCTCTTGTACAATACAATTGTGCCAATCAGATGCAGCCAAAATTAATTTGACAAGGAAAACTCTGGTCAGGACTCTGATGATCTGCTTAAATGTCAACACTCTGTATCATCCTTTTGTCTATGTTTGTACTTTGATTTTTTGTCTTTATGCTTATGTGACTTCTTGCTCTTCTTGTGCTTGTGCTCTGTACTGCTGCTGAGCTTGGCAACCTCGGCAGGATCCAACCCAGCTGCTCGTAAGAATGCCTCAGCTTCCTCTAACTGGAGCAACACCAATGAATGTCAATGTGCTGATGTAGTATGCCATGCAATTCTGCCTTCAAAAGCATGTGACCTCTTGCCAAACTGCTGTCGTGAAAGACATCATGAACCACTTTGATGAATCACAGCAGGAACATATGGTAGCATCAAAGAACCCCCAACAAAGACAAATCTGGTCCAGGCAGTGCACCAGGCTCTGCAAATCAGCGCATCCTCGCAGACACATTTCTGCATGTGACAATGCAGGAAATGTAGGCAAATCTGGCCGCAACATGCTGTGGGAACCACTGTTCATTGCAGGATGTGACCATGCAGCAAGTTGGGAATGAAACTCATGACAGTCATTAGCAACGGTGCATGGCAGCATCAATCCATGCGATGCTGCTGTCAAACCCTGAGCTGTCCAGTATGTGAATGTTTGGGCTTTTGAAGACAGTACACACCTTGCGGCGCTTTGAGGCTTTCTGGGAGTTGTCAGCCTCAGCATTCGTGCCAGCTTGTCTGTCATCAGCTGCCTCCTCATCACTGTCTACTAAGAGCTGCTGATTGGCAGCGTCAACCGCAGCACCACCCCTAGGGGGACTGCGGCCTCCCATGCCTGACACATGCTTCACCTCAAACCTACATCATGGCAGGTAGCTTGACTGGCTTTCTAACCCAAAGCTACAGTATCTTGCATGTCTTGTTTTCAGCAAACAGGCTGACAGGCTGTGACCTGAATATGGTGTGTTGCCACTTCACGCAAACACCATCAGCAGCAGGCAACCTGTGAAGTCAATTTGCAGGGAGCTGCAAAAGAAGCAAGAGCGTCATGCGTGCTTCTAGTTGGAACAGCCTCATTATATGCAACCCTGCTTGACCACCAGGGAACGTGTTGTTGTTGCTTCAGATGCTCATGACAAGCATACCTCTCAAGCTGTTGATGTGCGGCCATAGCTGCCAGCATGTCAGCTACATGACTCTTGGTTTGTTCACGATGCTTTGGGCGGCGCTCATCCGGCCGCTCACCAGCGCCAGCATTGCTTGGGCCTGCCTCTCCTGCCGCTGATGCATCCTCCTGCAGCAAACAGTACATTTGGCAAACTAGTGTACAGCAGGAGAAGCACGAATGTGTCATGTCAAGGTATGCTTCATATGTAAGCTCATTGCTGAGGACAATTGATCAAGTACATTTGTTGTCATGGTAATGGCTGGGAAAAAGCAGAGGAGGGAACATCTGACAACACATGCCTGAGTAAAGGCCAGTATGTATTGTGTTGTAGACAGGATACTTCCAGAAGAACAGTATAATGCTCATTGCCCTTATTGTCAAGTTGATCCCATGCTGTGCATACCTTGGCTTTTGCAACACCACTGTCCATGCCTGGTGGCTTCTGATACATGAAGGACACAGACTGGCGCTCTTTATACTTGCGTTGCTCCTCAGCACTCAGGTAGCTCAAGGTCTTGATGTACTCCTGCTCAGCTTCATACTCTTGCTGCACACAGCACACCACGCATGTTGATTGCTAGACAACCTGCATGCCGAAGCTTAAAGATGCTGCATTTCTCATTCTAGCACCGTTGAGGGGCATACCTTTGCTATTGCTTTGTCCTTCTGTGCTTTGATGGCGTTCTGCTCAGCTTCATACACTTTGGCCTGATTTCTGAAGTTGGCTGGATGCCAAGGTTTCTGGTTCAGGAAGTTATGACTCCAAGCAGCTCCCAGGCCTTGAGGGTTGTAGCCTGGGGCATTCTGCCCTGTCTCCTTGACGACCTTGGCTGCCTTTGCATCAGCTCTGATACCTGTACAGGTACCATTAGCTGTGCTCAACAGCAAAGCATAGAAAGGCGTGTGGAATCCCAAACACTTTGAGGACGAAACAACGTCGCAGGGTTGAGCACAGACCTGCAAGTTTGCCCCGTGCAGGCTCTCTGTGTCTGATTGGTTTGTCCATTTCCCGCTCTAATTCAGACTAAAGTCCAAGGCAATGCAATGCCGGTCAATCCTGCCCTTGGCAGCTGAGTAGCAAGTGATCACGTCCCGTACACAACCGATGCCTCTGGGGCAAGTACCATACATGTACAGTCTTACCTACCGTCCAGTTCAAGTCACGTCGCACACAGGGACTGTGATTCGGTCATGCAGAGCCTTGTATGGATACTGCCACGTTGCGGTGCAGCAGGCCCTTACAACGCCAGCTCAGTACCAAAAAAAGACACCAGCTCTGAAACCACATTCCTATGGCTTCACCTCTGCTGTACTGACAGCACTTCCGTCAGAAACGCTTCATTTGCACAAGCAAAGAGCGCAAGAGCATCGGGACAAAGAGGAACCGTCAAACATGGCCACCACGGACGAGCAGAAGAAAGCGATCTTGCCCTTTCTGCAGGTGCGGCATGCTGAGGTTTCAGGTTCCTTAGGTTCACATTGCTATATGTAAGCTACGCATTGGTGCGTAATGCAGAGGGCTGATGAGATAGGCAAGGTTGAACCCAAGGTGGCGTACTACTGCAGACTCTATGCCATACAGCAGGTGTCAGCATATTCAGTCTTCCCCCAGCTCGTTTGCTGAAGTCAACAGTGACAATAGCTCATACAAGCTACTTCATGCAGGGACTTGCTCTTGAGACCAGAAGCCCTCAAATAGATGGCGTGCTAAAAGCTCTGTTGTCTAAGCTGGAAAAGGAGAAGACAACCATCACTTTGGGAGAGGGGGACTCGCAATACTGTGAAAACTTTGCCATCACTGTGTTCACACGCGCTGACAGAGTTGACAGAGCAGGCCGTGCTGATAAAAACACCGCCATGACCTTTTATGCAGCAAGCATCTTCTTTGAGGTGGGCAGCAATGTTCACATATATATAGAAACCTCTGGTTTGGTAGCCAACTACATAATGTATGTACCTGACAGATGCACTTACTGCGCATGTGTGCTGAACCCTTCAATTCTGTCCCTGTGCTCAGCAACTCATGACACAGCTGAGTTGCTGCGCCCTCTGCAGATCCTGAACCAGTTCAAGACTTTGGAGGCAGACTTGGTGGACATGCAGCGCTATGCTGCTTGGAAAGCTGCTGACATTCGCAAAGCACTCAGAGAGGGACGCACTCCCACCCCAGGAGCACCTGGAGATGACCTCAGTGCCAACAGCGCTGCCTCAGGTGAGCAGACAGGCACTTGGCACAAATTTTCACTCTCCATGTAGCCCCATAGTGGCCCTACACATTTAGTCACTCTAAAGCATTCTTCATACCCAGGGGTATTTCTGCACACAAGTGGAGCCGCTACAAGCCAAATAGCTAGTCTGACGATGGTTCCTCACCTGCATATACACAGGCTGCAGGCACTCATCTTTCAAATGCTGACTTGCACAGCAAAGCTGGCTCTTGTTCTCATTGCATGCAGTACAACCTATGCAAACACAACATATACACTGACTTCTCTGTTGAGTGTCGAAAGCCTGTGGTGGCACACACGCAGGAGACATGGGCATGCCAAGTGTCTCCCAGTCACAAAACGGCAATGACATGCCAGCTGCACCTGGCAGGGGCGATGCTGCTGCTCCGTCTTTCCCACCAGATCAGCAAGCACAGACAGCTCCTAGGTTTCGAGCTGGCTCAAGGGTACTGTACGACAATGATGGTTTGCCTGTCAAAGGCACTGTGGCAAAGCCAAATGCTACAGGTGATGTCAAACCTCACCAGCGTGTTATCATATAGCGTATCTGTCCTTGTCCTCCTGTGTCTGCAGGCATGTGCTGCCCAACCCATATGATATATGTCAGGCTGTATTGTGACGGTGATGCTTGCATGCAGGGGAAGGCTCAGATTACATGGTGGCACTGAGTGACCGTATTGTGACTGCTTTTGAGGCATCTCTAGCTCCTGACCTGGAGGCTGGAGACTCCGTCTTATACCAAGCAAAGGGTGAAGAAGCACCTGCCACTGTAGTTGGCGTTGATGCCTCTATGTGGTAATGATAATAATCATAATTAAAACGCTTTCCTCTATGTGGTGGGTTGTGCATAGCCTTTTTGGCTGAGATCTTTTGCTGTTCACCTGTGTTGCAAGCCATGTCTGGCGCATGTGGTTTGTGCATGTTGTACAACAGGCTGCACTTGTTGACACTACAGCCATGTGCAAAGGTGTGCCATCAAGAGGTTTCCGGACAGGAAGTGGTGTGTTTGCTTATGTAGGCCGCCGACTTATGCTGTGTTAATGGAGAATGGAGCTGAGATGACAGCATCACACACACAACTCACTGTGCTGCAGCATGTCGGCACCATGCAGACCAGCAGAAGGCAAAGCTTAGATGAGCCAGCCTCTCAAGAAGCAATTGCTGAGACTCAAGGCAATGCAAGCCAGCCCAGCAATGATTTCTTAGCACCATTACCTCCTCCTGCTTTTTCTATAAACCAGCCCAGCAATGCAGGTGAGATCCAGGTCACTTCAGGCGGTAATGGCCGCTCTGATATGTCACAAGCTCTGCTCTTCAATACAGCTGGCTTGGAGCATAATTTAGCTGCAGCTGAACGTGGAGACACTATTAATTTGCCTGAGGCTGGAGACCTGGACGCAGCTGAGGCTGACTCTGCTAGTCCACAGCTCAGCAGTATGCCCACCAGACATGTCAGCAGCTTTGTTGCCTCAGGTGCTGAAGCTGATATCTTGCCAGTCATCACAGTTGGATGCTTGCAGTGACCAAATGCTGCTTGTCACATATGATCTGCCATGTGGTTCACAAGCTCCTTCCATGTGCAACCTAGCGGCTATACATACTCAGCTCTTGTATGCACTGTACAGTGCTCTTACACTTTGTGCCATATTTTAGGATCCCCTCCGTCAACACCGCTGCTGCAACCGCCTCCCCCACCCCCACAGGCCTCTCGGCCTCAGCACTATGCTCAACCGCAGACAGGTGATAGCATTAGACACTTTGGCTGTTTTAGTAATCTCATCCTGACTTGAACATATGTGGAAATGACAGTCAAGCAGGCAGGTCAAAAGCTCATGGTGAACTGCTGCAGCAAAGCTGTCTTGAGTACATGGCTAAGTTGTGCTGATTACAGGTACGTTTGAAGTTCCTCAGGCAACGGCTGGCTTTCAGCCTTCACTGTCGTCCAAATCGGAGGCTCAGAAGTTGGCAAAGTACGCTGCAAGCTCCTTGGGCTTTGAAGACGTGAATACAGCTGTCAAACAGCTTACAGATGCTTTGAAGCTGCTAACTCAACCAGGAGTTGGGTCGGCCTCTAGACGGCGATAAAAACAAGAGATGCAACTGAAATCTGTATATTAAAATGCCTAGTTGAAAATCTGAAGGTTCATTGTCAGGAGATTCAAGGGTTCAACATCTTGTCATCAGCAGCATTGCTGGACTCAGTGCACCTGGTCCAAGCTATAGTAGCTCATGTTTCCTATCTGATTCATCAGGCACCATTGCATTGTAAGTGACTGTCTGCAATATCAGCAAAGCAGTCCTGTACTTGAATCAAGCAGTTGTGTGCTTCGCGAAGAGCCATGTCTAAAGCTACTCCTGCTTGCAAGTGCTGCTGCTGCAACTCCTGCAAAGTCTCAAGCTGTTGTTGCTCTGACTCTATTCGATCTGGCAACTGCATGATCAGCTTCTCAAGCTGCTTCGAAGACTGTACTGCTTGCTGCGCCATTGTCTGAGTCTGCTGAGTGATTGGCGTTTGCAACAGCCCTGCTGATCTAATGAGAGGCTCATTTTTGACACTTACGGCAGGAGCATCACGCTGTAAAGACCCGATGGTGGCATAAAAATGCGAGCAAAGCACAGATAGTTGTTGTTGTGCTTCGGTCACCACGTCCATCTGTGTCATGTGCTCCTCACGCTTTTGTTGGTCTCTTTACATCTCAACCACAACATCAAATGAGCAGCGCAGCCAAACTTCCCGAATGGGGTATCAAAATTGGGACGTACGTGCACGGGATCAGATCACGCACCCCCGAAAACCCAATTAGTTTTCGCGCACCCAATTCGCGCAGGCCCTGACGAACGTTTCGCGCAGCACTGAAAATTAAAAAGAGCATCGAATTAAAAAGAATTAAAAAGAGCATCGCGCCAGCTAGGGCTTATGCGTGTTGAAAATCACCATAGGTGCTAGGGGCAGCTATGCTATAATGTTTCATGGTGCTGACGATTAATGCAAGACTAGCTGTTACTGGATGTCCACAAGCACAGTATTGTTCAGAATTGCATTGCAACAAAAGCACAAAAATGCTAAACAACAGCATCACAATTGCTGCACGCAATCTAGTTGCTGTCTCTGTTAAACAGCTATTATGGCTGCTTTGAACTGGCATCGCGCAGGCCTAGGGTAATTAAATAATTACTTCGCGCAGGGTTCTACTAATTAACTGAGCTGATCGCGCACTCTAGTTCGAATCAATTTTGCCCGAACGTACGGTAGGCCTATTTCCAAATCCCGTGATAGGCATGTGCAACATATCTTGGTTCATGTGCATGTCACAGGGCAATGTTTCAAGGGAGTGAAAGGCACAGTGCAGATGTTGCCAAATGAACATGCGTGAAAATGTGCATCAAATTGTCAATCGCTGCGCAATTACATGCAGGGCGGAATGTACAATTTTCAGCTGTGTAAAATTCATCTGTATAATAAACGGCACGCCCTGCGCCCTCCTAGACCTAGGTGTCCAGATGCCATTTGTATTCATCAGTTGCTGACTCATTTTTGGTGCAAGCCAATCTGCTATGGAATAGCCGTGACGCAACTGCTGTGTTGGCTTGACCATGTACGCAACCTGTCAAGTTGGCGTCAACGCCTACTCATGTTGAAACGAGCTTGATAGAGGCTAGTTTCTACTGTATCGGGAGCTGAAGGAGCTATGACCGGCGAAAGTTTTGAGGAGCATTGGCCTCGGTATCCGTCTGATGGGTCGGGACACAAGCTCATGGATCTTACAGTCGAGTGCGATGTTGACAAGCTGTTCAAGCTGCAATGGGACTCATCTTCTGAGTTTTTGGTGAGAGTCAACGCTACACATCAAGTATATTTGCGATCCGTAACCTATTCGTGTTATGGAGGCCGGCTGAGTTGGCTTTTATAAGCCAGCATATCAGTGCTTAGTGACATGACCTTTTCGGAGCGCCTAGATTCTGGGAACATGAATCTCGCCTGATTGAGCTGGTCATTTGCTGCTTCAGGCTAAGTCACAAGAGGTCAGGGGCAATAAGGACTTTGTTGCCACTCCTTGGGTGGGATCATCAGACGAGATGGAAGCTGCTGCAAAAACAGCCAACACAGCAAAGCCTGATCAGACTCTGGAGCCAAAGGAGTATGAGAGCAAGCTGCGCAAGACAACATGCAACAGCTTTGGCATGGGCATGAAGGTATGGTGTCAATGCAGCATCTAAGTGCTGCTATCAGTAGCAAGCCTTTATGGCCATGGTTGACCTGGTTCTGTCTTGTGCAGTTTCAAACATTTGAAGTGCAGCGCTGTATTGAGGCAAAGGAGGGGCAGCAGTTTGTCATGAATACATGCGTCATGACTACGGCTACATATGGCGAGAAATTCAGGCCCTGCTTCAAATACACGTAAGCCATCTGCATGCATATGCTCGCGCTGTTGCCTTGCAGCCAATGTCTTGTTGCAACCTGTAAAAATTTACCATTTGTTATCATGAACCCTTGATGCTCACAAACTGTTGGCTGCTAAGATTGCTAGCTGCAACTCACATGGCTCTTGTTTACAGGCTGAAAGCTGATGGTGAAAAGACAAGTAGGCTGCAAGTGGAGTACCAGCTTGTATATGTCACTAGCGTAAACGCATTCATCAAGAAGGCCATAGAGCGAGGCAAGTCATGTCACCCACCTGGTCGTCCCGTAATCGTGCAGTTTAATGAATCAGCTCTGATTCATGTTGCAACTTTCAGGTGCTAGCAATGGAATCAACAAGAACTTTGAGACTGTACAGGAGGTCCTCAAAGACTTTGTGACGTTTCATGAATATGGCAAAAAGCCAGCTGCTGGCAAGGTGTGCATACCCCTGCTGCAGCGCTGCCAGTAGCTGTTCAGTACTTAAATTGCAGCTATATGCGGAATAGCAGCCTATCCTGCATGTCCAAGCATGTCTAGAAATCTAGCCTGTTCACCGCAAGATTACTCAGCTTGCCAGCACATGCATACTTGCTATGCTGTATGCTGACTTCTTGCTTGCTGTGCAGCCACCTGCTCCTTCTCAGAAGGCAGAAACATCAGGAGAAGGCAGAGAGACTGCTCCACAGCAGGCAGCACAGCCTAAAGGACCCCGCCAGCCTTGGTGGACAGGTGTCATGGATAGACGCTTTGTGGGCTCTTTTGAGCCCTTGGCTGCTTGGCTGAAGGCCCAAACTAGGGCTGGAGGTATACGGCTTGTCAACGTATCTGGTGATGAACATTGTGCGCTGCAGACTGTGTACTGAGCCTTCGTGTGCCACATGGGTATGCAGGCACTGCAGTTCCACGGGATGGGGTCAGTCTGACAGCAACTGGCCTTGCGCTTGCCCTGATGATCTTCAGCATCTACTGTATACGCAGCATGCTACATGGCATTCATGCCTGCCTGGTTTCATGCACAGGTAATCACTCATGACAGCACTGTCCTTGGTGTTGACAAGCCAAAACAACTTGTGTGATTTGCATCATTGCCTCGGTAAGCTTCATGTTGAGCAGTGACTGCAGTGACAAGCCTTTTTGATAAGTCACAGTTCGAACTGTGACTGCCACCAGTCATCAGTGTCATTGATTTGAAACAACTGCAGGCATCTCAGGCTGGATTTTCAAGACACTGTTTGGCTGGATGGATGTTCCAGACAGTCTGTGCGAGGTGTTCCTTAGTTTTTGTTTACTTGTGGTCACACACACGGCGCTCAGGCACCTGGCTGCTTTTGCATCAGACTTCCTTGAAGTCCCAGAACAGCCAAAGAAGGCGCCCACAAATATAGTGGCAGACAGTGATGGTCCAGATGGCACCAGGTGGGTCATCATGTACATGCATCTGGTGCAATTCAGATCACAATTGTACTTTTGTCCCTGTACATTGCATGCTGTCCATGTCTGCACGCTTTGCAGTCTATTGAGGCTGCATTCCAAAGCATATGGTGTGGCAACTTGCAGGACAGCTCATGTTGTGCACATAGCCTGCACCCAAGAATAGTCAATCTGAAAAGCACCATCAGTTTGGTCAATGACTGTGCGGACGGCTGACAAGGCATGCTACTGTTGCAGGTATGACGGGTATGAAGATGCGTATAATGATGCTTCATCCAGTATGACAGAGGAGGGCAGCTCTTCTCCCATTGAGAGCAGCAAGGGCCAGAGGGTGCGGCACAGGGATGTGTGGAAGCAGCAAATCAAGGAGAATAGCGAGAAGACCAACACTCAGATCAAGCATGGCTTCAAGGTCAGCTCACAGTGACATGTCGAGTTTGTTGGGTGTTTCACATCATGACATCCCGTGGCTAGCAGAGACTGCATGTTCATCAGCTGGCCTGCAAGACTTTCATTGGGACATCGTAGAGTGACACTGGCCTGCTAGGCATTGTGAAGCTGCTGCTTTTGAAAGCCAGGTTGACAAGTGACTGTTTGCCAGCTATGCTCTGTGACCAAGCATTGGTTTGTTCCACTTATCAGTGTTGTCTCTTTAACAATCCATGTTCCCACACTCTGCGTGTTGTGCTCAGAATCGATGGCGCTGGCGACTGTAGAAGGCCACAAGACCAACATCAGCTATATGTACTATATGCGCAGCAGCAGCTAGTCATATGCACTGGATAGAGCAGCACTTTAACTTTTCAGAACAAATTTCTCAGCTAGCCATTGCACCATAATTTAGCTCCTTTATTGCTCCGTAGCCATTTCATTACATCGTAGCCATCGGTGCTAGCCTTGACACGTGTGCTGGACAAGCGAGTCATGGTACCAAGCTCATGTTACAGGAGTTCAGGCGCATGATGGCAGACGGCTGGAAGCAGCATCAGGAGCGACATGATGAGAAGAAAGAGGAGAAGAAGGAGAGGAAAGGAAGCAGGCGGCATCTCAGACACTCACGCAACAACTCTGATGTCTCAGTAGACAGTGTTGAAGACGTCCAGCTGTCAGCATCCAGCAATAATTCTTTGTCAGCAGTCGCCAAGGGCAAGCCAGCTGTTTGTGGAACCACCTCTTCCAAGTCACTGTCCTCAGACTCTGCTGCGAGGGCCCCAGCCCCCCTCCCCCCCAGAGACCAGGCTGCCCCTGCCCCCCTCTCAATCCCTGCTACTGCCTCGTCTCCAGGCTCTGCCACTGTCACTGACAAGCCTGCACTGGGGGCCAGTCCGCCCAAGGCAGCCAAGTAAGAGTAGCAGAATCTGTCTTTGATTTATGTTGCTAAGATTTATGTTGCTTGCTTGTGAGGTCAATTGCATTGTAGCATATGTTGTCAATGGATGCCCTGTTGAGGGACGCTGAGTACTGTCAAAGCCAATCCTTGCTGTCTCAAGGGCGTTGCACTCTGCGCACACAGTACTAGCCAACAACCATCTGCCACCAAATCATAGCATGTCTGCAGACTTTGTCAGATGTTGGGTATGCGTGCAGGACCCAGCATTCACCTTCATCAGGAACAGTGACCAGCGTCATGACTCCCTTGCTGGAAAAGACTGACCATGTGCTGGCCAGCTGGGGCTTCTCCAGAGGCAACACTATGCAGTCCAAACCGGCAGAGGGAGGCAGCACATCACAGGCTGAAGGCCCTGGCAGGAGTGGAGACCCTGATGTGGATGCCACCAACAGTGTCACTAGCGTGGTCACTCCACTGCTGGAGAAGACTGACAACTATCTGGCAACCTGGGGCCTGACTACTAGCGCTAGCAACCTCAAGTCAGAGGATGGGACTGCAGTTCAGGTCAGCTGTGCTACTGTGTGTGTGTGACACATGCATCACTCAAGTCAGCTCAGTGTGTCAAACCTTCTGCTCTGTGCTCATCTGCATGATTGCACTTTTTGTTGAAGATCCTTGACGGGCATCACAACTATTTGGCGGCCACCTAATGCCACCATGTGAGAGAAGACCCTAACTATCTGTTTGCACAGATTGTAGCTTCAAGGGGCTGCAGCTACCTTTGTGGATGCTGCTCATTGTACCTGTCACCAGGTTTGGGTGTCAGATGGCTGACAACCTACCTTGCTGCACTACAGGGCAGCTCGCCAAGTGCAGTCCAGGCCAGGCCACCCACTGCGGTTCAGGTGAGCTCCCTCAGTGCACCCCAGGCGGGTGCAGTCACGGGGCAGAATGGAGCAGAGGAGCAGAACATTGTGATTACTGCTGATAGGCACAAGACCTACAGTGACACAGATCTGGCGGAGATGGAAACAGGTGTGCCTTTGCGCCTTTGCATCTTGTTGAGTCAGGCCCATCAAATGACTGCTGTGATGTGCCTGCCTGTACTCAGCTGGTGCCAGCAGGCTGCACTTTGAGCACATAGACTCTACAAAGCTGGATTGGTAGTGCATGATAACGAGTACTTGTCTAAGGCTTTTATTATCTGTACTGCCAGGGTCTGCTGGGCATGTGGTAACAGTAGTTAGCAGAGAAGTGAAATCGACAGCAGCACCTCAGGTTTGATAGAGCTGCAGCTGGACTAGTCTATTACCTGCAGCTGTACCGTATTGCTTGAGCAGGTTGTACTCAGGAGCAGCCAACATGATGAGACTGACCATACTTGTCTCATAAACATGCACTTATGGAATCTCGATGTCTGAAGAGGATAGTGGCATTCGTGCTTGTAATGAAAGCACTGTTTCTTGCACATAGCTGCAGGACCAGTGGAGGAGGAGGTGTTTGAGAATGAGAGGTTCCAGCCTTTCAAGGGGTGGGGCCATGGTTGGCCGGGCAACTTCCTGCCCACTGACAAGGTGGGCCACTGGAGCCACCGCAATGGCACTCCGGGCAAGGCAGCCTCCATGGCCTTCTCCACTGTAGCTCCCAAGCTCCCCAAGGTCAGTCCGGCTCCTGTCTCATGCACGTTGTCCAGCTCTGCACAATCCAGTCTTAGCCCATGCCGTCTTTGTTGCTCACTTGTGCTGCACCTGCCATGAACAATGCCTGTTGACAGCCAATGAGCACAATATTTGTTTAGCAGGCAGGTTGTCAAGTGCAAGCTTCGTCTTGGAGGAATGTGGACCTCAAAATAGCTCAATGTTGCAACCGGCTCTGTTGCCTCAAGCCCCTGTCGTGTGCACAGACATTTTTGCATGTCCAGGTGGACTTGTGTCTTGTCTCTTACTTTTGTCACATGAGTGCAGGGGTGGTCATGGGTCGAGGAGGGGTGGGTGGTGGACCATCAAGGCATTGCTGATGATGCTGTGGATGCGGATGGCTGGAGCTACGCAACTGACTTCAGCTGGCTGCGCATGCCGCCTGCACCCAACTCTGGCCACCGCAGCAAGGTATGCTGAACGTGCTTCATGCTTGCCTTACTGGCTCAGTGGACCTTGTAGTGTTGAAGCCTGCAAGTTTACTGAGATCCAACGGCCACCAAGGAACCTGTACCTTGGTGCTCTGCTTCTTGCAGGCACAATATAGTGTGCTTCATGTCTACAGTGCGTGAACTACATCTGCATGTAATACAGTTTTAGCAGCGGCTGATTTTCCACCTTGTGCCAAGCAATGCTGCAACAGGACTGCATGCAAACACTGACCTGAATGAATGATCACAGGTACGAGACTTTGTGCGAAGGCGGCGCTGGATCCGCAGCCGGGTCAAGAAGCCTGCAGAGTCTCAGGCAGGGCAAGGCGCCTCTACTTCCAGCAGCCCCATCTTTGGACGCTCTGCATCAACCTTGAACGCAGACAGCAGGCCACAACTGAGCAAGGTGTCCACAACTTCCAGCACTGGCACAGGGCCCATCTTCAGCCGCCCCAGCGGCATGTTTGCTGGCCATGACGGGGCGGCTGCAGCTAACACTAGCTTCACCAGTCAGAGGAACATGAACACCGCTGGTCAGCTTTCGCCCACAAAGGGCTTTGGAGCAGAGGGTGTCAGCAGCAGTGGTCTGGGCCAGTCAGACTTGGCAAACCTGCGTGGGGGGTCATCTCATAGCCTTGGGGGAGCCATGTCTGGCAGGTCCAGTGGGCCAGAGGAGAGGCCATACATGAACCTGAGTGATGTGCGTTCAGGGCTGAGCAACGAATGCAGCAAGTGGGGCCAGTCTGTGGCATCTGAGCTGCACAAGGCGATCAGCAGCGCTTGCGAGGGTAAGCCATCCCTTATGGTCATCTTCTGGCTCAGGCAATCTGTGACCCTATGTTGCATATGCACCTGTTCAGTTGATCATCCAGATCCGCTGCACTATGCTTTCTGTTGCAGAAGCACCAAACTTTGGGTCCTGTGTGCACACTGTACATTCTTTTGCTGTAGATCCCAACGCATTTGCCCATAGCCAGATGTGGTAATGCCCTTGTATGTTGGCTGCAGATAATGGGTCACTGGCTCATGACAGCCTGCACAGCGAGGACTATGTGGGCAACAGCCCCATGTCGGCAGGCCTTACGCGCCTCAGTGGCCCTTCCACATCATTCCAGTCAGGCAGTGGCCCCCCCACTGCTACTGCTTCTTACCCCACCACAGCAGCTGTCACTACCCAGCAATCGCAGCATCGCCTCAGCCCACAGCTTGTGCGTGAGTCCACACCACAGACCCTTGGGACTGCTGGAGGCATCCCTGTAGCCCCACAGTTGGCACAGGCAACAGGCCATGCCAACATCTCCGCAGCTAGCAGTGCCTCCCAGAGTACTGACTCCAGGCCCACTGGAGCAGCCCTGCAGGAGATGCCCTCCTTTGCTCAACATCAGTCAGCAGGCAATGTGGCTGTGCAGCACAGCACTGCTGAGGATTTCCCTGCTAGTGAGGAGCTGACAGTGGAAGACAGTGCGCCCTCAGCACCAGCATCTGTGTTTGGGCAAGTGAGGCATGGACGGTTGCAGATGTCTGACGAATCACCTCTAGCTGCATTCCCTGCATCTTCAGTGGCAGCTGGCCTAGCTGGCCCATCTGGGAACACTGCCATGATGCAGAATATAGATAGAGACCTTGGATGCGCAGACACCACCAACTTTGAGCAGTCAAGTCCTGTTGGGCATCACCATGCATACAAGAAACCAGGTGTTGTTCTGGCACGACCTGCTGATGGCTCAGCAGTGAAGGTTGAACAATAGACCACAGCTCTTGTCTATCTGCAGCAGCTGAATGTGCACTGTAGACAAAGAATGCCCTAAGTGAGATGTGGTATTTTGGAAAGATATGTGATCCTGATCCATAACGATTTTCTGCTGAAGTATACATGGCATGCATCATGCTATTGGCTGTGCTTCAACGCTGCCTTGAATTCATTGGTATGCTTGGTTCTGACGTGGGCAGACGAAAATTTGATGCTGATGTAGGGCAGCAGTCAAAATGGCATTGCACATTCCAGGTTTGATTGGTTATTTAACCCAAGTATCCTGGTCACTGTGAGGAGTCAATGTCAGTCATTGCTTGCATGGCCTTTGCACGGCATGCCCTTACTGTGCATGAGCAACAACCCCAGACTACTTGACAAAGGATGTCATGATGAAGTCCGAAACATTCGCGGTCTATAACTGCTTCAGGTTCGGACAATGCAGATGCTCAAACAAACGGCACAAAACCCCATACTGCACGGCGCAAGAAATTTTTTGCACGTGTTACAACAGTACTGAAGATGGTCATCCAATCTCTCTTCAGCTGACACAATCTACTTCAACCCTCTTCTGTGTTTCCAACATCACCCGACAGACTGTACTGCGTATTGTTCTTATTCTGAGCAGGTGATTTGCTGCTCTGCCTTTGCCCACTAGCCCGAGCCCTGCTGCGTGTAGTCATGGGAGTAAGCACAGGTGTAGCGTCCTTCTTCATTGGACTGCCAGAAGTACTGGATGACTTTTGCTCATCTGATGGGCCATACGAATCGCTAGCAGACTTGTGCCTCTTGACTGGGCTGCTCTCCTCAATGACTTGGGTCTGCTTCTGTGGTGAGCTGTGTGAAGCTACAGGAGAGCTGGCAGGCTGCATTGCCCTGTACTTCCTGTAGCAGCGGTGAATGCGCTCTTTCTGCTCTCCTGTCAACTGGACTGTACGTGTTGCTTTGCCATGAAGCACAACACCCTCCAGGTTCCGCCATTTATCCTTCAGGTCAACGGCACTTCTTCTAGGAAAGCCTAGACGTGGCCACTCGTCTCTGATGTGACACCAGTTGTGGGCTGCTTCCATTTTTCTGATCAGACTTTCAACCTCCTGCTGACTCCACTTCCCCAGCCTGCGACGCCTGTCACATGCAAGTGTGCAAACATTAGCACTTGTGAAGATGTCCTGCAGCGTAACGTTACCAATTACGTAAGTGTGTTGAGTGTGCAGATTAAATGCTATTGAACAAAAGATGAGACAGCAAACAATGGCCATCCACGCAGATATACCAGGTTTACTTGTGGCAGCCTCCTGCTGGTCTCAGGAATCAGTGGCAAATGGCGGTCCGAGCAAACTAAAACTTAAGCACCAGTAGCAAAAGGCACTGATGGTGAGCTCACTCTGGGCTGATGACGGGTGCGCTAGCCTGCTCATCTTGCTCTGCTGGCAGCAGGGCTTCGTAGTCTGCCAGCTGGCGGCCCACTGCTTCAGATGGTAGCGCCTTGGGAACACGCTTGGCTGGGCTTGTGGTTCCCCACCCAGCTGACTGCAGCACTGCCTTCACAGCCCTCCCTGCTGGGCTTCTGTCACCCCCACCAGAAGATTCTGTACACGCAATTAACAAGCTTGGCAGGATGCAGCTGTGCACACAAGCGTGATGCTGAATGTGAGGGGAAGCTCAATGGTTTCAAGCAGCTTATGAGCAAAGAAGCACTTTTTGTTATGACTGGCAGCTATCCAAATCAGAGTCAATGATGGCACCACGGTCAGCTGATCCATTCAGAAAGAGACAACAGGACCTGAAAGAGCAGAAGGAGTTAACTGACCTGCAGCATTGGCAGCAGCAGGGGTGGTGAGCCTGGTGGAGAGCAGCTCCTGCCTGACCAGGTCTGTTTCCTGGTGGATGAGGGCCTGCACACGCGCGCTGCCCTGCTCTAACCTCAGCTGCACCTCCAGCCCCTTGCCGGCAGCCTGGACCTGCAGCCCATACTGCTCAATGCCGGCCTCCTGCCCTGCTATAAAGTCTTGTAGAACTGACCCTCCTCCAGGGTGAGACAGCTGGATGCAGTGTGGCTGGATCTGCAGTACAGTCAACTGTTGAGTCAAGGCTCCTGGTCAACGTTACAGTCATACACGGCAACAGACACAGCAATCTGTGCAGTCTGCACAGCTGCTGAAGCCTGGGCAGTGGGAGAATAAATGCAATATAGGACTCCGTACAGATGCAGGAGATATTGGTAAACTGGCTTGTGGTGTCAAAAGAGGCATCCCTGATGTTGCTGTGAGTGTATGCCCTGTCTACTGAGCAGCCAGCTTATCACTGCACTGCAAGTCTTTTTGTTGTCACATGCAATCAGATGAGGCAGTGAGAGCTGCTTGTGTGCATCGAGGCTCAGACCTGAATAGCTCTGGCGAATACCCTCCTGAGAAGGCGCACAGAACATTGAGCAGGGACACACAGGGTTCCCTGCAGCTGATGAGGCACACTAGGGGCCAGATTGTCAGCCCAAAGAGGGATTTGCAGCAAGCTGCTTGGAGGGCAACTATGCAGCAAGGCATCATCTGCCAGCTTTTGCTGCGCCTCGCGGGCCACCAGTCGCTGCACAACACATGTTGCTGTGGGCATGTATGTCATGATGCAGTCATGATGTTTCTGCAATACTGCTGTAATTCCGTGTCTAAGCAACATGGAAGGCTGTGATACATGGAGGCAAGGTCACCTGAAGCGTGACATATGCTGCATGGAGCCAAGCCTGACATGCTTTCAGTGCATGTTACCTTCAGGGCTAGTTGCATTGCGTGAGTCTCCAGGTCAGGTGTCTGTCTGCATGGCTGTTTGTGTGCAAGTTCTCTGACAGCTGCAGAAGGTACCAGTCCAGCAAGACCACTGTTTGTGGGGCTGCGAGGGCTGACCATTTTGGCCGCCTTCCTGGCTGAAGAAGGGGTTCCTTGCATCAGTGAAGCAACAGCAGCAGATTCAGCTTGCTGCTTAGGGAGTTGTGGAGCTGCAGGTGATAGACTGGTCATAACAGCAGCTGCCTGTTCCTTGGCAGATTGCTGTGTCAACTTTTGAGGACTGACTGAGGCAGGCTGCTGCCTGCCGTCTAAAGGACTGGCTGATGCCCCATGCTGCTGCACTGCCTCGACCTCATCATGTTCAGCAGCGTTCTGCATATCGTACTCTTCTATTGGTTCTGCATAAGTCCCCCTGGTAGCAGCTGTAGCTACAGTGCCAATTTGAGGCAATGTCGTTTCGGCCAAGCTTGGTTCTGCCTGCACTCCTGCTGGTGAAGCTGCCAGACCTAATTCAGGTACTGTACGATGCTGATGCAAACTGCCAATAGGTGAGCCAGCAACTGCCTGCATAATGGCCTGGATGTGTGGACTAGGGGCATGCTGAGTGCTCCAGTCAGTTGCAAGCCTTGGAACTGGACTGGCACTCCCAGGGCCATACACTTTGGCCCAAGCAGCTGTACAGGCACGGTCTGCAGAACTGCTGGTGTCCTGACTTACTTCATGGCTATCATTGTCGTGTGCTGCAGCCAGAAACACATGACTGCTCAGCAGCTTGGTCAATGCCTTTCCATACCAAGGAGATACGGTGACAGTCCTGTCTTTTGACTGTAGTGATCACAGCCTGGGTGTTTACCTGGCTGAAGACGCTCATGAGCCATCAAGTCAACCAACGATGCAGCTGCTTCCAGCTCAGTCATATTAGCCTCTTCATGACCTCTGTCAGCCGAAGACGTGCCAGCTTTTCCCTGTTTGATGCGCTCAGCTCTGAGCTGGGCGCGTAACTCACGCTGGGAAGGTCCTGCCTTGGGTGGGCTGGCTGCATGCACTGCTCGGAAGACATTCTTGGCTTTTGCAAATGTTGCAGCCTCTACAGGCACACAGCAGGGCATGGTGTGCATGTCTTGCTTGCCGGATGATGATTTACAGTCCACGTCTTCTTCGCTCACCTTCACGCAACCACTCCACTTGCCTTTTGATTTTGCTGACTGCTGTTGGCCTAGCAGGACTGCTGACTTCTGTCTGGTCGTCGTCATCTGCCATGCCTGACACAGCAGGTAAAGTCCTTTCTTGTGCAGTCTCGAAGGTCAGATCGGTCGTGCTGGTTTCGGCAGGGCCAAGACTGCCTGAGCCAAGGTCCAGTCTGCGCTTGGTGCCTCTGACACCAGCCATGGCTCAGAGCCTGCTCTGAGACGGCTCTAAAGCCATTGTAAATTCACAGAGGCTGCGCACAACGCTCTGCGGGTCCGTCGCAACGGCAGAATGTTGGCTTGCGGCCCAAGCACTGAAGCTAATTCGCAGTTTGACTAAGCCAACTTTGAGACAGGCAGACACAAGAATAACCTAGAGTAAAGCAGACCTGCAAGCACAACTTATGTCGGTGCAGGCACCGGAGTTAACAGGTGCCGGGACTTCATGTTGCTCAGCTTCATTGGAGTACAAAGAAGCTTTTAGTATCCGCTCACGCAAATTGTTAGCCGGGGTAGGCGCGAAGACGGTGTTGATCGCATCGTACATGCAGCGACATTCTTATTAGCCGGCATCTGGCGAAAGAAATACATCGCAATATTCGCGAACTTGCTGGTGTGACTCACTGTACGGCGGTATAGTCCGCGATGGTCCGCTCCACATGCAAGGTCGTCGTTAGGTTGAAACCGAAGGACGACCCTTTGGATACTGCGGTGCAGTGCATTGACAATACGGCGGTGTGTGTGTGTTTGCTGTGATCTGAAGGGCAGTGATCACAACAGCGATCTCGTTTACTTCGCCCAAGCGAGCACTCTGTGTCTTGCAGGAGCCCACACTGCTTGTCAGAAAAGGCGCAGACGATGATGGTCTGTACCAGGTGCGGAAACTCATCTGCAAGTTGTGAACGTGCTCATCTGTTCCCAATGTTTATTCGGACTTACTGCCCGACACTACCGCAGAGATCACTTTCTGCCTTACTGTCAGACATATGCTGACACATGTTGCTCGCATTGTGATCGTCCTTTTGTGGTCTATGTTGCAGTTCAACTTCACCAGGGTCTTAAACGCTACCTCTCAAGGCTATACACATGAGGTATGCTCCATGTCAAGCCGCTGCTTGAGCACTTATTGGTTGTTGGCCTGTCTTCAGCTGCCCTGCTGGGGGCTGCAGGTTTGTGCCAGAGAGATAGTAACTTCTGTGCTCGATGGCTACAATGGGACCATCATGGCCTATGGACAGACTGGCTCTGGAAAGACATACACCATGACAGGTGCTGTTCTGCAAAGCTGCCTGCTAGGATATTACAATGTAAGGGTTGATTTACTGTTGTCTTGCAGGACCTGAAAACGTGGAGCTGGATGACCCAGAGATGCAGGGTGTCATGCCAAGAGCAATCAACCAGGTCTGGCAACACTCAAAGTGTGACGTACCATTAGCCCAAAGCACATTGCAGCATTGCCAGCTACATCTGCACCTCCCTTGCCCTGCAGGTCTTCCGAGAGCTGAAGCGGAGACGTGTCCCTGACTTCAAGGTTGGCGTCACCTATGTGGAGATCTACAATGAAAGCTTCAGAGATCTGTTGGTGCCTGAGACCAAGTCATCTGATATTGGTGTCAGTGAAAGAAGGTAAGTCTTGCAGACTAACACGATGTTGAACCAACCACATTGGGGCATCAGACCCATCAAGCCTGTGTTGCTCATGCTGGCTGGTCTTGCCTCACATCATGCAATGCTCCTTGCAGGAACGTTGTGACACTCAAGAATGTCAGCACTCCAAAGTGTAGTACAGCAGCTGAAGCCATGGAGATCCTCAGACAGGTCCTCGTAGCATCTCGTTGCATCTCTTTCAATTGGCATAAGCAGTACCTGCGTTGTTAACGTGTGATGGCTGCTGTACAGCCTCACTGAAAGCTGTATGCATGTGTTGTGAGACAGGCTTTGACATGATGGTGAGTGCTTGATTACAGGGGCAGCACAACAGGCATGTAGCAGGCCATGGTCTTAATGTGCGCTCGTCAAGGTCTCACACCGTTATCACCCTCTGGATTGAGACCGTTGACGCAGGTATGCATGAGTCCATGCCCTCTGCTCCGGATGGCTGGGTCATGTGCATGCAAGTCCATCATGTGTAGCTTCACATGTGCTGATACCTGGCTGTACATGCCATCACACATCATGAAGTTGAGTTGCTGTGGCTTCTGCCACATGCATCCAAGATGGCCCAACATTGCATGTGTGATTTTGCGCTGTAATGTGTGTCAAAAGTTTGTGACACAAGGCTGCATGCTGTTGCAGATGGCGCATCATATGCTGGGAAGCTGAATCTAGTAGACTTGGCTGGCAGCGAGAGGTATACCAAGACTGGTGCACAGGGCAGTGTTGCCAAGGAAGCTATGCACATCAACAAGTCCCTCACTTTTTTGGAGCAGGTGTGCCTTGACAGATTGCACATGTACTGGTCATGATGTGAGCTATGGTGCTTTGCACCTGTGGTGTTATGCAGCTGCTTGCCTGCACCTTTGCTAGACATGGTGTCGCAGAGTTGCGGAGCTCTGTGTACATATTTGGTGCACAGGTTGCTTGGCTGAACATCATATCAGGGCTGCAGGTTCATGCAGGTGCTGGTAGGCCTATGTACATGTTTCCTGGTTGCAGGTCATCATAGCTCTGTCCAAGAAGAATGCCAAGCATGTGCCATATCGCTCATCCAAGCTGACACACTTCCTGAAGGATTCAATTGGGGGCAACTGCCAAACCTTGTTGGTGGCCTGTATCTGGTCTGAGGTGACTGTTTTCTTCTCCAAAGCTTCATCTGATGTCAGTAATGTGTCTGGCATGTGACTAGCTTGCTGCCTGTCTGCTTTAGAGTTAGCAGCTTAGTAGATGAGTCCCTTGCTGTTCTGGAGGATGACTGCGATGATCCACATAACAAGACCAACCAACAGTCATTGCATGATCGCTTGACATAGCTTCTATTCACGTGCAGGAAAGCCAGCTAAGCGAGACTCTATCCACATGTCGCTTTGCACAGCGTATGATGCAAGTGACAGTGGATGCTCAAAAGAACAAGGGTGGTATGTCCAGTGTGCATGGCAACCTTTTCAAACTGGACCCTGTCATGCAGCAATACTTGGAGGTATGTTTCCTAGTCATCAAAACACTTGTCATTTGCAACAAGATATCTAGCTAATATTGTCTGACTCTGCTCATAAATTTGGTGGTTACCTGTCTTGCTGCAGCTTGAGAAAAATTGCACAGGCGCTCTTGGGGTGAGTAGTGCCGCTGGCATTCAAGTTGTGCTGAAGACAGAATAAATTTGTCAACCTTGATGCAACCTATTCCTGCATGTCTGTTGCTTCAAGCACGGCAGCATGTGTCTGAATGCATAGCCTATGGCCCTGCATGTATGCACAATTGCCTTATGTTACTTGCATGCACATCGGTCTTGCATGCAACATATGTGCGCCATGCTGTATCCCAAATTGCCATGCAGACCCCTTGTGTCACGCTTGCAGCAAATGACAGCAGCAGCTGTTGCTCGTGAGAAAGCAAAGCTGTATGCTGAGTTTGGGCGGAGAGGAGGTGAAGAGGAAGGGTTGGCTGATGATCTGGCACCTCAGGAGTTCCTGGAGCTCGAGGAGTTGCGCAAAAAGTAAACCACCTCATTGTGTACCTTGTGTATCAGGCACTTTTGATCACATCCACCTGTTCAGCATATGCCCGTGTAGGGAACGACCTGCAGCTTGCCATTGCCACTATCAAAACAGTTTCTTGATTTAGGCGTTTGCCCAGTCACATGTAGATGGCGTATGTGCAGTGTCTGCAGCAGCATGAATGTACAAGTGATGCATATGTGGTCCTGTTTTTGTTAACGGGAAGATGTTCATCCTTATACAGCAGAAAGGTAATGCATGCGTGGTTTGATGGCACATCGTCTCTCCACAGGGTGAAGGATTTGGAGAGCCTGCAGAACCAGGTTGCCCAGAACCACGGCAAAGAGCTGGTGGATGAGCAGGCCTTGGAGGAGATGGAGCTGCTGCGCCAGCGAGTGATGCAGCTGGAAGGGGAAGCCAGCACCCGGGATGGTCCTGCGGCTCCTGGCCAGAATGAGGCAGATGCTGCACTGGCAGATCTGAATGCAGAGCTCATGCAAGAGATGGAGGAGGTCCGCCGGAGGGTCATGGAGCTTCAGGTAATGCAGCTGAAGTCTTCCGATTTGCGCAACAGGCAAGCAGCACATTGTACTTAATACAGCACCTAGTCATCGCTGTGGCAGTGCGTGATGTGAAATGCCATAATATCACCTCCTGTTGCAGTCAAGATGCAGTACAGCATGTGTTGTCATCAGGCAGCTTAACTGCATAAAGCTTGCCGAGTGGCCGGGTTTCTGCCAGCATACATATGCATGTCTGATTGTACGACTGTGTGACAGACTGGCGCTGAGATGGACGAGGCACAGATGGCTGAGTTGCAAGCGCTGAGGGAGCGTGTGGTGGAGGTGCAGGGGCTACAGGTAATTCCTGCATTTCATGCTGGCTTGCTTCCTGCAGGTCAGCATTTGCAAATGCAATTTCTCCATGTAATGTCATGCTTCAGACACAAAGGAGCCAGGGCAATGTGCTGAAGGCTCTAAAGACATATGACAAATTTGCCCAACAGTTTCAATTGATGTGAGGGCTTTTGAAGAAGAGACTGTGCTTGCAATGTGAACACCCAGCTGACCTTGGCAATCTGAGTGTGCATGCATATGCTGCAAGTCATCACTGTCAGACTGTGCTTATAGCTGTTGTAGTTTGCTTGCATGGCTGCTGCAGGCAGCAGCAGAAGCTGAAGCTCACGGAGCAAAGCAGGCACATCAGCAGAAAATGGACGAGTCTGAGATTGCTCACCTGAGCGAGCTGGCCGAGCTGAGAGAGCGAGTTATGGAGTTGCAGACCAAAGACAGCCACACACCTGATGAACTGGCAGAGCTAGACATGCTGCGCAACCGAGTCCTGGGCTTTCAGGCAAGCACCCCTGGTCTTCCAATTCCACCTGCTGCATTTATGCAAGACTCCTCCACTTGCGCTACCACCTTTGCCAAGCAGCTGCCATTGTTGACTTCTTGAGAGCAGCTGGGCCTCTGACTGACTCTTGTCCAAATACAACCATGTTGAGTTGTCAAGCCGGCAACAGCAAGGAGTTCTATCTGGGCGCACACGTGAATTTCATGCATGCATGTATGCATCTGAAAAGAGTGCAACAATTGCCAAGTCTGGTGCAGGGGCGCATGGCGTCCACAAGTCAACAGGAACAGCAGGAGGATGAGGAGAAAGCTGCATTGCGGCACCACATACAGCAGCTAGAGAAAGCAGCTGCCAGAGCTGACTGGGAAAGCCATAACCTGGCTGCAGCCAGTCAGGCTACTGATGAAGAAAGGCTAGAAGCTGCTCTACAACAGGAGCAGCTGCAAGCACGCATCCATCAGCTTGAGGTAGTCTGCTCCTCAGTCAAGGCAGTGCCTGCATGCAACAAGATTATGTGAATCTGCCCACGAAATTATGTAGTCTGCCTGCATAATTTGGCACTTTATGCTGTTGCTCCTGTTGTCGTAGTGCAGGTTCAGAGAAAACAAGTGCGGATCTTTACACATTGTCTATACTATAGCATGTATGTTGTCAGACAGTGCATCTGCCCGCTTGGAACGGAGGTACTGCATCATGCTGCTCTGAGCGCAGTTGCACAGGAAGACTGATGTGTCACGGCCCACTTGGCCTAAAGACACAATGTGCTGCTCCGAGCCTTTTTTGCATATACACACAGCAAGGCAAGGCATCACAAGCTGCACATTTGCGTTACATTTCTGGTCATGTGGAGTTGAGGTTTCTTGAAATTGGGGTTCCTTGCAGGAGGAGCAAGCAGCTGCACTGCTCATGTCCCCATCTGAGCCTTCAGGTTCCAGCTCACAGGCTCTACCAAACACAGAGAAGGAACAACTGCTTGCACGCATTCAAGAGCTAGAGGCAGCAGAACACTCTGGACACACAGACTGGCTGACTCAAACAAGTTTGGGCGATGACGATGAGCACAGGAGGTCAGACTCAGGAGCTCTTCCTGTAGTGTTCCTTGGCAACAATTGACACATGCAAGCTGTTTTCAAACTTGTGGTGATGCTTGCTTACCATTTGTGTGCTGCTGACTATCAGACATGCTGACTCTTATTAGCCTAGGGAGGTGACCAAGCTGCTTGCTACACAGCCTAACTGCATCTGCAGCTTGCCTCTACAGGCAAGCTGAAACAGGCGCAGACTCTTACTCATTGAAAGCAATCACTGAAAGCAGATTGACCAATTGTTTGCATGTGGGCAGGCTGCTGGAGCGGGTGCAAGAGTTGGAGGCCAGTGAGGCGCGCGTTAGGGAGCTGGAAGCAGATGCCCTCATGCGTACCATGGAAGGCGAAGCCTCCTTCAGCAGCACCAGCAGCAGAGGGGCCTATGAGCCCCCCTTTGACCGTGACTGGGTAAGCTATTGGACTTGTTGGGTTCAAGCATTGAAATAGCTTGTACCCTGCCATGGCAGGGCATATATCTTGCATTTCTGAAACGTCGCTTCAAGCACATGATGCATGTTGGCGTCTTTGTATGTTTGCTTAGTGTCAGCTGTCCTCACACAAGGGCTTGATACCTGCGTTGTCATGTTAGTCAACATGGTCAAGCTCAGTCTGGCATGGTGCTCTTTAGGACAGGAGGCCGACGCCACAGCCCAAACAGGGCTTGTTCAAGCGCATATTTGGGCGAGGCAAGCGCGGCGGCGAGCATGAGTCCTTTTCCAGCTTTGCCCAATATGCACCACCTGAGCGAGTACCAGAGGATGCTGGTCAGAACATAGTCATCTTGAATTCCCTAACGCATGGTCAACTCATGGAGCTGCTGAAGGTGACGCACCCATTGCCAACATGTAAATATGTGATGTTTATTGCATGACAGCCAAAAACATAGACTGAGGTGTCAACAAGTTTTTGATGCCGTCTGACACCTACTCAAGGCACAGCCACAACAGCATTAACGTATGCTGTTCCCAACACACATGTTGCATAGCATGTACTTCTTGTCATCATCTAGCACTTTGCAGCAGAATGGTGCTGGCAGCACTCTGTTTGCATCATTCAACGCCTGTGCAGCATTGCTAGACACAAGCATCAACGATGGATGCTCACAAGCAGCATGCTGTTTCAAACAATAAAGGTGGTCAGTGGTTTTACTGCATGCTGTTATTGGCTTGTTTTGGATCAGCATCAGCAGAATTTCTGCTGCAAGCAAACAGATGCGCACTGGCAAGCAAGTAGTCTTGGCCTGCGCAGGCCCATCAGCAGCCAGAGGCAGGTCCAAAAGGCGTGTGGAGTAGCAATGCGTTACCCCCTGCAACAACCGGGCGTGTTCCTGGCCTGCCCCGAGCCCCCCTAACCCAGACTAACCTCAACACTCCTCCACCTTTTGCCTCCTCTTCCACCAGCCCAGCCCCCTCTTCTGCCAGCACCACCACAGGTGATAACCCTGGACATTACTCTGTGTAGTCATGCAGAACACTGATAGAGCACACCAGGGTACACATTAGCATTGCCATGAGCCACGTTGAGAGCTGTTGGCATTCTGTGAGATCCCAACTGCAACCACATAAACTAGAGTCTTTGGCTGTCGTCTCCCAGAGCCCCTCTTTGTTGTCAGAAGCATTGCCCCTCATTGCCCCTCATATGCAATCATTTTCTGGTTCACAAACACGTTATGTATTTAATACGATAATAGCGCTTTGGTGTTTTCAAGTCACTTGCTGGATCGTCATGGTTCTGCCCAGTCCAAGATGTCAGCTGCCATGATGCTGTGACTGACTAGGGCGTAGGTCCAAGTCGATATAAGTAGTACACATGATGAGGCTTAGCTGTTGGCAAAACTGTGTTCAGGTCAATGTAGTGCAAGTTGATCCTGTGTATTGACACTACTTGCTTGTGACAAGCATGCCACTGTCAAAATCATTCCTCTAGTTGCCAGTCACATATGAAAGCACAGCATGGCAACATTGCTTGGGTTTTCAGAACAAATAGCATAGCATGTTTCTCCGAATATGGCTGCTGTTTTCCACTGGATTGTATTGCTGACAAATCAACACACTTGAATCCGGTTGTCACAACAACTGACTCACTACTAAACAATCAGCTAAACTCCATACCATACTTGAGACTTTTGAGTGTGCAGCAAGTGTGGGTTGCTGCTCACTTATTGCTTTTCACACCAGGACATCCCTTACCCACTTGGCATTTACTGTTTCACTCATTGGCACACCATCATACCATCTTTGTGAACAGCAGCTTTGATGCTTCTGTTCATTGTGACATTGTTTAGACAACTTTGTTTCATGTGTGTATGGAACTAATGCATTTTAGGTCAAGTGGTCTTAGCTGGCCCCCGTGATCTTTGGTCATGATGACCATGTAAATTCCCTGACTAACTGCTGCAGGTGCTCACCTGAATCATGACCGATTAGTTGAAGATGTGCAATTGTTACGATAATGTGTGTCTCGTTGTATCAGCATGCAGCAATGATTAGAGAACGTTGCCACTGGGAGTCTTATCTTGAATTATCATGCAGTATTGTAAGCTCCAACACAATACAAAACTGCTTTATATTTGCTGCAGCCCCTTTTTTAAGAACACATATGTAGAATAACACAAGATCAGCCAAGACACATTCTTGTGTACAAGCAATCTGCATAATACTCATTGTCAGCTTACCACAATTGAAATCACCTTGTGTTTTGCTTTTTTCCCATGGAGTAAAATCAAGATGTCCATTCTGAACTCAGCGCAACGCTGCACAAGGCACCTTGTGCTTTGTTTTGTGGTTTAATGTTAAGCTGAAGCATGTCACCTTACACAAAATGTTGCGTCTGCTTAGTGAGCATTGTTTGCAGGCTACTCATACACCTCAAGTCAAAATTCGGCACAAGACTTGCGGCTGAAGGCGGCAGGACAAGCCCCCTGGGGCAGATGACGGAACTCTTGGCACTCATATCATGGCCTGAGATTGGGGTCAATGGTGTGGTTTTATGTGAATGCACTCAGCAGGTGTCTTGCTGCTGTTGTCCTGGGACATGCTTGTACAATGGCCTAATCTGCAGTGGCAATAAAAGTTTGTGCCTAGCATTGAATCAAATTGTGATGTTTGCTGGATGTGACAAAAGGTCTTGCCGTCGTTGCCCAGTGTGGGCTGGTCTTGTTTTTTAGAAAACGCTTGCATCAGCTTCTGTGAGCTGGACTTTTATTTAATAAAAGCATGTGCCCTGAGTAGGCATGACAAGAAGAGAAGCCTGGAAGTCCTGCTTGAGCTAGCCTGCCAGAGTTGCTTTGATGGCTGCTCATTTTGCTTGCATCATTACTGCATCCCAGGTTGAGCGATCTCTAGAAATTGGTTGTAAAACCTCTGCTGCCAGAGAAAAAGTGATACCATTTTACATCTGTATGCGAGCCCAAGTAGACTGATCAGAGGGGCCAAATGGGCCAGTGTGTGGAATTGTGATGGAGTGTGACGGCTGCAGGCCAACGCGTGAGTGTGTATAATTTTGTGTGCCTAGACACCCGTGGTCGAATCTTCATGGAAAAAGAGGGAAATGTGTTACAGTGGTCATACACTGGTGTGAAAAAGCGCCTCAGTGCGGTGTTGCATGTGGGCAAAACACACCCTGGTACCACAAAACGGTCAAGAGACCCAAAAAAGGCATGAATGGCTGTTATGCTCAATTTCACTGTATACACTCAACGCAACAGCATGTTGCAGAGGCCAAAATGTCAGAAGGCATATTCCGCCGACCAAGAAAACCATAGTTGCACTGGTGCGGGTGCGGCGCACCCGCACGACCCGCACCCGGTGCGCGCACGTACGCACCCAGACTTGGCATATGTCTAGTGTGGGGTGCGGCAGTCGGCAATGCATCTGTTAAATGACAGCACATAAAGTCTATGTCGAGGGCAATGTTGCTGCAGATCTTTGACAGTCTCAGTATTGGCTCTATGTGATCTGTTTATGCAAGCCAACTTGGATGAAGCTGCTGAAACATGAGCTTAGTCACAGTGACTGCAGTGATTGCAGAAAATACTGAACAGGAACAAATGTCAGACAATCTACTCAGACTCCTGCCCATCATCAACAGCCTCTTCATCGCATCATCGCAAAGCGCAACTGGTACTGAATGATGGCAGCAATGCCGCTTTTACTTCGCAGCTGTAACGGTCTTTGCAGGGGATTCACAGTCATTTACAGCCTGTTATGGTTTACTAATGGGTATCATCGTCAGTATGCCGCTTTGGGCCCGCTTTTTTTTTTTTTTTTTTTTTTTTTGGGTTAGAGA